>SCPN01000132.1_pt1:0-87500 | contig 480564 bp, 619 predicted proteins | sample 6106831 | NCBI WGS metagenome assembly SCPN01 (sample SAMN10720447, study PRJNA508395) | human gut metagenome | isolation source: Participant 1, 0 month
GATCGGAAACAGCGTGGAAGAATTTTGGAATGGAATCAAAGAGCAGAAGATCGGATTTGCACCGATTACATATTTTGATGCAACAGAATACAAAGCTCATCTGGCTGCAGAAGTCAAAGGTTTCAACGCCAAAGATTATATAAAAGCAGCAAGACGTATGGAATTATTTTTCACAGTATGCTGTAGCTGCAACAAAGAAGCAATCGAAGATGCGGGACTTGATCTTGAGAAAGAAGATACAACAAAAAATTGTTGGATCTGTGAGTTGGAAGCTGAATGATCGAAACAACAACAAGAACATTAGATAAAAAGGGTCCGAACAGAGTGAAACCATTAGCAGTTCCAATGATGATCTCTAACATGGCTGCAGGAAATGTTTCTATTGCATTTGGCCTTCGCGGAAAGAGTATCAACGTTGTTACAGCATGTGCGACAGGAACACAGTCTATTGGTGAAGCATATAGATCCATTCAGGTTGGAGAAGCTGATGTAATGGTAGCCGGTGGAACAGAAGCTGCAGTATCAGAAGTTGCAGTTGGTGGATTTGCAGCGTTAACAGCTTTAAGTGGATCTGATGATCCGAAGAGAGCATCTATTCCATTTGACAAAGAGAGAGATGGATTTGTCATTGGAGAAGGATCAGGAATCGTTGTTTTAGAAAGCCTTGAACATGCACAGGCAAGAGGAGCAGATATTTTAGCAGAAGTTGTCGGATATGGTGCAACAAGTGATGCATTCCATATTACATCCCCATGTGAAGATGGAGAAGGTGCAGCAAGAGCTATGGTATTTTGAAGCAGAATCACACCACCAGATAAAGTTGATTATATCAATGCACATGGAACAAGTACTCATGCAAATGACTTATTTGAGACAAAAGCGATCAAGAAAGCATTAGGAGAACATGCATATGATGTGAAGATCAGCTCTACAAAATCTATGATCGGTCATGGACTTGGAGCAGCTGGTGCGATTGAATTTATCACATGTGTTAAATCAATTGAAGAAGATTACATTCACCCAACTGTTTAAGTTAAAGGATTGATGAATGTGATCTGATTATACATTAGAACCAGTAACAGATCAGCAAGGTAAATTACGTTATGGCAATTCTCCTTGGATTTGAGGACATAACGCAACACTTCTTTGAAGAAATTTGAGGATTAATTTAGAAGGAGACTGACATGGAAGTTAAAGAAATGAAAGAATTGATCGCTGCAGTATCTTCTGCAAATGTCGATGAATTTGAATATAATAACGAAGAATTTTCAATCAGAATCGCTAAGAAAAAAGCAAAGATCGCAACAGTTGATGCATCTGTTGCAGGAGTACCAGTACAGAGTGCCGCAATCATGCCAGAACAGAATGAAGAACAGCCAGAAGAGCTTCTCTATGGAGATGAGATCAAAACTCTTGGTACATTTTATGTAGCACCATCAGAAGGAGCTGAGCCATTTGTATCTGTCGGTGACAAAGTCAAAAAAGGACAGGTAATCGGAATCGTTGAAGCAATGAAACTGATGAATGAAGTGGAAAGTGAATATGATGGAACAGTTGCAGCTATTTTAGTTGAGAATGGTGAGATGGTTGAATATGGACAGCCATTAATGGTCCATCCAGTAAGAAAGGCAGAATATTTATTATGGTAATGGATATTAAAGATATTATGAATACGATCCCTCACAGAAGTCCATTTTTATTAGTGGGACCGTATTGGGGAGATGGAAGAAGGAAAACGTATCGTTGGTAAAAAATGTGTGACATATAATGAACCATTTTTTGCAGGACATTTTCCACAGGAACCAGTGATGCCACAAAATTGATCATTGAAGCATTAGCACAGACTGGAGCTGTATGTGCACTTTCTGCAGATGAGTACAAAGGAAAGATTGCATTCTTAGGTGGAGTCAACAAAGCAAAATTCAGAGGAAAGGTTGTTCCAGGAGATGTGCTGACATTAGAAGTTGAGATGATCAAAGTCAAGGACCAGTCGGTGTTGCACAGGAACAGCAACTGTAGATGGTAAGAAAGTGGCATCTGCAGAGATTACATTTATGATTGGATAAGAGAGGGTTTCTTAAATGTTTAAGAAGATTTTAATTGCAAACAGAGGAGAAATCGCAGTGCGTATCATCCGTGCGTGCCGTGAGATGGATATCATGTCCGTAGCAATCTGTTCTGAAGCAGATAAAGATGCACTCCATGCCCAGCTGGCAGACCAGACGATCTGTATCGGACCAGCACCTGCCAAAGACAGTTATCTTGACATGGAACGTGTACTTGGGGCTGCAATGGCAGTCGGAGCGGATGCAATTCATCCGGGATTCGGATTTTTGTCTGAGAATAGCAAATTTGTAAGAATGTGTGAAAAATGCAATATCACATTTATCGGACCATCCGCAGAAATCATTGACCGCATGGGTAACAAATCCGCAGCAAGAAAGACAATGATGGATGCTGGAGTTCCAGTAGTTCCTGGTACAAAAGATGCCGTTTATGAGGCAGAAGCAGGGCAGAAGATCGCAGATGACATGGGATACCCAGTTATGATCAAAGCTTCCGCAGGAGGTGGTGGAAAGGGAATGCGTGTCTGCTATGACTCTGAAGACTTCGTACATACTTTTGAGACAGCGAAGTTAGAGGCAGAGAATGCATTTGGCGACGGAACGATGTATATTGAAAAATATATCGAAGATCCACGCCATATCGAATTCCAGATTCTTGCTGATAAATACGGAAATACGATTCATCTTGGAGAAAGAGACTGTTCTATTCAGAGAAGACATCAGAAACTGATCGAAGAATCACCATCCCCTGCGATCAGTGACGAACAGCGAAAGAAGATGGGTGAGATCGCAGTCAAAGCAGCAAAAGCAGCAGAATACTACAGTGCAGGAACGATTGAATTCTTACGTGACAAACATGGAGATTTCTATTTTATTGAGATGAACACAAGAATTCAGGTAGAGCATCCAGTGACTGAATGGGTTACAGGAATCGATCTGATCCGTGAACAGATCCGTATCGCCGCAGGAAAACATCTGACTTATACACAGGAAGATGTACATGTTCATGGACATGCAATCGAAGTGAGAATCAATGCGGAAGACACAGAACATGACTTCCGTCCAAGTCCAGGAACTGTAACAAATGTACATTTTCCAGGAGGAAAAGGAGTGAGAATTGATTCTGCATTATTCGCAGGATATCAGATTCCACCATACTATGATTCTATGATCGCAAAACTGATCGTATATGATAAAAATCGTAAGTTGGCACTTCGCAAACTCCGTAATGCATTGGGAGAACTTGTATTAGAAGGCGTGAAGACAAACATTGACTATCAGTATGAGATCATCAATGATGAAGATTTTATCGAAGGCAATGTTGATACAGGATTTATTGAACGTTTTCAGAAGAAACATCAGTCTGAAAATGAAGCTGAATAAAGAAAGTTAAGGTGAGTATCATGTCATTAAAAGATATGTTTAAGAAAAGGACATTATCACCTCAGGAGATCAAACAGGCAGAGCGTGTACGAAAAGCAAAGGACACGCTCCTTGAATTTCAGGCACCAGAAGGATTATTCCAGAAGTGTAACTGTTGCGGAAAGCCTGTATACAATGAGGATTTGATCGAAAATGATTATGTATGTCCAGTCTGTGGCAATTACTTTAGAATCCGTCCAAAGACAAGAATTGCCATGGTATTAGATAAAGATACTTTTGAAGAATGGGATGCAAAGATGGATACAAGCGATCCACTGAACTTCCCAGGATATAAGAATAAATTGGAACGCCAGCGCTCCGTAACGAATCTTGATGAAGCGGTCATCACAGGAAAAGGAAAGATTCTTGGAAAAGATGTTGTGATCGCAGTCATGGGAGCAGATTTCATGATGGGAAGCATGGGAGAAGTTGTTGGTGAGAAGATCACACGAGCAGTTGAACGTGCAACACAGATGAGATTACCGATCATCATTTTCACATGCTCTGGTGGAGCTAGAATGCAGGAAGGAATCGTATCTCTGATGCAGATGGCAAAAACATCCGCAGCATTGAAACGCCATGATGAAGCAGGATTATTATATATCACAGTATTAACAGATCCTACAACTGGAGGTGTTATACAGCAAGTTTTGCAATGCTTGGAGATGTTATCTTAGCAGAACCAGGAGCATTGATCGGATTTGCGGGACCGAGAGTTATTGAACAGACGATCGGGCAGAAGTTACCAGAAGGATTTCAGAGAGCAGAATTTTTGTTAGAACATGGATTTGTAGATAAGATCGTAGAGCGCAAAAAATTAAGAAAAGTGCTGGTAACGATCATAAGGAGTTGTGAATATGAGCAGTAATTATACACCATGGGAGAGAGTGCAGATCTCAAGATCCGCAGAACGCCCAACAAGTCTTGATTATATTTCTACGATTTTTGAACGATATATGTCCTTACACGGAGACCGTTATTTTGGAGATGACAAAGCGATCGTTGGTGGATTAGCCTCTATTGGAGGAAGACCAGTGACAGTCATCGGACAGCAAAAAGGACGCTCAACCAAAGAAAATATCAAACGAAATTTTGGAATGCCATCACCAGAAGGATACAGAAAATCCCTAAGACTGATGAAACAGGCAGAGAAATTTCATCGTCCGATCATTCTCTTTGTAGACACACCAGGAGCATTCTGTGGATTAGAGGCAGAAGAAGGCGGAGTCGGAGAGGCAATCGCAAGAAACTTATTCGAGATGTCAAACATCAAAGTACCGATTCTTTCTATCATGATCGGAGAAGGAGGAAGTGGTGGAGCCTTGGCTATGGCTGTTGGAAATGAAGTGTGGAGTTTGGAGAACTCTACATATTCTATTCTTTCACCAGAAGGATTTGCGGCGATTCTTTGGAAAGATGGAAACAGAGCTTCTGAGGCGGCTAAGGTTATGAAGATCACGGCAGAGGACTTGAAAGAGTTAGGAGTCATCGAACAGGTGATTGAAGAACCTGAACCGGTTAGTATTGATAATATTTTGGAGATTTCTGAGCAGATGAAAGAGATGATCCTTGGATTTATTGAGAAATATGATAAGATGACACCAGAAGAACTGGTGGAACAGAGATATCAGAGATTTCGAAAATTCTGATTTGTAGTGGTTGCATGTATGAGTCAGAAAGAAGATAAGAAGAAATATTTATAAGAAAAAAGGGTGACACTCTGCATTTTTGAAAGCGATTTGTAAAAACGCATTCAAAAAGTGCTCATGTTGTCACCCTTTTCTCTACTTATATTCCTAAGTATATTCTTAACAGTCCAAGTATCAGCAAGTGGACAGGATAAAATAAATAATTGATCAGCTTATTCTGTTTTCCACGTTCTCCGTTATACGTAAGTACCAATCCAAATCCAAGAAGTGCCCATGGTTCTTTATACATGGATAAGAAATTAAATGGAATTGCAATAAGTTCCCTTCCATGGAAAATATAATAAAAATATCCAATTAAAATTGCATGATAATCATAGTCAAGGCTGACAATGGCAGCAATCAGGCACATGACCGCCAGGATCACAAATGACAAGAGAAACCATAATATCTTAGGAAACTTCTCCATTTTCTTTTAACACGTCGATCATCCAAATTGTAACAAGTACAAGTGCTAACGTAAACATAATGTTATTCCAGTTTGGTTCAAAAAATTGCTTTGTTGTAAACAGATCAAAAGGAACTTCTGAAATTACCCCGAATACTAATAAAGTTGCAAGGTATTTAGCTCTGCTTCTTGTTTTAAAAAAACCTTCTACAAGTAAAAATGCAAAGATTGGGAATGCAATTCTACCGATAATGTCAAATATGTCACTAACTGTATTCAATCGGCCACCATTTAAATTTGGATAGATCAATGCCTTATTTGTGTGGTCGATCAGCATTGATAAAATGCAATGTATTTTAATTGTGCTCCTGATAATACTTTAATTTTATTTTTATGGCTCTTACCTCCGTTTCTATATATTGATAATGATTACCGTTATCAAATAAATGATAATATATGAAATTAAAAAAGTCAATAACAGTTTATATTATACATATTGGAATTGCAAAACGAGTTTTTTCCATATATAATAAGGAAAGAACTCGTTTTCATTTATGCAAAAAAATATAAAAAACAAGATTATCTTGTGCCTAAAACGGTAATACTCATACAGAAAACACTACATTTTGTATTTTATCAAAAACATGCAAAAATCGAAAACCCTTGCATTAATTTGAAACATCATATATAATAGCAAATGTTGTGACCTTGATAGCGTTGAAGCGTGAGGTTGCTGTAGAGGCAAAAGCCTTTGCAGGTTTTCCGTGGAGCGAATGTCAAGTTGTTAAAACTGGCGACAAGTCACTGTACGAATATACAATCTATTGAATACCGGTGTAGTCCGGAATAGAGACGCAGTGTGTAGATTTCACGATACACACGGAGGAGTGTACAGTCACCACTTGTCGTGCTACAAAAACATTTATAGTACGAAAAGGAGGCGGCTTTTTTTATGGCAGCAAGTCAGGTAATGAGAATTACATTAAAAGCATACGATCATCAGTTAATCGATGCAAGCGCAAAAAGCATTATTGAAACAGTTAAGAAGACAGGATCTAAGGTGAGTGGACCAGTTCCAATGCCAACTAAGAAAGAGATCATCACAATTCTTAGAGCGACTCACAAATATAAAGATTCCAGAGAGCAGTTCGAACAGAGAACTCACAAAAGACTGATTGATATCATCACACCATCACAGAAAACAGTTGATGCATTATCTAAATTAGAAGTACCAGCTGGTGTGTACATTGATATCAAGATGAAAAACAAATAGGTAATCCCTACAGGGTTATGAGTAAATGAGGTATCCCCTTAAGCTTGTAGCGTCTAGGATGATTACAACGTTAAGCGTTATAATCCGCTGTAGATTAAATAGGAGGAACAATCAAAATGAAAAAAGCGATTTTAACAACAAAAGTTGGAATGACTCAGATTTTCAACGAAGATGGAGTTTTAACTCCAGTTACTGTATTACAGGCAGGACCTTGTGTTGTTACTCAGGTAAAGACAGAAGAGAATGACGGATACAGCGCAGTTCAGGTTGGTTTTGTTGACAAGAAAGAAAAAGGAATCAACAAACCACAGAAAGGACACTTCGATAAAGCAGGAGTTGCACCAAAAAGATTTGTAAGAGAATTCAGATTTGAGAATGCTGAAGAATACACAGTAGGTCAGGAAATCAAAGCTGACATCTTCGCAGCAGGAGACAAAATCGATGCAACTGCTACATCAAAAGGTAAAGGATATGCTGGTGGTATCAAACGTCACGGTTTGAAATCAGGTCCATCTGCCCATGGTTCTAAATATCATCGTCATGCAGGTTCTAATGGTATGGCTTCTGATCCTAGCAAAGTATTCAAAGGAAAGAAAATGCCAGGACAAATGGGAGCAGAGAAGATTACTATTCAGAATCTTGAAATCGTAAAAGTTGACGCTGATCAGAACATTATTTTAGTTAAAGGTGCCGTACCAGGACCTAAAAAATCTTTAGTAATGTTAAAAGAATCAGTAAAGGCGTAGGTCTTTAGAAGAAAGGAGGACTATATAAGATGGCAACAGTATCTGTATTAAATATGGAAGGCAAAGAAGTTGAGAAATTAGAATTAAATGACAACATCTTTGGCGTTGAAATAAATGAACATTTAGTACATCTGGCAGTAGTAAGCCAGTTAGCAAATAACCGTCAGGGAACACAGAAAGCTAAAACACGTTCTGAAGTTAGCGGTGGCGGAAGAAAACCGTGGAGACAGAAAGGAACAGGTCATGCAAGACAGGGATCTATCCGAGCACCACAGTGGAAAGGCGGAGGAGTTGTATTTGCTCCAACACCAAGAGAGTACACAAAGAAATTAAACAAAAAAGAAAGACGTATTGCTTTAAAATCTGCATTAACATCTAGAGTACAGGCAGACAAATTCGTAGTGATCGACGAATTCAAATTCGATGAGATCAAAACTAAGAACGTAAAAGCAATGCTTGACAGCGTTGGTGCTAAGAAAGCATTAGTGGTTATGGGATCTAAAATGATAACTTAGTATTATCTGCAAGAAACCTTCCAGGAGTTAAAACTGCTTTAACAAGCACAATCAATGTATATGACATTTTAAAATATGACACTGTAGTTGTTTCTAAGGAAGCAGTTGCAAATATCGAGGAGGTATACGCATAATGGCAGATATTAAATATTATGACGTTATCTTAAAGCCAGTTGTAACAGAAAAAAGTATGAACGCAATGGCTGAAAAGAAATATACTTTTTTAGTTCATCCATCTGCTACTAAGAATCAGATCAAAGAAGCTGTAGAAAAAATGTTCGAAGGAACAAAAGTAGCAAAAGTCAACACAATGAACAATGATGGAAAAACAAAGAGACGTGGAATGACTTTTGGAAAAACTGCAAAGACAAAGAAAGCTATTGTACAGCTTACTGAAGAAAGTGCAGATATCGAAATCTTCGAAGGACTATAGGCATTAACCACTTAGTTCGACTAAGATAAGGACTTGAAACTATACGCAACAAAAGCGTGATATTAAATCAGATTTGAAAGGAGACTGACATGGGAATTAAATCATATAACCCATATACACCTTCTAGAAGACATATGACTGGACTTGATTTTGATGTTATCACAAAATCTACACCAGAAAAATCTCTGGTAGTTTCTTTAAAGAAGAACGCTGGTCGTAACAATCAGGGTAAGATCACAGTAAGACACCGCGGAGGCGGAAATAGAAGAAAATACAGACTTATTGACTTTAAGAGAAATAAAGATGGTATTCCAGCAACAGTTGCTGCAATCGAATACGATCCAAATAGAACAGCTAACATCGCTCTGTTAGTTTATGCAGACGGTGAAAAAAGATATATTATCGCTCCAAACAAATTAGCAGTTGGAACAACTGTTATGAATGGACCAGAAGCTGAAATTAAAGTAGGAAACTGCCTTCCATTGGCAAACATTCCGGTAGGTACAGAAATCCATAACATCGAGATGCATCCTGGAAAAGGTGGACAGTTAGTTCGTTCCGCAGGAAACTCAGCACAGTTAATGGCAAAAGAAGGAAAATATGCAACACTTCGTTTACCATCTGGTGAGATGAGAATGGTGCCTGTAGTATGCCGCGCTACTATTGGTCAGGTTGGAAACATCGAACATGATCTTGTGAACATTGGTAAAGCTGGACGTAAACGTAACATGGGTATCCGTCCTACAGTCCGCGGTTCCGTTATGAACCCGAACGACCATCCGCACGGTGGTGGTGAAGGAAAGACTGGTATCGGTAGACCAGGACCATGCACACCATGGGGTAAACCAGCACTTGGATTGAAGACACGTAAGAAAAACAAACAATCTAACAAGATGATCGTAAGAAGAAGAGATGGTAAAACTGTTAAATAGTACAAGGAGGTAACTTATGGCTCGTTCACTTAAAAAAGGACCATTTGCAGATAAGAGTTTACTGAACAAAGTAGACGCTATGAACGAAGCAGGAGACAAGAGTGTTATCAAAACATGGTCTCGTCGTTCTACAATCTTCCCATCATTCGTAGGACACACAATCGCTGTTCATGATGGAAGAAAACATGTACCGGTATACGTTACAGAAGATATGGTTGGACACAAACTTGGAGAGTTTGTAGCAACAAGAACTTTCCGTGGACATAAGAAAACGGAAAAGAAAACCGGAATGAAATAATTAATTTTGGAAGGAGGTTCCATATAAATGGCAAAGAAATATAGCAGATCTCAGTACAAAAAAGAGAGAAATGCAAATAAAGATACTAGACCAAAAGCTACATTAAGAAACGCTAGAGTTTCTACAACAAAAGCAGCTTTTGTATTAGATGCGATCAGAGGAAAAGACGTAGAAACAGCACTTGGAATTTTACTTTACAATCCAAGATATGCTTCAACATTAATTGAAAAATTATTAAAATCTGCAATCGCTAATGCAGAAAACAATAACGGAATGGACCCAGAAAACCTTTACATTGCAGAATGTTATGCAAATAAAGGACCTACAATGAAGAGAATTAAACCTAGAGCACAGGGTAGAGCTTACAGAATCGAACAGAGAATGAGCCACATCACATTAGTGCTTGATGAAAGATAGATAGAAGGAGGCAATCATGGGACAGAAAGTTAATCCTCATGGTCTGAGAGTCGGAATTATTAAAGATTGGGATTCTAGATGGTATGCAGAAGACGCTTTTGCAGATAACCTTGTAGAAGACGATAAAATCAGAAAATATGTAAAGAAAAGATTATACAATGCTGGAATTTCTAAGATCGAAATCGAGAGAGCTTCCGACAGAGTAAAATTAATCGTTTATACAGCAAAACCTGGAGTAGTAATCGGTAAAGGTGGATCTTCCATCGAAGAACTGAAAAAAGATCTTCAGAAAATGACAGACAAAAAATTACTGATCGATGTTAAAGAAGTAAAAAGACCAGACAAAGATGCTCAGTTAGTTGCAGAGAATATTGCACAGCAGCTTGAAAATCGTATTTCTTTCAGACGTGCAATGAAATCTTGCATGCAGCGTACAATGAGATCTGGAGCTCTTGGAATCAAAACATCCGTTTCTGGACGTTTAGGTGGAGCAGATATGGCACGTACAGAATTCTACAGCGAGGGAACAATTCCTCTACAGACACTTCGTGCTAACATTGATTACGGATTTGCAGAAGCAGATACAACATATGGTAAAGTCGGAGTAAAACATGGATTTACCATGGTGAAGTACTTCCATCAAAAAAGGAAGGGGGAAATAAATAATGTTAATGCCAAAAAGAGTAAAACGTCGTAAACAGTTCCGTGGAAGCATGCGCGGAAAAGCATTACGCGGTAATAAGATCACTTACGGTGAGTACGGTATCGTAGCTACAGAGCCAGCATGGATCACAGCAAACCAGATCGAAGCAGCCCGTGTCGCTATGACTCGTTACATCAAACGTGGTGGTAAAGTTTGGATCAAAATTTTCCCGGACAAACCAGTAACCGCACAGCCAGCTGAAACTCGAATGGGTAAAGGTAAAGGTAACTTAGAATATTGGGTAGCAGTTGTAAAACCAGGACGTGTAATGTTCGAAATTTCTGGTGTAAGCGAAGAAATTGCAAAAGAAGCATTACGTCTTGCAGTACACAAATTACCAATCAAGTGTAAGATTGTTTCTCGTGAAGCTTTAGAAGGCGGTGACAACAGTGAAAACTAAAGATTTTGTAAAAGAATTAAATAATAAGTCAGTAGACGAATTAAATAATGAGCTAGTAGCTGCGAAAAAGGAATTATTCAACTTAAGATTCCAGAATGCAACAAACCAACTTGAGAATACAAGCAGAATTAAAGAAGTTAGAAGAAATATTGCACGTATTCAGGGTGCAATTACAGCAAAAGCAAACGCTTAGTAATCATTTCGAAAGGAGGAATTTGTTGTGGAAAGAAATTTAAGAAAAACCCGTGTAGGGAAAGTCGTTAGTGATAAAATGGATAAAACAATCGTAGTTGCAATCGAAGACAACGTAAAACATCCTTTATATAAAAAGATCGTTAAAAGAACTTACAAATTAAAAGCTCATGACGAAAATAACGAATGTAACATTGGAGATAGAGTAAAGGTTATGGAGACAAGACCTCTTTCAAAAGGATAAGAGATGGAGACTTGTTGAAATTATCGAAAAAGCAAAATAATTTTGCTTGGTTGGAAAGGAGAATAAAGGCATGATTCAGCAGGAGTCAAGACTTAGAGTAGCCGACAACACAGGAGCAAAAGAAATCCTTTGCATTCGTGTGTTAGGAGGATCTACAAGAAGATATGCCAACATCGGTGATGTCATCGTTGCTTCTGTCAAAGATGCAACACCAGGCGGTGTTGTAAAAAAAGGTGACGTAGTCAGAGCAGTTGTTGTTCGTACAAAGAAAGGTGCCCGTCGTAAAGATGGTTCTTATATCAAATTTGACGAAAATGCTGCTGTAATTATTAAAGATGATATGAATCCAAGAGGAACTCGTATCTTTGGACCAGTCGCTAGAGAGTTTAGAGACAAACAGTTCATGAAAATCGTTTCATTAGCACCAGAAGTGTTATAAGGAGGAAACACTGTGTCAGCAATTAAAATTAAAAAAGGCGATCTAGTTAAAGTTATCGCTGGTAAAGATAAAGACAAAGAAGGAAAAGTAATTGCTGTTGATCATAAAAAAGGTACTGTAACAGTTGAAGGTGCCAACATGATCACAAAGCATACTAAACCTAGTCCTGCAAACCAGCAGGGTGGTATCGTAAGCCAGGAAGGCCCAATGGATGTTTCCAATGTAATGTTAGTGCACAATGGAAAAACAACAAAAATTGGATATAAAGTAGTTGACGGTAAAAAAGTTCGTGTTGCACGTGCAACAGGCGAAGTCATTGACTAATTAAGAGAGGAGGTTTACGCAAGTGAGTAGATTACATGAACAGTATAGCAATCAGATCAAAGATGCTATGATGAAGAAATTCGAATACAGCAATATTATGCAGGTACCAAAGCTCGCAGAAGATCGTTATCAATATGGGTATTGGTGAAGCAAAAGAAAATTACAAAAGTTTTAGATGCAGCAGTAGCTGAACTTGAAATCATCGCTGGTCAGAAAGCAGTCGTAACAAGAGCAAAGAAATCTGTTGCGAACTTCAAATTAAGAGAAGGTATGCCTATCGGATGTAAAGTTACATTACGTGGTGAAAGAATGTATGAATTCGCTGATCGTTTAATTAACTTAGCATTACCTCGAGTACGTGACTTCAGAGGAGTTAACCAGAACTCTTTCGATGGTAGAGGTAACTATGCACTTGGAATCAAGGAACAGTTAATCTTCCCTGAAATCGAGTATGATAAAGTAGACAAAGTAAGAGGTATGGACATTATATTTGTTACTACCGCTGAAACTGATGAAGAGGCTCGTGAATTATTAACCTTATTTGGTATGCCGTTTAAGAAATAGTTAGGAGGGTTCCCATGGCTAAGAAGTCAATGGTTGCAAAACAGAAAAGAAAAGCAAAATTCTCAACAAGAGAATATAGCCGTTGCAGAATCTGCGGACGTCCACATGCATATTTAAGAAAATATGGTATCTGCAGAGTTTGCTTCCGTGAGTTAGCTTATAAAGGACAGATTCCAGGCGTGAAGAAAGCAAGCTGGTAAGATTAAGGAAGGAGGAACACGAAAATGACAATGAGCGATCCTATTGCAGATATGCTTACAAGAATCCGTAATGCAAATACTGCGAGAACATGATACAGTAGAAATTCCTGCTTCTAAGATGAAGACAGCGATTGCAGAAATCTTATTAAAAGAAGGTTTTATCAAAGCATATGACATCAAAGAAGAAGGTTCTTTCAGCACAATCGTAATCACATTAAAATATGGTGCTGATAAAAATGAAAAAATCATTACAGGACTTAAGAGAATCTCTAAACCAGGGCTTAGAGTATACGCAGGAGCTGAAGAGCTTCCTAAAGTATTAGGAGGACTTGGTATTGCAATCATCTCTACAAACAAAGGACTGTTAACAGATAAAGAAGCAAGAAAACAGAACGTGGGTGGAGAAGTGTTAGCTTTTGTATGGTAAGATTTACTGTACATTAACCAGCATTCACTATTCTGAAAACAGAAGGGACACACCCTTGTCCCTTCCGACAATTTAAGGAGGTAACCTATGTCTCGTATAGGTAGATTACCAATCGATATCCCTGCAGGAGTAGAGGTAAAGATTGAAGAAGGAAACAAAGTGACTGTAAAAGGTCCTAAAGGAACATTAGAAAAATGTTTACCAGTAGAAATGACAATCAAACAGGAAGATAATCAGGTTGTCGTAACAAGACCAAATGACTTAAAGAAAATGAAATCTTTACATGGTCTTACAAGATCTTTGATCGCAAACATGATCACAGGTGTATCTGAAGGATATGAAAAGAAGCTTGAAATCAACGGTGTTGGTTACAGAGCACAGAAAAAAGGAAAAGAAATCACTTTCAACCTTGGTTTCTCTCATCCGGTAGTTATGACTGATCCAGAAGGAATCGAAACAGAGATGGACGGACAGAACATTATTATCGTTAAAGGTATCGACAAAGAAAAAGTTGGACAGTACGCAGCTGAAATCAGAGAACTTAGAAAACCAGAACCTTACAAAGGTAAAGGTATTAAGTATGCTGATGAAGTTATCAGACGTAAAGTTGGAAAAACTGGGGCTAAATAAAGGAGTGATATAGGATGATTAGAAAAGAATCAAGAAGCAAGATTCGTGCGAAAAAACACTACAAGCTTCGTAATCGAATCAATGGAACAAGCGAAAGACCTCGCTTAAGTGTATTTAGAAGTAATGATCATATGTACGCTCAGATTATTGACGACACTGTTGGAAATACATTAGTATCTGCTTCAACAACTCAGAAAGACGTAAAAGGCAGAACTGGAAAAAACAAATGATGTTGCCGCAGCTAGCTACTTAGGTAAAGTAATCGCTGAAAGAGCTTTAGCAAAAGGTATCACAGAGTTGTCTTTGACAGAGGCGGATTTATTTATCATGGTAAAATTGAAGCATTAGCAGACGCAGCTCGTGAAGCTGGTCTGAAATTCTAATAGGAGGAAGTCAAATGAAGCATACACTTATTGACCCTAGTCAGTTAGAGCTGGAAGAAAGAGTTGTATCCATCAAACGTGTTACTAAAGTAGTAAAAGGTGGACGTAACATGAGATTTGCAGCACTGGTTGTAGTAGGGGATAAAAATGGTCATGTTGGTGCTGGATTAGGAAAAGCAGCTGAAATTCCAGAAGCGATCCGCAAAGGAAAGAGAAGCAGCTATGAAGAGCCTTGTTGAAGTACCAATCGATGAAAAAGGAACAACACCACACGACTTTACAGGAAACTTCGGTGGAGCATCTGTATTATTAAAAACATCTCCAGAAGGTACTGGTATCATCGCTGGTGGACCTTCCCGTATCGTTCTGGAACTTGCAGGATATAAAAACATCCGTTCAAAATCTTTAGGTTCTAACAACAAACAGAACGTTGTATTAGCAACAATCGAAGGATTAAAGAACTTAAAAACTCCAGAGCAGGTAGCAAAACTACGTGGAAAATCAGTAGAAGAGCTCTTAGGATAGGAGGAATTTTGAAATGGCAGATAAATTAAAAATCACATTAGTAAAATCTACAATTGGTGCAATTCCAAAGCACAAAAAAACTGTTGAAGCATTAGGTCTTAAAAAACTTCACAAAACAGTTGAGCTGCCTGATAACGCAGCAACACGTGGAATGATTCACCAGGTGAAACATTTAGTTAAAGTAGAAGAAATCTAATAATATTCGGCAAGGAGGTGTAACGGAATGGAATTATCAAACTTACGCCCTGCAGAAGGATCTAAACATAGCGACGCTTTCAGAAGAGGTCGTGGACATGGTTCAGGAAATGGAAAAACTGCAGGTAAAGGCCACATAAAGGACAGAAAGCTCGTTCAGGTGGTGGAGTAAGACCTGGATTCGAAGGTGGACAGATGCCTTTATACAGACGTATTCCTAAGAGAGGTTTCAAATGCAGAAACTCTAAGGAAATCGTTGGTATCAACCTTTCAGCTTTAGAAAGATTTGAAGACGGAGCAGAAGTATCTGTAGAAGCTTTAATCGAAGCAGGAATCGTTAAAAATCCTAGAGATGGAGTTAAAATCTTAGGAAACGGTGAATTAACAAAGAAATTAAATGTAAAAGCAAATGCATTTAGTGCTAGTGCTAAAGAGAAGATCGAAGCACTTGGAGGAAAAGCTGAGGTGATCTAGTATGTCAAACGCTGTTGTCAGCGCTTTTAAAAACAAGCAATTAAGAAAGAAGCTATTATTTACGACACTAATTCTTATTGTTGTACGTTTTGGATCACAACTACCAATTCCGGAAATCGATAGTGCACAGATCAGTGCCTATTTAAAGAGTACATTAGGCGATTCGTTCAGCCTATTGAACTCTTTTACCGGAGGCTCCTTCATGCAGATGTCAGTATTTGCATTAAGTGTAACTCCGTATATCACATCTTCCATCATCATGCAGCTGATGACGATCGTTATTCCAGCTCTTGAAGAGATGCAGAAAGATGGAGAAGACGGAAGAAAAAGAATGGCAAAGATTACAAGATATGTAACGGTTGTACTTGCGATCATCGAAGGCGCAGGACTTGCGATCGGATTTGCCAATCAAGGTGCATTAGGTACCGATTATACAACGTTTACCATTGTTACAATGATCATTGCTTTAACCGCAGGTGCAGTTCTGGTTATGTGGCTTGGAGAACGTATTACAGAGAGTGGAATTGGAAATGGTATTTCCATTATCCTGCTCGTAAACATTGTATCCGGAATGCCGGGAGATTTTACTTCTCTTTATAATCAGTTTATGAAGGGAAAACAGATCGGGCCAGCTCTGATCGCAGGATGTGTGATCGTAGGAGTTGTTCTGGCAGTTGTCGTATTCGTTATCGTTTTATCAGATGCGGAAAGACATATCCCAGTACAGTATTCTAAGAAGATGCAGGGAAGAAAACTTGTTGGTGGACAGCAGAGTAAGATTCCGCTGAAAGTTAACACAGCAGGTGTAATCCCAATTATCTTTGCATCATCCATTATGCAGTTCCCAATCATGCTGCAGAATGTCTTAAAATACGAGAATAACGGATTCATTGGAAAAGCATTAACAAGTTTGAACTCATCTACCTGGTTTGATGCATCCCATCCAAAAAGATCGATCGGTTTATTGATCTATATTGTTTTAGTAGTACTGTTTGCTTATTTCTATACATCGATTACATTTAATCCATTAGAGATTTCAAACAATATGAAGAAACAGGGTGGATTTATCCCAGGAATCCGACCGGGAAAACCTACAGTAGATTATTTGAATAAAATATTAAAATATATTATATTTATAGGTGCTGCAGGACTAACGATCGTGGCAGTTGTTCCATTCTTCTTTAATGGAGTATTTGGAGCAAGCGTTTCATTTGGAGGAACATCTATCATCATCGTAGTAGGTGTTATCCTTGAGACGATCAAGCAGATCCAGTCACAGTTGTTAGTACAGAACTATTCTGGTTTTTTGAGTGAGTAACTATAAGAAAGCTGTAGTGACAACTACAGCTTTTTGTGCTTATATGGAATGTTTTTATATAAGCACAAAAGTCCAATGGCATTAAAAACGATGGTATGGAAACAAATTGTATGGTAACTAAAAATAAAAGAGAGACAAAAGGAGGATTTGTCATGAAAATTATTATGTTAGGAGCTCCAGGTGCTGGAAAAGGTACTCAGGCAAAACAGATTGCACAGGCGTACGATATTCCACACATCTCAACAGGTGATATTTTCAGAGCAAATATTAAAGAAGGAACAGAGCTTGGAAAGAAAGCACAGGAATACATGGACAAAGGACTGTTAGTTCCAGACGAACTTGTATGCGATCTTGTTGTTGATCGTATCCACAAAGATGATTGTGAAAAAGGGTATATTTTAGATGGATTTCCAAGAACGATTCCACAAGCAAATGCATTAGATGAAGCACTTGCAAAAGACGGTGAGAAGATTGAATTTGCAATTGATATCGAAGTTCCAGATGAAAATATCATCAACAGAATGTCAGGAAGAAGATCCTGCAAAGACTGTGGAGCAATCTTCCATGTTCAGTATAATCCTCCAAAGAAAGAAAACTGCTGCGACGTATGTGGTGGAGAATTAATTCTTCGCGATGACGACAAAGCAGAAACTGTAAAAAAACGTCTGGATGTTTATCATGAACAGACAGCTCCACTGATCGCACACTATAAAGAAGCAGGAAGCTTACACGAGATCGATGGAACACAGGATATCAAAGTTGTTTTTGAAGAAATTAAATCTATTTTAGGATAAGAGGCAGACCATGGCAGTTACGATCAAATCAAAAAAAGAAATCGAACTTATGCGAGAAGCCGGTAAGATGTTAGAAGAAGTTCACAACAAGTTAGCTGATTTTGTAAAACCAGGAATTTCTACATTAGAGATCGACCAGTTTGGAGAGAAAGCGATCAGAGATCTTGGATGTGTACCAAACTTCTTAAACTATAATGGATATCCGGCATCCATCTGTGTATCTGTCAATGACGAAGTCGTACATGGTATTCCAAGCAAAGACCGGATTTTACAGGATGGAGACATTGTAAGTCTGGATGCAGGACTGATCCATGAAGGATATCATTCCGATGCAGCAAGAACACATGCGGTTGGAAATATTTCCGAAGAAGCAAAGAGACTGATCGAAGTAACAAAGCAAAGTTTCTTTGAAGGAATCAAACTTGCAGTTCCAGGAAATCATTTGTTTGACATATCTGAAGCAATTCAGAAATATGTAGAAAGTAATGGTTATTCTGTAGTCAGAGATTTAGTGGGACATGGAATTGGAACACATCTTCATGAAGATCCACAGATTCCGAACTTCAAACAGAGAAGAAAAGGAATGAAATTAAGACCAGGAATGACGCTTGCCATTGAACCAATGGTAAATGAAGGTAGTTATGATGTTGTCTGGCTGGACGATGACTGGACAGTTGTTACTGAAGACGGAAGTCTGGCTGCACATTATGAAAACACGATCGTCATCACAGAAGATGGTTGTGAAATATTGACTTTGTCTGAATAGGAGGAATAAAATGGCAAAATCAGAAGCAATTGAAGTTGAAGGAGTAGTGTTAGAAAAGTTACCAAACGCTATGTTCAAGGTAGAAATCGAAGGTGGACACGTAATTTTAGCTCACATCAGTGGAAAGCTTAGAATGAATTACATCAAGATTTTACCAGGTGACAAAGTAACACTGGCATTATCACCATATGATTTATCAAAAGGAAGAATTATTTGGAGAGACAAATAAATTATTTGGAAAGATAAATAAATTTAGAAAAAGTCTTGAAATATTCAGAATATGATGATATAATCATACCCGAACGTTTTTTGAAAGGAGATATTCAAGTGAAGGTTAGAGCATCTGTAAAACCAATTTGCGAAAAATGCAAGGTTATCAAGAGAAAAGGATCTGTCAGAGTAATCTGTGAGAATCCAAAACACAAACAGAGACAGGGATAATTACGACGTTCGATAAGAATATCGCAATAATCCTTGGTTTGTTGTGTATTCACCTATTTACTGCAAGAACAGTTTAGAGGTGTATTTTGTGATGTGTAGAGATACACTCGCATAATTTAGGCGGCTGCAGTATGAGTACAGGTACGCTCATACTGATTATTTATAGATAGAAAGATAATTTGAGGAAGAGACATATATATCATTTCACCGTACGCGGATATATGGATTGCCCTTAATAGACAAGTAATTATTTATTTTGGAGGAAAGAAAAACATGGCTCGTATTTCAGGTGTTGATTTACCAAGAGAAAAGCGTGTAGAGATTGGTCTTACTTATATTTATGGAATCGGTCTTTCAAGCGCAAAACGTATTTTGGCAGAGGCAAATGTTGATCCTGATACTCGTGTACGCGACTTAACTGATGATGAAGTTAAAAGAATCAGTGCAGTTATCAACGATACACAGGTTGTAGAAGGTGACTTAAGAAGAGAAATCGCTCTTAATATCAAGAGATTAAAAGAAATAGGATGCTACAGAGGAAAACGTCATAGACAGGGACTTCCTTGCCGTGGACAGAAAACAAAGACTAACGCAAGAACACGTAAAGGTCCTAAGAAAACAGTAGCTAACAAGAAGAAATAATAAACACTAAATTTGTAGTGTTATGACACACCCGGCTGTATGGACAGTCAGGAATAGCATAAGATTTGCAGTATAGGCAATCTTTTTGGAATTGAAATGAAGAAAGAAAGGTATACGTAATTATGGCTAAAGTTACAAAGAAAAGTGCAAAAAAACGTGTAAAGAAGAATGTACAGCACGGACAGGCACACATTCAGTCTTCTTTTAATAATACAATCGTTACATTAACAGATGCACAGGGAAATGCTCTTTCTTGGGCAAGTGCAGGTGGATTAGGATTCAGAGGATCTAAAAAATCTACCCCTTATGCAGCTCAGATGGCAGCTGAAACAGCAGCTAAAGCAGCATTAGTACATGGTTTAAAATCAGTTGACGTAATGGTTAAAGGTCCAGGATCAGGAAGAGAAGCAGCAATCCGTGCTTTATCAGCAGCAGGATTAGAAGTTACAAGCATCAGCGATGTAACACCTGTTCCACATAACGGATGTCGCCCACCAAAACGTAGAAGAGTCTAATTATAGGAGGATAATTAAAGATGGCAGTAGATAGAACTCCAGTCTTAAAGAGATGTAGATCCTTAGGTTTAGATCCTGTCTTTTTAGGAATTGATAAAAAATCAAACAGAAGTTTAAATAGATCAAACAGAAAGAAAAGTGAATACGGACTTCAGCTTTGCGAAAAACAGAAAGCTAAATTCATTTATGGTGTATTAGAAAAACCTTTCCGTAACTACTATGCAAAAGCAGAAAGAATGAAAGGTCAGACTGGTACAAACCTGATGACATTATTAGAGCTTCGTTTAGATAACGTATTATTCCGTTTAGGATACGGAAGAACAAGAAAAGAATGCAGACAGATCGTTGACCATAAACATGTATTAGTTAATGGAAAACAGGTTAACATTCCTTCTTACCAGGTTAAAGCTGGGGACGTTATCGAAATCAAAGAAAAACATAGAACATCTCCAAGATACAAAGAGATCTTAGAAGTAACAGAAGGAAGAATGATTCCTTCATGGTTAGAAGCAGATCATGATAACTTTACAGGAACTGTAAAGAACTTCCATCTAGAGATGAAATCGATGTACCAGTTAACGAAACATTAATCGTCGAGTTATATTCTAAATAATAACCCTCAAGTTAAACCTAAGCCAAAAGGAGGGCACGTATGTTTGAATTTGAAAAACCAAATATTGAGATTAATGAGATTTCAGAAGATAACCGTTTTGGACGCTTTGTTGTGGAACCTTTGGAAAGAGGTTATGGTACAACTTTAGGTAATTCCTTAAGACGTATCATGCTTTCTTCTCTGCCAGGTGCAGCAGTAAGTTCAGTAAAGATCAAAGGTGTTCTGCATGAATTCAGTTCCATCCCGGGAGTTAAGGAAGATGTACCTGAGATCATCATGAATATCAAATCTCTGGCAATTAAAAACAACAGCTCATCCGCTGAAACAAAGCAGGCTTATATTGAGTTTTCAGGAAAGGGTGTAGTAACTGCCGGAGATATTAAAGCGGACAGTGATATCGAAATCTTAAATCCAGAGCTTGTGATCGCAACATTAAGTGATGACAGCAGCAAACTGGATATGGAGCTTACAATCACAAACGGACGCGGATATGTAGGCGCAGACAAAGCAGACAAAGAAGGAAAAGCAATCGATGAGATCGCAGTTGATGCAATTTACACACCAGTAGAACGTGTAAACTTAAAGGTTGAGAATACTCGTGTAGGTCAGATCACAGATTATGACAAATTAACATTAGATGTATTCACAAACGGAACACTAACACCAGATGAGTCTGTAAGTTTAGCAGCGAAAGTATTATGCGAGCACTTAAACTTATTCGTAGATCTTTCTGAGAATGCCAAGACAGCAGAAGTTATGGTAGAAAAAGAAGATGACGAGAAAGAAAAAGTTCTTGAAATGAGCATTGATGAATTAGAATTATCTGTTCGTTCATACAATTGCTTAAAGAGAGCTGGCATCAATACAGTAGAAGAATTAACTAATAAGACTTCAGAAGATATGATGAAAGTCCGTAACTTAGGACGTAAATCATTAGAAGAAGTTTTAGCTAAATTAAGTGAATTAGGATTATCCCTAAGTTCAGGAGAAGAATAGAAACCAGACCCGCCTAGGCTGAAGGCATAAGTAAGCAAGGCGAAAAAACACAGGAGGTCATTATAATGGCAAAATACAGAAAATTAGGAAGAACAGCTTCCCAGAGAAAAGCACTGATCCGTGCAGAAGTAACAAATCTGTTACATCATGGAAAAATCATTACAACGGAAGCTAAAGCAAAAGAAATCCGCAAGGTAGCTGAAAAACTTATCGCTTTAGCTGTAAAAGAAAAAGACAACTTTGAAACAGTTACAGTTGACGCTAAAGTTGCTAAGAAAGATGAAAACGGAAAACGCGTGAAAGAAGTTGTAGATGGTAAGAAAGTTACTGTTTATGAAACAGTTCAGAAAGAAATCAAAAGATTTACCATCCCGCTTACATGCAAGAAGACAGATGTTAAAGGTATTATATCCTGTAACAGAAGTTCCTACAGAAGCAGCTGGTAAGAAAGCTAATACAAAGAAAGTTGATTTAACAGCTAAGTTATTCGACGAGTATGCACCAAAATACGCTGACCGTAACGGTGGTTACACAAGAATCGTTAAGATTGGTCAGCGTAAAGGTGATGCAGCATTAAAAGTAGTACTTGAATTAGTTTAATCAACAGTTCAATACTGACTATATTATTTAAATTCCAAATCGACAACAACAAAGAGGTCTTATTCCGGAACAACTGGGATAAGACTTTTCTTTTTTTATGGGAAATAGTATACTATCCTTATTACGGATCAGATAGGAGAATATTATGTCCATATTGAAAATAAAAGACTTAGTTCACAAATATGTGACCTATGGAGATACAGAAGAAGACAAGCAAGAGATTGCAGCAATCAATCATATTGATATCAATGTTGAGAAAGGTGAATTTGTAGCAATCCTTGGAAAGAATGGTTCTGGGAAATCATCGCTTGCGAAGCACATCAATGGACTTTTGATGCCGACAGAAGGCACAGTATATATCAAAGGAATGGATACAAAAGATGAAAGTACCCTCTTAAAAGTCAGACAGAGTGCAGGAATCGTATTTCAGAATCCAGATAACCAGATCGTAGGAACAACGGTAGAAGAAGACACAGCCTTCGGTCCAGAAAACCTCGGAATAGCTTCCAAAGATATCTGGACAAGGATCACAGCGGCTCTTACAGGTGTGGGAATGATCGCATATAAAGAAGCAAGTCCCAATCATCTTTCTGGCGGACAGAAACAGAGAGTAGCGATTGCAGGGATCATGGCAATGGAACCAGAATGTATCGTATTAGACGAACCAACAGCCATGCTAGATCCAGAAGGTCGCAGACATGTTTTATCTCTTGTGAAAGCATTGAATAAAGAAAAGAATATTACGATCCTTATGGTAACACATCATATGGAAGAAGTAATCTTAGCAGATCGTATCATCGTGATGGATCAAGGAAAGATCGTCATGGATGGAAAACCAAAAGAGATCTTTTCAAGAGTTGATGAGATGAAAACATTAGGTCTGGAAGTTCCGTACGCAACAGAACTTGCATGGGAACTAAAAAAAGAAGGTGTTAACTTGTCAGATACGATAACAACAAAGGAAGAGCTGGTGGAGGAATTATGTCAATTCGTTTAGAACATGTAAGTTACGCATATGAAGATAATTCTAGCAAGAAGAATTACGCATTAAAAGATATAAACTTAGAAATAAAAAAAGAAGAATTCATTGCAGTGATCGGACACACATGTTCTGGAAAATCAACATTGATCCAGCATCTAAATGGATTGATCAAACCAACGTCTGGAACAATATATTTCGATGATGAAGATATATATTCAGAAGGATACCCATTACGAGAATTACGTGGAAAAGTAGGTATATGTTTCCAGTATCCAGAACATCAGCTATTTGAGACAACGATTTTAGATGATGTATGTTTTGGACCAATGAACTTTGGAAAGACAAAAGAAGAAGCAACAGAGATTGCTGTCAAATGTTTAAAAGATGTTGGATTATCAGAGAAATTATATCAAAAATCGCCATTTGAATTATCTGGCGGACAGAAGCGAAGAGTAGCGATCGCAGGGATTCTTGCAATGGAGCCAGAATATTTTATTTTGGATGAACCAACAGCAGGACTTGATCCGGTCGGAAAAGATCAGATCTTAAATCTGTTAAAGAAACTCCATGAAGAAAAGAAGATCACGATCATTCTGGTATCACACAGTATGGAAGATGTTGCAGATTATGCACAGCGTGTGATCGTTATGAATGGCGGACAGGTCATGTATGAAGGAGATAAAAAAGAAGTATTCTCTCACAAGAAAGAACTAGAAGAAGCAGGACTTGCTGTACCGTTTTATCGTCAAGTATGTGAAGAACTCGCAGACAGAGGGTTTCCAATCCAGAGGGATTTATTGACATTAGAAGAAACAAAAGAAGCAATTTTAGAAGGACTAAAAGGACTGAGAGGAAAATAAAATGCTCAAGGATATAACAATTGGACAATATTATAAAGAAGACTCTCTGATCCACAGACTCGATCCGAGAGTGAAATTATTTGCAGTCTTGATCTACGTCATTACATTATTTATGCATAAAGCACCTGCAACTTATGTGATGTCACTATTATTTTTGATCATAACGATCAAGATTTCAAAGGTACCTGTAAAATATATTTTAAGAGGATTAAAAGCAATTGCAGTGATCTTATTATTCTCTGTAATGATCAATATGTTATTTATTCCAGGAAAACCAGTGATCCAGTTCTGGATCATATCAATTTCTGCAGAAGGGATCAGGACAACTATTTATCTGGGAAGCCGTCTGATCATGCTGGTATTAGGAACGTCTTTACTGACATTTACAACAACACCAAATGAACTGACAGACGGACTAGACAAATCACTGGGATTTTTAAATAAAGTCGGAGTACCAGTACATGAGATTGCTATGATGATGTCAATCGCACTGAGATTTATTCCAATCTTAACAGAAGAATTAGAAAAGATCATGAAAGCCCAGACAGCCAGAGGAATCGACTTTGAATCCGAGGTCTCTTAAAACGAGTAAAAGCATGGTTCCAATTATAGTACCACTGTTTGTAGCAGCAATCCGAAGAGCGAATGACCTTGCAATGGCAATGGAATCCCGTTGTTACCATGGCGGTGTTGGAAGAACTAAATTAAAACCATTAAAATACGAGAAAAGAGATAAAATAGCGTATATCGTCCTGTTTGTATTTTTAGCAGTGATGATCTATTTATCCTTTTTCAGTCCATGGAGGTAAGATACGATGAAACGAGTAAAATTAATCGTAGCCTATGATGGAACTGGTTATTGTGGATGGCAGGTACAGCCAAACGAGATTACAGTCGAAGGTGTCTTAAATAAGCATATATCAGAACTGACAGGAGAAGACATCAAAGTGATCGGAGCCAGCAGAACGGATTCAGGAGTCCACGCATTAGGAAATGTAGCTGTATTCGACACAGAAAGCCGTATTCCGGGAGAGAAGATGGCAAAAGCATTAAATGCAAGACTACCAGAAGATATCATTATTCAGGACTCCAAAGAAGTGCCATTAGACTACCATCCAAGGTTTCAGGATACAAGAAAGACATATGAATATACCTTTTACAATGCAAGATACGACAATCCCGTGACAAGCAGACATCATCATTTTGTATATGTACCACTTGATGTGGAGAAAATGAAAGAAGCAGCTTCTTATTTCTTAGGGGAACACTGTTTTATCAGTATGTGCAGCAGTAAAGCACAGGTTACATCCTATGTCAGAGAGATTTACGAATGTGATGTGACACAAAATGGCAGATATATCACAATGAGAGTCACAGGAAGTGGTTTTCTCTATAATATGGTACGTTTAATGGCAGGAACGCTTTTAGAGGTCGGAAGAGGAAAACAAGAACCACAATGGGTCAAAGAAATCTTAGCATCCAAAGAAAGAGTTACACCAGGACCAAAACTTCCAGCAAAAGGCTTGACATTAATTCAGATCGAATATCCGGAGGACCGCGAGAATGCAGAATAGCTTTATCATATTTCAGAAATTGTTAGTATTGTTTGGTTTTATGCTGATCGGATACCTAAGTTATAAGAAAAAATGGATCAGTGATGATACAAGTTCACAGATATCAGGACTGATCGTAAATATATTTAATCCTGCATTGATCATATCTGGCGTGATCGGTTCCGTTGGAAATGGAAACTGGAATCTTGTGATCATGGACCTGATCCTTGCAGTGATCTTATTTGTGGTATTGATTCTGATCAGTCCGGCATTTGTTCGTATTCTAGGTGTAAAAAAAGATGAAAGAAATATCTATGCAGTGATGCTGATCTTTTCGAATCTTGGATTTATGGGGATTCCGATCATTGAAGAATTATATGGTAGAGAAGCTATTTTTATGTAGCACTGTACTGGTATATAATATTCTCTTTTACACCTATGGAATTTATCTTTTTGAGAAAGAACGTGCCATGCAGACAGGACAAAAAGCTAAGATCATATTCCACTGGAAAAAGATGATCAATCCAGGAATGGTCGCATGTCTGGCTGCGTTATTGATTTTTGCATTTCAGATCGACGCACCAGCACCTGCGGTAAGTTTTGTACAATACTTAGGAAATGCAGCAATCCCACTCTCCATGATCATTACCGGGGTATCTTTAGCGAAGATGCCGCTGATCGAAGTTTTCAAAGACATCAAGATGTATCAGTTTACATTTTTAAAGATGCTGGTGATCCCAATGATCGCAGCATTTGCGATCCGGCTGTTTCATTTAGATCCTGTTCTCTCGGGGATCATGGTATTAATGTTTGGAATGCCAAATGGAAGCATGGCAGTGATGATGGCAATCGATTATGGATTAGACAGTTCGATCTGCAGCAGAGGAATTGTGTTGACAACACTGTTATCGATCATAACGTTACCGATTGGCATATCTTATTTGACATTGAGATTTATCAACAATGTTTTTAACATATACATACATAATAATACACCCATATGTTGTGGAAAAATTATAAAATCAAGACCATCTTGTGGATAACATCAAAAATTTATCAAAAACAACAAGAAAAAATCTTGACACACCCGGCTGCGTATTATATAATAAGAAACTGTGACATGCGAGAGAATACTACCCCAATGCCCGGTGGGAGTATTTAATATAGACACATATGATTGATAGAAATTTTAAGGAGGAACACCATGAAAAGTTTTATGGCTAGCCCATCCACAATTGAAAGAAAATGGTATGTAGTTGATGCTACAGGATATACATTAGGACGTTTATCATCTGAGATCGCAACAATCTTAAGAGGTAAAAACAAACCAACTTATACACCACATATCGATACAGGAGATAATGTGATCGTTATCAACGCTGATAAGATTAAAGTAACTGGTAAGAAACTTGACCAGAAGATTTACTACAATCATTCAGATTATGTTGGTGGAATGAAAGAACAGACATTAAAAGAAAAATTAGCTAAAAAACCTGAAGACGTAATCTATCTTGCAGTTAAAGGAATGCTTCCAAAAGGACCTTTAGGAAGACAGATGATTAAGAAACTTCACGTATATGCAGGTGCAGAGCACAACCATGCAGCTCAGCAGCCAAAAGCATTAGAGATCAAGTATTAATTTTTGAAGGAGGAAGAAGCAGTGGCTACAGCAAAATATTATGGAACAGGTAGAAGAAAAAAGCAGTATTGCTAGAGTATATTTAGTACCGGGTACAGGTAAAATCACAATCAACAAAAGAGACATTGATGAATATCTTGGATTAGAAACATTAAAAGTAGTTGTACGTCAGCCATTAGTTGCAACAGATACAATTGACAAATATGATGTATTAGTAAACGTTCATGGTGGTGGATTTACAGGACAGGCTGGAGAAATCCGTCATGGTATTTCCAGAGCTTTATTACAGGTTGATGGAGAATTCCGTTCAACATTAAAGAAAGCTGGATTCTTAACAAGAGACCCAAGAATGAAAGAAAGAAAGAAACCAGGTCTTCGCAAAGCACGTCGTGCACCACAGTTCTCAAAACGTTAATCATACGTTACGGAAGATACGAAGAATATACAGAGCCTTTCAATGGAGAAATCTATTGGAAGGCTTTTTCTAATGATTTGGTTTGGAAAACTTAATAGAAATATGAAATAAGAACGGCAAAAGATATTTCAAAAGCAAAATTTCTGGTATATTTAATGCAGAAAAATCTGGTCAGTTTAATGCAGAAAAATAGGAGTTTATGTACAAATGTTATCTGATTACACAACAAATCATATTGTAACAGAATAAGATAGGAGGAAGGTAAAATGAAATTAAAAAATCTAACAAAAAAATTAACAACTTTAGCAATCACAGCCTGTAATGGCAACAACATTGGTTTCAACTCAAAATGTATTAGCTGCATCAAAAAAAGCACAGAAGAAGGCGAACAAAGCCTATGCACAAGCAATCAAGAAAAACAAAGTAGCCAAAACAAGCTATTCATTAATTGAATAAGAGGCGAAAGGAGACACTGGTCACTGTGAATTTAAATAAGAGAATGCAAAGGCAAAGCTAGAAATTTAAATATTTATACATACAATAAAGGAAAAGTAAAGAAAATTTGGTCAACATCGGATCAAATAATTGCATATATAAAAAACAGAAAACAATTGCAGGCTTACAGTATTCAGTATTAAGTGAAAATGGTTCTGAAAGTGAAAATATTATATTTATAAGTATGATGGAAAGAAAATTGAAAAAGCATCATATTTCTTTGAACGTGAAGGACATTTCGAAGATGAGGATGGAAATAAAGTTACAACAAATTTAGAAAAATCAGAAAAACAGTACATAGAGTCATTGATAAAGAAATATATAGCAAAAGGAAAAGGAAAAGTTGACATATATTTCAGAAAGACAATATAGAAGTGCAACGAAAATGATGTACGATGTATGGGCATATAATAATACAACGAAAAAAGAGTTGATCAAAAATTAAGAAAATAATCAACTAGGGGATATATGATAATTATTATCATATATCCCCACAGACTGTAGACAAACTAGGTGCTGGGATCATCCCAGCACCATTTTTCCTTTAGTTAAATTGTATCCAAAAATTTCTTAGAAATCTTCGCTTTTGTCCATTTAGCAATCCGTTCTTACCAAGAAATCTTGCCAGTTTTTAGATTCATACATGCAAAAAGTAAGCCCCGCTTTCATTTCCATCCGGGCTTTTCCAATATACTGGGTATAACGAAATCCATGCTGTCCTTTGCTGTTCCAAAGATTCTTTCTATCGTTTCTTTTCGTTTCTGATAGATTGCTTTATTCCCTCTTACATGTCGGATATCTTCTGCTTTTTCTATATATTTTTCCCAAACATGACGTGTTATCACTTTTACATGATTCTTGCTTTCTGTACATTTGGATATCTGTGGACATTTTCACATTGATATCCACAGCTTTATATTCTCTGTATCCATCCCTGTTTGTTGTACTGTATCTTAGAATCTGATTTTCTGGACAGATGTAACAATCATAGTATTCATCATAAACATATTCATATTTCTTAAAAATCCCTTTTGTTGTCATAGGTCGTTTATATGGAAACAATGGTTCAATCCTATCTTTCAGAAGTTGTCTGGCAATCGCTGGTGTCTTGTATCCTGCATCTGCCACGATCATTTCTGGTTCAAAACTTTTCACCTTTTCATAGATTGTTTGAAATGTTCGGCTGTCATGTTCATTTCCAGGATGAACACTATATCCAAGGACCAGCCATGTTTATCACAAGCAGTTTCTACTGCATATGCAAAAACATGTTTATGTTCTCCTTTGCGAAACCATCCGCTTTCTGGATCTGTAATACTGCTCTTTTTGGTTTTTATATCGTCTGGTATCTGTTCAAGCTCATTATGTTGATCATTCCCAGATGTGGGAGGTGTTGGCGGATTCTTCTTATTTTATCTTTTAGAGGTTTTTCCCATGTGCCTGTCGGTCTTCATTGATATCTTTTTGTAATTCATCTTCATACCAGAGTGCCTGTTCATGAGCAACTCTTTTTCGCATTTTTTTACTGTTGGCACATGCTTTTACATGAGTTGCATCAACAAAGATCTCGTCCGTATTGATCAACTTATACTTCATACATTCTTCCAGAATCTTTGAAAATATCTGTTCAAAAGATCCGTGTCTTTAAATCGGCGGGAATAATTCTTTCCAAACGTTGAAAATGCGGTACAGGATCCAGCATATCAAGACCAAGAAACCAACGGTAGGCAACATTTACTTCAATCTCTCGGATCGTCTGACGCATACTTTTGATTCCATAAAGATATTGAATAAATGGAATTTTAATGAGCATAACAGGATCCATACTTGGACGACCATTGTTTTGACAATATTTATCTTCTACAAGATCGTAAATAAAGTTCCAGTTGATTGCTTTATCAATCAATCTTAGCATATGATCCTGCGGAACCATGGAATCCATTGAGAACATCATCATCTGTTCTCGTTTCTTGTCTGCATTTTTCGTCATCATAAAAAACACCGCCTTTCTGATGAATAATCTGGTGCTAATTGATCCATCTGTCCGGTGTAAAGTGAGCCACTTCATTTACAATTGTTTTTCTACAGCTAGGTATGCGATTGAACACATCTTATAAAGCCTGCTATCGCACCGCTGTGGCGGCACGGGCTTGACAAGATATGTCCACTCTCATAAATAGCACCTAAGCAAAATCAAAGTGGATTAATGTTAGCCGGAATACCGGCTCACTCAACACCGGAATGATGGCTCTCGCGAGGCAGAATCTCCATTCTGATAATTGTATTATACCAGAAAAACAGTGCTCATAGTAAAAGTCCCGGCAAATACCGGGACTTTGTCTACAGTCTGAGGTGCTGGGATCATCCCAGCACCATTTTTCCTTTAAAGTTAAATTGTATCCAAAAATTTCTTAGAAATCTTCGCTTTTGTCCATTTAGCAATCCGTTCTTACCAAGAAATCTTGCCAGTTTTTAGATTCATACATGCAAAAGTAAGCCCGGCTTTCATTTCCATCCGTGCTTTTCCTATGTATTGTGTATATCGAAATCCATGGTATTCTTTTGCTGTTCCAAAGATTCTTTCTATCGTTTCTTTTCGTTTCTGATAGATTGCTTTATTCCCTCTTACATGTCGGATATCTTCTGCTTTTTCTATATATTTTTCCCAAACATGACGTGTTATCACTTTTACATGATTCTTGCTTTCTGTACATTTGGATATCTGTGGACATTTTCACATTGATATCCACAGCTTTATATTCTCTGTATCCATCCCTGTTTGTTGTACTGTATCTTAGAATCTGATTTTCTGGACAGATGTAACAATCATAGTATTCATCATAAACATATTCATATTTCTTAAAAAATCCCTCTTTGTCATAGGACGTTTATATGGAAACAATGGTTCAATCCTATCTTTCAGAAGTTGTCTGGCAATCGCTGGTGTCTTGTATCCTGCATCTGCCACGATCATTTCTGGTTCAAAACTTTTCACCTTTTCATAGATTGTTTGAAATGTTCGGCTGTCATGTTCATTTCCAGGATGAACACTATATCCAAGGACCCATCCGTGTTCATCACATGCCGTTTCTACTGCATATGCAAAAACATGTTTATGTTCTCCTTTGCGAAACCATCCGCTTTCTGGATCTGTAATACTGCTCTTTTTGGTTTTTATATCGTCTGGTATCTGTTCAAGCTCATTATGTTGATCATTCCCAGATGTGGGAGGTGTTGGCGGATTCTTCTTATTTTTATCTTTTAGAGGTTTTTTCCCATGTGCCTGTCGGTCTTCATTGATCTCTTTTTGTAATTCATCTTCATACCAGAGTGCCTGTTCATGAGCAACTCTTTTCGCATTTTACTGTTGGCACATGCTTTTACATGAGTTGCATCAACAAAGATCTCGTCCGTATTGATCAACTTATACTTCATACATTCTTCCAGAATCTTTGAAAATATCTGTTCAAAAAGATCCGTGTCTTTAAATCGGCGGGAATAGTTCTTTCCAAACGTTGAAAAATGCGGTACAGGATCCAGCATATCCAGACCAAGAAACCAACGGTAGGCAACATTTACTTCAATCTCTCGGATCGTCTGACGCATACTTTTGATTCCATAAAGATATTGAATAAATGGAATTTTAATGAGCATAACAGGATCCATACTTGGACGACCATTGTTTTGACAATATTTATCTTCTACAAGATCGTAAATAAAGTTCCAGTTGATTGCTTTATCAATCAATCTTAGCATATGATCCTGCGGAACCATGGAATCCATTGAGAACATCATCATCTGTTCTCGTTTCTTGTCTGCATTTTTCGTCATCATAAAAAACACCGCCTTTCTGATAATTCTATTATACCAGAAGACAGTGCTCATAGTAAAAGTCCCGGCAAATACCGGGACTTTGTCTACAGTCTGAGGGGATATATGATAATTATTATCATATATCCCCATTGATTTTTCCATCCAAATCTAGTATCATAAATAACAGTTAGACAACACTAACTAAAAACGTGAATGAATCATGTGGACTCCTCGATTGAGATCAACACCTGCAACAAAACGATCTCAAACTGGAAGCTTACCCTTCTTCCAGCGAGGAGTACTGCTATGTATAGGGAAAGGAGTCACAATCGAAAATGAATTATTTAGAAATTGAAAAAGGTAATCGGAAGAGAAATCCTAGATTCCAGAGGAAATCCAACCGTAGAAGCGGAGATTACATTAGTTGATGGAACAGTTGCAAGAGGAACAGCTCCAAGTGGTGCATCTACAGGAGAATTTGAAGCACTAGAATTAAGAGACGGAGATAAAGAAAGATATTTAGGAAAAGGTGTTACAAAAGCCGTAGAAAATATCAATACAAAGATCAGTGAAGCAATCATCGGATTAGATGCTTCTGATACATATGCAGTAGACAAAGCAATGATTGATGCAGACGGAACAGCTGATAAATCAAACTTTGGAGCAAATGCAATCTTAGCTGTATCGATCGCAGCAGCAAGAGCAGCAGCTACATCTCTTGAAGTACCTCTATACAGATTCTTAGGTGGAGTATCAGGAAACAGACTTCCAGTACCAATGATGAATATCGTAAATGGTGGATGTCATGCATTATCATCAGGACTTGATGTACAGGAATTCATGATCATGCCAGTTGGAGCTCCATCATTCAAAGAATGTTTAAGATGGTGTGCTGAAGTATTCCATGCATTAGCAGCAATCTTAAAAGAAAGAGGACTTGCTACATCCGTAGGTGATGAAGGTGGATTTGCGCCAGCATTAAAATCAGATGAAGAAGCCATTGAAACAATCTTAGAAGCAGTGAAAAAAGCAGGATACGAACCAGGAAAAGACTTCAAGATCGCTATGGACGCTGCATCTTCAGAATGGAAGAGTGAAAAAGGCAAAGGATATTACAAACTGCCGAAAGCAGGAACAGAATACACAGCAGAAGAACTGATCGAGCACTGGGCTGCATTATGCGAGAAATACCCAATCATCTCGATCGAAGATGGATTAGATGAAGAAGACTGGGAAGGATGGAAGAAACTGACAGAAAGACTTGGAGATAAAGTACAGTTAGTAGGAGATGACTTATTTGTAACAAATACAGAAAGACTTTCTAAAGGTATCGAAATGGGAGCAGGAAACTCTATCCTGATCAAATTAAACCAGATTGGATCTATCTCTGAAACATTAGAAGCGATCAAGATGGCACACAAAGCAGGATACACAGCTGTAACATCTCATCGTTCCGGAGAAACAGCAGATACAACGATCGCAGACTTAGCCGTCGCATTAAATACATGCCAGATCAAGACAGGAGCACCTTCAAGATCAGAACGTGTTGCGAAATACAACCAGTTATTAAGAATCGAAGAAGCTTTAGGAGACAGTGCCGTATATTCTGGAATCAAAGCCTTCAACGTAAAATAAGAAGAACACAATTATAAAAAACGTAAATAATAGCCCTTTTAAGTCTCTGGATTTAGTCTCCAGAGGCTTTTTTCTTTGATTTTTTACAAAAAAATATAAGAGAGTATGTTATAATAGAAAGCACTTATTTGGATAGAAATGTAACACATTCTTATAATCAGAATATCGCATTATCAATTATTTCACAGGCAAAAGAAAAATTTTATGATATGTTTTGCCTGTTGAAAAAAGAAATAGATGAAAATTGGATATAAAAAAATCCGGCAAACACAAAAATGTAATGCCGGATTCTTTTATTTACTATATTATTATGAAATATGTATCACGGATATCCTATCCCCAAACTTCCTCAGCAATCTCCTTAATAAGAGTCATCTTCTTCCACTGATCTTCATCAGTTAAGATATTTCCTTCTTCTGTAGAAGAGAAACCACACTGAGGACTTAAGCAAAGCTGGTCAAGTGCAACATACTGAGCAGCCTCTTTAATACGTTCTTTAATCTCAGTTTTATCTTCAAGTTCTGGATCTTTAGAAGTAACAAGACCTAACACAACCTTCTGATCTTTGATAAAACGTAATGGTTTGAAATCACCGGAACGGTCACTATCATACTCTAAGAAGAAACCATCGATCTTACATCCACCGAATAAAGTCTCAGCTACTGGCTCATAACCACCAGAAGAGAACCATGTAGAACGGAAGTTACCACGGCAGATATGCATTGTAATTGTCATATCCTCAGGTTTAGCTTCTAAAGCTTCATTGATCATTTTCACATAATTCTTAGCAATCTGGTCAAGGTCAAGACCACGGTTTGCGTAATCGTCGCGTTTATTCTGATCACAGAATTCACCCCAAGATGTATCATCAAACTGTAAGTAACGGCATCCACGAGCGTAGAATGCTTTGATCGCTTTCTGATAAGCAAGAGCAATCTCATGATACAGATCATCTTCATTTTTATAACGATCGATCGCTTTATAAGTTTCGCTTCCACGAACACAACAAATCAGATGAAGCATTGCAGGAGAAGGAATTGTCATCTTGCAGTCAACATCCCCAGCAATTTCTTTCAAGTAAGAGAAATGATCTAAGAATTCACTGTTTTCATCAAAATCAATTTTGTCAACAATCTCAAGAGTTGCGGCTTTTGGCTGATGTCCCTTAAAAGCAACAGACCAGTGATCAGCTTTGATCTCCTCGACTCCGACTAAGGAAGCAAGGAAATCAAGATGCCAATAGCGACGTCTTAACTCTCCGTCAGTAACTGCTTTTAATCCAACAGCTTTCTCTTTTTCAACTAACTCTTTGATCGCTTTATCTTCAACTTCACGCAACTGGTCTGCAGATAAAGTTCCTTCTGCATATTCAGCACGTGCATCTTTTAAATAATCTGGTCTTAAAAACTACCAACAATATCATATCTGTATGGTCTCATAAATCTATCCTTTCTATTTATATAAGTCTAATAATTTTCTATCGATAAGCTATACAATAACAGATAGAATAAGGCTTGTGAAATACATAAAAATAATAGTTTGCCATAACTTCAAGTTATAATGATAAAAATTTTCAGATAATTATGTCTTTCTTTTAACAATAATTGTATGCAATATACGGACAAAGTCATCGTTAAGAAAATGTTAATTGTACAATTTTAAAAAAATTGCATATTTTTTGTACTTTTCTTTAAGCATTGTAGAGAAAAAAGAAAATATTTGTTATAATGCACATAGATAAAAAAATAACAATATCTAGGGTGTTTTAGTTAAGTGTTTTTTAAGGAAGGGTAAACTATTATGTATGATGTAACAAGCATTCAGAATCTGAAAAAAGATGTACTGTATTTCGTAGCAAAGGCATCGTTTGAAGGGACTTTAGAAGAAGAAAGAGATCTGATCCCAGAGAAGATGATCGAAGGACCAGAACCAACATTCCGTTGCTGCATCTACAAAGAAAGAGAAATCGTAAGACAGAGAATTCGTTTAGCAGAAGGTAAAGCTCCAGGAGCAGAAGATGATGGAAATATCGTGCAGGTAATTAAATCAGCATGTGCTGACTGTCCGATCTCAAGCTATGTTGTAACAAACAACTGTCAGAATTGTCTTGGAAAAGACTGTATCAAAGCATGTCGTTTCGGAGCGATCGAACCAGGACATACAAGATCAAGAATCGATCCTCAGAAATGTAAGGAATGTGGTATGTGCGCAAAAGCCTGTCCATACAATGCGATCGCTCATGTATCAAGACCATGTAAAGACAGCTGTCCAGTAGATGCAATTTCTTATGATGAGTATGGAGTATCAGTAATCGATGAAGAAAAATGTATCCGTTGTGGACAGTGTGCAGCAAAATGTCCATTCGGTGCGATCGGAACAAAGACATGGATCACAAACGTTATCGCAGACTTGAAAGCAGGTAAGAAAGTCTACGCGATCCTTGCCCCAGCAACAGAAGGACAGTTTGGTAAAGATATTACAATGGAAAGCTGGAGACAGGCAGTAAAGAAAGTTGGATTTGAAGATCTGATCGAAGCAGGTTTAGGTGGAGATATGACAACATGCAGCGAAGCAGAAGAATGGTTAGAAGCTTACAGAAACGGTGAGAAGAAAACAACTTCATGCTGTCCAGGATTCGTAAACATGATTCGCAAACATTATCCAGATCTTGCAGATATGATTTCTACAACAGTATCTCCAATGTGTGCAGTATCAAGAATGATCAAAGCAAAAGATCCAGATGCAGTTACAGTATTTGTTGGACCATGTGTAGCCAAGAAATCAGAAGTGGCAGACCAGAAGATCGAAGGAAATGCAGATTATGCATTAAACTACAACGAGATCTTAGCAATTATGAAAGCAAAAGACGTAGAATTAGAACCAGCAGAGAATACATATCAGGATTCTACGATCTTCGGTAAATTCTATGGAAACTCTGGTGGAGTAACAGATTCTGTATTAGAATACATGAAAGAGACAGAACAGAACGAAGATATCAAAGTATGCAAAGCTAACGGTGCAGCAGAATGTAAGAAAGCTTTAATGTTCTTACAGAGAGGAAGATTACCAGAAGACTTCATCGAAGGTATGGCATGCGAAGGCGGATGCGTTGGTGGACCAAGCCGTAACGAAGAGATCATCAAAGCTCGTAAAGTCAGAGAAACAATGATCAAATCCGCAGATGATCGCAAGATCACAGACAACTTAAAACGTTATGATATGGATAGCTTCTCAATGCATAGATAATCAGAGTTGCATGAAGCATCCAAAGAGATGATAAAGAATCCCTGGAGCAAGATTGAAGTTTTGTTTTGGGGATCTTTGTATCTGAAAAGAAATTGTATTAGAAATAGTAACTATTACTAGTAGATATTTTGGCAAAACTATGTTATAGTAAGAAAAGTTGAAAAAGCAAAATGAATTTAATTTTGGAGGTAAGACAATGAAGGATATTAAAGTTACAGATTCAGTAAAATATATTGGTGTAGACGATCATGACATTGACTTATTTGAGAGCCAGTATGTAGTACCAAATGGTGTTTCTTATAACTCTTATGTGATCTTAGATGAGAAAGTAGCCGTTATGGATACTGTGGATGCACGCAAGACAGATGAATGGTTTGTAAACTTAGAAGAAGCATTAGATGGAAGAAACGTAGACTACATTGTAGTATCTCATATGGAACCAGACCATGCTGCAAGCTTACAGGTATTAGCAGAAAAATATCCAGAAGCTAAGATTGTAGGTAATGCCAAGACATTTAATATGATCCCTCAGTTCTTTACATTTGATCTAGAAGGACGTAAAGTCGTAGTAAAAGAAGGAGATACATTATCTCTTGGATCTCATACATTACAGTTCGTTATGGCACCAATGGTTCACTGGCCAGAAGTTATGGTAGCATATGAAACATCAGAGAAAATCTTATTCTCAGCAGATGGATTTGGTAAATTCGGAGCTTTAGATGCAGATGAAGATTGGGCATGTGAAGCAAGACGTTATTATTTCAATATCTGTGGTAAGTACGGAGTACAGGTACAGAATCTCTTAAAGAAAGCCGCAGGATTAGATATTGAGATCATCTGTCCATTACACGGACCAATTTTAAAAGAAACCTTGGATATTATATTGGATTATACGACACATGGAGCAAATATGAGCCAGAGAACGAAGGAATCCTGATCGCATACGCATCTATCCATGGAAATACAGCAGCTGCAGCAAAGAAATTAGCAGAAATTTTAGAAGCAAAAGGAGCTCCAAAAGTTGTAGTAGCAGACCTTTCCAGAGATGATATGGCAGAAGTGATCGAAGATGCATTCCGCTATGACAGACTGGTACTGGCAGCAGCAACATACGATGCAGGAATCTTCCCATGCATGGAAGACTTTTTACATCACTTAAAAGCTAAGAACTATCAGAAACGTAAAGTTGCATTTATGGAAAATGGATCATGGGCACCAATGGCAGCAAAAATCATGAAAGGTATCGTAGAAGGATTTAAGAATATCGAGATGGTAGATCCAGTTGTAACGATCAAATCTACGATGAATGATGAGAATATTAAGACTATGGAAGAATTAGCTGATAATTTACTGTAAATTTTAATTTTCTGGTTTGATGACGGAAATTATTGGTGGAATATTATAAAAAGGGTTATCTGTCTGCGACGCGCTCTCGCTCGACTCACACGCAGCTGTACTAAGCTCCTGAATGGTCTAACGACCATCCACTCACTAAGTGCAGGCGTGTTCCTACGGTCTCAGACAGATAACCCTTTTTATAATATTCAAATAATTTACGTAATCGAAACCACTACCGAATGTGTATGGAGAATGATTTTGGATGTAAATTAGTTTTTTCAAGACAGAAGATAAGTGTTTATTATACTCCTAAACATCCCAACAAATCGGTGTTCGTAAGTTTTTTTCATCTTCCGTCAATGAATACAAAAATCATCAACCAATACCGTTTAACATACACACTGTGTAGTGGTTTGAATAGTGTTTCGTTGTATGAGTCAGAAAGAAGATAAGAAGAAATATTTATAAGAAAAAAGGGTGACAACATGAGCACTTTTTGAATGCGTTTTTTACAAATTCGCAGCGCCCTGTGGTTGATTGTCTGACCGTAGCTGCGGGCATTTTGGCTCGCAGCCAGGAAGTTATCAAAGGAACAGGCGCGGATCAGCGATTTGTAAAAAACGCTTTCAAAAATGCGGAGTGTCACCCTTTATTCTTATAAATATTTCTTCTCTTGTTCTTTCTGACTCATACATGCAACACTATCAATCAGAGTTTACATCCAGTTGTAGTATCAACAATATTCGTCAATTGTTCTCCTTCCAGATACCTTTGCAGGTTTCCAGCTATAATATCTACGATTCGATATAAAGTCGCAGGATGATGAAAATCTCCGGCTACGTGTGGAGTTATGATCACATTTTCCACGTTCCATAATTTATGTTGCGTTTGCAGCGGTTCTGGGTCTGTAACATCCAGTCCTGCTCCATAAATCTGTCCTTGGATCAATGCTTCGCAAAGATCCTCTGTATTAACTGCACTGCCTCTTCCAGCATTTAGCAAGATTGAGGTGTTCTTCATTTTTCAAAACGATCTTTATTGAAGATATTTCGTGTTGCTTTAGAATCTGGAAGTACAGATAATACAACATCTGCTTTGGGCAGCAATTTATCCAGATCATCCATGGTATGGAGTTCATCGATATCTTGCGGTACCTGCCCTGGTCTTCGTTTGATTCCGATGATATGGTAGTCAAAATTTTTCATTAATCTTGAAAAGTATAATCCGATGTCACCGAGTCCCACGATCAGAAGTGTTCCTCCGCATAAGGACATGACACCTCCTTCATCTTGCCATTCACATTGATTTTGGTTATCTCTGTATAGATGTAATTTCTTTTGCAGGGAAAATAAGACTGCCAGCATATGTTCTGCAACGCTTGGTCCATAGGCCCCTGTAGCATTCGTCAATATTACATCTTCAGGAAGCACGCCTTTCTTCACATAAGGATCAGCCCCTGCTGAATTAAGCTGCAGCCATTCTAAGTTTTTTGCTTCCTGTAAGTAAAATGGATCTACATTTCCAATGATAACATTTGCTTCCTGTACCATTTCCTGAGTTACATTATCGTATGAACTGTATATAAATTTATTGCCTTGAGAATGTTGTTCTAATGTTTTTATGTTCGTCTTTTACTGGCATAACAACCAGAATGTTTTTATCTTTTTTCATTGAATTACTTAATATCCTCCTGTTTATTTTATACTATTGTAACGCAAGAGTTATAGAAAGAAAACCCATAGAAATTAAATTTCAGGAGTTTTCAAAGAACGATTCATATAGACAAATTTTGTATACGTGCCGTATAATAAGAATTATACAAAAATAATAGGAAAAGGAAATATCAATATGAACGATTTTAAATATGTATTTGGTCCGATCCCATCCAGAAGACTAGGAAGATCTTTAGGTATCAGTCCACTGCCTAAGAAGACATGTAACTATTCCTGCATCTACTGTCAATTAGGAAGAACCGATAAAATGACAAATAAACGTCAGGAATTTTATAAAACAGAAGATATCATAGCGGAATTTAAACAGTATCTCAAAGACTCTGATAAATTTGATATCGTAACGGTCGTTGGAGAAGGAGAACATACTTTAGCAGCAAATCTTGGTGAATTAGTAGTTGCTCTGAAAGCATTGACAGACAAGCCAGTCGCAGTGATCACAAATGGTGCGTTGCTTTCTGATCCACAAGTCAGAGAAGAATTATGCCATGCTGATATGGTATTGCCATCTCTGGATGCTTATAACCAGGAAATTTCCAAGAAGATTGACCGACCTTATGGAACGATCAAATTTGAAGAAGAATTTGAAGGTCTCAAAAAGTTCACTCACATGTATGAAGGAGAACTTTGGTTGGAAATCATGCTAGTTGATGGGATCAACGATGATGAGCAGTCTATTCTTAAGTTTCGAGAATTATTAAAAGAATTAAAATATGACAGACTATACTTAAATACACCAGTTCGTCCGCCAGCAGAAGCAGATGTGAATGTCGTATCTGAAGAACGCATGCGATATGCGGTTGAGACACTTGGTGGTATTTCGATTGAGATGATGAGTTCTGGTGCATTTTTCAGTGAGATTGAAGATGACTATGAAGCGGTTAAATCCATTATCGGAAGACATCCTATGAATCAGTTTGAAGTACGAGGATTCTTAGAAAGCAGAGATGTGAAAGATCCAGAAGCGATGATGGAACAGATGAAAAAAGATGAAGCGATCCATGTGATCGATTACAAAGGAATCCTGACGTTCCGTTTAAAATAGTACAATGATCGGATTATAAAAAGGAGAAACAAAATGAAGCATAGTGTAAAAAGAGTGGCAGCAATTCATGATCTGTCTGGTTTTGGAAGAGCTTCGTTGACAGCGATCATTCCCATCCTTTCATCCATGGGAGTGCAGGTCTGTCCATTGCCGACAGCGATCCTTTCCAATCATACTGGGGGATTTGATACCTTTAGTTTTGTAGACTTTACAGATCATATGCAGGACTATATCGATCATTGGAAAGAGCTAAATATCGATTTTGACTGTATTTATTCTGGATTCTTAGGATCTGAACGTCAGATTGAGATCGTTTCCGGATTTATTGATGATTTTGGAACAGAGGATAATATGGTTGTGATCGATCCAGTCCTTGGAGATAATGGAAACTTGTATTCAACGATGGATCAAGGATTAGTTGAAGGAATGAAACGTCTGGTAACAAAAGCTGACATTATTACACCCAATTTTACAGAAGTAAGTCTTTTATTAGGGGAAGAATACAAACAGACAACAACCGATGAAGAGATCAAAGAATGGGTAAAACGTTTGTCTGATATGGGACCAGATATCATTGTTGTGACAAGTGTTCCAGATAAAGAGAAAGATAAAGATTCTAATGTGATCGCTTACGATAGAACTTGTAATACATATTGGAAGATAAAATGCCGTTATATCCCAACATTTTATCCGGGAACAGGAGATGCTTATACTTCTGTTATGATAGGAAGCCTGTTAGACGGAGACAGTCTGCCAATCGCACTGGATAAGGGTGTGCAGTTTATCACACAGGCAATCAAGGCAAGTTATGGATTTGATTATCCAAACAGAGAAGGAGTATTGCTTGAGAGAGTATTGGAAGTATTGAAAATGCCGGTAGTTTTAGGTGGATATGAAATGATCTGATATCGAAAGCTAAAAAAGGAGGTGTCTGACATGTTTTATTTACTAGACCCAGAAAAATGGGAACGACAGAAACATTTTGAATATTATATGCAGATGATACCATGCGGTTATACTGTTACAGTACGTCTAGATGTGGAAAATCTGTATCAGCAGGTCAAAAAATGTGGATTAAAGTTTTATCCGGCATTTATTTACTGCACAGGAAAAGTTGTCAATGAGAAAAGAGAATTTAAAATGGGAGTCGATCAGGAAGGAAGACCTGGTTATTTTGATGTGATGCATCCAAACTTTACGATCTTTCACAAAGATGACCATACATTTTCAGACATCTGGTCTTATTATAATGATGATTTTCAGACATGCTATCAAAACATTATAAATGATATGGAAACATACAAAGATGTCAAAGGACCCAAAGGAAAAGAAGGGCAGCCCCAAACTTCTTTTGTATTTCCTGTGTGCCATGGATGGATTTCACAGGCTACAGCACATGGGTGCCAACCGGAAGACCAAATCTATTTCCGATCATTACATTTGGAAAATATGTGGAAGAAGAGGGCAGAAGAAAGCTGTCTGCTGCTTTGACGATATCTCATGCATCCGCAGATGGATATCATGCTAGTATGTTCTTTGAAAGACTGCAGGAAGTATTAGATGAATTTGTAATTGATCAGTAATTGATGCATTGATCAAAGTTTATAATTCATTTTTAAGTGAAAAATCGATGATTATAATAGCAGTATGTATTATGAAAATCCATTTTATTTATTTCCTTTGCAAAAATCCAGCCGAAGTAGAAGCGGACAACTTCTCCAACATTGATGAAATTTCCTCCTCAGACTCTTTAAAACCACCCGTGATCCACTGTCGGATCACAGCCATGCATCCGCTCACAATATAAATATGCAAAGAAGACAAAGCCTCCGCATCGTAATCAGGCCGGCGGCTCTGCCACATTGGCATGGTCCAGTGTTGGGTGGCAAGCAGAAGTTTATTCTGAAATCCTGGATCACCATGGTCTGAGAACAACAATCTTACTAACTGCTTATGCTCACTGATATAAAAGATAATAGAATTCATCAACTGTGAAATTGAATTTTCCTTCTCAAACTGGATCATATCTTCTTCTAGTGTATTTAAAATTTCATCTTCAATCGACTCCAGAAGATTCATCGGACTGGAATAATACGTATAAAATGTACTGCGGTTAATATCCGATTTCTCACATAGGCGGGAAACGGATATTTTTTGTATTGGCTGTTCTTTTAATAAATAAAGCAGGCTCTCTCTGAGCGCACGTTTTGTTTTCAAAATACGACGATCAGTTTTCTTCTCTACCATATCAAAAACTCCTTTAAAATCATATAAAAAAGATAATCTACAAAACAATGAAAAATGTTCGATAACCACCAAAAACACTATTTTGGTGGTTGTTGTATACACATACATTTATTATAATATACATATGAATGAAAAACAACAGTTGTATGATAAAAGGAGGCACAAACATGAACCGGCAAGATTTTTATGATGGAAAATTATTTGATGCATATCGTTATATGGGTGCACATAAAGACGGTGATAAGATTCGTTTTGTAACCTATGCACCAAGAGCCTCCAGGATATCGATCATTGGGGAGTTTAATAACTGGAATGAAGAATTTATGGAACAAGACGCACAAAGTGGTTTCTTTTTATTCTACTCCGACAAAGCTAAAGAAGGTCAGATGTACAAATACTGCATCTACGGACCAGATGGAAACCGGCAGGAACATTGTGATCCCTATGGATTTGAGATGGAACTAAGACCGGGGGCATGTTCTATTATCAGAGATATCACAACATACAGATTCAATGACAGATCATGGATGCAGATGAGAAGTGTCGGAATGGAAGATGCCATCAATATCTATGAGATGCATATGGGTTCATGGAGAATGAATAAGAAAGATGAGAATGGCTGGTATCAGTATGATGAGATTGCCAAGATGCTCGTTCCATATCTAAAACAAAATAATTATACCCATGTAGAATTAATGCCACTGTCAGAACATCCATTTGATGGATCATGGGGATACCAAAACACTGGATTTTTTGCACCAACGAAACGTTATGGAACTCCAGATAAATTAATGAAATTTGTCGATATGATGCATCAGGCAGGGATTGGAGTCATTATGGATTTTGTGCCAGTTCATTTTGCAGTAGATGGATATGGACTGAAATTATATGATGGAACTCCATTATATGAATACGATAATAAAGATACTGGAGAGAGTGAATGGGGAAGTTGCAACTTTATTCATTCCAGAAGAGAAGTTCAGTGCTTCTTGCAATCAGCGGCCAACTATTGGCTGGAAGAGTATCATTTTGATGGAATCCGTATGGATGCAGTGAGCCGCCTGATCTACTGGCAGGGAGATGAAAGCAGAGGAGTCAACGATACAGCGATCGACTTCTTAAAAGCATTCAATTTAGGTTTAAAACAACGTCATCCAACCGCCATGCTGATCGCAGAAGATTCCACTGCTTATCCAGGTGTGACAGAACCTGTATGGAAAGGCGGGTTAGGATTTGATTACAAATGGGATTTAGGATGGATGCACGATACTCTGGAATATTTTCAGACTGGACCAGAATATCGAAGTCGTGATTATCACAAACTAACATTCTCTATGGTGTATTTCTGGAATGAACGTTATATGCTAGAATATTGTCATGATGAAGTTGTACATGGCAAGGCAACGATCTTACAGAAGATGTATGGGGATTATGAAGATAAATTTCCACAGGCAAGGGCTATGTATATGTATATGATGATCCATCCAGGAAAGAAATTAAACTTTATGGGGAATGAATTTGGACAGATCAGGGAATGGAGCGAGGCACAGGAACAGGATTGGATGATCTTAAAATATCCGATTCATGATGCTTTCCATAAATATATGGTCAAATTAAATGACATTTACAAGAAAGAAAAAGCTTTCCATTATGATTATCATAGAGAAAACTTTGAATGGCTGGACTGCCATCAGGAAGAACGATGTATTTATGCGATCGGAAGAAAAACGGCAGATCACATGATCGTTGGAATCTTTAATTTCTCTGACAAAGAGCAGAAAGATTATAAATTAACGATCAAAGGACACCATACGAGAAGAACATTGTTACATACTGAATGGGAACAGTATGGTGGAACGATGAAGAAACGTAAAGAAAATATTCATCTAAAGAAAAAAGGAAAAGACAGTGAGCTTACGATCACACTCCCAAGATACAGTGGAGTTTTATTAAAACTAACGAAGAAAGAATAAGGTAGAAACTTTGAGTAAAAGGAGATAATATCATGAAAATATACGATTTAGTAATTATAGGTTCCGGACCAGCTGGAATGTCTGCAGCAATCTATGCACAGAGAGCAATGCTTGATTTTGTTATGATCGAGAAAGAATATATGCCAGGAGGACAGGTTGTACAGACTTATGAAGTTGATAATTATCCTGGAATTCCAAAGACAAATGGAATGGATCTTGGATTAAAATTTTCAGAGCATGCGAAAGAACTTGGTGCTAAAAGTATTACAGCAGAAGTTAAAGAAATCTATGCAGACGAAGAAATCAAAGAGATCATGCTTAAGAATGGAGATACATTAAAAACAAGGACGATCATTCTTGCAACAGGAGCAGTTCATCAGACTTTGGGAATAGAAGGAGAAGAAAAATTAAAGGGAATGGGAGTATCTTATTGTGCAACATGTGATGGAGCATTTTTAGAAATAAGGTAACAGCAGTTGTTGGTGGTGGAAATGTTGCATTGGAAGATGCAATATTCTTAAGCCGTATGTGTAAAAAAGTTTATCTGATCCATCGAAGAGATGAATTTCGTGGTGCAAAGATTCTTCAGGATGAAGTAAAGAAGAACGACAAGATTGAAATCTTATGGAACACGATCGTGACAAAAATCGATGGAGATGAGGTTGTGGAGGGACTTCATACAAGATGTAGATAACCATGTGGATAAGTTACTAGATGTTGATGGAATTTTTATCGCTGTGGGGACAAAACCAGCTTCCGAGCTTTTATCTGGAAAGTTATCAACAGACGAAAAAGGATATATTATCGCGGGAGAAGACGGTGTTACAAATATTCCGGGAATCTTTGCTGCAGGGGATGGAAGAAGCAAAAATCTTCGTCAGGTAGTGACGGCGGTGTCAGATGGTGCCAACTGTGTGTATTCAGTCGAGCGATATCTTCAAAATGCTTAATTTTCAGACAATTTAAGCTATTTTTATATAGTGACTCATAAATTAAAAATCAACCGCTTTTTGTCGATTTGTGCTAGTTGTATAACAAAAAGCAGGTTGATTTTTTATGGGAAAATTACACACATATTGCTAACAAAATACCCACAAAGTTATCAACATACAGAAATGGCATATTTTAGCCAAAAATGAGTTACCCACAGAGTTATCCACATTATCCACATCCACAATTCGACAAATAATAACTGTGGATAACTTCAAAAAGAAACATATGTTTTGTTTACTATTTATAAAAAGATTTTGTTTTCTTAATCAGAATTATATGTTATAATGAATTCATACAAAAAAGGTAAAGGAGATGGGAGCCATGAAATTCATTATTAGTGGAAAGAACATTGAAGTTACAGAAGGTATCAAAGCAGCAATTGAAGAGAAACTTGGACGTCTCGACAAATATTTAGTAGACGATACGATCGTGAATGTAACTTTAAGTGTTCAGAAGGGAAGACAGAAGATAGAAGTTACCATTCCTATGAAAGGGCACATTATCCGTGCTGAAGAAGGCAGTGAAGACATGTATGTATCTATTGACCTGGTAGTAGATGTGATCGAACGCCAGATCCGCAGATATAAAACAAGACTTATGAATCAGAAATATGATGGAACAAGCTTCAAACAGGAATTTATGGAGCAGGAAGACGATGTGGAAGATGATGAGATCAGAATCATCCGAAGCAAGAAGTTTGCTATTAAACCAATGGATGTAGAAGAAGCTTGTGTACAGATGGAATTATTAGGACATGATTTCTTTGTATTCCGCAATGCTGATACATTTGAAGTCAATGTTGTATACAAGAGAAAAGGAAATACATACGGACTGATCGAACCTGAATTTTAGAAGATCGGAAGATGGAGGAGATCCTTATGACAAGGATCTCCTTTTTTCATAATAAAAAATTCAAAATTTATTGAGAATTTTTACAATTAGTTAACTTGCACCTTATAATGTTAAAGTGTTACAATAGCAAAGACTATATAATAGATATAAGACTATCTTGATATCAGATGTCAGAGACAGAACGATCACAAGATGGAACAATCATAAAAAGAAACTTAGGAGATTATTTATGGGTTTATTTGATAAAGTATTTGGTTCTCACAGTGATAAGGAACTAAAACGAATCAGCAAGACGGTTGACAAGATCGAAGCACTCGATGAGTCCATGCAGAAATTGTCAGATGAGGAACTAAGACATAAGACCGTTGAATTTAAAGAAAGACTTGCAAATGGAGACATTAGATGATCTGTTACCAGAAGCATATGCAACAGTAAGAGAAGCCAGCAGCCGTGCGATCGGTTTAAAACATTACCGTGTACAGCTGATCGGTGGTATCATCCTGCATCAGGGACGTATCGCAGAGATGAGAACTGGTGAAGGTAAAACTTTAGTATCCACGTTACCTGCATATTTAAATGCGCTGGAAGAAAAGGGCGTTCATATCGTAACAGTCAATGATTATCTGGCAACTCGAGATGCCGAGTGGATGGGAAAAGTTCATAATTTTCTTGGATTAACTGTTGGCGTTGTTACAAATGATATGGAGAATGATGAACGTCGTGAAGCATATAACTGTGATATTACTTATATTACAAACAATGAATTAGGATTTGACTACTTAAGAGATAACATGGTCATTGAGAAAGAAGATCTTGTACAGAGAGATCTTCACTATGCGATCGTCGATGAGGTCGATTCCGTACTGATTGATGAGGCAAGAACACCACTGATTATTTCCGGTGAAAGTGGTAAGTCTACAGAATTGTACCGTGCATGTGATATCTTAGCCCGCCAGATGGAACGAGGAAGTTCTGATGGTGAATTATCCAAGATGGATATCTTAATGAACGAGGATATCGAAGAAGATGGAGATTTCCTTGTCAATGAAAAAGATAAACAGATCATGCTGACTGCAGATGGCGTGAAGAAAGTCGAGAAATTCTTCCATATCGAGAATCTTGCAGATCCAGAGAACCTTGCAATCCAGCACAATATCATCTTAGCACTTCGTGCACATAACTTAATGTTTAAAGACAAAGACTATGTAGTAAAAGATGATGAAGTATTGATCGTCGATGAATTTACAGGACGTATCATGCCAGGAAGACGTTATTCTGATGGTCTGCATCAGGCAATCGAAGCGAAGGAAAATGTAAAGGTCAAGAGAGAATCCAAAACTCTTGCAACGATCACGTTCCAGAACTTCTTCAATAAATATGACAAGAAAGCAGGTATGACAGGTACTGCACTTACAGAAGAACAGGAATTTAGAGAGATTTATGGAATGGACGTTGTTGTGATCCCAACAAACAAACCAGTTCAGAGAATCGATCATGACGATGCGATCTACAAGACAAAACGTGAGAAGGTGTTGTCGAAGCATCATGAATCACATGAAAAGGACAATAGTCTTAGTTGGTACGATCACCATCGAGATGTCTGAAGAATTAAGTGCAATGCTTAAGAAACGTGGAATCAAACACAACGTACTGAATGCGAAATTCCACGAGAAAAGAAGCAGAGATCATTTCTCACGCAGGTGAGATCGGTGCCGTAACGATCGCTACAAACATGGCTGGTCGTGGTACTGACATCGTGCTTGGAAGATGGAGTTGCTGAACTTGGTGGATTAAAGATCATCGGTACAGAACGTCATGAATCCAGACGTATCGATAACCAGTTACGTGGTCGTGCTGGACGTCAGGGAGATCCAGGTGAATCTAAGTTCTATTTATCATTGGAAGATGATCTGATGAGATTGTTTGGATCTGAAAGAATGATCAGTATATACAATGCACTGGGAATTCCAGAAGGAGAAGAAATCCAGCATAAGACGATCAGCAAGACGATCGAAAAAGCCCAGAAGAAGATTGAGAATAACAACTTTGGTATTCGTAAGAATCTGTTAGATTATGATAGAGTCAACAATGAACAGAGAGAAGTTATGTACAAAGAACGCCGCCGTGTTCTTGACGGAGATGACATGAAAGAATCTGTTTTAAAGGCATGATGAAAAACAGTTGCAATCATGTATATCAGGTGATCAGTGATGAGCTTCCACCAGAAGAGTGGGATCTGGCAGCACTGAATGCAGAGTTGCTTCCAATTGTACCATTGAATAAGATCGTATTAACAGATGCAGAGAAATCTTCTGGTAAAGTTGATGATCTGGTAGCAAGATTACAGGAAGAAACAGTTGCATTATATGAACAGAAAGAAAAAGAATTCGAAGACTTTGATCTTCGTGAGATTGAACGTATTATCTTACTGAAAGTCATCGACCGCAAGTGGATGGATCATATTGATGATATGGATCATTAACGTGAGAAGGAATCGGTCTTCAAGGCATATGGACAGAGAGACCCAGTTGTTGAATACCGTATGGCTGGATTTGAGATGTTCAATGATATGACAAAGGCAATTCAGGAAGAGACAACAGGTGCACTGTTCCACGTACAGGTTGAGCAGAAGATCGAGAGAGAAGAAGCTCCAAAGATCACTGGAACAAACAAAGATGCAGAAGTTGAGAAGACCAAAATCGGCAGAAATGATCCTTGCCCATGTGGAAGTGGTAAGAAGTATAAGAACTGCTGCGGAAGGAATAAATAAGGAGTTTTTTATCAAATGATTGAAGCAGAACAATTAAAATATAAATTAAACTCTTTCAGGAACCACTAGAGATCTTAGTGGTTCCCTTGCGTTAGAAGCAAAGAGAGAATTGATCAATTAGAACTGAATATGGAGGAACCAGGATTCTGGGATAATGTTGAGGAATCCCAGAATGTTATGAAAGAAGTCAAAAGTCTGAAAGGTGTCGTGGAAGAATATGATGATCTGAAAACAAAATATGAAGATATCGAGACTTTGATCGATATGGCAGAAGAAGATGAAGATGCCGATCTGATCGAAGAAGCCACTGCTTTGATGGATGAATTTGAAAAAACATATGAGGAATTACGTATTTCAACACTGCTAACAGGTGAATATGATAAGGATGATGCAATTCTTACACTACATGCAGGGGCAGGTGGAACAGAGTCTTGCGACTGGGCAGGAATGCTATACCGTATGTTCACAAGATGGGCAGGAAAGAAAGGTTATGGAACAGAAGTTCTTGATTATCTTGATGGGGATGAAGCAGGAATCAAATCTGTTACTGTGAAGATCACGGGAATGAACGCTTATGGATATTTACGATCTGAAAAAGGTGTTCACCGTCTTGTCCGAATTTCTCCATTCAATGCAGCAGGAAAACGACAGACATCGTTTGCATCCTGTGATGTAATGCCAGATATCAAAGATGATATAGAAGTTGAGATTGCAGATGAAGATATCCGGATCGACACATATCGTGCAAGTGGAGCTGGTGGACAGCATATCAACAAAACAGATTCCGCAATCCGTATTACGCATTTACCAACAGGAATCGTTGTACAGTGCCAGAATGAGCGTTCACAGCACAAGAACAAAGATCAGGCAATGAAGATGTTAAAGACAAAACTGTATCTGTTAAAACAGCAGCAACATTTGGAAAAATTATCAGATATCCGAGGTGATGTTGGGGATAATGGATGGGGAAACCAGATCAGATCCTATGTCCTGCAGCCTTATACAATGGTAAAAGACCACAGAACAAACTTTGAAAGCGGAAATCCAAGCGCTGTATTAGATGGGGATCTGGATGGATTTATGAATGCCTATCTTGCATGGGATAACAACAGTAAGAAGGAAGAAAATTAAACAGAAAACTTCCGGTCAGATCATGTATTTATTTTAAAACCAAATTTTCTATTGCATCATAAAAATATCTGTGGTAGTATTTTGTGCAAAGAGACAACTGTACACCACAGGAAAACAAAAGGAACCAGACATGAAAGAAACCAACTAATGTTAAAAGAGAAAGCAGTTCCAGAAGTGTTGTTAAAGGTGTTAGAGGTCCAGAAACTAGTTAGATTCAAAGAGGCAGTTTCTGTATTAGAAGCTACAGAGAAAGTGGGAATCAGTCGAAGTTCTTATTATAAGTATAAGGATGATATTTTCCCATTTTATGCTGGTAAGAAAGGACGTAGTATCACATTCGTGATCGAGTCGATGACCAACCTAGGCATTGCCTCGATCAAATTTTGCACTTTATAAGGCAAATATCCTGACGATCCACCAGAGTATTCCAATTAATGGAAAGGGACTCTTAACAGTCAGTGTTGACATCGAAGACAGCGAGACGGATGTCTCGGCTATGATTCAGGATGTTGAGAAGATAGAAGATGTATCTTATGTAAAAATAATTGCAATGGAATAGATGTATAAATCATGACGCACATTTTGGAGGACAGAATGAAATACGTTATTGTTTTAGGAGATGGAATGGCTGACGAGCCAATCGAAGCAGCAGGTGGGAAGACACCACTTCAGTTAGCAGACAAACCAGTGATGGATGAGATGGCGAAAGTTTCCGAACAGGGAATCGCTTATACAGTACCATCCAATTTACCAGCAGGAAGTGGCCAATCTTTCTATGTTAGGATATGACCCACAGGTTTATTATTCCGGAAGATCACCCCTTGAGGCATTAAGCATTGGTGTTGATATGAAAGATACAGATATTGCACTTAGATGTAATGTTGTAACCGTATCTGAAGACGAAGATTATGAAGATAAGACGATCATCGACCACAGTGCAGGAGAGATCACTTCTGAGGAAGCAGCGATCCTGATCGAAGCTGTGAGAAAAGAATTAGAAGATGATGAATATAAATTTTATCCGGGAGTCAGCTACCGCCATTTAACGATCTGGGATCATGGAGAAGTAGTCGAACTTGTACCACCTCATGATGTTTTAGGACAGAAGATCGGGCAGTATCTTCCAAAGCAAGAGAAGCTAAAAGAGATGATGGAAAAGAGTTTTGATATCTTAAATCATCATCCAATCAATGAAGCAAGAGCTGAGAAATGCTTGAATAAAGCAAACAGCATCTGGTTCTGGGGAGCAGGGACGAAACCGGCACTGGACGATTTTAAAGAGAAGACTGGAATGAATGGAGCTATGGTATCTGCCGTCGATCTGTTAAAAGGAATCGCAGTTGGAGCAAACATGAGAAATCTTGATGTAGAGGGTGCCAATGGCGGTCTTGACACGAATTATCATGGGAAAGCGATGGCAGCAGTTGAAGCACTACTTGAAAAAAATGATGATTTCGCTTATATTTCATGTAGAGGCACCTGATGAGATGGGTCATCAGGAAGTCTTGAGAATAAGATCAAAGCAATCGAACATCTTGATAAAGAAGTTGTGAAGGTTGTCAAAGAAGAACTTGAGAAAGCTGGAGAGGATTTTAGAATTCTGATCGGACCGGATCATCCGACACCAATTGCGATCCGTACCCATTCAAAGAACCGATACCATTTATGATCTACGACAGCACGAAAGATTATGAAGGTCAGGAAGAGTACAGCGAAGAAGCAGCGAGAGAGACAGGAATTGTCATTTCCCACGCTTATGATTTAATGAATCGGTTATTACAAAATAAGAGAAATAATTTTAGGAGGCACAAGATGCTAGTAGTTAAGAAATTTGGTGGTACTTCTGTAGGAAATAAAGATCGTATCATGAACGTTGCAAAAAGATGTATTGAAGATTACAAAAAAGGAAATGATGTTGTTGTTGTCTTATCAGCAATGGGTAAGATGACAGATGAACTGATCGCAAAAGCAAAAGAGATCAATCCTAATCCATCCAGAAGAGAGATGGATATGTTATTAACAACAGGAGAACAGACTTCTGTATCATTAATGGCAATGGCAATGGATTCTCTTGGAGTTCCTGCTGTTTCCCTAAATGCATTCCAGGTAGCAATGCATACAACTGTAATGTACAAGAATCAAAAGAATCGATACAGACCGTATCATGAATGAATTAGAACAGAGAAAGATCGTAATTGTTACAGGATTCCAGGGAGTTGACCAGTTCGATAACTACACAACACTTGGACGTGGTGGATCTGATACAACAGCTGTAGCACTGGCAGCAGCGTTACACGCAGATGCATGTGAGATTTATACAGACGTAGACGGAGTCTATACAGCAGACCCAAGAAAAGTATCAGAGGCTAAAAAATTAAATGAGATCACATATGATGAGATGTTAGAAATGGCAACACTCGGAGCAGGAGTACTTCATAATCGTTCTGTAGAACTTGCTAAGAAACATGGAGTTGCCTTAGTTGTTAGATCAAGTCTTACAACAGAAGAAGGAACTGTCGTAAAAGAAAGCGTAAAATCAAGAGACAACGAGATCAGCGGTGTAGCAGGAGATGATGATGCAGCAAGAATCGCAGTTATGGGAATCAAGATACACCAGGTATGGCATTCAAGATCTTTAATGTATTAGCAAAGAAAAATGTAAACGTAGATATGATCTTGCAGTCAGTTGGACATAATGACAAGAAAGATATCTCCTTCACAGTCAAAGAAGAAGAATTAGATATCGCAGTTAAAGCATTAGAAGATTACCTTCCAGACAGCTAAAGAGATCAAACAAGCAAAGAAGTTGCCAGAAGTATCAATTATCGGAAAGGATTATTAAACCACTATGGAATGGCAGCTCGTATGTTTAACGCTTTATATAAAGCAGATGTAAACATTCGAATGATCTCTACATCTGAGATCCGTGTTTACAGTGCTTGTAAACCAGGAAGATATGGTGAAAGCAATGAATGCAGCACATAGAAGAATTTGAGATGTAAATTTTAATTTGCTGGTTTGATGCGGAAATTATTGGTGGAATATTATAAAAGGGTTATCTGTCTGCGGCGCTCTCGTAACGAACTCACGCATGCTAAGCTCTGAATGGTCTAACGACCATCCACTCACTAAGTGCAGGCGTGTTCCTACGGTCTCAGACAGATAACCCTTTTTATAATATTTAAATAATTTACGTAATCGAAACCACTACCGAATGTGTATGGAGAATGATCTTGGATGTAAATTAGTTTTTCAAGACAAGATAAGTGTTTATTATACTCTTAAACATCCAATTGTTCGGTTTTCATCTTCCATCAATGAATACAAAATCATCAACCAATACCGTTTAACATACACTGTGTTAGTGGTTTGAATAGTGTTTCGTTGTATGAGTCAGAAAGAAGATAAGAAGAAATATTTATAAGAAAAAAGGGTGACAACATGAGCACTTTTTGTGCATTTTTTACAAATTCGCAGCGCCCTGTGGTCGATTGTCTGAACGTAGCTGCGGGCATTTTGGCTCGCAGCAAGTGAGTTATCGAAGGAACAGGCGCGGATCAGCGATTTGTAAAAAACGCTTTCAAAATGCGTGATGTCATCCTTTCTTATAAATATTTCTTCTTATCTTCTTCTGACTCTATATATTACAAATCACAAGTTGACGATATCAAGTAGAAACATGACAAAATATACAAAAGATTCAGAAAGGAATATGTACAATGAAACGTAAAGATTATATCTCCTGGGATCAGTATTTTATGGGGATTGCCATTCTATCTGCCCAGAGAAGTAAAGATGATCATACACAGGTAGGGGCTTGCCTTGTAAATGATCATAATAAGATTTTGTCAGTTGGTTATAACGGAATGCCAATAGGATGCAACGATGATGATATGCCTTGGGAGAGAGAAGGAGATCCTCTTCATACCAAATATTTTTATGTATGTCACGCAGAATTAAATGCCATTTTGAACTATGGTGGAGGCTCACTTGACGGAGCGCGTGTTTATGTAACATTATTTCCGTGCAATGAATGTGCAAAAGCTATCATTCAAAGCGGTATGAAAGAAGTTATCTATATGCAGGATAAATATGCAGGCAGTGATACGACAAAGGCATCAAAGAAGATGTTTGATATGGCAGGAGTTAAATATCGCCAGTTCGTACCAAAAGGACAGACGATCGAAGTAGATTTATAAGGTGAAGATATGGATATTATTAAGATTTTACAAGAAGAACTAGGAATCAGACGAGGACAGGTAGAGACAACGATCAAACTGATCGATGAAGGTAACACGATTCCATTCATTGCCAGATACCGAAAAATGACAGGATCATTAGATGACGGAACTTCGTAATTTCCATGAGAGATTATTATATTTAAGAAATTTAGAAGAGCGCAAAGAAGCAATCAAGAAAAATATCGAAGAACAAGGTAAACTTACAAAGGAACTGGCAAAGCAGATTGAAGAAGCAGGAAGCACTGGTGAGTGGAAGATTTGTACCGTCCATATAAGCAGAAAAAACGTACCAGAGCTATGATCAAAGGAAAAGGGGTTAGAGCCGTTAGCTAATCTGATTCTTTTACAAATGACAAAAGAGCCATTAGAGAAAGAAGCCGAAGCATTTATCAATGAAGAAAAAGATGTAAAGACAGTAGAAGATGCATTAAAAGGTGCAAATGATATTATCGCAGAGCACATTGCAGATGATGCGGAATACCGTACATGGATCCGTAAGGCAACATGGGATCACGGAAAAATCACATCCTCAGCGAAGAAACCAGAAGAATCTTCTGTATTTGAGATGTATTATGATTTTGAAGAACCGATTGAAAAGATTGCAGGATACCGTATTCTTGCGATCAATCGCGGAGAAAAAGAGGGAATTCTTCAGGTAAAGATTGAGCCAGATATGCAAAAGATCGCATCATATCTTGCAAGGAAGATCATAACAAGGAAGAATCCCAATACAACAAAAGCCTTATTTGCAGCGATTGAAGACAGCTATAAACGTCTGATCGCACCATCGATCGAACGTGATATCAGAAATGAACTGACTGAAAATGCAAGTACAGAAGCGATCAAAGTCTTTGGAAAGAACTTAGCACAACTTCTTATGCAGCCACCAATCACAGGACAGGTCGTCCTTGGATGGGACCCTGCATTTCGTACTGGATGCAAATTAGCAGTGGTCGATGCAACAGGAAAAGTATTAGATACAGTCGTCATTTATCCGACAGCACCACAGAATAAAGTGGAAGAGGCCAAAAAAGTTGTCAAGGCACTCATCAAAAAATATGGAATCACACTGATCTCAATTGGAAATGGAACAGCATCCAGAGAATCTGAACAGATCGTTGTTGATATGTTAAAAGAGATTAAAGAACCAGTACAGTATGTGATTACAAATGAAGCAGGGGCGTCTGTATACTCAGCAAGTAAACTTGCGACCGAGGAATTTCCAAAATTCGATGTAGGACAAAGAAGTGCGACATCCATCGCAAGACGAGTACAAGATCCACTGGCAGAATTAGTAAAGATCGAACCAAAAGCCATTGGAGTCGGACAGTATCAGCACGATATGAACCAAAAACAGCTTACCGAAGCTTTAGGTGGAGTCGTTGAAGCAACAGTAAATAAAGTCGGAGTTGACCTAAATACAGCTTCAGCATCTCTTTTAGAATATGTATCCGGTGTGTCCAAGACTGTAGCAAAAAATATCGTAGCCTACCGTGAAGAAAATGGAACGTTCAGGAACAGAAAACAGCTATTAAAAGTAGCTAAACTAGGACCCAAAGCCTTTGAACAATGCGCAGGATTCCTAAGAGTATCTGGAGGTGATGAGCCTCGATGCAACAGGAGTACATCCAGAGACATACAAAGAAACAGGAATGTTACTAAAGAACCTAGGATATTCAACAAAAGAACTGTCCAAAGAAGGATTCAAAGGAATCAGCAGTAAGATCACAGATTACAAGAAATTATCCGAAGAACTTGGAATCGGAGATCACGTTAGAAAGATATCGAAAGAACTGGAAAAGCCAGGACGAGATCCACGAGAAGATCTTCAAAACCAATCCTAAGAACAGATGTATTAGAAATGAAAGATCTGAAACCAGGAATGAAATTAAAAGGAACAGTTCGTAATGTCATCGATTTTGGAGCATTTGTAGATATTGGAGTGCATCAGGATGGATTGGTGCATATCTCACAGATGGCAGATCGATTTATTAAACATCCATTAGAAGTAGTTAGTGTTGGAGATGTTGTGGACGTTGTAGTTGTCAGTGTGGATATAGATAAAAAACGGATACAGTTAAGCATGAAATTATGATTTGTATGTAGGCTTGCATGTATGTGACAGAAATAAAAGAAATATTTGAAAGAATCAAGAGTGAGCAACTCCGCATTTTGAGAGCGTTTTTACAAATCCTGATCCATGCCCTGTTCCTTTGGAAACTGATATGTAATGACCTTTGTCAATAGTAAATTAACAGAAATCACAACAAATTTTTATTTTATTGTTTCTGAAGATATCCAGAAAGAGTTCCGATGTATCAGTTCCCGGCATTGGCCACTCTGATATACGTGGATTGGTTACCAACAGGTCAATGGTCCGCCGCGAACTCTAGCTGTCTCCCTCACGTGGATCACAGATATTACTGTGCCAACAGAGTTTCCTCGTAGATAGTTCAAACCTAAACATGTTCGAGAACTCTTTCGGGATGCCTTCAGTTGCAACTTTAATTACAGGCTGGATGATGTATGCGGCAGAGACCGGCACATCATCTTGATTATCATTTATAGCACATCGATCAGTTATGTCAAGACTACACAGTACCGCCTTTGGCGGCATGGTCTGATATGGTGATCGATATTATATTAGTAAATATTATCTGTCATCATTCCCCATATGAAACAAGCAAGCTCTCTTGCAATTGCTGTTTTGCAATATTATATTTCTTGCCATCTTTCAGAACCATCTTATAATAGCGCCGTCTCAGACGCTCATTTGCCCTGTCTGCATAATTGATTACCTGCGGTGAATTTCCCGCCTGTCGTGATCTTAAGACTCTTGATTTATATCCGATCTTTCCACGGGTATAACTTTGTGCGGATTCTACCAACAGTCTGCGTACATGGGTGTTCCCTGCTTTTGTAATGCCAAGTCCGTTTCTGTCATCGCCACTGGAATGCTGTCCAGGTACCAATCAAGATACCCTGCAAACTTTCGTGCAGATACAAAACGCTGAAAGTCTCCAACTTCAACAATTACAGATAACGCAGGTATGTGTCTTGATTCCTAGAAACAGGTTAACTTACTGACAGATTCTGTATACTCTTCTTTGGATGCTAGTTCTTCAATCCTCTGATCCAGACGGTTCAGTTTATCTGTCAGAATTGTATAAGTCAGCAGATATTCATCCAGGATCTCTTTGTAAAGCCCTGCTGGTTTTAATGATCTCAGCCATTTCACATGTTTTGCTGTCCAGTTACCACTTCCATCATACTGATAACCCTGACGTAAACAGAAAGGGATCTGTTGTTTGATCTTTTTCAATTCCGCTTTATGATCATCACGCATACGGATGAATTCTTTTGTCTGATTATCTGTTTCCGTTGGAATATGTACCGGACTGTAATTGTGCTGTGCCAAGGATCTGGCAATGATCTCCGCATCTCTTTTGTCTGTTTTGATCCGTCTTTTGCTTCGTTGTTCGAGCATTGTAGTTGGTGCAAGGATCACACATTCCACATTAAAATTTTCCAATTGATGATACAAAGAATACCCAAGGCATCCTGCTTCGTAGCCACACACAAATCTTGTATCCTCTCCATATATAGTGCGAAGAAATGCAAGATATCTTAATACATTCTTGTAACTGGCTGGTGTTCTCTGGTAATGAGGATGCCTTTTCATCTTCATATTTGCAGAACAAAGAGTAAAACTTTCCTTATGAACGTCCATTCCTACGTAAACTGTGTTATAATTCATATAATGACCTCCAATTTGTATGCGGTAATCCCTGTTACCATTGTTAGTTTCAATTCATAGTATACAGGTAAATCCACGATCCTACAAACTTGGGGGTCATTACATATTGTCTCCCTGCGAGCCAAAATGCCCGCAGCAACGGTCGACATCCAACCACAGGCGCTGCGAATTTGTAAAAAACGCTCTCAAAAAGTGCTCATGTTTGCCACCTTGATTCTTTCAAATATTTGTTTTTCTTTTATTTCTGTCACATACACCTGAAGTCTATTCAAACCACCAAACAGAGTGTATGTTTTACTGTATTGGTATTTATAATAAACACTATCTGTCACTACAAAAATTGAAAACCAATAACGTCTAACATACACACCCTTCCATTTGAAAGTTCTTAATTTTATACGAGAATGTCTTCAGGTATTCATAAAAACATAAAAAAGATAGAGGTACGAAATGATAGAATTCCATAGGATTTTTTGCAAAATCGCAGCCAACACGGGCACTGTTTGAACGCAGTGAGTTGTGCAGGAGTGTTGGCGGATCAGCGTTTTGCAAAAAATCCGTCAATGGAATTCGTTTTTCGTACCTCTATCTTTTTTATGTTTTTATGAATACTCGATACATTTCCGTTATACAAATTAGAATTTAATACCATCCCCCAGAGATGTAATAACCTGTCCTGTCATATAAGCAGGGACGTTGCCACATGATAAACCATCTGTGCCGCTTCTTTTGGACTGGCAATATAGTCCGCAGGGATTTCTTCTTTGATCAAGGCAAGATCTTCTTCATCAAACTCCGCATTCATCTCCGTATCAATCATCCCAAAAGCGATCGCATTTACCTGAATATTGCTTGCAGCAACCTCTTTTGCCAGAGCCTTTGTAAAAGCATTGATACCACCTTTTGTTGTAGAATATAAAACCTCACAGGAAGCGCCGGCATCTCCCCAGATGGAAGAAATATTGATGATCTTTCCCTCATGGTGATGAAGCATATGGGGAACGATATTTTTACAGGTTGTAAAAACAGAAGTTAAATTTGTGTTGATCATCAGATTCCAATCATCTACCGTTGCATCTGTAAATAATCCCACCAGAGAGATTCCGGCATTATTTACAAGACAGTCGATCTTAGAAAAAGTAAGGAGGGACTGTTTGATCATTTCGTCTACAAAAGAAGGATCACTGATATCTCCGCAAAAAGATAAGCAAGACACGTTCTCTTCAAGAATTTCATTTTTTAGGGATTCTAGTTTTTCAGGATGGCGGAAGCCATGGATGATCACGTTCCATCCTTGTTGTGCAAAATATATGGCAGTTTCACGTCCGATTCCTCTGGAACTGCCAGTTATGAGTACTGTTTTCATAGAAAATACCTCGTAAATCTTATAAAATTTCTTAGCACTTGATATGATCAATCTGATCAACGATGAGAAATGTTGCAGATTAAGAAAATATTAAGGCGATTATACAGAATTATAACATAGAGGATTGTTGAAATAAATCGAATAATTTGTTATACTAAACAAAGTTTATAAACGGAAGGAGCAGGAACATGGCAGAGAAGAAGAAAAGTAAATTAGGTGCCAAAGCCATATTTGCCAGGATTCTTGCAGTGATACTGGTGACAGCCATCGGTGGAGTTGCAAGCTTTTTTGGATTTAAGACATATTTTTTAAATAAATTAAAGAAAGACAAGAAAGCAGAAATCGCAAAGCAGTTAAAAGAAGAAAGCAAAGAAAGAGTAGACGTTGGAATGATCCAGACAGGAAATTCCATTGTGATTCGAATATATCATAACAAGAATCAGGAGATGATTTTTGTACCACTTAGACAAGATATGAATCTTACATTGACGAAGAAGGGAAAACAGGCAGTCGAACAGACACTGGGAACTAGCGTTAGCAAAGACGGTTGCAGATGTGATCAAAGCAACAAGAAAGAATGGAAAGTTGTTAAGACAGCAGGTTGAGAAGACACTGGGAATTTCTATTAATTCCTATGAACTGATATCACATAAGAAGTTTGTGAAACTGATGAATCAGGCAGGAGATGTCAAAATAGAATTTGATGAAGCAATGGCTTATACAGATTCTACAGATAAATATGTAACATTAAGTGCTGGGGAGAACAGCCTGAATGGAACAGCAATCTATTCATTATTAAGTGAGAGTGATATTTTTACAGATAAGAACAAGCAGGCAGAAATTACTGGAGAGATCTGCGTGGCAGTTGCATCTGCATTGAATGATAAGACATTATCCGAATATCGTGAATATGCACAGAATTATTTTGATGCGGTGAAGACAGATGCTTCTTATGAAGAAGCAGCGACAAGTCTTGAGAGAATGCATGGAATTAAGGATAAGAACTTAAATTTCAAAGTGTTAGATGGAACAGAATCCAATGGAAAGTTTGAATTAGATACAGAAGAAGCCAAGAGAGTCTTTGATGAGATGTTATCAGAAGAAGGAGACTTAAGTTCGGCATTGAGCACAACAGAAGCAAAGTCAACAACAACCAAATCTGATAGTTCAGCATCTTCTTCAAAGAATATAACGATCGAGATTCAGAATTCAACAAGAATTTCAGGACTTGCAGGAAGATGGAAAGATAAACTGGCAAGTGACGGATACAGTGTAGGATCTGTAAGAACAAACAGACAGGGTGTTTTAACACATACAAAGATCATAGTAGAAAGTAAAGATTTAGGACAGGATCTGAAAAGTTATTTTAAGAATCCAGAATATGAAGTTGGAAGTGTTGACAGCGGTGCAAGAATTTGTATAATTGTTGGATCAGAAGACGAGATTTAAAATACATTCATAAATATTATTATAAAATATCACGAAAAACATCTCAGGAACGATTGAGATGTTTTTCTTTGTTATATGAAGGGGTTACGGCTAAAGAGATATTTATGGTCAATGAAATAAAGATTTTCTGCTAGATATTTGTATAAAATAGACAATGATATAAAAAAATCACTAAATTTTTCTTTTTTTTTTTTTTAAAATGCTGTATAGTAAAAGAAAAGGTTGAACGGCAAATATGAAAGGTTGATAAAGGATGATTTCAAATCAGATATTACAAGAGACAATTAATGGAATGAAGGAAGTAACCGGGATCGATCTGTGTATTTTAGATCTGTCAGGACGTATAGTTGTAACAACAATGGAGATAACCGATGCATTAGCACAACATGCGGAAGAATTTGCAGATTCTATGGCAGAGAGCCAGGTAATCGACGGTTTTCAATATTTTAAGATTTTTGATGATCAGAGATTGGAATATATACTTCTGGCTACTGGAATGAGCGAGAATGCATATACGGTCGGAAAGCTTGCAGTGATGCAGATACAGAATCTTTTGACTGCATATAAGGAGAGACTGGATAAAGAGAACTTTGTAAAGAACTTGTTGAGAGATAACTTATTATTGGTTGACATTTATAACCGCTCAAAGAAGCTGCATATTGAAGTGGAACAGAGAAGAGTTGCATTTTTGATTCAGGCAGAATACGAGAAGGATCAGAATTTGTTAGAAGCTACGAAAGAGGTTGAAAGTGGAGCAGATTCAGATTTTATTACGGCAGTGGACGAGAAGAGTATCGTTTATGTAACACCAGTGAATGGGAATGAAGGACAGGCACAGTTTATTCAGCATGCAAAAGAGATTAAAGAAGGGCTGAATGAATATGGGATCAAAGATGCCAAGATTGCGATCGGTAATGTTGCAGAGACGATCAAAGATGTATCAAGATCTTATAAAGAGGCACAGATCGCATTGGAAGTCAGCAAGATCTTCTATGAGGATGCGAGTGTGATCGCATACAATCAGTTAGGAATTGGACGGCTGATCTATCAACTTCCACTTCCATTATGTAAGATGTTTATCCGTGAAGTGTTTGGAGATTATTCTCCAGACTCCATTGATGAAGAAACACTGGCAACGATTGATAAATTCTTTGAGAATAATCTGAATGTGTCAGAAACATCCAGACAGTTGTTTATTCATAGAAATACACTTGTATACCGTCTGGATAAGATTCAGAAGAATACGAATCTGGATCTGAGGAATTTTGAAGATGCAATCGCATTTAAAATTGCACTGATGGTAGTAAAATATATGAAACATATGGATACAATGGACTAGAATATGATGATCACATTAAAAAATGTAACGAAAGAATATAATAAAGGGAATATAGGACTTGAGGATGTCTCATTAGACATTGCGAAAGGCGAATTTGTTTTCATCGTAGGTAAGAGCGGATCAGGGAAGACAACCCTGATGAAGCTTTTACAGAAAGAACTTGATGTGACAAGTGGGCAGATCATAGTAAACGGTCAGGATTATAAGAAACTGACACAGAGGAATTTGCCGAAGTTCCGCAGGCAGATGGGAATGGTATTTCAGGATTTCCGTCTGCTGAAAGATCGGACGATCTTTGAGAATGTAGCATTTGCACAGCAAGTTGTGGAAGTACCACACAGATATATTAAGCGTCAGGTTGAGAATATGCTTGAGATGGTGGGGCTGAAAGACCGCATGAATGCTTTTCCGAATGAATTGTCAGGAGGAGAACAGCAGAGAGTGGCCATCGCAAGAGCTTTGGTAAACCACCCAGTATTATTGCTGGCTGATGAGCCAACTGGGAATCTGGACCCTGTGACAGCCAAAGGGATCATGGAGCTTCTCTCAGAGATCAATAAGAGTGGGACAACAGTTTTAGTTGTTACACACAACAAAGAGTTGGTCAATGAGATGGGAAAACGAGTGATCTTGATCGAAGATGGACATATAGAACAGGATGAGATAAGGGGTCCTATGATATTTAGAAGATTTTGTATGGAATCAAAGAGGGCACAAGGAATATTTTCAGGAATAAGATGTTTTCATTAGCATCACTGGGAACGATCATTGCTTGTGTCTTTTTGTTAGGAACATTTTATCTGTAGCATTGAATGTAAGGTCAACGATGCAGCAGATGGAGCAGTCTGTAGGAATTTCTGTTTTTGAACCGGTATCTCTACAGAAAGAAAAGATCAGATTGGGGAAGAAATAAAGAAAAAGAAGATATTGCCACGATGCGGTATGTATCTGCTGAAGAAGCATGGGAAAGCTATAAGAAGGATGTATTTCAAGGAAATGAAGAGCTTCTTGAAGGGTTCGAAGGGAACAATCCGCTAAAAGAATCAGATTCCTATGAGATCACATTAAAAGAAGTAAAATCATACAAACAGGTAGTATCACATTTAGAGACGATTGATGGTGTTAGGAAAGTCCGTTATTCTGAAGGAGCGGCGGAAGGAATGATGAAGATCAATACAATGGGAACGTATCTTGCAGGTGGGATCATTCTGATCTTAATGGCAGTTTCTATTTTCCTCGTGAGCAATACAGTGTCTATTGGAGTTGCAGTCAGAGAAGAGGAAATTTCAATTATGAAGCTGATCGGTGCGGCGAATGGATTTATTAAAGCACCATTTCAGGCAGAAGGAATGATCATAGGAATTTTGGGATCATTGATTCCAACAGCGATTATTTTTGCAGGATATGAAGGGATCATCAACTGGATGAATGATAAGTTTCATGTTGTTACAGTCTTTATGAAATTTGTACCAATCCAGCAGATTATGTTATACTTACTTCCGTTAGCATTGTTGGTAGGAATCGTGATCGGATTGCTTGGAAGTTCTATTACGATCCGCAAGTATTTAAAAGTCTAGGAAGGGGAACTCATGAAAAGAAGATATCAGGCGGGGATCATTATGATGTTAATATCAGCCATGATCGCTTCGAATCTGCCTATGACGACAGTGTTTGCTGCAGCCAAAACAACAGGTAAAGCAGGAAACAAAGAAATTAGAAGAACAAAGCCGCAAGATGCAGCAGGAGATTAAAGATCTTGATGAGAAAATGATAAAGAGCAATGATGCGTATGAGGCATGTCAAGAGAAGCTTATTTCTGTACAGAAACAGTTAAAGAAGACACAACAGGAATTAAAAGAGGCAAAGGCATCCAAAGAAGATCAGTCAAGGATCATGAGTAAGCGCATTAAGTTTCTATATGAAAATGGAAATATGGCATATATGGAAGTCATTTTTGAAGCAAATAATTTTCAGGAGTTCTTAAAAAGAGCTGATTATGTTTCAAAGATCTCCAAATATGACAGTAACATGTTTTTGCAATTACAGACAACGGAAGATAAGATCCGAATGGCAACGAAGAGTCTGAAACAGGATTATCAAAATACAAAGACTTTGACTGCTAAGGCAAAGACAGAAAAAGAAAAACTGGATCAGGCAGCTGCGAAGAAGAAATCTAAGTTAGCTTCTTACCAGAAACAGTTAGCATCTGATAAAGAGTTACTGGCATGGTTCGAGGCAGAGGAAAAACGACAAGAAGAGATGGATCTTGCATCGGCGAAAGACGGTAATGCAGACAATACGACATCGAAAGCACAGTCAGAAAAGAATATGACAGGAAGTACGGCATCAAAGAATACAACATCAAAGGCTACGACCGAAAGCAAGAAAGAAAATACAACGACATCGTCACCATCAACAACAGTTTCGTCAGGAAATCTCATCTGGCCGGTACCGTCTTGCCATAGTATTTCATCGGGGTATGGCTATCGAATTCATCCAGTTACAGGAGTCAGGAAACTGCATGCTGGAATTGATATTCCATGTTCAACTGGAACAACGATCGTAGCAGCAGCTTCTGGTACAGTAGTGGATGCTGGATATAATGCATACAATGGCAATTATTTAAAGATCAGCCATGGAAATGGATTGGAAACGATGTATCTGCATTGCTCCAAACTTCTAGTATCCTCAGGGGCAAGAGTGTCAGGAGGACAGACGATAGCAAAATCCGGAGCAACTGGTATGGTATCTGGTGCACATCTGCATTTTGTTGTGAAAAAGAATGGAAATTATGTAAATCCTCAAAATTACTTATAACGTCATTACATAAATAGAAAGGAACTAATTTCATGAAGAAGTTTTCAAAAATACTTGTAGGACTACTTGTTGTTGTATGTATTGTGGAAGGATTTTTCCTTTATCGTGCCTATGTGATCCCAAGTACGACCTTACAGACAGCAAGAAAGATTAATCGGATAGAACAGATCATTGATAAATATTATAAAGGTTCTGTTAAGAAGAGTGAGTTGGAAGATTGTACCTACAAAGGTTTAGTTGCAGGACTTGGAGATGTCTATTCCACGTATTATTCAGAGGATGATTTTAAGGAATTAGAACAATCTACAAGTGGTGTTTATTATGGAGTTGGAATATATCTTACACAGGATATAAAGACAGGGATCATAACAGTTGTGAAACCAGTGAAAGGAAGCCCGGCAGACGGAAGTGGACTGAAAAAAGGGGATATTTTAACAAAAGTAGGAAACTATAAATTAAAAACATCGGATGCATTAGATGATATTGTTAAGAAGATCAAAGGTGCAGAAGGAACGAAAGTTAAATTAACATTTACAAGAAACCAGACATCGAAGACTTATACATTTACAAGACAATCGATTGAGAATCCAACAGTTGAAACAAAGATGTTACAAGATAAAGTCGGATATCTTCAGATTACCGAATTTGATGAAGTAACAGTCAGCCAGTTCCGAAGTGGACTGAAAAGTCTTAAGAAACAAGGTGCAAAGAAATTGATCATAGATCTTAGGGATAATCCTGGTGGTTTGCTGACAAGTGTAGTAGATATTGCAGGACAGATTCTTCCAAAAGGAACGATTGTTTATACTGAAGATAAGAATGGTAATAAGAAATATTACAAAGACACAAAGAATGAACAGCTTGATATGCCACTATGCGTGTTAGTTAATGGTAACAGCGCGAGTGCAGCAGAGATCCTTTCTGGTGCGATCAAAGATGATAAAGCCGGAACGCTAGTTGGAGAGACAACATTTGGAAAAGGGATCGTACAGGGATTCTTTGAAGTTGGTGATGGATCTTATGTGAAATTGACTTATTCATCTTATTACACACCAGAAGGACATAACATTCATAAAAAAGGAATCAAGCCAGATGTCGAAGTAAAAGATAATACGAAGACAAAAGCTGACGAACAATTAAACAAAGCGATTTCTATCTTACAGAAGAAATAAGAATTGCAAAGATAGATATAAAAAAGAAAGTATAGAACATATTACCAAAAGTTCTATGCTTTTTTTGTGCAAATTTACGGATTATGCATTAAATCTTGAAATAGAAGAAAATAATATCTATAATAAAGATAAAATCTGTTTATCAAAGATTTTTATATCCAAAACAGAAATAAAAGGAGGAAAACAAAGATGAGCAAGGAAAATTGTGAGAGCGAAGCACGTAAAAAGATTGCTGCATCCATCGGAGCAACACCGGAAGAGATTTATTTTACATCAGGAAGAGCAGATGGACACTTAAAAGCTTTAAAAGCTGTAGTGAAAGCATCAAAAAAAGCATGTCCTCATGTGATCATCACGACGATGGAAGATCCAGAAGTATTGGATGAGTGTTCTAGACTAGAACGAAAAGACGCTGTTGTGACATATTTAGATCCGATCACAACCGGTCGTGTGGAAGTAGCAATGATCGAAAATGAACTGAAAGAAAACACAGAACTGATTTCAGTGACAGCAGCAAACTGCCAGACAGGAACTTCTGAGCCATTTACAGGAATCGGAACAATGACATCAGAGAAAGGTGTGATCTTCCACACAGATGCAGCGTTTGCATTTGGAAAAATGCCGATCAATGTAGAAAGAAGTCATATTGATATGCTGACAGCAGATGCATCTTATTTTGGAGGTCCTGAAAATGCAGGATTTTTATATGTAAGAAAGAGCACAGGAGCTGGAGAATATGTGTCAGAAACTGCATTAAGCGAAGAAACATTAACAGTGATGTCAGATATGGCAGAAAGTTTAGCAGCAAAGGCAACAACATTTATGGAAGAAATCCGTCCAGTCAGAAATCATATGTGTGAACGTATTTTTGCTGAGATTGAAGATGTAGAATTGAATGGACACAAAGATCATCATCTCACCAATCATTTAAATATCAGAATCAAAAATGTATCTGCAGCAGTTGTACAGAAAGCTTTGAAAGAAGAAGGAATTGAAGCAGGAATCGGAACAAATTCTAACATTCTTGCAGCAATCGGAAGAAGTAAAGCTGAAAGTGCAGAATCCGTTTCATTCTCATTGAAAGCAGGAACAACGATGGAAGACGCAGACAAGATCGTTGACAGCTTAAAAGAGATCGTGACAGGAGAAAGAACTGTATTATAAAACAATAAAATCACCTAAAAAAGGAGTCAAACAAATGTTAAATTTACCTATGGATCATATCGGACTTCATTGTTCTGATGTAGAATTAAACGCAAAATGGTATCAGGAAGAATTAGGATTTAAAGTTGCAGGAAAATTCCCTGGAATGGGCGGAAGAAATGTATATTTCCTTGAAAATCCTCAGGATGGAAAAATGTATGAAATCTCTCAGAGAGACCAGCTTCCAGGAGGTGCAACAACAAGAATCGACCATATCGCATATCGCTCATCTGATCTTGAAAAAGATTATGAATATTGCAAAGTAAACGGATATAAGATCGTATCAGACGGAATTGAGACAAGCCTTAACTTCTGGGAAAAAGGATCTCGCTTCTTCAAGATTGAAAGTGCTTGTGGAGAAGTGATTGAAATTTGTCAGAAGATTAAATAGTTTCGATAAGACAAGTTTTAAATAAAGAAACGCTAGTTTAGACAGTTGTTAAAACTAGCGTTTCTTTATTTAATGTGCACCCGGTGGGGAATGTTTCTAAATTTTTTAGGATAAAAAGCGGGAATCCTCGGTAATTCAATTGCCGCAGATGAAAGCGCGTAACCACAGGTTACATTGGAGACTTTAACGTCTCCTCTTTTTTGAATTTTTAAATAGAACACTTGTTCTTTTCTTGGAGATGTGGTACACTATGTGTATGAAGGAAAATTTAATTCATTCCTGATCATAAAAGTAGCTGTGTAACCTCAAAAAGGTAGCAGTAAAGGTGTCATGGACGCACCCAGAATCTGTATGGCGAAGCCATATATATCTGATGCTCGGTAATTCAATTACCGATGTAGTTCACTTCACTGGGTATAATGTCATAAATGGTTGACAAAGCAGAAATAGTAAAGATCAGAAAATCAACAATATCCCATGTTTCAACTTCGTTAAAGAAATTGGAAAACAAAGGACTTGTTGAAAAAATACAAAGTAAAGACAATAAAAAGCATATTGAAATTATTTTGTTAGATAAGGCAGAACTGATCATAGAAGCAGGACATAACGCACAAAAACAGTTTGCAAAAAATGTTTTAAGTGGATTAACAGAAGAAAAACAGGTCTGTATCAATATATTTGACAAGATCTGTAATAATGCAGAAGAACATTGAAAAGTATCAGTGCTATTGAACTATTTAAGGTATATCCACAATTAAAACAGTTCTATGCAAGATGTGGAGTTTTGTGGTCAAGAGGATATTTTGTATCTACAGTAGGGCATATAAGTGAAGCTGCAGTAAAGAAATACATTGAGGAACAGAAAAATCATGAGTGACAAAGAATACAACAAAATTCTGAAACAATATCATAAACTTTCTGACAGGCATATCTTAGTTGTAGAAACTGATATGCCTTATCCTGATGTTCTGAAAGTCGTGGCTCTTTCTGATAAGATACGCAAAGCAGGTAATGAGCTTGTTAGTCTTATGAAAAAGAATTATGACCAACTCCTGCGTACCGAGAAATATCGTAAACTACTAAAACTGTACGGCAATACTGAGGATAAGGACAAACGTAAAACTCTCGCTAATCAGATCAATGATATGCAGAAATCTTATAATGTTACATGGGATTTTTGCAGGACATCTATGATTCCTATAGGCAAGAAATACAGTATAGATGCGGTGTTTGCTCTCACAAAAGCCGAAGATATATGGCGAGGTATGGAAAAATGCCTTTATGATAACGGTAAGACCATACATTTCTCAAAATACGGAGAATTACCATGTATCAGAGCAAAACAGATAAATCGTGGTATTCCGATGTTTGTTGAGGATGGTAAACTTCGATTCAAACTTAGAAAGATGCAATTCGGGATTCAAGTCAACGACAGGTTTCAGTCTGATGAAGTTAACGCCGTTGTGTCTTATCTTGAGAATCCTGACAAGATGGATGCTGATGCTGTCAATACGCTTATAGAAGAAGCCTGTTGTATAGATACTTACAGACCTTGCTATGCTACTCTTGTTCCAAGGTTGATAAGAGGTAAGTACAGAGTATATCTGCATCTGACAATAGAAGGCAAAGCTAAGCCTAAATATGATAGATTCGGCAATCCAAGACATAAATACGGTAAAGGCATGATAGGTGCTGATATAGGAACGCAGACAGTTGCCTATACTTCTGATACTGAAGTCGGACTGAAAAACCTTTCAGAGCGTGACAACAGCATACAGACTTCTGAACGCAAGGAACGCTTATATTATCGTGCTATGGACAGGAGTAGACGGGCAACCAATCCACAGAATTACAATCCTGACGACACTATCAAGAAAGGTAAAAAGACTTGGAAATATTCTAATCGCTACAAGAAACTGAAAGCCAAACACGCTGAATTATGCCGTATAAATGCAGTAAATAGACAGCTTGCAATAAACGAAGATGCTAACCATCTGCGAAGTCTCGGAGATACATTCGTCACAGAACCTAAAAATGCAAGCAAGCTAATGAAACGGGCTAAGAAGACTACTGTTAATAGCAAAGGCAAATTTAATAAGAAAAAGCGCTTTGGCAAATCTATAAAGAATCGTTGTCCGTCTAGATTTCAAACTACTGTTGAAAAGAAATTCAAAGTCACAGGCGGCGCATATATAGAAGTTCCGAATAATTATAGGGCAAGCCAGTACGACCACACGGCAGATGACTACATTAAGAAAAAGCTGTCTGATAGGCTCTACAGACTTCGAGACGGAACATTGGTACAAAGAGATTGGTATTCATCATTTTTGCTTTATTGTTACGACTACAGAACACAGGATATAGACAAAGATAAATGTATTACAGATTTCGGCAGGTGCTATGACAAAGAAAAAGCCCTAATCGCATGGATTAAGGCTAATCATATCAAAATACTAAACAGTGGAATTAAAGTAGCTTAACAACTAAATGTTAGGGAGATTGACTGTACTTCCTTGCTGAAAAGCAGAAATTTACCGTTAATGTGGTCGTTGGACTGCTTGGTAATGAAAGTTCTGATTCAAATAGGTTTACACTTGTAACTCCAAAGCCTGAAAATGGTGTACGATTACAAGCTACACTTGACAATCAGAACCCCACGGGCTTGCCCGTGGGAGCAGTCAGAATCATGCATAGATGAAAAGATAAAAGATATTTCATAAGGGAGAAGTTATATGGATCATTTTGAATTAGTATCAGAATATGAGCCAACTGGGGATCAGCCACAGGCGATCGAGAAGCTGACCAAAGGGTTTCAAGATGGGAATCAGTTTGAGACGCTTCTTGGAGTGACTGGTTCAGGTAAGACATTTACAATGGCGAATATTATACAGAATTTGAATAAACCGACATTGATCTTGGCGCATAATAAGACGTTAGCAGCACAGTTATATAGTGAGTTTAAGGCGTTTTTTCCACATAACGCTGTGGAATATTTTGTCTCCTATTATGATTATTATCAGCCAGAGGCCTATGTTCCATCTACCGATACTTATATAGAGAAGGATTCATCGGTCAATGATGAGATTGATAAATTACGACATAGCGCGACAGCAGCATTGATCGAGAGAAAAGATGTGATCGTTGTATCTAGCGTTTCTTGCATTTATGGAATTGGTAGCAAAGAAAGCTATTCAGAGATGATGATCTCTTTGAGACCAGGGATGATAAAGGACAGAGACGAGGTGATCGATGATCTGATTAATATTCAGTATGTAAGAAGCGAACTTGACTTTAAGAGAGGTACTTTCAGAGTTAAGGGGGATGTGTTGGAGATCCTTCCAGTTTCTACATTTGAAGATGCAGTCAGAGTTGAATTTTTTGGAGATGAGATCGATCGTATCGTGGAATTTGATGTCTTAACAGGTGAAGTAAAGAGGAGCTTGAATTTCGCGGCAATCTTCCCGGCATCACATTATGTTGTACCACAGGAACAAATTGAGCGTGCGATCAAAGGGATCAAGGAAGAACTTGCTGAGCAGGTGACATATTTTAAAGAACATGATCAGCTGATCGAAGCACAGAGAATTGCAGAGCGAACGAATTTTGATATTGAAATGTTAAGAGAAACAGGATTTTGTTCTGGGATTGAGAACTACTCCAGACATTTAGCAGGATTAGAACCAGGACAGCCGCCAAGTACGTTAATTGATTTCTTTGGGGATGACTTTTTGATGATCATTGATGAGTCGCATATCACCGTACCACAGATCGGTGGAATGTATGCAGGAGACCAGTCCAGAAAGTCAACGTTAGTAGATTTTGGATTTCGTCTGCCTTCTGCGAAAGATAACCGTCCTTTGGAATTTGGTGAATTTGAACAGAAGATCGATCAGATGTTATTTGTATCTGCAACACCTGGTAAATACGAAGAAGAGCATGAATTATTAAGGGCAGAACAGATCATCAGACCAACAGGTTTACTAGACCCAGCGATCAATGTACGTCCGGTGGAAGGACAGATTGATGATCTGTTAGGAGAGATTCATAAAGAGACAGACAAAGGCAATAAAGTACTTGTCACAACACTGACCAAGCGAATGGCGGAAGAATTGACCGATTATATGCGTGAAGTTGGTATCCGGGTAAAATATTTACATTCAGATATTGATACATTAGAGCGAATTGAGATCGTGAGAGATTTGAGAATGGGAGTTTTTGATGTATTGGTTGGAATCAACCTGTTAAGAGAAGGCCTGGATATTCCAGAGATTACATTGGTTGCAATTCTTGATGCAGATAAAGAGGGATTCTTGCGTTCTGAGACATCTCTTGTGCAGACGATCGGGCGTGCAGCACGTAATGCAAAAGGTCATGTTATCATGTATGCAGATAATATGACAGATTCCATGCATGCAGCGATCACGGAGACAGAACGAAGACGTGAGATTCAGGATGAATATAACAAAGAACATGGGATTACGCCACAGACGATCAAGAAAGATATCAGAGATCTGATCAAGATATCAGATGAACATGAAGAGGAAACAGGTGGATATGAAAAAGATATGGAATCCATGTCTAAGAAAGAATTAAAAGAAGTGATCGAGCGATTAAGTAAGAAGATGAATCAGGCAGCAGCAGAATTAAACTTCGAATTGGCTGCACAGCTTAGAGATGAATTAAAAGAATTCAAGATCGCATATCAGGAATATGACGATTAAAAGAAGAAATACTAAAACTGATGATAGATTAGAATTAGGAGCTTATCAATGAAGAAAGAGATGATCCGCATCAAAGGTGCGAGAGAAAATAACTTAAAGAATATAGATCTGGAAGTGCCGAGAAACCAGTTTGTTGTATTTACAGGGCTGAGTGGTTCTGGAAAATCTTCTCTGGCATTTGATACAATCTATGCAGAAGGACAGAGATATATGGAATCGTTATCTTCTTATGCAAGACAGTTCTTGGGGCAGATGGAGAAACCGGATGTAGACAGCATTGAGGGATTATCTCCTGCGATTTCTATTGATCAGAAGTCAACAAACAGAAACCCAAGATCTACAGTAGGAACTGTGACAGAGATTTATGATTATTTTCGATTACTGTATGCAAGAGTCGGAATCCCACATTGTCCAAAGTGTGGGAAACCGATCAGTAAGCAGACCGTAGATCAGATGGTAGATCGTCTGATGCAGTTAGAAGAACGTACAAGGATTCAGCTTCTGGCACCGATCGTTCGTGGAAGAAAAGGAGAACATGCAAAGGTTTTCCAGAATGCGAAGAAAAGTGGATATGTTCGTGTCAGAGTCGATGGCAATGTTTATGATCTGTCAGAGGACATTCCAATGGAGAAGAATAAGAAACATAACATTGAGATCGTGGTGGATCGTTTAGTGGTCAAACCTGGGATTGAAAAACGATTAACAGATTCTATCGAGACAACCTTAAATCTAGCCGATGGATTGATGATAGTTGATGTAATCGGTGGAGAAACCTTGAATTTCAGCCAGAGTTTTTCCTGCCCTGACTGTGGTATCAGTATTGATGAAGTAGAACCAAGAAGTTTTTCCTTCAATAATCCATTTGGAGCTTGTCCGGTATGCCATGGACTTGGATATAAGATGGAATTTGATGTGGATTTAATGATCCCTGACCAAAAGTTAAGTATTGCAGAAGGGGCGATCCAGGTCTTTGGATGGCAATCATCAACGGATAAGAAGAGTTATACAAGAGCAATCTTAGATGCGCTCGCAAGGGAATATCATTTTGATCTGGAAACACCATTTAAAGATTATCCACAGGAAGTCAAAGATGTTTTATTGTATGGAACTGGTGGCAGAGAAGTCAAAGTCTATTATAAAGGGCAGAGAGGCGAAGGTGTCTATGATGTGGCATTTGAAGGGATCATCAAAAATGTTGGAAGAAGATATCGTGAGGCATCTCAGAATATGAAAGCAGAATACGAGACATTTATGACGATCACACCTTGCGATGAATGTCATGGACAGCGATTAAAGCAGGAATCACTGGCGGTAACGGTTGCAGATAAGAATATTGCCGAGATGTGTGATATGTCAGTCAGGGAAATGGTTTCATTTTTAGAGACGATGGAATTGAGTGAACGCCAGAAACTGATCGGAGAACAGGTTTTAAAAGAAATCAAGGCAAGAATCGGATTCTTAAATGATGTAGGATTGGATTATCTGACGTTATCAAGGGCTACTGGAACATTATCTGGTGGAGAAGCACAGCGAATCCGTCTGGCAACACAGATCGGTTCTGGATTAGTTGGAGTAGCTTATATCTTAGATGAGCCAAGCATCGGACTTCACCAGAGAGACAATGACAAACTGATCCGTACACTTAAGAATCTAAGGGATTTAGGAAATACACTGATCGTTGTAGAGCATGATGAAGATACGATGCTGGCAGCAGATTATATTGTAGATATCGGACCGAAAGCAGGAGAATATGGTGGAGAAGTTGTTGCAACGGGAACTGCAAAACAGATCATGAAGAATAAGAAATCCATCACAGGAGCTTATTTAAGCGGAAAGATCAAGATTCCAGTACCACAAGTCAGAAGAAAACCATCAGGATTCCTAAAAGTAGTCGGGGCACAGGAGAATAATTTAAAGAATATTGATGTAGAAATCCCACTTGGAATTTTCACTTGTGTAACAGGAGTTTCTGGATCAGGAAAGAGTTCTTTAGTCAATCAGATTTTATACAAACGTCTGGCAAAAGAACTAAACAGGGCTAAGACGAAACCAGGACTACACAAAGACATCGAAGGATTTGACCAGTTAGATAAGATTATAGCGATCGACCAGTCACCGATCGGAAGAACACCAAGATCCAATCCTGCAACTTACACAGGAGTCTTTGATCAGATCAGAGATCTGTTTGCGATGACAAAAGATGCAAAAGCAAAAGGATACAATAAAGGAAGATTCAGTTTTAACAAGAAAGGCGGGCGATGCGAAGCCTGTGCAGGAGATGGGATCATCAAGATTGAGATGCACTTTTTACCAGATGTGTATGTCCCTTGTGAAGTATGTCATGGAAAACGATACAATAGAGAAACACTTGAAGTTAAATACAAGGGAAAGAGTATTTATGATGTTCTGAATATGACGGTTGAAGAAGCTTGTGATTTCTTCTCTAACATTCCATCAATTAGCCGTAAGATGGAGACATTAAGAGATGTTGGATTAGGATACATTCGATTAGGGCAGCCATCCACAGAATTATCAGGGGGAGAAGCACAGAGGATTAAACTGGCAGCAGAATTAAGTAAACGAAGTACAGGAAAGACCATTTATATCCTGGATGAGCCAACGACAGGACTTCATTTTGCAGATGTTCATAAACTGGTGGATATCCTTGCAAGACTGACAGAAGGTGGCAATACTGTGATCGTGATCGAGCATAATCTGGAAGTGATCAAGACTGCGGATTATATTATCGATATGGGACCAGAAGGTGGATCAGGCGGTGGAACAGTTGTTGCAGCAGGGACACCAGAAGAGATCTGCGAGGTTGAGGAATCTTATACTGGGCAGTATTTGAAAGGGATACTTAATCGATAAAATCTGTGGATAGGCTTGTGTGTATGTTAAACGGTATTGGTTAATGATTTTTGTATTTATTAACAGATGGTAAAAGGACTTCTACAACACCGATGTATTGAGATGTTCAAAAGTGATAAAAATAAAACTGACTACAGAAGAAAAAAATATACAATATCACAACAAAATGTCATAAATATATTGACAAAATGCACAATCAAACAATGCGTAGTATTGTAAATATTATAAATATATGATAAAATAAAACACATCAGATGCGTGAAAACAAACATACCGATCATGTTTTATTTTTTTCGCTGCGGTATGGAAAACAAAGGCAGAGGAGGAATCGTATGAACAGTAAGTCAACAATCAAGTCATTGACAGCTTTGACAATGGCAGGAGCAATGGTATTCTCAATGAATACAATGCCAGTAAGTGCTGCAAAGAAAAAGACAAAGGCAAAAAGCACAGTGAAGAGTGTAAAAGTTGTTGCTCCATCTGGATCAAAGAAGAGTGCAACCGTGGCAAAAGGAAAGTCAATCAAACTTGCAGTCACAGTGAATGCAACAAAGAAAGCATACAAGAAAGTTACTTACAAAGTAAGCAACAAGAAAGTGATTTCTGTATCCAAAAAAGGGGTTGTCAAAGGAAAGAAAGCTGGAACAGCAACGGTAAAAGTAATTTCCGCAAAAAATAAGAAAAAGACAGCAAGTATTAAGATCAAAGTTGTCAGTGGAGCAGTTAAGAAAGTCAAACTTAATAAGAGCAATTTAGCACTGAATGTCGGAGATTTAGGAAAATTAAGTGTGAAAGTAACAGCTTCCAAGAAAGCATACAAAACATTAAAATGGACAACATCCAATAAGAAAGTAGCAACCGTTACAAGCAAAGGTGTTGTCAAAGGAATCGGAAAAGGAACAGCAAAGATCACGGCTGCATCTCTTGATGGAACTGGAAAGAAGAGTACATGTACAGTAACGGTTCGTGAGAAGCAGGTAGTGAATGGAATTAAGAGTCTGGAAGTTTATAATCCATTGAAATCTTATTCTTCTAGTACTTTGAAAGTAACATTAGATTCACCTCAGGCATTAACAGCAGATGATTTTAAAGTTGAGACAAAGAGTTATGGAGAAGGTTCTTATATGAGAACAGTTTCTGTAGATGATATATATACAACAGACAATCAGACATATGAAGTATATTTGGCGAATGATGATATTTATAATGGAAGATATGTAAGAGTCACAGTCAATGCATTGAATGGACAGAAAACAGCAGAAGTAAGATTTCTGGTAGATCCAGATACAGTGAGACAAGTACATACAGCAAAAGTTGGTGATGACGAACATAGTTTTTCTGTGGATGATGATACTATGGGAACTTCAAAATCAGCGATCAAAACAGGTACTTTGCCAGCAGGCTACAAATTAATTAATGAACTGGGTGATTCTGCACGTGTTCGAGGAATACCATCAGCTGTAGCAGATAATCAGCATGTTGTATTTGCAACAACAGATGAATTGGGAAGAGATACGACAACAGATGTGAATTTCCTAATCGGGGATGATGACCATATTGTGGTTGAGAATCAAACTATTGGAGATCAGGTAAGTGGAATGATCTATGCGAAAGATTCTTTCTATAAAAATCTTTATTTTGCAGGTGGAAATGGAAAAATCACTGCAGAGATTTTGAACACATATGATGGAACATTTAAGATTGATGATACATACAGTGATTCAGTAGGAATTACTGTTGCAGATTCTAATAAACTTGCAGCAGGAACTTATGATATACCAGTACGAATTACAGATAATAATGGAAAAACAGGTCAGGGTACATTAAAAGTTATCGTTACTACATCAGCGAAAATTGTAACGAAAGTAAATAATAATAGCCCTGATGGAACGATTTATTTTTATAACCACAATTCAAATGAGGAATTTTCATTAAGAAGTATCGAAAAAGAGAGTAAATATAGTGGTAGTGTAGGAAATACAACATTAACATCCACAGGATATTTACCACACGGTACATATTCCGTATATTATCGTATGTGTGGACGTAAGATCATGCTGAATAAATCATTGAATGTAAGTGGAGATACTAATCTTGAATTTACCTTACCAACTACGAAGATTACAGGAACGATCTATGATGTGAATAACAAGAAATATGAAAACAGTGTTGATGTTTGCATGTATAGAAGTAATGACCTTGATACAAGATATTATTCTGTATCAGATTATACTAGTGACGGAACATATTTGTTCCAGGGAGTTCCAGATGGACAGTATGTATTGGTTGTTTCAGGACAGAAAGATGGTAAATACTTCGAGACAACATCAGGAACGATCACAGTTTCCGGTGGAAATGCAACCATGGATGTGAAACTTCCAGTGGCAAACCCACAGCAGTAAACAAGAAATAATTAAAAATAAGAAAAGGCAGTCGTTTTTCAATGGCTGCCTTTTCTTATTTTGACTTGACAACTGGTGAAAATAATATAAAATAATAAATAACAATAATAAATAATAAAACATAAAAGGAGAATAAAAGATGTTTGTGGAAGAACGACATCAGAAAATCTTACATTTGCTTCAGGAAAATGAAAAAGTAAAAGTCAAAGAACTAAGCAAACAATTTGAGGTAACAGAAGACTGTATTCGAAAAGATTTAGCAAGTATGGAGGCAAAAAATCTTTTAAAAAGAACTTATGGAGGAGCAGTGCTTCCAGATACTTTGCATCCGGGACATACAAATCTTGTATCAACAAGAAAAGATAAGAATATAAAGCAGAAACAAAAAATTGCAAAAAAAGCAGTAAAATTGATTCGTCCTGGAGATATGATCTTTTTGGATACCTCGACAACAAACATTGAATTGGCAAAAGAAATCCAAAACAAGAACTTGAAATTACAGTTATAAGCTGCATGATGGATATTGCACAGATTTTTTCACAGACAAAGAAAGTAAAATTTATTTTGTTAGGTGGAGAATTTAATCGTGCTCAGAATGGTTTTCTTGGAGAATTGACGGTTCAAATGATGAAGAAATTTAGATTTGATATCTGTTTTATGGGAGTTGTGGGAGCAGATGTAGAGAATGATGAAGTAATGACATATGTACCATAAGATGGAATTATGAAATCTCATGCGATGAAAAGAAGTAGAAGACGATATTTGGTAATGGAAAATTGTAAATTTGATTTTAAAGCTAATTATGTATATACAACATTTGAAGATGTTGACGGTATTTTATGTGAAGAAAAGCCGTCAAAAAAAATTAGTGAAAAACTAAAAGAATATCAAGTAGAAGTTATTGAGTAAAGAATTAAATTAGAAAGGACAAATTCTATGGAAGGATTATATCAGACACAGCGAATCAAAGATTTAAAAGATAAAATGTTATCAGAGCCAAGATACGCATCAATTGAACAGGCACTGATCATTACAAAAACATATCAGGAGAATGAAGATGATCCAAAGATCATACAGAGAGCAAAATCATTAAAAGCAGCTTTAGAGAAGATGGAGATCCGTGTAGAACCTGAAGAACTGATCGTTGGAAATCGTACAGCTGGAGTTCGTTATGGAGTTGTATTTCCAGAGAGTGGTAGCACATGGGTAGATAAAGAATTTGAAACACTCCCAACAAGACCACAGGACCGTTTCAATGTACATCAAGAAGATATTGAGACATTCCGTAAGGTCATCAAACCATACTGGGAAGGAAAATCCTTAGAAGATGTCCTGAACCAGAGATATGGAAAAGAGATCAACAAGATTGCCAAAGTTGTAAAGATCAACCAGAAAGACCACGCACAAGGACATATCTGCCCAGATTGTGTCAAATGGTTAAAGATGGGACCGCAGGGACTGCTTGATCAGGCAGAAGAAAAACTAAAGATATGTAAAGAAGAACAGAAAGACTTCTATGAAAGTGTTAAGATCGTCATGGAAGGAGCAAAACACTTTATGGTCCGTTATCATGACTTGATCATGAACATGGCAGAAAATGAATCAGATGAAACAAGAAAACAAACCATGATCAAAGTAGCCCAAAACTGTAAGAATATTTCCGAACGTCCAGTACAGACATTTCATGAAGCAGTACAGTCTACATGGTTCTTGTTTGTAATTTTACAGATGGAATCCAATGCATCTTCATTTTCACCAGGAAGATTAGACAGACATTTAGAAGCTTATTATGAAAAGGATAACAAAGAAGGAACCTTAGATAAACAGCAGGCGTTAGAGATCATCGAATGTTTATGGTTGAAATTTAATGAGATCGTATATATGAGAAACTCTCACGGAGCAAAATATTTTGCAGGATTCCCGATTGGATTTAATATCGCGATCGGCGGTCAGGATGAGAATGGAAATGATACATATAATGATTTATCATTCTTGTTCTTAGAAGCTCAGAAACATTTAGGACTTCCACAACCAAACCTTTCCGTAAGACTTCACGAAGGAACGTCGGACGAATTATTAAAAGAAGCAGTCAGAGTCGTAGCCAAAGGAAGCGGAATGCCACAGTTCTTCAATGACAAGGCAGTCATTCCATCTATTCAGGAATTAGGAATTGAAGAAAAAGATGCAAGAGATTATGCGATCGTTGGATGCGTGGAATTAACAACGCAGGGAAATAACCTTGGATGGAGTGATTCTGCAATGTTTAACTTAAATAAAGCATTAGAAGTGGCATTGACAGGAGGAATCTGTCTCTTAACCGGAGAAAAGATCGCACCAGATTATGGAAACCTTGAAACGTACGAGACATTTGAAGAGTTGGAAGCAGCATTCAAGAAACAAATTGATTATTTCATGGATAAGATGCTTCTTGCATGCGAAGAAGTAGAGAAAGCACATATTGATCTTTTGCCATCTCCATTCTTATCAGCATCCATTGAAAACTGTATGGAAAATGGAATGGATGTCACAGTAGGCGGTGCAAAATACAATTTATCCGGAATTCAGATGATTCAGGTTGCAAATCTTGCAGACAGTCTTGTCGCAATCAAGCAGCTGGTGTATGATGAAAAAAAGTGCACACAAAAAGAAATGCTTGATGCATTAAAGAACAATTTTGAAGGATATGAAATCTTAAGAGCAATGTGCGTTAATAAGGTTCCGAAGTACGGAAATGACATCGATGAAGTTGACAAACAGGGAACAAAATGGGCAGATTACTTCAAGAATCGATTAAGAACATTTAAAAACTATCGAAAAGGTCCATATCATACAGGAATGTATACAGTTTCTGCGCATGTACCTATGGGTGAAAATGTAGGCGCAACTCCGGATGGAAGATATGCGAAGGAACCATTAGCAGACGGAGGAATGTCACCTGTTTACGGAAGAGATATCAAAGGACCAACAGCCGTATTAAAATCCGTATCCAAACTAGATAAGATACTTACAACCAATGGCGGATTATTAAATATGAAATTCCTTCCTGAATTTTTCAAGACAGAGACAGGAATTGATAAGTTTGCAAATTTCTTAAGAACATTTGTAGATCTTGAGATTCCACATATCCAGTTTAACGTAGTAAGAAAAGAAGACTTGCTCGCAGCAAAGAAGAATCCAGAGCAATACCGCGGATTGACCGTCAGAGTTGCGGGTTACACAGCCTACTTTACAGAACTTGCCGATGAACTGCAAAATGAGATCATCGCAAGAACAAGTTATGGAGATATTTAAGATGACAGGAAAAGTATTTGATATTCGCAGATTTTCAACGCACGATGGAGACGGAATCCGTACCACAGTATTTTTAAAAGGATGTCCGTTAAAATGTGTCTGGTGTCAGAATCCAGAAGGAATTTCGATTCGCAAAAGACCAATTTATTTTGAAAACCGCTGCATGCATTGTAAGACGTGTATTGAGAAATCAAAAAATCAGGGCGTTACGATGGAAAATGACCAGATACACATTCATCCAAACAGAAATGAAAACTGGAATACCATCATTGACTGGTGTCCAACGGGAGCAATCGCCATGGATTCCAGAGAGATGAGCGTAGAAATGGTTATGGAAGAAATCCGCAAAGATAAATCATTTTATCGTTATGGAAATGGAGGAGTTACGATCTCAGGAGGGGAACCGTTATTACAGTGGAAATTTACAAAAGAGCTGTTAAAAGCATGCAAAAAAGAAGGAATTCACACCGCGATCGAGACATCCTTGTATGCAGATCAGGAAGTGATCAAAGAACTCCTTCCATATCTAGACCGGATTTTTGCAGACTTTAAATTAGCAACAGAAAAAGACCATATGCATTACACTGGGGTTTCAAATCAAAAGATCAAAGATAATATCAGATACTTATTAGAGACATCAAACAGAGAGAAGGTCATCATAAGAACACCGATGATTCCAGAAATGACCGCAACGAAAGATAACATCAAGGGAATTGCAAAATATTTAAATGGGATCTATCAATATGTTTCCTATGAAATCTTAAACTACAATCCACTGGCAGAAGCAAAATATCACTTGGTAGATAGAGAATATTGTTTTGAAGAAAATCCCAAACTGTATACAAAAGAACAGATGCAGGAATTTAAAAGCTGGGCAGTCGAAGGTGGATTAGAAAATATTATTATTGAATCATAATAAATATGTAGCATGAAGAAAAAAGTGAAATGTACAGCCGTTTTGTGCGACTGTATTTCACTTTTTTACGTTATGCTTCGAGCTGTTTTCCTAGAAAATCAGAAGCAATTTTGGCAATTTTAAACTCCTGATCATCTAATTCATCTTCAATAGAAAGAATACATACAAATCCAACGGCTTCACTTTCTGCAATGATCGTAGAAAGACACACATAGCGAAATACCTCTGGGAAGTCCAAGATCAGAGGAAAGAAATCTTCTTTTTCACGGTCCATCAATATATGTTTTCGATCTATCAAAGCTTCTTCAGCCTTTTCATCTAATAATTTTCCGATTAGTTTTGGCATTTGGTCCGGCAGCAGCGATCACACAGTCTTGATCACAAATACAGATCGTATGTGGAATCTGAGCAGCGATCGATTCTGCATATAGCTTCGCACTGTTTCCTAGTTCACCGATCGGGAATATTTCTTTAAAATGATATCGCCGTCCCTCTCTGTAAATATCTCCAAAGGATCGCTTTCTCTGATATGCATGGTTTTTCGTATTTCTTTTGGTATAACGATCCGGCCAAGGTCATCAATCCTTCGTATAATACCTGTAGCTTTCATTCTTAAGATCCTCCATATTCATTGGTTTTCATGTATGCTTGTAGTATTTGTAAAATCATTGGTTTTATACCCGGATTATGGTATAATATTTCATTAACAGAGAAAAGGTAAGGAGAATTAAGATGAAATTTCATACACAATTAAAAGCGAAAGATATTTTTAAATTTTCATTAGCATACACGTATTCCGGAGTACAGGCGATTTTGACGATTTTTATGCTGGGAGTCGGAGCATATATGATCGTCCACGGAATCGGTCAGCCAGAAGGACAGACGAATATTATTTTTGGTGCAGTTGTTATTGCATTATTTGTTGTCATTAATCCACTGATGATATATGTAAAAGCAAAGAAACAGGCAATTGAGAATCCAGTATACAAGAATCCAACGTACTACACTTTACGAGATGATGGTATTTTTGTAGAGCTAGGAGAAGAAAGTGCGACGATCGAGTGGAACAGAGTTTATAAGATCACACATTTTATGGGGCTGACATTATTGTATACAGGAAAACAGCAGGCATTTGTGTTTCCAGATTATGAACTTGGTGATGACAGAGAAAAGATGTTAGATTATATGAAAGAACACATCAAAGAAGCAAGAAAGAAGGCTGTTCAGACACAGACAGATGGAGGAGATATTTCAAAATATTCCAAGGCATCTACAGAAACTGAGCGGGAAGAGACAGAAGTATCGGAATCAGAAGTTCAAGAGAATTCAGAAGGAGAAGAATAGAAAATGATCGTACAAAGTTTTTGTGCAGAAGATACGTATGAGATCGGAAAGAAGATCGGACAGGAGGCACAGCCTGGACAGGTGATCTGTTTATATGGAGATCTTGGGGTTGGTAAGACTGTATTTACAAAAGGGTTGGCAGATGGACTTGGTATCACAGAACCAATTCAGAGTCCGACTTTTACGATCGTAAGAGAATATGAAGAGGGAAGGCTTCCACTATATCATTTTGATGTTTATCGTATTGGTGATATTGAAGAGATGGACGAGATCGGATATGAAGATTATGTTTATGGAGAAGGAGTCTGTCTGATCGAATGGGCAAATCTGATCGAGGAAATTCTGCCAGATCATTATCAAAAGATTACGATCCGTAAAGATTTAGAAAAAGGATTTGACTATCGAGAGATTGAAATGGAGGAACAATAGATGAAATTATTAGTACTGGACAGCTCTGGTCTGGTAGCTTCTGTGGCATTGATCGAAGATGATCAGTTGATCGCAGAGTATACGACTGGAAATAAATTAACACATTCTCAGACGTTACTTCCGATGTTAGATGAAGTAATCAAGAGAACATCCTTTGAGATAGAAGATATTGATGCGGTTGCGGTAGCAAAAGGACCAGGTTCTTTTACGGGACTTCGCATTGGTGCAGCAACAGCCAAAGGATTAGGGCTGGCACTGGATAAACCGATCATTCCTGTGCCAACTGTAGATGGGCTTGCATATCAGTTATTTGGAACGTCCATGATCATTTGTCCAATGATGGATGCCAGAAGAAAACAAGTGTATACAGGATTTTACCGATTTGAAGGCAGTGAAATGAAAGTCTTAAAGGAACAATGTGCCCAGAGTGTAGAAGATACTTTGATACAGTTGAGGGAATACAATGAACCAGTTGTATTCCTTGGGGATGGCGTACCAGTATATAAAGAAGAAATCTTAGAGAAGATGGGTGATCTGGCAATTTTTGCTCCAGCACATGCAAACCGCCAGAGAGCAGCAGCAGTCGGAACGTTAGCACAAGTATATTTTGCACAGGGAATTTATGAAAGTGCAGACGAATTTGTGCCAGAATATTTAAGAAAATCTCAGGCTGAACGAGAGAGAGAAGAGAGGCTTCATGGACAAAAGTAGTATAACAGCCAGAGAATGGCATGTGAGGAAAGCACTTCCAGAAGATCTTCCGATGATCGCAGAGATAGAAAAACTTTCTTTTCACAGACCATGGAGTTTCGATAGTATTGAGTCTTTCTATTATCGTAAAACTAGTGATATTTATGTATGGAGAGACAGAAATCGTATTAGTGGATATATAATCGCTGAGCATGTGTTAGATCAGGCAGAATTACATAGGATCGCAATGATTCCATTTATAAGGAAAATGGGAATTGGCACATTGTTGTTTCATGAGTTCAGACGAAGGTATCAGGAGATAGGGGTAGACACGATCTATTTGGAGGTCAGAGAATCAAACGAAGCAGCGTATCAGTTTTATTTAAAGAATGGATTTGAAGAATATGGACGCAGAGCAAAGTATTATAAGGATCCGATCGAGGATGCGATCTTAATGTTTTGTGAAATTTCAACAGATGACCAATCATTTCCACTGGATTCTTCAGAAACGCCCGTTTATAATGATGAGCGTAAGGAGGAGAATGAGATGAAATGTAATGTATGTGGACAGTTATTAAACAATAAAACAGATTATATAGAAGTTAAAAAAGAATGGGGGTATTTCTCAAACAAAGATACGCAGATTCATGAATTTAAGATTTGTGAGAGATGTTACGATCGTATCGTAAAACAATTTGAGATTTCTCCAAAGGTAACAGAGAAGAGTGAGATATTATCATAAAAGGTGATTTATGTTAGATGTATGTTTACTTGGAACCGGTGGAATGATGCCGCTTCCATATAGAAAGTTGACCGCATGTATGACAAGATTCAACGGGCATAGTCTGTTGATCGACTGCGGGGAGGGAACACAGGTAGGAATTAAAGAGAGGGGCTGGAGTGTTAAACCATTAGATGCGATCTGTTTTACACATTTTCATGCAGATCATATCAGTGGACTTCCAGGACTTCTTTTAACACTTGGAAATGCAGAACGAACAGAACCTCTTTTGATCATAGGACCAAAAGGCGTAGAAAGGGTTGTGAATTCACTGCGCGTGATCGCACCAGAACTTCCATTTCCAATCGAATTTTATGAATTAAATGAGAAAGAGCACGTTATTGAGATGGATGGCTATAAAATTGAAGCTTTCTATGTAAAACATAATGTGCCTTGTTATGGCTATAATATGATCATCCCAAGAGCTGGGAAGTTTGATCCTGTAAAGGCAAAGGAAAATGACATCCCGATGAAATACTGGAACAGGCTTCAAAGGGAGAAACTGTGACAAGTGAAGATGGTCGTGTACTTACAAGTGATATGATCTTAGGAAGTCCTAGACCTGGAATTAAATTGACATATTGTACGGATACAAGACCAGTCCAGACAATTTCTGAACACGCAAAGAATGCAGATTTATTTATTTGTGAAGGAATGTATGGAGAAGAAGGAAAAGAAAAGAAAGCAAGAGAATATAAACACATGACATTTTACGAAGCTGCGCATCTTGCAAAAGAAGCAGATGTAAAACAGATGTGGTTAACTCATTATAGTCCGTCATTAGTTCGGGCAGAAGAATTTATGGGGAAAGTGAAGTCGATTTTCCCTAGAGCAAAAGCTGGAAAAGACGGTAAGACGATAACTTTAGATTTTCAGGAAGAATAGGAGAATACGATGAGCGATAAGATTAAGATTCTGGCAATCGAATCTTCCTGCGATGAGACAGCGGCAGCAGTTGTAGAGGATGGAAGATGTGTAAAATCCAATATCATTTCATCTCAGATCGAACTGCATAAGCTATA
>SCPN01000132.1_pt1:92500-480564 | contig 480564 bp, 619 predicted proteins | sample 6106831 | NCBI WGS metagenome assembly SCPN01 (sample SAMN10720447, study PRJNA508395) | human gut metagenome | isolation source: Participant 1, 0 month
GAACCTGAAACCCTGTGTCTACAAGCTGTGGACCTCTTTATATGAGGGACTGCGTACTTTTGTAGAACGGTCCGGCGAGTTGTGCGTACTGGCGAGGTTAAGGACTTAAGGTCTGGAGCCGAAGTGAAAGCAAGCGTTAAGAGCGCGTCAAGTCAGTGAGGGCAGACCCGAAACCGGGTGACCTATCCATGTCCAGGTTGAAGCTTCCGTAAGAGGAAGTGGAGGACCGAACCCACATCCGTTGAAAAGGGTGGGGATGAGGTGTGGATAGCGGAGAAATTCAATCGAACCCGGAGATAGCTGGTTCTCCTCGAAATAGCTTTAGGGCTAGCCTCATGAGAGTCTTATGGAGGTAGAGCACTGAATTGCCTAGGGGGCGTCAAAGCTTACCAAAGCATATCAAACTCCGAATGCCATCAAGATGATTCATGGGAGTCAGACCATACGAGATAAGTTGGATGGTCAAAAGGGAAAGAGCCCAGACCTACAGCTAAGGTCCCAAAGTACGTGTTAAGTGGAAAAGGATGTGGGGATTCTAAGACAACTAGGACGTTGGCTTAGAAGCAGCCATTCATTGAAAGAGTGCGTAATAGCTCACTAGTCGAGAGTCCCTGCGCCGAAAATGTCCGGGGCTGAAACACGACACCGAAGCTTAGGAATGTGTAAACATTGGTAGAGGAGCATTGCTGGCGGGATGAAGCCATACCGTAAGGAGTGGTGGACTGCCAGGAAGAGAGAATGCCGGAATGAGTAGCGAGATGAAGGTGAGAATCCTTCAGGCCGAATATCTAAGGTTTCCAGAGTAAAGCTGATCTGCTCTGGGTAAGTCGGGACCTAAGGCGAGGTCGAAAGACGTAGTCGATGGATAACAGGTTGAAATTCCTGTACCGCATATAAACAGAACTGTGGGGACACAGACAGGGAATGGAATCCGGGAGTGGAGATCCCGGTGCAAGCGAGGTAGGTGCTGTTGGCAAATCCGCAGCACGATCTGAAGACGTGACGCGTACCGAACAAAAGTAGGGAAGTATAGGCCCTGGCTGTCAAGAAAAGCCGCTATTGTGTGATATGTGCCCGTACCGTAAACCGACACAGGTGGATGAGGAGAGAATCCTAAGGCCGGCGGAAGAAGCATTGTCAAGGAACTCGGCAAAATGACCCGTAACTTCGGGAGAAGGGGTGCCATGAGAGTGGCCGCAGAGAAATGGCCAAGCAACTGTTTAGCAAAACACAGGTCTATGCAAAACCGCAAGGTGAAGTATATGGGCTGACGCCCGGTGCTGGAAGGTTAAGGGGAGAGGTTAGCGCAAGCGAAGCTTTGAACTTAAGCCCCAGTAAACGGCGGCCGTAACTATAACGGTCCTAAGGTAGCGAAATTCCTTGTCGGGTAAGTTCCGACCCGCACGAAAGGCGTAATGATTTGGGCACTGTCTCAACGATACACCCGGTGAAATTGAAATACCAGTGAAGATGCTGGTTACCTGCGCCAGGACGGAAAGACCCCATGGAGCTTTACTCCAGTTTGATACTGGGATTCGGCATGGTATGTACAGGATAGGTGGGAGACTGAGAAGGTATGACGTCAGTTGTACCGGAGTCGCTGTTGGGATACCACCCTTACCATGTTGGATTTCTAACCTGTGGCCGTAAGCCGGTCAGGGGACAATGTCAGGCGGGGAGTTTGACTGGGGCGGTCGCCTCCGAAAGGGTATCGGAGGCGCTCAAAGGTTCCCTCAGAATGGTTGGAAACCATTCGAAGAGTGCAAAGGCAGAAGGGAGCTTGACTGTGACACCGACGGGTGGAGCAGGTACGAAAGTAGGACTTAGTGATCCGGTGGTATAAAGTGGGATTGCCATCGCTCAACGGATAAAAGCTACCCTGGGGATAACAGGCTTATCCCCCCAAGAGTTCACATCGACGGGGAGGTTTGGCACCTCGATGTCGGCTCATCGCATCCTGGAGCTGAAGTCGGTTCCAAGGGTTGGGCTGTTCGCCCATTAAAGCGGTACGCGAGCTGGGTTCAGAACGTCGTGAGACAGTTCGGTCCCTATCCGGCGCAGGCGGAGGAAATTTGATAGGAGCTGTCCTTAGTACGAGAGGACCGGGATGGACGGACCGCTGGTGTATCTGTTGTACTGCCAAGTGCATAGCAGAGTAGCCAAGTCTGGAAGGGATAAACGCTGAAGGCATCTAAGCGTGAAGCCCCCCTAAAGATAAGATTTCCCATACCAAAAGGTAGTAAGACCCCTTGAAGACGACGAGGTAGATAGGGCAGAGGTGGAAGTACGGTAACGTATGGAGCTGACTGTTACTAATCGGTCGAGGCTTTAACCAAAGAAGGCTGAAGTGTAAGAGATGTAAAAAGATTCTTGTATGTTGTTTTGAAGGTATATGATATAATAAGAATAGACCTTATAATAATCCTCGATAGCTCAGTTGGTAGAGCACACGGCTGTTAACCGTGCTGTCGCTGGTTCGAGCCCGGCTCGGGGAGTTAAATACTGAATAAAGTATTAAGACCGTGAAGCGGTCGAACAATCAGGCTCCATGGTCAAGTGGTTAAGACACCGCCCTTTCACGGCGGTAACACGGGTTCAAATCCCGTTGGAGTCATTACGATTCATAAATGAGTGATATCGTCTAATATGCCGTTGTGGCTCAATTGGCAGAGCAGCTGATTTGTAATCAGCAGGTTACCGGTTCAAGTCCGGTCAACGGCTTTAAACGGACCTTTAGCTCAGTTGGTTAGAGCAATCGGCTCATAACCGATCGGTCCGGGGTTCGAGTCCCCGAGGGTCCATTTAAATTAAATAATTTACATTCTGGCCCGGTGGCTCAGCTGGTTAGAGCGCCGCCCTGTCACGGCGGAGGTCGTGGGTTCGATTCCCATCCGGGTCGCTAGATTGTGTTTAAACCAATCGTTTGGGATCATAGCTCAGCTGGGAGAGCATCTGCCTTACAAGCAGAGGGTCATAGGTTCGAGTCCTATTGGTCCCACTTATATGCCAGATAATTAAGGTATGTATATGCCGCAGTGGCGGAACTGGCAGACGCGCAGGACTTAAAATCCTGTTCGAGTTAAATCGAGTACCGGTTCGATTCCGGTCTGCGGCATTTAGATGTGAATAACATCTGAATTGTCAAATATGACAATTGAATATGTGGGCGTAGCTCAGCTGGATAGAGCGTCTGGCTACGGACCAGAAGGCCGGGAGTTCGAATCTTCTCGCCCACGCTGAAGAGATCTGATTTATCAGGTCTCTTTTTGTATGTAAAAAAAGAACACAATGATACAAATTTTACAATTATTTCATTTGTTAATTATAAAATTCAAAACAATACACTATTTCCTTTACATTTGTGTCGTTATATGGTAAAATTCTTCAAGTATGTAACAGAAGTGTAACAATTGAAAGGGTTATCAATGAAATCACGATTAAAGAAAATAACAATTTTCTCATTAGTCTTTTTATTTATATTTGGTACAGCAATCACAACAACACCAAAACAGCAGGTTAAGGCTGATGATGGATATAATGGAAAAATCTTCAGACACTGGTGCAAATTAAGAGCCAGCAGATCAAAAAGATCAAAAGTTTTAAAGAGATTAGAGATTGGAACACCTGTCACAGTCTATTCAACAAGTGGACAGTGGAGAAAGGTTTCTGTAAACGGTAAGACAGGATATGTCTTAAAGAAATATGTTTATATTGACACAGATGCTCCTGCATTAGAAGGAACAACATATGACAAAGGACAGACAGTAGCACAATTTGCACAGCGTTTTGTTGGAAACTCCTACGTATGGGGTGGAACAGACTTAAACAGAGGAGCTGACTGTTCAGGGTTTATTGGATCAGTTTACAGATCATTTGGATATAATCTTCCAAGAACTTCTTCTGAATTAAGAAGAGCAGGAAGAAAGGTTTCTTATAATGAGAAACAGCCAGGAGATATCATTTGTTATAATGGACATGTAGCGATGTATATTGGAAATGGAAAGATCGTACATGCAAGTAACAGAAGAACAGGAATCAAAATTTCGCCAAGAGCAAACTACCGTAGAATTGTTTGTGTAAGACGAGTAGTGGAATAATTACATAAAGAATTGGAAGAACCTTTACATGATCAGATTAGATTATGTAGGGGTTCTTTTTTTGTAATGAACTATATTTAAACAAATTCTCAGCGTTCTTTGAACTTTTTTGCACTTTTATCCGAACAATTAGTGCAAAAACGGAAGTTTTGAACTATGTACAAGTAGAAAAACAATTGATACAATAAGACCATAAAGTAGCGAGAGCAAAAACAAACAAAAAGATACAGCAGATGAAAAGCTACTTTTTAGTGTTTTATTCATTGAGGAGGCCTATCATGAATAATTTACAGGAAAAGTAATCCGTGCAATGGTTGATATGTATGGATTCTATTCCATCGAAGAGTTATCGGAGATGACTGAAATTTCCATAAGCAGTATCAAACGATCCTTAAAAGATATTACAAAATTTATTGAAGACTATGATGGAAAACTACTAAGAGTACCCAAAAAAGGAATCTGCATGGTGGTGACAGATCAGCAGAGAGAAAATATTTTGGAAGCACTTGATTCCTATGCAAATGGAAACCCAGAATCTTTCTACTACAGAAAGAATTACATTTTAGATATCTTATTCAATTATCCGGCAAATTACACAGTTCAATTATTTTCCGAGGAATTATGTGTTAGCCGAAAGATGATAGAAAAAGATCTGAAAATGATAGAAGAATATCTGGCAACCTTTCATCTGGAATTATCAAAAGTTCAAAATCAGGGAATCAGTATTGTAGGTAGAGAGTTTGATATCAGGCAGGCAATTGTTGACACACAGAATAAGAAATACTGGAAACACACGTACATTGAAGAACTTCCACAGGAACTAGATTACAGGATCAGTAAAAGAGCATTTACATATTTTTCAGATTACTATTCCAAAGAAGATATCATGATGGTTCAGGAATATCTTGCGGATAGTGAAGCAGAATTAGGAGTTGTGCTTGTAGACATTTCTTTCTGCAGATTGACGGAATACCTTCTATTAACTAAGAGAAGAATGGAAGAAGGAAACAAGATTAGAAATAAAGCAGACAGAACAATGACAAAGCTCGATGATATATATGTAGAAACAGCAAAGAAGATTCTTGACCGCATGTTCCCACATGAAGATGAGATGGAACTTGAATACCAGTTCTTGGCAGCAAAGTTTGCTGTAGCAAAAACTTGTGAAGTAGAAGCCGAGATTCAGGATGATTACCTGATGAATATTGCAGAAGATTACATCTACACAGTTTTTATGGCGATGGAAAAAGAAAGTACCTATCACTATCGGGAACTGGAAAAACAAATTGCTACTTTTTAAAGAAGATAAGTATCAGACATGATTACATGTTAGTTGAATGGGACGATCTTCACAAGGACGTACAGCAACAGATTCAGAGCAGTTATGCGGTTTGTTTAACTTACTCTTTCCATTTGGAAGAAAAACTTGGATTTGTATTGACACAGGATGAGATTGCCTGGCTCGCATTACTGATCCATCAGGCATCCATGGAAACAGGAAGTGAAAACAAGGAATCTTTGTTATGGCAACAGATCCTTATTCAGCAAAATATGAAGCAATGAAGATTGAGAATGAAATCAGTAATTTAGAAATCATAAAAATCGTACATATTCACGATTTTAAACCAGAATTAACAAAAGGGAAACTGGTAATATCAACCGTTCCACTCAAAGAAAAAAGAAATAATGTCATAGAAATCACAAAACATGTTACGCAGCTGGACATCAATAAGATTATCAGTCAGATGGATGAGTACGCACAGTAAATGAAGAATGAACAAGTTATAGAAACTGTGAAGAAAGCATTTCAGAAAGAATTGATTGTGATTGATGCACTGGCAACAACTAAAAAGGAAACTATCGCACAGGTTAGTAAGTTATTACTGGAACAAGGATGTCTTAGTGAAGATGTCACAGAAAAAGTATTTGAATTAGAAGAAAGAAGACCGACAACAATTGGAAGTCAGATCGCAATGGCACATGTTTATAAAGATTCCGTAAAGAAAAGCGGCATCGCAGTCATGCGAATGAAATATCCAGTGAAATGGTCGAGATCATCAAAGGTTAAATTAGTATTTTTCTTAGCAATTAATATGGAAGAATCAAACGAGATCTTAAAATTATTCAAATATTTATATGCACTGATCGATAACAAAGAAGACATTCAAAAAATCCTGGAAGCAAATAGTTCCGGAGAAATTTATGAACTACTAATGGAAGAATTCCATTAGACGTAATAACCAACAAAACTTATGTTACAGGAGGAAGAACAAATGCTAGTAAACATGAAAAAAATCTTGGAGATTGCAGAAGCAGAAGGATACGCTATCCCATGTATCAACACACCAAATGAAGAAACAGTTCGTGCAGTCATTGGTGCAGCAGAAGAATTAAATACTCCGATCATCATTGACCATGCTCAGGTACATGACTCTTTGATTCCAATCGAGAGAATCGGGCCGATCATGTTAAAATATGCAAAAGAAGCAAGAGTACCTGTTTGTGTTCATTTAGATCATGGTAGTGACTATGAATTCGTAATGAGAGCAGTGAAAGTTGGATTCCCATCTATCATGTACGATTGCAGTGCACTTCCTTTTGAAGAGAATGTTGAAAAAGTTGCACAGTTCGTTAAATTCGCACATGCTGCAGGAATCACAGTAGAAGCAGAACTTGGAATCATGGCATCTACAGATGAAGATACACATGATGATGATCCAGAAAAGAGAGTTTTGACAAATGAAGATATCAGAGAATTCTTCACAGAACCAGCAGAAGCAAAAGAATTTGCAGAAAGAACAAAATGTGATGCCTTAGCAGTATGCTTCGGAACAATGCACGGAATCTATGCTGAACCACCAGTACTTGATATTGACAGAGTCAAAGAACTTCGAGAAGCAATCCCTGATGATACAAGAATCGTAATGCATGGTGCATCAGGAGTAGAATTTGACCAGGTACAGAATGCGATCATAGCAGGATGCTCAAAAGTTAACTACTATTCTTATATGGCAAAAGCTACAACAAAATTTGTTGCAGACAAAGTAGCTGAGACAGATGGTAAGATTGCATATCATGAATTACAGGAAGCAGCATATGAATTCATGAAAGGATATGCAAAAGACGTAATCAAAGCGTTCAAAAACGGAAAATAAGATAAATCATAAAAAGGAGAATATTTCATGAGTGGTGTAAATTTAGCGGAAGTACTACTCGATGAAATGGTAATTCTTGATTGTGAGCCTTTTAAGGATAAAGAAAATATGTTTGATGTGATGACTGCAAAATTCGAAGAAGCAGGATTCGTGTCAGACGCAAAGGCCTGCAAAGATGCTCTGGAATACAGAGAATCCCTAGGGCCAACATATATGGGAAACTTCGTTGCAATACCTCATGGAAAATGCAAAGAAGTTCTGAAACCAGGAATTGGATTTTGTAGATGTAAGAAGCCATTCATTTATGAGTCCTCAGGGGAATCTGGTGAAGTTAAATACATCTTTGTATTGGCAATATCTGAAAATCAAGAGAATGATTACCATTTAAGGGTATTAGCAACATTAGCAGGAATGTTAGCACACGAAGAGTTTTTAGAACTGTTAGAGAAGGCAGAAAGCTATGATGATCTGATTCATGGCATAAAACAATTACAACTATAAAAGCTACAGGAGGTGGAAACTATGAAAGTAGTAGCAGTAACATCATGCGCAACTGGAATCGCTCATACTTATATGGCAGCGGAAGCTATTATGAAAGTATGTAAAGAGAGAGGTTACAAGTGTAAGGTCGAGAAGCAGGGGGCTCTCGGACTGGAAGACAAGTTAAGAGATCGTGATATTAAAGAAGCGGATCTGATCGTTTTTGCAAATGACGTAGGGCTTACAAAAGCAGAAAGATTCGAACCATACAAAGACAAGATCTTCCAGACAAAACCACACGAAGTGATCAAAGACCCGAATATTATTTTTAGCGGAAAATAAGAAAAGAGAAACCTTAAAAATATTTTATGAAAGGACGGGAAACAAATGAGAGATGTAATTGATGATATCAAAGAAGCGTTTTTTGTTTCATACATGCTGCCATTCGTAGTTGCAGGAGGAATCTTAGTAGCATTAGGATTCTTATTAGGAGGATATAATATCCCTAGCGTAGAACCTTATGGTTCCACATTCGCATCCACAATCTTCTGGATTGGTAAAATTGGTTTAGGAACATTCATGGTACCAGTATTAGGTGCATATGTAGCGTATTCAATCGCTGATAAACCAGGTATCTGTGTAGGTATGTTCGGTGGCTGGATGGCTACGGACCCTTGGGGGCTTGAATACCAGTCAGGATTTATCGGAGCACTGATCGCAGGTATTATTGCTGGATATTTAGTAAACGCATTAAAGAAAATTCCATTACCAAATGCAATAAGATCATTACTTCCTACATTGATCATTCCAGTTGTCGGATGTGCAGCTATCTGTTTATTAATGCACTATGTTATTGGAGGACCTTTAGGAGCATTAACACAGGCATTAACAAAATTATTAAATGACTTAGGAACTGGAAACTTAATCCTTCTCGGAATCGTACAAGGATGTATGCTTGCCTTTGATATGGGTGGTCCATGTAACAAAGTTGCTTATGCTTTTGCATTAGCTTGTATGGAAACAGGAAACTATGCACCAATGGCCGCAAACTTCGTAGCTTGCTGTGCACCTCCATTAGCAGTGGCATTAGCAATGCTGATCGCACCTAAGAAATTTACAGATGAAGATAGATCCGGAATCCCAGGATGTTTCGCTGGAGCATTATGTATGATCACAGAATTTGCAATCCCATATGCTGCCAAAAATATTAAATATATTCCATGTTTCATGGTTGGATCAGCAGCTGGAGCAGTAATCTCTTACTTATGGGGAATTACGATCCGTGCACCTCATGGTGGTGTATTCGTAGTATTCGCTATGAATAAAGTACTTCCATTCTTCATCACATTATTAATTGCCGGAGCAATTTCAGCAGCTTTAATTGTATTAGTTACAAAACCTCAGGAAGAAGCATAAAAAACAGTTAATAGAAAGAACAGACAGGAGAGTTAAAATGGCAAAATTAGTTGATATTCAGGGACGTTTTCCTTGTGAACCTGATAACAAGAAACCTACATTGATCAAAAAATGGGAGTATTCAACAGCATTATATCCACCAAACAATGCATTTACTTCTGACAATACTTTTACATTAGTAACAACTGATACATTTATGTTAGGAATTTACGAGTTAGGGCCTGGAGGAGTATTCGCACCATTAGATATCCATCCTGGTGATGAATCTTACTACATCCTAAACGGACCTGTAGTACAGAGAAGTGGAAACGGACAGTTTGCTTATCTGGAAACTGGAGAAGGATTATTCATGCCAGAAGGTGCTTGGCACTGCTGTCATAACTTCTCAGACCAGAAAACAAGAATCCTTTATTTCATCACACCAAAAGCATGGGATGAGCATATTCCACCAGCAGTCATTCCAACAGAAGAAGAAACAAAATTCTACAAAGGACCAAACAATGATAATCTGCCAGATATGAGAGGAGCGATCAAAGATATCTCTCGTCAGGGATGTACAGATGACATCGGATGCTGGCCAGTAGATCCAGCAGAAGCTAGAAAAACAGGAGCTGTATACGCAGTACGTGACTTCGAAAAGTTAAATAATGTTCATGGAACAACTCATCCAATGTTACTTCGTTTCATTACAAGTAATGATTACGGACACTTTGGAGAAATGGTACTTCCAGCAGGAGGATACGGACCAAGATGTTCAGATCCAGATGTTCACAAAGGTGACGGAGCATTATATTGCGTAGATGGACCAGTGACTGTAAACCTAGTTGACGCTGAAGAAAGTTTTGTACTGGAACCAGAAGATACATTTTTCTTACCAGCAGGAACAAAATATCAGTTAGTAAATTTTGAGAATAAACCAGTAAAAGTAGTCTTTGCCATTACTGAGCTGTAATTGTATAATATGGGATGATAAAGGCAGCTTTATCATCCCATATTAACTAAAGCCAGAAAGGAAAACAAAGATGAAAACATACAAAGGAATTATTTTTGATTTAGATGGAACTTTATTAGATACGATCGAAGATTTAAGAGACAGCGTCAATGATGTTATGAAGATTTATGGATGGAAAGAACATGATACGAAAGCATGCAAACAGATGGTAGGGAATGGCTTTCGTAAATTGATCAAAAGGGCGTTGCCAGAGGATAAACAAAAATGAATTGTTTATTGATGAGGCAGTGAATCAATTTTCAAAAGCGTATCAGAAGAGATATTTAAACAAAACAATTCCTTATGAAGGAATTCTTAAATTGCTTGAGAGCTTAGAAGAAAAAGGAATTAAAATTGCAGTTAATTCCAATAAACGAGGAGATTATACCAGTGCACTGGTAAATAAATATTTTTCACAGTTCCCATGGACCGCAGTGTATGGAGAACGTGAAGGTGAAGGGATTCCTAAGAAACCAGATCCAAGCGCAGCATTAGAAATCGCAGATTTGATGAAACTTTCAAAAGAAGAAATTTTATATATTGGAGATTCAAAAACAGATATGCAGACAGGGCAGAATGCAGGTATGGATACCATCGGTGTTTCATGGGGATTTCGAGGAAGAAAAGAACTGGAAGAAAATCATGCATCCTATGTGGTTGATCATCCGGAAGATATCTTGAAATTTATCTGATCGAAGAAAGACAGACAAGTGGGTGCAGAAGAAAGGATAAGAATATGGAGAAAAAATACCTTTTTTTCGACATTGATGGAACTTTGACAGACAGATCAACAGGCGAGATCGTCCCAAGTGCAAGAGAAGCATTGACAAGATTAGAAGAAAATGGACATTTCGTTGCGATCGCAACTGGACGCGCTCACTACAAAGCAAGAAAATTCACAGATGCCAATGGATTTAAGAACATGGTATGTTGTGGAGTAAATGGCTGTGTCATAGATAATGAGTTAGTAGAAAATATTCCATTAGATAAAGACGGATGCATTAAAATCATTCATCAGGCAGAAGAACTTGGTTATGGATGGTGTGTGGCATTAGATGATACGAAAGATGTGTACATGACGGATGATAAATTCTTACGTCAGGTCGGAAAAAGAAAAGAACCAACACGTTATATCATTGATGACATGTTGGAAGTAGAAAAAGCAGATGCCATTTATAAAGTATACGTAGCAATTCCAAAAGAAGATGAAGAGAAGCTGACAACAAAGGAACTTGTTGGACATTTAAGATTTGAACCAGAATATTTAATGTTCCAGCCAGATAACAAACGTGGCGGAATCATAAAAATGATGGAACATTTAAATGCAGATATCAAAGATGTTGTAGTCTTTGGGGACGACTACAATGACATGGATATGTTTTGCCCAGAATGGTTCTCCATTGCGATGGGAAATGCATGCCAGGATTTAAAAGATATCGCAAATTATGTAACAGACAGCAATGTAGATGATGGAATTAAAAATGCATGTGAGCATTTTGGATGGATTTGATATAACTTATTACGGTAATTTCCGTTAGATATTGGAGGGAAAAGATCATGAAAATATCATTGGGATGTGACGAAGCAGCTTATCAGTTAAAAGAAACAATCAAACAACACCTTCAGGAAGCAGGACATGAAGTCATTGATAATGGAGTAGGAGAAGGGGAAGTTGAATTATACCCGGATGTTGCAGTAAGAACCTGTAAGAAAGTAACAGACGGTACTTGTGATCGAGGAATTCTTGTATGTGGAACAGGAATCGGAATGGCAATGACAGCCAATAAAGTGCCGGGAATCCGAGCAGCAGTTTGCCATGATCCATTTTCAACAGAACGTTCGGTTTTGAGTAATGATGCAAATGTCATGTGTATGGGAGCAAGAGTCATTGCACCACAGTTGGCACTTTATTTATTAGATATCTGGATGGGACTTACATTCAAAAATGGACCATCCACACCAAAAGTAGAAAGAATCATGGAATATCAGAAAGAATTTTGTGGAAAATAGGAGGGTGTTGTTATGAAATTTAAATTTGGAGTAGACAGCTTTATCTGGGCAGAAGATTTTAAAGAAAAAGATCTCTGGATCATTGAAAAAGCAAAAGAAATAGGATTTGAAGTTGTAGACTTCGCAATCGCAAATCCATATACATTTCCAACGGAGCAGGTAAAAGCTGAATTAGCAAGAGTTGGAATGGATTGTGTTTGCACAACAACATTAACTTTGGAAACTAACCCAATTTCACCGGATGGAGAGATTCGCAAGGCAGCAGTTGCAGCGATGAAGAAATGCGTTGACATCTGTAATACATTGGGAGCACCAATCCTTGGCGGAGTAAACTATGCTGGATGGGGATATCTTACAAAGAAGCCAAGAACTGACCAGGAATGGGACTGGGGTGTTGCATGTATGAGAGAAGTTGCTGAATATGCAAAAGAGACAGGAGATGTGACCATCTGTGTCGAATGTGTCAACCGTTTCGAAACACACTTCTTAAATATTGCAGAAGATGCAGTGAAGTTCTGCAAAGATGTTGGAACAGGAAATGTCAAAGTACATCTTGACTGCTTCCATATGATCCGTGAAGAAAAGAGCTTCTCAGGAGCAGTTAAAACTTGCGGAAAAGAATACCTCGGATACATACATGTCAATGAAAATGACCGAGGAATTCCAGGAACAGGACTTGTACCATTTAAAGAATTCTTCCAGGCATTAGATGAGATCGGATACGATGGACCACTTGTTATTGAATCCTTTGACCCAAGTTTTGAAGAATTAGCAGGAAACTGTGCAATCTGGAGAAACTTTGCTGATACAGGAGAAGAATTAGCAATTGAAGGACTCAAAAATTTAAAAGCAATCGCAGATGCAATGTAATTTAGGAGGAAATCAAAAATGAATCGAATTGTAAATAATCCGGATTTTGTTGTGGAAGATATGTTAAAAGGTTTTGTAAAGACACACAAAGATATCGTGTCTACAACAGAAGATGCAAGGGTATTAAAATATAAAAATGCACCAGTTGAAGGAAAAGTTGGTATCGTAACTGGAGGAGGTTCCGGGCATAAACCAGCATTTATTGGATATATCGGAGAAAATCTTTGTGATGCCGTTGCAGTCGGAGAAATCTTTTCTTCACCAACAGCTAAAGCATTCTTAGATGCAATCAAAGAAGCAGACTCTGGAAAAGGTGTTGCATGTCTTTATGGAAACTATGCTGGAGACAATATGAATGTAAAGATGGCAATGCGTAAAGCAAAGAAACTTGGAATTGAAGTAAAAACAGTTGTAGCAAATGATGACTGTGCTTCAGCACCAAAAACAGAATTAGAAAAAAGACGTGGGGTTGCCGGTGAAGTTCTGATGTGGAAAGTTGGTGGAGCAAAAGCTTCCATGGGCGGAAGTCTTGATGAAGTTATCGCTGTAGCACAGAAAGCAATTGACAATACACGTTCCGTAGGAATCGGTACAGCACCATGTACGATCCCTGCAGTTGGACATCCAAATTTCCAGATTGAAGATGGAACGATGGAAGTAGGAATCGGGCATCATGGAGAACCTGGAATCAATGTGCAGCCATTAAAGACAGCTGATGATATAGCAGAAGAAATGTTAGATATTATCATTCCAGACCTTCCGTTTGAAAGTGGAGATGAAGTTGTTGTATTATTATCCGGATTAGGTGCTACACCAGTCATGGAACAGTACATTGTATATAATAGAGTCGAAGAGATCTTAACAGAAAAAGGAATCAAAGTACATCGTTCTTATGTAGGAAACTACTTTACATCTTTAGAGATGATGGGTGTTACATTAACAGTGATGAAGCTGGATGATGAATTAAAAGAATGCATCGATATGCCAGCAAACTCTGTAGGATTAAAACAGTTCTAATAAGAGTTGAATCCAGAGTGAAACATAGCACCATAATGAGTGCCATATTTGAACTGAAAATCATTTTAGGTAAAAAAGATTGTATGTTAAAATAAACATAGATAAGAAAAGTACAACATTAATTCAAAGAGGTGGAAATTATGTCAAGTTTTAAAAATGCCGATGCAGGAGTTATCGTAGACCAGCTGATTAAGACAATTCAGAAAGAAAGAGATTACTTAAGTGAGATTGATGGTAAGATCGGAGACGGAGATCATGGGATCAACATGAACAAAGGTTTTACGATGTGCGAGAAGAAATTAGAAGGAACTACATATAATTTGTCAGAAGGACTGACAACATTAGGTGAGACACTGTTAGAAGATATCGGTGGATCAATGGGACCTCTGTATGGAATGTTATTTGATGAGATGGCTCAGGCATGTGAAGATGAAGAAGAGATCACAGCAGATGTATTCGCAGAAATGATCACAGCCTCTGTAGAAGGAATTCAGGATATCAGCCCTGCACAGGTAGGAGACAAATCACTGCTAGACACATTGATTCCAGCAAAAGAAGCATTTGTAGAAGCAAAAGAAGCAGGAAAAGACTTTGCAGAATGTTTGGATGCTATGAATGCCGCAGCAGAAAAAGGATGGCAGTCTACAAAAGATCTTGTAGCCAAGATCGGACGAGCAAGCCGCCTTGGAGAACGCTCTCGAGGAGTTCTTGATGCAGGAGCAACCAGCTGTTATTTCATCATCACAACCATTGGAAGCACAGCAAAGAGCCTGTTATAAGAATGATTCATATTGCGAAAGCAATGAACCTCTATATATTCATACAATTTGTTTAGGAAGAACCTCAAAGTTTCGGAAAGAAGCTTTGGGGTTCTTTCATTTCATAGGAAATTTAAAAAAAGTTATTGACAAACGGGCAAAAAATATATAAACTAACTGTATCATATGAAATGGTACAGTTAGTACAGCTAATACAGTATGGCATACAGTACGACAAAAACAATAAGGAGGTACAGGTGTGTTTCGAATCAACCCTGCCAGTGGCAAGGCAATTTATGAACAGATCATGGAACAAGTAAAAGAAGCAGCGTGGAAAGGATATCTAAAACCTGGAGATGCATTGCCGTCCGTTCGTAAATTAGCATTAAGTCTCAATGTAACACCCAACACTGTAGCGAAAGCATATCAGTTGTTGGAGAAAGAGAAAGTAATTATAACAATACGAGGAAAGGGAGCATTTTTGGCAGAAAATGCTTCACAGAGAGGTGGACAAAGGAAAGATGCAGGAGATCAAGATAAGTTTAAAAGAGATATTAAGTGAGCTTCGTTATGAAGGGTATGATGAAAAGAAGATAGCAAGCCTGATACATGAGATCTATCAGGATCTGGAGGGATAGGATATGAAAGTGATCGAACTAAAGGACGTGAAAAAATCATATGGAAAGAATGAGATTCTTCATGGAATCAGCCTTGATATAGAAGAGGGAAGCATTCATGGGCTGGTAGGACGCAATGGATGTGGAAAAACAACATTGATCAAATGCTTAACTGGGATTTATGAACAGGATCAAGGACAGATCTTGGTCTGTGGAGAAGAAATTTTCGAGAATCCAAATGTAAAAGCACAGGTAGGATATGTTGCAGACAGCAACCAGTATTTTGAAGGGTATCATATCGATGAGATGGTAGAATTTTATAAACAGATCTACCCAACATTCGATGAGAAAGTATTTAGGGACTACAATCAGAGTATCGGATTAGATGTAAGCAAAAGGATTAAAGAATTATCCAAAGGACAGGCAATGTCATTAGCTTCGATGTTGAATCTGTCCATTCATCCAAAAGTGATGATCATGGATGAACCAATGTCAGGACTTGATGTGATCGCACAGAAACAGATCAAAGATTTTATTGTCAATGAAGTCGATATGAATGGAATGAGTGTGCTGATCTCATCACACGATTTAAAGGATTTAGAAAGTTTCTGCGATTCCGCAAGTATGATGAAGGACGGAAAGATCCTTTGTCAGGGAACAATGGATCAGATGAAAGAACGATTTACAAAATTACAGGTTGTATTTGGAGAATCAAGAAGCGAGATCTTCAAAGAACTTTCGGGAGTGATCACATATTCCAATCTTGGAAGTGTATACACAGTAATATTAGAAGGGTATGGAGAGCCAATTCATGAGGCATTAAAACAAGCAGGAGCGATTGTAGTAGAGGAAATTCCATTAAGTTTAGAAGAAGTATTCGTCTACAGCAACCGCTAAGAGGAGGAACTTGGAGATGAAATTTTTTAGAAAATATAATCTGGTACTTCCACCAGCAGCATTGTTATATGGGATTTCCGCATGGAATATCAAATATCCGGAGGATGGACTGCCACAGACGATGATGGATGATCTTGTCAATGGATGGCTTTTGATCATAATTTTATTTGCAGCATTATCAGCAGGAATTGTATATCAACTGCAGCAAAATAAAAAACAGCAATATATCTACAGCCTTCCATGGACAAAGAAAGACATTTACCAAAAGAGTCTTACAAAACTGCATATATCACTTTTGTTCGCAGAGATCATCTATGGAATTTTCTTTGCAATGAAGATCGCAACGATTCCGAATGCGGAATCAATCACGAATGTGATCATATGCACATTATGGAATGCAGTAATTTGTTTTGTATTTTGTGCACTGATACAGGTTTCATTGATCGTGACAGCATATATCTGGCAAGGACTTGTCATAGCAGTCGTTACATTTTATGTGATATTGCCGATGATCCTTCAGAATCTGGCATTTTTACTCCAGTTGCTGTTTAAGGTAAGATCTTCTAGATTTGCGATACTCGAGTGGGTTATCTATGGAAGATTCGGCAGAACATTTTTATATCCATTAAATTTTCAGCTTGATACAAATAGCTTGGAGAGCAATCCGATCTGGAAAGCACAATATGTAAATTCTGCGATCATCTGTATTGCCGTTTTATTTGCAGCAGGAGTCTTTAGTATCTGGTTTGCAAAACGACAGTTTATCAAGCAGGAGCAGGCACAGAACCGAATGTTAACAAGGTTATCAGGGATGCAGAATAAAGTCATCACGACGATAGTGATCACGATCCTGTGTTTTAATGCATTAAGTAATCATGAGATATATGTTTATATATTTAAGTATGACAAGACACTTCGAACCAGAATTTATGGATTGATCGCATGGGGAAAAGAATTTATGTGTTCATCAGATAGTTATAAACTGATCATACAGAAATTAAATGCAGTACATTGGTTTATATATTTGGTAGTGATATTAGTGATCACATATTTTGCTGTATCGATTATTCAGACAATAAGGAGGAAATGTTATGAGAGGGCTTGTTAATCATGAAAAACGAAATCTGCTAGCCATAACATTAGTGTATACCATAGTGATATGTTTCATATTACAATATGTGATCGCAAACGATATTTCAGGAACTGCAGATCAGATCAATAATTTTTATGGAGGCATTTATAATAATTATGGCAATCTGTTTTTAGGAACATTAGATCAATACTATGAAATGTTCATTATCGTTCTTATGATACCGGTTAGTTTTGTAGCGGTAATACAGTATCGGGAAAGCAGTACATCAAAATGTGGAGAATTTTTAATGCAGCTTCCGATCAAAGAGGTCAGATTTTTCTGACAAGGACGATCACAGGAATGATGACATATACGATTCCATGGCTTTTTCTTTCATTCGGAATGATCATGATGAGAACAAAAGCACAGTCATGGTATTAGATGAATCTATCCGTATGTAAAACGGAGCAGTACTTCTTGGAAATGATAACATCATACATTTGTGTGCGTATCTTCTATTTATATGGGTATCATTGACACTCATCTATGCCATTGCTATATTTTTTCAGAATATCTGCAAAAGACCATGGATCGCAGGAGCGATCGGAATCGGAGCAATGTTATTTCCAAACTTTATGGATTATATGATGCCAAAAGTATTATCATTCCCAGATACAATATATCATGGCTGGTGGATGGCTGCAATTTTTGAAAATGGACCGATCACAAAACAGTTTATATGGGATAAAGGTGTGAACCAGCTGGTGACGATGGCTTCGTTTGATCATTTTGCACAGATCCTTCTGATTCAGATCGTATTGATCGCAGTATTTTTGGAGTTGCATTTTATGTATTTCAAAAGTCGGATATGGCAAAGAGGAATAATTTTATGTATTTTCCATGGATGGAGCATCTGTTTGTATGGATCTTCCCATTCTGTGTTTCATTATTCATTGTAGTGACAGGGTTCAAGATTCAGTCATACACAGGCGGCATTCTGGCAGCAGTGATCGCAACGATCATATATTATATAGTAGAAAAGCGTAAGAAAAGGAGGGCAGTATAATGTATTATTCAACTGCAACTGGTTATATTATCATATTATCACCACTGATCCTTCTAGCTTTATTGGCAACGATCGGAATCGTACTTTACCGTCATCCGTCAAAATTACAGAGAAAATGGTATAGCGTATCATTTAAGAAAAGAAAAAGAATTAAACAAATAGCGATTCTTCTTGGATTTTGTATGGCAGCAGGACTACTTATCTATCCTTTGACAAGCAAAAACAGTTCGTATCAACGATCAGTCTGTCAGCAAATGAAAACAATTTTATCACAGAAGATAAGATCGATCAGATTTCAGAAGACAGAAGAGAAATAAAAATGAGCAATGGCTGAAAAAATTTTATAAGATGATGAAATCAGACGATGAAAGTTCGACTCTTTTAAATGACATAGGAAGTTATGAAGTATGGAAGACGAGTATCCTGGAAGATAAAACGGGTGAGTATGAGCTGCGTTTAAGAGCAGAAGACACCGTTCTTCGTAGATTTTCAATACAGCAATCGGATGAAGATATTGATTCTGACGTAGATTTCGACAGTTACAATACTGACGGATTTTATGATATCATTCAAAGACCAGACAATACATTCGAAGAAAATTATCAAAGCTTACAGATTCAGAAAAACAAGAAATTCAGGATCTCAATTGGAATTACAAAGACGGTCTTTTGTATGCAACAAATGAAAATCATAAGAGATGTATCAATGGAACATCCCAGTATTATATGAAAAACTCCAAATTGATCAATACGATGGAAAATTCAGGATACAAAGGAATCAAAAAATGGATGGAACAATGCGAAAAAGATACAGCAGGGATTAAAGTAAAAGTTGGAGATAAAACATACTTGTTCCATAATACAGACAAATGGCATACATTCAAGAAAAATGGATTAACATGTCTGTATAATTACAAACGTTTTATCATTCGATTTGATTTTAACAAAGTGATTGGGTTTAGGAGTAATCTATCTGACCTTCCACAAAGTGGCAGAGAAATGTGGACAGCTATATCGGATCATAGTGGATCAGCTGCGAATGAAGTTATTCTTCGTTCTTATAATGATGAAGAATTATATGCAAGGAAAAATGTTCAGATCTTTTTGCAAGATCACAAGATCAAACAGATGTTGATCTACTGGGATGAAACAGAGGCATTCAAAGGATTCACAAAAGAAGAAAAGATATTCTTAAAAGGCTGTTTCGAAAAAATGGGTATCTCATCCAAGGATGCACAAGAATGGTTAAATACATTTATGATCAAGAAAACGCCACAGAGCGGTAAGTTAGGAAGCTGGACATACAGCAAAGGAAATAGTAAAAATCAGGTAATATCATTGATCAATCATAATGAAAATAATAATTATGTAAATTTTTACAAAAAAAGTAAAGGAAATAATTGACAAATATAAAATGATATGGTAAATTATGGGTAGAAAGTGCTTACAGCACAAACTCCCCTTAATAAACAGTTCGAGAACTACGGTTTTCCTGCGATTGTTCATCGCCCATACCCCATAGAATCTCGAAAGAATTGTATTTTAGATTATCATCATCAACAATCATTTTATATTTATCTGCAATCCTCTATCTAAGTTGTGATGTGAGCACTTTCGATTTTTAAAATATGAAAATAAGGATTCCTATGATTCTATGATATAGAAACATAAGAATCCTTCAGACTGTAGACAAACTAGGTGCTGGGATCATCCCAGCACCATTTTCTTTAATGTTAAATTGTATCCAAAAATTTCTTAGAAATCTTCGCTTTTGTCCATTTAGCAATCCGTTCTTACCAAGAAATCTTGCCAGTTTTTAGATTCATACATGCAAAAGTAAGCCCGGCTTTCATTTCCATCCGTGCTTTTCCTATGTATTGTGTATATCGAAATCCATGGTATTCTTTTGCTGTTCCAAAGATTCTTTCTATCGTTTCTTTTCGTTTCTGATAGATTGCTTTATTCCCTCTTACATGTCGGATATCTTCTGCTTTTCTATATATTTTTCCCAAACATGACGTGTTATCACTTTTACATGATTCTTGCTTTCTGTACATTTGGATATCTGTGGACATTTTTCACATTGATATCCACAGCTTTATATTCTCTGTATCCATCCCTGTTTGTTGTACTGTATCTTAGAATCTGATTTTCTGGACAGATGTAACAATCATAGTATTCATCATAAACATATTCATATTTCTTAAAAAATCCCTCTTTGTCATAGGACGTTTATATGGAAACAATGGTTCAATCCTATCTTTCAGAGAGTGTCTGGCAATCGCTGGTGTCTTGTATCCTGCATCTGCCACGATCATTTCTGGTTCAAAACTTTTCACCTTTTCATAGATTGTTTGAAATGTTCGGCTGTCATGTTCATTTCCAGGATGAACACTATATCAAGGACCCATCCGTGTTCATCACATGCCGTTTCTACTGCATATGCAAAAACATGTTTATGTTCTCCTTTGCGAAACCATCCGCTTTCTGGATCTGTAATACTGCTCTTTTTGGTTTTTATATCGTCTGGTATCTGTTCAAGCTCATTATGTTGATCAGTCCCAGATGTGGGAGGTGTTGGCGGATTCTTCTTATTTTTATCTTTTAGAGGTTTTCCCATGTGCCTGTCGGTCTTCATTGATCTCTTTGTAATTCATCTTCATACCAGAGTGCCTGTTCATGGGCAACTCTTTTCGCATTTTACTGTTGGCATATGCTTTACATGAGTTGCATCAACAAAGATCTCGTCCGTATTGATCAACTTATACTTCATACATTCTTCCAGAATCTTTGAAAATATCTGTTCAAAAGATCCGTGTCTTTAAATCGGCGGGAATAGTTCTTTCCAAACGTTGAAAATGCGGTACAGGATCCAGCATATCAGACCAAAGAAACCAACGGTAGGCAACATTTACTTCAATCTCTCGGATCGTCTGACGCATACTTTTGATTCCATAAAGATATTGAATAAATGGAATTTTAATGAGCATAACAGGATCCATACTTGGACGACCATTGTTTTGACAATATTTATCTTCTACAAGATCGTAAATAAAGTTCCAGTTGATTGCTTTATCAATCAATCTTAGCATATGATCCTGCGGAACCATGGAATCCATTGAGAACATCATCATCTGTTCTCGTTTCTTGTCTGCATTTTTCGTCATCATAAAACACCGCCTTTCTGATAATTCTATTATACCAGAAGACAGTGCTCATAGTAAAAGTCCCGGCAAATACCGGGACTTTGTCTACAGTCTGAAGGATTCCTATGATTCTATGATATAGAAACATAAGAATCCTTTTCATTATTTTTAACAAATCACAATGACAAATCAAAAATAATATGATATGATATTATTTTGAATGGGATAATATAAGAAAGTAGTAGAAATTCACATATAGGAGGAAGAAACATGCCAGTAAAGTATGTATTTGTTACAGGAGGAGTTGTATCTGGATTAGGTAAAGGAATCACAGCAGCTTCTCTGGGACGATTACTAAAAGCCAGAGGCTATCATGTCACAAGCCAGAAGTTTGATCCGTATATCAACATTGACCCAGGAACAATGAACCCAATCCAGCACGGAGAAGTTTTCGTAACAGATGACGGAGCAGAGACTGACTTAGACCTTGGACATTATGAAAGATTTATCGATGAAGGACTGAATAAGAAATCAAACGTTACAACAGGTAAAGTATATTGGAGTATCTTATCCAAAGAACGTCGTGGAGATTATGGTGGTAACACAGTACAGGTAATCCCACACGTAACAAACGAGATCAAGAGCCGTTTTACAGAAGTGAAGATCAAGCGATCAGGAAGTAGCAATCATTGAAATCGGAGGAACTGTAGGCGATATCGAAAGTCAGCCATTCTTAGAGGCATTAAGACAGTTCCAGCATGAAGTGGGACATGAAAACTGTATTTTAATTCATGTAACATTAATTCCATACTTAAAGAGTTCAGGAGAATTAAAGACAAAACCAACACAGGCAAGTGTCAAAGACTTACAGGGAATGGGAATCCAGCCAGATATCCTTGTATGCCGTTCAGACTATCCATTAGATGATGGAATCAAGAGAAAGATCGCGCAGTTCTGTAACGTTGAACGTTCAAGAGTTATTCAGAACTTAGATGCAGAAGTATTATACGAAGTACCTTTGATGATGGAGAAAGAACATCTAGCACATGAAGTATGTGAATGTCTGAACATGCCATGCCCAGATCCAGATCTTGATGACTGGAAGAAGATGATCAATGCATGGAAACATCCAGAACATAAAGTAGAGATCGCATTAGTTGGTAAATATGTATCTTTACACGATGCTTACATCAGTGTCGTAGAATCCTTAGAGCATGCTGGAGTCGCAAATTCAGCAGATGTTAAGATCCGCTGGGTAGATTCAGAGAGAATCAGCTCTTACAATGTCGATGAGATGTTAGGTGGAGTTCATGGAATCTTAGTTCCAGGTGGATTCGGAGATCGTGGAATTGAAGGAATGATCTGTGCGATCAAATACGCAAGAGAAAACAAGATCCCATATCTTGGACTATGCTTAGGAATGCAGCTTACATTAGTAGAATTCGGAAGACATGTCTTAGGATTCTCTGATGCACACAGTCAGGAATTTAATCCAGACACAACACATCCGATGGTTCATATCATGGCAGATCAGGATGGAGTCACAGATCTTGGTGGAACATTACGTTTAGGATCTTACCCATGTGTATTAACAGAAGGATCCAAAGCATATGAATTATATGGAGAGAAAGAGATTCACGAAAGACATCGTCATAGATATGAAGTAAATAACGAATATCGTGATATCCTTCAGGAGAATGGAATGATGTTATCCGGATGCTCACCAGACGGAAGAATCGTAGAGATGGTAGAGATTCCAGAACATCCATGGTTTGTGGCAACACAGGCACATCCTGAGTTTAAATCAAGACCTAATAAAGCACATCCATTATTTAAAGGATTTGTAGAAGCAGCCTTAGAACATCAAGGTAAATAACACAAAAAGTTAATATAACATCATCAAAAGATTCTGAGATAGATTGATATTTCAGAATCTTTTTTTACATATTATTTACGATTCAATGCAATTAGAATTTACATATATATGATAGAATCCTTTAAGAGTCAGAAAGATATGAAAAGACAAAGGTATCAGGAGGTATATATGAGATCTAATTGAGAAAACAAATGATGATCAGTGCATTAGCATTGACACTTTCTGCAACAAATGTAGCACCAGTATTTGCAAGTGCCGCTCCAGATGGCAAGACAAATGCAGCAGACATTGCACAGACAATGGGAACAACGGCACAGTGGAATCGTTGGGAGAAAGAATGGGAAACTTTAAAAAATGACTGGACACAAATTTCATTGTCACCAGGAAGCAATGCAACGGAGTTGAATTTTGCATGGTATACACCAAAGCAGACAAATGATGATCATTCAAATGCAAATGTTCCAAAACTGATCATTGGTGAAGGACATAATATGAAAATGCCAAGGTGTACGAGGCAGAACAAACAGCAGTAAAAGATGAACAGGATAACAATGGGGAAACTTATAATTCTAATAAAGTAACAGCAACAGGATTAAAAGAAAACAAAACATATTATTATAGTTACGACAATGGAAATGGCTATACAAAGCCAGCTAAATACACGACAAAATCTACAAACAATTTCTCATTTGCATTTGTAGGTGACCCACAGATCGGATCTTCAAATGAATTAAAGGGAAAAGATACGAAAGAATTTTACGATGCACAGTCAAATGCAGTAAAGAGTGATGCATTTAACTGGTCTTCTACTTTAAACGCAGCATTAGAAAAGACAGATGATCAGTTAAGTTTTGTTGTATCCGCAGGTGACCAGATTCAGACAACAAAGAAAAAGTCACCAAACAAAGATGCATCAAAAGTGAAATTGAGTATACAGGATATTTAAGTCCAGAAGCATTAAAATCACTTCCAGTGGCAACGACAGTAGGTAACCATGATGCAGATAATGCAAACTATACATACCATTTTAACAGAACAAATGCAAGTGAACTTGGAAGTAATAAGGTAGTCGGTGGAGATTATTATTTCAAATATGGAAATGCATTATTTATCATGTTAAATACACAGGATACAAATGTAGCAGAACATAAACAGTTTATTGAGCAGACAGTTGCAGCGAATAAAGACTGCAAATGGAGAATCGTAACACTGCATCAGGATATTTATGGATCAGCAGAACATTCTAATGAGCCAGAGATCACAAATTTAAGATATCAGTTAACACCGATTTTCGAACAAAATGATATTGATGCTGTATTAACAGGTCATGATCATGCTTATTCAAGATCTAAAATGTTATTAGGTGGAACAAAAGCGAATGATTATACAGATGATGAATTTGATGCAGAATTAGAGAAAGATATGGATGCGGGTGAAAATCCAACGACAAAAACAGTGGCACCAGGAAATATTAAAATGACAGCACAGATGAAAAGATCAGAAATATTTAGCATATCTTAAAAGTATCATGGATGAAAAAGCAATTGAGACCGTCAAAAAACAGGGAAGCTCTGTAATCAATCCAGAAGGTGTCCTTTATATGACAGCAGGTTCTTTCTTCAGGAAGTAAATATTATGATCTGGTACCAAGACAGCAGACATATATTGCACACCGTTGGCAGGAAGATGTCCCAACATATTCAGTTGTTGATGTAACAGAAAATAGTTTAACGATCAATACATATCGTACAGATAATGATGAAAAGATTGATGAAACATTTTCTATCACAAAGAGCAAAGGGGATACGACATCACTTAATGCAGAAATTAAAGCATCTGAAAGCATTGTAAAGCAAAAAGATGCATATACAACGGAAAGCTATAGAGTCTTTGAACAGGCACTTACAGGAGCCAAAGAAGTTGCAGCAGACAAAAAGCAACAAAAGATGAAGTTGAAAATGCATTAAAAGTTCTGACAAATGCAAAAGCAGGATTAGAAAAAAGCAACAACAAAACCAGCAACAGTAAAGAAACCAACAGCAGAGAAGAAAGTTGTAGTAGCAAAAGCATCTGCAAAATTAAAAGCTGGCAAAAAAGTAACAGTTAAGATCAAAAGCATCTGTATCTGGATATCAGATTAAATATGCATCAAACAAGAACTTTAAAAAAGCAAGAGACAAAATACAAGAAAAACAATTTATACGATCAAGTCATTAAGATCAAAGAAAAAATGTTATGTAAAGGTTCGTGCATACAAAGTAGTTAAAGGTAAGAAAATCTACGGTTCTTACAGCAAAGTTCTGAAAGTGACTGTGAAATAACAATGAAACAAAACAGATGAAAGGAGTGTGTCTGCTGATCGCAGGCATTCTCTTTCTTCTGCTGTTTTTCCTTTTTCTGGAATTGAGAAGACAAAACTTCTAGATACAGATGGAAGAAATTTTGAAAAAGCAGAAGTAACAAACGTGATCTCTGGAAACTTATCAAATAGTGGAAGTGGAAAACAAACCGTAGAATTAAAACTTCTCTCAGGGGATCATAAAGGAAAAATAATACAGGCAACAAGCTCTCAAAGTTATTTATTTGGTGCAAAATGTAAAAAAGGAATGAAAGTCATAGCGATCATTAATGAATCGAAAGGAGAGTTGCTGGCGTCTGTATATAGTGTAAACAGAGGACCTATGGTATGGCTGATGGCAGCAGTGTTTGTAGCAATCGTGGTTGCAGTCGGTGGAAGAAAAGGAATTTCATCAATATTAAGCTTGGTATTTACAATGCTTTGTATCTTTTTTATTTTTCTTCCGATGATCTACAAAGGAATATCCCCGATACTGGCGGCTGTATTAGTGGTCGCATTTACAACAGTTGTGACGATGTGTATGGTTGATGGAATTACGAAGAAATCAGTAGCCGCGATGCTTGGAACGATCATAGGTGTGGTATTTTCTGGAGCATTTGCATTGATCTTTGGACAAGTGACATCGATCACCGGATATAATGTGTCTGATATAGAGAATCTGGTCTATGTCGGAGAAATGACAGACATAAAAATTGGTGAATTGTTATTTGCAGGAATCTTGATCGCATCATTAGGTGCAGTCATGGACGTTGGAATGTCAATCGCCTCTACACTCAATGAATTAAAAGAACAAAATCCACAGATGATGTTAAAAGAACTGTTTCAATCAGGAATGAATGTCGGAAGAGATATGATGGGAACAATGACCAATACACTGATTCTTGCATTTACGGGTGGATCGATCAACACATTAGTATTTATCTTTGCATACAATTACGAATATCAACAGGTGATCAATATGTATTCCGTAGGGATTGAAATCATGCAGGGATTATCATCAAGTCTCGGAGTTATCATGGCAGTTCCTGTGACCTCCTGGATCGCAGCATTTTTATATAATAAAAATCAAAAATAAAGAAAAGACTCCATAACAATTCAGATCTTTATGAATTCGCAGACAGAAGTTTGAGAATATGTTATAATGAAAAAGATTAATTAAATTTAACAAGACATAAATATTTGACTAAGTTTAGGGGGCGAAGGTTATGAAAGTTAAAGGAGTCAGACTTTATGGAGTCAAAGATATACGTCTGGAAGAATTTGAGATCCCTGAGATAGCTGAAGATGAGATTCTCTTGAAGATAGAATGTAACGGAATTGCAGTATCAACTTTAAAAGAAATCACATTGGCACAGAGACATTTAAGAGTACCAAAGAATATTAAAAAGAATCCTGTACTGATCGGACATGAATTTTCTGGAACGATAGCAAAAGTCGGAACAAGATGGAAAGAGGATTATCAGGAAGGAAAACAATTTGTATTAGTACCAGAGATTCCTCACCAGATCGAATCACCAGGATATTCTTACCCTTATTTTGGAGGTGCAGCAACATACTGTATCATACCAGCAGATGTAATTGAGAAAGGATGTTTGTTGCAATATGAAGCAGATTCATTCTATGAACTTGCACAGGCTCAGGCTTTATATAGTATAGTGGGAAGTTTTCATTCAAACTATCACAGTAAAGAGGGAACCCACGATCATATATCTGGAATTAAAGAAGGTGGGAATACCATCATCCTTGGAGGAGCCGGTCCCATGGGACTAATGGCAATCCGTTATGTCCTTGGAATGAAGAAAAAGCCAAGAAGACTCGTGATCACAGATACGAATCAAGAGCGTTTGGAAAAAGTAAGGAAAATGATACCGATGCAGGAAGGAACCAGGCATGGAATAGAGCTTTATTATATCAATCCATCGATGTTTACAGACTCCGTTCCAGTGTTACTGGCAATAACCAATGAAAAAGGATACGATGATGTGTTTGTCTATGCACCACCCAAATGTGTAGCTGAAATAGGGAATCGTATTATGGCAATGGATGGCTGCATGAATATTTATGCATCAACAGCAGATAAAAATTATCGTGCTGGAATGAATATATACGGAAGCCATTATTTAAAAACTAAACTGATCGGTTCATCTGGAGGACTTCGTTCAGACCTGATCGAAGCTTTAGACCTGATCACAACAGGCAAGATCAATCCAGCAGTTGGAATCACACACATTGGAGGAATCAATGCGATTGTCGATACAACATTATATTTAAATAAGATACCAGGATCAAAGAAGATTACATACCCACAGATCAACCTGCCATTGACAGCAATAGAGGACTTTGGGAAATTAGCTGAGAAAGATCCAGTCTTTGGAGAATTAGATGAATCCTGTAAACGACATGGTGGATTGTGGAATCCAGAAGCAGAGAAGATAATGCTTGATCATTTTAAAAGTTTTAATTTGTGTGTTGGCTAACCAGATTTTGAGTAAATAATAAGCAACCGAAAGCGATGCATTGGAATTTTGCTCATATTTTGAACAAATCGCTGATTCGCCCAATTTCCTACGAAACTCGCTTTGAAGTTTGGTCTAAGACCAAAGTCTTTGAAGCTCAGACATTCGTCCAATTGGGCTGCGAATTTATTCAAAATATGGCAAAATTCCAATGCATCGCTTTCGGTTGCTTATTTATTTTTTATCATATACCAGAAGTCTAAAGTGTGGACAATTACAAGATTGGAAAACTTAAGTGGGTGTGTATGGAGGACAGCATTGATTGCAAAATAGGGATTTTTAGACAGAAGGTAATGTTATTATGCTTCATAAACATTCCAACAAATCGGTGTTGTAGAAGTCCTTTTACCGTCTGTTAATAAACACAAAAATTATTAACCAGTATCGTATAACATACACACCGTGTAGTGGTTTGAATCACGTAAATTATTTGAATATTATAAAAAGAGATCATGTGTCAGCAACCGTACGGACACGTCTGCACTTAGCGAGTGGATGGTCGTTAGACCATTCAGGAGCTTAGTACAGCTACGTGGGAGTCCGAACGCGAGTGGGTTGCAGGCACATGATCTCTTTTTATAATATTCCACCAATAATTTCCGTTATTCAAATCACAATTTCATTGCACGTATAGAGTTTATTACGCATAGCATTGCAACTCCGCTATCTGCGAACACAGCCATCCACATATTTGCGAATCCAAGCAGTCCAAGGATCATTACTAATGCCTTGATCGCCAATGCAAATACAACATTCTGCCAAGCAATCTTACAAGCTTTTTTGCCGATAGAGATTGCCTGTGGAATTGCTTCAACGTTTGAGGTCATGAATACAACATCTGCTGCTTCGATTGCAGCATCAGCACCGCTTCCCATGGCAGCACCGCAATCAGCACCAGCTAATACAGGGGCATCGTTGATACCGTCACCAACAAACATAACAGCTCCATGTTTGCTTCTCTGTTCCTGAAGTTTGGCAAGTTTTTCATCAGGAAGAAGTCTTGAGTAAACTTCGTCAATTCCAGTTTCTTTTGCAATCGCATTTGCAGTTGTTTCGGAATCTCCAGTTAACATAACCGTGTGAAGATTCTGTGCTTTTAAGGAAGCAATGGCGGATTTCGCATCGTCTTTTAATGTATCTGCAATAACGATTGCACCAATTAACACACCATCTTTTGCAAGAAAAACTTCAGTTCCATAAGAAGTTGTTTTTGGATAGTCTCCAGTTACATGATACTGAGCCATCAATTTTTTATTGCCAGCTAAGATTTCTGAGTTATCAATTGTGATAACAGAACCATGTCCAGCGATTTCTTTTGCGTTTTCAGGTGTTTTATAAGTTACATTTGCATCTTTGGTAGCTTCCATGATACTCTTTCCGATTGGATGAGTAGAAGATTCTTCGCAGGAAGCAGCAAGTGATAATATTTCATGTCTGGTTGCATTTCCGAGAGGGATCACATCCTGAACTTTGAAGTTTCCTTTTGTGATCGTTCCAGTCTTATCCATGACAACAGAAGTAATATCTTTTAATGTTTCAAGTGCAGCCCCGCCTTTAAATAAGATACCGATCTTAGATCCAGCCCCGATTCCAGAGAAGAATGCAAGAGGTACACTTAATACAAGGGCACAAGGACAGCTGATTACAAGGAAAGTTAAAGCTGTGTATATCCAGTGTGTCCAGTTTCCTGTCACTAAAGAAGGAATGATCGCAGTTGCAAGGGCAAGAAGTACGACAAATGGAGTATATACACGAGAAAAACGTGTGATAAAACGATCCATCTTTGGTTTGCTTGCGGCTGCATTTTCTACGGAATCCATGATTCTTGTGACCATAGATTCTTCCAGTACTTTTTCTACCTTGATCTTGATAACACCAGAAGTATTTAAACATCCAGAAGTTACATCTGTTCCGACAGAGGCAGAAACAGGAATAGGTTCTCCGGTAACAGGAGAAGTATCGATCATCGTTTCCCCATCTGTGATGATACCATCTAATGGAATACGGTCACCAGGACGTACTAATAAGATATCTCCGATTTCAGCTTCTTCGGCATCAATTACAGTGACATCTCCATGATCATCAACAAGGTTGACAACTTCAGGTCGCATATCAATGACATCCATGATCTGGGAACGGCTTCGTTCCACAGCTTTTTCTTCAAATAATTCACCAATACGATAAAACATCATAACACCGACCGCTTCCGCAAATTCTCCGACGCCGAAAGCACCGATCGTTGCGATACTCATTAAGAAGTTTTCATCAAAACTGACCTTTAGAGATATTTTTAAGAGCGGTCCATACGATCTTAATTCCTAAGATTAAATATGCAAGGATAAAACATACCATACTGTATACAGGCTTGGAAGATTCCAATGCTTTTCCGGCAATAAATAAAACGATACCAACACCAAGTTCCCAGAATTCTCTGTTATCTTCAGAATTCTCTTTGGCTTTTTTCGCTTCTTTTGTGCACGGACAGTATTTTCACGGACAACGACTTTGACATCTGGTTCGATAGAAGTACAAATATCTTGAATCTGAGGCAATAATGTTTTGGCATCATCAGACCATACACGTAACTGTTTTGTTGCAAATGTCAGATTGACGGCTTCAACACCGGGAAGATGAGAAATCTGTTCTTCCATTTTACCTGCACAATGAGCACAGCCTAATTTCTCGACAATAAATACGGTTGCCTGACCATTTCCTTCACGATTTGCAGCAGCTGCAATTGATTCATCATCGTCATCATCACAGCAGCCACAATCGCAGTGGTCATCATGATGGTGATGATGTTTGTGGTGTTCATGTTCTTCATGATCGTGTTCACACCCGCAGTCGCAGTGGTCATCATGATGGTGATGATGTTCGTGCTCATGTTCATTATGGTTGTGATCACATCCACAGTCACAGTGTTCATCGTGATGGTGATGATGTTCATGACTTTCATGAGAATCTTCTTCTACATGTTTTCTCCGTTTAGATGATTTTTTCGTAACTTCCGTCACAATAACATCCGGTTCAATATCCGTACAAATCTTTTGAATCTCAGGAAGCAGATCTTCACGAGAAGTTTCAACATACATTTTTTTCATAGGAAATGAAAGATTTACACTTTCAACATCAGGAAGTTTCCCGATTTTTTCTTCCATTTTACCTGCACAATGAGCACAGCCAAGATTCTCAAACTCATAAGTCTTCTTCATAAATACCCCTCCTTTCAAATACAGTCTTTAACAGATCAGATACAAGCTCTCCGTCAGCAGTGTCTGCGATCGTATAATGAACTTCTTTCCCAATTCGTCTGCTTGTGATCACACCTAATTGCTTCAAAGAGCGAAGATGATGAGACACTGCTGGTGGGCTCATCTCAATCGCTTCTGCGATATTTCTAACACAGACTTCACGGTGGTATAAAAGATACAAAATACGAAGTCTGGTACTGTCACTTAACAGACCAAATAAACTGGCAGTTTCAATGGCAAATTCTTCTGGTGGAAGAACATGTTTTAATTCTGTAACATCACATCCATGACCATGAATATCAATGGAAGCAATATTATATTTCTCCGTTTTATCCATAGAAATCTCCTTTTGTAAGATTAAATGATTGCTTAATTGTTTATGTTTTAAATATAATACTTTGAAATATTGATGTCAACAGAAATGAGAAAAATAGTTAATAGAAGTATTGTTTGGTGTAATCTTGGAACTATACATAATAGTTTTTCCTAACTAGAAATTAAAAAAATATAGGATAATCAAAAAAAATATGATATACTAAAAACTACTTATACGAATTTATTAGATCAAAAAATCACATTTCGATAAAAGCAAAGATAAACAAAACAGAAAAGGAAGTGTATCATGGAAGAGTTAAAGAACATCAAAGTAGCCCTCCTTGGTTCTGGAACTGTCGGAACAGGAGTATACAAACTGATCGAACGCCAGAGAGAAGAATTACCTCACAAAGTTGGTGCAGGTCTGACTGTCAGCAAAGTTCTAGTTAGAGACAAGAACAAGAAGAGAGAAGGAATTGACCCTTCTGTATTAACTGACCAGTGGGAAGATATTATCACAGATGATGAGATTCAGATCGTAGTGGAAGTTATGGGGGGAATCGAACCAGCCCGTACTTATATTACAGAAGCTCTTCAGGCAGGTAAGAATGTTGTCACAGCGAACAAAGACTTAATGGCAGTGCATGGTGGTGAATTATTAGATATCGCTTCCCATAATGGATGTGACTTATTATTTGAAGCATCTGTTGCAGGTGGAATTCCAATTATCCGTCCATTAAAACAGTGTCTGGCAGGAAACTATATTTCAGAAGCAATGGGGATTGTCAATGGAACAACAAACTTCATTCTGACAAAGATGACACACGAAGGAATGGAATTTGATGAAGCTTTGGCACTCGCAACAGAATTAGGATATGCAGAAGCAGATCCAACAGCTGATATTGAAGGATATGATGCAGGACGTAAGATGGCGATCATGGCATCCATTGCGTTTAACTCTAGAGTCACATTTGATGATGTATACACAGAAGGAATCACAAATATTACAGCAAAAGATATCAAATATGCAGAAGCAATGGGATGTACGATCAAATTGTTAGGGGTAGCAAAGAACACAGAATCTGGAATTGAAGTACGTGTTCATCCAATGCTGATTCCAAGTGATCATCCATTGGCAACTGTCAATGATTCATTTAACGCAGTTTTGTACATGGAGATGCAGTTGACGATGCAATGTTCTATGGAAGAGGAGCAGGAGAATTCCCAACAGCAAGTGCAGTTATGGGAGATATCATTGATGTCGCACGTAATATTCAGTTCTATTGCACAGGAAGAATCCATTGTACATGCTACAAAGACCTTCCAATCAAGAAGATCACAGAGATTGAAAGCAAATATTTCATGAGATTGTTAGTTGATGACAAACCAGGAGTTCTTGCTCGAATCGCAGATACATTAGGAAAGAATGAAGTAAGTATCGCACAGGTGATTCAGAAGAACAAGGTTAATGATATGGCAGAATTAGTTGTTATCACGGATCTTGTACTGGAGCAGAACTTTGCAGATGCTTTGGTTGAGATTAAGGGAATGGAACATACTCGTGAGATTTCTACAGTAATCAGAGTGTATTAAATTTTAATTGTAGTTGGCCAACTGTAGATTTTGAGTATATGATAAAAATAAATAAACGATCGGAAGACCAGCTAGAGAATTTTCCTCACGTTTTTTACAGATCGCTGATCCGCCGGCTTTCCTTGCGTAACTCGCCTTCAAAGGTATTGAAAACAGTACTCTTTGGGGCTCAAACAACGCACCCAAGCCGGCTGCGAATCTGAAAAAACGTGGCAAAATTCTAATGCTGTTCTTCCAATCGTTTATTTATTTTTATCATATACCAGATGTCTAGAGTGTGGACAATTTAAGATTGAAAAATTCAAGTGGGTGTGTATGTAGGGCAGAATGGTGGCAAGAAGATTAATATTGAAATGAAAAATACATATCAAGAGGACTGGGCGGAACGAAGTTTGTTTTACAATTGTCGGATGTTTACAGAAGGATTAAAAACAGGACAATCCTATAGTAGTAAATTTCAATTCCATGTGATAGAATTAAGTAAAATAGAAACAACAAAAGGAAATCATTACATGGAAAAGGCGAGGGATGAGATGATTAAGATGAGCAGGGATGAAAGTGAAAGATAATCTTCTGTTAGCGAATACAAAAATGATTAGCCAATACCGTTAAATATACACACAGTGTAGTGGTTTGAATAACGTAAATTATTTGAATATTATAAAAAGAAATCATGTGTTGGCAACCGTACGGACACGTCTGCACTTAGCGAGTGGGTTGCTGACACATGATTTCTTTTTATAATATTCCACCAATAATTTCCGTCTTCAAACTACAAATCACAATATATGATTCTGTATGATCAACCGAATTGACTGATACAAATAAGGCTTCAATTCATCAACCGAAACAGGCTCCCAGTCAAAATAACATTATAGCAAGATCCAGCGACCATCTCGATAATCATATAGATCATAACTTCCGGATGATCAAATTCATGACCAGAATTATTCAAAAGATCCATATAGATATCATAAATATTTCTCTGGGCATCATCGATCGGTTCCACCAAGGAATTTTTAAACATTCCCCAGCTTAGATGCTTTGAGATCAGTTTTAACAGAGTCGGATTAGCATTTAATGCTCCGATGACTTGGTCAACGATAAAGATCAGTTGGTCTTCAAAATGATCAATGGATTGTTTTTGAAGTTCCTGATAGGCGTGTTTAGATACTTCTGCAGATTTTTTGGCAATCAATTTATATCGGATGTCTAATTTATCTTTAAAATACAAATAAAAAGTACCCTTAGCAACGCCAGCTTCATTTACGATATCGGAGATGGAGGTCTTCTGGAATCCCTTTTCTGTAAACAGTTGGTATGCCGTATTCAAAGGGCATCTTGTTTCTTTTCTTATTTAATTCGACCTTTTTCATAGTAATTTCTCCTTTCATCTTCTTTAGTATAACGAAAAATGACCAAAGTCAAAACTTTTAAGAAGTTTATTGACTTTTGGTCATTTTGTATACCATTATATAGATTAAAAAATGACTATTCGTCATAAATGTAAATGGGAGGATGCTATGATACAATTTGCAAAGAAATTAGTACATCATCGAAAATTCATCGTCTTCCTGGCTTTCATTTTATTGATTCCCTCAACCATTGGAATCGTGAAGACAAGGATCAATTATGACATCTTAAGTTACCTTCCAGACTCTTTGGAGACGGTGAAGGGCAAGATATCATGGTAGATCAGTTTGGAGCCGGAGCCTATTCGATGATCATTGTCGAAGATATGAATCTTCATGACGTACAGAAATTAAAACAGAAACTAGAGAAAGTCAATCACGTTGATAAGATCATCTGGTATGATGACATCGCTGATCTAAGCGTTCCCAAAGAGATGCTTCATGAGAAAGTAAGGAAAGTTTTCTTTAATAAGAACGCAACAATGATGATCGCAATGTTTAAAGAAACGACATCATCTGATAACACGATGGAAGCAGTCACACAGATGCGTAAGATTGTTGGAAAACAGTGTTTTATCAGTGGTATGTCAGGGGTAGTTACCGATATTAAGAACCTGGTTATGCAGGAAATTCCTATCTACGTAACGATTGCGGCAGTACTTTCTTTGATCGTATTATTTGCCACAATGGAATCCTTTGCCGTTGCCTTTTTATTCCTGTTAAGTATCGGAATGGCAATTCTTTATAACCTGGGAACGAATATTTTCTTAAGCGATGTGTCCTATCTTACAATGGCATTGACTGCGATCTTGCAGTTAGGAGTTACGATGGATTATTCGATTTTCCTTCTGCATAGTTATGAGAGTAATAAGATCAGATTTGAAGGTGACAAAGAACGTGCGATGTCACATGCGATTTCGAATACATTTAAGTCCATCACAGGAAGTTCCGTTACAACGGTTGCTGGATTCGCAGCACTGTGCTTTATGACATTTGCATTAGGAGCTAACTTAGGTATCGTTATGGCAAAAGGTGTTATTATCGGAGTTATCTGTTGTGTAACAGTTTTGCCATCATTGATCCTGATTTGTGATAAATTGATCGAGAAGACAAGACATCGTTCACTGATGCCAGATCTTACGAATGTATCACACTTTATCACAAAACATTATAAAACAACGATCGTAGTATTTTTGATTTTGCTGTTCCCGGCAATTTATGGAAATAATCACACAGAGATTTACTATAATATTGATAAATCACTCCCACAAAGCTTACCGAGTAATGTGGCAAATAAGAAATTAAGTGATGAATTTGGAATGAGTAACATCCATATGGTCATGATCAAGAACGGCATGAGTCAGAAGGAATTAAGCAACATGCAGAAAGAGATCGATAAAGTCGACGGAGTTGAATGGTGTCTCGGAATGAACTCCGTGATCGGTTCTAGTATTCCATCCGATATGATTCCTTCTTCCATGAAAGAAATGTTGCAAAGTGATGAGTATGAGATGCAGTTTATCTGTTCAAATTACAAATCAGCAACCGAGAAAGTAAATAAACAGATCAACGAGATCAACAACATTGTGAAGAAATACAGTCCAGGTTCTATGGTCATTGGAGAAGCACCATTGATGAATGACTTGGAGACAGTAACCAATGTTGACCTTAGAAATGTAAATATCGCGTCGATCGCGGCAATCTTTGTGATTATTTTAATTGTATTTAAATCCATTTCCTTACCGGTGATCCTGGTAGCCGTGATCGAATTTGCGATCTGTGTCAATATGGCAGTTCCATATTACACGGGATTATCACTGCCGTTTGTTGCAAGTATCGTTATCGGAACGATTCAGTTAGGTGCAACCGTTGACTATGCGATTCTGATGACAAGCCGTTATCAGAAGGAACGTATAAATGGCAAGAAGAAAATGGAAGCGATCCGTATTGCACATGAAACATCCATGCAGTCTATCATTACAAGTGGATTAAGTTTCTTCGCAGCAACGATCGGTATTGCGATTTACTCAAATATTGATATGATCAGTGCGATCTGTACCTTACTTGCACGAGGAGCTGTGATCAGTACCGTTGCCGTAATCTTTATTCTGCCGGCAATGTTTATGATATTTGATAAATTGATTTGTAAAACAACCCTCAAGATGGGTCATTTAGAATAGGAGAGCGATTGTTATGAGAAAAAGAAGATTATCGAAAGCATTAGCAATGTTTCTCGCTGCAGCTCTTACAATTCCGGCAGCAGTACCGGTAGCAGCCAGCGAGTCCACTGCAGATAAAGAAGAAACCGTATACGTAAAAACGAATGCGAATGGAGAAGAGAAAACAGTTATTGTCAGTGACTGGTTAAAGAATTTCTCAGGTGAAGCAAAGATCAAAGATGCTACGGACCTGACAGACGTTGAGAATGTTAAAGGAAATGAGACATACAAACGAGGCAAAAAGGACAGTATTACATGGAATGCCAATGGAAAAGATATTTACTATCAGGGAACAAGTGACAAAAATCTGCCAGTATCCATGAAAGTCACATACTATCTGGATGGAAAAGAAATTTCACCAAAGAAACTGGTTGGTAAATCAGGAAAAGTAAAGATTCGTTATGAATATGAAAATCATTCCGCCGTAACCAAAACGATCAATGGAAAACAGACAACAGTCTATACACCATTTACAATGATCACAGCAGCGATCTTAAATACAGATAACTTCTCTAATGTCAAAGCAACAAACGGAAAAGTTATCTCCGATGGTAACAAACATATCGTTATTGGAGTTGCAATGCCAGGATTAGCAGACAGCTTAAACCTTAAGAATACAAGTATTGGGTCAAACTTCGATATTCCAGAAGATTTCGAGATCACAGCTGATGTAGAAGACTTCCAGATGACAGTCACAGCGACAGTTGCGAATTCCGATACATTATCAGAGTTCGGTTTAGATGATGCAGGAGATTTAAGTGAATTAACAGATTCCTTAAAGGACCTTGAAAATGCGACAGATAAGTTATGTGATGGTTCTGGAGATTTAGTAAAGGGAATTGAAAAATTAGTCACAGCCTCTGGAAAATTAAAATCAGGAACAAAACAGATCGCAGTCAGTTCCAAACAGTTAGCAACAGGACTTGACAAACTGGTCAATGGATCTACAACATTAAAGAATGGAACCAGTCAGTTAGCGAAAGGAACTAGTGCTTTACCATCATCTACAGAGAAGTTAGATAATGGAGTGAGACAGATTCTCAAAGAACTGCAGAATAGTACACCAAGCGAAAGTAATCAGGCAAAATTACAGTCTAACTTACAGAGTGCACAGACAGGAATCACAAAGAATTAATGAATATTAAGACACAGACAGAAAGTGTTGGTGTGTCAGCGAAGACATTAGGTGCATTAGCAGAGTCTATTGGAGCATCAGCAACAGATGTTGGAGATCAGGCAGGAGCAATTGGAGAATTTATCAAGAATAATGATAGTTCTCTTACAGATGAGCAGAAAGCACAGCTTACAACGATTGCAGGTTCTTTAAAGACAGATGCAGAAAACTTAGGCGGTTATGCACAATCCGTAGGAGGTCAGGCAAAGAATTTAGGAAACTACGCAGGATCTATCGGAACAAGCTTGCAAGAAACACAGACAGACCTTCAGATCGTATCAGGATGTTTAACCCAGATTCAGAATCTGCTAACAAAGACAAAGACATCTACAGCACAGTTAGAAGCTGCATTAAAACAGATCGCAGAAGGAACTGGGCAGTTAAAGACATCATCTAAGACACTGGCATCTTCCATCAAGAAGTTGGATGAAGGAGCCAAAACATTAAACAGTGGAACAAAAACAGCAGCAAATGGAGCGAAGAAGTTAAGCAAAGGTGCAAAAACACTGGATAATGGAATGGGACAGATGACAACAGGAATCGCAACTCTGAAAAATGGAGCTGTTACATTGAACAAAGGAATGTTAACCTTTAGAAAAGACGGTATTGAGAAACTTGTCAATACGATCAATGATGATGCAAAAGATATCTTAGACAGAGTTGATGCAGTGATGGATGAAGGAGAAAACTATCAGACATTTACGAAGAAAGCTAGTGGAACGAAGGGTAGTGTGAAGTTTATTATTGAGACGGAAGAACTGGAAAAATAAAAGTGCGTAGGATATAATGATGTGTGTTAGGACAGGAGTTTATTTGGCTCCTGTCTTTTTATATAACAAATATTACAAATTTTTACAAAAAATAATTGACAATCAATAAAGATTTGATAAAATACTTACATGACACGAATTTACATAAATTGTAATATAAGGAGAAAATATGAATAACAACGAGGGAAGTTTTAATGACGAAGAGTTAAGAAAAAGAGCAGCTAGCAATGAGGAATTAAATATACGCTTAACAAATAATTATGCCTTTCAAAAAATATTTAAAAATGAAGAAATTGTAAAAGGATTTTTAATGGCATTATTGCATTTGAAAGAAACAGATATTGAAACGTTAGAAGTTGCAGATCCATTTGTGGAAGGTGAAGTTAAAGAGGAAAAAGAGGGAATTTTAGATGTAAAGATGGTATTAAACGGTGGCAAAAAGATTAACATTGAAATGCAAAATACATATCAGGAAGATTGGGCAGAGCGAAGCTTATTTTATAATTGCAGAATGTTTACAGAAGGATTGAAAAAAGGGGAGTCATATTATGAACTTCCACCATGTATTCATGTAGGAATTCTTGATTTTAATTATCTAAAAAGTCCTGGGTTTTATCATAGAATTTTACTGCAAGACGATAAAACAGGTGAATTGTACAGTAGTAAATTTCAATTCCATGTGATAGAATTAAGTAAATTAAAAAGTACAAAAGGAAAGGCAAGGAAGCAAGAATTATATCGATGGGCAAAATTAATTTCAGCCAGTACTTGGGAAGAAGTCAGAGAAGAATCTGAAGGAAATCATTACATGGAAAAGGTGAGGGATGAAATGATTAAGATGAGTCGAGATGAGAGTGAAAGATATTTATATCTGAGAGAACAAATGGCAATCAGGGATAAGGGAAAGCCAGTTGCGAAGCGCGGAAAATCGTGGGAGACGAGAAGGAAGAGAAGAAGGAAGAAAAGAAGGAAGAAAACAGGGAGAAATTTTAAAATTAATAACGATGGTAAAGAAAAAGATTGAAAATGGCGATTCTATAGCGAAGATAGCAGATGATTTGTTAGAAGATGCAGATGTGATTGAGAAAATCTATGATATCGTAAAGGAAAATCCAGAGAAGACCAGAGAGGAAATTTGGGATTCTTTAATGAACGCTACAATGATTGAGATGTAACAGCCAGAAAGAATATGAGAAATCTGATCAATTCAGATGCAAACGAAGTAACAAAAGTATTTAGTACCCTGTTGTAAGAGGTGAGAATGATGAGAGCATATTCAGATGTCTATCTAGGAGACGTAGTAGAAAATCAAGGAAAATTGTTTGATTATGTAGCAAATACTTATCCAGATAAGGATACAGAAGACTTTATCAACGCATATATGACAAGTAAAACAAGACAAAGCATAGATCAAGCAAAAGCCTATGTAAATACAATGGATGCCAAAGAATTATGGGAATATTTTAAAGAAACAGAGCATTATTCTTTGAAGCAAGGAAAAGCAATGGAAGGTTTTATACCAAATTGGATTGGAGAATTCTATGCATATTATCAATGGTATTACAATATACCAAGTGCAGAAGTAAATCAGAAAATTAATGTAGATTTTCTAAAAAAATCATATTACGGATGGCATGATCTGGATTTGGATTTAGCGGTTCAGAAAGTTGGAGAAATATAATGGAGATTATATGTTTTCATAATCCAGATGAGGAGAAGTCAGTTAAGCAATTGGTATGAATCTAAATTTATAGTAGATCATGTGAAATTTTCATCTATGGAACAGTTTATGGTATATGAGGGATTAATTGCTAAGTTTTCATAGAATGAAGAATTAAAAAAGCAATCAAAGAGCATCCAGAAGCTGATAAAGAAGAGATTTATAAAATGTTAAAATAGAAAAATAAAATATGCGAATTTTCAACAAATCAAAAATTATAATCAGAAAATTCTTGACAAATAAAAAATCGACTCATATAATATAAACAAATATTTAACAAGTTAAAGTGATAAATCCGATGAACAAAAGTAAGTAGCTCATCAAACAGTCTTACAGAGAGTGACCGGTTGCTGGAAGGTCATAGATATGTGATAAGCGAATGGATTTGTGAGGAGCACAGAGAACTGTTTATGAAACTTAGTAACTGTCGCCGTTATCCCACGTTACGGGAACGAGATATAAAAGCTTTTTATTATCGAACAAAGCGGAGTATCTTAAGTGAGGAGAGATATTTTCTAAGATATTTTAACAAGAAGAGAAGATCAGAAGATATTTCTTGAATATGGGTGGCACCACGGTCTATCGTCCCTAGTAGTAGGAACGATGGGCCTTTTTTATTTCATAAATAAAAGAAAATGTACTGCTTATGCAAAACGGTCCTATCTATAAATTATAGTATACAGATATACAAACTATGAAAAATAAAACCACGGCGATAAATTTTGATCAGGAGGCAGATATGTTATATCCGACATTAAACAAAGTTGAAGAACTATTAAAAGAATATCAGATGGTACCTGTATTTTACGAAGTACTGGCAGATTATATGACACCGATCCGTATGTTCCAGGCACTGAGAAAAGAAGGAACGCCATGTTTCATGCTTGAGAGTGTGGAAAATAAAGATCAGTGGGAAGATATTCCTTTATCGGGATCAATCCTAAGTCAGAGATCAAGATTTCAGGAAAAGAATTAGAAGTCAATGGAGTAAAGCAGGAAGAAGAATTCAAGATGAGTTACCTAAGTGATCTAATCGAGAAATATAAATCTCCAGTTATGGAAGATTATCCAAAATTAACTGGAGGATTGATCGGATATTTTGGATATGACATGATCCGTCAGGTGGAAAAGAAATTAACAAATGTACCAGAAGATGATCTGAAGATGCCAGAATGCCACTTATGCATGTACGATGAGATCATCGCATTCGATCATTTAGCAAACAAAGCTGTGATCATCCAGAACATCCACAAAGGTGATAATATCAAACAAAAATATGAAGAATTAGAAGATAAAGCAGAATTGATCCTTCACAAGATGGAACGTCCGGTATCACTTTCCAAAGATAGATTTACACCTGTGAAGACAGAAGTAACATCGAATCTTACAAAAGAACAATATGAAGCGAACGTAAAGAAAGCTAAAGAATATATCAAAGACGGTGACATTTTCCAGGTGGTCTTATCCCAGAGATTTGAGGTAGAGACAGATGTTGATCCATTTGATGTCTATCGATGCTTAAGAACATTAAACCCATCTCCATACCTTTACTTCTTTGATTTCATTGACTATCAGGTGGTTGGAGCTTCACCAGAGAAGTTAGTCAGTGTCTTAAATGGAATTGTAGCAACCAAACCGATCGCAGGAACGGTTCCAAGAGGAAAGACAAAAGAAGAAGATGATATGTTGGTAAGACAGTTAGTCAATGATCCAAAGGAAAGAGCAGAACATACGATGTTAGTTGATCTTGGAAGAAATGATGTCGGAAAAGTCAGTAAGTTTGGAACTGTAGAAGTAAAAAACTTTATGACCGTTGAAAAATATTCCAAAGTTACACATTTAGTCAGTGATGTACAGGGAGAATTAAGAGATGATGAAAATCCGATCAACGCACTGATGAGTGTTCTTCCGGCAGGAACATTATCCGGAGCACCAAAAGTAAGGGCCATGGAGATCATTGATGAGCTGGAAAATAAAAAACGAGGTGTTTACGGTGGAACCGTTGGATATCTTGGATTTGATGGAAATATTGATACCTGTATTGCAATCCGGACCGTCGTATTTAAAGATGGAAAAGGATATGTGCAGGCAGGAGCAGGAATCGTCAATGACTCTGTTCCAGAGAAAGAATTTATGGAGACAAAGAATAAAGCATTAGCCGTTGTAAATGCAGTGAAGGAGGCAGCAAGGTTATGATTTTAATGATAGATAATTACGATTCATTTACCTATAACGTATATCAGTACATTGGATCTTTGTATCCACAGATTCAGGTTGTAAGAAACGATGAAATAACGATTGATGAGATCAGAAACTTACAAAATCTAGAAGCACTTGTTATCTCACCAGGACCTGGATATCCAGACAGTGCAGGGATTTCAAAAGAAGCAATTAAAACATTCGGAAAAGAAATTCCAGTCTTGGGAATCTGTCTGGGACATCAGGCGATCGGAGAAGTATATGGCGGAAAAGTCGTTCCAGCAAAAGAATTGATGCATGGAAAATGAGTGAGATCACAATCAATAACAAGAATCCTTTATTTGAAGGATTAGAAGATAAAATATATGCAGCAAGATATCATTCACTGATCATCGACGATGAGACATTTCCAGAAGATTTAAAAGTTATTGGAAGAGATGAAAAAGGACAGATCATGGCAGTATGTCATAAAGAATATGCAGTCTATGGAATTCAGTTCCATCCAGAATCAATCTTAACTGAAATGGGAATGAGGATCTTAGAAAACTTTTTAACAAACATCGCAGGAATCAGACTTGGAGATTTTAAAAAGGAGGAAACTATGAGCGCAGTCAATCAGGAAACATTAAAACCATTTTTAACAAAGATCGTGGAAGGAAATCATTTAACAGAAGAAGAAGCTTATAAGGCCATGGACTGCATCATGTCTGGAAATGCGACAGATGCTCAGATGGGAAGTTTCCTGACGGGTCTTCGTATGAATCATGAAACACCAGAAGAGATCACAGGATTTGCCAAAGTGATGAGAGCAAAAGCAGCGATCGTGCCAGAAGAAACAGAAGCGATCGATATCGTAGGAACTGGAGGAGACCTTGCAAACAGCTTTAATATTTCCACAACATCTGCATTTGTCATTGCAGCAGCAGGAGCAAAAGTTGCGAAACATGGAAATAGAAGTGTATCCTCAAAAAGTGGTGCAGCCGATGTCTTAGAAGCATTAGGAGCAAAAATCGGATTAACACCAGAAGAAAGCAAGAAATGTTTGGATAAAGTTGGAGCAGCCTTCTTATTTGCACAGACACATCACGGATCTATGAAATATGCCGGACCAGTCAGAGCACAGCTTGGGGTAAGATCTGTATTTAATATCTTAGGACCTTTAGCAAACCCAGCAATGACAAACTACATCGTTCTCGGTGTTTATGAAAAAGAGCTGGTTCGTCCGATGGCAGATGTTATGAAGAATCTTGGAGTTAAAAGAGCCCTGATCGTATATGGAGATGACGGATTAGATGAAATCTCAATCTCATCCACAACAAGTGTCTGTGAGATTAATGGAGATGAGATCAAAGAATATACGATCGATCCAGAAGAATTAGGATTAACACTTGCCAAGAAAGAAGATATTGTTGGTGGAACAGCAGATGAAAATGCGATCATTACAAAAGATATCCTAACTGGAAAAGAACAGGGAGCAAAACGAGACATCGTTTTATTAAATGCAGGAGCAGCCCTTTATACGATCGGAAAAGCAGAGACGATCAAAGATGGAGTGAAACTGGCAGCCGAGATGATCGATTCTGGAAAGGCAAATGAGAAATTAGAACAGTTTATTGCATACACAAATGTAAAATAAATGAGGTGGAACATGATCTTAGATGATATCGTAGAAAAAAGAAAAGAACAATTACAAAGAGAAAAAGACAATATCGAGCCGCAGGATATGAAAGAGATGGCATTAAATTCTAAGAATAAAAATCATGGATTTAAAGAGGCCTTAAAGAAATCTGGATTATCCGTGATCTCAGAAGTTAAAAAAGCGTCTCCATCCAAAGGTGTGATCGCAGAAGATTTTCCCCAGTAGAGATAGCCATTGCCTATGAAGATGCAGGGGCAGCAGCCATTTCCTGCTTGACTGAAGAACATTATTTTAAAGGTGGCAGCAAATATTTTGCGGATATCAGAGCTAAGGTAGATATCCCAATGTTAAGAAAAGATTTTATTTTCGATGAATATCAGATTTATGAAGCAAAAGTCTTAGGAGCCGATGCAATCCTTCTGATCGCAGCAATTCTTTCTGAAGAAAAGATAAAGGAATTTTATGATCTGGCAAAAGCTTAGAGATTGATTGTCTGGTAGAAGTTCATAACGAAAAAGAATTAAAGAAAGTCGTTGCATGTGGATGCGATATTATCGGAATCAATAATCGAAATTTAAAAACATTTGATGTTGATCTAAATACAACAAGTAAACTTGCTCCACTTATTCCATACGAAGCAGTATTAGTTTCCGAAAGTGGAATGAAGGATGAAAATGATATGAAAAATGTCAAAGAGCAAGGAGCCGATGCAGTTTTGATCGGTGAAACATTTATGAGATCCGATAACATCAAAGAAACAATGAAACAGTTACGGAGCTGCCTATGATACAAAATCAGATCAAAGAACGAAGTCTGAAAGTGAAGATGTGCGGCATGCGCAGAAAGAAGATATCGCATATGCAAATGAAGTAAAACCAGATGCAATTGGATATATTTTTTTTTCAAAAAGCAAGCGTTATGTCACAGGCCAGCAGGCAAGAGAAATTGATCAAAACTTAGATCAAAAGATCTTAAGTGTCGGAGTATTCGTCAATGAAACAATTGAGAAAGTTACAGAAATCGCCAATGAAGTTCCATTAGATGTGATCCAGTTACATGGCGATGAAGATGTTATTTATATTGAACAGTTAAGACAGCAGACAGATAAAGAAATCTGGAAAGCGGTCAGAGTGAAAGATACAAAAGACATCAAGGAAGCCCAACAGCTTCCAGTTGATAAACTGTTACTGGATACATTTACAGAAGGAAAAGATATGTATGGAGGTACCGGAAAAGTAATGAATTACGACCTGATTCCAAAAGAAGGAATCAGAAAACCATTTTTCATTGCAGGCGGGCTTCACAGTAAAATATAAAAGAAATCACAAAAAGTTCATCCATACGGGATCGACATTTCCAGTGGAATCGAAACGGATGGATACAAAGATTTGAAAAAATGAAAGAAATCAATGCAGATAACAGGAGGAAGACATGAATAAAATAGGAAGATTTGGAGAGTACGGTGGACAGTATGTACCAGAAATTGTAATGAACGCGGTAAACGAGTTAAATGAGGCTTATGAAACATACAAAAATGACCCAGAATTCTTAGCCCAATTACGTCAGTTATACAGAGATTACGCAAACCGTCCATCTCTTTTATACTACGCAGAGAAGATGACAAAAGATCTTGGAGGGGCAAAAGTATATTTAAAACGAGAAGATTTGAACCATACAGGTGCCCATAAGATCAACAATGTATTAGGTCAGATCTTACTTGCAAAGAGAATGGGGAAAAAAAGAATCATCGCAGAGACAGGTGCAGGACAGCACGGAGTTGCTACAGCGACTGTTGCAGCATTATTTGACATGGAATGTGTTGTATATATGGGAGCAGAAGACGTGGAACGCCAGAGTCTGAATGCATACCGTATGGAACTTCTTGGAGCGAAAGTTCATGCTGTAGAGAGTGGAACAAGAACTTTAAAAGATGCTATTAACGAGGCAATGAGAGACTGGGCTACAAATATTGAGACAACATTTTACTGCATCGGTTCTGTTATGGGACCTCATCCATATCCAACGATGGTTCGTGATTTCCAGAAGATCATCGGAGAAGAGACAAAAGAACAGATGAAAGAAATCGAAGGAAAACTTCCGGATGCTGTATTTGCTTGTGTAGGAGGCGGATCGAATGCAATGGGAATGTTTTATGACTTTATCCCAGATGAAAGTGTCAGACTGATCGGGGCAGAAGCAGCTGGAAGAGGGATTGATACGTTAGATCATGCAGCAACGATCGCAAAAGGAAGTAAAGGTATTTTTCATGGAATGAAGAGTTTGTTCTTACAGAACGAAGAAGGCCAGATCGATCCTGTATACTCTATTTCAGCAGGACTTGATTATCCGGGAATCGGACCAGAACATGCACATCTTCATGAAATCGGAAGAGCAGAATATATGAGTATCACAGATGAACAGGCAGTCAAAGCCTTTGAATATTTATCCAAAACAGAAGGAGTGATCCCTGCGATCGAATCATCTCATGCAGTTGCAGCAGCAATGGAAATCGTCCCAACAATGAGTAAAGACCAGTCAGTCGTTATCTGTCTGTCCGGTCGTGGAGACAAAGACGTTTATCAGGTAGCAAGATATAGAGGAGTGCAGTTAGATGAAAATTAGAGAAACATTTGAGAATAGAAAAAAGAATGGGCAAAAAGCATTAGTAACTTACATCGTATCTGGAGATTATGGGTACGAAACAACAAAAGAAAATATCAGAGCTATGGTAAAAGCAGGAGCAGATGTGATCGAGATCGGTATTCCATTCTCAGATCCGATCGCTGAGGGTGTTGTCATTCAGGAAGCCAGCCAGCATTCACTTGCAGGTGGTACAACACTAAAGGGAATCTTCAGATGGTAAAAGAATTAAGAGAAGAGATCAAAGAAACACCATTTGTCATGATGATGTATCTCAATACGATCTATCGTTTTGGAACCGAAAGATTCTTTGATCTTTGTAATAAATGTGGGATTCAGGGCGTCATCGTGCCTGATATGCCATACGAAGAAAAAGACGAGATTCAGGGCGTGGCAACAGCTCACGGGGTTGACAATATCAGTCTTGTAACACCGACATCTCATGACCGTATCGCAATGATCGCAAAAGAAGCAGAAGGATTCTTATACTGTGTATCCTCCATCGGAGTTACAGGAACAAGAAGTGAATTTACAACAGATTTTGATGAATTCTTCGGTGTGATCAAGAAGAATGCAACAATTCCTTGTGCAGTGGGATTTGGTATTTCAGGACCAGAACAGGCAAAGAAAATGAGTACATACTGTGATGGTGTCATTGTCGGAAGTGCGATTGTCAAATTGATCAGTCAATATGGTAAAGAAAGTCCTGAAAAGGTTTATGAGTTTACAAAGAGCTTAAGAGATGTATTAGATGAATAAAATGATCGTCAAATGATATTACGTGAAAATTACAGCAATCAGCGAGGGTTGTTGTAATTTTCTGCATTTTTTTGTAAAATAAAACTAATGGCAAAGAAAGGAAGAGACAGATCATGTTATCAAAAGAAGTAGTAGAATTATCGAAACAGCATTCTATTATCCGTGATATTTTCGAATATGGAATGAAGAGAGCAAAAGAAGTCGGAGCAGAAAATGTATTTGATTTCAGTATCGGGAATCCAAGTGTTCCAGCACCAAAAGAAATTGATGAGACAGCACTTCGCCTGTTAAAAACAGCAGATCCAGTGGATATTCATGGATATACAAGCAATGCTGGAGTACTGGAAGTAAGAGAAAACATTGCCAAGTCTTTAAATAAAAGATTTGATACAAATTATACAGCAGCGAATATTTTTATGACGATCGGAGCGGCAGCAGCCCTTGGTATTTGCTTTAAGACATTAGTTGATGGGCCAGAAGATGAAGTTATCACATTCGCACCACATTTCCCAGAATATGCAGTATATGCACAGGAAGCAGGATGCAGATTAAAGGTCATTTCTGCAGATACCAGAGCATTCCAGATTAATTTCGAAGAATTAGAAGAAACGATCAATGAGCATACCAAAGCAATCTTGATCAACTCTCCAAACAACCCATCCGGAGTTGTTTATTCCAGAGAGACAATTGAGAAATTAGCTGTATTATTAGAGAAGAAACAAAAGAATATGGACACAGCATTTACATCATTTCCGATGAGCCATACAGAGATCACGTATGATGGATTTGAAGTGCCATATGTTCCACATTTTTATAACAATACATTAGTAGCATATTCTTTTAGTAAATCCTTATCACTGCCGGGAGAACGTATCGGTTATATCGTAGCACCAAATGAGGCAGAAGATTTTGAACAGTTACTGCCAGCGTTTATCGCATCTGCACGTTTACTTTCTTATGTCTGTGTGCCAACCTTATATCAGAAAGTTGTTGGAGAATGTGTAGATTTAACTTCTGACCTTTCAATCTATCAGAAGAACAAAGATTTATTCTATAATGCATTAGTGGATATGGGATATGAATGTAGAACCAGGTGGAGCTTTCTATTTATTCCCGAAAGCATTAGAAGAAGATGCCAATGCATTTTGCGAGAAGGCGAAAGAATATGATCTGTTGATCGTACCTGGGGACAGCTTTGGAAGCCCAGGATATGTGCGTATTTCTTACTGTGTACCAACAGAACGTATCGAAAAAGCCCTTCCATTATTTAAGAAACTGATCGATGACTATCGCAAATAAGCCAATATAGATAAAGGAGACTTTCAATGAACAGCTGGAGAGACAATGTACGAAAAGTAGAACCTTACACACCGGGTGAACAGCCAAAAGAAGAAGGTGTGATCAAGTTAAATACAAATGAAAACCCTTATCCGCCATCCGATAAGATCAAGGAAGCGATGAGTGGGATCAAGAATTTGCGCAAATATCCTGATCCTGCAGCAACTAAATTGGTAGAAGCGATCGCTTCTTATCATGGATTTGATAAAGAAGAAGTATTTGTCGGAGTTGGATCTGATGATGTGCTTGCCGTTGCATTTATGACATTTTTTAACGGTAAGAAACCAATCTTCTTCCCAGATATCACATATTCCTTCTATCCTGTATGGGCAGAATTATTCGGAATACCATATGAGAAGAAAGCAGTCAATGATGCATTTGAGATTCAGAAAGAAGATTATTACGCAGAAAATGGCGGGTGGTATTCCCAAATCCTAATGCACCAACAGGCGCATTTTTATCTTTAGAGGTTGTGGAAGATATCATCCAACACAATCAGGATGTCGTTGTGATCGTTGATGAAGCCTATATTGATTTTGGCGGCGACACAGCGAAAGAACTGACAAGAAAATATGATAACGTTTTAGTCGTTCAGACATATTCCAAATCAAGATCTTTAGCAGGACTTCGTATCGGATATGCGATTGGTAACAATGAACTGATCAAGGCAATGAATGATGTGAAATATTCCTACAACTCTCATACGATGAATGAGCCATCTATTGTTCTTGGAACAGCTGTCTTAGAAGATGAAGAATATTTCCAGGAGACAAGAAATAAGATCATTGATACAAGAGAATGGTTCCAGATTGAGATGAGAAAGATCGGATTTAGTTTTGCAGATTCCAAAGCAAACTTTATCTTTGCGACACATGAAAGCGTACCTGCCAAAGAGATTTTTGAAGCAGCGAAGAAAGCAAAGATTTATGTCCGTTATTTTGATCAGCCAAGAATCAATAATTATTTAAGGATTACGATCGGTACGAGAGATGAAATGGAAACATTACTTGATTTCTTAAAAGAATTTACAGCAACAAAATAGAGATTGAATAAAAAAAGAAATTTTGAAAAATAAATTTCTTTTTTTATTGCAATCAACTGGAAAATATTGTATGATGATATGGAAATTATTTACATATGAAGACAAATGAGGGAAACAAATAAAATGGGGTTATGGCATGCGTTTTCATCCACAGAAAAGGAGAAGACCATGTTGAATGAGAAAGAATTTTATCAGTATGTAGAAGCGAATATTTTAAACTATCTTCCAGAGATGGAAGGAAAGAAAGTTATGGTGCAGAGGGTTAAGAGGAATAATCAGATATCGATGATGGGGTTGTCGATCGGAGAGACCAAGAATTATCTGGTACCAGTGTTGTATCTGGAGATATTTTATCGAAATTATTTAAGGGGACAGGAATTATCAGATACGATGAAAGATATCGCCAGAATTTATCGAGGACATCAGGTTGGATTTTATCTGGATGAGGATAAAGTTTCAGATTATGAGCATATTAAGAAGAATCTGTTTTATCGTGTGGTTAATTATGAGAAGAATAAAGAGATGTTAAAGTATACACCATACGAGCGGTTCTTAGATCTGGCAGTTACATATCGTTGGGCAGCATACCGGAATCATGACGGGATGGCGAGTGCATTAGTGAGGAACAAAGAGTTGCTGTTATGGGGTGTGACAAAGGAACAGATGATGAAGGATGCAAAGGAGAACACGGAGAAGATCTTCCCACCAGTGATGCGTAAGATTCAGTCTGTGATACCAGTAAAGATCACGGATATGGAGATTCCATTGTTTGTATTATCAAATGGAGATTATATGAATGGAGCATCCGTCATGCTTTATAAAGATCCACTGAGAGATTTCGCGAATTATATGGGACATGATCTTTATATTCTTCCAAGCAGTATTCATGAAGTGATCCTTTTACTGGATGATGAATATGTGCAAAGTTCAGAGGAACTACGAGAAATGGTTAGAGAGACAAACCGTATGGTTGTGGATCAGGAAGAAGTTTTATCAGATCACATATATCATTACGACAGAGAGAAAGATGAGATTAGAATTGCCAAGTAATAATTTGTAACGTATAATAGTTCATTAAGAGATGGAAAATGGTATGAAAATTCAAGAATATACTAATTACATCAGGGAGTGAAAAAATTATGAAACGTTGGGAAATTTATCTGGATATTATCATGGAACTGTTGGTCATATTAGCAGGTGCATTGCTTTTGATCTTTGTATTACCAAAATCAATCGTATTTTTATGGCCATTTGTAGCAGGATGGATTATTTCAATGATGGCCCACCCAGTGATCGAATATCTGGAGAAGAAGGTAAAATTACCGAAGAAGTTCGGTTCTGCGATCTTGATCGCGGCAGTTATCACAGGAATTATAGTGGTTCTTTATTTTGCAGTCAGAGGTATCGCACTGCAGGTCATCGGATTTATACAGGATGCACCAGATATCCGTCATGAGATCATGAGACAAGGAATGATCTTTAAGAAGAAGATAGAGCAATTTTTAAGTATTCTTCCACCATCTTTTGGAAAACAGTTTGATCAGTGGAGCGGATCGATCGGAGAGCTTTTCAAGAAAGCGGCATCTTCTGCAGGAGATTATGGGGTAGCACATGCAGGTGGTGTTGCAAAGGGTGTGACAAGCGGTCTGTTAGGGCTTGTTGTTATGTTATTTGCAGCTTATATGTTTTCACTGGAACGGGAAAAACTCATAGCATGGTATGAAAAATGTATTCCAGGATTTGTGAAGCATAAGATCAATGTATTTATGAAGAACTCAGTTGGAGTCTTAGTAAGTTACTGCCTTGCGCAGTTAAAGATCATGATAGTGATCATAGCGATCCTTTGGATCGGATTTTTTATTGCAGGGATTGGACATTCTTTTATCTATTCGGTATTAGTAGGAATTGTCGATATATTTCCAATCCTTGGAACAGGGACTGTGATCATTCCATGGGCAATATTTAAGCTGATCACAGGAGATATCAAAACAGCAGTTATCTTACTGATCATTTATGCGATCTGTCTGGTATTGAAACAGGTCTTGCAGCCAAAGATGATGGGAGACAGTATGGGAATCTCAGCACTGACAACGATCTTTTTGATCTACGTTGGTCTGAAATTCGGAGGATTAGGAGGAATGTTATTAGCCCTGATCCTAGGAATGTTTGTGATCAATTTATACCGATTAGGAGTGTTTGACCGTAAGATCGCATTTTTTAAACGAAGATTTGAGATGCTTACGATCAACAGCGAGGAAGAAGAAAGGAGAACAAGAAAGAATGAGTTATGCAGATCAGGTATTTATATCTATGTGCGAAGATATTTTAGAGAATGGAACTAGTACAGAGGGAGAGAAAGTCCGTCCGCACTGGCCAGATGGAGAGTCTGCCTATACGATTAAACAGTTTGGTGTTGTAAATCGTTACGATCTGTCCAAAGAATTTCCAGCATTGACTTTAAGAAAGACATATATTAAGTCAGCTATTGATGAATTATTATGGATCTGGCAGAAGAAATCAAATAATGTAAATGATCTGAAGAGTCATATCTGGGATGAATGGGCAGATGAAGATGGTTCGATTGGAAAGGCTTATGGATATCAGATGGGTGTAAAGCACCAGTATAAAGAAGGAATGATGGATCAGGTAGATCGTGTGATCTATGATCTGAAACACAACACATACAGTAGAAGGATCATGACAAATATTTATGTCCACCAAGATCTTCATGAGATGAATCTCTATCCGTGTGCGTATAGTATGACATTTAATGTAACCAAGAAACCAGGACATGATAAACTGACATTGAATGCAATCTTGAACCAGCGTTCTCAGGATATTTTAGCAGCAAATAACTGGAATGTTGTACAGTATGCAGCATTAGTTTATATGATGGCACAAGTATGTGATATGGAACCAGGAGAGTTCGTTCATGTGATCGCAGATGCACATATTTATGATCGCCATATTCCAATCATCAAAGAGATGATCAAACGAGAGACATATCCTGCACCGAAAGTAACGCTTAATCCAGAAGTCAAAGATTTCTATGAATTCACAACAGATGACTTTAAGATCGAAGACTATCAGGCAGGAGAACAGATCAAAGATATTCCAATTGCAATATAAGAAGGAGAAGATAAGATGAATCTTATTGTAAATGCAGATAAGAACTGGGGAATTGGAAAGAACAATGAACTTTTAGTCCATATTCCAAATGATATGAAGATGTTTCGTCAGATGACAACAGGAAAAGTCGTTGTCATGGGAAGAAAAACATTAGAAAGCTTTCCAAATGGAATGCCGCTTCCAAAGAGAACGAATATTGTATTAACACATGATAAAGACTACGATGCAAAAGGAGCGATCGTAGTTGGAAGTAAAGAAGAATTGTTAGATGAGCTGGAAGAATATAAGGATGAAGATATTTTTATCATTGGTGGAGAAAGCATTTACCGCATGATGCTTCCTTATTGTGATACAGCTTATGTTACAAGAACAGACTTCGCATATGATGCAGATACTTATTTTCCAGATCTGGATGAGATGCCAGAGTGGAAACTTGTGAAAGAGAGTGAAGAAGAGACTTACTTTGATATTGAGTATCAGTTTCTTGTATATCAAAAATAATTCACTCTTTCAATGAATATTTTAAATTATAATTGCCCAGTGACCCATTCGCATTCGGATTCTCACGCAGCTGTACTAAGTTCGTGACAGGTCTTACGAACTCACTAAGTGCAGGCGTGTTCATACGGTCACTGGGCAATTATGATTTAAAATATTCTTTATACAGGAGGATATTGAATTGTTGTTTTGAAATGCTTCAAGGTATGGAGGTGGGGCTTTGGAATATATGTTATAATGAAACCGATTAAGATAAATGATTGAAGTTTTGGAAAGGATGAGAATAAATGAATCTATCAAAATTGAAATTAACTACGATACTTGCATTGACAGCATTTACAGTTGCTGTGATTCCAGTTTGTTTACAGAGAAAATCTGCGAATGCAGCTTCGAAATATACTTATAAAAAAGGCTTTACTTATGAGAAGATTCTCCGAATATTGAAAAGAGAATCACGGGAAAATCTTATCGAAAGAATAAGAATATTAAGTTGTCTGATTTAAGATATGTACAGGTTCTTCATTATGGTTTTGATGGGAAGGTAAAAGAGGGTGAGTTGATCGTTAACAAGAAGATCGCGAAGAAAACGGTCAAGGTCTTTTATGCTCTTTATCAGAAGAAATACAGAATTGAGAGAATGAGATTGATCGATGATTATGGTGCGAATGATGAGAAGTCTATGGCTGCAAATAATACCTCTGCGTTTAATTATCGTGTGATCAGTGGAACGACAAACTTTCCAACCATTCTTATGGAATGGCTATCGATATCAATCCAAGGATCAATCCGTGGGTCAAAGGAAATAAGGTATCACCGGCAAATGGGAAGGTGTATAAACAGAGAAAGACGTCAAAATGTAAAGGAAAATATAAGAGATATATGATCCATAAGAATGACACAGCTTATAAGATCTTTAAGAAATATGGATTCAGCTGGGGTGGTGAGTGGAGAAGCTCTAAGGATTATCAGCATTTCGAAGTGAATAAATAGAAATGAATCAATATCCAACATTGTTTTTGTCATTAAAAGATGTGGATGGAACAACTTTTGAGAATGCATTTAATATGCTGAAATTTGTAATTTCGTCATTGTGCAGTCAGAATTCCTATTTAGAAACAGGAGAAAATATAAGAGAAAATGAAAAAGATATATTTTCAAGATTGAGAAGTCAAGTAATAATGGGTACTACAAAGAAATGTTAGAAGTTATAAAAGGCATGTTAAGTACGGCATTAAAAGATAATTCCTCATTAAAGTTTGCAGTCATCACAGGATGCCTAAAGATTGCCAAAGAAAGTATTTTCACTGAAACAAATAACTTTGTATCAGATACGATTTCATCCACAAGATACAATGAATATTATGGATTTACACAACAGGATGTAGATAAGCTTTTAGCAGATGCGGAGATTGAAGAGAAAGCGGATCTGATTAAAGAATGGTATGATGGGTATAATTTTGGAGAGTTTGAAGTTTATTGTCCATGGGATGTCATGAATTATCTAAGAGATCTTCAAAATGATCTGAATGCAAGACCAGTCAGCTACTGGAAGAATACCAGTGATAATGCGATCATTCGCTCCTTTATTGATTATACAGGAGCTGCTATACGAAAAAAACTAGAAGTATTGATCGCAGGTGGAAGCATCTGCCAGAAAATAGAAGAAGACCTCACATATGATTATCTACATTCATCAGAAGATAATTTATGGAGTATTCTCTATCTTACTGGATATCTTACAAAAGTCGGAGAACGTGATAAGGATGGTCAGATAGAATTAAGAATTCCAAACAAAGAAGTAAAAGAAATTTTCGAATCAACCGTAAGGAAATGGTTTGAAGACAGTGCAAGAGTTACGAATCGGAAAGATTTATTTGATGCAGTGTGGAACAAAGATGCGGATAAGGCAACAAAAGAAATCAGCACATTACTGCGAATGACGATCAGTTATTATGATTACCGAGAAAATTTCTATCATGCATTTCTTGTAGGAATTTTTGCAGGAGTAGGTTATAGTGTAGAGTCGAATAGAGAGCATGGAGAAGGACGAAGTGATATTGTAATCTACAATGATGTAACAGGACAAGTTGCAGTATTTGAAGCAAAGTATTCAAGGAAATTAGAAGATTTGGAAAAAGACTGTCAAAGGCGTTAGATCAGATCAACACAAAGATGTATGCAAAAGAGTTTGAAGATGCTTATGAGGAAGTATTGTGTTATGGAATTGCTTTTATAAAAAGCGGTGTTTGGTGAAGAGTAAATAGAATAAGAAATGAAAAAAAGCTCCACAAGGATGAATTTTGTGGGGCTTTTGTTGTATCTAAGATTTCAATTCAACTCCGCAATCCGGCTAACCCCAACATAGATCTCACTGATCTTATACCAAGTAGGGTAATCAACAATCCCAGTCTGTGGCAGTCCAAAAACATTCTGGAATTTCCGAACAGCATTCGCAGTAGATTCTCCATAAACACCATCCACAGCGATCGTAGGCAGAGAAGGATAATCTTTAGCAATACGATTTAATTGTTGTTGTATTTGTCGAACCTTATCTCCGCTGCTTCCGATCGTCAGATCATATCCCGGCCAGGAAGAAGGAATTCCTGAAATCTGTTCTGCGGTGTTGATGTACATACTCTCTCCATAATAATATCTCAGGATTTCAATCGGAGCATATCCCTGATCGCCTAAGTATTTAGAACCCCACTGCGTCATCCACTCTGCAAGTGCGTATAAACTAAAAAGAAAAGGCTGAAAATTAAGTGGTCGTATGAATTAAGTATGGCACAAAAAATACTTTTGTGATAACATATCAATGTTGTCGCGCCCAATCTGGCAACAGAAAGGGGGTTTCAGCTTGGAAAAATTGCTATCATTTATTATGTCTGTATTGGCTAGTGTAGTTGCCTACTACCTATGCAAATGGTTAGACAGGCATAAATAGCGTACAACCTAACCGTGGATCTTGTCCCATTATAGACAAGAAAACCCCAGTATTGCAGTACTGAGGTTTTTTCTTTTTTTTTTTCAACTTGAAACATTGCTATCATTTTGCCTACTGGCATTATAGCATATGTATCTCGGAAAAACAATATACATGATTTCTAAAAACATCTGAATGATCTAATCTTCTTTTATGTAATAGTGAAAATCTAATGTTTTATTCTCTTTGTCAAATAAAATTTTTTTCACGATCGAACGGATTGCAGCTTGTTTTTCATCCTTGCTGCATTGATCAGATACCAGTATATCATAAACACCACGAATCTTATTAGGAAGTTCATTGATCCTTTTTCCTCTTTGTCATGATTCTGTGATTGCTGGAGAAGAAGTTCTCTTTCTTGCTGAATTTGCTCTTTATTGCTTTTGTATTCTGCCAAAGAATCAACGCCATTCAAATATGCCTCTTTGATCCGAACTTCTCTGGCATCCAAACGTTTCAACTGAACATCCAGGATATCCTGTTGATTTTCAACAACCTTTTCTATACGTTCGCATTCTATGTAGGATTTGTTCATATCTTCTTTTAAGACATTTAAAATCAACGGAACAAGCTTTTTTTCAGAAATTCCATGAGAAACCATACATTTTCCCTTAAGGTACTTATAGCATTGAAAATTAATGTAGGTGCGATCATGGCGATATTGCACCGAAGTAGAAAGAGAAGCACCACATGAAGAACACTTAACAAGACCAGACAGCCAGTGGCGATGCTTTGATACAGGTTTGCCACCTTTTGGATGATATTCTTGTTTTAATCGATCATTTGCTTGATTCCATAATTCTTCGGAGACAATTGGAGTAATTTGCGAAGACTTAACAATGATCCATTCACTCGCATCTTTAATTTCCTTTGTGGCATTACTCTGATAATTCCAACGAAGATACCCTTTGTAGATAGGATTTTGGATAATGTATCGTATTGTTCTGTTTTCGAAAGGCTTATTCCTGGCAGTCTTATAGCCAATCTCATTTAAATAACGAGCGATCTCATAGAATCCCATAGTAGATGTAGTGTAGAGATTATAGATCATTCTAACGATGCTTGCTTGATCTTCTACGACTACTGGCCCTTGCCCTTTTTGTTCTACCTTATAGCCGAAAGCAGGGGAGGCTTGAAAATGCCCACGTAATGCATTTTCTGTCATGCCGCGAAAAACATCCTCCCCTAACTGGATGGAATAAAACTCATCGGTCCACTCAATAATACGTTCGATCAAATCTCCGTAAATATCTTTTGTTGTTTGCTGAGTAGTACTGATTACATCAACATTGCATTTTTTGCGTAACATAGATTTATAAACAATGCTTTCTTCTTGATTTCGTGCAAAACGATTAAATTTCCAAAGAAGTATTGCTTCAAAAGGAGAAGCAGGCTTTGTTTTTGCCAATCCGATCATTCGCAAGAAATCATGGCGCTTTTTTACTTTTCTTCCAGAAATTCCATTATCGATAAAACATATTCGTCTGGTATATAATAACCATGCACATTTCCCCAGTCTCTAATACATCGAAGTTGTGCATCAGGAGACAGCTCTTCTTGCATATGCGTGCTGACTCTTATATAAGCAGCTGCAATTTTTTTCATGTTATCACCTTTTCCTTTATAAAATATTAAAAATTTGTACAAAAAATACACCCTTGCCGGGTGCCAAGAAAAAATGATATACTTTACTTGTTGAGGGAAAAGTATTTCATCTGTTCTTGACAGGTGCAAGTGTTTTTCTGAATACCGCCTAGTTACCAGCTGGGCGGTATTTTTACCATTTTCCCGATATCAGCAAAATGGTTAATATTAAATTACAATACTGTACACTCTAAAGATATACCAGGAGGTACAGACTTGAATGTTAAAATTGAATATCATCTTTACCAGATCCGATCTGATAAAGGAATCAGCAGCAGGAAACTTGCTGAATTATCCGAGTCAGTAAAAGTACGATCAACAATATCGAAAACAATCGTTATGAACCGACATTATTAACGATCTGCATGCTTGCAGAAGCATTGCATATGTCTCCAGAAGATTTGTATTCATATAATGTTACACCATGATGTCCAACATATTGGACATATCATCCCAACATCTTCCAGTACACTCTGAAAAGACTATAATACAGAGAGAGGAGGATAAAGAGATGAAAGAGTGGTATAGACAACAGATCAATCAAATGATCATGCACATCAATGATGAATTATTCTTGAAAAGAATCTTTATCATCATCAGAAATCACATCAAGAGGGAAGGCTAATCGTCTTCCTTCTTTGAAATTCAAATCCTTATGCTTCAAAATTTAGCATTTCATAAAATGTATTTTCTGAAATTACTTCTATATCTTGTCCGGATAATTTTAATTTTCAGCCTTCTTCTGTTTATTGCTTTTACCATCCTTGATCTGAGTACAGTAGTCATTATTGCCAAGAATAAGATAATTAGTTTTCTTGGTTACAGAATTAGCCACGATACCACCAAGATCAACGACAAGCTGCATTGCGTCTTTTCGTGGCATATTTTCTAATTTTCCAGTGAAACAGCAAACTTTTGATATAAAGGATGAAATTGGTTAAAGTCTGTGTTAGTTGTAGTTATTGAATTTATATCAATTCCACTATATTGATTTTAATAGATTCAGTAAAATTCTCAGAAGATCCATATTTTCAATCATAGAATCTTGTAATCGATGAAACAATTCGTTCGTTGTGACACAATCAGCCAGAGAACGGTGTGCTTCTGGAACATCAATTTGATAATAATTTACCATATCAGCTAATCTATGGTGTGTGAGATCTTTGTGTAATCTTCTTGAAAGCCTCAAAGTATCAACAAAATCATTATGTAATTCTCGATTGAAATATTTCAAAATGCTATCGTACAAGAAATTGATATCAAAATTGACATTATGACCAACTAGAATGTCATTGGAAATAAAATCAAGAAATTCTTTTAATACAGATTGTGGCTCTGGAGCAGAGTCAAGCATTTCATTAGTGATATGAGTCAAGTTAGTGATATAAGAATCAATATAATAATATTTCTGACCAGTACTATTAAATAAAAAATCACAATCGTCAAATTCAGGATCAAATTCGAGAGCTGGAGGTTTTACCAAAGAAGAAAATGTCGATTCTACAGAATTATTTACAACTTTAATGGCACCAATCTCAATAATAGAGTCAATGGAAGTATCCAAACCAGTTGTTTCAATATCGATCACAATATAATTTTTTGGAAAATCTAAAAGACTTTTACCTTTATGACGTTCAATCTTTTGAAATTATAATCTTCAACAGATATAGAACCAGTATCTTGATTGAAAGAAATAGTTATTGCCATAGTATCCTCCTATCTTTAGTGTAAAAATTAATTGTCTTGTTTATTCCTTTTTGCCATTCTATCAACAAGATCTGACGTGAAATTATAAATAATTTCCTGACCTTTATCATCTAAATTGTTAAAAGTGTGCATGATATCAATAATCATGTCATAAAAGGGTTCAATTCATCGACCAATTTAGAAACAACTTCTCCAACTTCATCTTCTACCGGAAGGAACATTTCTCCTTCTCCAGATCTAAGCCAATTCTCGTTTACATTAAATCCTCTGCATATTAAAGAAATCACGGCATCTATCGGTTGGTTTCGACCAATCTCATAATTAGATACAGCTCCACGTTTTATGTTTAATTTGTCAGCGAATTCTTGTTGTGTTAGATTTAAAGATTTTCTAAGAAATTTAATACGATTATTCATACAACTAGGTGTACACCTCCTTTCCTTTATGTATCCATAATAGCACAAGAAAAAAATGTAATCAAGATAAAAAGCAACATTGTTGCGGAAAAACTATTGACAAATGCAACTACGTGACATATAATTGCAACATAAGCACAAGATAAAATGATATACAGCAACAAGTAAACGAAGCACCAGGAAAGGAGATGAGAAAGAATGAAATTTAAGGATACTAAAATAACTGTACTCATTTTAATAAGCACAGTTATTTTAGCGCTAGCTTGTTTTAGACAATGGATCAACAAAACAAACTAGCAAAATGATGTTGATACAATTTGTGAAAAAATAATAAACCAAATTAATCATCTTCAATCTTAATAAGACCTAGATTTTCTAATGTGTCAATAGTGCATTGAACAGATAATTTAGAAAGAATAGGAAGAGAATTTGCCATAAGAGCTGCAAAGAAATCTTCAAAATGTGATGATTCATCATGGGACAACTTAGACATTTCTAAAAAATCAGCTTTTAATTCAATTAATTGACGTTTTTGTATTTCTGCACAAATTGAATTTAATTCAGAACGTTTCATAAAAACTCCTTTCGTAAGACTTGGGAATGGCAGTTCCCTGTAAGTCAATTATACGGAAAAGGATGTAATTAAACAAGATAACGAAGCAACAGGAAAGGAAGGTCAAGTATTGACAGAACAAGAGATCAGGGACATGGGAGTCCGATGTGCATTAAGACATATGGATTCTCTGAGAATACAGGCAGCAGAAAAAAGAATGGCAGAATTTATAGAACCATGCGAGACTTGTCCAGAACTAGAAACTTGTGGAGCTGATTGGTCAAAGACTACAAGACTAAATAGAGAAGAATCTGGATACATCAAAAAAGCACCGAATAAATCGGTGCCATAAATAGTACTTAAGCGGACTGGAAAAGTGGACAATTTCTTTTTCCATAAGTACATTCAGAGATTTTAGGACATGAAAAATCCATTTTTATAATGTTTGTTTAATGTTTGTGTCTTATGAATTCTTTGACACAAAATGGAAATTTCCATTTCTGAATTAGTGTAAGGACAGACTGCTTTAAAATGTTTTGTTTTTAATTCACACATAATGAACCTCCTTCCGTAATTACTTGGGTGTGACAGCACCTTGTAAATTAATTATACGGAAAAGGATGTAATTAAACAAGATAACGAACAGCAGGAAAGAAAGGTGAAAGGAAATAGAAAAAACAGAACTAACAGAAAGGACATTTATTGCATTGCAAGAATTATTCAAAGTTCCGTATTTACAGGCGGATGGATATTTTATGGATGCCAATATTGTAAATACTGGAAAGAATGCGAAAAGTCTTTTGAAAATGAAAATGGGAAAATGCATTATGACGTGATTATGAACAAACTCCAACAGATTACTGGCTTGGATATGGGATTGAATGCAAGTAATCTGCCAGAGAAATTTCAACGTAATCTTAACCAGGAAAGAAGGTGAAACATTGACAGAGCAAGAGATCAGAGACATAGGAATCAGATGTGCATTAAGACATATGGATTCTCTGAGAATACAGGCAGCAGAAGGAAAGAAAGCAGATTTTACAGAACCATGCAAGAACTGTCCAGATATAGAATCATGCAACTGTGATTGCAGTACAACGACAAAAAAGATTGCAGACGAAGCAGGATATAACACCGATTTAGTAGGTGGAACAATAAATCTATATCGAATGAAAAGCATGGAAGTTATTGTGAATGAAAATGAAAAAGGAATGTCATTAGACATTAAAACAAAATGTCCGGTAAAACTAAGAGAACCAGGACGATTAATAAGAGGCATATATAAAGCTCGTTTAAAAGTAGCTAAAAAAATTATACGCAAAGAAAAGGAGAAGGCAAAAAAAGAAAACAAAGAAGAAGAATTTAAAAATCTAGTGCAGCAAACTATAAACATAATGAATGCATGTGGGAATTTGGTGTTGGTACAGGATGAAGGAAAAATATTAAAGTTTGTATGCAGTGGACTAATTGGATCTGAGGAAGAATTCTTTGAGAATATAAAGAGAACTCTCCGAAGCAATATCGGAGAGTTGAGAAATTATAAAACAAAATTATTTAAGAATTCAGTGATAATTTTTAAAGCTTGATCAATCAAAACGTCAGAAATCTTTTCTGCTATTGCTACCAATAAAGATTCAAGAATAACAGAAATGATGTAATTCTTTGGCTTTGGAGCTTCTGGATATTGATCATATAATCTTATCAAGCTTATCAGCTATAGATTGAGGTACTGACATATTAGCTTGTTCTACAGTAAGGTCAGCTTTTAATTTAGCAATTTTCAACTCAAAGTTTCGATATTCAGATAACTTCTCATTCGTGAAATTAGATAACTTTATGTGTTGCCAATAGTGTTCTCCTTCCTTATTTACTTGGACGTGGCAGTGTCCTGTAAGTTCATTATAGGAAGAAAGATGTAAATAGACAAGGAGAATACTATTTTTTCAACACAGGAAAAAGTAATAGCAAATAAGACAACAGATGGATTGACACTCCGTCCGATCGAGATGCAGGCGATTCCTGACTGCGATCCAAAAAGAAATCCTTAGCTCCGAAACCACGCGGAGCCTCCCCAATTAATCGTTTATCTATATGTGAATAAATCGGGCGGAGTGTCAATCCATCTGAACAACGAAACAAAAGAAAGAAGGTGAAAAATATGACAGAGAAAAGAAAAGACATGTTTGAAAGAACAGTGGAGAATCTTAAGAAACTGGACAAGGAATCCTTGGCGATCGTAAAGGCGAGCATCGAGATCTTGGCTGCACGTCAGCAGATGGATGAGAACACCCCAACGAATGCTGCATAACAGACAAGCAGATACAAATAGACTGAGAAGAGAGGAGGGAACGCTATGGAAGAGTATAAAGTAAGACGATTTGTAAATGACAAAGAAGTAAGAGAACTGACACCAGAACAGAAAAAAATGATGGCAGTGACAGTGATCAGAGCCATCGGAGCAAAAGAAAAGAAAACAGCCCGGTGAGATTCCGGGCAGGAAGGACAAGCATAAAATGGGACAAATGCAAAAGAAATTATTAAATGAAATGAAAAGATCAATGTGGTTAAAAGAAATAGGAGCAAATGCAGCATCCGTGACAACACTACAGGAAGCGTGTGTAGAAGCTGCAAAAGATGTAAATGAATATATATCTCCATTGTGTGATGCAACGGTGCATATCACAATTGGAGTCTTAAGATATGTTGCAGATCTCCTAGAAGAGGAGGGGGGGCTAGATGAAACAGGAAAAGAAATGGCGAAAAAAGTGCAAGAAGCACTACATGATTCAACGACAGTAAAAAAATACAAATGTAAAGAGGAGAAAAAATAGTGATGAGTGAAAATAAAAAAAGCCAAGGAAGTAGCTTAGCTAACCCCCAAGGCACAAATAAAAATTCATATAAATTATACCACGAGAGGAACGAAGAAAGCAAGATGAATGTCAGTACAGCTGTGAGCGTGCTGAAAAACAATCTCGAAAGATATGATAAGCAAATGAAGATGCATGGAATAATGGGAGGAGATTTATTGGATGAAAATCCGACAATCTCTGCAATGAGAAAAGCAGTTGAAATAATGGAAAATATTAAAATAGTATATCAAAAAACTGTGATTCCAAATGAATTATATAGAGATGGAAACATTGAACATGTAAAGAAAGGCTCTGCTATAGGAATGGCAGATGAGCTGATTAATTATATAGAGTTTAAAGACAGGTATATCTTTGAGCTTGATCAAAAAGAAATAGTAGGAAAATTGATGATAATAGATATGCGTAAAGGAGCAGAAAATGAGTGAAAAGCCAAGGAAAATGATTCTGATTAAAGACGGCATAGATTTAGACATTTTTGATGATAAAATATGAGTGATCGAGTATTGATGCTTAACTATCCAGAAGGAACGGTTATTGAGCAGCTACATAAATTTTACAAGCTGATAGGAAAAGAATGTGAGAATGTAGAAATTGTGCATCCAAAAAGGCTATACACACTAACAGAAGAACAGTATCCAGTGATGATGCTTGTAGATGAAGAGTATTTGTATCATAAAACAGCGCAGATCAATCCAATTGCGTCATATCTATATGAAACAGATGTTCATGGGCATCCGATCAATGGAAATGTTCTGATTATCGGAATGAAAAAAGGATTAGATGGAATGGAATTTTGCGGAATAAGTGCAGAGCGAGCCGAAGAATTACGTGAACGACTAATAACGATCAGACAGCATTTAGAATAAGGTGATCAAGATGAGACTGACGATGAGAAATCATAAATCTTATACATACAGAGCGTCCTTGATCCGTGTAGATAATAACTGCGCGATCGGGGATATGTGGACAAGCTCGGAAGATACGAGGACATATGTGATGATCCGAGAGATTGAAAGAAATGGTAAAAGAAAAAAGCATCCCGGAACAGTAAATCGGGATGCTTTTTCAATGCCATATTGTGGATTAAAACCACAAATATAGTATAGCAAATTTAAAACGAAAAAGCAAGGAAATAAGCGGTTCGAATCCGCTTTTAAGACTTGATAAAAGTATTAAGTTTGAGTAAATACTAATAGATTAACTGAACAGTACCAGGAGGAAAGACAAATGCCATATTGGATTAGAAGAGTGTACGCAGGCAAGACAGTAGAGATAAAGAAATACTACAGCCGAAAGCATAAACCAAAAGAGAAGAGAGCCAAAACTGGAGAACCAAGTAGACTAGAACAGGAGAATGTAAATATCAGAAGACAAACGGAACAGCTAAGATGGAAATTAAACTGTAACTTCCAAGGTGGAGATATGTTCATCACATTTTCCTACAGAAAAGACGAAAGACCAGATACATACAAAGAGATGTTAAAGCAGAAGGATAAACTGATCAGAGATCTAAGAAAACAGTATAAAAAGATTGGAAAAGAATTTAAGTATGTATATGTGTTGGAAACAGGAGACAAAGGCGCAAGGCACATACACATGGTGATTGAAAACATTGATACAAAAGCAATAAAAAAATGCTGGGATCGTGGACGAATTCACATCAGGCTTCTTGACGACACAGGGCAATATGGGAAACTAGCATCTTATCTGGTAAAAGAAAAAGGACGTAAAAAAATGGAGAAATACGGGGGTAAGACATACTCCCCCATCTAGGAATTTAAAACAGCCACACATCGAGAAAGATGTGATCTGGGAATGTGATTTCTTCAGAGAGGATGCAAAAAGTCCAAAAGGATACTACATAGACAAACGACACGATGAAAACAATGGCGGAGTACGAAAAGGAAGTACAGAAAGAGGATATAAATTTGTAGAGTACATTTTAGTTCAAAATGGATACAGATCCTGGAACATAGACGATGGAGGGTAAAGATGAGTAGAGCAAGAAGACAACAGTACATGCTAAGAACAGAAGCAAGCGAACAAGAAGCGGTGATCATGATCTGCAAGTTCATGGAGAACCGCTATCCAGAACTGAAATTACTGCATCACTGCCCAAATGGTGGGAAGCGCGATCGCGTAAGTGCAGCAGTTCTGAAAAGGCAGGGAGTAAAGGCAGGAGTTCCAGATCTGCATCTCCCGGTACCAAAAGGGAAGTACGCATCTTTGTACATCGAAATGAAATACGGAGACGGAAGACTGCAAAAGGAACAGAAGGAATTCTTAAAACAGGCAGCAGACTATGGAAACTTCGTTGCTATCTGCTACAGCCAAGAGATCGCATTAAAGGTGATTGAAGATTATGTAACACTAAAAACAGGAGAGACAATGCCAATTGAGAACAACAAGGTATTGAAACGATAGGAGAAAAGAAATGGAAGCAAGAAAATGTGATATTTGCGGTGGATTTTTTCTGCCATATATAGCGTCAAATAAAATTGGCGGTAAAAGAGATTCATATAACGAGATAATAGTAAAAGAAAAAAGGATGGGGTTTAAAAACGCAAGCAGATATCAAGAATATGATGTCTGTGAAAATTGCAGCAAAGAACTGAATAAGTGGTTAAAAAGAAACAAAGAAAACTAAGATAACAAATAAACAGCCATATTAGGAGGAAAAATCATGAAAGTAATTGGAGTTGGAAACTTAAAAGGTGGAGTTGGAAAGACGACGACATCAACATCACTGGCATATCTGTTAGGGAGATATGGCAAGAAAGTACTGATGGTAGATGCAGATGCGCAAGGTAATGCTTCTGGAACTATGGGAGTATATGATCCAAACGAAAAAGGACTTGCTGGAATTTTGCTAGAACAACAAAGCACAGAAGAAACGATCAGACATACAAGGTATGAGAATGTGGATATTATCCCGGCAAACATGTGGCTGATGCAGGCAAACGCTCAACTGCTCTATAGTATGGAAAACCAGATAGATCGCATTAAAAAATGCTGAATGATGAATGTATCAACAACAAATATGATTATGTGATCTGTGATTGTGGATTGTTGCTTGATGTAACAGTGCTAAATGTGGTTAAAGCATCGGATTTGTTAATAATTCCGGTCAAAGCAGGAGGTTATGGAATTGATGCGGTTGAAAACATGATTGAGCAGACAAAAGGAATTCATGAAGGGCAGCAGGTCAAGGTCTTAATGACGATGAAAACTGGGAATATAACAAACAAAGATACAGCACAGTGGCTAAGAGATACATATAAAGACAAGATGTTCAAAACAGAAATTAGAAGATCAGTTGTTGCAGAAAAAGCAGAAACAGCAAAAAGACCACTTCCAGAAATGTCAAGAGGAAGCAATGCAGCGAAAGATTACAACAACGTGATCAGAGAAATTATGACAGACGAAGAATGGAATGTAGCACAAGCGTATATCGAATCAAAGCGAAGAAACAAGAAGACTGGAAGATTCCAGAAAGTAGACTAGGAAAGGAGGGAAAGACATGGCAGGATTTAACGTAATGGACATGCTTAATAAGACAAGCAAAGAAGGAATCGAAGAGAAGCCAAAGGCACGATTCAGAACAAAAGACATAGATATCTATAACATTTACGAAAACGAAGACAACATAAGTGATCAGATCGGCATCGATGAAAAGGCAGCAGAGATCAAACTTCTTGGACTGCTACAGCCATTAGAAGTTATGTATGAGCCTAACCAGAGCGGAGAAGAATATAAGCTGATCGGTGGCGAACGAAGATGGAGAGCATTAAAGAAACTGGTAGAGGAAGAAGATCTCCAGGAATTTAGGGAAGCAACATGCCAGATCAGAAAGCCACGAAGCAAAAATGAAGAGATCATAGAGCTATGCATCTCCAACAGTTACAGAAAAGCAACACCAGAAAAGAACTGGAAAGAATCAAATTATTAACGGATGCACTGAAAGATGCAAAGGCAGCAGGAGAGAAGATAATGGGCTACGATCTAGAATCTGGAAGACTGAGAGACATAGCAGCAAAGATTCTTGGAAAGAAACCGACACAGATCGCAAATGCAATGAGCATCAACAGTAATTTGATTCCAGAGCTGAGAAAACTGTTAGAAAAACAGAAAATTAGTTTTCTGTAGCTGTAGAGATCGCAGGACTGGAAGAAGATGAACAGGAAGAAATATACAGTTGGTATCCGGACGAGATCATAACTGTCAAGAAGATAAGAGAGTACAAACAACGCATCCTGGAAGAACAACGAGAAGCAGAACTAAAGGAATCAAGGCAGGAAGCAGAAGAGGAAGAAACAGAGATTGAAGGACAGATGGAATTAGAAAAAGATTTTCCAGAATATTGTCCAGAGCCGGATGAAATACAAAGACAGGCGATAGAAGCATTTGCGGAGTATATGCAAAGTGATATTCGCAGTGCTGGTATAAACAATTTATCTGAATTGAAAGAATACATGAAGATCCATTATAGAAACTCTGGTGGAACATTGCGAGGATCAAATGGCTTTGATGGATGGTATGACTGCGGAAAAGGATTTATAACATTGTCTATTGATAATGGTGACGATGATCCTTTTCATGAGGTTGTTAAAAAGACAATTGTTAAAATGGCAGATGCAATCTGTGAACTAATCAAATTTGACACAGAAGAACAAAAGGAAGAACGTGTAGAGATTCCGCAGACCAACAAAGTAGAAGTACAGGAAACCAGATCAGATGAAAGAAGACACCGCTTAAAAATTGCGAAAATGTTCTTTGACGTGGTGGATGCAGGAAAGAAATCGTTTGAGCTGCAAAAGAATGATAGAAACTATCAGATCGGAGATATTCTTGAAATGCATGAAATGGACAATGGAGAAGAGACAGGAAGGATAACAGAGAAGAAAGTGATTTATGTTCTGGAAGGTTTTAAAGGATTAGAAAAGGTTATTGTATTTTAGGATTAAAAGAAGTGGAGGAAGTATGAACAAAGTAATACTAATGGGCAGATTAACCAGGAAGCCTGAGATAAGCTGGAACGAGGAAGATCTATGTATAGCAAGGTTCACGCTTGCAGTAGATCGCAGATTTAAGCGAGAAGGGCAGCAGGACGCAGATTTTATCGGATGTGTTGCATTTGGAAAAAACGCAGAATTTGCAGATAAGTATTTGAATCAAGGAACTAAGATCGCACTGGAAGGGAGAATCCAGACAGGAAGCTACATAAAACGGACGGAACAAAAGTATACACGACAGAGATTGTGGCGGAGAACATGGAATTTGCAGAAAGGAAGGAACAATGATCGAAGGGATAAAGAAGATAAGAGAAGCGTTTAGAAAGATAACAGCAGGACTCAGAAAAGATGGAACGATCAATGCGCGTCCAGGATATGAAAGCTATATAAAAGAGAAACTGAAAGAAAAAGAGGAAGTGCCAGGAAAAGCAATAATGTTTGTAGATGGAGAAAAAAATGCAGAATTAACGCAAATTAAAAAGGCTGCATCTGAAGACGGGAGAAGCAGAGAATGTTTGGGCCGTGTGTGGAATTAGAGGGAAAATACATCCGAAAGTAGCTGAAATTAAATTATGTGCAAACAGAAAGCAAAAGAGAAAACTGCATAACAAGGGGAATAACAAAAGAAAAATGAATGGACAACCACTAAAAAGATTTATAGCAAAGCAAAAGGTCCGAAAAAGAAAGGTGTCCGAATTGGACACAATGAAATAATGCACTACTGGTGGGAACCAGTTGCAATATACCACAAGCAACTATTAACAAACGCATAAGAAACAAAAAGTCATGTATAAGCCATGAGATCTATTAGCCTACTGCCGGGAAAAGGCAGCAGGAGGAAAGGAGAACAGACAGCTTAGTTCTTTACCTGATTAAGATTCTTTTAGTAACTATTAACAACGAGCCAATCACAAACATATTTTTCAGATTCTATTATGATGTAACTTTTAACGATATACCAGATTTAGTTTTTACAATTATTTTTTTAATACAAAACCTAAAAAGAAAGAATCACAATGAATTATATGATCAGGCAAAAAGAAACAGAACAGTGATCACGAATAATACATTGGTTCAGGCAAAGAACTAAGCTGTCTGAAACGAAACTATGCAATACACAGAAGATTTTAAACGAGGAATCGTAAGAACATTATTAGCGTCAGGGATGACAAGGAAGGAATTTGCCGCGAAAACAAAATAACAGTACAAGCGTTAAGAAAATGGGTAAAACAATACAAAGACGAAGAAATAAAAATGTAGATCATAACAATCGCAGCAAATACAGCGAAGAATACAAAAAGTATTGTATCGAAAATGCTGTTTGATGGGATCACATATGAAACAATGTCAAAGAAAACAGGAATCAGTAGTCAATTACTAGAGTATTGGGACAACAAATATCGATATATATTGATCGATGAATTTGAAAAAAGGATGGCAAATAGAAGGAAAAAGAAAGTTAAGAAAGAAGCAAGATGGCATAGATACGGAGCAGGTGCTGGAAGGTATGAATAGGAGAAGAAAATGAAGATAAACGAATATATAAAAGCGTTTTATGAAAAAAATGATGATATCCGTTCGCTACCATGGATTATATGCAAAGATGGATTCAGGATGAGCGTACAAGTTGGCCGTGGAATGAATAGCATCCCAAAGCATATTATTAGCGACGAAGAATGGGAAAACGGAAAAGATATGTATGTGTAGAATGCGGAGTGCTAAATGCAGAGGAAGAAGCTCTAAAACCATATGCAGAAGATTCGGAAAATTTATTGGAAACAATATATGCATACGTACCAGCAAACCTGGTTGATGTAATTATAAAAATACATGGAGGAATGATGAATGAGGAGGTAGAAAATAATGGCAACAATTAGAAACAGACTAGGAAAAATCAATATGTTTACACAAGGGCGAGATTTTGACATACCTAAATACCTTGCAGAAAAAGGATTGGATGTAAATGTAGAATATGTGCCAAACGGAATGGATAACGGAATGCTAGCAATTGAAGTATTCGAAACAAAAGAAATAAAAAAAGAAAATGATAACGAAAAAGAATGGAAAGAAAATGGTAGAGCTTATTATTGGAATAATTATCGGGATGATATTAGGTGCAACAGCGATGTCACTTTGCGCAGCAGCAAAAGAGAGGGATAAACGATGACAAAGGAATTACAAAATACTAAAAAACTTACAGAGGATACAAAAGAAGAACACGAGAAAAGCAAAACGATAACTGACATACTAGAAGAAATAAAGCAGGAGATGTGCGATGAATATTGCAAATATCCAACGCTTGTAGATGACAGAGAAGATTTATTTGCGGATGACAGTCCTTGTATGAAGTGCCCGTTAACTAGATTATAGGAGAAAATGATAATTGAAAGAGATAATTGAAAGAGACGAAGAAAAAAATACATGTTTGGTTGTACGATGTGAAAATTGCGGAAGATTGCATGTATATAAAAGAAAAAGAAAAGATGGAGAAGGATGTTTGTGTTGCGGTGGCGGACCAATGCGAATGTTGGGGAATGCAATCGTACATGAAAACAAGACATCAGATGTGAAAGTTAGGGTATCTGTAGAGCGTGAAGAACTAGATAAGCTTATAAAGGATATGGATATAGTTAATTGGTTGGCAAATGAGACATATGAGAAGATAAGAAAAATGAGCAAAATTAAAATTGAATGTTAGGAGACGAAATGAACGACTTATTAATTAAAAGCACTTATTACAGTAATGATAATAGATGCAGGAATGCATTTTTATTATGATTACAAAAAGAATACATACCAAAGCCTAAAGTTTTTAATATTAACGGTATTAATGGCAGTTTCGGTTGGAGCAGCATTAACAAAACAAGAAACAGATAATGTGCAGCAACGAATGAAAATAATAGAACAAAAAATAGAAATGCAAGAAGAAGGAAAGGAGCCAGAAGAGGATGGAACAATTCATGAAATGCACGTGCATGGTGATGCTGATAATAGACATAATAAAGGACATAAAGAGCAAATTAAAGTATATAAAGAAAGAGGAATAAATGTTAATGACGATAGGGCTAGAGATGGGAAAAGATGTGTTGGAATGCTTTTAAAACATGGAATATGGGTGGAAATCACTTTGTTTGGTGGAATTGAGGTGGAAGGATATCTGCGAAAAGCAAGTGCAGAAGAATTAAAAGATTATAAACGCTATTATTTGGCATTCGAAGAATGTGAAAAATATTATTATGTAACATATAAAAAAGTGGAAAACCAGATAAAGAGTTATATTTTGACGAAAGAAGTGTACTGAGTATAACTTGGGCAGGAAAACCATTCGAGAAAATCATAGATGGAGAAAAAGATGGGATATAGAGATTGTCCGTGCTTGAAATGCGACCACGGCGGAGAAAGAGAAAAGAGAATTGAATGCAGGAGAAAATGCACAGAATTTGTTGCTTGGAAACTAAGCATGCAGGCGGTAAGACAAAAGAAGAAAGAAGACAAGAATAAATTTTATTCGGAAACGAAACTAAAATGCTACAGAAGAAAAGCGATGAAACAAAAACTGGACGGAAAAGGTAGCAGATCGTCGACTGGAGGAGATAGGATGCAGAATATAAGACCGGTATCAGAAAAGAAATGGGACATAAGCAATCACGCGTTTTATCAAGCGTATCATTTTGCAATGAGATACAAAGAATTTAAGGACATTCTTAGATACAAAACAAATACTGTAGGAAGTCCTAAGTTTGGAGATACGACAGGATCTGGAGTAACAAAGAGTGCAACAGAGGAATTGGCAATCAAAAGAGCATGGGCAAAGAAGAACTACAAGATGATAGAAGAGTCAGCGAAGAAAGCAGATCAGCAACTGTACAAGTACATACTCAAAGCAGTAACAGAAGAAGGGATAACATACAAGTACCTGAAAACGGTGATGAATATACCAGCTGGAAGGAACTACTTCTACGAAAAGAGGAGAAAGTTCTACTACATCTTATCAAAGAAATTAGACAATTAAGAAGGGAGAAGAATATGAACGAAGATATGAAGATTGGAGCTAAAATTGCTCTAGAAGGAGTAAAAGAAGAATTAATAAAAGTAAGAGCAGAATTGAAAAGAAAGGGGTATGACAATAGAAGAGGATTTACGACAATCGAAGCATATATAGACGATTCGATAAAAGAATTAAAATGAAAAGAAATGTAAAATAAAGAAAATAAAGGGAAGAAAGCGACTCACATACAATTCAGAGTGTTATTATAGTAGCATGAATTAAAAAGGGAACGAGAATGTAAGCCATACAGCAGCAGATCTTGTTTCTTTTTATTATGGACATCTAGCTCAGTAGGTAAGAGCAGTCTGCTCATAACCGATCGGTCCGGGGTTCGAGTCCCTGGATGTCCAGTAAAAGGAAGTGATGCAATGCCAATTTACAAGCGATGCAGCAAATGTGGAAAAAGAATTCCATCCGGTACAACATGTGAATGTATTAAGCAGATCAGACGGCAGCAGAAGAAGGAACGAGATAAAGACTATGATCAGCACCGAAGGAATAAGACAAATGCTGCATTCTATAAGACAAAAGCTTGGGTACTGACAAAGGAAGATGTACTCGCGCATTACATGTACATAGATCTCTATGCATACTATCACGATGGCAAGTTCGTACCAGCAACAATGGTTCATCATATCATTCCAGTTTCAAAGGACTACACGAAGCGATTGGACAGAGACAACCTGATACCATTAAGCGACAAGCGACACGGCATAGTACATAAGCAGATGAAAGAAGGAAGAGAAGAAGAGATCATCCAACTGCTTCTTGAGTACAAAGAGAAATGGAAAAAGGAAAATTCAGAGGTGGGAGGGGTGGTCAAATTGTTTTGAGCGTTCCTATAGACCGCACGCCCTAGATTTCTTTTCACAAAATTCTAAATATAAAATTTGAAAAATGAAAGGAGTGAGAAAATGCCACGCAAACGAAAACCACTTGCAACACAAAAAGGGAATCTGACAGTTGCACAACAGGAAGACAAAAAACTGGAAGAACGACTTGTGCTCACAGGCAAGGAAACCCTAGCAAAACCGCCAACTTGGCTCATTGATGCCAGGGCTAAAAATGAATTTAAAAGACTTGTAAAAGAGTTCGAAAAAATGGAAATTGATGTGATCGGTAACCTGGATGTGAACAACCTTGGGTGCTATTGTAATGCGTTTTCTTACTATATTTCAGTTACAAAACAGCTCAAAAAAGAGAATAAAGTGATTAAAAAACCGACTCAAAATGGCGAAATTTTGGTTAAAAATCCACTGTGTGATCTGCAAAAAATGTATTCAGAGGAGATGAGGAAGTTCGCATCGATGTGTGGACTCACGATAGATTCGAGACTGAAAGCGGCAACGATTGCGAGAGAAGGCATTGATAACGAGATCAATGATGAATTCGGTGACATATGACAGTAAAAAACAGGCTGATCAGGTATGCAACAGACTGCATTAGCGGAAATATAATCTCTTGCAAGAAGCATAAACAGGCATGCAGCAGATTTTTGAGAGATGTGAAAAGGGAAGAAAGTGGGGAAGCCTCTTTTTACTGGGACGACCAGGAAGCACAAAAAATTATCAAATGGTTTAGCTTACTGCGACATTCAAAAGGAGTCCTAGCAGGAAAGCCAATCAAGCTGACAGAATGGCAGCAGTTTCATTTGTGCCAATTGTATGGTTGGAGAAGAAAAGAGGATGGGTATAAGCGGTTTAAGAAAAGTTTTATAGAAGTTGCACGAAAAAACGCAAAGAGCCAGGAAGAAGCAGGCGTTGCATTGTATGAGATTTCTGTGCAGGCAACAAAAAATAAAGAAGTTTATGAATACTATACAGCAGGCGTGAAACGAGATCAGTCTAAGATCGTATTTGAAGAAGCAAAACTGATGCTGAACGGATCGCCATTGAGAAAGAAGTTTAAACTTACAAATAATGCGATCACACATGTAAAAACAGGAAGTTATATAAAAGCACTGTCAAAAGAAGATGGAAAAACTGGAGACGGAACGAACCCAGCCGGGCTGATTGTAGACGAGTACCACCAGCACAAAACAACAGAGTTTCTTGACCTTGGCCTTGGATCAAATACAAAAGAGTCTTTGTTGATGATCATCACAACAGCTGGAATGGATCTGACGTATCCTTGTTATACACAGGAATACGATTACTGCAGCAAAGTGTTAGATTCTAATATCGACGTTGAAAATGATACATATCTGATTGATATTATGGAGATTGATGCAGGGGATGATATTAGCGACGAAGAAAACTGGAAGAAAGCGAATCCGATTAGAATGTCATATCCGGCCGGACGAGAAAAAATCCGTGGAGATTACGAGATTGCAAAGGTGATTCCGGAAAAAATGATAGCCTTTTTAACAAAAATGCTGAACATATGGGTGCAGCAGAAAGAAAATGGCTACATGAATATGGAAAAATGGAAGAAATGTGAAGCCAAAAAGCTTCCGATCGACATTAAGGGAAAACCAGTTTATGTCGGTTTTGATATGTCTTCTAAGATTGACTTAACATCAGTAGCATTTGTGATTCCATACAGGAATGGAAAACTGGATCAGACAGGAAGAGAGATCACAGAATATATCGTATTATCTCACTCGTTCATCCCGAACCAAGAAAAACTGATGGAAAGAGTATTTAGGGATAAGGTCCCGTATGATGCATGGGAAAGAGAAGGTTTCATAACAGTAACAAACAGCGAAATCGTAGATCAGAACGTAGTCATGGATTACGTTCTTAATTTTTGCAAAGAAAATGAACTGGATATCCAGACATTATGCTTTGATCCGGCAAATGCAAGTAAGATCATGATTGATTTATCGAATGAAGGCTATATTGTTGAAGAAGTTTATCAGAGCCACAAATCCTTGAATGAAGCAACAGAGGGATTCAGGGAAGAAGTGTACATGGGAACTGTATGCTATTTGTATAATCCGGTTTTGAATTACTCAATGAGTAATGCGGTGATTAAAAAATAATGGACTGATCAAGATCGATAAGGATGCAACATCCAAGAAGATTGATCCAGTAGATGCGACGCTGTGTGGCTATAAATTAGCAAGGTATCACGAATTTAACAATATCAGACAAGAAGCGTTAGATGAATTTTTAGCAAATGAATGGTAGGAAGAAAAATGGGAATAGCAGCAAACATTATAAATAAAATAACAAATTGGTTTAGGGGATCTCCAACAAAGGGAATGTCAGAAGAGGACTTTGCAGAATGGCTTGGAATTGGATACAGAAATAAGAGTGAATTGCGAGAGGTAACTTACTACACTTGCATGAAAATCTTATCGGAAACAATGGGGAAACTGCCAATTAAGGTTTATGAATGGCAAGGAAGCAAAGGAAAGGTTAGAGCAGATCCGGACGATACATCCAAACTACTAAATGAAAGACCGAATCCACATATGACACCATCTATATTCTTTGCAACAGTTGAGAACAATAGAAATCATTATGGGAATGGATATGTATGGATTCAACGAAGAATTTCCAGGAATGGAAGTGAAAACGTAGGCCTTTGGATTATGCAGTCAAATTGCGTGACACCGATCTATGATAACAAGGGAATATTTGCTGGAGAAGGCAAGATCTATTATCAATATACAGATCCGCTGGATGGAGAAATGTATGTATTTCCAGAAATGGATGTGCTGCACTTTAAAACGTCAATGACGTTAGATGGATTAACAGGAATCCCGGTACGAGATATGCTTGGAGATGTGGTAGAAGGGGCATCACAGAGCCAACAGTACATGTCGAATCTGTACAAAGGCGGAATGACTGCATCGATGGCACTACAGTATTCTGGAGAAATTGATGAATCAAGGATCAAATTATTGCAAAAGAAGTATGATAAGTATCTTTCAGGCCCGAAGAATGCCGGAAAGATTGTGCCAGTACCAGCAGGTATGCAGCTACAGCCATTAAATTACAAGCTGACAGATGCACAGTTCTTTGAACTGAAGAAATATACAGCGTTGCAAATTGCAGGAGCGTTCGGAGTTAAGCCGAATCAGATCAATGATTATGAAAAGTCGTCCTATGCAAACAGCGAAATGCAGCAGCTGTCATTCTTAGTTGATACTATGTTATTCCCTCTGAAACAGTACGAAGAGGAATTAACGTACAAATTGTACATAGGAACAGATAAAAGCTGTAAATTCAACGAAAAAGCGATCCTGAGGACAGATTCCAAGACACAGATGGAAATACTTGCTAAGGGAGTTCAAAACGGAATGCGTAAGGTAAATGAAGCACGAGAACTGTTAGATCTTCCAAGAGATCCGGATGGAGACGTGCTTCTTATGAATGGAAACTTTATTCCAGTCAAAATGGCAGGAGAACAATATAAGAAAGGAGAAACGAGTGCTTGAAAGAACTAAAATTTTATAACAAAGATCGTGACGGAAACACAAAAGTTTGTGGATCTATGACGATTAAGAACCAGACAGATTCCTCAGCGGATCTGTTTTTTTATGGGGATATTGTAAGCGAAACATGGCAGAGCGAATGGTATGAAGACGATATGGCACCGGGAGATGTAAAAAAATTCCTTGATCAGTTGGACGGAACTGAAAACATTAACATCCATATCAATTCTGGCGGTGGTTCCGTGTTTGGCGGTATTGCAATCTACAACATGCTACGCCGCAACAATGCACACAAGACAGTGTATGTTGATGGATTAGCAGCAAGCATCGCATCCGTCATTATGATGGCAGGAGATGAGATCGTAATGCCTAAAAATGCAACAGTTATGATCCATAAGCCATCGGCAAGCTATTTTTTTACAACAAAAAATGCGGATGATCTGCGAAAGGATGCAGAATCTCTGGATACTTGCCAGGAAGCGATAATGCAGACATACATGACAAAAGCCAAGGTAGACAAAGAAGAAATTGAACAAAAAGTAAATGATGAAACATGGTTAACCGGAGAAGAGGCAGCAGAGTTATTTGACATAAAAGTCGAAGAAGCAAACGATGCAGTCGCATGTGCCGGAAGCTCCATGTTTTTTTGTTACAAAAATGTCCCAACAAGCCTGACTGCGCAGGGTAAAAATGCCAAGAAAAAGGATGAGCAGAGGCCTTTAAGCAGACAGGATATAAAAGAAATTTTCAACGAATCTTTTAGCGAGTACCAGGCAAGGGAAAAAGAGAAAAAAGAACTATTAGAAAGCTTAAACCAGTATGGAGAAAGGAAACAGAATGGATAAGAGAGAAATTGCAGCAAAAATTACACAGAAGAAAGAAGAGATCAAGAATCTGATCTCCCAGGATAAGTTAGAAGATGCAAAGAATGCAAGAAAAGAAATGCAGGAGCTTCAGGAGAAGTATGATCTTCTTGATGAAATGGAAAAAGAAGAAGGAGATAGTGTAAAGAACCAGGCAGCAGCAGGAAAAGTAAACGAAATCAAAGGAAAGAAAAACGTAGTATCTGCACTTGTAAATGCATTAAGAGCTGGGTTTAAAAGAAACCAGTTGCAAAGGAAGATATGGAAGTGCTGGATGCTATGAAAGAGGGATCTGACGAAGATGGAGGCTTAACAGTACCAACGGATATCTCTACAACGATTAGAACACTAAGACGTTCCGAAGATGCCTTAGAAACGATCGTAAGGACAGAACGCACAACAAAGGTAAAAGGCAGCAGAGTGTACGAAGTGAATGCAGATTCAGTTCCATTCGATACAGTAGACGAAGAAAGCCAGTTTCCTGATGTTGCAACTCCAGTTTTAAAGAAAGTTGAGTATGTGATAAAAAAATTCGGTGGAATCTTAAAAGCTACATATGAATTGCTGGAAGATTCCGACGAGAATATTATTTCTTACTTGGAAAACTGGATCGCCAGAAAAGTAAAAGCAACAAGAAATGCACTGATTATTAAAAAATTAGATGAAATGACAGATGGATTTGAGATTGAAGCAACATCTGTCGATGATCTGAAAAACATCTTTAACGTCGAATTAGATCCGGCATTAGTCGCAGGATCTAAAGCGTTAACGAACCAAAGTGGTTTTAACTGGTTGGACAAATTAAAAGACAAAGAAGGAAATTACATCTTACAGAAAGATGTAACAAATCCGTCTAAAAGATTATTATTCGGTACATATCCAGTTGTAGTTATGTCTAATAAGACGATTAAAAATGAAGCTACTGGAAAGGTGCCAATTTATTGCGGAAACTTCGAGGAAGCGATCACACTGTTTGACAGAGAAAAGCTTACAATCGGAATTTCTACAGAAGCAGGAGACTTATGGAGCAAAGACCAGACTGGAATTAAAGTACGTGAACGTTTAGACTGCCAGATCGTCGATGATATGGCGGTATATAAAGCAGAAATTCCGGCAGATCAGATCTCAGAACCAACAAAAATACAGAAGATCAGAACTGGAAGCAATGACTGTAGACGAAATTAAACAGCTTGCAACAACTAAGAGCTACACAATTACAAAGACAAAGAAAGATGAGATCATTGAAGAGTTTATCACAGCTCAGAAAGGATGATAAATGGATGCTGATGTACGTTCACAGCTTCTTGAAGAAGCAAGCGAATATCTGAAGGCTGGAAGAAGACGATGTCGTATTCAATCTTGCGTTTGATGCAGCATGTGAAACAGTGGCGGCAGCAGTTGGAAAGTTTGATGAAAACAGTGCAAGGATGAAACTTGCACTGTTTTTGATCATGCAGCAATTGTATGATAACCGATCTATCCTGGAAACAAAGAATAACGAGAAAATTTCGTGTATTGCAAGAACGATCTTATTGCAGTTACAATTGGAAAATTATTCGGAGGATGAAGATGATTAACATCGGAGACATGAATAAAAAAATAGAGATCTATGGTTTTGGATGGGATAAGGATGAACTTGGACAAAAAATCAGAAAAGAAAAGTTAATTGCCAGAGTATGGGCAAAAGTTCGCCTGATCCGATCTTCCGAATCAATCAAGCTTCTGAAAAACGAAGCAACGGAAGAAATGCAATTTACGATCAGATATCGAAAAGGGATTGATAAAAACATGAAAATTCGATACAAGGATCAAATGTATGGAATTGATTCGGTAGAAAATGAAAACGAAGCGGATAGGTTTCTAATACTGCATGCGGAGGCTGTAGAAGATGAAAATAAGAGCGAAAACAACATTTGTAGGTACGTTTAACATGAAAAAGATGAGATTAAAGAATGCGACGATCGAAGAGTCGTAAATGATCTGAAAAAACTTGGATTAGTGGAAGATGTATCAGAAGAAAAAGAATCGGTGTCCGATTCGGACACAATGGAGTTAAAAAACGATGTCAGATGAAATTGATTTTGAATTCGACACTGCTACATTCGATGAATTGAGAGAAACACTAGAAAAGTAGCAAAGAAATATCCAGATTATGCAGAAAAAGAATTAAAAAAAGAAGGAAGAGAATTCAGCAAGGCCGTAAGAAAAGAAGCTTTATCTGCTACAGATAAACATACAGGAAATCTTACAAAGGATTCCGACTAGGACCAGTAAAGCATATCAACGGTGTGATACTGGAAGAATTCATGGCAGAGGGAAGGAAAAATCCACACTGGCATCTGGTTGAAAATGGTCATGAGATCATAACGCCATTTAAAAAGAATGGAAAAAACTAAAAATGGTGGTAAATGTGTTGGCTTTGTCCCTGGAAAAAGAATTGTATCAGCAGTTTTGAAAAACTGGGGAGGAAAGCACGAAGAACGACTAAGAAGAGTCTTAGAAAGAGTAAAGGATGATGCAGGACTATGATCATGATTGATGACATGAAAAAAGCGGTCGTAGCCGCATTAAATGAGAACTTTGATTATCCATGTTACGAATTTGGAGTCGTAGAACAAATGGAATATCCGTGTTTCTTTGTACGAATCACGGAAAATGGAGAGCTATACACGAAAAACAGGTATCAACAGCGTTACGCTGTAGAAATTGTTCTTATGCATGAAAGAGGCGAGCATGGACAGGAAATCAAAGTATTGAAAGATATTGAAAAAATAAAGCAAATCTTTTTATTTGCGATGCAGACGGAAAAGAAAAAGGTTCCGATCATGAATTTTGAAATGGAATACACCGGAGAACGTGGAAATGTTCCACGGATCACATTTGATTCAGAATTCCTGGACGACTTATACAAACCATCGGATGCACCGCTAATGAAAGAATTAGAAATGAAGGAGGACCTAAACAATGGGAATGCCAAGCATTAACATTATATTCAGAGAACTTGCAAAGACATTTGAACAGAGAAATGACAACGGAATTGTTGCCTTAGTCCTTGCAAATAATGCTGGAATGAATCCGAAAGAATATAGACCGGGAGATGATCTTGATAGTTCTATTGCGAAAGATGCGAGACACAGATTCAGTTTGCAATGGAAGGTGGAAGAGAAAAACCGCAAAAGGTAATCTGTTATTTCTGCCAGGCAGAATATGCAGACCTTGACACCGTACTGGATGAACTAGACAATGTAAAATTTGATTATCTTACATTCGGATCTGAATTACAGGAAGAACAGAAAACAAAAGTAATGAAGTGGATCAAAGAAACTAGAGAATCTGGAAAGAAAATCAAAGCAGTTCTTGCAAATGCAAAAGCTGACAACTAAGGAATTATTAACTACACAACAGAAAGTGTGACTGTTAATGGAATAGAATATGAAGCTGATAACTTTTGCTCAAGGATTGCAGGAATTCTTGCAGGCACACCGCTTACAATGAGCTGTACATATACAGTCCTGGATGATGTGGAAAGTTGCACAAAATTATCAAAAAAAGAAATGGATGAAAAGATTGATGCAGGAGAATTTATTGTGTTTAGGGATGGCGATTACATCCGTGTTGCAAGGGGTATCAATTCTTTAACAACCGTATCAGATACAAAGACAGATGATTTCAAAAAAATTAAGATGATCGATGTAATGGATCATGTTTCGACAGATCTTACAGATACGATCAAAAACAACTGGTTAGGTCAATATCCGAACAATTACGACAACAAATGCTTACTATTAGCAAATTGCCAGGAATATTTGGATGGACTTGTATCAAGAACGATTTTATCAAGTGCGTCAATCGAAATTGACATCGAAGGAAATAAGAAATACCTGAGAGCAAAACGAAGACACTGTGAACATGACAGAAGATCAGATCAAAAAGCACTTACTGGGGAAAATGTTTTCTTAAGTTCACAGATGGAATTCTTGATGCAATGGAAAACTTTAATATAGACATTGTAGTTTAGGAGGTACAAATGAAGACATTTGAAGATAATGACGTAATCAATGGTTCATGGGGAGAAGTATGGGTCGATAATGATTATATGGCACAAGCAACAGCACTGGAAGCAACGATCAAATTTACAAAAACAGACGTACCGCAGACAGGAAGGTTGAATTCAGGAAAAAAGGTAACGGGCATTGAAGGAAGCGGAACGCTGAAATTAAACCACGCTTCATCTTATTTCAAAAAAAGAATTCTGACAGATATCAAAAATGGAAAAAACACACCATGCACGATTATTTCGAACTTGGATGATCCGACAGTGAATGGAAATGAGCGAGTTAAATTAACAAATTGTACGTTCGACGAAGTAAAACTTGTTGACTGGGAAGCAAACAAGTTAGGAGAAGAAAGTATTCCATTTACATTTACAACAGCCGAAATGCTGGATACAATCGACGATTAGAAGGAGAAAAAGAATGAATTTAATTGATAAATTATTAAGCGTAGACAAAGAAGAACTGACAAAAGAATGTACAAAACATATCACAGTAAGAACATGGAACGACTGACTGAGATGGAGAGATTACGCTGCGAAAAGTCAAAGAAAGAAAGCTGAGAGAACGTGCATTAAATACATTGGACAAGAAAGGAAACTTACTCCTGGTAAATGCACATGATTCAGATCTCCTTGTATTGATGGACGGAGTAAAAGAACCAAACCTAAAAGATGAAAGACTTTTAGAACATTTTGGAGCAGCAACACCAAAAGACTTAGCTGAATTATTGTTTGATGGAGAGATACAGGAGATCTCAGATGCAATCAATAATTTTACAAGGACCAGGAAGACGAAGCAACAGAGAATGATGTAAAACTAATCTATGAAGACGGAGAAATCAACACAATGTATTGGTTATTTCGTCTTCATAATATTTTACCAAGAGATTTTACAGAAATGAGCAGTCATGAACAAATGATCATGGCTGCTTTTGTACATCAAGAGATTGAGGACATTAGGAAGGAGAATGAACAACTAAATGGCAAATAGATTTGTAGATGCAACGTTGCGTTTAGTGGATAAGTTCTCCTCTCGCTTTCCAAGGCAACCGCAGAAATGCAAGCGGAAGGGAAGACAGATCCAGAAACGGCAAATAGCATCAAAAGAACTGGAAAAACTTAGAATCCGTAGGGACATCGTTGGAAAAAAAGGTAACGGTGCCGATTATCGGAATCATGGCCGCTTCTGGAAAAATGGCGGACACATTTGAAAAGGATATGGGGCAGGTAAACACACTGCTCGATAATCATAATCACTTGAAAGCTATAAAAACATGGCAATCAAGACATCAAATGAAACAGGCATAGCACTGCATACGATATCCGAAGGAGTTTACCAGATGATTTCCAGTATTGGAGACTCTGGAACAAAAACACAAAAGATTTTCAATGTTGCGGCAAAAGCTGCAAAGGGTGGCGGATCATCTGTACAGGAATCCGTGGCACTGATCAGCTCTGCTATGAAGGGGTATGACAGTGTAAATGTAAAAACAGCACAAAGCATCTCAGACATGGCTTTTCAGACTCAGAAATTAGGGGTCACAACCTATAAAGAATTAGCGGCATCGATGCAACCGCTATTCCCGTTGGGAAAATCATTAAATGTGTCATACCAAGAACTCTTTGGATCTATGGCAACCTTGACAGGTGTTACTGGCAATACTGCGGAAGTTACAACACAGATGAAAGGGTTGTTCACAGGTTTGTTAAAACCAACAGAATCCATGAGCAAACTGATGCAGAAATACGGCTATGAAAATGGTCAGGCTATGATAAAAGCAGAAGGAATGCAGGGAGTGCTGAAAATCTTGCAGAAAGAAACAGGTGGGCAGTCAAATAAGATGGCTCAGCTTTTTAGCAATTCAAGAGCATTAACCGCAGCGTTGGCACTGACTGGAAGCCAGTATGAAACGTTCAAAGAGAAGACTGCAAAGATGGGGAAAGCTCAGGGATCAACGGAAAAAGCTTTACAAGATATGCAGACATCTATGAGTAAGCTTCGAAAAACAATCAATGTTGTAAAAAATTCATTAACTGTATTTGGAAGTGCAGTATTACAGGTAGTAGTACGGCCAGCAACAAAGGCAGCGAACAAGCTCAGCGAGTTGACAGATAGATTTTCGAAGTTGTCTCCAGAAACGCAGAAATTTATTGTGAAAGTAGCATTGATTGTAGCGGCAGTTGGTCCGGCGATCGTGATTATCGCGAAACTAACACAAGGAGTTGGTGCGCTGTATTGGAATGTCGGAAGAATGATAAAAACTGTCCAAGGGGCAGAAAGTTTTGCTTCTTTAATTACTCCGGGTGGAAAAATTGTTTTGATCTTGACAGGAATTGCAATTGCTGCGGTTTTGGTTTACAAAAATTGGAATAAAATTACGGCAGCAGCAAAAAATATGCAAAAAACGGCAGTCACAGCATTGAATGCAGCAGGCGTTGATACGAAAAAACTAGGATCAACTGTAAAGAGCATTGCTAAGACAGCTAGTTCAGCATTTGGAACGATAGGAAAAGGAGCAGGAAAGATTATAAGTGGCTTAAGACCAGTAGCAACATTTCTTTCTGGAGCATTTAAAAAGCATTTACTATCGTTTTATCATTTGTAGTAGCAAGATACTCAGGATGGCTAAAATCGACGATTGATGTTGTACATGGAGTCACAACAGCATTTAAAGGAATTATAGAATTTATTTCAGGCGTATTTACTGGAAACTGGAAAAAGGCGTGGAATGGAGTAAAAAATATATTCAAGGGAGCGTTTGGAAGCACTTGTTGGCATTGCAAAGCTCCACTTAATACAGTGATTCGACTTGTTAATACAGCGATCAGTGGATTAAATAAAGTTAGCGTAAAATTCCATCATGGGTGCCTGGAAAATATGGTGGAAAACAATACGGTATCAATATTCCTAAGATTCCAATGCTAGCAAAAGGGACAAATAACTGGAGCGGTGGAATTGCGCAGATCAATGAGAAAGGTGGAGAAATTGTAGATCTTCCAAGAGGAAGCAGAGTTTATCCACACGACGATTCTGTCAGAATGGCACGGAATGAAGGAAAGAAAGTCTACAAGATAGAAAAACTTGCGGACACAATCATCGTAAGAGAAGAAGCTGACATTGATAAAATTGCTGAAAAGAATTGCAGACAAACTAGAAGCAGTACCAGCATAAGGAGAACGTTATGGAAATATGGTTAAACAATGGAAATGACAAGATCCGGTTCCCGGTATTGCCATCAAGTTTCAAAATCGGAACGTCACAAAACAACACGTCAGAAAATGTGCATAGAAAAGGAGAAATAAATCTGTTAGGCGAAAGGAACTTAGAAACAGTAGAGCTAAGTTCCTTTTTTCCAGCTCAGGAATATGATTTTTGTCAGTACAAAGGATTTAATACAAATCCATATACGTACATCAATAAGATAAAGGACTGGAAACAGAACAAGATCACTCCGACACTTGTGATAACTGGAAGAGCCGATTTTAACAAGTATGTATCTATAGAATCTTTGGAGTATGGAGAAGAAGATGGATCAGGAGATGCAGCATTTACAATCAGTTTAAAAGAGTACATCACAATATCTTATTCAGAAACAAAGAAAAAAACATCGGGAGGGAAAAAAGTAAAAAAGAAATCTGGAAAGAAAAGAAACTCAAAGAGTAAAAGACTATAAAATATACCGTTCGATCTGGAGATACATTAAAAAGATTGCCAAGAGCAAAACAGGAAAATCTGCCAACGCTTCGAAGATCTATGCAAAGAATAAAAGCGTGATCGAAAAAGCGGCAAAAAAACATGGTAGAAGAAGCAGTAGTAAAGGAAGATATATTTATCAGGGAACGAAGTTGGTGATAACGGTATGAAAATTACATGGAAAGGAAATGACATATCTGATCTGGTTAATACAGTAACGTGGTCAGGAAGTGCTTATTCATCTGCACGATCCTTAGAATTTGCTCTTCCAAATCCAGCAGGAGATCCGAATGTAAAAACGCCAAACATAAAACAGGCGATCTTATTTGTTTTATGATGGTTCCAAGAAAAAGTTTCATGGAAAAGTTACAAAAAGAGAACGAAAAGGCGAAGCAGGTACAATAAGCTATACAGCGTACGATTATTTATTGTATCTGACCAGGAGCAAAGGAACGTACAAATTCAAGAAAAACGCCTGAACAGATCACAAGACTGATTTGCAAAGATCTGAAAATTAAAGTAAAAAACATTGCAAAAACAAAAGTAAAAATTAAGAAAATGCTTTTTACAGATAAAGAATATTACAACATGATTCTTGCAGCGTATACAAAAGCCCGAAAAAAAACAGGAACAAACTACCAGATCTTAATGGAAGGTGATCAATTATCAGTGATCAAAAAGGAAAAATGTTAGATGTTACGCTAAATCAAAGCGAAGGCATAACAGAATCAAGTTATGAAGAAACAACTGATAACATGATCAACAAGGTTGCAATTTACAACTCCAAGAACAAAAAAATCGGTACAGTATCTAATAAAAACTGGATCAGCACATATGGAACATTTCAGGATTCTTTATCTGTTGAAAAAGGAAATGGAAAAAAAGAAGCAAAGAATACCTTAACAGGATTAGAAAAACAGCATCTCTAACAGCAATTGGAGATATAAGGTGTATCTCTGGTTATGGAATCAAAATTCACGATGTAGATTCTGGACTTGACGGAAATTTTTGGATTGAAAATGATTCACACACTTTTGAAAATGGAATCCATACAATGACGCTAGAACTGGCGTTTAAAAATATCATGGAAACAGAAAGTGATGATGCCGAATCAAGTTCAAGTTCTGGAACTGTAAGTACAGGCATATTAAACGGAAGAAAAGTGAAAGCCTTATTTACAGCATATTATCCGGCATCAAATAAAATGGAGGGTGGATATTATGATTGTAAAGGAAAGAAGCTTGATCCAAGTAAATATACATGTGCTGCACCTGGTTCTGTGAAATATGGAACGCAAATACAAGTGCTTGGAACAAAAACGAGCAGAGATAAAAAAGTTCATAAAGTTAATGATCGTGGTGGCGCAATAAAATTGTAAATGGCGTGTATCACTTTGACTTGCTCATGAAAACAAAAGCTCAGTGCAACAGATTTGGAAAACGAACAGGATATGCGATCATAGGAAATGGAACAGGATTCAAACAAAAGAAAGTTGATACCAAGCAAGCAGATAAAGTAATATCAAAGCCAAAAATACATAGTAAAAGTAAACTATGTATTTGGAGCATCGTCACCTGATTTGGGAAAAAGTGATTGTTCAGGTTTTACGTCATTTGTATTTCGAAAGGCGACAGGGAAGCAGATAGGAAGAAGTGCAAACGTTCAGGCGACAAGAGGAAGTAAGGTACAGAAAAAAGATCTGAGAAAAGGAGATCTTGTAATCTTCCAGGGAACATACAAAGCAGGACCATCGCATGTTGGCATTTACATCGGATCTAATAAATTTATTCATTGTTCTAATGCTGGAGTAAGAATAAGTAGCTTACAAAATGGTTACTATGCAAAACATTGGATGCAGGGAAGGAGAATCTTGTAATGAACGCATATGAAAGAATGTTAGAAGTTATGAGAAAACAAGGAAAAAAAGATAATCCGGCATCAATTGAAATTGCTTATGTATCAGATGGACAAGTAATCCATCATGGACAGAAATTGGACAAAGATGATTATTTAATTACAGAAGGATTATCTCTGAAAAATGGAGATAAAGTTCTGATCGTACAGATAAACGATGAAGAATATGTAGTTATATGCAAGGTGGTGAGTGCGTAATGTTTCCGTTTGAGAAAGATACAGAAGAATTAGAAGAGGAAGAAGAAATTGAATATTATCCGAAAGAATATGATATTGATTTCTCTTCTGGAAAACTAAATGGGAAAATAGCAGAAGGAGCAAGAGCGTTAGCTGTATGGGCGTATTTTACAATTAAAATTGAAAGATATCGTTTTGTGCAGTATTCGTGGGAATACGGATCAGAAATCAATGATTTGATAGGATATACGCATTCTGATGAATATGTAAAAAGCGAGATAAATCGACTCATAACAGAATGCTTGGAACCGAATGCCTATATCACAGGCATAACAGATCTTGAAGTAGACAGAAGCAAAGAAACAATGAATATAAAATTCAGATTGCTAACAGAGTATGGAGATGAGGAGATGAATATAGATGTATGAAGATATGACAATGGATGTGATCATGGAAGAAATGATGGAAGAAATGCCAGATGGATTGGATACATCTGAGGGATCACTAATTTATCACTCATGTGCAAAACACGGAGCAAGACTGGAAGAAGTATATACAGAATTGTCGGCACTTGTTGATAATCAGTACAGCGACACTGCTGATCTGGATCATTTGGTAAGATTCGGACAAGAAAAAGGTGTGTACATAGAAGAAGCAACACCAGCACAATTTGAAGGTGTATTTAATGCAACTGTACCGATTGGAACGGAATTCAGCGGAGATGATTACAACTACATTGTAACAGATGTGATCAATGAAGAAGAACATAAGTATAGACTGGAATGTGAAGATGCAGGAACAGAACCAAATGGATGGACCGGAGATCTTATGTGCCTGGACGACATCGACGAGTTAGAAGATGCACAGTTGACGAAATTATTGGTTCCAGGAACAGACGAAGAAGATGAAGAATCTTACAGGATGCGAATAGAAGATTCTTTTGGAATTAAACCGTTTGCAGGAAACAAAGCATACTACAAAGAAGAAGTAGAAGCGATCGATGGAGTTGGTGGAGAAAAGACATACAGGAGAAAAGGCAGCAGTATATCAACTGTTATCATATCAGATGAATACAGAAAAGCATCGAAGGAGCTGATAGATTCAGTACAGACGCAAGTAGATCCGGTACAAAATCATGGAGAAGGAATTGGAATTGCTCCGATAGGTCATGCTGTGATCATATCAACCGTAAATGAGTATACAGTAAATGTATCAGCAGTAGCGACTTACGATACTGGATACTCAGCAGAAGGTTTGAAAACGCAGATTGAAGATGCGATCGAAGAATATATGTTATCACTGCGAAAAACATGGGTTGATACAACTTCGATTATTGTGAGAAGGGCAGCAATAGAAAACGCGATATACAATATTGACGGAATTACAGACGTAACAAACGTACTCATAAATGGCGGTACTGAAAACATTACGTTGCAAGAAAATGTAATACCAATAAAGGGCGGTGTCATGCAGTTAGAAATCCCGGCAGCAATAGAAAACATAGATGAAATCATGGCAATTTATGCAGCAGAAGAAAAGGTTGGGCAACGCCTAGAAAAAGAAAGGGATAGAAATCTTGATACTTTGTATTCGCACAGCAACCGAATACGGAATATCGAGACGAGAAAAAATCCTAAAAATACAGCCGCAGGATACAGATAGCCTGGAAGATCGAAGATTTAGAGTGCTAATAAAATGGTACGACGATTATCCATATACATACAACGATCTCTTAAATCGCTTAAATAATCTACTGGGCAATGGAAATTATACACTGGTAGTATTGCCAGAAGAAATGGAACTGAAATGTTTAGTGGAACTAACAAGGAAGCAAATGTATGCTGATTTTGAAAAATTAATGGATGAAATTGTTCCGATGAACATGACAATGGACATAGGGTTACGATACAACCAGCACGAAACATTACATGCATTTACACATGATTATTTGAAAAATACACATGAACAGGTTAGAAATACTGTTCTGAAAGGAGAATGAAGATGGCAACGAAGACAACGAATTATGGATTGGAAAACCGGACGGAACAGATTTTTATGATGTCGATGTACAAAACAGCAACATGGATATTATCGATAAACAAATGAAAGCAAATGCTAATGCTATTACGCAGCTAAATTCTGACTTAAATAACAGAATAGAATTTACAATTACTAGCATAGATTCAAAATATGCATTCACCGGAAACAGTTATAAACATAATGGAAAAAGTATATATAAATGGATATTTCCATTGCAATTCTCCCAGTGTTGGGATTACAACTTGTTTTTGTTCCAGAAGGTTTTAGACCTAAAATAAAATGCGGATCGGCTTGCTATACCGATGATGATGTTAATTTAATATATTGGTGCTGTTAAAATTGACACAAATGGTGATATAACAATATATTTTCCTACAGTGTACTCAACATGTGTATATACCTCCATAGTATATGATATAGATTAATTTAATTTACGATAAATCATTAAAATTAATCCTAACAACACCGTTTGTATCACTGGATAATCCTATGTTTATATTTAAATTTGTATTATCCCATTGTAAAGCAGCACCTGTTACCAGACCTTGATACGCATTCCAATCACCGTTGCAAGCTGCTATATATAACTTTTCGTTATTTATGTCTGATATTTGCATGCCAATGCTTTTGCAATTTCAGACTGACATCTTTGCCAGTAAATCATTTTGTTTTGTTCCAGAAAATACTTTTGATAAAAATGCTCTTCAGAATTTAGCTGCGAGAGTTATGGATACACTCCGCAGCGTAATGGAATAAATTCACGTATAACAAACACACAAAGGAGAAAATTATGCGTGACAGAATTATAAGTAATGTACTAATAAAAATGGGCAATAGGATCAAGAAAAAAGAGCTAGATTATCTTGAAAATGTGTTGGTAGAAGAGTTCCGAGATGTACAGATTAAGAAAGAATCGACGGAATTGACGGAATACAATGACAGTTTAAGGAAGCTAAAAGATACGTTCCTTGCGACGCTGATTGTAGAAAATAAGTCCAGTCGGACGATATCGCAATATAATTTACATCTAACACAGTTCGCAGATTATTTCGCTGGAAAAGAGGCAAAAGACATAGATGCAACGGATATCCGAAGTTTTTTATATGCGTATAAGAGAAGTAGAGGAATATCGAATTTGTCCTTAAATAATAAGCGATCATCGATATCTTCATTTTTTAGCTGGTTGGCTGACGAAGAATACATTGACAAAGATCCGACTCGGAAAGTTAAGAAAATCAAAGTAACGAAGAAAAAGAAGAAAGCGTTTACTTCCGATGAGCTGGAACGTATGCGTATAGCATGTACGGATATTCGTGATCGAGCATTGATAGAGATGTTAGCCTGCACAGGTTGTCGTGTTTCAGAACTAAGCAACATAAATCTAAATGACATAGATTTTACTCGAAAGAAAGTGCGGATCATTGGTAAGGGAGATAAAGAAAGGACAGTATTTATCTCTGATCAGGCAATGATTTATCTGAATAGATATTTAGAAACCAGACAAGATAATAATATTTCACTTTTTGTATCTAAGAGGTATCCATACGATCGCCTGAGGAAAGACGGAATCGAGCGAATTGTAAGAGATTTAGGAAGATCATGTAATGTATATGCACATCCGCATAAGTTCCGACGGACGTTATGCACACAATTAATTAAGCGAGGCATGCCGATTCAGAATGTTGCGATATTGTTAGGTCATGCAGACATTAATATGACTGCCGGTACATATTATGATGCTTCAGACGATATGATCGAGTATGAATATATTCGTTATGCAGCTTAAAGAATAATAACAAATCTAATATATAAACTATTAAATCTGCTTAAAAGGGAAGGAGATTTTATTTTAAGAAAAAAATATTATAAAAAACAGATCGCCATGTTAAATAGCTATGGTAACGATAAATGAAAACTCAACAACACAACTAAATTCTGTAAGAAAAGAATTTTTGATGGAAAAATATCGAATCTTTTATCATTCCGAGTAAATATAGAGATACTAATCCAAGATAACAATTGGATAGCACGAATTCTACGGATATTACGCTTCAAAATATACATTAATAATTTGAACACATGGTGGAATAAATAGCAGCTTGTAACGGTGATTGGAATGCGTATCTGGTTGTCTTGTTGTGCTGCTTTACAAATGGATAATACAAATTTAAATATAAACATAGGATTATCCAGTGATAAACGGTGTTGTTAGGATTAATTTATGATTTATCGTAAATTAACATCTATATCATATACTATGGAGGTATATACACATGTTGAGTAATCACTGTAGGAAAATATATTGTTATATCACCATTTGTGTCAATTTTAACAGCACCAATATTATTAAAATTAACATCATCATCGGTATAGCAAGCCGATCCGCATTTTATTTTAGGTCTAAAAGCTTCTGGAACAAAAACAAGTTGTAATCCCAACACTAGGGAGAATTGCAATGGAAATATCCATTTATATATACTTTCCATTATGTTTATAACTGTTTCGGTGAATGCATATTTTGAATCTATAGTAATTGTAAATTCTATTCTGTTATTTAAGTCAGAATTTAGTTGTGTTGTTGAGAAAAAAGAAAGGAGAAAAAATGGCAGTAAAAACAGTACAAGCGACTATTAACGGTCAAACGTATACGTTAACACTTAACAGTACAAGTGGAAAGTATGAAGCTACGGTAACAGCTCCGTCTAAGAGCTCGTACAATCAATCCGGACATTATTACGGAGTAACAGTAAAAGCAACCGATGTTGCAGGAAACATAACAACAAAAGATGCAGCAGATGCAACTCTTGGAAAATCTTTACGTTTACAAGTAAAAGAAAAAGTTGCACCTATTATTGCGATAACAGCACCGACAGTTGGAACATACTTAACGAATAATAAACCAACGATTACCTGGAAGGTAACAGATGCAGATTCAGGAGTTAATCCGGCAACAATTGGAATTACGATTGATAGTGAAACAAAAATAACAGGAGATTCAATTGCCAAAACGGCAATCACCGGAGGATATCAGTGTACATATACACCGACAACAGCATTATCTGATGGTAGTCACACAATCAAACTTGATGCAAGTGATTATGATGGAAATGCAGCAGCTACAAGCTCAACGTCATTTAAGGTAGATACAGTTCCACCTGTATTAACGTTGTCCAGCCCAACGGACAAACTTGTTACAAATCAGTCTGCATGCACAGTAAAAGGTACAACCAACGATGCAACATCAAGTCCTGTAACAGTTACAGTTAAGCTTAATTCTGGAGCAGCAGAAGCAGTCACAGTTGGAAGCGATGGAAGTTTCAACAAGGCTCTTACTCTTGCAGAAGGTACAAACACAATTATAGTTGTCGCAAAAGATGGTGCTGGTAAGACAACTACAGTAACACGTACCGTTACGTTAAATACAGTGGCACCTACGATTAAGAGCGTAACGATTACACCAAATCCAGTAGATTGTGGAAAACATTCGTGATCAGTGTAGAAGTTACAAACTAGGAGATGAGTATGGTCAAAAGAGTATTCGGAAAGGTCGATGGCATAGAAGTGAATTATGATCATAGCAAAGGGGACTGGTGGAATGTACCAGTCCCACTTGATATAGATGGAGAATATGTGATCGAAGTAATAGCAGAGGACGAAGCAGGGAACCAAAGCTTTATAACAAGATTATTATATACTGTAAAGGTGAAAACATTTGCGCATCAGTTGCCACTTTCCGGATACTTGTTTGAAAAAGTTGAAAGGAAAATATGCTTCAATAGGATGTACCCAAAATGTAAGGAGGTACAAAGATGATAACTTTCATATTAGGAGAGGACAGACATGTAAAGTATTTTGTTCATTCAATAGGTCAATATGATTATTTTGTGATAAAGGATGCAAAATTTTCGTTGTTGCATAATGGCAAGCAAGAGGCAGCAGGCGTTTGTACAATCGAAAAGACGAAGAGAAAAATGGTTATTATGTTGATGTAAAAATACAACCAGTGCAAAAAAGCAGGATGTACACCTTAGAAATAGAATTAAAAATTGCAGATGAAATTATAAAAAACAGGAGAAGATGGAGGTAATTTAATGATAAAAATTGAAAAAGTTGAATTGTCTCCAAATCCTGTTGTTGTAAATGGAAAAGTAAAGATTTCTGTAACGATTGTTACGCATAATTACTTAAACAAAAATTATACACACAAACAGTTAGCGACTTATACACATAAACAGTTGAAAGACAGAGGAACAACATGATAAGAATTAGAGAAAGACCAGGAATGGTCTTATTTTTATGCAAAAATTAAATTTTCTTTAAGGAAAGGAAAGTGAGGTCATGAAGAAAAATATGGAACAGGCAAATTATGTTAAAGCAATCATAACGGGAATATTGGCATTCTTATCGTCTTTGTTAGGAATATTAGCAATTCCATGCGGACTAATGGTATCAAGCAATCTGGTTGATTATGGAACTGGATTGATCGCAAGCAAATTTAGAAACCAGGATATAAATTCTTATAGATCTATTCGTGGAATATTTAAAAAAATTGCAATGTGGTTGCTTGTCGTAGTTGGTGCGATCGTCGATGAAATGATTAAGTATTCAACTGCACAAATAGGAATTGACATAAAGGTTCAGTTTTTGATTGCAAGAATTGTGGCGATCTGGATTACATGTAATGAGGTGATATCAATTTTGGAGAACATCCAAGATATCGGTGTTCCAATTCCAGGATTTTAAAACCATTAGTGAAAAATATTAGATCACAGGTAGAGCACCAGACGGATATTCTGGAAAATGATGAGGAGGAAGAATAAATGGCAAAAGCAAGCACAATTCTTAAAAAAGCAAAAAGCTATATTGGAACAAAAGAAAAACCAGCAAACAGCAATAATGTAAAATTTAACACAGATTACTATGGGCACAGTGTAAAAGGGAGTTCTTATCCTTGGTGCTGCGCATTTGTATGGGATATCTTTAGATGTGTAATGCATCCGATCTGTTCTTCGGGGGCAAAAAAACAGCATATTGTCCGGATGTAGAGAATTATTACAAAAAACATGATCGCTGGCACTCAACTGGACAGGCAGGCGATCTCTGCTTGATGGATTTTGGAAAAGGAAGAGCGAGTCATATTGGAATTGTGGAAAAAGCAAACAAGGATGGAACATATACGACAATTGAAGGAAATACATCTAAGAGTAGCGATGATAACGGCGGTGCAGTAATGAGAAGAACAAGAAGCAAGAGTGTAATCCGCGGATTTGCAAGACCAGCGTATGATCCAGAGAAATATACAACAGTAAAGAAGACGTCCGATAAAGGTGCGATCAAATGGATGCAGAAAAAATTGAACGAATTAACACCAGGAACAAATATCGAAGTAGATGGTATTTGGGACAAAATGACAACCGCACAGCTTAAGAGATATTGGAAACGATTAGGATGGAGCACAGCAGGATCTTACTGTGGCAAGAAGACATGCAAAGCATTGTACGCAAACAGAAAAAATAATGAAACCGGGGAGAAATCCCTGGTCTTTTTTTTATGCAAAAAAATAATGAAAATTTAGGAAAAACATTGACATATGGTGCACCATATGTTATTATATATACATAAGGAGGTGAGAAGCAGATGAGCAAGAAAAAGAAAAAGCGAAAACTTAAAGAAGCGGTTCTCGTATTCAGCATCATTCAAAGTGTGGTAACTACGATATGCATGATATACGAAGCATTCTTTAAGTAATCGCAAGGTGGTGGTAAATCCAACTACCCACTGCCTATTTTAAATCATCTGTGAAAAAATGTCTATGGTTAAAGTAATAACAATATCAACCTGGATAACATTTATGTGCTTGTGTTATTTGGCAGTCAAAATGGATTAGATTTGTTTACAGGTATAGCATTGATTACCAATATTGTAAGTAATGTAATAAATATGATATATCTTTTAAAAGAAAAGGAGTGATAGCGTGCCAGTAGGAAAACCAACACCACAAACAATAGCAACAAAAATATGAGAAAAAAGCTGGTTGGATGTCAAAATCTTATAAATTAAAAAGAGAAGTAGTAGAAGAATTTGCGAGAGCTTGTGAAGAAGAAGGCGTCAGTCAGGCAAGCCAGTTAACAAAGATGATGAAAGAGTTTGTTGAAAAGCGAAAATAGTCAGGGATTTCCTGGCTATTTTTCTTATAAAAAACTTTATACGCACTTACAGTAAAGCCATCCATTCCGGACAAGACACCTTCTTCCCATCACAATACTGCGTAAGGATCGGCTGTCTCACATTCGGACGAGACAGATAATCTGCAAAAATCTCATCAACGATCGTATTAATAGAATTATAAGTTGTCTTTCCAGGAATGAATTTATGATCATAAGCTGTAGAAGATGTGATCGTAAAATCATGCCCTTTATTTCTATACCATTCTGTATACACACGATTCAAAGTAAATGACATGATCGCAAGAATATTTGCTTCAAGCGTTGCCCTTGGCCAAGTGGAATAAATCTCACAGGCGGCAACATTTTTGATGTAATCTTTATAGCGGACATAATAATTTTGCGCAGTTTTATCACCGACAGGACCATCATGAACAATAATATATTCAGGGATCACAACCCTGCTTAAAACGATCTCACCACTTTCGTTGACTGGCTTGATCTCAGATTCCGCAATCTTGGGAGGATAATTACCCCATAAGGTATGCGGACCGATCACGATCGGGTGTTCTTCTGTTGGAGTGTGGGTTTCTTCAGGAATCATGGAAACAGGCTGCAGGCCTTCCACACCGGAAAGAATCTGTGCACCTGAGATTGTGACAGGTTTATATTCATCAGAATGTATTTTAGATTATATTCAGAATAAGGCTGATTTTCACTCGGAGACATGCTGTATTCCACGGGAGGAGCAGGAAGGTCAACGACAGGTGTCTGCCCATTTTCATCAGTAGATACAGTCTCAAGAACAGAATCAGGATCACCAGTATAAGAAATCTCGATCGTAGCGTTAGGGATCGGGACGGCTCTCTGTCTTGAAGTTACCTGTATTTTTAACTGTCCATGATCGACAAGATTGTTAGTTTGTATTTCTGGCATAAAAATATCCTCGGAAGATCTTTTACTCTCACTATATGAGAAAATATGATATAATGTGCACAAGTAGTGTAAAAATGTATGCCAAAGAGATAAAGGAGACCACTATGCAGAAAGATTTTATATATGAGAATTATTTAAAAATGCCAGATGATCTTGAATTTGAGCAGGCAATGAAGGTTTATGAAGAACTGTTAGAAGAGAATCTTGAAGAAGATGAGATTTATGACAAGTTATGGGATCATGCACTTCATTGTATGATCGATTATGGAAGCCTCCGCGCACATTGGAAGATCACACCGAAGACAGACAGAAGCAATGATGATAGGACCGTGATGCACGATAGTGTGATCCATTCTTTAGATGAATTGGCAGCATATACAAAAGAGCATGGCAAAGAAGCAAAATGGAGAGATGAACTTGGATATCAAAGAAAAAGAATCGGAGATTTTGCATGTTATGTTTCTTTGATCTATGGAGTATTTGCAAGGTGAAATATGATGAGAGTGTCAAAAGTAAATTTTGCCAGATAAAACGATCAGTAAGGAGGACATTATAAGATGGCAAAGAAAGAACCAAAAACAAATGCAATGCGGATGCTTGAGAGAGCAAAGATCCCATTTGAAGTACATCGTTATGAATGTAAAGAATTTATTGATGGAATTACCATCGCAGATATGTTAAATGAACCATATGAAAGAGTATTTAAAACCCTCGTGACTGAAGGAAAAGGTGGAGGGTATTTTGTATTTGTCATTCCAATCGATCAGGAATTAGATCTTAAGAAAGCAGCGAAGGCAGCAGGTGAGAAGTCTGTGGAGATGATCCATGTCAAGGATATCAACAAGATCACAGGATATATCCGCGGTGGATGTACAGCAATCGGAATGAAGAAAGACTATCCAACAGTGCTTGATGAAAGTGCCAATGCACAGGAGAAGATCATTGTAAGCGGCGGTAAAAATGGAATCCAGATTGAACTTACGACCGAAGATTATTTAAAAGCCTGCAAGGGAAAAACGGCAGATATTACATTGAGGTAGGGAGTAGAAGTTATGATAGATGAAATCTTAAAATATAACAAAGAATTTGTAGAAGAAAAGAAGTATGAACAATATAAGACAAGCAAATATCCAGACAAGAAAATCGCAATCATCACTTGTATGGATACAAGACTGACAGAACTTTTGCCGGCAGCCCTTGGGATCAGGAATGGAGATGTGAAGATCATTAAGAATGCCGGTGGGGTAGTAAGCCATGCCTTCGGAAGTGTGGTACAGAAGTGTTTTAGTCGGAATCTTTGAACTTGGGATTGAAGAAGTCATGGTCATTGGACACACTGACTGTGGAGTACAGCATATTAATAGTGATATGATGATAAAACATATGATGGATCGAGGAGTCGATGAGGAGAAGATTGAGCTGATCCGTCATTGTGGTATTGATTTTGATACATGGCTGGAAGGATTTGACTGTGTGGAAAGTTCTGTAAAAGATTCTGTGGAAATGTTGAGAAAACATCCATTGATTCCAAAAGATGTGAAGATATCTGGATATGTGATGGATTCTGTGACAGGAGAGCTTCATGTTGTAGAGCCATAGAACAACTGCAGCATTATAAATGAGGAGGGATAAAAGGTATGAAAAGATATGGAAGATCATGATCTTATGTATGATCTTTTGTTTTTCTGTGCTGGATGCAGCAATGATGATGAAATGATCAGTGAAGATCATCCAAAACCAACGACAGAAAAAAGAACAGAGATCATCAAGCAAAAGACAACACAAAAAAAGAATTAAGTAACGGTTGATCAGGAACAATCAAAACAACAGGAAGATCGTATAAAGATCGCAATCGATGCTGGACACCAAAAGAAACAGATGAGTGAAAAAGAAGCGATCGGACCTGGTTCTGATAAGACAAAACCGATGGTATCCTCAGGAACCGAAGGTATTGTCACAAAACGAACAGAATATCAGGTGAATTTGGAAGTTTCGTTAAAGCTAAAAAGTGCATTGATCGCGAGAGGATATGACGTATATATGATCCGTGAGACGAATGATGTGTCACTCAGCAATAAAAAGCGTGCTCTTATGGCAAATGAAAGTGGTTCAGATATTTTATTAAGGATTCATTGCAATAGTGTAGATTCTCAGTCTGCAAATGGGGCGTTGACAATGAGTCCGACATTATCGAATCCATATTGCAGATCGATCGCGGCAGATAGTCAGGAACTTTCAGAATGTGTGGTAAGTACATTATGCAGAAGGACTGGGGCAGTGAACCGCGGTGTAACGCAGACAGATGAGATGACAGGGATCAACTGGAGTAAGATTCCAGTGACGATCGTTGAGATGGGATTTATGTCAAACCCAGAGGAAGACCAGAAGTTATCGGACAATCATTATCAATCAATGCTTGCAGAAGGAATTGCAGATGGTGTTGACCGGTATTACGAGAGAAGAGGAGAAGAGAACGAAGAAAAATGAATTATCGCGATCATCGTATCACTTGTGATCGCAGCACTTGTCATGGGATTAATGAAAGCGATGGCAGGAGCGGATATCAATTGGTTTCAGAGCTGTCAGATCGCAGGAATGAGATCTTTGGGATTAAGTCTTGGATGGATCCTTGGAATTTTAGGATTGTTTTTAGGAATGTATCAGTTCGCGATTCTGATCATTGTAGTTGGAGAGTCCTTGGGATGATCTATATGATCGTTGCAATGATGAGCTATCCGAATACGAAGAAAGATATGATCGTGTATGTTGTGTTGATCACTATATTGGTTGCAACATTTATATCATATTTTGTTTTGAAGGAGTTTGTTTTATCATCACTGATCAACAATGGCGGTTCTACAACCAATTTTTTAAATAATATTTTATGATATAAGTGACAGAAGTATAAAGACAAAGATATTAGGAGGAAATATTAAGAATCTAAAATAATTAACAAAAGTGATTAAATGTGTTTAAAAATACTCAAAGGAGAGCGATAAAATGAACACATCAAATATCACTAATTACAAGCCAAAAGATTTTGCTGAATTTTTAGGTGTATCTGTTAAGACATTACAACGTTAGGACAGAGAAGGAACTCTAAAAGCAAACCGAACTCCAACTAATAGACGCTATTACACTTATGACCAGTATCTACAATTTAAAGGTATAAATACTGAAAATGATAAGCGTCATGTAGTTATTTATGCTAGAGTGTCTACAAGAAATCAAAAAGATGATTTACTAAATCAAGTTGCATTTTTAAGACAGTTTTGTAACGCAAAAGGAATTATTGTAGATCAATGTATTGAAGATTATGGAAGTGGGCTTAACTACAACCGTAAAAAGTGGAATCAATTATTAGATGAAGTAATGGAACAAAAAATTAAAACCATAATAGTAACCCATAAAGATAGATTTATTAGATTTAGTTATGATTGGTTTGAAAAATTCTGTATGAAGTTTAATACGACTATAGTGGTAGTAAACAATGAGGAACTATCACCACAAGAAGAACTTGTGCAGGATATTGTTTCAATACTCCATGTGTTCTCTTGTAGGTTGTATGGACTTCGTAAGTATAAAAAAGCAAATAGAAAAGGATGAGGAAATTGCTAAAGAGCTTCAAGACAGAAATAAATCCAACAGAGGAACAGAAAATTCGTAAAACAATAGGAACTTGTAGATATATTTACAACTTCTACCTTGCTCATAATAAAGAGCTTTATAATAAAGGCGAAAAGTTTATGAGCAGTAACCAATTTAGAGTATGGCTTAACAATGAGTATCTTCCAAAGCATCCAGAATGTTTTTGGATTAAGGAAGCTTATTCAAAAGCAGTAACACAAGCAGTAAATAATGGACAAGCCGCATTTATAAGATTTTTTAAACATCAGAGTAGTTTCCCTAGATTCAAAAAGAAGAATAGATCTGATGTGAAAATGTATTTTGTAAAGAACAATCCAAAAGATTGCCGTTGTCAAAGACACAGAATCAATATTCCATCACTTGGTTGGGTTCGCATTAAAGAAAAAGGATACATTCCAACAACAAAAGATGGATATGTAATTAAAAGCGGTCATGTGTCAATAAAAGCTGGTAGATACTATGTTTCAGCTCTTGTAGAAATTCCAAATAACAAGATAGCTAATAGTTTCAATGAAGGAATTGGTATCGACCTTGGTTTAAAGGATTTCGCTATTGTTTCCAATGGTAAAATTTATAAGAACATTAATAGATCAGTAAGATTAAAAAAACTTGGAAAACAACTTATTCGAGAACAGAAAAATCTTTCTCGAAAGTATGAAAATTTAAAGAAAGGAGAATCTACTCAAAAAGCAAATATACAAAAACAGAGGCTTAAAGTACAGAAACTTCATCATAAAATTGATAACATTCGTACGGATCACATCAACAAGACAATCGCAGAGATAGTGAAAAACAAACCATCCTATATAACGATTGAGGATTTAAACGTATCAGGAATGATGAAGAACAAACATCTTTCAAAGGCAGTTGCTTCGCAGAAGTTTTATGAATTTAGAACAAAGCTTCAAGCGAAATGCAAGGAAAACGGAATTGAACTTCGTGTAGTAGACAGATGGTATCCATCATCGAAAACTTGTCACTGCTGCGGAGCGATCAGGAAAGACTTAAAACTTTCAGACAGAATCTTCCAATGTGACTGTGGTTATAGCGAAGATAGAGATTTCAATGCTGCACTTAATCTGAGAGATGCTACGACTTACGAAGTTGCATAAATAAATGCAAACGTAGGTATGTACCGAAGGCTATTTCGGGAATTAACGACTATGGAGTGTACAAGAACTTGTGAGTAGATATGATTTCGGTCAATCCAAAGCATACACGATGAAGTAGTAAGTAGAACTCGTGAGAGTCTACATTATCTCGATGTGAGTATGTTTAATCACATTTTGAGTAGCAGACAGACATGATACCAAAAGACCCAGTGATGTTATTAAGCTACATCAATACACAATTACGAGATTTTTATGATTCATATGAAGACCTTTGTAAGTCACTCGATCTCGATCAAAATGAAGTAAAACAAAAGCTTTCCATGATCGGATACGAATATGATGAATCATTAAATCAGTTTAAGTAGCAGACTAGTCGAATCAATGAAAATATGTTAAAATTGTACGTAAAGGAGAACATATTTATGGAGTTGATTCGGTTAGAAAATGTAAAGAAAATATATCAGACAGGAGAGGTGATCACCAAAGCCGTAGATGGGATCGATTTTACGGTGGATCAGGGTGAGTTCGCCTTGATCATTGGCGCCAGTGGTGCAGGAAAAACTACCGTTTTGAACATTTTAGGAGGTATGGATACTGCGACCAGTGGCGCTGTTTATATTGATGGAGAAGATATCTCCAAATGGAATAAAAAACAACTGACAGGATATCGAAGAGATGACATAGGATTTGTATTTCAGTTTTACAATCTGGTGCCCAATCTTACTGCAACAGAGAATGTAGAATTGGCACTTCAGATCAGTAAGAATCCTCTGAAAGCAGAAGAAGTATTAAAAGATGTGGGACTTGGACACCGTCTAAATAATTTCCCTGCGCAGTTATCTGGTGGGGAACAGCAGAGAGTTTCTATTGCACGTGCATTGGCAAAGAATCCAAAGATCTTGCTCTGTGATGAGCCAACTGGTGCCCTGGATTATCAGACAGGAAAATCTATTTTAAAATTATTGCAGGATACCTGTCACAAGAAAGGAAAAACAGTGGTTGTGATCACACATAACCTTGCGATCGCACCGATGGCAGACCGTGTGATCGAGATGAAGAACGGAAAGATCAGCAATATTATGATAAACGAACACCCTCAGCCGGTGGAGACGATTGAATGGTAGGAAATGCGTATGAAGAAAACGGCATTACATAAAGATATATACAGAACGATCACAGGAACCCTTCCGAGATTTTTATCAATCTTTTTTATCGTTGTACTGGGCGTTGCATTCTATTCAGGAATCCGTGTGACACAAAAAGATATGCATATCACAGCAGACCACCAGTTTGATGGAAGTCGGCTGATGGATGTCAAAGTCATGGGAACACTTGGGATTTCAGAAGAGAATCTGACAGCCCTTCGGAAGTTAAAAAATGTGCAGTCGGTCGAAGGAGGACATTCTGTAGATGTGATCGCAAGGAAGCAGGGAAGTGACGAAGAACATGCAATCAAAGTTATGGGGAAGACTGATAAATTAAACCAGATAACGATCATAGATGGAAAACTTCCACAAGCATCGGGAGAATGTCTGGTAGATGAATGGTATGCCCAGCAAAATGATCTGAAAACAGGGGACGTTTTAAATTTGTCTTCTCGAAATGAAGATGATCTTAAGGATACTCTGAAAGATACAACCTATAAGATCACAGGAATCGGAAGTTCATCAGAATATCTTTCAAGATCCAGAGGAAGCACTGGCATTGGAACGGGAACGTTGTCAGGCTTTATTGTGGTGCAACCATCAGAATTTTCCTCAGATATCTATACAGAAGTTTATCTGACTGCGAAGGAGCGAAGCAAGAGAGAGCCTACAGTGATGCTTACAAAACAAAGTAAAACAGCTGGAAGAAGAGATCAAAGATATTTCCAAAATAGAAAATGAGAAACGGTTAAAATCTGTTCAGAAAGAAGCCGAAGAGAAGATCGACAAGAAAGAAAGAAATTCAAAAGAACGAAAAAGCATATAAGAAACTAGATCAAGCCGAGAAAAAGCTAAAGAAATCCAGACAAAGATCAAAGATTCCAAAGCAAAATTAGCGAAAAGCAAGAAAGAGATCTCTGATGGAGAGCAGCAGATCAAGAATGCAAAAGCTCAGTATCAGTCAGGGATTAGACAGATTCAGAATGCCAGAAAGCAGTTAAAGACACAGAAACAAACAATTCGGTCAAAAAGCAAAGAATTAAAAACACAGGAGGCAAAGCTAAAGACACAGGAGAAGAACTTACAGACAAAGAACAGCATATTCAGGGTGCCATGCAGGCTGGAATGATCTCACAGGAAGAAGCGAAAGCTTCCTTAGCACAGATTAATGCAGGAAAAGAACAGATCAAGACAGCAAGAAGCAAGATCAATGCAGGGAAAAAACAGATCAGCAGGGCAAAGACAAAGATTGCAAAGGCTGAAACAACCTTGGATCAAAAAAGTAGCCAGCTAAAGAAAGCAAAGCAAACGATCAAAACAAATGAAGCAAAATTAGTATCAGCAAGAAAACAGATCACCTCCGGAGAAAAAAAGATTGCAAAAGCAGAATCAAAACTTTCATCCGGGGAGAAAAAATTAAAGAGATCAAGAAAGAAAGCAGAAAAAATTCAAGGAAGCCGAGCAGAAGATTGCAGATGCCAGACAGGATGTTAAGGATATCAAGAAAGGGAAATGGTATGTCTTAAACCGTGAGAAGATGCAGTCTTATGTGGAATACGGACAGGAAGCAGACAGAATTGCAGCGTTAGGACGAGTGGTACCGGTCATCTTTTTCTTAGTTGCAGCACTGGTAAGCTTAACAGCGATGACACGTATGGTCGAAGAGCAGAGAACACAGATCGGTATGATGAAAGCATTGGGATACAGTGGAGTTCATATTGCAATGAAATATGTGACCTATGCCCTCGCAGCAACGCTTAGTGGAAGTATTCTAGGGGCAGTGATCGGTGAAAAACTGCTTCCATGGATCATCATTAACGCTTATAAAATGATGTATACAGGACTGGGAGATGTCTATACGCCATTAGAGATCGAATATTCTGTGATGGCAGGTGGACTGGCGGTTGGAGTTGTTGTTTTAGCAGTATTATCTGCATGTTATAAAGAATTAAGAGAAAAACCTGCACAGCTGATGCGTCCAGTTGCTCCAAAAGAAGGAAAAAGGATTTTGTTAGAACGGATTCCATTTATCTGGAAACGATTAAGTTTTATCTGGAAAGCAACGATGCGAAACCTCTTCCGCTACAAGAAGAGATTCTTTATGACGATCTTTGGAATCGGCGGATGTATGGCATTATTACTCTTAGGATTTGGAATCAAAGATTCGATTTCAGCAATCTCAGAAAAGCAGTATGGGGAGATCATTACTTATGATTTCTCAATCACACACAAAGACGGGATCAGCGAGACAAAGAAAGAAGATCTGATCCAGTATGCAAAGAAACAAGAACATATGACAGATTTGATAGAAGTAAGCGAATCTGCAGTGACGATCCGTGCTAATGGGAAAAAACAGGATGCAACGATGATCCAGCCAATGTCCAAAAAAGATCTGAATGGCTATATCAGCCTTCAGGATCGAAAGAGTAAAACAAAGTATCAGTTAGATGATGATGGGATCATCTTAACAGAAAAGGCAGCGTCCCTGCTTGGTGTGAAAAAAGGAGATTCGATCAAGATCCAACGGTCTGGAGATAAACAGATCACAGCAAAAATAAGTCAGATCACAGAAAATTACATGCAGCATAAAGTCTACATGACACCAAAACTTTATGAGAAACTGTATCATAAAAAAGCACAAACGACAGGTATATATTGTATTGAAAAGAATATATCTAAGAAAAGATGCAGGAAAATGGAAAACAGATTCTTGCAAGAGATGAAGCCTCAACACTGCATTTTTGTGCCGACGATGAGAAGACAATGTCAGATATGGTCAATAACTTAAATATTGTGGTGGTTGTTCTGATCGTATCTGCAGGACTTCTTGCATTTGTGGTATTATATAACTTAAATAACATTAACATTTCCGAGCGTAGAATGGAACTTGCAACGATCAAAGTTCTTGGATTCTATGACGGTGAAGTCGGAGCGTATGTGTATCGAGAGAATATCCTTTTAACGATCCTTGGAACGATCGCAGGAATTATTTTAGGAATTATTTTACACAAATACGTAATCTTCACAACAGAAGTTGACTTGATCATGTTTGGAAGGCAGATTTATGTGCAAAGCTATATTTACAGTATTTTACTAACAATCGCTTTTTCGATTCTTGTAAATGCCTTCGTGTATTTCCAATTGAAGAAGATCGATATGGTTGAATCGTTAAAAAGCACAGAGTGACAGAAAGGAAAAGAGACTATGAAAATGAACGAATTAATGATTTATCAAGTGTTTCCACTAAGAGCATTAACAGATGGGCAGCCATCTCATGGAATTCTCGAGATGATAGACTGGATTCCACATATTAAAAAATTAGGAATGAATGCAGTATATTTTTCACCTGTATTTTCATCCAGTGATCATGGATATGATACAAAAGATTATCAGAAGATCGATGAGAGACTTGGAACCAATGAAGACTTTAAAAAGATGTGTGATGCCATGCATGAAGAAGGAATCCAGGTGATCTTAGACGGGGTATTTAATCATGTCGGAAGAGAGTTCTTTGCATTTGAAGATGTGAGAGAAAAGAAATGGGATTCTCCATATAAAGATTGGTTCTATATTAATTTTGATGGGAATAGCTGCTATGATGATGGATTCTGGTACGAAGGATGGGAAGGACATTTTGAACTGGTCAAATTAAATCTTGACAACGAACAGGTTAGAAATTATTTATTAGAATCTGTCGGAATATGGATCGATAAATTAGGGATTGATGGATTAAGACTGGATGTTGCTTATATGTTAAACCGCAATTTCATGAAAGTGTTGGTTGACTTTGTTCACAGCAAGAAACCAGAATTTTGATGATCGGAGAAATGCTTCATGGTGATTACACACAGCTTGTGAATCCAGAGCTGTTGGATTCTGTGACAAATTATGAATGTTATAAAGGTTTGTATTCAAGTTTCAATACACACAATATGCATGAAATCGGATATTCCCTAAACCGTCAGTTTGGACCAGAAGAATGGACGTTGTACAAAGGACTTCCATTATATAATTTTGTAGATAACCATGATGTGGAGAGAATCGCAAGTCAGTTAGAGGATAAAGAGCATTTACCATTGATCTATGCAATGGAATTTGCGATGCCAGGAGTTCCGGGTGTTTACTATGGAAGTGAATGGGGAATGGAAGGAAAGAAAGAACAGGGAAGTGATGACAGCCTGCGTCCAAGAATCCATAAAGAAGATTTAGTAGAAAATGAATTAACAAACTATATCGCACAATTGGCAAAAGTAAGAGCTGGATCACCAGCTTTAAAATACGGTGATTACTTACAATTAGCGATCGCACCAGATGTTCTTGTATTCCAGAGAAGAACGAATGAAGACCGCATCATTTTTGCAATGAACTGTGGTGATGGCGAATTTACAGCACATTTTGATGCTCAGGCAGGATGCGGGATTGATTTGATCACAGGAGATTCCGTTGATTTTGGAGGGGGACTTACGATCCAAGGAAAAACAGCAATGATAATTCGAACAGAAGAGGTATCCCTTCCTTGACTTTTATGTTAAAAACATATAAAATTAAATGAGTGTGAATACACAAAAAATTGAATAAGGAGGAAACCTGTGGTTGGTATTATTATAGCCATTATCGCAACTCTGGTTATCGCAGTTCCGGTATCTGCCTATGTAGCGAATACAAGAAGCAAGAAGGCAATGGAAATTACGATCGGGAATGCAGAAGATAAAGCAAGAGAGATTATAGATGAAGCAATCAAAGCAGCAGATGCGAAGAAACGTGAAGCTTCTTTGGAAGTAAAAGAAGAAACTATAAAAGCGAGACATGACTTCGAAAAAGAGACAAAAGAACGCAGGGCAGAACTGCAGAAGTATGAGCAGAGAGTTCTTTCTAAGGAAGAGACTGTCGAGAAGAAAGCAACCGTGCTGGAACGCAAAGAACAGTCATTAACAGCCAAAGAAAAGAACATCGATACAGAGAAAGCTCAGTTGCAGGAACTGCAGGCAAAACATCTACAGGAACTGGAAAGAATTTCTGGGTTGACCTCTGATCAGGCAAAAGAGCAATTATTATCAGCAGTAAAAGAAGATGTGAAACACGAGACAGCAATGTATGTCAAAGAAATGGAGACAAGAGCGAAAGAAGATGCCCGAAAGAAAGCCAAGGAATATGTGGTAACTGCAATTCAGAAGTGTGCAGTTGATCATGTGGCAGAGACAACGATTTCGCTGGTACAGCTTCCAAACGATGAGATGAAAGGAAGGATCATCGGTCGTGAAGGACGTAATATCCGTTCCATTGAGAACGCTACGGGAGTTGAATTGATCATCGATGATACACCGGAAGCTGTTGTACTGTCAAGCTTTAATCCGGTTCGACGCGAGATCGCAAGAATCGCTTTAGAGAAATTGATCGTGGATGGAAGAATCCATCCAGCACGCATCGAGGAGATGGTTGAGAAAGCTACAAAAGAAGTCGAAACTATGATGCGCGAAGAAGGAGAAGCAGCAACATTAGAACTTGGGGTTCATGGAATCCATCCAGAACTTGTCAGACTTCTTGGAAGAATGAAGTTCCGTACAAGCTATGGACAGAATGCGTTAAAGCATTCCATGGAAGTTGCTCAGTTATCCGGACTTTTAGCAGCAGAGATCGGTGTCGATGTGAGAATGGCCAAGAGAGCAGGTCTGCTTCATGACATTGGTAAATCCATCGACCATGAAGTAGAGGGTTCCCACGTAGAACTTGGTGTGAATTTGTGTAAGAAGTATAAGGAGAATCCAATTGTCATCAATGCAGTGGCATCTCATCATGGGGATGAAGAGCCAGAATCATTGATCGCATGTCTGGTACAGGCAGCTGATGCAATCTCAGCAGCACGTCCAGGTGCAAGAAGCGAGACACTGGAAAGTTATACAACAAGATTAAAACAGCTGGAAGAGATCGCAGACTCCTTCCAGGGTGTTGATAAAACTTTTGCAATTCAGGCAGGTCGAGAAATTCGAGTTATGGTAGTTCCTGAACAAATCAGTGACGATGATATGATCTTACTGGCGAGAGATATCTCAAACCAGATCGAAGAGAATCTGGATTATCCAGGACAGATCAAGGTCAATGTGATCAGAGAGTCACGAGTTGTTGACTATGCGAAATAACAAGAAGCGATAGAGAAATCTATCGCTTTTTCCAATTTATAACGTGAGTGTCAAAAGTATAAATAAAGGAGATTTTTTATGAAAGGATACGAGAAACTAGAACAACATCTGATACATCAGGGAAAAGTTGTTGGATTTTATGAGGATATTGTAAAACTTCCAAGCGGCAAAGTTGTCACATGGGATCTGGTCAAACATAAAGGGGCAGCAGCTGTTGTTCCTGTTACAGACAAAGGAACGATCTTACTTGTAAGACAATACCGTAATGCCCTTGATCAGGAAACACTGGAAATCCCGGCAGGTGGAATTGAACCCGGGGAAACACCTCTGGAGTGTGTCACAAGAGAGATTGAAGAAGAAACAGGTTTTATTGCTGGAAAAATGACCCACCTAATGACTGTGATCACAGCCATCGGTTTCTGTGATGAAAAGATTCCGATTTATGTTGCAACTGATCTAAAGCTGTCTAAACAGCATTTGGATGAGGATGAATTTATCGATGTAGAAGAATATACAATCGATGAGATCAAAGATATGATCTTTTCTGGAAAGATCATTGATGCAAAAACAATTTCAGGAGTTCTTGGATATCTGAACATGGAGAAATAAAAGACAAGATCAGGAAAACAGAATATAAAAGACAGGCACTGCATAAGATATGACAGGAGGAAAAAATTGTGGAAAAAGAGAAATTCTTTTCAGGATTATGGATCATCATTGGGTTAATCTTTGGGAGTGTATTTACAAATTTTGTATACCAGGATTATCTCGCATATGGAGGTACCGTAAGATCACTGGTTTTAAATAATACGGATCTATATAAAGCAAGTATCAGTCTGTTTTTTTATATTTTGTTTAAAAGGGGAAAACAGTATGCATTTATTTATCTGGGGGCATATCTTTTGCAACCTTGGATTTTTTTATACAGTTTTGCATTTTGTATGGCATTTTTCTTTGGATCAATGTTATCTTTGCAGATCGTGCAAATGGGCATCAAAGGACTGGTTCTTGTATTTATGAGTTTATTTCCACATTTTATCTGTTATGTGATCACCTTGCTGCTGCTGATCAAGCGAAACTTTTATGCCCAAAAAAAAGAAGAAATGCTCTATGAACAGAGACATTCCTTCTTATTTCGTTTCAGTATTTGGTTTGAAATAACATTTATAATACTGGGATGCATCCTGGAAAGTTTCATCAATCCGTCGATCATGTCAGGAATCCTGAACCTTTGGAAGTGATATATCTAGGATCTTATACGTTTCTATATATAATCTGCCATGCGGTAAAGCAGAGCAGCAGATTTGTCCCATCCAAGACAAGGATCAGTGATAGACTGTCCATATACACCGTTACCGATGGACTGGTTGCCATCTTCGATATAACTTTCGATCATGATACCCTTAACAAGAGATTTGATCTCAGGTAAGAAACTTCTGCTGTGAAGAACTTCCTGTACGATACGAGGCTGCTGATCCCATTGTTTCCCAGAGTTAGAGTGGTTTGCATCAACGATAACAGCAGGGTTCTTTAACTGGAATTTCTCGTACATATAAGCAACACGAGTCAGATCTTCATAATGGTAGTTTGGAATATTGTTTCCATGACGGTTGACAGATCCACGTAAGATGGCATGTGTCAGAGGGTTACCATCTGTCTTGACTTCATATCCATTTGCAATGAAATCATGCTGGTGCTGTCCAGCTGTGATAGAGTTCATCATAACAGTTAAGTCACCACCAGTTGGGTTCTTCATTCCGGCAGGAATATCAAATCCACTAACTGTTAAACGATGCTGCTGGTTCTCTACAGAACGAGCTCCAACGGCAACATAAGATAAAAGATCTTCCATATATGGCCAGTTTCCTGGATAAAGCATTTCGTCTGCAGCAGGCATATGGAATTCTTCTAATGCTTCCATATGAAGTTTGCGGACAGAACGAAGTCCACTAGCCATATCTGGTGCTTTCTCAGGGTCTGGCTGATGAACCATACCTTTGTATCCGTCACCTGTTGTACGAGGTTTGTTTGTATAAATACGAGGGATGATCAGTAACTTATCAGCAAGATCTTTTTGAACTCTTGCCAAACGTCCGAGATAATCCATAACAGCAGTTTCATTATCTGCAGAACATGGCCCGATGATAACTAAGAATTTATCAGATGCGCCTGTGAATACATCACGGATTTCTTTGTCTCTTGCAGCTTTGATTTGTTTTGCTTCTTCACTCAGAGGCATCTCTTCTTTTAGTTCCTCTGGAGAAGGCATTTTAGCGATTTTGTGCATTCCCATAGTTGTTTTCTCCTTAACAATTCATACAATAAAGCAAATTTGCTTGTGTATATTTTAACAAATAATAATCTTTGTGTAAAGATAAGGAAATGTGAAATGGGACTTTACAAAACAGACAGGAGTTATTATAATAAAATTTATAAACAGGAAACACTTTCATTTTCTGGTAATTGAATATTGAAGTAGAGAAGATTGATTCTCCAACTTCAGGGCAGAGTGAGATACGAAAGTATCAATTCTCGACTGGCGGTGATACTCCAAGAGAGGCAAGTCCGCGAGCGTTTGGCCGATCAGGTTAGAATCCTGAACCAACAGTATAGTCTGGATGAAAGAAGTAGTTGGATGACATATCTTAAGATGTTATGCAGATAGAAGATATGTGATCAAGTCAGAAGCCCTGTCGTTTATGTAGATAAATGGACAGGATTTTTTAATTTATAGGGAGACCCTATAAATCTAAGATTTTAAATCAGAAAGGGAGAATTATCATGGCAGGAGACACAATGACAATGAAAAGAACGAAGTTCAATATCAGAACGATCGCAGTGACAGGTATGTTAGGAGCATTAGCAACTGTGCTGATGTTTTTGGAATTTCCAATTCCAATGTTGATACCACCATTTATCAAGTTTGACTTTTCCGAACTTCCAGCATTACTAGCAGCATATGCGATGGGACCGGTATCTGGAATTGCAGTATGTTTTATCAAGAATGTGATCAACCTTCTTCATACACAGACAGGTGGAGTCGGAGAACTATCTAACTTTATCTTAGGTGTATGCTTTGTATTACCAGCAGGACTTATTTATAAGAGAAAGAAAACACAGAAGAGTGCAATGATCGGAGCATTAGCAGGAGCAGTCCTGATGTCAGTAGTCAGTGTATTTTCAAACTACTTTGTTGTATATCCAGTATACACAAATTTCATGCCAATGCAGGCAATTCTTGGAGCATATCAGGCGATCAACAAGAATGTAAAGACATTATGGGATGCATTGATTTGGTTTAATATGCCATTTACATTTATCAAAGGAATGTGCAGTGTTGTGATCACATTCTTTATCTACAAGAAGATTTCTCCAATCTTAAAGGGAACAAACAGATAAGAAGATAAGAAAAAGGTGTCGGAATAAGAATTCCGGCACCTTTTGCGTACACAGAGTTAAAAATTAATCTTCTAATTTTTTAGCTGCTTTTTCCATAAAAGGTTCACTGGCAACGATGAATCTTTCGTGAGTACCGATTCCAACACGTCCTTTGTTATCAGTTACTTCTACATGGAATACCAGACGTTTGCGGTCGATCTCTGTTAAGGAACAATGACATTTGATCGTTCCACCAACTGGTGTTGCGGAAACATGCGCAATGTTTAAATTTGTTCCAACAGTAGTCTGTCCTTCATCAAGTTTTCCAGCTAGTAGATCAACTGCAGAGTGCTCGATCAAAGAGATCATGGCAGGTGTGGCATAAACAGGAAGGCTCCCGCTTCCCTCATTTCTCAGCAGTGTTTTCTGAACTACTTCTTCTGTTAATTCGATTTCGTCTCCAACATGAATGTTCATAATTTTCTCTCCTAAAATTTTAGTTTATATGTATATCTTTAGTATAGCAAAGTTCGTTAAAAATTCCATAGTTTTTTCACATTTTTACAAAAAATTGCACAAGGAAGAAAGACTGGACTCGATTTAAAAAATAAGGTATGCTATTGGTAAATTGGAGGTGCTTGGTTTGAAATTATATTTGATCAGACATGGAGAAACAGATTGGAACAAGGAATTTAAGATTCAGGGAAGTTCAGACATCGAATTGAATGAATATGGAAGAGAATTGGCATTTATTACGCGAGAAGGTCTTAGACATATTCCATTTGATATCGCATATACCAGTCCGTTGAAACGTGCGAAGGAAACAGCAGAGATCATTCTTGGAGGCAGGAATATTCCGCTATATGAAGATAAACGGGTCCAAGAAGCGTGTTTTGGATCGTTTGAGGGTGCAACATTAAAGGAATTGAGAGAAAGACAGGATCCATTTCTCAAATTCTTTGATGCGCCAGAAGAATTTAAAAAAATTGAAGGATGTGAGACACACGAAGAGGTAATCGCAAGATCATCTGATTTTTTCAATGATATGATCTTGCCAAATGAGAAAAATATCAACATATAGCAGTATTTTCTCATGGAGCATGGATCCACAGCTTACTTACATATATTTATCAGAGAGAGATTAAGGAATACTGGCATGCGCCAAGACAGGAAAACTGTGGTGTGACAACGATCCAGATTGAAGATGGTGTCTGCCATGTATTAAAGGAATCAGAGATTTTCTACAATAAAGATGGAGAATGATATATGACAAAAAGACAATTTATGGAGGAGTTAAGATCTTCCTTAGAGGGAATGGTATCACAGGTAGTGATTCAGGAGAACATGAATTACTATGAGGATTATATCAATGAGCAGATCCGAAATGGAAAGAACGAACAGGATGTATTGAATGAATTAGGAAGTCCGAGACTGATCGCCAGATCGATCATTGATGCCAAAGGTGAGGATGATGACTATGTACAGACAGAGTATTACGAAGAGGAACAGGATGAAGGAACACCAGAAGATATGTTTGGTGGTAACACACATATTTTTACGATGAATTCTACAAAGTTCAAACTTGGATGTCTACTGTCAGTGATCATATTTATTTTTATCATTTATTTACTATTTCATGTATTTAGTGCAATGATGGTTGTGTTAGGCCCCGTGATCATTATCGGTGTGATCGTAGCTTTGATCATGAAGATCACAGGAAGGTAAGGAAACAAAGAAAGGAATCAATATGGATATAAATGAAGAAGCATATGCGATACAGGAAGAAGTGGTCGAATTTCGAAGAGCACTGCACCGTTGTCCTGAGATAGCATTTCATGAAACGATGACGATGGAATATATCAGAGAACATCTGGAAGAATGGGAGATTTCTTATAAGATTTTGATCCATCAGGAATCATTGCAGTTGTTGGCAATGGCAAGAAAGAAACGATTGCATTAAGGGCAGACATGGACGCATTGGAAGTACAGGAAGAGACAGGACTTGATTTTGCATCTTTGAATCACGGATGTATGCATGCATGTGGACATGATGGACACACAGCAATCTTACTTGCAACAGCAAAGATATTGAAGAAACATGAATCAGAACTTGACCGCAGAGTATATCTTGTATTTCAGCCTGCGGAAGAAACCGCAGAAGGAGCCAGATTCATGTTGAAGACAGGAGTTTTGGACAGTGTGAAACGCATTTATGGAATCCATATTTTTAACGGTATACCGTCTGGCAAGATTTCACTGGAAGCAGGCCCAAGAATGGCAGCGACAAACTGGCTGGCAGTTCATTTATACGGAAGATCAGGACATGCAGGGAAACCACATGAAGGGATTGATACTGCAGTGGCAGTATCTTCCATGGTTATGAATTTTCAGAGCATCATCAGCAGGAATTTAAATCCATTAGATCCAGCAGTTTTAACGATCGGAAAGGTCGAAGCCGGGACAGCGAGAAATGTGATCGCAGGGGAAGCAAAGATCGAAGGGACTGCAAGAACATTTTCCAGACAAGCTCAGGAGATGATCGAGCACAGAGTCAAAGAGATCGCGAAAGCCCATGAACAGATGTATGGAGTAGATGTTTCGGTTGATTTTCAACAATCAAGCCATGGGGCACTGATCAATGATCCGGGTGTTGTAGAAGATGTCATGGAGAAAGCAGGGGAAGTCTTTGATCCGTCAGAGTTTACCCATGTTGAAGCAATGATGTTAGGAGAAGATTTTGCAAATTATCTGGAAGAAATGGATGGATGTTTTGCATTTATCGGTGGCGGCGACCACCCTGCAAACCATCATGGAAAGTTTGATTTTGATGAAAAAGCATTGATCAGTGGTGTCCGTCTCATGCTGACATTTGTAATTGTATAAGATATAGTTCATGAAAATCAGTTGTAGACAGGAACAACATATGATATAATCAAAACCAACAGAAACACGTATATTTAATAGAAAGGTAGGGAAATATGAATTTAGTATACCACAGTACAAGAAATAGTGAAGAAACAGCAACCGCCTCTGAAGCTATTTTAAAAGGATTAACAAGCGATGGAGGATTATTTGTACCAGACAGCATTCCAAAATTAAATGTATCGTTGGAAGATCTGACACAGATGTCCTATCAGGAAATTGCTTATGCAGTCATGAAAGAATTCCTTACAGATTTTACAGAAGAAGAATTAAAGACATGCATTAATAATGCATATGACAGCAAATTCGATACAGAAGAGATCGCAGTGACAAAGAAAGTAGATGGCGCATATTATCTGGAATTATTCCACGGAGCAACCATCGCATTTAAGGATATGGCATTATCTATTCTGCCACATTTACTTGTAACATCAGCAAGAAAGAATAATGTAAAGAATGAGATCGTGATCTTAACAGCAACATCCGGAGACACAGGAAAAGCGGCTTTAGCAGGATTTGCAGATGTACCGGGAACAAAGATCATCGTATTCTATCCAAAGTCTGGAGTCAGCCCAATTCAGGAAAAACAGATGGTAACACAGAAGGGTGACAATACATACGTGATCGGAATCAAAGGAAACTTTGATGATGCTCAGACAGGTGTTAAGAAGATGTTCTCTAACAAAGAGTTAGCGAAAGTGATGAATGACAACGGATTCCAGTTCTCATCTGCAAACTCAATCAACATCGGACGTTTAGTGCCACAGGTTGTATATTATGTAAAGGCTTATGCTGATTTATTAAAACAGGGTGCATTAAAGGCCGGAGAACCTATGAATGTAGTCGTTCCAACAGGAAACTTTGGTAATATTTTAGCTTCTTATTATGCAAAACAGATGGGTATTCCAATCGGCAAATTTGTCTGCGCATCTAATAAGAATAAAGTATTATTTGATTTCTTTGAGACAGGAAAATACGATCGTAACAGAGAATTCTATGTTACAACATCTCCATCTATGGATATTCTGATCTCAAGTAACTTAGAGCGTATGATCTATAGAATTGCAGGAAATGATGCAAAACAGTGTGCCAAATTTATGGCAGCATTGACAAAAGACGGTGAATATGTGATCACAGATGCCATGAAAGCAGAATTATCTGAGTTCTTTGGAGCTTTCGGAAGTGAAGAAGAAACAGCAGTGAAGATCAAAGAAGTCTATGATAAAGAAGGATATGTGATGGATACACATACAGCAGTCGCAGCAGTTGCATATGACAAATACAAAGCAGCGACAGGAGATGACAAAACTCCAACAGTGATCGCTTCTACAGCAAGTCCATACAAATTCACAAGAAGTGTTATGGATGCGATCGATCCAGCATACGATGCAGAAGATGACTTTGAATTAGTTGATGAACTTAACAAAGTATCTAAGACAGCAATTCCAAAAGCGATCGAAGAGATCAGAACTGCACCAGTTCTTCATGATACGGTATGTGAGACAGCAGGAATGGAAGACGAAGTGAAGAAGATTCTTGGAATCTAATGAATCATAAAAAAGCAACCCATGGAAGAAAATGGGTTGCTTTTTTTATGCAAAAATGTTATGATAAACCAAGATAGGGAATAAATGGAAGAGAATACAATATCAGATAATTATAAAAACATATCAACAAGATAAATCTAAGATGAGATCAATCAGATCTGACAAATCCATTCACGACATATGATGATCGAATGATGATGAATCCAAGGGAAGCTGACAATTGAATAAGACCATTTTCCGGCACAGTCCGGGAGGACATATTCCGCCATGATCTGCGGGCAATGAATTTTATGCCATGAACAATAGGATTGAGGTTCTTTTATGATACCACGAAGAGCACAGGGAGCGAACAAGGATATGATAATGAGACTTCTGCATGGTCATGGAGGTGAGTGCAGCCTGTCATAAGAATGAGGGGAGCCGGGAGGCTATGAGACATTTTGTCTGTTGGAGAATGAGGGAAATATAAAGATATGACAAGGAGGAGAGTACATTATGAAGAAAAAGAGACAATGGTTCATGTGCCTTGGGATGATCGGAGTTTTTACGGCATCCGTAATCTTATCTGTGTTTGGACAGCGAAAGGTGAAAGCACAGTTAAATACTGAGAATGCGGGGAAGATCACAAGCAGTTGGGCAGATGAGAAACATATTTTCTCATCATTTGACGATGAAAAAGCACTTTCAGTGGATGCATCCTACGGTTTTAAGATGCATGCAACAGATCAGACGAAGACGATCATAGAAGCAGGAAAGAAAGCAGCAAAATTACCAGAGATCGAGATGCCGGATTTCCTTAAAAAGTATACATGGTTTCAGACTTCACAAAATACCGCAGGGAATATTAAGATCCGAAAAACAAATATGGAGATCTATCAATGCAAAGCCGATGGAAGTAATGGCCATTGGGAAAAATTAGATTTGGTCATGACGGTTACTGGAATCGAAAAGTATAAGAATCAAGACGGTTATGTGGCGATTGGAAGCGGCATCAATGGATGTGCTTATGTTGGAATCGAAGAGATGACATTAAAAAGTGATTTTTATAAAGCAGGAACGAATACACCAGTAACGATCAAAAGTAATATGACGTTAAAGGATATTGATACATATCAGTATATCGGGATCAAAGCAAACAAGATTCACGGAGAATATGTATCAAAGAATACAAAATTAAGTTGTAAAAGATCAGGGGAAACTAGTATTTATTATGCGGATTTTCCAGATAATTACAGTAGTGAAGATTTTACTTGTGTAGGATTTACATTTGCATCAGATTCTTTTGAATATACATTCGGAAGGAGTCTTGAAAAAGCACCAACAAAAGAGGAGCAATATGTAGGATATGGACAGAATATGATCCGCTTTGACCCAGTTGACCCAACCAAAGAGGTGATCGGAGAAGATGGGACCAAGACGGAACATCTAAGAGTGCAAGATCTGGCAAAATCTTGGGATTATGAAGTCAGTCAGGTAATTGCGGGAGAAATTCCAAAGGCACATTATTTTGATAAGTTTGCATTTGAAGATCAGATCGAATCCTGTTTAAAGATTCTGGATATCAAGGTTTACGGAGATGATGAGGATGTAAGCAGTCAGTTTGATATTTCACAAAACGGCAATCTTGTAAGAGCAGAACTTAAGAATCCGAAAGATGCCGAATTTTATAAAAAATCTGTTTATAAATTAAAGATCAAAGTAAAGATGAATATTCCGGAGAATGCATCCAAAGAACAGTTAGATCAATTGCGTAAGATATGGAAAGAACATGGGCATTATAATACAAAGGAAACGATGATCACAGAAAAAAATACAGCGAAAACGATCATTAATGATAAGATAGAAATGACCAATGAGGTGTGTGAGATATCGAAAAAGAAAAGGCAAAGAATCAGGTAAAGCAAATTTTGATTCAGGATACATCCTTTGCAAGTGTGATGGATATGAAGTTACAGGATATAAAATCAATGGTCTTGATAAGAAGGATTACATATTACAGACAGAAAATAATGGATTTATTTTGAAGTCAAAAGGTGATTATGCCCTTCCATATGGACAGACGATCGAGATTACATATACAGTAAAAAGTGGAGTCCTTACAAATGGAAAAGTGATCGATAATACTGCATCTGCATGGGCAGCAGGAATTCCAGAAACAAGGGCATCAAGGCAGGTGTATATCAACTCGCCAAAAATAATGTGATAAAATCAGCTCCAGTACAGCTTTATAAAAGGAGATCATGTAACTTATCAGGCAGTGATCACCAATCCAAATCCGGGAACTTTTATGAGAAATTTGGAGATTCAGGATGAACTTCAGGCAGAAGGGATCAAGATCATACCAGGAACCGTAGCGGTTATATCTGGTGGGAAAAACATTGCATCTGAGTGTAAGATCACATTTGATCCAAGTGGAAGAAGTTATGAGATCATAACACCACTTGCACTGAAAAATGGTACGATTCCAGCAATGGGTTCGGAAGAAGGAAAGAAAACAGGATCTTATGAAAATCTTCGCATGACGGATAAGATAGAGATCACTTATCAGGCAGTGATTGAAGAAGATGGACTCGAAGGACAGGAAGTAAAGAATATTATGCACGTTGCTGCGACAAAAAACAGCAATGGAGATCTGATCCGGGAAGATAAAGAGATTCCGTCAGGAAGCGGGATGGCAGATGAGACGATCAAGGTGAAAGCACCAAAACTGCAAATCACAAAACAATCGGATAAAAAGGTTTATGCAGTAGGAGAAACTGGATATTATAAACTTCATATCACACAAGGAAAAGAAGGCATGACAGCACAGAATGTAAAAGTCGTGGATGAGTTCGAAAAAGAAGGTATGAAGGTTCAGAAGATCGAAGTAAAACTTAATGAAAAAGATATTACATCGGATTGCAAGATTGATGCGAAAGACCATCGGTTTACGATTGAAACAGGAAAAGATCTTGGTGAAAATGATGTGATGACGGTAGCTTATCAGGTTGTATTTGAAAAGAGGATTGAAGGAGCCGTGAAGAATACAGCAGTTGCAGGAAGTGATAATACAGAAGATGATCAGGATGAAAATACAGTCGTTGTAAAACCACCTGTGTTAAAGATTGAAAAGTACTGCGCATAAGTCTTACAAAGAAGGACAAAGCGGAGAATACAAGATCCGTGTAACACAGAGAAATGAGAATATGACAGCACATCAGGTAGTCGTAGAAGATCATTTTGAACAAGAAGGAATGGAGATTTCACAGATCCGTGTAAAATACAATGGGGAAGATATCACCAAGCAATGTGAGATCATAATAGATGAGAATCTTAGAAAATTTAAGATCATCACAGGAAAAGATGTCAGTGACAAAGATGAACTTCTGGTAATATATCAGACAGCATTTAAGAAGATGATCACAGGAGATATCAAAAACATTGCGGAAAGCTATAGTGATGATGCGGATAAAGTCAGAGATGATCAAGTGGTAGTAATGGAAGCTGTACAGCCAGCATTGATGATCACCAAGAAGGTTGATAAAACAACATATAAAGTTGGTGATATCTGCGAGTATCAGCTGGTTGTTATGCAGACGATCAAAGATGCGATCGCAAAAAATATTGTGATCGAAGATCAGCTTTCAAGAAATGGAGCTAAGGTGATCAAGAACAGCATTAAGATTTATGCACCAGATGGATCAGATATTACCAGACAGTGCACGATCACTGCAGGAGAAAATAAGTATGTCATTGAGACAGGAAAGAATTTATCTTATGATGAATCCATAAAAGTATCGTATCAGGTAAAACTAAAAGAAGCATCACTTTCTGGAAAGACATTAAAAAATACAGCGACAGGAAAAGCAGATTTTGTCAAACCAGTTAGTGCAGTACGTTTAGTGAAGATCAAAAAAGAATCGAAATCAACAGTGACAACGGGAAATAAAGCAGATCGATCCTCTGAATATAAAAGATCACCAGGAACAAGGGATGCAGCGAGCACACCAAAAACAGGAGATTCGTTTGATGAGAAATGGATTTTTGCATTGTTGGCAGCATCTTTAGGTGGAAGTTTTATATATTGGAAAAAGAAGAAAAAACACTAGTAATTCTAGGGACAAAGCCTTTACGAAATACTGAGGATAAGGTACAATGAAAGAAAAATGTTGGGAGTGACGTATATGGCAAAAGATTTTTTCGGACGTCTGGAAGAAACGATTCAGACCACAGGGAAAGCAGCGGCGCAGAAAGCTAAAGAAGTCGCAGATTCCGCAAAAAGACATAATGATCTAAGAGTCGCCAAGAGAGATTTAAATGATCTGTACCGTCAGGTGGGAGAGAAGTATTTTGAAGAACATATGGATTACCCACAGGCAGAGTATATTGACCTGTTTAATCTGATTGAGAAGCTTCGTGGAGATATCGAAATCTTGAAGCAGGAGATTGACGGAGGAGACGACGAAGCGGCGGAAGAAGATATCGAAGATATCGAGGAATAAACTATTAACAAACACAACAAAACAGTGAAAGAAGCTTGTAAAGATTTATCTTTATGAGCTTTTTTTCATTTAGGAGGAATTTATGATAGATACAATTGGAATGACAGATATTGGGAATGGGAGACCATCCAATCAGGATGCTTATCTGTTGCGTCAGAAGGAAAAGAACGGAAAGCTTTATCTGCTCGCAGTCGTCTGTGACGGCATGGGAGGTTTGAAAAAGGAGAGATTGCCAGTCATTATATCGTGGAAGTATTAAAACAATGGTTTGACGAAACGTTGTTTGATGGATTAGAAACTATGGGAATTGATATGATCGAGCAGAATCTGATTGATCTGATCCGCAGGATCAACCAGAATCTTTTGTTAATGAGTCGTCGGATGGAAGAAACAAAATCCATGGGAAGCACATTAACCTTATTGTTTGTTGAAGAACATGAATTTTTTGTTTTAAATGTCGGTGATTCGAGAACTTACTGGTTTGACAGGAACCGTAAATTTGTAACGACAGATCACACTCTGGCAGAGTTGGAACTGCGTGCTGGACATCTCACAAAAAAGAACAGGCAAAAAAAGATCCGAGAAGACATATTTGATCCAGTGTGTAGGTGTGACAAAAGATATCCGGATTGATTGTTACAAAGGCAGATTAAATCCAGGAATGGAGTTTTTATTATGTACTGATGGCTTTTATGGGCTGCTTGAGGAAGAAGAAATCTATCAGGTAGAGGCATCAAAAGAACAGATCAAAGAATGGGTGCAGAAATGTTTTCAGAAAGTAAAAAGAAGAGGAGAATTAGACAATCTGTCCTGTGTGATCGTCAAAGTTCCGAACAAGAAATAGGAAAGATTTATCACCAACGTTATCAAGTCCGAAAAATACTTGGAGAAGGCGGAATGGGTAAAGTTTTTCTTGCACTGGATCAAAAGACAGGAAAAGAGGTTGCTGTGAAGATCGTAAAGGATCAAAACAGTGGGACAGGGAGAGGGTGATCTTGCAAAAATTAAAACATACCAAAGGTGTGCCGGAATTATTTTTTGCAGGAAAGGAAAAGGAACTTTTTCTGGTGATGGAATATATTCTTGGAAATTCGTTAAAACGATATGGCAGAGTCTGTGGAAAACTTTATAAAAAGAAAAGTTTATTGTGGATGATCAAAATCTGCAAAGTGCTGAATAAGATTCATGAACAAGGAATCATTCATATGGATCTGAAACCGGAAAATATCATGCTTGATCAATCTGGAAATATATACTTGATCGATTTTGGAGCGGCATTGTTTACGGGAGAAAAATTAAGTGGATATGGAACCAAAAACTATGCATCAAAAAAACAGGCAAAGACAGAAGAAAGAGCAGACATTTATTTTGATATATATAGTTTAGGAAAAACAATGGAATCTTTATTGAAAGCAACAGATGCTGTCCAAAAGATCATAGAAAAATGCCTGATCGATGATGATGCAAAAAGATATCACAACACAAGGCAGATTCAGGCAGATTTTGAGAGAATATTGAGAATCTGTCGTATGAAGAAAGGGTTCATGGTGGTGATTGCTGTTTTTGTATCCAGAATCTCTGGAATCAGATACAGAGGGAAGAGCAAAGAGAGAAAGAAGTCATTGTACAGAAAAAGTCTCAAAGAGAGATAAAAATGCAATGGCTTATTTTTATGGAACGGATCAGATACAAAAGAATACACAATTGGCACGAGTGTATCTTGAAAGATGTAGAGGGATGAAAAGAATGTGTCATCGTATTTGGTGCTTTTAGATGTTTTAGATGACAGGAGAAATGATATAAGTGCGGAAAAACTTATGAAGATCGTACAGGATTGTCAGACCGATGTGCATGATTTCTGGTCGGCATATTTTTATCTTCATTTTTATACAGTAAATACAGCAAAACTGTCAGAGAATGTATGGAAAGAAGCAGAAAAAATGTTAGAACAGATACAAAAATATCCACAAAAGGAAGAATATCAGAAATTAGTGGAAGCAGACCGGATCAATTTATATGAAAGAGAAGCAGAAAAAGGAGATGATAGAAAGTTTTTAGAGGAAACAGACCGGGTTTTCAAAGAAAATCTTAGAGGAGATTCTGCATGGAAATTGTATGAAAGAAAGCTTGTTTATCTGGAATCAAAACAGCCAGATATCAGCAGGGAGTTTGAACGATTTCTAAAGAAATATCCAAAAGTTATGGATGCCTATGTGGAGTATAGTATTTATTTATGCAGGAACAATAAAATGACACAGGCACAAAGGGTCTATAGGGAAGGTAGAAAACAGACAGGAATGACAAGCAAAAGAGCAGAGGAATTGAGGAGGAAACTTGGGTTATGATCAGAAAATATAAGATATATATCATCATGGGAATCACAGTACTTCTTCTTTTTATGGTTTTACCGGTCGATACGAAGGGAGATTGGGAAATCCCTTGGGACATTACTCTGGAAGGAGAAGGGAATGATCCTGCATTTCGAAGCAGTACAGTGATGGAAATATTTCTAAAAATGGGACAGCACCAAAGGATGTTACAATTTTCGTGAATCAACAGAAAATAAATCCGATCTGGGATTACGAACAAAGTACACAGATCAGTTTTCAGGAAGAAGGGATTTATAAGGTTCATATTGTTCATAAAAATGGATATGAAGAAATAAGGCAGGTTATGGTCGAATTAAATAATCCAACAACAGCCAAGATCACAGCGGGAGCGTATACTCCAGGAGCATGGAGCAAAAAGAATGTGGTATTGGAAGCTTATGGAGCCAAAGCAGTTTCTGATATTCAATTTTATGAATATAAAATAGGACAAGATGAATGGAAGCAGATGAAAAATAACAAGTTAGAGATCAGCAAAGATTTTGATGAGCTTGTTTGTATCAGGGCAGTTTCAAAGGCTGGAAGAGAAGGAGTGATCAGTCAGATTCCAGTGAGAGTATGGAAACAAAAACCAGAACTTGCAAAGATCCAATGTGATCAGGAACCTATTGGTGGATGGTATTCGAAAATTCCTGTTTTCTCATATGATCTGAAGGAAAAAGAAGGACCACAGGTGCATCTTTATGCGCAGCTTACAGATTTGAAGACAAAAGAGATACTGACAGGAATCGATCAGATTCCTAGGATCAGGAAAGGATGGAAGATATCAGCTTGACATCTATACGAAAGATGAATCTGGAAATCGATCAGAACAACTCTACCAAACGACTTGTTTTGTGGATACGGATAATCCAGAGATTTTTGTCCGCTATCAAAATCCAAGATCAGAAATTTTAAAATACCAGAAAGCTCAGATCATAGTTAAGGATGAAAATCTGAAAAAGGGAAATATGATCTTAAGAACATCGGGGAAACAGGTAAAGCCATGGAAGTTGGAAGGTGATCATTATGAAACAGAAGTTATATTTTTAAAGGACGGAAAACAGACATTGTCTGTTCAGGCAGAAGATCTGGCAGGAAATAAGATGATCATACAGGAAAAGTCGTTTATCATTGATACACAAAAACCAAGGATTAAAATTCAAGGAATTGACAATGGAAGATCATATTCAAAGCCTGTAAAAATTCAAGTAGATGTGAAAGATCAAAATCTGAATCCAGATAAGACATATATTTATCTTAACGGAAAGAAGATGAATTCCGTTATGATCAAAAAGGATGGATATTATACCATTGATGTGAAAACTGAAGATCTTGCAGGAAATCAAAATAGGTGCAGCAGAAAATTTACTGTCAATCAAAAAGGCATACAGATTCATTTTCTGCAGGAGAATTTAAAGGAAAACAGATATCAACAAAAATCTGAAGCCAGGATTTCGCATTGAAAGTCTGGAACCAGTGCAGGTAATGGCATTTCTTGTGAATGGGCAAAAAAAGGAATATCAATGGAAAGAAGATAAAGTTTATATAAAAGATCCTATCACAGAAAATGGGAAATGCAGTGTCAGTCTGCATGTAAAAGACAGTGCCGGAAATGAAAAACAAGTGAAGAAATACAGTTTTTATGACACACAAAACCGGTGATCAAAATAGAAGGGCTTGATCAGAAATCTGAATGTGAATATGGAAAACAGATCAGCATTCTTCTGGAAAATAAAACAGATCAGTGGGAGAAGATTATTTTGGATGGAAAAGAACAAAAACTGGAACATCATAAGATCACATGGAAAGAATTGGCTCCTGGAAAGCATGTTCTTCATCTGAAAGCAGTGGATCAGGCAGGAAATAAAACTGATCAAAGGATCACATTTAAGATTACAAAAGTCCTTCCAAAAGCAGTGAAACAAATTGTGGTAAAACAAGATAAAATACCATCAAAAAAAGATGAAAAAAACCAAAAACATCCCAATTTATGGCTTTTATTTCTCATAGGAACAAGCATTTTCGTATCTGTAAAAATGTTTTGTAGTTATAGGAAATCTAGGCATTCTTGAATCTTTTTCATTCTATGTTATAATAAAGGTTACGTATATAGTTCAATCAAATGGAGGAATGGATATTATGGCAGAAGAAGTAAAAGAAACAAGAGAAGATTTCGAAGCACAGTTAGAAGAATCTTTAAATAAAGCATCAACAAATGAAGACGCAGTATGGAACCGTTTAGAGCAGATGAAAGAAGATGGGGATGTTCTGGCATTGACAGTTGGCGGTGTTGTAAATGGTGGAGTTATCGTTTATGTCGAAGGAATCCGTGGATTTATTCCAGCATCTTTATTATCAACAAAATATGTAGAAGATCTGAACGTATGGTTACAGAAAGATGTGGAAGCAAAGATCATCACAGTAGAACCAGAAGAACAGAGACTTGTTTTATCTGCAAAAGCTGTTGAGAAGGAAAAAGAAAGAAAAGAACGCGAGAATAAGATCAATGAATTAAAAGTTGGTACAGTTGTAGAAGGTACAGTTGAAAATATTATGCCATATGGAGCATTTGTTGATATCGGTGATGGAATCAGTGGATTAGTTCATATTTCACAGTTAAGCCAGAAGAGAGTAAAATCTCCAGAAGAAGTTGTGAAAGAAGGAGATGCTGTTACAGTTAAGATCATTAAAGTCGCAAATGGAAAAGTAAGTTTAAGTATCAAAGCATTAGAAGATGATAAAGAAGCAGCTAAGAAAGCAGAAGAAACTGGTGTGGAATACACAGAAGATGCAGCTGGAACAAGTCTTGGTGACTTACTTGCAAATATCAAATTATAGGAAGGAACATATATGGCAGGATCAGGTTTTGGCACAAATTTTCGAATTACAACATGGGGGGAAACTCATGGTGCAGGCGTAGGTGTCGTGGTAGATGGATGTCCGGCTGGATTACCTCTTGAGAGAGAAGATGTTCAGAAATATCTGGACCGCAGAAAACCAGGGCAGTCAAAGTATACAACACAGAGAAAAGAAGGAGATCAGGTTGAGATTCTTTCTGGTATCTTCGAAGGAAGAACAACAGGGACTCCGATCTCCATGGTTGTATATAACAAGGATCAGAGGTCTAAAGATTACAGCAATATCAAAGATATTTACCGTCCAGGACATGCAGATTTTACATTTGACATGAAATATGGATTCAGAGATTACCGCGGTGGCGGCAGATCTTCTGGACGAGAGACGATCGGACGTGTAGCAGCAGGAGCTGTAGCAGCGAAAGTTTTGAAAGAACTGGGAATTGAGATCAAAGCTTATGCAAAAGCGATCGCCGGAATTGAAGTATCTAAGGATCATTTTGACTTTGCGGAGATGAATAACAATCCATTTAACATGCCAGATAAAGAGGCAGCAAAACTTGTACAGGAGAAAGCAGACCAGATGATCAAAGAGATGGATTCCATTGGTGGTATCATTGAATGTCAGATCAAAGGAATGCCAGTTGGAATCGGGGAAACCGTTTTTGATAAACTGGATGCAGAACTTTCGAAAGCCATTATGTCCATTGGATCAGTAAAAGGCTTCGAGATCGGAGATGGATTTGAGGCTGCCAACCTGCGAGGGTCAGAGAATAATGATGATTTTATCTGTGTTGATGGGAAGGTAGAAAAAGAGACAAATCATTCTGGAGGAGTTCTTGGAGGAATGAGTGATGGAAGTGCGATCGTATTCCGTGCAGCTATCAAACCGACACCATCGATCGCACAGACACAGAAGACAGTCAATCGTGATCTTGATAATGTAGAGATTGAAATTCATGGCCGTCATGATCCAATGATCGTGCCAAGAGCTGTAGTTGTGGTAGAATCAATGGCAGCTGTTACGATTCTTGATGGAGTTTTAAAGAATCTTGGTGCAACAATGGATAATATTAAGAAAATTTATGGTGAATAAGAATGTATGAATTAATCAAAAAAGACGGAAGAGCAAAAGAGGCCGTTTAACAACGGTCCATGGTGTGATCGAAACACCAGTATTTATGAATGTCGGGACTGTGGCAGCGATCAAAGGTGCAGTCAGTACAGATGATCTCAAAGATATTGGAACACAGGTGGAGTTATCTAATACATATCATCTGCATGTAAGAACAGGAGATAAGCTGATCAAGGAATTTGGAGGGCTGCATAAGTTTATGCACTGGGACCGCCCAATCCTTACAGATTCTGGCGGATTTCAGGTGTTTTCATTGGCGAAGCTTCGTAAGATCAAAGAAGAAGGCGTTTCTTTTGCTTCTCATATTGATGGAAGAAAGATTTTCATGGGACCAGAAGAAAGTATGCAGATCCAGTCAAACTTAGGATCAACGATCGCGATGGCATTTGACGAATGTCCGCCACATCCTGCAACAAGAGAATATATGCAGAATTCTGTTGATCGTACAACAAGATGGTTGAGACGATGCAAAAAAGAGATGGACCGCTTAAATTCTCTGGAAGATACAGTCAATCCACATCAGATGTTATTTGGGATCAATCAGGGTGGAACATTTGAAGATATCCGAATCGAACACGCCAAAGAGATTTCCAAGATGGATCTAGATGGATATGCATTAGGTGGACTTGCGGTTGGAGAAACACATGAAGAGATGTACAATATCCTTGAAAAGACAGTGCCATATCTGCCAGAAGATAAACCAACTTACCTGATGGGGGTTGGAACACCGGTGAATATTTTAGAAGCAGTTGACCGTGGAGTTGATTTCTTTGATTGTGTATATCCAACAAGAAATGGCCGTCATGGACATGTATATACGAATCAGGGAAAACTTAATATGTTCAATAAAAAATACGAACTGGACCATCGCCCGATCGAAGAAGGATGCCAGTGCCCAGCCTGTAGAAGTTACAGCAGAGCCTATATTCGACATCTTTTAAAAGCAAAAGAAATGCTAGGAATGAGATTATGTGTCTTGCATAACTTGTATTTTTATAATACAATGATGAGTGAGATTCGTCAGGCAATCGAAGAAGGCAATTATAAGGAATACAAGAAACGTAAGATCGATGGCATGATGAACCAGTAATCTTATTAGAAAGATGGAGGAAGAAAATGGATCAGGTTACAATGACAATTCTAATGTTGGTTGTTTGTTTTGGATTAATGTACTTTTTAACGATCAGACCACAGAAGAAAAAAGAAGAAGAATTAAAACAGATGATGGAAACTCTGGAAGTTGGAGACAGCGTGTTGACAACAAGCGGATTTTACGGAGTTGTTGTAGATAAAGTTGATGAAACAACAATCATTGTTGAATTTGGTAACGACAAACATTGCCGTATCCCAATGGAGAAATCAGCAATCCAGGCAATGGAAAAAGCGAATGCATCATCATCTGAAGAATAAGATGAATATTTGATCAAAAGAAAAGAATCTGAGACAGAGAATAGTATCTGTATTTCAGATTCTTTTTTTGTTTCTTAATATTAATTCATCAGAACATCAATCAAATGATCTGGGACAAATAACGGTCCGCGTCCGGTTCCGATTTCAATATCTGGTTTATTCGTTCCATGGAAGTCTGATCCTCCAGTTGCAAGAAGATCATATTCTTTCTGCCATTGGCGAAGTTTTGTGATCTGGCCGATATGATGGGAAGAATGATAAACTTCGATTCCTGCGAGCCCTTCTTCTTTCAGATCATGAATGAGATGTTTGGTATCTTCATTTGAGAATTTATATAAAAATGGATGTGCAAGAACCGGAATTCCGCCAGCATCAAGGATTAATCTTAAGCAATCTTTTGGATCAAAAAATGGTTTTGGAACATAATATTTACACTTTTCACCAAGATATTTGGAAAAAGCCTGATCCATGGAAGAACAAATGCCTTCTGAGATCAAAGTTCTTGCAAAGTGAGCTCGTGTGATCACAGTATGAGGATCACCATTTTGCAGTTTTTCAAGCGTGATCGGATAACCGTCTTTTTGAAAGAGTTCGATCATATCAAGATTTCTCTGAAACCGTTTGTCACGGAGCATGTTGAGAGTATGATTTAACTGCTGATCCTTATAGTTGATTCCGTATCCTAATACATGAATCTCACGATGAAGTGCATCACATGAAATTTCGATTCCAGGAATGAATTTCAGATCATCTGGAAGATCCATAGCAAGAATTTCCGGAATTCCATCGACAGTATCATGATCTGTCAGAGAAAATCCATATAATCCTTTTGCTATCACTTTTTGAACAATCTGTTTTGGCGTAAAAGTTCCATCGGAACAAGTAGAATGTATATGAAGATCGATCATAGGAAAACTCCTTTCGTATTTTTTAATGTCAGTTTATCACAAAAAGGTATAGATTCAAAATACCAGTCATAGATTAAATAGAAAAAGGAGCAATTGTTATGGACATGGGGAAAAAGGGACTCTATATGATACAAAGTCTGGTATTTGCCTACATTGCCACAGGAATTTTATTGTGTCTTCTTGCATTTATCATCTATCAAAGGCAATGCAGGAATGAAGATCGCGAATCTTGGGGTCACACTTACATATATTCTTGCATCTGTTTTTGCTGGCATGCTGATCGGAAGTAAGATCGGAAAAAAGAAGTTTTTATGGGGATTTGCAGCAGGAATGTTATACTTTATGATCTTGACTTTGATCTCGTGGATTTTTCAAAAAAATATCGTTCTGTTTTCCACAGAAAGGATCACGGCATGTTTCTTATGTATTGCAGGAGGAACTTTAGGTGGAATGCTTGCTATTTGAAAATGAATATGATACAATATAGCAAGTTATTTTATGAGAATCAGGAGGACGATAAGATGAAACATATTAAAACTCTGACAAATAAAACATTACAGAACACAGTGAAAAAAGGTGGATGTGGTGAATGCCAGACATCTTGCCAGTCAGCATGTAAAACATCTTGTACAGTAGGTAACCAGACCTGCGAACACAGCAAATAGTCAAATCGAACAAAGACTTTGTGCTTGAGGCGTTCCTTGTGGGCCGCCTCATTTTTTCGATGAAAGAAAATAACAGATAAAGGGAGAAAGAAACAATGGTTCACCAGTATAAAAATAATGGATATAACATGGTCCTTGATGTAGCAAGTGGATCTGTCCATGTGGTTGATGACCTGACATATGAGGTGATTGCTTTATATGAGGATCATACATTAGAAGAGATCATCAAAGAATTATCATCCTGGGATGAGAAAGATGTCAAAGAATCTTATGGAGAAGTTACAGAATTAAAAGATGCAGGTGTATTATTTACAGAAGACTGTTATGAAGAATACATTTGTGGATTCAAAGACAGACCAACAGTTGTAAAGGCACTCTGTCTTCATATTGCACATGATTGTAACCTTGCCTGCCGATACTGTTTCGCAGAAGAAGGAGAATACAAGGGAAGACGTGCATTAATGAGTGCTGAAGTTGGTAAGAAAGCATTAGATTTTCTTGTAGAGAATTCAGGAAACCGTAGAAATCTGGAAGTTGATTTCTTTGGTGGAGAGCCTTTGATGAACTTTGATGTAGTGAAAGAGATCGTTGCATATGGACGTTCTTTGGAAGAAACACATGATAAGAAGTTCCGTTTTACATTGACAACAAATGGTGTATTACTAAACGATGATATCATGGAATTTGCCAATAAAGAGATGGATAACGTTGTATTAAGTGTGGATGGAAGAAAAGAAGTTCACGATTACATGCGTCCATTCCGTAATGGAAAAGGAAGCTATGATTTTATTATCGACAAATTCAAGAAATTTGCAGATAGCAGAAACCAGCAGAAATATTATGTAAGAGGAACTTTTACACATCATAATTTAGATTTCTCAAAAGACGTTATGCATTTAGCAGATGCAGGATTCGAACAGATTTCTGTAGAACCTGTTGTGGCACAGGATACAGCAGATTATGCGATCACAGAAGAGGATCTTCCAATTCTGATGGATGAATATGATCTTCTTGCAAAAGAGATGATCAAAAGAGAGAAGGAAGGAAAAGGATTTACCTTCTTCCACTTTATGATCGACTTAACAGGAGGAGGGCCATGTGTTGCAAAACGTTTATCCGGATGTGGTTCAGGAACTGAGTACCTGGCAGTGACTCCATGGGGAGATTTATATCCATGCCATCAGTTTGTAGGAGAAGAAGACTTCTTAATGGGTAATGTTTACGAAGGAGTCAAGAAAGATGAGATCGTCAAAGAATTCAAGGCATGTAATGTATACTCCAAAGAAGAATGTAAAAAATGTTTTGCAAGATTCTATTGCAGTGGTGGATGCAGTGCAAACTCTTATAACTTTAACGGTACGATCGATGGAACTTATGAGATCGGATGTAAATTAGAGCGCAAGAGGGTAGAATGTGCATTAATGGTAAAGGCAGCATTGGCATTAGAAGGGGAGACGGAGAATGAAGAAGCGTAATAGTAGTGGCAAGTATATTGCAGGGCTTATTTTACTGATCGCTTTGTGTGTATTTGGAGCATTTATCACAACCAAGGGAATCACAAAGAAGAAGATTGGTCGAGCAAGCAATATCGAACTTGGATTAGACCTTGCAGGTGGAGTTAGTATTACATATGAAGTAGATGGCAAGAATGTATCTGATAGTGATATGAAAGATACTGTATACAAACTTCAGAAGCGTGTAGAAGGGTACAGTACAGAAGCAGAAGTTTATCAGGAAGGAAAAGATCGTATCAATATCGAGATTCCTGGAGTAACAGATGCAAACAAGATTTTAGATGAGCTTGGTAAACCAGGAACACTTTCTTTTGCTGTCCAGAAACAGGTAAAAGTAAAGAAGAATGGAAAAACAACGACTCAGACAACATTAGATACTGTATTGACAGGTCAAAATGTTAAGAAAGCCAAAGCTGTAACTAATCAGAATCAGACAACTGGTAAGAAAGAATATTTAGTTGCACTTGAATTTGATGCTAAGGGAACAAAGGCATTTGCGAAAGCTACAAAAGCCAATATTGGAAAACCAATTTATATTATCTATGATAATCAGGTGATCAGTGCCCCAAATGTACAGGAAGCGATCACAAAAGGAGAATGTACGATCGATGGTATGGAAAGTTATGAAGCAGCAGAGAATTTAGCTTCATCAATTCGAATCGGTTCCTTACCAGTGAAATTAAACGAATTACGTTCTAACGTAGTATCTGCGAAATTAGGAGTGAATGCGATCCAGACAACGGTCAAAGCAGGAGTCATCGGATTTGTACTGGTATGCTTGATCATGATCGCATTTTATGCAGTGCCTGGTATGATTGCGTGTGTGGCACTTGCAATCTATATGCTGATGATGTTATTAGCACTGAATGGATTTAATGCGACACTGACATTGCCGGGACTTGCAGGTATCATCCTCGGTATCGGTATGGCAGTTGATGCAAACGTTATCATTTATGCCAGAATTCAGGAAGAGATCGGGGCAGGAAAGAGTACAGGAGCAGCGATCAAATCTGGATTCGGAAAGGCAGCATCAGCGATCATCGATGGTAACGTTACAACATTGATCGCAGTATTAGTTTTATGGTTTAAAGGATCAGGAACGGTCAAAGGATTTGCTCAGACACTTGGAATGAGTGTATTGATCTCTATGTTTACAGCACTTGTGATCAGCCGATTCCTTGTATATGCGGCATATCATTTTGGACTTCACGACAAGAAATGGTATGGAAAACCAAGAACGATCAAAACAAGAGATTTTGTCCGTACAGGTAAGAAATACGTTGCAGTTGCAGGTGTGATCATTTTGATCGGACTTGCTGCACTTCCAATGAATCGAAGCAAGATTGGATCAATCTTGAATTATGATCTGGAATTTTCAGGTGGTACAGCATCTACGATCACATTCAAGGATGACCAGAAAGTCAATGATTCTTTAGAAAAACAGGTTGTGAAAGCTTACGAGAAAGTCAGCAAGTCAACCTCTGTTCAGAGTCAGAAAGTAAAAGCAAACAATCAGATGGTTGTAAAAAGTGTAGAATTGAATCTGAGTCAGAGAAAACAGATCGAAAATACATTAAAGAAAGATTATAAAGTAAAATCTGTAACAACAGAGAATATCAGTTCAACGATCAGTAATGAAATGCAAAGAGATGCATTTATTTCCGTTGTGATCTCAGCGATCTGTATGCTGATCTACATTGCGATCCGATTCAAAGACGTGAAGTTTGGATCCAGTGCGATCATCGCATTGATCAATGACGTATTGGTCGTATTTGCAGCATATTCTGTTGGAAGATTATCTGTTGGTGGAACATTTATCGCATGTATGTTAACGATCATTGGATATTCTATCAACTCAACGATCGTTATCTTTGACCGTATCCGTGAGAATCTGAAACTTCAGACGATCCGGACAAGAGATGATATCAAAGCGCTTGTGAATCAGAGTATTTCAAGTACATTGGTTCGTACGATCAATACAAGTTTGACAACATTTGTTATGGTGTTAGCGTTATTCATCTGCGGAGTATCCTCCTTAAGAGAATTTGCATTAGCATTGATGGTGGGTGTGATCGGAGGAGCGTTCTCTTCTGTATTTTTAACTGGACCACTTTGGTATATGATGAAGACGCGAATTGGATCAGATGCAGTCAAAGAAAATCAGGCAGCCAGTCAAGCACAGCCAGAGAAGATCACAGCAAATCCAAACCGCAAGAAAAAGAAGAAAAAGAAAAGAAAATAAAACATTCAAAAAGAGTATTCAGTAAATACTGGATGCTCTTTTTTATGAAAAATGGAGTAAGATGATGGAACAGTGGTATCTGTATAAGAAAAAGGCTAATTTTAATCAGATTGGAGAAAAATTTAACATAGATCCAGTGATCGCACGGCTGATCCGCAACAGGGATGTGGTTGGGGATGAACAAATACAGCAGTATCTGTATGGAGAACTTTCAGATATTTCAGATCCTTTTGATGAAAGGCGTCAAAGAAGGAGTTGAGATTTTGAAGCAAAAGGTACAAGAGGGGAAAACGATCCGTATTATTTCAGATTATGATGTAGATGGAGTTGTCTCAAATTATATTTTGTGGAAAGCGATTCATGATCTTGGTGGAAAGATTGATTTTCAGATTCCAGACCGCATGAAAGATGGCTATGGAATTAATGAAAATATCATTGAAAAAGCAGTGGAAGACCAGATTGATACGATCCTTACCTGTGATAATGGGATTGCAGCAGCAGATGCAGTTGCATACGGCAAAGAACATGGACTGACAATGATCATTACGGATCATCATGATGTGCCATTTGATACCGATGAAGCAGGAGTGAGAAAAGAGGTTCTTCCACCAGCAGATGTAGTGATCAATCCAAAGCAGGAAGCATGCAATTATCCGTATCCGTTACTTTGTGGAGCAGGAGTGGCTTTTCAGTTTATGAGGGCATTTTATCAGGCAATGGAAGAAGATGAAAGCCAATTGGAAGAGTTGTTATCCATGCTTGCGATCGCGACTGTTTGTGATGTGGTAGATCTGACAGGAGAAAACAGAATCTTTGTCAAAGAAGGATTACGCCGAATCAAAGATACACAAAATATCGGGTTGAAAGCATTGCTGAATGTGCATGATCTGATGGATAAACAGATACAGTCTTATGCACTAGGATTTATTGTTGGACCATGTATCAATGCGAGCGGACGTTTGGAATCTGCCGAAAAAGCATTGAATCTATTTCTGGAAGAAGATGAAGAGAAGGCAAAACAGACAGCAGAAGAATTAAAAGAACTGAATGATCTTCGGAAAACCATGACAGAAAATGGTGTAAAAGAGGCACTGGGACAGGCGTTTGAATATGAAGCAAAAGGAGATAAAGTGCTTGTATTATATCTTCCAGAATGTCATGAAAGTATTGCAGGTATCATAGCAGGAAGGATCAAGGACCGCTTAAATCATCCAGCATTTGTCTTAACAGATGCAAAAGAAGGAATCAAAGGTTCTGGACGTTCCATCGAAGGATATTCCATGTTTGAAGAGATGATGAAAGTCAAAGAGGTGTTCACAAAGTTTGGGGGACATCCAATGGCCGCAGGATGTTCTTTGGAAAAAAAATTACAGGAATTCCGCAAAAAGATCAATGAGAACTGTACCCTTGAGAAAAAGATTTTGCAAACAAGGTACAGATTGATATTGATATGCCAGTTGATTATATTACCATGGATCTGATCCATCAGTTATCTGTTTTAGAGCCATTTGGAAAAAAAATAAAACCATTATTTGCACACAGAAAGTTAAAAGTGGAACGTGTGAATGTTTTGGAAAAAATAAAAATGTGATAAAATTAGCATTAAAGAGTAGTCAGGGAACTAGGATTGATGGCATGATTTTGAGGATGAAGATGAATTTCGAGAGAAAATGGGAACATCAAAGTATATCACATGTACATATTATCCAGTGATCAATGAGTATCAGGGATATAAAAGTGTTCAGATCAACATTCAAAATTATTTTTGTGGAGGAATAACATGAGTAAGATAAAATTAGTAGCAATGGATTTAGATAATACACTCTTAGACAGCGAGAAACAGATTTCAAAACACACAGAAGAAGTTCTAAAAGAAGCGATCAGAAGGGGTGTTTATATAGTTCCAGCAACAGGACGTATTTTTAAAGCAATTCCAGAATTTTAAGAGATATTCCCGGCGTTCGATATGCAGTTTGCTGTAACGGGGCAACTGTTTATGATCAGAAAGAAAATAAGATCATATATACAAATCATCTACCAAAAGAAACGGTATTTTCGTTGTTTGATATTTTGGAAAAATATCATTGTACACGTGATATTTATCAGAATGGGCAAGGGTATATGGAACGATGCTATTTTGACCATCTTGCAGAGTATGGTGTATCAGATCATGTATTAAAACTTGTGAGAGATACAAGACTGCCACTGGATGATCTGCGAAAGTACATTGAAGAGCGTCCGCTGGGAATTGAGAAGATCAATGTATTTTTTGATGATATGGAAGAGCGGGAAACTGCAAGACAAGAATTAATCGAGAAAAATATTGCGAGTGTATCAAGTTCTCTGGGAAATAACATTGAAATAAATCAGATTGGATGTGATAAAGGAGATGGACTTTTACATCTGGCAGAGCAAATTGGACTATCTATGGATGAAGTGATGGCATGTGGAGATGCAGGAAATGATACGATGATGATCAAAGCTGTAGGAACCGGTGTTGTTATGGAAAATGGACAACCTGATCTGAAAGAAATCGCAGACTTTGTGACAAAGACAAATAATGAAGATGGTGTTGCATATGCAATTGAAAAATTAGTCTTTGAAGCATAAGATGTGAAAAAATGTGAACATGGATCATGACCATTCATTTTATTGACGAGGGTATCCAAAGTGGTATAATAAGTATGTTTAAATAGTTAGGGGGAACAATGAAAGATGAGAAAAACACGTAAAACAGCAGCTGTAGTAGCTCTGTATACGTTTTTGATGCTTGGATCAGTGTCTGTGGTCAGAGCAGATCAGCCAGTCACAAGAGAGCAAATGAGCAGTGAACAGACTGAGACCAAGACAGATTCTTCTGCCCAGACGACAGAAAGTGAAGCAACGACAGAGACAACAACACAGACGACTCAGGCAAAGCCGACAACGGAAGCAACAACGCATACGCATACAACGGCTGCAGCAACACATACAAAGAAACATACAGCAACAACACATACAAAGAAACATACAGCGGTAACGCATACAAAGAAACAAAAGACAAAGTCTGATCAAGATAAGAAGAAAGATAAAAAAGATAAGAAAAAAGACAAGAAAGATAAAAAATCTATCATTCCAAAAGTATATAATGATCATAGTCTTGAGATGAAAGATAAGAAAGAGACGATACAGGGATTTATTTACTTTAATCAGGCAGATGCAGCATGGAATGACAATGGATATCAGATCAAAAGCAGTGGATGCGGACCAAGCGCTATGGCAGTTTGTATCAGTTCGCTGACGAATAAATGGGTAACTCCAGTTGATACAACAGTATGGGCATATAAGAATGGCTATTACAGTAGTGCTGGAGCAAGTCATGAGATGGTCCCAGCACTGGCACAACAGTATAAACTGGAATGTCATGGACTTGGAAGTGATGTCAGCAAGGTTAGAGATGCATTGAAGAAGAAGCATCCAGTAGTAGCACTGATGGGGCCAGGATATTTTACGAAGAAAGGTCATTTTATCGTATTGGTTGCGATCGATGATAATGATCAGGTAACGGTTGCAGATGTTGGAAGCAGACAGCGTACACAGTACAAATATCCACTAAAAGAAGTGATCGCACAGACGAAGTCAGCATCAGCAGGAGGTCCATGCTGGGAGATTTATTCTGATCAAAAGATATCTGCGAAGGCTGATAAGAAGGCAAAGCAGCTGAAAGCTGAGAAGAAATACAGAAGCAAAGAATTTAAAGCAATGTATAATGAGATCAAGTCAGTATTGCAGAAGAATTATCAGTTAGCGGTTCCACTAAAGAAAGGAACACTAGTTAGTGAAGAACAGTTTGTTACGATCACATCCTTAGGAATCAACGATAAAGTTTCCGTAATGGATGAGAGCAAGAAGTTAACAAGTGATGTCGATCTTGACACAGTAGTAGATGAGATTCAGGCAGAGGCAGTCAAAGATTCTTTTTGGAATACGATCATGATCGCACCTGACAAAACTAATTTAACAGATAAATAAAATAGTATATATTACATAAAGAAAAGCACAGAATCATTGAGTATGATCAATGATTTCTGTGCTTTTTCTATTCTAAAAAATAGGAGGAAAGAAAAATGAAGATTCAAAATATGATCAAAAAAATAATGATTGCTGTATTATCTGCAGCAATGATGCTTGCACCTATCGTTAATATCAAAGCGGCATCAACAGATGTGGTCGATACAAGCAAAACCGGATCTATAACGATCCACAAATATGACATGACAGCAGCAAAACAGGCCGGTGTTAACACCAGTCAGTTTACACCAACAGGAAAACAGGACGCTGCGGCGGAAGCAGCCTTGGAAAAATATGCGATCAAAGGTGTGGAATTTAGTTACCTGCGAGTTGGAGATGTTGAACAGCAGAGTGAGAATGGAAAGATTCAGATGATCTATGAACTTCCAACCACAATACAGCAGATTTTGGGTTTGACATCTTCTGATGCAGCTAAAACAGAAGGAAGTAAGACATATTTTACAAGCCAGCAGATCAATGAGAAACTTGCCAAGGCATTAGAAGATAATACTGTAACGAAAGATAAATTAGAAGATTACATGGGAAAGAATGGGACAGCCATGGATGAGACTAATGCTAATGGTGTGACAAGTAAAGACAAATTGCCACTGGGTCTTTACCTGATCGTTGAGACAAAGGCACCAGAAAATGTAACTTACACAATAAATCCATGGTTTGTACAGTTGCCATCCACGGATTCTAAGGGAGATGACTGGTTCTATGATGTGATCTGTTATCCAAAGAATGAAACTGGAAATCCAACACTTGACAAAAGAGTACGCAATAATCCAGATCAGGACAATGTAACAACTGCCAATACAGACAGACTGGCAGATTTTACTTCTGCAAGAAATGAATATAAATATCAGAGTACCGTGACAGCATCTAAAGCAGAAAGACTGGATTATCAGTTCATTTCCAAATTGCCACATATCACATCATCAACAACCTACCTGTCAACTTATACATTTAACGATATGATGGCAAAAGGAATGACATATGGGAAAGATGCCGTGATCGCAATCTATGAAACTAAGGATGCAGCGGACAGAACAAATGTGAACAATGTTGAGAAGAGTGGTGCATTGGCTGTATGGAAGAGTTCCGACACGGATCCAAAGTTTGCAGCAACATACGGAAAATCTGGAGACGATCCTGCAATGAAGATCGAGATGACAAAAGCAGGACTTAAGGAGTTGAATAAGAAATATTCTGATAAATATATTGTTGTATACTATACAGCTAAGGTGAACACAGATGACAGCGTTATTCTTGGTGATAAAGGAAATCCAAACGATGTATCCCTTATGTGGAAGAGAACAAATACGAATTATTATGATATTTTAAAAGACAAATGTATCGTATACTCTTACGGATATGATCTGACAAAGAAATTTTCTGACAGCAAGGGAGATGCAACAAAGGTTAAATTCGTTGTAAAAAATAAGACAGATAATTACTATCTGGTAGCAAGAGCAGATAGAGCAGGTGTTTATCAGGTAACAGGAAAGTCTGCAAAAGAAGCTGATGCGACTCAGTTTAGTCCGTCTTCTGATGGAAAACTTGTGATCAATGGGATCGAAGGAGATGAATATGGATTTACAGAAACACACTCCGATGCAGGATACTCCTGTTAAAGAAAGAAGTGATCGTTAAGGTCAAAGAGACAAAAGCAGATATCACACCAACCGAAGCAAACATCACAGGGATCCAGAGTAAGTCTGATGCAGATTCCACAGCAAATGATGGAGTTCCTAATGGTGCGGTATTAAAGAATGATGTGACGGTTCAGACTACAGCAGCGAGTGCGACTGTGGATGAGACAAAGGCAACGATGACAAAACACGATGATTCTGGAAATGCATATATCAATATGCAGATCACAAATCAGAAGCAGTTCATGCTGCCAATGACAGGTGGGGCAGGAAACTATCTTCTGATCATTGCAGGGGTTGTTGTTGCTGGATGTGGGATCTTGATCTTGAACAAAAACAGAAGACGATCACAAAGATAAAATGAAACAAAAGATCATACCGATTCTGGTTATTCTGGCCGGCTTTTTTCTGCTGTCTTATCCATTTACAAGCAATTATCTGTTTGAAAAGAGTGCAGGTTCGACAGTGGAAAGTTATCAGGAAAAGGCAGCCGGAATGGATCAGGCGATCATAAAAAAAGTAATGGATGAAGCGAAACAGTATAATGGGGAATTGCTGCGATCTTCAGTACAGTTGACTGATCCGTTTAAGGTAAAACGTTTGGATGGAGAGATGGTTCATTATAATAGAATATTAAATATTGATGGATCATCGATCATGGGATATTTAAAGATTCCTTGTATTTCAGTCAATCTGCCGATCTATCATGGGACAAGTGGGACAGTTTTGGAACATGGGATCGGACATCTGGCTACATCTTCCTTTCCGATTGGAGGAAAAGATACCCATGCGGTGTTGACTGGACATACTGGGCTTAGTTCTGCAAAAATCTTTACAGATCTGACAGAGATGAAAAAGGGAGATTTCTTTTTTATACATGTATTGGATAAAAAGCTTGCTTACCGTGTGGATCAGATCACAGTCGTGGAACCACAAGATACAAAGGAACTTCAGATCATGGAAGGAAAAGATCATGTAACATTGGTTACTTGCACACCCTATGGAGTTAATGACAAGCGTTTATTAGTCCGAGGAGTTCGTACAGCTTATCATGCAAAAGAGGAAGAGATAAGAGCAAGAAATCATCATTCGCAATGGATGGAAGTTTACAAACGGGCCATCTTTGCAGGACTATTGATCATTTGTGTATTGATCGCAGTCAGAAAAGTATATGAAAAGATGAAAAGAAAAAGCGGAGAAAGGAGATATGGGTGAAACAAAAGATCATAAATATTGTTGGAATCTTTTTTCTGGTGATAGGGATCACGTTACTGCTTTATCCGGAGATCATATCATATCTGAAACAAAAACAGTCCGATCAGACGGTGAAAAGAATTGACACAGAGGAGAAGCAAAAGAAAACAGGATGATCTACTGTATCAAAAAGCAGTCCGCTATAACAGGAAGATATTCAAAGAAAAACAAGCAGGACTAAAGGATGTATTCAGTTACCGCAGTGCACCGATCGTCTTAAGAAACGAAAAGAATACCTTCGGTTACATTAAGATACCGAAGATGAAACAGAAACTTCCATTATATCTGGGAGCGACGATGGAAAATATGAGAAAAGGAGCAGCGATCATGGGACAGACATCCCTGCCAGTAGGACAAAAGACAGCAACTGCGTGATCGCTGCACATCGGGGATATCGGGGAATTCCGTATTTTCGGGACATCGAACAGTTAAAAACAGGCGATCAGGTGATCATTAGAAATCCATGGGAAAGACTGGATTACCGGGTTACAAAGATTAAAGTGATTGATCCATATGATATGGACAAGATTCTGATTCAAAAAGGGAAAGATATGGTCACACTTTTAACCTGTCATCCGTACCGAGGACATGGAAGATATCGGTATGTGGTGTACTGTATGAGGAATCATGGACAGAAGATCAGGAAACAAAAGGAAGATAGATAAAAATAGATGGAGAGGAGGATGTGATGAAGAATGCAAAAAAGATCCTGGAAAGAAAACGAAAGATCATAGTGGTATTAGTGGTCATGGTTTCATTTGTTTCCGTTCTGGCATGGTATCAGATGAAGAAGGCACATGCTTATCAATCATATAATACAGGAGGAAACAAACATTTTAAAGATGGACATTTAACAGTGAACATCAATGGACCAAATGGGAAAAGCGATAGTCTGACAATGTATATTCATAGTGATGAATATGAAAAAAATAAAAATGTCAGCGGTGGGACATTTAATAATTCCAGACATCCATATACGGTAACGACGTATTCCGGTGGAGGCGGAGATTATAAGCTTACAGTGAATAAACAGACGATATATTCAGAGAAGAACAGTAACAACAACTATACACTTTTAACGATCAAAGTCTGGTATCTGTTACCGGCCCATGAACAGCATCGATCCTGGGAATGGGTAACGGTGGATAAACCAGTATTTTCAGATCCGAGCAAGGATATAACGCTTTATTGCGGAGGAAATGATGGATTTTGGGAAAATTCCTATCATGATACTCAAGAACATTGGAAATCAGTAAATATCCATGTCAGTACTGGATTGGTCGGAGTGGCTTCCGCTGACAGAGATGGATGGAAAACTTATGACTGGTGTTCTATAAATCTGAATCTGGAAAAGCCAAGCCGCAGCATTTATTACAACGGAAATGGTGGAGATGGTGCGGACGTAACATGGAATTTTACCGATGGAGATAATTTTTCATTTCCAAATGTATCAAGAAGAGGTTATACCTTGACAGGATGGCTGGATGAAGGAACAAAATGGATGTCCAATACAGGCTGGCTGGTATGTGGTAATTATACAGAGACAGCCCAGTGGGCAGCGAATACATACACTGTAAACTATGATGGAAATGGAGAAGATTCTGGATATGTGAATGATGGAACAGCCACGTACGATCAAAATTACAGCTTTGCTGAGAATGGATACACGAAAAAAGGCTATGCCTTTGTTGGATGGAATACAGATAAACATGCGGTGAGAGCATGGTATTCTCCAGGAGAGACGATCACATGGAGTAACACGGAGGGTATGACACTTTATGCTGTCTGGTCCAAGAACTCTTATGAAGTAACATTTGATGGAAATGGTGCATCAGGCAGCAAAAAGACTGTGGAATTAAAATATGGACAGGATGATATCCTGCCAGCAAATACATTTGAACGGCCGGGATATACCTTCCTTGGATGGAGTGAAGATCCGAATGCGATCAAAGCAAAATATACCGACAGACAGTCAGTCAATACTCTCTGCGATGCTGGACAGATTTGTGAATTGTATGCTGTCTGGAAGAAAACAGATGGATCATTCGATACACACAACATTATTCATGATGACGGCATGTTTAATGGCTCGATCGAACTGGAAGGGCAGAATGGAACTGGATTTTCGAGAGACCACGTAGATTCTGAGTATGGAAGGATCGACAAGGAAGGGCAGCCAGGATATTTCACAAACCGTTACAAGTAAAAAGGGGGAAGAAAGTTTGAAACAAATGAAGAAGATCTGTAAAAAGATATCGGTAAGTATTCTTACCCTCCTGATGATCATGACAATGTATCTGAGTGGTTCAGGAGAATCACTGTTCCTGAAGAACAGTGACGTCAAGGCTTTCACAGGAGAAGCCAAACTGGTGATGAGCCAGGCATTATCAAGTAATAAGATCTCAGAGATCGATCGGCCTGCATCAGAAGGTCTGTGGAGTATGACAGCTGACGGACACAGAGTGTTTTGCTTAAACTCTGGAAAGACCATGTGTTCTGGAGATACCTTAAAATACAAGACGATCAATGCAGCAACTTATGAAAAAAAGGGAATTGCAAAAGCATTAAACTGGTATTTCAGGTTAAGCGGCAAGAATACAAAAGATCTGTCATTGTGTCAGGCATACATCTGGGCATGTGGACATGGAGCGAATAAGCAAAATACCGTTTATCAGGCAGGAAAAAATGTGGACAGAGGTTATTCGCAGAAAGATGCAAAAAAGTTCTGTAAAATGATCAGTGATCAGGATCCAGAAGGAACGATCTACTATTATACAGTGAAGAAATGTGTGAAAAAGAAGAAACTGGATTCTCATCAGGTTTTGTTCGGATTTCGTCATACACCGCCAGATATTGAAAAAGCGAAAACGAGTGCAACAAAGTCAGGAACCAGCCCAGATAATGTAAGGATCAAGATCAAAAAGAAAGATGCGGAAACAAGAGCAGGGCTTTCTGGAGCAGTATTTCAGATCTATATGGATGGGAATTATCAAGGAAGTGTAACAACCGATGATAATGGAGAAGCTTCTTATACTGTTCAAAGAACGGTAAGTTATAGTGTGACATCAACGAAAAGACTTATGTAAAGAATTGGAACGATCTTTCAAAAAGTCAGCAAAAAGAAGCGACAGATAATGGCTGGTACGATTCTTCGGCAAAAGCATATGCTGTGGCAATGCAGGAAGCACAAAAACTTGCAGAGCAGAAGATTTCAGCCTTAAAGAGTGCCTCGGTCCACACTTGGCTGGTCAGGGAAACAAAATCCGCATTTGGACACCTGATCCCAGATCAGACAGATCAGAGCAAAGTGGAACAGGGTGGAGTCAGATCATTCACATTTAACTATACCAATGAATTTCAAAAGAGTGATCTGGAGATCTTTAAACAGGGAACTGTAAAGAATAAACGAGGGGATCTAGGAGTTGAAGCAAACTTGCAGAATGCTGTCTATGAGCTATATGCTGACCATGATATCACAGGCTCCGATAACAAGAGTGTTGTCTATAAAGCAGGAACACTTGTGACACAGATGGTAACTGATGCGGATGGTTATGCAAAAGTGACAGATCTGTATCCGGGATATTACCGTTTACATGAGAAGTATGCTCCGTTGGGATATAAGTTATCTGGTAATGATATATCAGTCACGGTCAATAAAAATACATCCCAGTATCTGAAGGAACAGCAATATGAAGGAACAATACAAGTTGTAAAGACGTTTGGCGAGGAAAATGTTCCAGAAGCACAGGCAGTTTTTGAGGTTTATGATTCCAAGAATAACTTAAAACAGACGATCACAACGAATGACAAAGGGATCGCAGAAACAGATTTACTTCCTTATGGAGCTTACCGTATTCATCAGACGAAAACGACCGATGGATATGATATGGTACCGGACAAATGGGTAAGCATTGATGGATCTAAAATGATCTATAAGGTTGAATCAAACGATCCAAAGCAGCATGCAGGGATCATGTTGACAAAGGTTACAAGGATCAGTGATAAGGAAACTGGAACTTATACAAAAAAAGAAGAATATAAGGCAGAATTCCAGATCATCGATCAGTCGACAAAGAAAGTCATAGAAACATTGATCACGGATGAAAATGGTGCAGCTCAATCTGGAAAGTTAGATCCTGGCATCTACACGGTTCATCAGACAAAAGGAAGTGATAATTATAAGATCGCTGATGATTTTGATGTAACGATCAAAGACGGCGATAAGAAATTTAAAAAATTTGAGCTGGATAATTATTATAATGGAGACAAGATCCGGGTCAGAAAAACGATGGTCAAGAATGGAAAGTCTAAACCAGAACCAGGGGCTGAGTTTGTTGTACTGGATGAATCTATGGTGAAAGATTTCAAGGATCAGACATTGGCAACGTCACAGGACAGGCTTCATTACATTGAAAAACTGAAAAAAGATAATAGAGATGCGATTCTTGGAACATTAGTCACAGATTCCGAAGGAAAGGCAGCGATGCTCCTAAAAGATTTCGTAAAGAAGACAGGGTTTATAGTCGTGCAGACCAGAGGTGTCGAAGGCTATGACCTTGCGCTACCGCAGTATTCCACAGAAATGAAAGCATCGATCGAGGATGAAGTCAAAGTGTATGAATTCGTTTTAAAAGACGATTATACAAAATCCGCAAAGATTTCGATCAAAAAGCAAATGTCCGTAAATAAAGATAAGTATGTACCGGAATCTGGGGCGGAATTTCAAATCATTGATCCGCATGGAGAAGTGGTCGATACTCTGATAACTGATGAAAAAGGAGAAGCAACTTCAATCTCGTTAGCGATCGGTGTTTATACATTGCATCAGATCAAGGGTGATCCAAAGCATGAAATGATGGAAGATGAAGATGTGGTTTTGATCAAGTCTGATGTCCATAAGACAGTCACGTTTGGTCCGTATAAAGATGATGAAAATAAGATCAGGATCGAACTGGTCAAACGTTCATCAGAGACAAAGAAGCTGTTAAATGATGCAGTCTATGAAATCTATGATGAAGATCAGGATATTGTGGCAACTTTGACTACAGGAACGAGTGGAGATGGAACTGCAGAGTGCTATCTTCCATATGGAAAATATACGATCAAGGAAACTGCTGCGCCAGCAGGCTACAACATGGATGACGCAGAAGAAAAATCTTTTGAGTTAAGCGGGGAATCCACAAGCATCAAGATCACGTACGATAATGCTGGAAATGGAAGCTGCAGGTTTGACCAGATGGATACGCCAGTCTATGGAGAAATTACGTTCAGTAAGACGGGAGATATCTTAACAGATTATGACAAGGATTCTCAGAGTTTTATCTATGACAACGATCAGATCGCAGGAGCAGTCTATGGGCTGTATGCGGATGAGAATATCAAGAAAGATGACGGAACGCTCGTCTGGAAGAAGGACGAACTGATCGATCAAAAGACAACGACAAAAGAGAAGGAGATCCATTTTACAAGAAAGGATATAGATGGAAAAGAAACAACTAACTTCTATTTAGGAAAGTATTACATAAAAGAGATCAAGTCTCCGACAGGCTATATCAAAGATCAGGAAAAACATGAAGTAGAACTGACATGGGATACAACCGCAGGAAGTATCAATGATATTCGTGATGATGATAAAGTACCAGACAAGGAAGATCCGTTTGGAAATGAAGACAATAATGTAAGTACTGGTATTTATGTGTTGGAAAAAGGCGAAAAATTGAACCAGAAGATCAAGGATGCGGAATCTGTGACTTTCACGTGGAAGAGTGCACCAGAAGGAGCTGTGACAACGGATGTTTCTCAGAATAAAGATGGCAGTATTGTGCTTTGGAACGATGGTGGAGATTGTTATATCTCAAGTCAAAGAGCCGGACAGGTCATCTACATGAATGCAATATCATCTAAAATGTTTAAAAATTGCAGGAATCTCACAGAGATCAATTTTAAAAATATTGATACATCCGCAGTCGTGGATATGAGTCAGATGTTTTATGCCATGGATTCCATCAAAACACTCGATCTTTCATCTTTCAACACCTCCAATGTAGAAGATGTCAGCCAGATGTTCTATGGAAATCCAGTTCTTAAGACAACATATGTCATGGATCAGATATTAAAGATCGAAGAAGATAAGTTTATTGAGGAACATCCGTTAAAGATCGTTGCCATGCCAAAGAACAGGTTCTTAAAAGGTGATAAATTCAAGGCAGAGGACTTTAGCTGGAGAATCCTTTATGATGACGATGGAGCAGAAGATGGAAGTGACGGATAAAGATGTGGCATTTACACCGACATATGCAGAAAAATCAGGAAAATACGAGATCAATATCAGTTTTAACAACCAAGGATCGTATAAAGATCTGCCAGAGAAAACGATCAAGACTACGGTAGAGGTTCTGGATCCAGAAGAGGAAGATATTGCCTTAAAGGTTGCAAAGAAAGCAAGTATTCATGTCAAATCTAATGATACTCTGCAAAAATACGGCATCCATCTGATCAAGACCGATCAAGACGGAAACAAGCTGGTGGGAGCCATATTTGCCTTAAAAGCGAAAACAGATATCGTTAATAGCAAAGGAGAAAATATCTTTAAGAAGGGTGATACGATCGCCACCACTGCATCACAGGATGATCAGTTTGAATATCTGGAATTTATTGGATTGCCGACCGATATCTATGCAAAGGATGGAACAGACAGTGATATGTATGAGGTAGAAGAAATCTACGCACCAGATGGATATGAGAAATCGGACAAGACATTAACATTTAAGGGTAAAGTGATCAATGATACGAAAGAAAATCTTATTCATGATGTAAAAGCCGAGAATAATACGGATAATGATACAACAACATATGTGCATGATTCAGATACTTTAGTCAACCAGAAACTGGATTATATTGCATTGAAGAAGATATGGGATGATCATGACAATGCAGCAAAGATCCGTCCAGATGTTGTTACGATCAAGGCAACACATAAGACAACAAAAGAAGTAAAGGTGTATACACTGACAAAAGATAATAACTGGACAATGTTTACGGATATCAAGAAGGATGATCGTGAAAAGTGGAGTTTCATGAAGATGTTCCCGAAGGTTATACTTTGACGAGTACACACTGGAATGATGCGATGTATGTGATTTCGTTTACGAACTCCATGAAAATCCAGAATATGTTGATATCAATGTACAAAAGGTTTGGGAAGATGGTGACAATGGAGATGATCTGAGGCCGATATCGATCAAAGCTCAATTATATCGAAATGGTGAGAAATACAAGAATGCTATTACATTAGACGAAACAAATAACTGGTCAGATGATGTAACGTACCATTGCCTCGATAAGTATGACAAAGCTGGCGAACCATTTGGGTATGAAGTGAAAGAAGAAGCCTATGATAAGCTGACAGGTAATGCAAAACAGGATATGTCGATACTTACGAGACAAATGAGACAATAGATGATGATGGTACAACAACGAAGAATATCATGATCACGAATACGCATACACCAGATACGACGAAGAAAAAGGTTAAAAAGGTATGGAATGATCATGGGAATAAAGATGGCATACGCCCAAAGTCTGTCTTAGTTAATCTGTTGGCTGATTGTAAAGTGGAAGAAACATTGATGCTCAGTGCGAAGAATAACTGGAAAGCGTCCAGTAAGGTACTTCCTGTGAAAGTCAATGGTAAAAAAGTCAATTATACATGGAAAGAAGTCGAAGAAGGATTGATCACGGGAGAATCTGAGATCGGATACAGAGCAACCTATGATACGGATGAAAATGATCAGGATCTTACAGTGATCACAAACACACATGACCGTACAGGGCCGAAAGGAAGCATTACGATCACAAAAGCATTGGATCCAGGTAATCTGAATATGGATGTTGGGAATCCGACTTTTATATTTACACTGACTGGAACCGATGTCTATGGAAAGAAACACAGTTATGAGAAGAAAGTCAAATTCACAAAGGCAGAGGTTGAAAAACAGATGAAAGATCATCCGGGAGATCTGATCGAACTGTCTGTGACGTTTGATGATCTGGAATATGGTACTTATACGTGTAATGAAGGCGGTATGATCAAGTATTTCAAATTACTCAATATTACGAGCAACAGCAGCAATGCAACGATCGATCAGGAGAAAGAAACTGTGACGTTCGATATTGGACCAACTGGAACGACAGCTAAAGCACAATTGACAGGTGGAGCGAAGTTTATGAATCAGATGATCCAAGGATCTGTAAAACTTATCAAGAAAGATTCTAAGGGGAAATCATTAAGAGATATCGAATTTGTGATCACATCATCTGATGGAGCAGAAGTAGCGAAGGCCAAAACAGATTCTGCTGGAGAAGTTATTTTTGATGGACTGCTCCCTGATACTTATACGATCACAGAGACAAAGACAGCGGTTGGAAAGAATCTGTTAAAAGAACCAATCATCGTTACACTGCCAATGACGATGTCACAGGCAGAGGTGGATAAACAGAATGTGGATACAAGTAAAGCGATCAAACAGGGAAATGATTATTACTTCTATCATCTGACGTACAATGTTACGAATGATTCTATATTGGATCTTCCAAAGACAGGTGGACGGACAGATGAGCTTTCATTCATAGGAGGAATCATTCTGATTTTAGGAGGATTATTTTTATTGCATAGAAAATTTCGATGAAATCCGAAAAATATAAAAAAATTATGAAGAAACCACGTAAATAAGCCGTTTTTACGTGGTTTCTATCTATAAAATAAAAATATCAAAAAAAAATTAAAAAAAGTGTTGACATTCATCGAAAATAAGAGTATATTATATTTTGTCGTCAGGCAAGAGAGCTTGAGAGACACAAGGGATCATAGCTCAGCTGGGAGAGCATCTGCCTTACAAGCAGAGGGTCATAGGTTCGAGTCCTATTGGTCCCACTATCCATGAACTACATGGATGAATTTCATAACATATGGCGATGTAGCTCAGTTGGCTAGAGCATACGGTTCATACCCGTAGTGTCAGCAGTTCGAATCTGCTCATCGCTACTTTCGGAAGACATATTCGATATGAATATGTCTTTTTTCTACTAAAAATCATGATAAAAGAGTGAAATCATGTTATAATAAAAACAAAAAAAGGAGAGCAAGAATATGCGTGTAGGAATGGGATATGATGTCCATCAGTTAGTAGAAGGAAGAGACTTGATCTTAGGCGGAGTAAATATACCATATGAGAAAGGATTATTAGGACACTCAGATGCTGATGTTCTGCTGCATGCGATCACAGATGCGATCCTTGGTGCAGCAGCATTAGGAGATATCGGAAAGCATTTTCCAGACACAGATCCTGCATATCATAATGCAGACAGCATGAAGTTGTTAGCGGAAGTTGTAAGATTGATCGAGGAAAAAGGATACGAGATTGGGAATGTGGATGCGACAGTCATTGCACAGAGACCAAAGTTATTAAATTATATTCCAACAATGAAAGAAAATATCAGTAAGACCCTCAAAGTAGATCCAGATCAGGTGAATGTCAAAGCAACGACAGAAGAACATTTAGGATTCACAGGAGAGGGACTCGGGATCAGTGCACAGGCAGTGTGTCTGCTTAATGAAACAAAATAAGAATAAAGGAAATAGCATGGAGATCGTTTATCAGAAAACAAAGACAAACAGCCAGTATATGACATGTATCAGAAGATTTTTGAAGATCCAGAGCCGTTTGCACAATATTATTTTGAAGAGATATATGCAACGAATCAAGTGATACTGGCAGAAGAAGACAACAAGATCTTAGGAATGATCCATTTAAATCCATATCACATAAGAGCAGGAAAGAAGACATATACATTAAATTATATTGTAGCAGTTGCGGTGTGGAAGGAATATAGAAGAAGAGGCATCATGGCAGAGATGCTTAAGAAGTGTTTCAATGATATGCATGAGCAGCAACAGCCATTTACGTATCTGATGCCTGCGAATAAAGCATATTATGAACCATTTCAGTTTCGATTTGTGATGGACTGGGAAGAAACAATGATCGATGATCATAACATTTCATATACAGATGATACAACGGATAGAAATCATAAGATCGTTCATATAATGGCAGAAGATTATCAGACGATCCAGGATTTTTTAGAGCGGTTTATGGAACAATACAAGATATATACAGTTCCGGATGAACCATACCTGAGACGACTGGAAAAAGAAAGCCAGAGTGGAGATGGAAGCCTCTTAGCTTATTATGAAGACGATCTGTTACAAGGCGTATTTGCAGAAAGTTTTGAAGAAGATGAAGTATATATCCGATGGGCGTATTCTTTAGAGCCAGAACATATGCTTAACCAGATCAAACAACGACACCAAGGTAAGAAGATTTATATTACAGAAGGGAATTTATTCAAAGGAAATTCAACAGGAAGGGATTTTATACAAAACAAAAAAGTACCAAAGATCATGGCAAGAATCACGAACCTTACTGCTTGGGGAGATATCTTGCAAGGAAAGAACGATTTTACATTCAGGATATTGGTGAAAGATCCATATATCAAGGATCAGAATGGAGTATTCCAGTTTCAATGTCTGAATCATAAGATATCCATTCAACGTGCAGACATACCACAAGATGAGACATTAGACATACACACAACGGATGCACAGGGATGGGAAGATGAAATTTCAATCGACGAGCTGACACAGGTGTTTTTTGACTACGATGCAGGACAGATATTAAAAGAGCATGAGTATCTAAAAGATATCGTGCCGGCTGGCCCAATCTATATTTCAGAGGAGGTATAAGCCATGAAGTTAATGTTTATCGGAGCGGATCATGAAGTGACCGGAAGTTGCCATTATGTGGAAGCTTGCGGCAAAAGATTTATTGTTGACTATGGAATGGAACAAGGGTTAAATGTATACGAGAATGTTGATCTTCCAGTGAATGCAGGGAATCTTGATTTTATCCTGCTGACACATGCACATATCGATCATTCAGGGCTGATCCCGCTGTTGTATGCAAAAGGATTCAGAGGAAAGATTTATGCGACAAGAGCAACAACCGATCTATGTGAGATCATGTTGCAAGACAGTGCACACATTCAGGAATTTGAAGCAGAATGGAAGAACAGGAAAGCAAGGCGATCTGGAAAACCAGAAGTTGTACCGATCTATACGATGGATGATGCGATCAATGTCATGCAGTATTTCGTGCCATGCCCATATGGCAGACAGATTGAAGTTGCTGACGGCATTACGATCAAATTTACAGATATCGGACATCTGTTAGGATCTTCCAGCATTGAAGTATGGTTAAGGGAAGTAGATGTGGAAAAGAAACTGGTATTCTCTGGAGATATCGGAAACTTTAACCAGCCATTGATCAAAGATCCGAGCTATACGAGAGAAGCAGATTATGTTATTATGGAATCTACGTATGGTGACCGTTATCATGGAAAACATCAGGATTATGTGACAGAATTGACCGATGTGATCCAGAGGACCTTTGATCGAGGCGGGAATGTCGTGATTCCATCATTTGCAGTTGGAAGAACACAGGAGCTGTTATATTATATCCGTCAGATCAAGGCTGAAGATAGGATCAAGAATCATGGAGATTTCAAAGTTGTTGTAGACAGCCCATTGGCAGTGGAAGCAACGAAGATCTTTAATATGAATATTGATGAAACATATGATGAGGAAGCTATGGAATTAGTGAAACAAGGAATTAATCCGATCACATTTTCCAATCTTCATTTATCCATTACGACAGAAGAATCAAAGGAGATCAACTTTGAAACAGAACCGATGGTGATCATTTCAGCATCCGGAATGTGTGAAGCTGGACGAATCAGACACCATTTAAAACATAACCTGTGGAAATCAGAGAATACGATCATATTTGTAGGATATCAGGCATATGGAACTCTGGGAAGATCACTGATCGAAGGAGCCAAAGAAGTAAAACTGTTTGGTGAGGCAATCAAAGTGGCAGCAGATATCGTACAATTAGAAGGTTTAAGCGGACATGCAGACAAGAACGGGTTATTAAAATGGGTCAATAGTTTCGAGAAGAAACCAGAAGAAGTATTTGTAGTTCATGGAGAAGATGCGGTCTGTGAAGCATTTACATCATGCTTAAAAGATGAATACAAATTAAAAGCCAGAGCACCATACAGCGGAGATGTGTTTGACCTTATTGCAGGCGAATGGACTGAATGGGGATCAAGAGAACGCATCCAGAAGAAACCAAAACAGAGCAGTGCTTATATCAGACTTCTTACAGCCAGCGAGCGTTTGAAATCTGTAATTGAGCACAATGAGGGTGGAACGAACAAAGACCTGGGCAAATTTGCTGATCAGATCATCGCCCTTTGTGACAAGTGGGAAAGGTAACAATGCAAGAGACAAAACGTAAAACAGAAGATGCAGTGCGTATAAATAAATATTTAAGTCAGGCAGGAATCTGCTCCAGAAGACAGGCGGATACTTATGTCGAGGAAGGCAGAGTCGAAGTCGATGGAGAAGTTGCAGTAAGCGGAACCAAAGTACTTCCGGGGCAGAGCGTGACATTTGATGGAAAGCCGGTAAAGATTCAGGAAGATCTGATCTTTCTGGCTTTTCATAAGCCAAGAGGAATCGTATGCACAGCAAGCAAAGAAGAGATAATATTATCGACTATATTAACTATCCAACAAGGATCTATCCTGTAGGACGATTAGATAAGGATTCTCAAGGATTGATCCTGCTTACTAATGATGGTGAAGCAGCCAATCAGATCATGAAAGCAAGAAATTATCATGAAAAAGAATACGAAGTAACAGTGAATAAACGAATTACGAATGAATTCATTCATGATATGAGGAATCCAGTACCATTAGATGAGATTAATGCAGTAACAAGAAGATGCAAAGTTATAAAAGAAGGACCAAACGAGTTCAGGATCATCTTGACACAGGGATTAAATCGGCAGATCCGAAGAATGTGTGAACACTTTGGATACCGTGTGACAAAACTTAAGAGAGTCCGTGTTATGAATATTAAACTCGGCGATCTGAAAGAAGGAAGATATCGACAATTAACTCCGGATGAATTACGAGAGTTAAAGAAGGAGCTAAAAAGTGAATGATTTAGACAGAATGAAAGAACTCATTCATACACTAAATGAAGCAGGGAAAGCTTATTACCAGCAGAATAAAGAAGTTATGAGCAACCTCGAATACGATAAGATGTATGATGAACTTTTAGAACTAGAGAAAAAGACGAACACTGTTTTATCAAACAGCCCAACGATCCATGTAGGGTATGAATTGATGACAGCATTGGAAAAAGAAGCACATCCATCTCCGATGTTATCATTAGACAAGACAAAGGAGCCAGATCAGCTGGCAGCATGGCTGAACGGACAGGAAGGAATCCTGTCATGGAAACTCGATGGTTTAACGATCGTTCTGACCTATGAACATGGAGAACTCATCAAAGCCGTGACCCGTGGAAATGGGGAAGTCGGAGAAGTTGTAACAAACAACGCAAGGGTTTTTGAAAATGTTCCAAGACACATTGCATATCAGGGAACATTGGTCATTCGTGGAGAAGCAATCATACCATATTCAGATTTTTATAAGATGAACGAAGAAATCGAAGATGTTGACAGTCAGTATAAGAACCCAAGAAACTTATGCAGTGGTTCCGTCAGACAGTTGAACAATGAGATCACAGCCAAACGCCACGTTCATTTCTATGCGTTCAGTGTCAGTGATGTTGAAGGCATGGATTTTGATAATTCCTTCGAGAAGAAATTAGACTGGGCAGCAAGCCTTGGATTTGATGTGGTAGAACATATCAGAGTCACAGAAGATACGATCCGAGGTGAGATTGAGAAGTTCTCAAAGAAGATCGAACAATTTGATCTGCCATCAGATGGACTGGTATTAGTTTATGATAACCTTGCATATGGAAAAAGTCTTGGAAGAACAGCCAAATTCCCAAGAGATTCCATCGCATTTAAATGGGCAGATGAGACAGCGGAGACAACATTAACTGAGATTGAATGGAGCCCATCAAGAACCGGACTGATCAATCCAGTGGCAATTTTTGAACCAGTAGAATTAGAAGGAACGACTGTCAGCAGAGCCAGTCTCCACAACATTAGTGTGATGGAAGAACTGCAGTTAGGAATCGGCGATGAGGTCGTTGTATACAAAGCTAATATGATCATTCCACAGCTTGCAGAGAATAAAACAAAGAGCGGCAATATAGAGATTCCGCATACTTGTCCTGCATGCGGTGGTGGAGACAAAGATCGAAGATGAAAATGGAATCAGAACCTTAGTCTGCACCAATGAATTTTGCAGTGCAAAGAAGATCAAATCATTCTCGCATTTTGTATCAAGAGATGCAATGAATGTTGATGGACTATCCGAAGCAACATTACAGAAGATGATCGATGTTGGACTATTAAATGAAATTTATGATCTCTTCACTTTAAAAGATCACAAAGAAGAGATTTTGGAATTAGAAGGATTTGGGGAAAAATCCTACCAAAATCTGATCAATGCGATCAATGATTCCAAACAGCCTGCATTGGCAAACTTTATTTATAGTCTGGGAATTCCGAATGTAGGACTTTCCAATGCAAAATTGATCTGCAAACATTTTAAAGAAGATTTCAATGCAATCAGAGAAGCCGATGCAGAGGATTTTATTGCAATCGATCAGATTGGACCGATGATCGCAGAAGCTATGGTATCATATTTTCATACACCACATAATCAGAAGATCTTAGAACAACTGTTACAATATGTGCAGTTTGAGAAGAAAGAAGAAAGTAAGACAGAACAGATCTTAGAAGGAAAAACATTTGTTGTGACAGGATCACTTGATCATTTCGATAACAGAAAACAACTAAAGGAAGAGATTGAGCAGATGGGCGGCAAGGTCACAGGATCAGTGTCAAAGAAAACAGACTATCTGATCAACAATGACAAAATGTCGCAGTCATCAAAGAATAAGAAAGCGATGGAATTAAACATTCCAATACTGAGCGAAGAAGATTTCCTTGATCTGATCAGACGATGATAAATATAGATTGCATAAAAAATGCAAGAGTTTTATAATAAATATCTGACAGGAAAAATGCTGTCAGCTTAAAAGCAATCGAAAAAGAGAAGGAGATTTGATAAAATGCCAATTGAATAGACAACGATCTGCCGGCGAAGGCAGCCTTAGAAGAAGAGAATGTATTTGTGATGGATAAAGAAAGGGCATGTACACAGGATATCAGGCCTTTAAAGATTGCAATTTTAAATCTGATGCCAAACAAATTAGACACAGAACTTCATTTGCTGAGAAGTTTATCAAATACACCATTACAGTTAGATATCACATTTTTACAGACAGAATCTTATGTTCCGACTCATGTATCAGAGTCACATATGGAGAAATTTTATAATTATTTCTCAGAGATCAAAGACAAACGTTTTGACGGGCTGATCATTACAGGAGCACCAGTAGAGTTAAAAGAATTTGAAGAAGTTGATTACTGGGATGAAGTTGTTGAGATCATGGAATGGTCCAAGACACATGTCACATCAACTTTGTATATCTGCTGGGCAGCACAAGCAGGACTTTATTATCACTATGGGATCAAGAAACATATCTTGAATAAGAAGATTTCAGGTGTTTATGAACACCATCCATTACATAATAAACTTCCTATTATTCGAGGATTTGATGATAAGTTCTACGTGCCACACTCTAGAAATACAGGAGTTGACGGAGAAGCGATCCGCAAGAATAAAGAATTAACGATCGTAGCAGAATCAGATGAGACAGGACCATACATTATTTTGAATTCCACAGGAAGTCAGGTATTTGTCACAGGACATCCAGAATATGATGTGATGTCACTGCATTATGAATATGTAAGGGATGTGAAACGAGGACTGAATCCAGATATACCAAAGAATTATTACAAAGATGATGATCCAACGAAGAAACCAGTGAAGTCATGGAGATGTCATGCAAATGCTATGTATTATAACTGGCTGAATTATTATGTATATCAGGTGACACCATACGATCTGGAAAAAGACAAATAAAACAAAGGTTGCTGTACAAAGTATGGCAGCCTTTTTGAAATAATGATACAGCATGTATATGGAGAAAAGAAAGGAAAACAAATGATCAAACTAATCGCAACAGACATTGATGGAACATTAGTGGCAGATGGGACACTGGATCTGAATCCGGAATATTATGACGTGATCAAAGAACTGAAACGAAGAGGAACGATCGTGTTAGCGGCAAGCGGCCGTCAGAGAGCAAGTATCGAGAAAGTATTCACGCCAGTACTTGATGACATCAGTTTTATTTCAGAAAATGGAACTTGTATTCATTCCAAAGATTATCAATATGTAGATGTGATCGACCCAGAGATCGTAAGAACTTATATTGAAGAAGCAAGACAGTTCCCAGGATGTGAGATTGCGATCAATAAAGATAACATGACATATATGGAGAATATCGGGATTTACCAGCATCTGGTCGGAGACTATGGCTACAGAGGTGATCTTGTAGATGATGTTTTAGGGAATCCAGAAGGTGTATGTAAGATGAGTATTTTTCATCACAATTGCGCCGAAGATGTAGTTGGGGATGAGTTCATCAAACGATGGGGCAAGAAGATGAATGTTGTAGTATCCGGAAAATGCTGGGTTGATTGCGCCAACAAAGGTGCGAACAAAGGAAGTGCCTTAAGACATTTTCAGGAAGAATACGGAATCACACCAGATGAAACACTGGCATTTGGAGATAATTTAAATGATATCGAGATGTTAAAACGTGCAAGTCACAGTTTTGCAGTGGAGAATGCCAGAGATGAAGTAAAAGAAGCAGCGAATTTTGTAGCACCATCTTACAAAGAAGATGGAGTACTTCAGGTATTGAAAGCAGTACTGAGTGGTGAATTATGCTAACAGAAGAAATGACCATGACTTATGAAGAGTCTGTAAAATATTTATACAAAATCGCAGGATTCGCCACAAAATCTTCTCTCGAAGATATAAAATACTTTTTAGAACGATTGGGAAATCCTCAAAAAGAGCTGCATATGATCCATGTAGCAGGGACGAATGGAAAAGGATCCGTCTGTGCATTTTTAGAAGCACTCCTTACCCAGCATGGAAAGAAGACAGCTTCCTTTACCTCGCCACATGTTGTGAAGATCAATGAACGAATCAAGCTGTGTGCGAAAGAGATCAGTGATGAACGATTTGCATCAGCTGCGGTGAAGGTAAGACATGCCATTGAAACTGGAATAACAGAAGGAAAGAACAGCCCATCATTTTTTGAGGCAGTATTTCTGATGGCGATGGTGATCTTTCAGGAAGAACAACCAGATATCTGTATGATCGAGAAAGGAATGGGTGGAAGATATGATGCTACCAATGTTATCTGTCCGAAGGTCAGTGTGATTACTTCAATCAGCGAAGATCATATGGAATTTCTGGGACAAACATTGGAAGAGATCGCAACACACAAAGCAGGGATCATTAAGCCAGGAATTCCAGTTGTGACAATAGAACAGGAACCCAAGGTAAAAGAAATCCTTTCTGAAGAAGCAAGGCAGAAAAAATCACGAATTTATGACATTTCTGAAGATAATCTTAATTTTAAAGAAAAAGCAGGAAAATATATTGATTTTTTAAATGTCAATGCGTATGATAAGGAAAGAGATGTGCGGACCAACATTGCAGGAGAATTTCAGAAGTCCAATCTTGCAGCAGCATTGCAGACAGCAGAACTTATCTGTGGACGACTTGATGAAGACAAGATCTATGAAGCACTGAGCCAGATCAGGATCAGCGGAAGGATGGAAGAGATCGCACCAGGGATCATTGTGGATGTATCGCACAATATCCAAGGAATGCAAGGATTTGTACAGACTGTGGAGGCAAACTACCATGGAATGAAGAAGCGGATCTTATTTGCAGCATCTCATCAGAATGAAGAAGAATATATGAAGAACATTTTGAAGACGATTCCAGAGATTGAAGCCTTTTATACAGTGGGGATTCATAAGAGAAGAATCGACGAAGCAGAATTTCAGGATGCTTTTCGTAAGATGATAGACAGGAATCAGGAAACAACGGTATGCTTTGTTGTCGGATCTTTTTATCTGGCAGGCATGGCCAAAGAGTTTATAAATCAGGAGGAAGAGAATGTTAGACTTTAACGAAGAATTAGCCAAGTTTCAACCATGTGCAGATTTGGAAGAAGCGGAAGAGAATATATATGGGAAAGAATTAGAAGAGATCAAGAAGAATAAGACAGAATTATATAAAGCCAACCAGATGATCAAGAAATACAATCAGGCATTAAACTACGCCAAGCAAGGGAATGATGACCTTGCGATGTTACAGTTAAAGAATGTTGTGGCAGCTATTCCTAATTTTGTAGATGCATATCTTTTAATGGCATTATTATCCATCAAGGGAGAGAATTATGATAATGCAAGAACATTCCTTGATACGATCTTAAAGATCGATCCAAACAACGAATCAGCAGTGGAATATGGCAAAGAATTTGAGACAAAAGTAGTCGAAGAAGAGCCACAGACAACTGGAGCCAGAGAAGAAAGACAAGAAGAAAAAGAGAAGAAAAAAGTTGTGAGCCAGCCAGAAGAACCAAAGAAAAAGAAGAATCCATTTAATATTTCTTCAATTCAGGAAAACGAAGCTGGAAAGAGCCCGATGTTTTACATGGTAACAGGAATTGTGATCGGTGTGATCGTGGCAGCAGTTTTGATCTATCCAACAGTACGTGCAAGCTTCAGTCATAAGAACTCTACACAGGTAGAAGATTATAAAGAACAGATCCTTGCCAAAGACACACAGTTGAAAGCAAGCGAGAAGAAAGTTAAAGAAGCAAAGGCAGCACAGAAGAAAGCAGAAGATGAATTAGACGAGTACATTGGAACAAGCAAGAAAGACGGTGTCTATGATCTGCTGTTAAGTGCCTTACAGAAATACAGCGATCGTGATTATACAGGATCTGCAGATGCGTTATTAGATATCGACAGTAAGAAACTAACAACAAAGAATATGAAAGCGATTTACAAAGATCTGACAGCAAAGGTATATCCAAGTGCAGGAACTGGATTATACAGCAAAGGAAAGAATGCATACTGGGCAAAAGACTACAAGACAGCGATCTCTTATTTAAAGAAAGCGATCAAAGTCAGCGATACAAACCGTTATGCATATGATTATCTTGCCAAAGCTTATGAAGGTGCTTCCGATCAGAAGAATGCGAAGAAGACATATCAGACGATCATCGAAAAGTTCCCAGGAACATCTCAGGCGATCAATGCGAAGAGTCGAATTGATGCAATGGGTAAAAAGAGTGCCAAAAGTTTATAATTAATATTACACAGAATACAAGTTTACAAACAAAAGATAAAGGAAGAAGAACAAGCGAAAGTTTGAACTTCTTTCTTTTTTTTTCTATCAGGAAATTCAAGATGATCTTGGAAAGGAACGTATCACAGCAAAGAGCAGGAAGGAGCGATCAGAATATGGCAACAGAATACAAGATAGAAAACAGGGTTTTATATATTTATCTGGATGGTGATCTAGATCATCACTTAGCGAAGAAAGTAAAACATAAATGTGATATCATTTTAAAATCATATCCGATCAAAGATATTGAGTTTGATTTTAAAAATTCAGGATTTATCGATAGTTCAGGGATCGGAGTGATCTTAGGAAGATATCGTCAGGTACAGGCGATGGGAGGAACGGTGAAAGTCAGCAATATGAGTGCATCAGTAAGAAAGATCATTCATATGGCAGGATTGCATCAACTGATAGAAGAAATATAGAGAAATGGGAGGATAAGAAATGTTGCATTTAGAATTTAACAGTGACTCAGAAAATGAAGGAATCGCAAGAATTGTGACGGCTGCTTATATCATGAAATTTGATCCGGATATGGAAGAAATGGATGATATCAAGACTGCAGTGTCAGAAGCAGTGACAAACTGTATTGTACATGCGTATCACAACCCAGATGGAAAGATCAGCATGGATCTTTCCGATCAGAATGGAATCCTGCGAATAGAGATTAAAGATCAGGGTATCGGAATTCCAGATGTCAAGAAAGCGATGGAACCGATGTTTACAACAAAACCAGAAGAAGAAAGGACTGGAATGGGATTTTCTTTTATGGAAGCATTTATGGATCAAGTAGAAGTTATTTCAAAACAAGGAGAAGGAACGACAGTGATCATGACAAAGAAAATAGGAGATCAAGACAAGCTGAATGGATAAGACGAGGGAACTGTTACGGCTTACCAAAGAAGGAAACGAAGCAGCACGAGAGCAGATCATTCTTAATAATGTTGGATTGATCTGGAGTGTTGTGAGACGATTTACAAACAGAGGATATGAGTCTGAGGATCTGTTTCAGATCGGAAGTATTGGACTTATGAAAGCCGTGGACAAGTTTGACCTGTCTTATGACGTGAAATTTTCGACGTATGCAGTACCGATGATTACAGGAGAGATTCGTAGATTTCTAAGAGATGATGGTATGATCAAAGTCAGCAGATCTTTAAAAGAAAATGTATACAAGATCATGAAAGCAAGAGAAAAGTTTTGTCAGCAGTATCAAAGGGAAGCAACGATCGAAGAAATCAGTGAGATCACGAAGATCACAAGAGAAGAGATCGTAACATCCTTAGAGGCAAGCAATGAAGTAGAATCCATTCATCAGAGTGCATATCAGAAGGATGGCAGTGATTTCTCTGCTGGATAAGTTATCAAAAGGAGAAAATGAATCTGAGAAAGTGGTAGATCATGTTCTGTTAAAGGAAGCCATGAAACATTTGGAACAGAAAGAACAGCAAATGATCTATTACCGATATTTTGAAGGAAAAACTCAACAAGAAATTGCGAAGATCTTTCATATTTCACAGGTACAGGTTTCAAGAATACAAAAAAAGATCTTAAAAAAACTAAGAAGACAAATGATTGGAAATATCTGAAAAACTATGCTAGAATAAAGAAAACACAAATCTGGATCGATCGTTAAAGGATAATTCATCCATTTTCCCAGGTAAAAGGAGCAAGATAGAATGACATATGAAAAAAAGTCGGTAATTGAATTACGTGAAATTGCCAAAGAAAGAAAAATAAAAGGCATTTCGACCTTAAAGAAACAAGAACTGATCAAAGTATTAGAAAACTATGATCAGGAACAATCAAAACAAAAGGAAGAACCGCAGATACAACGTGAACCAAAACAATCTTATTCAGAGCATCAAGAAAGAAAACATCATCAGAAAGAATTCCCAAAGAATATAAAGAGTCTGGACAGCGGAGAAAAAGCACATGGGATTCTGGAAGTTATGCCAGACGGGTATGGTTTCATCCGATGTGAAAACTATCTTCCAGGGGAGAATGATATCTATGTATCTCCGGCTCAGATCCGCAAATTCAATTTAAAACAGGAGACATCTTAACAGGAGCGATCCGTATTAAAACCCAGAGTGAGAAATTCAGTGCCTTATTATTCGTAGAATCTGTCAATGGATATAAGCCAGAAATGGCAGCGAGAAGACAGCATTTTGAAGATCTAACACCAATCTTCCCTAACGAAAGATTAGGAATGGAAACAGAGAGATCATCCATACCAATGCGAATGGTTGACCTGTTATCACCCGTTGGAAAAGGGCAGCGAGGAATGATCGTATCGCCTCCAAAGACAGGAAAGACAACACTGTTAAAACAAATGGCACAAAGTATCAGCCAGAATTATAAAGATATCAAATTAATCGTATTATTGATCGATGAACGACCAGAAGAGGTCACAGATTTTAAAGAATCTATCGAAGGAAAGAACGTTGAAGTTATTTATTCCACATTTGATGAATTACCAGAACACCACAAGAGAGTGTCAGAGATGGTATTAGAACGTGCAAAACGTCTCGTAGAACATAAAGAAGATGTCGTAATTTTATTAGATAGTATCACAAGACTTGCAAGAGCTTACAACCTTACAGTACCGCCAAGCGGAAGAACATTAACTGGTGGACTTGATCCAGCCGCTCTCTATATGCCGAAGAAATTTTTCGGTGCAGCCAGAAATATGAGAGAAGGCGGAAGTCTTACCATCCTTGCCACGGCACTCGTAGAAACAGGAAGCAAGATGGACGACGTGATCTTTGAAGAATTCAAGGGAACAGGTAATATGGAATTAGTCTTAAACCGTCGTCTGGCAGAAAAAAGAATCTTCCCAGCGGTTGATATTGCCAAATCAGGAACAAGAAGAGAAGAGCTGCTGCTTACCAAAGATGAAAGAGAAGTTGTCACAGCACTTCACAAAGAATTATCCGGAAACCGTTCGGAAGAATTTATGGAACAGATGTTAGATTTATTTAAACGAACCCAAAACAATAAAGAATTTGTAGCACTAACCAAACGATCATTATTAAGAAAATAAAAAAAGTAATTGCAATTTCAAATAAATTGTGATAGAATAAAAAAGCTGTTTATAAAACAAGAAATGACGAAAGTCAAAGTATGTAAATGTTGGCAAAATCCAACAAATTTTTTAGAAGAGGTGAAAGAACATGCGTGAAGGAATCCATCCAAATTATTACCAGGCAAAAGTAGTATGCAACTGTGGTAACGAATTCGTAACAGGATCTACAAAGGAAGATATCCACGTAGAAATCTGCTCAAAATGTCATTCATTCTACACAGGACAGCAGAAAGCTACTCAGGCTCGTGGACGTATTGATAAGTTCAATCGTAAATATGGTGTTAAGTAGAAAAGTAAGAAATCAGGTTGAGGTTATCGAAATCTCAACCTTTTTTTTATGTAACGAGAAAAATCTCATAGAAATATAGGAGACAACAATGGCGGTTCGTATAGGCGGGCAGGCAGTGATCGAAGGCGTAATGATGAAGAATATGGATCGTTATGCAGTATCCGTGCGAAAGCCCAATGGCAAGATAGAGACGAAAGTAGAAGAATGCGTAAGCTTCGCAGAGAAACATCCATTATTTCAATTACCAGTTTTTCGAGGAATGGCAAATTCCTGGAATCTATGGTGATCGGGATGAAGACACTGAATTATTCTGCATCTTTTTACGAAGACGAAGAAGAACAAACAGAGAGCAGGACAGAACAGCTCTTAGAAAAGATTCTTGGAGAGAAAGCAGAGAAGATCATCATGGGAATCGTACTGGTATTTTCACTGGCAATTTCCATCGGATTATTTATGATCCTTCCATACATCGCATCTGAAGCACTCGGAAAGCTGATCAGGAATGAATATGTGATTTTATTTATGGAAGGTATTATCCGAATAGCGATATTTCTTGGATACATTGTGTTGATCTCAATAATGGAAGACATCAAGAGAGTCTTCATGTATCATGGTGCAGAACATAAAACGATCAACTGTTTAGAAGCAGGTGTTCCTTTAACTCCTGAAAATGTGGATAACTTTTCAAGATTACACAAAAGATGTGGAACAAGTTTTATTTTTATCGTCATGATCATCAGTATGGTATTTTTCTTCTTTATAAGAGTGGATACTATCTGGTTACGAATCGTGTTAAGATTATTATTTTACCATTGGTGGCTGGCGTTTCCTATGAATTTATCAGACTTGCAGGAAGCAGTGACCATCCACTTGTACAGATTTTCTCAAAACCAGGACTGGCACTTCAGAAACTGACAACGAAAGAACCAGATCATTCTATGATCGAAGTTGCGATCGCATCGGTGGAAGGTGTCTTCGATTGGAGAGAATATTTAGAAAATCTTCATAAAGGGGAACAAAAAGAAGATGAATAGAAGAGAATGGGTCCTCTATGGACAAAAGGAATTAGAAGAAGCACAGATCGAGAATGCATCCGGTGATGCATGGTATTTGTTTTCCGAATGTTTTCATATATCAAGGGAAGACTACCTGTTTGGGATGACCGATGAGATCAATGATAAAGAAGCGGAAGAAAGATATAAGGAACTGATTCAGAAGAGAAAAGAACATGTTCCACTGCAATATATTTTAGGAACACAGGAATTTATGGGATATACATTTAAGGTAACACCAGATGTACTGATCCCAAGAGCAGATACAGAAACAGTATTGGAAGAAGTGCTTGATCAGTTAAAACAGTCAAAGAAACCAGATACGATACTGGATATCTGTACAGGATCTGGCTGTATTGCGATCAGTCTGGCATTGATTTTAAATCCAGAAGTATGTATTGGGACAGATATCAGTGAAAAAGCATTAAAAATCGCAAAAGCTAATGGCGAAAATCTCGCACCTATGGTAAAATTTATTCAAAGTGACCTTTTTGAGAATGTCACAGGAAGCTATGATCTGATCATTTCGAATCCGCCCTATATTACAACGGAAGAATGTGGGAAGCTGATGCCGGAGGTAAAAGACTATGAACCGATGTTAGCACTCGATGGGAAGGAAGATGGACTTTATTTTTATAAGAAGATCATCAAAGAAGCGAAAAACTATTTAAATCCACAAGGAATGCTCGCATTTGAGATCGGATATGATCAGGGAGAAGCAGTGAAGAATTTGATGGAAGCACAGGATTTTGCCTGTGTTGAGATAAAAAAGGACCTGGCAGGATTAGACCGGCTGGTCTTTGGATTTGCAAGAGAAGGAGAATAAGATGTTTGATAAGTTAGAAGGTTTAGTAGATCGTCTGGACACTGTACTGCAGGAATTGAATGATCCAGATGTAGCAGGTAACCAGAATCGTTTCCGTGATCTGATGAAAGAACAAAATGAGCTGACACCGATCGTGGAAAAATACAAAGAATACAAAGCAGAGAAACAGAATATCGAAGATAGTTTGATGCTTTTAGAAGAAGAGTCTGACGAAGAGATGAAAGAACTTGCCAAGGAAGAACTGAATGAATCTAAGGCAAATGTGGAAAGATTAGAAGAAGAGTTAAAGATTCTCTTAATTCCAAAGGATCCAATGGATGATAAGAACATCATCGTTGAGATGCGTGCCGGTGCCGGTGGAGATGAAGCTGGATTATTCGTAGCTGACGTTGCCCGTATGTACAGAAGTTATGCAGAAAGCAAACGTTGGAAAGTAAATACATTAAGTTTTAATGAGAGTGGAATCGGTGGATTTAAAGAGCTTGTATTCATGGTATCCGGACAGGGTGCATACTCAAGATTCAAGTACGAAAGCGGTGTACACCGTGTACAGAGAATCCCTGCAACAGAGTCCGGTGGAAGAATCCATACATCTACAATTACAGTAGCGATCATGCCAGAAGTTGAAGATGTGGAAGTTGAAATCGATATGAACGATTGTAAGTTTGATGTATTCCGTGCATCAGGAAATGGTGGACAGTGTGTCAATACAACAGACTCTGCGGTACGTTTAACACATATCCCAACAGGAATCGTTGTATCATGTCAGGATGAGAAATCCCAGTTAAAGAATAAGGACAAAGCGTTAAAGGTATTACGTTCCCGTCTGTATGAATTAGAACAGCAGAAAGCACATGATGAAGAAGCAGCAAAGAGAAAGAGCCAGATCGGTACAGGAGACCGTTCTGAAAAGATCAGAACATACAATTATCCACAGGGTCGTGTTACAGATCACAGAATCAAGCTGACACTTCACAAATTAGATTCTATCATGAACGGTGATTTAGATGAATTGATCGACAGCTTAACAGCAGCAGATCAGGCAGCAAAATTAAGTAACATGGAAGAAGAATAATACAAAGAGATTTATAAGGGGTCAGGTGATCAAACCTGGCCCCTGCATATATTTAATTGAGGTATACAAAATGAAAGATGGATTTATCAAAGTTGCAGCCGCAACACCAAAGATCAAAGTGGCAGATCCTGCATACAATACAGAAGAAATTTTAAAGATCATCGATGAGACAGAAAAAAATGGAGCAAGTATTCTGGTATTTTCTGAATTAACGATCAGTGGATATACATGTGGTGATCTATTCTTGCAGCAGCCACTTTTAACAGAATGTAAAAATCAGCTTTTAAGAATTGTGAAAGCAACTGAAAATAAGAGTATGTTAGTTGTTGTAGGATGTCCGATCGTTATAAAACAAAAATTATATAACTGTGCGGTTGTGATCAGTGATGGCAGTATTTTAGGAATCGTGCCAAAACACATTTACCAAACTATTCAGAATTTTATGAATTACGTCATTTTACATCTGGAGAAGGATTAGAAGAAGATCTTTGGTTTGGAGAAGAATTTGGTTATGTAAATGTAGCCGTGAATCAGTTATTCAAATGCAAAGAGATTCCAGAACTTGTGGTAGCATGTGAAATCTGTGAAGATCTCTGGGTACCACTTCCACCAAGCACATATCACGCAATGGCAGGAGCAACGGTAATCTGTAATCCATCTGCAAGTGTAGAGACAACAACAAAAGAATCTTATCGAAGAAGCCTTGTATCAAATCAGTCAGCAAGATTGTTAGCGGCTTATATCTATGCTGATGCAGGAGAAGGAGAATCCACACAGGATGTTGTATACAGTGGACACCATCTCATATGTGAAAATGGTTCAGTTTTAGCAGAAGCAAAACGATTTACAAATGAGATTATCTATGCAGATATCGATGTGCAGAAATTGGCAGCAGAACGAAGAAAGATGACTTCTTTCCCAGGAGGCCAAACAGATGATTATTTTGAACAGGAATTTTCACTAGAAGTCAAAGAAAACAAGATCACAAGAACATTCCCGAAAGCACCATTTGTACCAGATAATCAAGATGAAAGAGATAAACGATGCGATGAAATCTTATCTTTACAGTCTATGGGACTTAAGAAACGTCTGGAACACACAAACTGCAAACATGCAGTCGTAGGAATTTCAGGTGGATTAGATTCCACATTAGCAGTCTTAGTTACAGCAAGAGCCTTTGATCTGTTAGACATTCCAAGAGAAAACCTGATCTGTGTGACAATGCCATGTTTTGGAACAACAGACAGAACTTACCAGAATGCCGTATCACTGATTAAAGAATTAGGAGCGACACTCAAAGAAGTAAGAATCGAAAAAGCAGTCCGCCAGCATTTTGCAGATATCGGGCATGATGAAAATAACCACGATGTAACTTACGAAAACTCTCAGGCAAGAGAAAGAACACAGATTCTGATGGACATGGCAAACCAGTACAATGGTATGGTCATCGGAACAGGAGATATGTCAGAACTGGCACTCGGATGGGCAACATACAATGGTGACCATATGTCTATGTATGGAGTAAACTGCTCCGTACCAAAGACATTAGTACGCTATCTTGTACTTTACTATGCAGAGACAACAGAGAATAAGAAATTATCAGAAGTACTGATGGATGTCCTAGACACACCAGTCAGCCCAGAATTATTGCCACCAGTTGACGGAGTCATTTCACAGAAGACAGAAGACTTAGTCGGACCATATGAACTGCACGATTTCTTCTTATATTATATGTTACGATTTGGATTTCCAAAAGCTAAACTATACCGCATGGCAAAATTAACATTTGATGGTGTATATGATGATGAAACGATCAAGAAATGGCTGGATAAATTTTACTGGAGATTCTTCAGCCAGCAGTTTAAACGTTCATGTCTGCCAGACGGACCTAAGGTAGGTAGTGTGGCGGTATCACCTCGTGGAGATCTACGAATGCCTAGTGATGCTAGTCCAACGGCTTGGTTGTAGAGAAATAAAAGCTATCTGGAAACGCGCTCTCGCTCGATTCGCACATAGCGGACACTTAATGAGCAGCGATGATTTTATGTTAACTGAGGAGTAAACGAATATGAACCAACAATCAAAAAAAAATCTAACCAATAGGATTGTCGCTTTAGCAGGAATCACAGTTTTTGCTTTTTTTATTGGAATTTATGTCTGTGTATTTTCAAACTATTTGAAAAAGTATAACACAAGAAAAAAATTATTCGGTGCAACTTATATGACGATGAATAATGAATTCTATAAGATAGTTAATAACCAGATTCGGATGCAGGTTGAGAAGAATGGGAACCAGATGATCACATTAGATCCAGCACTCGATCAGAAGAAGCAGAATGAACAGATTAAACAGTTGGTCAAACGAAAAGTAGATGCGATTTTTCTAAATCCAGTAGACTGGAAAGCAGTAGAACCAGGACTTGTAGCAGCAAAGAAAGCGAAGATTCCTGTGATCGTTATCGACTCACAGGTTTACAGAAATGATCTCGTCGCAATGACGATCGTGTCAGATAACTACAAGGCAGGCGTTTTATGTGCCAAGGAAATGATGAAGCAAAAAGATCAGGCGAATATCATCTTGTTAACACATAATGCAGCAAGATCTGCGGTAGATCGTATCAATGGATTTTTAGATACGATCAAGAACAATAAAAACTATAAGATTCTTGCATCTGCAGATACCCAAGGACAGATTGAACGTGCACTTCCTAAGGTAGATAAGATTATCGAAGAATACCAGAACATAGATATTGTCATGGGATTAAATGACCCAGCGGCGATGGGAGCTTTGGCGGCTCTTGACAGCAAGGGTGCAAGAGAAGGGGTTCTTGTATACGGAATCGATGGTTCGCCAGAAGGGAAAAAGCTGATCAAAGAAGGTATGATGACAGGAACAGCGGCACAATCTCCCAAACAGATGGCAGACACAGCGGTCAATGCGGCATACCAGATTCTGCAAGGGGAGAAAGTAGAGAAGAAAAGGTAATCTCTGTTCAAATGATAACAAAAAAGAATGTAGAGCAGACTGATATTAGCCGTTGGCAGTAAAGAGGAAATGATATGGATCGAAAAAATCAAAATTTATATTATATCAAGATTCTGATGGGAGTCATAAATTTCATCATTTTATCCTTCCTTTCTGCAGTTTTTATTTTAACATTAAATAAGATCAATTGTGATTTTGGAGCAAGGAATTTCTTAGAGAATATCACATATCTCCCAAACGAACCAGTGACATCAACAGTGTTGATATTTATTGCTTTTTTCTTATTGTTAGGCATTATAGAAATTCGAAGAAAACAAAGAAAAAGGCAACAGGTATCTGTGATCTTATATGCAGCAGAGATTTTGTTATGTCTGATCATTATTAAATTTGTTTATGTAAATTATAATGGAATCATTCTTCTTGTCATTGCAGATATTGTAACGTATATCAAAGATAAACACACTAGGAATTTTCTTTGTCATCATGGGAATGATATATTTATTCTCAGACTACGATATCATATCAATGTTTATAGATATGATATCGTTCCAACAATTTTTGAGTGTATACCCGGCGAAAGTCAGTATGATGATCCAAGGAACAAGAAATATACTAGTTGCATTGAATGCGATCGCATTTATTGCATACATGATCATTTTGATGAGAAATCAGATGAAAGAGAATGCAAGGATTGGATTGTTAAACCTTCAGCTTCAGACAGCCAATATACGTTTAAAAGAAATGAATGAACAGCTGAAGGACTATTCAGAGATGACAGAGAAGAAAATGGCGGAGACAAGGGAACGAAATCGAATTGCCAGAGAGATTCATGACACACTGGGGCATACGATGACTGGACTGTCTGCAGGAATTGACGCATGTATCGCGATGATCGATTTTTCTGTAGATGCAACGAAAGAACAGTTAAATAAAATATCACAGGTTGCAAGGCAAGGAATTAAAGATATTCGAAGATCGGTCAATAAATTAAGACCAGATGCCTTAGAGCATAGTGGATTGCAAGAAGCTTTAGAAAAGATGATCAATGAGACGATGCAGGTATCAGATGTTAAGATTAATTATGATTGTCAGGTAGAGGTCTTGAAATTCAATCAAGATGAAGAGATATGATCTATCGTGTAGTACAGGAAAGTATTACAAATGCGATCAGTCATGGAAAAGCGAAGCAGATTGATGTAAACTTATGGAAGGAAGATAAGTGGCTCAATCTAGAGATCAAAGACAATGGAATCGGATGTGAAGAGATTCATACAGGATTTGGATTGATCCATATCGAAGAGAGGATCAAGATGTTAAAAGGAACTGTAGAATATGATGGAAGTAATGGATTTAAAGTCACAGCAAGAATACCGATCAGATGGGGTGAAAAACTATGATTAAAGTAATGATAGCAGATGATCAGGAACTGATCAGACAAAGTTTACAGATCGTACTTGAGATGAAAGAAGGAATCGAAGTTACTGCAACTGCCAAGGACGGAAGAGAAGTCATTCAGGAAGTCAGGAAAGACAAGCCAGATGTTATTTTAATGGATGTGCGTATGCCAGAAATGGATGGAGTGCAATGTACACAGATCATCAAAGAACAATATCCAGATGTCAAGATCATTATTTTGACAACGTTCGATGATGATGAGTATGTATACAATGCATTAAAACATGGAGCAAGTGGTTATCTGTTAAAAGGAATCTCTATGGACGAATTAGAAAAAGCAATCAAGACAGTTCATAGTGGCGGAGCCATGATCAATCCAGAGGTAGCGACAAAAGTGGTTGATTTCTTCTCTGAAATGGCACAAAGCAATTATGATACATCGATTCATGCACAGAATGTAGAAGAAATCACAGAAGCAGAATGGGAGATCATTAAATTAGTCGGAAGAGGCATGTCAAATAAAGAAATCTCGACGGAACTAAGCCTTTCCGAAGGAACTGTACGAAATTATCTCAGCACGATCTTAAGTAAACTAGACCTAAGAGACAGAACCCAGCTTGCAATCTGGGAAGTACAGTCAGGTTCAGCCAAATACGGGAGAAGATAGATGAGACAGAAACTAGAAAAATGGTGGAAACGAATCATTGCTGTTGGATTGGTCATAAGTTTATTATCTGTTGGTTTTGTGATCTATCCCAAACAACAAAAAATTGTTTTAACCTTTGGAATGTTTGCAGGAAACAAGTGGGATGTTCCAGATGATAATTGCTATCAGATGATCGATCAAGTAATCAAAGAATTTGAAAAAGAATATCCGAATGTCACGATCAAATACGAAAGTGGTGTGATGAAAGATGATTATTCAGAATGGCTGTCACAAAAGGCACTAAAAGGAGATCTGCCAGATGTTTTTATGGTCTTGCCAGAAGATTTTAGCATATTTTCATCCGTAGGAATGTTAAAGAACTTAGACTCCTATACAAAGATTGATAAAGCGTTCAAAAAAAGCAACTATTATGAAGGAAGTTATGATGCTGGAACCTATAAGGGAACGCAATATGCTCTTCCATACGAAAGTGTACCAACTTTGATGCTAGTCAATAAGACACTACTAAAAAAAGAGCATATCAAAATGCCAGGGAATCACTGGACTTGGGATGATTTTATAAGATCTGTCAAAAGTAACCAAAGATACCGATGGAGATGGCCGTTTAGACCAACTTGGTGTATATAATTATAAATGGAATGATCCAACTCTGAGCAATGGCGGAACATTGTTTTAATCAAAGTGGAACAAAATGCAACTTGTCATCCGAACCAATTGAAAATGCAATCCTCTTTACAAAGAAGATTGAAAAAATATCATCTTTTCGAAATCTGACATCTGATGATTTTGATTCTGGAAATATTGCATTTCGTCCTATGACATTTTCAGAATTTAGAACGTATAAACCATATCCATGGAAGATCAATAAATACTTTGATTTCAAATGGGATTGTATCAGACTCCCTTCCGGACCAGATGGAGAGAATAAGACACAGGTAGATAATCTGCTGATGGGAATCAACAATCAGACAAGCAAGGAGATATGGCATGGCAGTTTTAAAGAAATTATGTTATGAAACAAAGACACAGCAAAAGATCTTTCAGTATCGTCAGGGAATCTCACCATTAAAAGCTGTGACGAATTCAAAACAAGCACAGCAGGTATTAGAAAAAAGCATGGGTGAGAATATGACAGATAAAATGAAATTGTTAGATGAACTCATGAACAATGCCTTGCAGATTCCAAAATTCCGAAGATACAATGAAGCCTACCAAAGATTGACAGTGAGATGACAAAATTCTTACAGATGAAGAAGAATTTGATTCCAATATCTTGAAACTAAAACAAGAGATTGATAAGTTTTTAAATCAGTAACAATAAGAAAATCAAAACAAATAAAACACGAATATGACATTTGTCACATAAAAAAGGACATTTGTAAATTGAAAGTCATGACAATTTACAGATGTCCTTTACGTATTAGAGATAAGTTTGTAAATAAGAGATAGGAATAAGAAAGGAGAAGAGGATGAAATACGTAGTATTAGTCAGCCACGGAACACATTTACCAGGACTTCACAGTGTACTTAAGATGTTAGCTGGTGGAGAAAGAGAAGACGTGATCAGCGTCGGATTAGAGGACGGAATGAGTGCTGATGAATTCGCAGAGAAATTCAGCAATGCGATCAGCAAGATCACAGAAGACGATGAGATCATTCTTCTTGGTGACATTGTGGGTGGATCACCTCTACAAATGCAATTGAACAGGTATCAAATAAAGGACTGATCGGTCAGACAGTGATCTTTGGTGGAATGAACCTGGCAATGGCATTGACAGCAACATTAATGAAAGACGGCGTAGACACAGACATGCTAAAAGACAGCTTGATCAATGAGGCAAAAGATGCAGTTAAAGAATTTGTTATGACATCAGCAAACGATGATGAAGAAGACGATATTTAAATTTTAAGGAGGAAAAAAATATGTCAGTTTCATTTTTAAGAATTGATGACCGTATGATCCATGGTCAGACAGTAACACGTTGGTCACTAGAGTATCCATGCGATGGGCTGGTCGCAGTGAACGACAAAGCAGCAACAACAGATGCACTTAAGATGGCATACAAGAGTGCCAGCAACAAAGAAAACATTTGTTTGGACATATGAAGCATGGAAAAAAAAACCAGAAAGTATTAGACAGCAAAGACAATTACTTCCTGATCACAAAAGATCCAATCCAGATGAAGAAGATCTTAGTGGATGATGGATTTGTTCCAAGTGATGTAAAGAAAGTAATCGTAGGACCATGTAATGACAGACCGGGAGCTGTCAAACTTGGTAATAACCAATCGATTACACAAGAAGAAGCAGAAGCTTTTGAAGCGATCAGCAAAGCTGGTTATGAAATCGAATTCGCACTGATCAAAGAAGCGTCCATCGGAACATGGGACAAATTCAGAGGTCAGTTTGGATTTAACTAAAAAACCAATAGAGAGGAGAAACTATTATGACAATTAGTTGGTTACAAGCAATCATTTTAGGTATTTTGCCTGCTTATCCAGTATGCCTGGTATGGGAGGTACAACCATTGGTAACTACACATTAGGAAGACCATTAGTTGCAGGTCTTGTCTGTGGTATCGTACTTGGAGATATTCAGGCAGGTGTTTTAGTCGGTGCGGCAATGCAGGTTGTATATATCGCATTGGTTACACCAGGAGGAACTGTATCAGCAGACGTTCGTGCCGTATCTTATATCGGTATTCCACTGGCAATGTTAGCATTAAATTCATACGGATTAGATCCTGCATCAGCAAAAGGTATCTCCATGGCAACATCATTTGGAGCAATGGTAGGAACAATCGGTACAGTATTATTCTATGGAACAGCAACAATCAACCTTGTATGGCAGCACATTGGATGGCAGGCCGTTGAAAAAGGTGAATTCAAGAGATTATACGTTGTAGATATGGTTCTTCCATGGATTTCTCATATCATCTGCAGCTTCTTACCAGCAGTTGTAATGTGTAAATTAGGAGTTCCAGTTGTAGAAGCGATCAAAACAACATTACCAATGGATGGAATTGCAATGAAAACACTGTTTACAGTAGGTAGCTTACTTCCTTGCGTAGGTATTGCGATCTTATTAAAACAGGTAGTAACAAAAGCAGTTGACTTTATACCATTCTTCTTCGGATTTACATTAGCAGCAAGTATGGGATTAAACCTTGTATCAGTAACAGTTGTAGCAGCAATGTTCGCAATTATTTACTACAACATAAAAATGGTAGGAATCAGAGCAAAGAAGCAGCCTTAGCTTCTGGCGGTTCCTTTGACGATGATGACGAGGAGGATATTTAATATGGCAGAGAAAAAACTATCTAAAAAAGCGTTAAATAAATCATTCCGTAACTGGGCTTATGGAAACTTAACATGTTTCTCTCAGGAACATATGCAGACATTTGGTTATCTGTGTGCAATGCTTCCATTGGTAGAAGAGTTATATGATACAAAAGAAGAACAGAAAGAAGCAATGAAAACATACACTGCTTTCTTTAATACAGAACCACAGGTTGGATCTATCATCGTAGGTATCACAGCTGGTCTTGAGGAAGCAAAAGCAAATGGAAATGAAGATATCGATGCAGAAGCAATCAATGGTATCCGTGCCGGTCTTATGGGACCTTTAGCAGGTATTGGTGATTCCTTAGTTGTAGGTACATTAATTCCTATCTTACTTGGTATCGCACTGGGATTATCAACAGGTGGATCTGTCGTAGGACCGATCTTCTATATCGTAGCATGGAACTTGATCATGGCATTTGGAATGAAATTCTTATATTTCAAAGGATATGAATTAGGTGGAAAAGCCGTAGATATCCTGGTTGGTGAGCAAGCAACCGCGATCCGTGAAGCAATCGTTATGTTAGGAACAATGGTTGTTGGATCTGTAGCAGCAACATGGGTATCAGTAAAAACATCATTCCATCTTGTAAACAGTGCAGGAAAAGAATTCTTAAATCTTCAGAATCAGTTAGACGGAGTATATCCAGGATTCTTAACAGCAGCTTTTGTAATCTTCTGTTGGTGGTTAATGTCCAAGAAAAAAGTATCTCCAGTTGTTACAATGTTGATCTTAGTAGTTGTAGCATTTATCGGAGTTATGATCGGATTCTTTAACCCAGGATTAAAATACTAAGAAAGGAAGTATATTATGATAACACAAACAAGAGCACAGCAGTTAAAAGAAATTGAATTTCAGACACAAATGCTCAATAACCTCAAAAAATGGATTCGCAATCTCATTATTCTATCTTCTATCGGAATCATACTTGCGTATTGGGGACTAGGTGTCCAAAGTAAAATGCCATTTACAGTATTTGGTGTAGCTGGAGTGATCATTACGATCATCAGTGTGATACTTTGTGTTGTCATAGGACTTGGGATAAAGAGAGGCAAAGAAAACATAGATAAGATTATACAATTGATTAAAGCATAGGTATAAGAACTTATTGTTTTTTGAGTGAAAAGGACGATTATAGTTTGATCGTCCTTTTTTTGTACAAAGAAAGAAGGAAAAATTATGAGAAAAATAAGTCCAAGATTATTGGCACTAATGATGGCAGGAGCTGTTACAGTTACCTCCATAACACCAGTAACAGGATATCAAACGATTACTGTAAATGCTGCAACAGATAGTCAGGAGAAAGAGGCAGCGCAAGGATATCAAACGAATTTAACAGGTTTTGATTATAAGAAAGGTGATTGGAAAGAAACAAAAGATGGTCTGTACAGCAATGCAGTTGATAAAGGAGACTGTTTTGCATTCAGTAAAACAACAGCTAAGAATTTTGTATATTCTACAGACGTAACATTTAAGAGAAATCAAGGTGCAGCAACATTAATTTTCCGTTTTAATAATAATCTTGATAATAAAGAATGCTATGCGGTAAATATCGATGGAGGTTCGCATAAATGCAAGCTTTGGCGATGGCAGGAAAATAGTGATTATCAGTTGATTGATGAAAAAGAAGTAAAAGCAACGGATGATGAGAAATATACTTTAAAAGTAGTGGCTTACGATTCATGGATTTCTTATTATGTAAATGATACTCTGGTAGCAAGTACAGGTGATTATACACTTCAAAAAGACGACAAAGGACAGAGTACTGTTTTGACAGAAGGTTCTCTTGGTCTATTAAATTGGAATGGTGAGATGACATTCCAAAATACCTATTATACAGAATTAAATGATCAAAACACACCAGAGTTAAAAAATATCTCGGTATCTTCCTCAACTGGAGATGTGGAGAAAGCAGCACAATTTACATCCACAGAACCAATTATGATTCAGTATGTAAAGAATAATGCAGAAACAGTAGACTTGAATATCGAAAAGAAAAATAAAATGCAGATGTACAGGTTGAATATGATGGAAAAATATATAACGATGGAAAGAATATTCCAGTTAAAGTTGGTAAGAATTACATTACAGTAAAGAGCACAGTTCAGGGAGAAAATGGACAGACAGCAACTTTAACATATCGTGTAAATGTGCATCGCCGAGCAGCAGATAAAACTTATTATAATGAAGCATACAGAAATCAGTATCATTATTCTGTAAAGGACGGATGGGGAAATGATTTAAATGGATTGGTTAAGTATAAAGGAACATATCACATGTTCTATCAGTTCTATGATGATACAAAATGGGGGCCAATGCATTGGGCACATGCAACAAGTAAAGATTTGATCCATTGGGAAGAACAGCCAATTGCATTATATCCAGATGCAAATGGAGCTATGTTTTCAGGATGTATTGTAGCGGATGAAAAGAATACATCAGGACTTTTGGTGACGGCAATGAAGGTGGATTAGTTGCATTGATCACAGCAGATGGAAATGGACAACGTATTAAAGTTGCCTATAGTACAGATGAAAAAAAAACTTGGAAAAAACAAATAAAATTGCAGCAGACTGGTCAAAAGATCCGTTAAACAATAGAGATTTCCGAGATCCTAAAGTTTTTAGATGGGAAAATAAATGGTTCATGGTAATTGCAGGCGGACCACTTCGTATTTATTCATCAGACAATCTGACAGATTGGAAATGTGAATCTACATATGCAGATCTTCATACAGAATGCCCTGACCTTTATCCAATTGAAACAAAAGATGGTGTGAAATGGGTACTTTCCCGCGGTGGAAGATTTTATAAAGTCGGTGATTTTAAACAAGTTGATGGAAAATGGAAATTTGTTGCAGATGAAGCTTACAAAAACAGTGACGGTGTTATGAACTTTGGTAGGATTCCTATGCAGCAATGACATATTATGTACAAGACTTCGGAACACAGGAAAATCCAACGATTCCAGAGATTATTGAAGGAAATTGGATGAATACATGGGATGATTATTGTAATAAAGTTGCAGATACTGTAGGACAGAATTTTAATGGAACTTATAATCTGAATCTTAAAGTAGGACTAAAACAGGAAAATGGAAAATATGTTTTAACACAGACACCAATTAGTGAATATGAGAGTTTAAGAGATGCAGAAAATAAGATTTCTTATAAAGATGTTACAATTTCAGAAGATAATGATCTCTTAAAGGATTTTGCAAAGGATACATATGAGATTGTTGCTAAATTTAAACCATCAGAGAAAACAAAGAAAGTTGGGTTCAGACTAAGAAAGAATCAAAATGATACAGAATATACCGATGTAATTTATGATTTAGAAAATGAGAAACTATCTATCGATAGAAGTAAATCAGGAAAGATTATCAGTCAGGAATTCAAAAAAATAAATGAGCAGTCTAATGTGAAAAAGAATGAAGATGGTTCTGTAGAATTACATATTTATGTAGACAAAGCCAGTGTCGAAGTATTTAGCAGTAATAATACAGCAGCAGGAGCGAACCAGATATTCCCAACACCAACAAGTTTAGGAGCATCTGTTCTAGTAGAAGGTGATCCTGTAAAAGCAGATATTGATATTTATCCAATGAAGTCAATTTGGACAGATAAGGAAGAATTGACAGATGTGGAATCTGTTGGATCTATGCAGAATGAGAACCAGATATTATATGCTGGTGATAGTGTAGAATTAAGTGCATATGTATTTCCAATTTCTATGGATCAGACGATAACATGGGATGTTACAGAAGGAAAAGATGTTGTAAGTATCAAAGAGTCAGATGGAAAAGCAGTTGTAACAGCATTAAAATCAGGAAAAGCAACAGTTACTGCATCGAGTAAATCAGATCCATCAAAGAAAAAGATATTTACGATTAATGTAAAAGAAAATAACTTTAAAACAAACATTAAGAACTTTGTAAATATAAGTGGTAATTGGGCAATTGATGGAGAAGTTTTATCAGATTCTAATCAGTCTGCAAATGATTTTTATATGTCTAGAAGATGCAATAGTTAATGAAAAATCAACAATAGAAACAGACATGGCATTTACAAATGGATTGGTAAACTTAATTTTTGCATCATCATCAACAGATCCGAATGGAGCATATTGTATCCAATTTGCACCAAACAGCAAGAATGTGAGACTGTTCAGAATGTATAGAGATGGTGATATTGCATTAGGAGAGATGTCATCCAACATCAATGATGGAAAATATCATCATGTGAAGATTGAAAAAGAAGCGGATGCTGTGAAAGTTTATGTAGATGATAATGAATGTTTGAATTATACTTTTGATGCAGATAAAGAGTCAGACAAAGAATTCTTCAACATCAAAACTGGACATATGGGACTTGGTTTATGGGATGGTGCAGTCAGTTTCAAGAACTTATATGTAGATAAAAAAGAAGAAACACCAAAACCGACGGAACCAACAAAACCGACGGAAACACCAAAACCAACGGAACCAACAAAACCGACAGAAACACCAAAACAATTTCAGTAACATTAAAAGGTAATGGTGGAAAAACTGTTACAACAATAAATAAAACAAAGGCTGGAGTAAAATTACCTGGATGGAACAAAACAAAATATAAATCTGCTGGTAAGAAAGGTTATGTATTTGCAGGATGGACTTATAAAGGAAAAGTTGTAAACAAAGTACCTGCTTCAGATAAAACATTGTGCTAAAAGCAAAATTTGTGAACATCAAAGTGGAAACAGCAAAACTATCATCTTTGAAAGGAAAATCTGGAAAAGGAACAGGATTTGTAGCAAAATCTATCAAATACACAAATAAATATGGAGAAAAGCGAGGATTTAGATTCCGCTATTCTACAAGTAAAAAGATGAAAGCTGCAAAATATAAAACAACAGGATTAGCTAAAAATACATATACAAAAACAGGACTAAAAAAGGTAAGAAGTATTATGTACAGGTTCGCTATTACTATTATGATTCTACAAACAAGAAGGTATATGGAACATATTCAAAAGTTAAATCAGTAAAAGCATATTAGCAATAATTAAAAAGAAGGGTTTTCAAAGTTGTGTAAGCTTTTGAAAATCCTTCTTTTGGTATTGCAAAATGGATAAGGAGGAGGTTCTTTTAATTCTCAATATTAATTGGAACACCGACCATATCAGCAATTTCAGATACTTTGTCAATAAATTCATCAGAACATACAGTTCCAGGTGCGATTGGATATTCCATCCCTAAGCTGTAATATTTTCCTTCACCAAGCGTATGGTATTTTAAAACATCAACACGTTTCACGGCAGGACCTAATGATTTTATAAATTCGAAACGTTTTTTGATATCATCAAGATCATCGTTCCAGTCTGGTACCAGAACCATTCGGATCCACATTGGTTTGGGGATATCTGCAATCTTTTTTGCATTATCAAGGATCAGCTGGTTGCTGACACCGGTACATTTTTTGTGAATCTGTTCGTCGATGGATTTGATGTCGTATAGGACAAGATCGATTTCTTCTAACAAATGGGATAAAATGTCCCATTTGATCAGTCCTGCGGTATCTAAAGTTACAGGAACACCTTCCTTGCGAAGGAGTTTGGCTGTTTCATAGACAAAATCAGCCTGAAGTCCAGCTTCTCCACCTGAGAAGGTCACACCGCCGCCAGAGACTGTGTAGAATTCTTTGTCACGCAGTAACTTTTGGGCAAGGGCAGCAGATGTGATCCTGGTTCCTACTTTTTCATATGCAGATTTTGGACAGACGTCTTCACATTGCCTTAGAGTGTCCATATCTATATTGGCACGATTGATCACGCATCCATTTTCTGCCATGGATATTTCACCATGGCAGTGTTTGATGCAGGAACCGCACCGGATACAGCGTTGTTTAAAATACATGTATTTTTCACCGGGGAGCATAAGCTCTGGGTTTGCACACCATGCGCAGCGCAGGTTACATCCGATGCAGAAGACAGTCGTGCGGATTCCAGGACCATCTTTCGTAGAATAAGATTGTAAGGTGGAGATAAAACCTTCTTTCATTTTGATCAGCTCCATTCATTTTCAGTACGTGCAATGATCGCTTCCTGAGCTTCCGGCATCAGTGATACAAACTGGGCACAATAACCGGCAACACGAACGATCAGGTCACGGTAATTGTCAGGATCTTTTTGTGCTTTTCTAAGTGTCTCTGTGGATAGGACATTAAACTGGTTATGGTAAATGCCTTTTAACACACTAGCCTGTAAGAAAGCAACAAATTTCATTAAGTTTTCTTCCCCAGCAAGTGCTCCGGAAGCAAAACGCATATTTAACAGCTGTCCGGCAGCAACCTGATCATTTGGAAGTTTGGATACAGAGTTGATAACAGCAGTCGGTCCGTGAGTATCGGTTCCCTGTGTTGGAGAACATCCTTCATTTAAAGGAGTTCCGGCATAACGTCCGTCTGGGGTTGCATTGACATCAAAACCATTTGGTACATAAGATGTAATATTACTTGTAGACATTGTATAGCAGGAAACTTCAGGACCTTTTCCAGTTCTCTCTGTATGGTAATCTGGCAGTAATTTTAAATAAGAATGGAAGACATCAGCGACGATTTCATCAACATAGTCTTCATCGTTTCCGAATTTTGGAACGTTCATGACCATCTTGTGGATGCGAATACCTTCTTCACCTGCCCAGTCAGAAGCCATGGCTTTCATTAATTCATCCATGCTTAAAGTTTTGTCTTCAAATACTAATTTTTTCACAACAGCGAGACTGTTACCAACGATACATGGACCAATGTTGGACTGGGAGATGACATCATATTTACATCCACCCTCTTTTAAAGTCTTGCCAAGTGCCATGCAGTTATCGATAAAGCAGGAAGCAAATGGATCTGCATCGTAAGTTACAAGCGCACGGTCACAGATCGCATCGGATTCAACCGCAAGATCAGAATAATATTTTAAGGCTTTTTCCCATGCAGCCCATACTTCATCGTAAGAAGCATACTCTTTGTCACCAAGGTCGATCAGTTTGATATCTGTTTTTGGATCATTTCCATGATTTAAGACGATCTCAAGAACTTTTCCCCAGTTGACATAAGTCATACCAGTTGCACGATGTCCATACATACCAGGGACACCAGTTTCCACGCAGCCGATCGGACAATAATCAAGAGCATCCTCGTGAGGAATTCCAAGATCTACAAGACCTTTGACTGCAACTTCATCATTAAACATGGAAGGCATACCGCATCCAGTACGGATCAGGCGGGCAGCCAGACGAAGAAGATCGACAGGTGTTGTCTTATTATAACGCATGGAGAAGTTTGGTTCTGCCATAGCAGTCATGTTCATTGCCTCAACACAGAGGTAAGAAAGATCATTGGCTCCATCCGTTCCGTCCTTTTTATAACCACCGACAACAAGGTTGGAATATAAAGGATATCCCTGAGAGAATTTTGTATGTCCATAACCACGGACTTTATTATTAGTACTGTTCATTAAGAACATATGAATGATATATTCCAAAGCTTTTTCTTTGGAAATCTTACCAGAAGCAATATCTTTCTCATAAAGATCATACATATACTGGTCAAAACGTCCATAGCAGAAAGAATGTCCGTTAGATTCAATCATCTGCAGCATATGAACCATGTAGCAGACTTCACATCCTTCCCAGAAAGAACGTGCAGGCTGTTCCATCATGGTAGAAGCCATATCAGCCATGGCAAGAAGTTCTTCTTTACGTTTTCGTTATCAGCAGATTCTGCCATCTTACGTGCAACATCGGCATAACGTTTGAAGAAATAAAGTACACCTTCCAGGGAAATTGCAACAGATTCATAAAATACTTTCTGTGAATCACTCATAGAAGGATCAGCCATCTTTTCTCTTGCTTCATCAGCGATAGAACGGAAACCACGTCCAAGGACAAGCTCATGCTTTGGAACGATATGTCCATCTCCGGAACTTGAGATACCGCCAAGATGTAAAACTCCCTGAGTAGAAGCATCACGAATCTCATCGGTAAGGTTGGAAGCGACTTCATCCTGATGTGTATGGCCATGCCAGTAAGGAGCGATCTCGCGAATGTCTTTCTTTACCTGCTCAGAACACTGGAAGACATCGCCGCTTCGCTTGTCAAAAGCAGTGGCTCCATTGGTTCCATCCAGTTCATCGACGACCCAGTCGATCGAAAATTCAGGAAAGACAGGGGCAGCAAAGTTAGAACTTGCCTGATTTCCAAAGATCAGGCTGTCAGATTCGATATAAACAGTCATATGAGCCAGTGTATGAGCGAAAGCTTTTGCTTTGCGCAGAATGTAAGGCTCACCTTCTGTTTGTTTAAAACTTTCCGTGTATAAAACAGCACGTTCACTACAGATACTTGCAACACGGTTTGACATTTTCTTCTGGAAACGATCAATACGAGAAAGATCGATATCATCTGTTTGTGGGATAAATTCTAAAAAGTTTCTCATGAATATAACTCTCCTTTCAAGGTATTAGTTCTTTCTGGAAGAACTAGAATGTTGATAATGATCTAAGAACTGTGCGCAAGGTTTTAAAAATCTGGAATAAGATTTTTTGTTTAATAATGATAAGTTCATTATACCAAGCAGTAGTTCATAAATACACAAGATACATAAAAAAACGGTGATGATCGGACGAGCGATCGGAAGAATAAAGACCAGAGCAGCAATAAAACCAACGATGCCAAATATGATCTGGAAGATACTCGCTGCACGATGCGTCCAGTGGATTGATTGTGATGGATTATTCATAATGATACCTCCATAAATTTAAAATACACTCGATAAAGAGTATATAGTTATATAAATTGTTTCTTTCTGAGTACATAGTAACATAAATGTATCATACATTCAATACAATTCATACAAAAAATTGACAAGAAAGAAAAAATTAAGCATACTAAAGACAAAGAAGTGTGATAGAATAAAACTAATAAATTAGCAGAAAGGAAATACCCATGGATTTAGATTTAAAAAGACATTTAAACTTGACTCAACAAGTTCAGAGCCAATGTATAAACAGATATCAAATTACCTGAAACGAATGATCCAGATGGGCATCTTGAAAGAGGGAGATCAGATGATCCCGGAAGTCACGATCTGCAATGAGCTAAATGTCAGCAGATCAACCGTAAGACTTGCTATGGCAGAGTTACTGGACGAGGGATTGCTTGTAAGATATAGAGGAAAAGGTTCCTATGTTGCGGACAACCGAATGAAACGTCCGATCAACTATTTATACAACTTTACAGAAAGCATGCATGATATTGGAGCTCAGGCATCTTCTGTTGTTCTGAATGCAGAAGTATTATCAAAGATACCAGAAGAAGTCAGAGAGAAACTTCAGCTTCCAAAAGAACAGAGAAAAGTATTTTATCTTCACAGAATACGTTGTGGAAATAATGAGCCGATGCTCGTGGAGCATACATATATCCCATATTATCTATGTAATGGAATCGAATCGTATGATTTTTCATCCATTTCATTGTACTATATTCTTGATAGTCTTTATGGTTTAGAACCATATCATGCGACAGAGACGATCGAAGCTGTGAATATGACAGAAGATGAACGAAAGATTTTAAGATGTCAGGAAAATATTCCAGCATTTAGGATTAAACGAATCTCACACACCGAGACAGGGTTAATCTATGAATATACAGAATCAACCAGCCGTTCCGATCGAAATGTCTTTCAATTAGAATTATATAAAAATCAGACAGCAGGAAAAATCCAGTAAATATCCAGCGCAATTTTCGGCGGGACTAATATAGAAGAAAGATTCAGAGACAGGATTGTATGAATACAAAAAATCATACGAATCCTGTCTTTTTTTTGCATACTAAATATATAAAATGCACAAAAAACTCTTGACAAGAGTCGTTATCCATGTATATAATTCAATACATAAAAGAAATGTATCATACATTTGATACATATGACAGGGCCCAGTCATATGTATGGTATCAAAGTGAATTTATACATGATGAGAAGGAGGAACAAGATGAAGTATTTACTCATGGTTGGACATGGACAATTTCCACCAGGATTGCATAATGCATTGACAATGTTTGCTTCCGACACACCAGACCTTATGTACTGCAATCTGGAAAATGGTATGGACACCGATAAATACGTTGAGAATCTCAAGAAGAAATTAGAAGTGATCGATCCACAAAAGGACGAGATCATTATTCTTTCAGATCTGCCAGGAGGTTCTCCATTGACGAATGTGATTGCTGTTTTAGGAGAGATGGAAATGTTAGAACATTGTGTGATCTATACAGGAATGAATCTTCCATTAGCGATCAACGTAGTTATGACGAAAGATTCGACAACACTGGATAAACTTGATGAACTTGTTTTAGCCGATACACAGGCAAAACGTTTTGTATTAGAAACAGACGAAGACGATGAAATCTGATCAAAGGATCAGGAAGGAGAATATATATGGCAATTTCATTTATTCGAATCGATGACAGAATCATTCATGGACAGACGGTTACGCGCTGGGCAAATGAATATCCTTGCACAGGACTGATTGGTGTCAATGATGCAGCAGCAGGAAATAAACTTTTAGTATCCGCATTTAAAGGTGCAAGCTCAAAGAAGACATTCGTGTGGAACAAAGAACATTTTAAGAAAAATGCAGATAAAGTATTAACAAGCAAAGACCAGTACTTCCTAATCACAAAGAACTCTGTGGATATGGCGGAATTATTAGTAGATTTTAAATTTGCTACACCGATTAAAAAAGTTATCGTAGGACCATGCCCAGACCGTCCAGGTGCAGTCAAACTTGGAAATAACCAGTCCATCACACAGGATGAAGCAGAAGCTTTTGAAAGAATGTATCAGGCTGGATTTGAGATTGAATTTGCACTGGTAAAAGAGGCATCGATCGGAACATGGGAAAAATTCAGAGGTAAATTTGGATACTAAAGGATAACAGGTCACGAAAGGAGAGAGAAAATGAGCGTTTCAATTTGGCAAGCTACACTATTTGGAATTTTCGCCTGTCTGGCATCTTTGCCTGGTATGGGTGGAACTGTTGTTGGAAACTATACATTAGGTCGTCCATTAGTTGGAGGTTTGATCTGCGGACTGATCATGGGTGATGTTGCAACCGGAATCATTGCCGGAGCAGCAATCCAGATCGTATATATCGCACTGATCACGCCAGGTGGAGCAGTTGCAGCGGATGTAAGAGCGATTTCTTATATTGGGGTACCGCTGTCAATCATTGCGATCACAAACATAGGACTTACAGGAGCCAAAGCTACATCTATGGCAACAGCTCTTGGATCAACAGTAGGAACTCTTGGTACAGTTTTAATGTATGGAACAGCAACGATGAACCTGATCTGGCAGGCATATGGATGGAAGTGTCTGGAATCAGGAAAATTAAAGAAATTATATGCAGTTGATATGGGACTTCCATGGATCTCACATATTATTTGTTCCTTCATTCCGACATTTATCATTACATATTTAGGATCAGACATGATCAAAGTTATCCAGACTTACCTTCCAATGGATGGAGTTTTCATGATGACGATCTTAACACTTGGAAGCCTTCTTCCTTGCGTAGGTATTGCAATCTTATTAAAACAGGTAGCAAACCGTCCGATCGATATTCTGATCTTCATGTTTGGATTTACATTAGCAGCAGTTATGGGATGTAACCTTGTAGCAGCAGCGATCATCGGTGGATTCATGGCATGGATTTACTATCAGGTAAAAGCAAATGCAGCAAAACATGTTGCAGTGGCAGCCGATGATGACTTTGAAGAAGAGGAGGATATCTAATATGGCAGCGAAAAAATTATCTAAAAAAGCGTTAAACAAATCCTTCTGGTTATGGTTTCATGGACATTTAACATGTTTTACATATGAACATATGCAGACATTTGGATATATGTGTTCTATGTTACCGCTGATCGAAGAATTATATGACAGCAAAGAAGAACAGAAAGAAGCACTGACAACATATTCTAGTTTCTTTAATACAGAGCCACAGTTAGGTGGATCACTGGTAGTTGGAGTCACAGCTGGGCTTGAAGAAGCAAGAGCAAATGGAGAAGAAGTAGATGGTGACCTGATCAATGGTATCCGTGCCGGATTAATGGGACCATTAGCAGGAATTGGAGATTCCATCGTTGTAGGAACATTGATTCCATTATTATTAGGTATCGCACTTAGTATGTCAACAAATGGAAGTCCTTTAGGAGCTGTATTCTATATTGTAGCATGGAACTTAATTTCTGTACTTGGAATGCGTTTCTTATACTACAAAGGATATAATCTTGGAGAAAAAGCAGTTGCACTCGTCGTCGGTGAGAGCGCGATGGCCATACGAGAAGCGATCATCATGGTCGGAACAATCGTAATCGGTGCAGTAGCAGCAACATGGATCAACATTACAACATCACTTGTTATCGTTAAGAAAGCAGCCGGAACGGAAGGTATTACATTACAGAGTTCTTTAGATGGAATCTATCCTAAGATTTTAAATGTAGTATTTGTATTACTATGCTGGTGGTTAATGAGCAAGAAGAAAATGTCTCCACTTGCTACAATGGCAATCATGTTAGCAGTTGCATTCGTAGGTGTATTAGTTGGATTCTTTAACCCAGGATTAAGCTATTAATCATAAGTATAAAACCTCTGAATAAAAAGTGAAAATAGTTTCGGTGCGAAACATTGAATGGAAATTTAAATGTTTTGCATCGAGACTTTTTCACATATAAAATGAGATCATAAGGAGATAAAAGTTATGGAAAAACAGCGGATACCAGCAGATTTTTTGATCGGAACTTCAAGCAGTGCATGGCAGATTGAAGGATGTGCAGGAAAGAAGGAAGGTCAGGAGAGCTGGGCAGAACTTTTTTACGATACCAATCCAGATATCTGGTATGATGATGTAGGACCGAAAAAAGCAAGTGATTTTTATCATCATTACAAAGAAGATATCAAAACAATGGCATCTTTGGAATGACCGGATTCCGCTTTACGATCCAATGGGCAAGATTTATGAAAGATCCAATCGCAGGAATTGTAGACTATGATGCAGTGGAATATTACAGAGATGTCATCCATGAAATAAAGAAAAATGGAATGGAACCAGTTATATCACTGGAACATTGGGATATTCCAGCAATATTATTTGAAAAATATAATGGATGGGTTGGAAGAGACAGTATATCTTTATGAACAGTATGTAAAAGCAGTATTAAAAGAATTTCATAAGGAAGTGAAATTATGGTTTGCTTTCACAGAACCCAATATTCCAATCGATAATGGCTATATGGATGGAATCTGGTATCCATTTAAACACGCACCAAAAGAAGCATATCAGGCACATTTTCATAAGATCCTTGCTACGACAAAAGCAGTTAAAGCGATGGAACCATACAAAGAAGATGGATGCAGACTTGGAGTTATGTTACATATGACACCAATCTATGCAAGAAGTGGAGAAGCAAGAGATGTACAGGCAGCCTATTATGCAGATCTGTTTCAGGTAAGGATTTATATAGATCCATATCTAAAGGGAGAATTTCCACAGGAATTATTAAGAAAATTAGAAGAACATAACTGTATGTTTGCGTATGAACAAGCTGACTTTGAAGACATCAAAAAATACCGTATTGATATGTTAGGAATTGATTATTATTTCCCAATTCGTGTCAAAGCAAGAGAAACAGCATACGACAAAGATGTATTCCATCCAGAATTCTACTATGAACCATGGGTGATGCCGGGCAGAAAATACAATGCCGACAGAGGATGGGAGATTTATGAAGAAGCAGTTGTAGATATCGGAATGCGAATCAAAGAAGACTACGACAACATTCCGTGGTTTATCAGTGAGAATGGAATCGGAATCGAAGGCGAAGACAGATATCGAAACAAAGAAGGATACATTGATGACGATTACCGTATTGATTTTCTAAAGGGACATTTACAGAGAGCCTTAAAAGTAAGAAATATGGGATCTAACTGTTTTGGATATTTTGTTTGGTCATTTGTTGATAATCTGTCAGCGATCAATGCATTCAAGAATCGATATGGATTATTGGAATTAGATCTTAAAACAGGAAACAGAATTCCAAAGAAATCCTTATATTGGTTCAAAGAAATCATGAAAGACAGACAAGTATAGGAGGAAAAAATGAAACATATCATTTTAGTAAGCCATGGACAATTTGCAAGGATTAAAAAGTGCGATTGGTGTTGTGATGGGAATGGCAGATGAAATTACAGCATTAGGATTAGAAGAAGGAATGGATATCAAAACGTTCAGAGAAAAATTTCTTGAAATTTTGAATCAGATTCCAAAAGAAGATGAAATCATACTGTTATGTGATATTATTGGAGGCTCTCCATTTACAAGTTCCGCAGAATTATTAAGACAGGAAGGATTCTTAGAAAGAAGCTTGATCTTAACAGGAATGAATATGCCAGTACTTGTACAGTTATTATTACAAAAGATGATTCCGCTTGAACAATTAAAATCGGAGGTCAAAGCAATCAGTGCAGGAACCATTCAGATTTTTGAAGAAGAATCAGAAGACGAAGACGAGGAATTATAAGGTAGTATAAGAATAGAAAAACAGTTGTTATATGATAGATGTTACTCATATAACAACTTTTTTTTATGAAATCCTTATTGGAAAAGTATAAAATTTTTGCTCCATAATGAATGTTTATGTGATAAAAGTTAGAAAAGTTGTAAAAAATCAATAAAAAAGGTTGGAAAAGTTGCAAAAACTATGTAAAATAAGGCTAGAAAAGTTGCAGAATAAACAAAAGAGGATGGAAAAAATAAAATCAGAGGTGATATGATGATCGATCGTGAGATGAAACCACAATCAATAACTGGATTTTACAGGGAAAAGAGGCATTTCTATTAACTGGAGCAAGACAGATAGGAAAAACATATCTGATCAGAGAGTGTTTAAAAGAATCAAAATATGATTATGTAGAATTAAACTTTATAGAACGTCCAGAATTAGTAGAACTATTTGAGAATGCCACAAATGCACAAGATCTGTTAATGCGATTGAGCCTAATCACAGATAAACAGCTAAACAAGGGAAAGACAATCATCTTTTTTGATGAAATACAAGAATTTAAAGACATAGTGACAAGAATCAAATTTCTTGTAGAAGAAGGAAGTTTCAGATACATTATGAGTGGTTCACTTCTAGGTGTTGAACTAAACGACTTAAGATCAGCTCCAGTAGGCTATCTAAGAATCGAAGATATGTATCCATTAACAGTAAAAGAATTCATGAAAGCTGTTGGAATCAAAGAAAATATACTAGAAATGCTGGAAGAATGCTATAAGAAACAACAACAAGTCGATGAATTCGTACACAAGAAAATGCTGGATGTATTTTACCTTTATCTGATCGTAGGAGGAATGCCAGAAGCAGTTGCAGTATATACAGAAACAAACGACCTTGCAAGAGTAGCAGCAGTCCATCAAAAAATCATGAGACTATATAAAGCAGACTTTACAAAATATGAAACAACCTACAAACTGAAATTAAGAGAAATCTACGATTCCATGCCAGGACAGCTAGACAGCAAAAACAAAAGGTTCAAGATCAACACACTCGGAAAAGGGCTTAACTATGACCGGGTAGCAAATGATTTTCTATGGCTGAAAGATGCAGGCGTAGCAATTCCTGTATACAACATAAACGAACCAAAGCTGCCACTGATCATAAGTGAGAACAGAAATTTATTCAAACTATTCTTCTCAGACGTAGGAATCCTGACCAATCAGTATTCAGATCAGGTAAAAATAGCCATATTAAATAAAGAAAAATAAATCAACAACGGAGCACTCTTCGAAAATGTAGTAGCACAAGAACTATTAGCAAACGGATTTAATCTATACTACTTTAACAACAAAAAACAAGGAGAATTAGACTTCGTCATAGAACTAGATGGAAAAGTAACTCCTCTAGAAATAAAATCAGGAAAAGATTACAAAAAACACTGCGCTTTGGAAAATGTATTAAAAGAGAAAAACTACGAAATAGAAAGAGCATATATCTTCTCAGAAGGAAACGTAGAAATAAAAGATCAGAAGATCTATATGCCAATTTACATGATAATGTTCTTGAAGAATACAGAATTAGAAAATACTATCTACAAGATAGATTTAAGTGGTTTATAAAAACTATTTCTATAAGCAACATTTCAATACCTCTAAATTAAAGAAAAATTCAACTATATACGGTTTCTGCCCATATATAGTTGAATTTTTCATCTACAGCCTAAAGGATAGCCATTAGTTATTTATAATAATCTTCCACAATAAATCTTGCCACACTATCCAAATCATTTTTCTCAATTACCATATCCGCCATCTCACGAATCTGCGGCAATCCATTTTCCGGTACATAACATCGATCAGATAATTCAAGCATCTCCACATCATTCACATTATCCCCAAATGCAACGATCTCATCAATGTCATACATCTCCTTCAATTTCAAAATTGCAGAAGCCTTCGATACAGATTCCTCACAAATTTCAATAAAATAATTTCCAGTATAAATATCCTTCGTGATCGTTGCCTTAATTCCATCAACAGAAGCGGAAAGATCAAGAATCCGTTTCGTTTTTTCATAAGAACCATAACCAACAAAGAAAATTACCTTACATGAATCCGACATTTCAGATAAAGAAGCAAGATCTTTTTGAATGTATGATACATCGGTCCACGCTTTTTAATGTAAGCCTGATCAGCTTCATCAAAAAGTCCCTCATATAGAAGATACAATTCCTCATCGACTAATCCATAGATAAAAGAAGCAATCTCATTTTCATCAAGAATCTTTTTTAATTGAAGGACGCGATCAAAAGGAATATCGGAAATCACATCATAATGTCTTGTCTGGCAGTTATAAATACATCCGCCTGTATTTAAAATGACAGGAATCGAAAAATCAACGCCAGCAACTCTTTGATCAAAAGCAAATAAGTTTCTGGATGTTGCAATACTTACTTTTGCCCCGTCTTTTTATTACTTTATTCAAGATATTACGGCTTCTATCACTGATATGACCATCAGAAGCCAGCAGTGTCCCGTCAAGATCTGAAATATATAAAGTCTTTGTTTTCATAAAAATAAATCCTTTCTTACTTAATAACAAACTGTTTTTACTATATACAAAAGGAATTTCAGAAATAAAATGTTCGAAATCTCCTTACAGACAATATTATACCCCTCAAAACGAACACAGTAAACTATAAAAATTACTAAAAAACTTACAAAACAAACAAAAACGCAAAAATAAAATAAAAAATCGAACAAAAATGAAAAATAAGTGTTTACAAATGTTTGAAAGTATGGTATAAAATAATCAGGAGGAAAAAATAACACACAAAAACAAACAAATCACACCGTGTTATTTAGAAACAAAATGAAAAAATTAACAAAAAAAGCAGCCGAAATGACAACAAAAGAATTAGCAGCTTACATCGATTACTCCGTATTAAAACCAGAATTTACAGAAGAACAGATCATAGAATTAACAAAAGATGGAGTAAAACTTGGATGTGCAACAATTTGTATCAACCCAGGATATATGGAATTATGTGAGCCATATGTAAAAGGAACAGACACAATGTTATGTCCAGTTACAGACTTCCCATTCGGAACAAGCTCAACAAAATCTAAAGTAGAACAGATTGAAGACGTAGCAAAATATGACACAGTCAAAGAAGTAGACGTTGTAGCAAACTTCGGACACATCCGTGCAGGAAAATATGCAGAAGTAACAGCAGACATCAAAGCATGTGTAGATGCAGCTCACAAATATGGAAGAGAATTAAAAGTAATCTTCGAAACAGACGCATTAACAGAAGAACAGGTTCGCAAAGCATGCCATTGTGCAATGGACGCAGGAGCTGATTTTGTTAAGACAAGTACAGGATTCTTAACAGGATTTGATGCACATGGTGCAACACCAGAGATCATCAAAGTAATGCAGGAAGAAGTCGGAGACAAATGTAAAGTCAAAGGAAGCGGATGCATTCGTACAAGAGAACATTTCTTACAGCTGATCGATATGGGAATCGACAGAATGGGTGTTGGATACCGTTCTGTACCAGTTGTATTAGACTTAGACAAGTAAGCAGCTTATGAATAAAGAAATCGCAGATGCATTGAACTGCATCATAGAATTTCTGGCTGTAAGAGATTTAGCACAGATGTCAAAAGATGCCCTCAAGAAAGCTTGTGGGGCATCAAAGGCAGATGTGATCATTGCATTAGGAAGCGACCTTCCAGTCGTAGCCGAGACAGCTTGTGAACTTTACAAGGCAGGATACGGAGAGAAATTAATGTTTTGTGGAGGAATCGGTCATTCCACAGTGAATTTAAAGAAGAAAGTTGCAAAGATTCTTAATGTAGAAACAGATCAGTTACCAGAGTCAGAAGCCGAAATATACGCATGTTTAGCAAAAGACAAATACCAGATTGAAAGTTCATCCATTTTCATGGATAAAACCTCAACCAATACATCCGAGAATATAAAAAATGCCATACAAATATTTAACGATCATACAATAAAACATGAAACTATGATCCTCATTCAGGATCCAATCCTTCAAAAAAGAAGTTATGTAACAGCATTAGATATGTTCAATGATCGTCAAAAGATCATAAATTATGCTCCAATAATTCCAAAACTTAATTCGGATGGAACCATTGAAAATGATACGCCATATTTATGGGAAGGAACAAGGCTTTACGAACTAGCATTGGGCGAAGTATACCGTCTTCGTGATGATGAGAATGGTTATGGACCAAAAGGGAAAGGATTTTTAAGACATGTCGATATACCAGAAGAAGTAAATCGTTCGTTTGAAATAATCGCAGACAAGATGCCAGAGTATCTTGCCCGCTGTCAGTAGGGACAACCTAGCACGATGAAGGAAGGAGAACACCATATGAAACAGATTATGATCATGAGCCACAGTATATTTGCAGAAGGAATCAAATCCGCATGTGAAGATATGTTAGGACCGCAGAATGATATTATCACGATCGGTTTTACAAATAACGCTGAGTTTGAGAAGACGATCAGTGACAAACTGGATAAGATTCCAGAAGAAGATGAGCTTATTTTATTATTTGACAGTATGAGAGGAACTCCTTGTACGGCCGTCATCGAATTGTTGAGAAAGAAGAATATCTCAAAGAAAAGTCTGTTACTGACTGGAATCAATCTGCCAGTTCTTGAGCAGGTTATCCGTTATAAAGAAGAAATGAGTCTGGAGGAACTAAAAGATAAAGTGATGCAGCTTGCAGTAATCTCTATTGCGGGAACAACTTTATCTTTCCAGAAGAATGGAATTTCATGAAAATTTATCATTAGAATTGTCCTTTTCTGTTCCTTTTTGTTCGAAAGTAGGGTAAAATGAGAGGGAATAATAAAGGAGCAAAAAGATGATAGCAAGCGAACGTTATGAAACCATATTAAATCTGATCCAGGAGCAGGGAATCGTGAAAGTGAAAGATCTTGCGAAACTTATGCAGGTAACAGAGACAACGATCCGGCGTGACTGTGAAGAACTGGAACATCAGGGCAAATTAATCCGCGTTCACGGCGGGGCCAAAGGAATCAACCAGAATAAGATCGTTTCAAACCGCGACGAGAAGAATGTACGGGATCGCACAGAATTTTCCGAAAGCAAGGAACTCGTATGCAAGAAAGCAGCATCCTTTGTCAAAGAAGGTGACTGTATCTTCCTCGATGGGATTACAACGGTTGTTCCGATGGTTAAATATTTAAAGGACAAGAATATCAAGATTGTTACACACAACTTTCTCGTAGCAGAAGCTTACCAGAATATGACATGCAAAGCGGAACTGTTTTATTTGGGTGGAAAATACATTCCGGAATATAACATGTCAGCAGGACCTGTAACGATCGGGAATCTCTCAAGATTTAACTTTGACTATGCATTTTTAGGCTGTGCAGGCGTAGACTTAGAAAAGGGCATGAGTTATACGACGGAGACGGAGACAATGATGGTAAAGGAAAAAGCGATGGAACAGTCAATGAACAATTATCTGTTGATTGATTCTTCCAAATTATCGGTCAAAGGATTTTACAATTTCTCCAAATTGTCAAACTTTGATGCGATCATTTGCAATGAATTCGAAGGAATGGAGAATGTCGAGTTACCAGACAATTTTATTATTGTTCCAACGGATCAGGCATAGAATAACAGTATAAAAGAATATAAAAGTGTAAATAAGTAAAAAGGAGAGAAAAAACTGTTGGAAGGCAGTTTTTCTCTCCTTTGTGTGTTTTTAGGTGTTTTAGGTTGATTGAATTGTTGAATTGGTTGAATTGCAAAATATCAGGTATTGAAAATATGAAATAAATATAGTATATTAAAAACATGAAAAATATACAGTTATATAACAGGATGGGAGGAAATCAGTTCAAATGGCACAGCAAAGAAAATAAAGAACCATATAAAAGCAGATCATATTTTAAAAAATTCTGGAAAGATAATAGCAGATTTGCAGATTTATTTAATGCTTGTATGTTTGATGGAGAGCAGGTGTTAAAACCTAATGACCTGACAGAAGTAGATACGGATATTTCATCATTTCTTCAATTTAATGGGCATGCAGAAACAATACAGAAAGTCTTAGATGTAGTTAAAGAAAACAGCATTTGGTATTGATTTTGTAATTCTAGGAATTGAAAATCAACAGAAAGTTCATTATGCAATGCCATTTGCGTCACATGGTAGGTGATGCATTTTCTTATTTAAAAGAATACAATGAATTAGCAGCTCAAAATAAAAAGCAAAAGAATTGGAGAAATTCAGATGAATTTTTATCAGGGTTAACAGCAGAGGATCGTTTACATCCAATGATTACGATCTGTATTTATTATGGCGAAAAGAATGGGATGGTCCTCGTTCATTGATAGACATGTTGAAAGTACCAGAAAGATTTCAATCGTTAGTATCAGATTATAAGATGAATCTTATAGAGGTAAGAAATAGTGAATATCTGAAATTTCAAATTCAGATGTCAGTACAGTTTTGATATCAGTAGATTCATTTATGATAAAAGATATGATAAAATTAATGATATGTACAAAGAGCAATTAATACCTTCAGAATTGGGATTAGTAATTGGTGCGATTACAGAATCACAGAAATTGATTGATGATGCAATAAAGCTAGAGAAAGAAGGAGGGAAGATGAATATGTGCAAGGCGCTAGAGGAATTAGAAGAAAAGGAAGGATAGAAGGAAGAAGAGAAGGAGAAATCAAAGGAGAAATCAAAGGAGAAATCAAGAATAAAATTCTACTCATTCAAAAAATCCCAAAGAGGAGATTCTATGGAGAGATAATAGATGATCTTATGGAAAGTATAGAATTTGTTCAGCCGATTTACGAAATGATCAAACAAAATCCAGAGTTATCAGTTGATGAAATCTATAGGATTATCAGTAAATAATTTTCAAAATAGAATATCATCAATTTATCAACTGCAAAAAAACATAGAATGAGAAATAAAAACAGGAACCGCAGACCAAATGCAGTTCCTGTTTTTATGTTGTAATAATTTTAAGATTGAGATGTAATTGATATTATTTAAGAGAGATTATTTCTTCTTAGTTTTAAAGCTTTCTTAGCGGACCAAGCAGAGTAAACATTCTTAGATTTGTTGTTTACTTTTGTTACTTTGTAGCTTCGAACTCTTACATAATATTTCTTATTCTTTTTCAGCTTCTTTAAGACTTTAGAAGCAGATTTCGCAGAAACTTTGACTGTTTTTGCTTTCTTAAAGTTCTTAGATGTGCTGTACTGAATCTGGTAAGCAGCAACTCCGGAAACTTTCTTCAAGATACTTTGATAGAAGTCTTCTTAGCTTTGCTTAATTTCACAGTTGTCTTCGCAGGAGCTTTCACAGTTGCTGCGTTTGTTACAGTAGTTGTAGCTGCTGGTTTAGCTGAAATTGTATAAGATAATTCTTTTGTACCAGCATATTTCTTTCCATTAAATTTAACTGTTACTTTGTAAGTTCCAGCTTTTGTGCTGTTAGCGTCAGAATAAGAAACTGTATAATTATCAGCAGAAATTACAGCACCAGTACTATCTTTTACAGTAACAGAAGGTTTCTGAGCCTGTCCATTTTCTGTGAAAGAAGTTTTATCTAAATCGATAGATGCAATTTTAGCGATTGGAGTAGATTTTCTAACATCACCGCAATTTACACATGTATCATCAATGGAACCATCTTTTTCTAAAGTTGCAGCTTTTGCAACTTCTTTATATTCAGGTTTTGTTAATGATTCAATAGCATTGGAAAGGTGAGTATTTGCTTCAAGGATATTAGCTTTATATAATGTGTCATGTTTTAAAGCATCCTGAGCTTCTTTATATTCTGTTTTAAAATCAGAATATGGCTTAGCACAGTATTCAGTTTCTTTTTCAAGATAAGAATCAGCAGTTTTTATTGTAGATTGTAAAGCTTTTACTTCATCACTATCAGAAGCAATTACAACGTGCTGAGCGATGTTTTCTTTGTCTGCATGGAATTTATATGTATAATCTTTATAACCTAAAGCGGAAACAGTAACACTCCAGTATCCTACTGCTTCATCTCCAGAAAGATCAAAACGAGCAGATTCTGTTAAACCAAGCTGAATTCCCATTGATTTATGCATCCAGTTATCAGCAGCAAATTTTGTACCATAAGTTTTTACTGGAGTTGTATAAGTACTGTCATCTCCATAGAAAGTCCATTTTACAGACTGAAGATTAGCACCAAGATCACCGTAATCTCCATTTAGGTCGAGACGTAAAGTCTCACCATAAGAACCAACAGCGTCTCCAGAACGTAAGTTTGGAGTCACACCGGTTGCTTCTTTTAATGCCTCATCTTTAACACCGGATTCTGTTCCTTCGTTACTTCTTGCAGAAAAAATAAATGAACCATCTTCCTGTTTTGTAGCAGTTTTTAAACCGTAAGTGTTAGCTGTAACATTTGCAGTTTTGGTAAGATTTTAATTGGTTTTCACCATAACCACCAACAAGAGTTCCACCATTTTCAACAACAGTGTGGTTTGCTTTTAATGCATCTAAATCTGTAGTTTTTACTTTAACAGGAACATATTTTGTACCTTTTACTTCATAAGAAGTTAATTTATATTGCGTACCATCAGTATCAGTAATAGTTCCCTTTAGCATAGCACACCTGTAGCATCTGTGGATGATTGATAGAATTTTTTACCATCTTTACTCCAGTGAGAAACAGAAAATTCTTTTATGGTACCATCAGAAGCTTTTGCTTCAATGACTGCATTTCCTTGGAAACTTCCTCTGTGAAGTCCGTGATTTGTAGTTGCACGAGTAACGACGTCATATCCACCTTTATCTTTTTCATAATGAGAGTCTTCTACATCAGAGCTTGAAGTATCATTAGCATTATAAACACCTTCATTCGCCCAATACTCAGCCCAAGTAAGACCAACATAGCAATATGTCCATTCATCCTGCTGTGCATCATTAGCAGCCTTAACAATGTGAGCAACATGAAAAATATTCGCTGTCACAGGAGTCGCAGTTAAAACCATTGCACCACTCATAGAGATAGCAAAGGCTTTCCCGATTAATCTTTTACGCATATAGTTTTTCCTCCGTTTTCTGTAATATAAAATAATAGCGTGTACGTAGTTAGAAAACTCTAACTGATGAAAGATATGATACCACACGAAAGGTTAGTGAACAATAACTACAAATGAGAATAATTATCAATATCTTGTCATTCATTAAATGCAGGTGTGCTCCTACGGTCACTGGACAGGATATTGATAATTATTCTGGAAGTTACTATAATTAAGGAAGTCATATTAAGATGAGAGTGTCAAAAGTACAAATTGCTTATTTGTGCAAGCACAAACGCAATTTGTACTTTTGACACTTACATCATATTAAGAAATTCGTAAGAATTATATCCGCAGAAACGAAAGAACCACCTGATACACTAAAACCATCAAAGATATGAGGAGGAAAAGTATGAACCAGCCAAAGATCCTAGTCGTTGATGACGACAAAGAGATCGTAGGAGCGATCAAGAAACGTCTGGAAATGGAAGACTATGAAATCATAACGGCATATGATGGTCTGGAAGCCATGGATATCCTGATGGAACAAGAAGTCCAGCTTCTGATCATAGACGTTATGATGCCGAAGATGGACGGACTATCCGCAACGATGAAGATCAGGGAAAGCAAGAACATCCCGATCATCATTCTTTCAGCCAAGACAGAAGAAAGCGATAAGATCCTGGGACTATCTATGGGAGCCGACGACTATATCAGCAAACCATTCCGCCCAGATGAACTAGTAGCGAGAGTGAAATCCCAGCTGCGAAGATACATGCAGTTTGGAGGAATGAACGCCGCAGAAAGCAATAAGGAACAGATCATCAATGGCGGACTGATCCTTGACATGAAAGGAAAAAGGATGATGGTAGACGGAGAGCCAGTGAAACTGACTGCAACCGAATACAAGATCGTAAGTCTCCTGATGAACAATCTGGGCAGAGTATTTTCAGCAGATGAGATCTACGAACGCGTATGGAACGAAGAAGCCTATGCAACAGAGAATACCGTTATGGTTCACATCCGTCGTATCCGCGAGAAAATAGAAATAGATGCAAAAAATCCAAGATATTTAAAGGTGGTGTGGGGAATTGGATACAAGATCGAGAAAATGGACTAACAAAGTATTGATCACACTTGTGATGATCGCTATGACCCTGTCAGGATATATGGACTCGATACGATCAATAACATGGCAGTGACAGGAGATAACAGCTTCAGTCTGGATGAACAGGATCAATCAGACTATATCAAAACACACAGATGTCACTGTTTGATAAATGGGCGGATCAAGAAGGTGATAAAGTCTATTATACACAGGCAAATCATGTGTCAGAAAGTTTACTGAATAAGATAAAAAAAGAATCATTTGTGAAAGTAACGATGAAGGTCAAACCATATGATAAAAAGATGGTAACGACAACATCAACATATGGAACAGAAAATGCGAACTATACTGGGGGCAGGATTGAACATTTTCATATAGAAAGAGGCAAGACAGAGAAACTAAACAAAGACGGAAGTTTCAAAGGATGGGATCCGTATGACGAATACGATGAGTACAATGCGGATCAGACAGAATACTATGAATTCTATGGGGATAATTATACGCTGCAGGATATATTCCCGGAACAGCTTCTGATCAATGATCAGAAGAATCAGCGTCTGGAAAATGCAGACATTGAGATTTCTTTGACAAAAAAAGCACTAACAGAGATTGAAAATTTCCGAAAAGGATCAACAAAACAGATCACGACGGGAATCAAAACGATCATCGTTGTTTCGATCATTGAAGTAATCGGAACGATCCTGCTGTGCATCTTATTTGCACTTCAGGAAAAGCGAACCAGATTTTTTAGAGGGCTTGACAGGCTCTGGTGGGAGATCATACTAGTGACAGCAACTACGCTGCTTGGACTGGCGATCGCATTATGCTTTGCAATCTGGGAATATACGATAGAATATACACAGGGCGGGATCACAGGTTCAACGATCGAGATGATCATGACGCTGAGTTATATCTCAGTCCCATTTTTTATCATGGCATTTGCCGTATGTATTCAGACTACGGTATGGAGGATTCGCCAGAAGAATCTTCTCGATTCAACATTTTGTCTGGGATATATTCGAAAATGGAGCCGTCAGGCAAAGACAAGAAGAAAGCTGGAAGATGAAGCGATGTCATTTGCACAAAAACATGCAAGAGACAGGATCAGACAGTACAGGGTCTTACGATATATTTTAACTGTCGGTACACTTGCTTGTATCATCATGGGAATGAGTGGAATGAATATTCCATCCCCACTCTTGTTTATAGCAGCAGTCATCTTTGTTTTTCTTATTAGATATTTTTCAAGATATTCAGACAAATATGCAAAAGAACAGAGAGATTTAAACATGCTGGTCGATCAGATCGAACGTATTTCCAATGGAGAACTGACGGCAACGACCGATATTTCACAAGAATCTGCGTATTATGAATACAGTCAGAAACTGACCAATATCGGGCAGGGAATGGAAAAAGCATTAGAAACACAGATGAAGGGCGAGAGAATGAAGATTGATCTGATCACAAATGTATCACATGATCTGAAGACACCGCTGACTTCTATCATCGGATACGTCGATCTCTTAAGCAGAGATCAGACATTATCTGCAGAATCAAGAGATTATGTAACCATCCTGATCAACAAGACCGAACGCTTAAAATCTATCATTTCTGACCTGTTTGAACTTGCGAAAGCAACAAGTGGAGATGCGAAAGTAGATCTGGAAGAAATGGATATGAAACGTCTGGTAGAACAGACACTGGGGATATGGCAGATCAGATAGAAGAATCTGGATTTGCGATCAGATATCAGTGCGAAGCTACACACACAAGATTTATCGGAGACAGTAGCCGCATGTACCGAGTGGTACAAAATGTCATAGAAAATGCCTTAAAATACTCTCTGAAAGGAACCAGAATCTTCCTAAGGATCACCGAAGCAGATCAAAATATAAAATTAGAAGTTATAAACACAGCATCCTATGAGATGAATTTTACAGAAGAAGAGATCATGGAACGGTTTGCCAGAGCGGAAAAATCACGTACCAGCGAAGGAAACGGATTAGGACTTTCCATCGCAGACAGTTTTACAAAGAATTGTGGAGGAGAGTTTTCGATAAGAATAGACGGAGATCAATTCCTGGTTACTATACAATTTAAACAACATTTAGATGGAAACAAATAGATTTCATATGTTTTGACAAAATTGTAAAAATTGAAAAAAACTATGTTGAAAGGGTAGAAAACATAAATATAAAAGTATATACTACTAATTGTGTCGACAATATGCAAATAGACCATTTGAGAGAGTGGTTTTTAAATCCTTTTTCATGAAGTTTTGATACATGGTGACTTATGGAACGGTTGCGTATTTGGAGACATCTGCTTTTAAAGCCTCTTCAGACATTAAGATCTGAAGGGGCTTTTTTTCTATAAAATCTAAGCAGAGTACCACGTCCATATTTTAATATGGGGTGGAATGCGTCCTGACGGACATTATCGTCCCCTGATTCCGAATATACTGTTTTATTGTGTGCAGACTGTTTTCACTAACAGATGAAATAAAATAACTATCCGACCAAAAATAAGGTTTCCAGTAATATTTTTTTAAAATGGTTTCGCCATACAACTTTCGTGCTTTTCGTGCTGTTTGTGTTTTTAAAACATTTGCAAGTTCCGCCGGTGAAGTTGTTGTATCAGCTTCCATCAGGATATGGACATGATCCGATTCGCCATTGATCTCTAGGATGTGAAACCATCTTTGATCTGCTACATAGTGGATACGTTCATAAACAACATCTTTTACTTTGCCTGTTAAGACGGGATGTCTGTATTTTGTAACAAACACGATATGGTATTGCAATAAAAAGCAACTATGCCGGTTTATATAATAATCTGTATTATCTTTCTTTCACATGACGTATCTCCTTTACAGCTAAACATACGTTTGATATAATTGTACTATAAAAGTACGATATTTTCAACATATCAGAAAGGAGACAACCATATGGCATACCGTGTGACACAAAGAATCATTTCTTCGGATGATCCGTTATATCCATATTTTGACGATCTGTGCAGAAAGTCCAAGCTGTTGTACAATGCAGCTCTTTTTCGTGTGCGGAATATCTTTACCGGTTATGACAAAGAACATCGGACAGAGAACGAAGTCGAAGTCTTTCAAGAAGTTGCGTTATTACAACAATCTTATCCAAACATGCACGTCCGCAGAGTGATCTCTTATACACACCTTGAAAAGATGATGCGTGTCACAGAGAATGCAGATTTCTTTTCCGGACTTCCAAGACAGACAGCACAGCAGATGGTCAAACAGTCAGTCACAGATTTCAAAAACTGGCTTGCTTCTTTAAGAGAATATAAAAAGCATCCAGAAAAGTATCTGGGTAAGCCTAAGATGCCTCGCTATAAGAAAAGTGACCTGACGACTGTGATCATCACAAACCAGGATGCTGTCTTGTATCGGGACGATATCGGGATGTCCTTAAAACTGCCTTTGCAAAAGCAACGTTTGTACTTTTCAAATCTTTCTTCGGATCATGTATTAAAAGAAGTCAAGATCAAACCGTATTATGGTCGTTTTTTACTCTGTCTGACACTGGAAGAACCAGATGTTGCATTTGATCCTTCCGGATCTCATGTATGTGCCATTGATCTTGGAACAGATAACTTCGCAGCGATCGTATGTGATGATCACTCATCCGCAATATACAAAGGCGGAGCTGTCTTATCAAGATCCAATGGTTCCATAAACAGAGAGCAAAGTATGTCTCCATCATCACAAAAGGTCATGAAAAGAAACACGCTGTTTCCAAGCGGTTAAGAGACCTTTCTTTCCATTATGCCAATTTTGTGAAAGACCAGTGCCACAAGATCAGTCGTAGTATCATTGACTTCTGTATGGAACACCAGTGTGGAAGACTGATCCTTGGTGTGAATCTGCTCTGGAAGCAGAGATCCAATATGAATAAGATCAACAACCAGAATTTTGTCTCCATGCCGATCACTCTCCTGCGGACAATGATCACATATAAAGCTCTGAATGCCGGCATCAGAATCATAGAGCAGGAAGAAAGTTATACTTCCAAAGCGGATCTGATCGCAAATGACAGGATCCCAACCTATGGTGTCGATGATAAGGATGCTTCGTTTTCTGGAAAGAGGATCAAACGTGGTTTATACCGTTGCTCTAACGGAATGATCTTAAATGCGGATTGTCACGCAGCAGCAAATATCATGCGGAAAGCGATCCCTGATATCTGGAAAGATACCAGAGATTATACGTTTCTTTCTGCTCCTGATGTGTATGGATTCCACAAACTGAATCCGAAAGGTATTCCCGTCAAAGGGATAGCGGCATAAGTGAATATGCCTTGATTGGTACGGACAGCCAATCTTTTGGTCAGAAATGGGTAACTGTCACGACTGTTAGAAGCCACTTCCATAGGAACTACTGTACCGCATGGGAGGGGTAATTCACAGAAATAGGACGTAACAGCATTTGATACAAACAAATGCTTCTGGTATAATAAAAAGAAAAGAGCATGCACGGAAAGGACACGAAAGAATGAAGAGACGTTTAATCAGCCTTGTCCTTGTATTGATGCTTGTCATGACAGCAGGATGCGGGAAGAAGAGTACAACAAAGAAACTCAAGACAGAAGATCTGGATGAAACAACCCTGCAGGGAATGGCAAAAGATATCACAAAGGAGATGTCCTTAAAGAATAAGATCGGACAACTATTTATGGTATCTGTTTATCAATTAGATGAGGCAGAAAGCAAGAATCAGACAAGTGTGACGAGTCAGATGAAGAAGACATTGAAGAAGTATCCAGCAGGTGGAGTGATCATGTTTGCGAAGAATATCAACACACCTGATCAGACAAAGAAGATGACGGATGAGCTTCAAGATGCCTCCTATATTCCACTATTTATGGCAGTGGATGAGGAAGGTGGACAGGTTTCAAGAGTCGCATCAAATCCCAAGATGAAGATGACAGTATATCCATCTGCACAGGAAGTTGGAAGAACTTACAATAACAAGAAGATCGCGCAGATGGGGAAGACACAGGGAAAGGAATTAAAAGAGCTTGGATTTAACATGAATCTTGCACCAGTCGCAGACGTTTTAACGAATAAGAATAACACAGAGATCGGAGACCGAAGCTTTGGCGCAGACTCAAAGAAAGTTGCTGATATTATTACAACACTGGTAAAGAACATGCAGAAACAACAGATCTCAGCGACATTAAAGCATTTTCCAGGAAGTGGACAGACTGGAGGAGACACACACCGCGGAAGCACAGAGACCGATCAGACGATCAATGCATTAAGAGATACAGATTTTAAACCATTTAAAGCAGGGATCAAGGCAAAAGCTGATGCAGTGATGGTGTCACATCTGATGCTGTCTAATGTGACAGATGAGAAGGAGCCTTCAAGCCTGAGCAGCAGAGTTGTATCAGATATTCTAAGAGATGAACTTGAATATAAGGGCGTTATCATGACCGATGCGATGAACATGAAAGCGATCACAGATAACTATAGTTCCGGAGAAGCAGCAGTGAAAGCAATTCAGGCAGGAGTTGACCTGATCGTGATGCCGGATAACTATAAAGAAGCATACAAGGCAATTAAGAAGGCACTAAAAAGTGGCAAGATCAAAGAATCAAGAATCGATAAATCTGTAAGAAGGATCATATATACGAAGCTTAAGCGAGGAGAGATTCCTCCAGATACTACATTATTAAAAGAGAATCAATAACAGGGATGCTTGCAGATTTAAAATGAATATGTTACTATCAAAAATGTGTATTTTACAAAGGAAACTAAAGATTGTATAACAGAAAGGTCAAAAGATCACGATGAGCAGAGAGAACTTTGATAAGTTGGGAGAAGAATGTGGAGTTTTCGGTATCTACGATTTCGATGGCAATGATGTAGCGTCAACGATCTATTATGGATTGTTTGCACTTCAGCATCGAGGTCAGGAAAGCTGCGGAATTGCAGTTTCTGATACGAATGGTCCAAAACGTAATGTCACATCTCAAAAAGGTATGGGATTATGTAATGAAGTGTTTACACCAGATTCCCTTCAGGCATTAAAGGGAGATATCGGTGTGGGGCATGTAAGGTATTCAACAGCAGGAGAGAGTGTTCCTGAGAATGCCCAGCCACTGGTTTTAAATTATGTAAAAGGTACTTTAGGACTTGCACATAATGGTAATCTGATCAATGCAATAGAACTTCGCGAAGAATTAGAAAAGACAGGAGCTATTTTCCAGACAACGATCGATTCCGAAGTTATCGCATATCATATCGCAAGAGAACGCGTGAATACATCATCAATTGAGAAGGCAGTAGCCAGAGCAATGCAGAAGATCAAAGGTGCATATTCCCTGATCGTTATGTCACCAAGGAAACTGATCGGGGCAAGAGATCCATATGGATTTAAGCCATTATGTATCGGTAAGAGAGATAATGCTTATGTATTAGCATCTGAAAGCTGTGCATTAGATACGATCGGAGCAGAATTTATCCGTGACGTGAATCCAGGAGAGATTGTAACGATCACAAAGGATGGAATTCAGTCAGACTGTGATTTATGTCTTCCAAAGGAAAAAACAGCAAGATGTATCTTTGAATACATTTATTTTGCAAGACCAGACAGTGAGATTGACGGAGTTGGGGTATACCACTCAAGAATTCAGGCAGGAAGATACCTCGCACAGGATTCACCGGTAGAAGCAGACTTGGTTGTCGGAGTACCAGAATCAGGAAATGCAGCAGCTCTTGGATATTCCTTAGAGTCAGGAATCCCATATGGAACCGCGTTTGTCAAGAACGGTTATGTTGGACGAACCTTCATCAAACCAAAACAGAGCAGCCGTGAATCAAGCGTGCAGATCAAGTTAAATGTTTTAAAAGAAGCAGTCAAAGGAAAGAGAGTCATCATGATCGATGATTCCATCGTACGAGGAACAACAAGTGACCGCATTGTGAAGATGTTACGCGATGCAGGAGCAACAGAAGTGCATGTAAGAATCAGTTCCCCACCATTTTTGTGGCCATGTTACTTTGGAACTGATATTCCAGAGAGAGAACAGCTGATCGCATATAACAGATCGATCAACGAGATCTGTGAAGTGATCGGAGCAGATAGTTTAGGATACTTAGGAGAAGAGAGACTTTCACAGATGGTACAGGGATTACCGATCTGTAAAGGATGTTTCACAGGTGAGTATCCAATGAAACCGCCAACAAGAGATATTCGTGGAAATTTTGAAAGATAAGGATAAGGAGATTTTATGAACGACCGTTACCAGAGCCCATTATCAGAACGTTATGCAAGTAAAGAGATGCAGTACATCTTTTCTCCAGACAAGAAGTTTAAGACATGGAGAAAGTTATGGATCGCACTTGCTGAGACAGAGAAAGAATTAGGACTTGATATCACACAGGAACAGATCGACGAATTAAAAGCACATGCAGAAGACATCAACTACGATGTAGCAAAAGAAAGAGAAAAAGTAGTCCGTCATGATGTAATGTCTCATGTATACGCATATGGAATACAGTGTCCGAAGGCAAAAGGAATCATCCATCTAGGAGCAACTTCCTGCTATGTTGGTGATAACACAGACATCATCATCATGACAGAAGCATTAAAGCTTGTCAGAGTAAAATTATTAAATGTGATCAACGAATTATCCAAATTCGCAATGAAATACAAAGATCTTCCAACACTTGGCATTTACACATTTTCAGCCAGCACAGCCTACAACAGTAGGTAAGAGAGCAAGCCTTTGGCTGATGGATCTCGTATATGATCTAGAAGATCTTGATCATGTGATCGCTAACATGAGATTATTAGGATCAAAAGGAACAACAGGAACACAGGCAAGTTTCTTAGAGTTATTCGAAGGAAACCACGAAACGATCAAGAAGATCGATGGAATGATCGCCAAGAAGATGGGATTTGACAAATGCCAGCCAGTATCTGGACAGACATACTCTAGAAAAGTTGATTCCCGTGTGATCAATGTATTAAGCCAGATCGCACAGTCTGCTCATAAGTTCTCAAACGACATCAGACTTCTTCAGCACTTAAAAGGAAGTAGAAGAACCATTTGAGAAGAACCAAATCGGATCATCTGCAATGGCATATAAGAGAAACCCAATGAGAAGTGAAAGAATCGCTTCCTTAGCAAACTACGTAATGTCAGATGCCATGAACCCAGCATTAGTAGCATCTACACAGTGGTTTGAAAGAACATTAGATGACTCAGCCAACAAACGTTTATCTGTACCAGAAGGATTCTTAGCGATCGATGGTATCTTAGACCTTTACTTAAACGTTGTAGACGGATTAGTTGTATACCCTAAGGTTATCGAAAGCCGTTTAAGAAGCGAACTTCCATTCATGGCAACAGAGAATATCATGATGGATGCAGTAAAAGCTGGTGGAGACAGACAGGAACTTCATGAGAAGATCCGTGTACATTCTATGGCAGCAGGAAAAGTTGTCAAAGAAGAAGGAAAAGCAAACGATCTGTTAGAGAGAATCGCAGCAGACCCAGCATTTGGTATGAACATGGAGCAGTTACAGGCAATCATGAAACCAGAGAACTTCGTAGGACGTGCACCACAGCAGACAGAAGAATTTGTGAATGAAGTGATCAATCCAATTCTGGAAGAGAATAAAGAAGTACTCGGATTAACAGCTGAGATCAACGTATAAAAAAGATAAAATTTTAATATAAAAAGAGATGGAAAGATCAAAACAATATAGATTTTTCCATCTCTTTTTGCTGTATTTTAAGAAAAAATTACCAAAAAGCAGGAAATGAGCAGGAGTAGATATAGGAAATTAAGAAAAGGAATGGTATAATAGGTTTAAAACAAATATGTGAGAGCATATGTTAGGGGAAAGTATAATGAAGAAATTAAAACAATCGCTCAAAGAAAAAATGGAATATGATACTTGGGATCTCAGATATCATAATGATGATCATAGCATCATATCTTGCATTATTAACGCGATTTGAATTCTATCCATCACAGATCGCACCGATTTTTTTATGCTGCAAAATTCATGCCGTTGAATCTCTTTTGCAGTATTGTGATCTTTATGGCATATCGATTGTATTCAACGCAATGGAAGTATGCAGGAATCTCCGATTTTATTAATGTCGTTAAAGCAGCTGTGATCGCAGCAGCTTTCCAGCTGATCGGAATTTATATGTTACAATGGGAGATACCAAGAAGTTATTATTTCTTGTATTTGGTATATCTGCTGTTGGGAATGTTTTTTATCCGATTACTTGTCCGATTGATTCAGGGAAGTGAACCACTCAAAGTGAATGACATTGGCAAGAAGAAAGTTCCGGTAATGTTGATCGGAGCAGGAGAAGCAGGAAGCATCATTTTAAATGAGATCAAAAGAGTACATATGTGACTAAAACGATCCGTTGCATCATAGATGATGATCCAGCGAAGAAAGGAACATATTTATCTGGGATACCAGTGGTTGGCAATCGTAATACGATCCTGCGCAATGCAGTTAAATTTGATGTTGAAGAGATCATTCTGGCAATTCCGACAATAGAACCCAAGGATCGCAAGGACATCCTTGAAATCTGCAAGCAGACAGGATGCCGTCTGAGTATTCTTCCGGGCTTATATCAGCTGATCAACAGTGAAGTTACAGTATCTGCTCTAAGAGAAGTAGAGATTGAAGATCTGCTTGGAAGAGAGCCAGTGAAAGCCAATCTTCCATCAATCATGAGCTATGTCAAAGACAGAGTCGTATTTGTCACAGGGGGAGGCGGATCGATCGGAAGTGAGATCTGCAGACAGATCGCAAGATATCAGCCGAAGAAGTTAGTGATCATTGATAATTATGAGAACAACGCCTACGAGATCCAGATGGAATTAAAGAGAACACATCCAGAACTAGATCTGAAAGTATTGATCGTATCTGTCCAGAATCATCTGCGAATACACAATATTTTCGAAGATTATAAGCCTGATATCGTATTTCATGCAGCAGCACATAAGCATGTGCCATTGATGGAAGATAGCCCGCATGATGCGATCAAGAACAATGTATTTGGTACATTTAACATAGCCAAAGAAGCAGGAATGAGCGGCGTAAAGAGAATGGTACTGATCTCCACGGATAAGGCAGTAAGACCGACAAATATCATGGGCGCTTCCAAGCGGATCTGTGAGATGGTCATTCAATACATGAACAGCTTATACGATACAGAATACGTTGCTGTAAGATTTGGAAATGTTCTTGGAAGTAACGGAAGTGTCGTTCCGTTGTTCAAGAAGCAGATTGCCAATGGTGGTCCGGTAACAGTTACACATCCAGAGATCATCCGATACTTTATGACGATCCCAGAAGCCGTCAGTCTGGTGTTAGAAGCAGGAGCTTACGCAGAAGGCGGGGAAATATTTATCCTTGATATGGGAGAACCAGTCAAGATCTTAGATCTTGCGAAGAATATGATCCGTTTATCAGGACTTACACCAGGAGAAGATATAGAAATCCAGTTTACTGGCTTAAGACCAGGGGAGAAGCTGTATGAAGAACTTCTGATCGATGAGGAGAATAAAAAAGAGACAAAGAACAAACGAATTTTCATTGTAAGTCCAAGGATGATGGAGACAGAACAATTTAGTGAACTGATCGCTGAATTAGATCATGCGGCATTTTCCGAAGATCCGAATATTCGTGAAGTTGTAAAAAGATTAGTTCCAGAGTATACATATAAACAGACAAATCAACAGACAAAATGACAGGGGGATGAGACAGCATGAAAGAACGTATATATATGGCATCACCAACGATGCATGGGGAAGAACAGAAGTTTGTGCAGGAAGCATTTGACACCAACTGGATCGCACCACTTGGGCCAAATGTCAATGGCTTTGAACGTGAGATGGAAGCGTATACAGGAATCGCACACTGCAGTGCACTAAGCGCAGGAACCGCAGCACTGCATCTGGCGGTGAAATTATTAGAAGTCGGGGAAGGAGATACCGTGATATGTCCTTCGCTGACTTTTGCTGCAACAGTGAATCCAGTCGCCTACGAAAAAGGCAAGATTGTATTCGTGGATTCTGAACCAGAGACATGGAATATGTCACCACAGGCATTGAAAAGAGCATTGGAAGAACATAAAGAGGCAAAAGCAGTGATCGTTGCACACCTTTATGGAACACCAGCCAAGGTAGATGAGATCAAAGCGATCTGTGAAGAATATAAAGTTCCACTGATCGAAGATGCTGCAGAAAGTCTGGGAGCAACATATAAAGGAGTTCAGACAGGAAAATTCGGAGTCATGGCAGGATTTTCATTCAATGGAAATAAGATCATCACGACATCAGGCGGTGGAATGATCGCATCAGAGAATGAAGAATACATCAAGCATGCAACATTCCTGGCAACACAGGCAAAAGAACCGGTCCGACATTATGAACACAAGGAAATCGGATATAACTACCGAATGTCTAATATCACAGCGGGAGTTGGAAGAGGACAGCTTCTGCATCTGGATGAACACATTGCGAAGAAAAAAGAAATCTATGAGACATACAAAGATGCTTTCAAGGATTATAAACAAGTGCATATGAATCCATATGAAACATGCAGTGAACCAAACTTCTGGTTATCATGCATGACGATCGATGAAGACAGTAAGACAAAACCATTAGATATCATAGAAGCTTTGGAAAGAGAGAATATCGAGAGCCGTCCGATCTGGAAACCATTACATCAACAACCAGTATTTAAAGGGTGTGAATTCTATTCTCATTACGAAGATGATAAGAAACCAGTATCAGAAGATATCTTTGACCGCGGATTATGTCTTCCAAGTGATATTAAGAATACAAAAGAAGATATGGATCGGATCATAGGAATCATAAGATCCGTACTGGACCGATAAGAACAAAATGTAAACGGAGTATATATAAAGATGTATCACAAATATATCAAACGATTTTTGACATCATATTGTCACTGTGCTGTATCATTGTATCAAGCCCGATCCTGCTTGTCACAGCACTGTTAGTAAGGATTAAATTAGGGAGCCCCGTGATCTTCAAACAAGAAAGACCGGGATATCATAACGAAATATTTACACTTTACAAGTTCAGAAGTATGACAGACGCCGTCGATGAGAATGGTGATCTGTTACCAGACAAAGAACGTCTTCCAAGATTTGGACAGATGTTAAGATCCACAAGTCTTGATGAATTACCTGAATTCTTCAACATCTTATTTGGACATATGAGTTTTGTCGGGCCAAGACCATTATTGAAACAATACATAGATTTCTACAGTGCAAGACAGAAACGACGTGCAGATGTAAGACCAGGACTGACAGGACTTGCACAGGTGAATGGAAGAAATGCCATCAGCTGGGAAGAAAAGTTTGAATTTGACCTTGAATATGTGGATAACATTTCATTTCTTACCGACATCAAGATCATACTAAAGACCGTGACCAAAGTCTTAAAAAGAGCAGGGATCAGTGCACAGGAATCTGTGACAATGTATGCCTTTCAGGGAACAAAGAAAGACCAGTTTTCCAAATACAAGAAAGCAGGACACTTAAAGATCTTATTTTCAAGCGTGGCAGATCAGGTCGAATTTATCGATACCTTCCGCTATGCTGCCGGCAGATTAGGGGTGAAAGTAACATTTGTCGGCTGTGATCATTCACTAGAAGCGCCAGCATTATATCGCTGCCATAAGCACTATCAGGTCCCACAGCCAGGGGAAGAAGGTTATGTCACAGAACTCTTACATATCTGTAAACAGGAGAAGATCGCTCTGCTCATTCCAAGAACAGAAGAAGACGTCTTTATCCTGTCACAAAGAGCCAGCGAATTTGAAGCTGTTGGAACAGAAGTTCTCATTGCAAATGAAGAATTAGCTCTGCTGTGCAGCAACAAACGCTGGACAGCTCGTTTCTTTGAAGAATGTGGTCTTAACGCACCACAGGTCGTAAGCAGTGCCAATGACTATACACAAGGATACCCAGCAATGTTTGCAGTATTGGATGAGATGGATAATCTGGAGAAAAGCATCATGATCCATGATGAACAAGAATTAAGTTTTCACGCATCAAAATACGCGAATTATACGATACGTCCATTTTTAAATGGGAAGATGTATGAGATCGACGTATTCTGCAATCTAGACGGAAGCCCGGTTTACATCACACCAAGGGCAAAGGAAGAAGTCGAGGGAAAAGAAAGTGCAAGATACAGAGTTGTAAGAGATCATAAGATCGTAGAAGAAGCAAAGAAAGTGATAAAGAAATTAAGGCCATCCGGATGGATGACGATCTTTATGCTTCGTGAAGAACATACAGACAAAGATTATTTTATCCGAATGGAACCATGGTATCATCAGGCAAACACCGTATCGATCAAGGCAGGAGCCGACGCACCATATGCAGCACTCTACATGATGTTAGGTGAACCAATGGAATACAAAGAGGATGCAGCCGATGACAATGTTATTTTCACAAGATTTGAAAAAAGTGTATGTTTAAATACAAGAGAAGAACCGATCGTAGAGATTCATGATTTTAAAGATTTGTATCATTTAGACGAGGGAATTGGTTCAGTGATCTTTGATCTGGATGACACATTATACTCAGAGAAAGATTATGTACGAAGCAGTTTCCGAGTGGTAGAACGAATGCTTCCAGAAGTGAACAATATCTTTAATAAGTTATGCGCAGCACTGGAAAAAAGGCAGCCGCCACTGGAAACAGTATTAAAAGATGCAGGAATGTATTCGGATGAATTATTATTAAAATGCAGAGAAGCCATCAGGGACCATAAACCAGAGATTTCATTGTATGAAGGAGTCAAAGAATTATTCTTTGAACTACACACGCAAAAGCGAAGTATCGGGATCTTGATCGATGGAACACCAAAAGTACAGCGAGCCAAGATAGAAGCTCTGGGGTTAGATAAAATGGCAGACGAGATACTGATCACAGACGAACTTGCAGGACATGGAAATGTCATGGAATTCAGGAAACCAAATGATCTTCCATTTCTGATCATGAGAAAACGATTAGAAATACCATGCAGGAACATGGCATTTGTTGGAGATGATATCGAGAAAGATTTTATTGCACCGAAAGCATTAGGAATGGAATGCTATTGGAAGAAGAATGAGGATGGGTTATATGAGTAAGAAAATAGTAATATATGGAGCAGGAGGATTTGGCAGGGAGGTACAATGGTTGATTGAACGTATCAATCAACAAGAACCAACTTGGGAAATTCTTGGATATGTTGATGATGGAGTCCAAAAGGAAATATAATAGATGATTGTAAAGTTATAGGTTGGATAGATTATCTTCTAAAATTTGAAGAAGAGTTAGCAGTAGCATTTGCGGTTGGATCGGCTAAAGTTAGAAGAAAATTAGTAGATAAATGTAAGAAAAATCCTAAATTATATTATCCAAATTTGATTGATCCAAGTGTAATATTTTCAAATCGTATAATGTATGGAAAAGGAAATATTATTTGTGCAGGAAATATTCTAACAGTGGATATTCAAATAGGTGATTTTAATATCATAAATTTAGATTGTACAATAGGGCATGATGCAATTCTAACATCCTACGTAACTGTTTATCCAGGTGTACATATTTCAGGAATGGTAACAATAGGAGCTGAATCAGAAATAGGCACAGGGACACAAATCATTCAAGGAACAAGGATTATAGATCAAGTAATTATAGGAGCAGGAAGTACAATCATTAGAGATATAGAAGAGGCGGGAACCTATGTTGGAAGTCCGGTAAGAAGGATAAAGTAATAAAAATAAGTCCGACTTAAGTCGAAGATAAGTTCAATATAAGTCCAAGATTAACTTAAATTAACAATCATAGATTATTAGAAATGGCTTAAATAGGAGATTTGAGTATTAAACTTAAGTTGGACTTAATCGAATATCAAAAGAAAAGTAAAGTGATATTTAAAGCAAAATCATTAGACAGGAAAGTTAAATGAATAAGAAGATATTAATTTTAGCAAACCTAGATATAGGATTATACAAATTCAGAAAAGCCCTGATCAAAGAACTCATAGATCAAGGAAATGAAGTCTATATATCTCTGCCAAAAGGAATGTTAGTACAGAATTTAAAAGAAATGGGATGCCATTTTATCGAAACACCGGTAGATCGCAGAGGAATCAATCCAGCAACAGATCTTAAACTGATGATGAGATACTTTAACATCATAGGCAAGATAAAGCCAGACCTTGTGATCACCTACACCATCAAACCAAATATCTACGGAGGGATCGTAGCAAGATTCAAAAGAATTCCATATGCAGTCAACATCACAGGACTAGGAACTGCATTTCAGAATGAAAATATGATCAAGAAACTCGTCGTATTTTTATATAAACTATCCTGCAAAAAGACAAAAACGATTTTCTTTGAAAATGAAGGAAATAAGCAGGTGTTTGTAGAAAATAATATTATCAAAGAATCCAGAACATGCACCCTTCCAGGAGCAGGGATCGACCTTGATGAATACAAGATGACACCATACCCAGAAGAATCAAGAAACATCCGGTTCTTGTTTATCGGACGTGATGAAAGAAAAAGGAGTCGAAGAACTGTTCAAAGCAGCAAAGAACATTAAGAAGATCTATCCAGAAGTATCGTTCGATATCGTAGGACCAATGGAAGATGATTACAAGGAACGAATTCAGTCATTGGTCAGAAATGGGATCATTTATTATTATGGTTATCAGGAAGATGTCAAACCATTCATTAAGAAATGCGACTGCTTTGTATTACCGTCGTATCATGAAGGCATGGCAAATACACTGCTAGAATGTGGAGCAATGGGAAGGCCACTGATCACCAGCAGGATTCATGGGTGTATGGAAGCTGTGAAAGATGGCGAGAATGGATATCTGGTGGATGTGAAGGATGTTAAGGGATTGGAAGAGAAGATGATGGAATTTATTGAACTATCGTATGTCCAGAAGAAACAGATGGGAGAGATGTCACGGGAAGTGATGGAGGAAAGGTTTGATAAGGAGAAGGTTGTTGAGATGACTTTGGAAGGACTTGGAAGATAGGTAAAGGAAGGAAGAACATTGAAGATTTATTGGCTGTTTTTATTATTAGCGACAATTATATGTTTTTGGAATGAATCTAGTGCAAGGATTACATGGAATGGGACAAGATATCAGAGAAAGGCTTACTGGAGTCAGGCAATCATCTTTTTTGCAGTTGTGATATTTTTCTGTGGATTGAGAAGTGGAATTGCGGATACAGGGACATATATACAAATGTTTAAAGGTTATCCATCAAGTATTAGTGGAATGGATTTGAAATCTGTGAATAAAGATAAAGGGTTTTTTGTAATATCGGTTTTATTTAAACAATTTATTTCAAATGATTTTCATGGATGGCTGTTTCTGATCGCACTTATATCCGGAGTCGCATTGATGATTGGCTTAATGCGTTATTCGGAATACTTTGGATTAAGCTGTTATTTATTGATCGCAAGTACTATGTTTACCTATTTTGTTAATGGATGAGACAGTTTATTGTTGTTACGATATTCTTTTGTGCAACATATATGATATTAGAAGGAAAATGGACTCAATATGTGATTTTGATTTTATTGCTTTCGACAATCCATGGATCTGCATTGATTTTATTGTTAGTATATTTTCTAAGAAATGTAAAGCCATGGGGTGCCAAAATGAGGACAGTCATATTTTTTTCGTTGATTGCAGGAGTTTGCTTTGACAAGTTGTTTCCGTTGTTTGGAAATATTTTAGCAGAAACACAGTACAAGGGATATGTTGATTATATTTCATCACAAGGAAAGGGAAGTAGTATTATTCGAATGGTAATAGCAATGATTCCTTGTGTGGATTGCTTATATGGCAAGATATGCGATTGAAGATGAGAATAATAAACTCATTAATTTTAGTATTAATATGTCTGTAATAAATTTTTGTCTATATATTATTGCAACATTTTCAAGTGGAATGGTAGTTGGACGATTAACAACATATTTTGATATTTATAATCTGATATTATTACCATGGCTGATGCATCATGCGTTTACGGAGAGGAGCAGGAAGATGGTAATTTTATTGTGTATGGCATTTTATTTAGTGTTTTTCTATTTCCAAATGGTACTAACATGGGGATTAGTTTACGAGAGTGATATTTTACATTTGTATTTATAATTTGACAAATATAAGGGGAAACAAGAATGAAGATAAGCGTGATCATACCTGTATATAATACAGAAAAGTATTTAAAAGAATGTGTAGAAAGTGTGCTTGCTCAAACTTATCACAATTTGGAGATTTTATTAATTAACGATGGAGCAACAGATTCAAGCCCACAGATTTGTGAATCGTATGCCAAGCAAGATGCAAGAATTAAATTGATTCATAAAGAAAATGGTGGGTTATCAGATACAAGAAATATGGGCATTAAACAGTGTAGCGGGGATTATGTTTTATTTCTTGACAGTGATGATTATTGGGATGATCCCAAGATGGTTGAAAAGCTTGCGGATCAAATGCAGCAGTATCCAGTAGACATCTTGAATTTTCGTTACAAAAATATATGGAAGATACCAAACAATTTGTACCATGCTTAAAATCCGTAGAAGATATCAAACAGCAGGAAAAAGATCAAATCTTAGAACGCCTGATCAATGAGGGATTATATATTTCATCTGCATGCAATAAACTGATATCGGCATCATTTCTAAAGACAAATGAATTGTATTTTGAAAAAGGAATTACTTCTGAAGATATCGATTGGTGTGCAAGGATGCTGATCCAATGTGACAGTATCGGATATAACAATACAGAAGCCTATGTATATCGTCAGAGAAGTGAATCCATTACACATACGATTTCTTATAAAAATATTTATGATCTTAGTAATAATGTTAAAAAATGTGTAAGATTTGGGCAGGTAATTCCAAAAGGAACAAAGTTCTATGAATTATATCATGATTTTGTGGCATATCAGTATGGAACATTATTATTAAGTAATACATTAGTAGATGGTGATAAAGACAGAATTAAAGCAGTTATGAAACAAATGAAAGATTACAGTTGGCTGCTTACTTATCATGTGAACCCAAAGATCAAACTACAATATTATGTAAAGAAAGTCGTTGATATAATAATCTGATTCGATTTCTAAAATTATATGCAAAGATAAAGAGATACTAGATAACAAGGGGAAGTATATATGGAAACATTGACAATATTTACACCAACTTATAATCGTGCGAAATTCTTGCCGAGAGCATTTGAAGCTTTAAAACGTCAGACATTAAAAGACTTTCTCTGGATGATCATTGATGATGGATCAACAGATAATACAGAAGAAGTGGTACAAGATTTGTTAAAAGACACGGGAAGCTGGATTTAAAATAGAATATGTAAAAAAGGAAAATGGCGGATTACACACAGGTTACAATAAAGCAATTGAATTAGCTCAAACAGAGTTAATGGTATGTGTTGATTCCGATGATTATATGCCAGATGATGCAGTAGAAAAGATTCTTAATTCTGAAAGAAAACGGATCACATGAATATGCAGGAATTATTGGGTTAGACTATGACCTGAATGATCATCTGATTGGTGATCCACTGCCAGATCAGAAAACTATTAATTTGATTGATCTGCTGGTAGGAAAATATCCGATTGTCAATGGAGATCGAACCAATGTTATAAGGACAGAATTATACAAAGCAGTAGCACCAATGAAATCCTTCGAAGGAGAGAAGAATTTCAATCCGGCATTATATGCATTTAGGAAATCAGCAAAAATATGATTTTCTTGTACTAAATGAAAATCTGAAATATGTAGATTATCAGCTAGGTGGGATGTCTAATTCCATGTTAAAAACAATATTATAACAGCCCAAACAGCTTTGCAGAGACAAGAAAATTATATCTTTCATTTGATAATACGTCATTTAAATTTAAACTAAAACATTCCATTCATTATGTTTCAAGCTGTATTTTAGCAGGTAGATGGATGGATGTAATAAAAGAAGCACCTAGAAAAGGATATGTTGTATTGGCATTTCCATTTGGGATTATCTTAAGTTTAATCATAAGGGGGGAAGAACTAAAATATGGGAAAAATAAAAATACTATTTCTAATTCATGATCTAATGCATGGTGGTGCAGAGAAAGTTTTATTAAATCTTGTAAACAACATGGATCATGAAAATTTGATATTACGGTTCAGACACTATTTGATGTAGGTGTAAACAAACAGTTTCTATCAGATAAAGTACATTACAAAACATGCTATAAGAAAATGTTTCGTGGAAATACAAAATATTTTAAAATGTTTTCACCAGAAAAGTTATATCGAAAATACATCAAAGATGATTATGATATTTTGGTAGCATATTTAGAGGGAAGCTGTACAAGAATCATTAGGCTGTCCAGACAAGAATAAAGTAAAAATTACATGGCGTCATTTTGCAGAGAATGAAAAAGAATTTTACAAGCATATCGTTCTATGGATGAAGCAAAAAAAATCTATCAGAGATTTGATAAAGTAGTCGGTGTTTCCCAGACAGTGATTGATGCATTTGAAGATCTGACAGGATTGAAAGGAATTTCAACTGTAAAATATAACACCAATGAGACAGATAAAATCCTAAAACTGTGTAAAGAACCAGTAGAAAATCCAAAATTTGTGGAAAAAGAAGATGTTCTTAAAATCTGTGGAGTTGCCAAAGTAAGACCAAGAAAAGGATTTATGCGTTTAGCAGAAGCACATAAACGATTACAGGATGAAGGATATAAATATCACATCTATATCTTAGGAGAAGGAGAAGAACAAGAAAAGATTCAAAGCTATCTGGATAAAAATCAGATTGCAGATTCTTTTACATTCTTAGGTTACGATACGAATCCATATAAATATGTTGCAAGATGTGACTGGTTTATCTGTCCGTCCTTTGAAGAAGGTTTCAGTACGGCAGCAACAGAAGCTTTAGTTGTAGGAACACCAGTTGTGACAACATTATGTTCTGGCATGAAAGAGATGTTAGGGGAAAACAATGAATATGGAATCATTGTGGAAAACAGCAGCGAAGGTGTCTATGAAGGATTAAAAGAAGTTGTATCAAAACCAGAACTTGTAGAATCATATACAAGGCAAGCACAGATTCGTGGTGAAAAATTTAGCATGCAGGATACAGTAGATGCAGTGGAAGATATGCTTGAGGAGATATTAAATGAAAAAATTCTATTAATGACAGGAACTATTAAACCATTTGCAGATGTGTTATAAGGATCCTAAAACTTGATATATGGAATATCAGAAAAATATCAAAAGATATATTAAAGAAAGCAACTTTGATATAATCATTTTTGCAGAAAATTCTGGAGTGGATTTTAAAATAGATGAAAAGAATCAGAAGCAGAAAAACTTGACAAAATATTTGAGTATATTCCATTAAAGAGATCAGATTTTGAAAATGAAAATATGTCGTCAGGAGATGCAATTATTGTAAAAAAGGCATTAAAAAAAGCAAATATTTGAATAATAAAGAACAATTAGTGTGGAAGGTAAGCGGAAGAATATGGATTCGAAATATTAATAAAATATTGAAAATGAATGAAAGTCCGAAAATAAAAAAATGTCTTTCTATATGCACCAAAATATGATTCAATTCAGACATGGCTTTTTGCCTCGAATCTGAATGATTTGGAAAATTATTTTCTTCAGGGAAAATGGATTATTGCAATGAGAGAAAGTTGTATAGAATATAAATTTATGGAAGTGTATAGAAAATATTCAAAAGAAATTTCAATGAATAAATTTAATACATATCCAGATGTAGAAGGAATAAATTCAAGTGGACAAGCATATACAATGCCTAAGTGGAAATGGGTTATAAAAAATATATTATTGAAGTTGGGGTATTTTACGGTAAAAGTTAAATAGGAGAAATACAAAATGAGTATAATAAAAGAAATCTTATATCGAATCCGTGGAGAATATACCACAGAAAAATTAATCTCTATGGGAATGAAAGTTGGAAAAAACTTCGGAAGATTACATGGAGTTATTTTAGATCCATCTCACTGCTGGCTGATTGAGATTGGAGACGATGTGACAATGGCACCAAGAGTTCATGTCCTATGCCATGATGCTAGTACAAAGGTACATCTAGGATATACAAAGATTGGGAAAGTAAAGATTGGAAACAATGTATTCGTCGGAGCAGAAAGTGTGATCATGCCAAATGTAACATTAGGGGATAACGTAATTGTCGGAGCAAACAGCACGGTAACAAAATCATTCCCAGATAATGTTGTGATTGCAGGAAGTCCGGCAAAGATTATTGCTAAAACAGACGAATACCTGAAGAAACAGAAAGAACAAATGGAAATTGCACCATGTTATGACGAAGATTTTACTTTGAGAGGCAAGCTCACAGAAGAAAAGAAACAGCAGATGCAGCAGGAATTGGAAGATAAGATAGGATACGTGGATTAGATATGGATGAGAAATTAGTAAGTGTGATCATACCAGCATATAACATTGAAGATTACATTGACGATGCCTTGATTCTATAATTTAACAGACATACAAGAATCTGAGATAATCGTGGTAGATGATGGATCAAGGGACCATACAGAGAGATACTGGATAATTATGCAAAAAGATAGAAGAATCAAAGTAATTCATAAAGAAAATGGCGGCGTATCATCTGCAAGAAATAAAGGGATTGAAGCTGCAGAAGGAGATTATATAGGATTTATTGATGGAGATGATCTTATTGAGTCTGAGATGTATAAAACTTTGGTAGATCTTCTTGAAGAAGAAAATGCAGATATAGCACATTGTGGATATCAGATGGTATTTCCAGATAGAATAGATTATTATCATAATACAGGAAAAAAGAAGATACAGACAACGGAAGAAGGATTAAAAGATCTATTATCAGGAGAGATGATTGAACCAGGATTGGTAAATAAGATTTATAAAAAGGAACTGATAAAAACTGTAGATTAGATGAAACTGTAAAAATCAATGAGGATTTGTTGATGAATTATCAGTTATTCAAATTATCTCAAAAATCTGTTTATTATGATATCACGCCATATTCATATATGATCAGAAGTAGCTCAGCTACAGGAGCCAATTCTTTGATCACAAAAAGAGAAGATGCTCTTCGCGTTTTAAATCAGATAAAAGATGATTGTATAAATAATAATTTATTATCAATTATATATAAACGATATATATATTTGTTAATGGCAATTTGCAGAGATGATTTGAAAGACAGATCATACATAGAATATCAAAAAGCAAAGAAAACAGTTAAAAAAAGAATTAAAACAGATATATTTAAATCATGTATTCCTAAAAAATTAAAATATATGAGCTTGTTTTCCTGTTATCTTCCTCATATCATGAAAGTCATATATAAAATGTATGGACTTGAAAACAGGAACATCAAAGAAATATCTGGTAAATAAGGAATAAACTATGGAAGAATTAATCAGTGTAATAGTGCCAATATATAAAGTTGAAGATTATCTTGATCGGTGTATACAAAGTCTTGTGAATCAAACATATAAAAATCTGGAAATTATATTAGTTGATGATGGATCACCTGATGACTGTCCAAGGATTTGTGATGAATGGGGAAAAAGGATCAAAGAATTAAAGTGATACATAAAGAAAATGGTGGATTATCAGATGCAAGAAATGCTGGAATGAAGGTTATGACAGGAGCCTATGTATCGTATATAGACAGCGATGACTGGATTGAAGAAAATATGTATCAGATGATGATGAATGCAATAGAGGTAAATAAAGCAGATATTTGTGAATGTGCATTTGAGAAAACCTCAGGAAGTGTGAAAAAGAAGATCAAAAGAATGATGATAAAGTATCAATTATGGATAAACGAAGTGCATTAATGGCAGTTGTAGAGGAAAAAATACAGCCGGTTGTATGGAATAAATTATATAAAAGGGAAGTGGTTAAGGATTTATGGTTTGAGGTTGGTAAGTATAATGAGGATGAATTTTTTACATACAAAGCAATTGAACGTGCGGATAAAATAATTCAGATATCAGATATTGGATATTATTATTTTTTTAGGGAAGATAGCATTATAAATGAAACATACACAATCAGAAGACTTGATGGTTTGAAGCAAGATATGAAAGAATGAAATATCTGGGTAAGTATCCAGAAATATATAGAGTTGCAAAAGACAGCTTATATTTATGTGTATGTATCATTATCAGAAAGGAATGCGTTATCTGTCAGGAAAAGAATTAGAAGATTTGAAAAAAGAGTAAAAGAGATTTATCGCGATATTCCGATAGATAAGACAGATATTCGAAAATATAGTAGTAAAGAAAAGATATGGTATTATATCTCTAAAATATCATTAGAGTTTACTTGTAAATTAAGAAATTGGTTTGGGTACGAGTAGAGTAAAAGGGACAACGATGAAAAAAGATATTTTTGTATGCATATGATCATATTAATTTAGGGATGATCTGTTTATCGAAACAATTGCAAATAGATATCCAGATACAGAAATTTATTTCTGGACAAATGCTCAGAATCAAAAAGTTTTAAGGAACAGAAAAATTTAAAGATCGTCTATGAAAATTCAACAAAGATAAAGATACTAAAAAAAATCAGACTATCTCTGTCAGCGAGATACAAAGCAGGAATCCAGAAAAAGTGTGATGCTCAAGTATATATTGGCGGTTCCATCTTCATGGAATATCCAACATGGAAAAATATTGTATCATGGTGGGAATATCAAAGCAGTCAGTATCCATTTTTTGTGTTAGGAGCGAATTTCGGACCATATCATACAGAAGAATATCGAAGTGCAATGGACAAAGTATATACAAAGTTAAAAGATATCTGTTTCGAGATACCTATTCAAAGAATCTTTTCGCAGACAATGATCATGTAAGACAAGCACCAGATATCTTGTTTTCTTACCCTATGCCGAAAGTGGAAGAAAATAAAAAACAGATTTTTATATCTGTAATTTCTTATAAAGATAAAGAATTGAATTCAGATTTTCATCAAATGACTAATGAAGAATACATTGAAAAAATGGTACAAATAACAAGTGGGTTTAGCAAAGAAGGATATCAGGTAATTCTAGCATCATTCTGCAGAGAAGAAGGAGATTTGGATGCAGCGCAGGAATTAAAAATAGATCAGAACAGCAGCGAAATATTACCATATTTGATTACAACGGAACGAATCGTAAACAATTATTAGAAGAAATGAGCCGTTCTATTTATATTATTGCTACAAGATTTCATGGAACGATACTTGGTCTGACAGCAGGAAAATCAGTCTTTCCCATTTTATATAGTGATAAAACAAAATATGTATTAGAAGACCTGGGATTTCATGGAGAATATGCAGACTTAAGAGATCCAGATTCCTTAAGTTTTGAAAATGCAAAGAAGAACTTAGAATCAGGATATAAAATAGATGTTATAGAATCCATTCAAAATGCAGAAAACATTTTGAAAAATTAGACGAATTTTTAAATAACTAGGGGAAATTATGATGGAATTAGTCAGTATGATCATACCTGTATATGGGGTAGAAGCATATCTTGGAGAATGTCTGGAAACAGTGTTAAATCAGACTTACGAAAATTTAGAAATCATTTTAATTGACGATGAATCCCCAGATTATTGCCCTGAAATTTGTGATCAACATGCACAAAAGGATGCAAGGATCAAGGTAATTCATCAGAAAAATGGTGGTGCAGCGAATGCCAGAAATCATGGACTAGATATGGCAACAGGGGAATATATTTGTTTTATCGATAGTGATGATAAGATTGAAAATAATTATGTAGAAAAATTATTAAATGCAATAAAGAAAAGTCAATCAGATGTTGCCGTTTGTTCTTTTAAACAATGGTACAAAAATAAAACGCAAGATAGCATAGGTTTTAAAATAAAGAATACAGTAGCAAAGATTATATCAGAAAATTTTTATCTGATTGGACATGGATTGATCTGGAATAAGATGTTTGATAAAAACATTAGAAGGAGTCCGATTTGAAGAAGGACATAAGATTGACGATGAATTTTTTACATATCAGGCGATTTTAAAAGCTGAAAAAGTTGCGATTTTTGATGAGTCTTTATATTGGTATCGAATGAGAAAATCAGGAGTCATGTTGTCAGGAACACAATATCAGGCACAGATGTTAAAAGACCGTTTGGAATATATGACAAAGCGTTATGAGATGGTTATAGAGAAATATCCAGATTTAAAGGCAGAATATTTATATAATTTAACGGATAATCTGATCAGTTACAGGCAGGCACAAGGAATCAAAGAATTAGAAAAAGATATTAAGAAGCAATATTGGAATCGGATTATGTTTGGACTAATTCCAGTGAAAATAAAATATTCTTTTTTCAGAAGCTTTTTTGATAAAACAAAGGAAGAACTGAATGTTGATGAAGGGGAGAATCATTATTTTGAATAATAAGGAAGAATTAATATATAGATATAAAATATTAAGAAGGTGATAAGATGAAACGTTTTTCAAAGAGCATATCATTTCTTAGAAAGAATCAAAAATGAGAGCAGGAATTTCCCAAAAGAACGTAAAGCATTTTGGATTCCGAACTGCAAAAGCAATTTTTATTGATGGATTATTTCCACCAGGAAAATCAGAAAAATATATTACAGAGATTGAACATTTTATAGATGAAGCAATGGAAGATTTTGTACGAAGTTATAAGATCAATGATAATTGGAAAATGAATCTGAAAAAATATCCAAAATCAGAGAAAATTCCAGTATGGGTATGTTGGTGGCAAGGAGAAGAAAGCATGCCAGAACTGGTAAAGATGTGTTTCAAACGTCTGAAAGATACATTACCAGCTGATATTACAGAATTACATTTAATTACATTTGATAATTATAAAGATTATGTGACGTTCCCAGACCATATAGAACAGAAATTTAAAGAAAAGAAGATCACAATGACAACTTTGTCAGATATTTTGCGCTTTGTTTGTTAAGTGAATACGGCGGATTCTGGATGGATGCAACGGTATTTTCACAGGAGAATTTCCAAAAGAATTCTTGAAAACCATTCTATTCACAGAAAATGTATGATCCTGTTGTATGTCAGCGAGAAGCATGTAAAGGACGCTGGTGTGGATTTTTTATGACAGGGTATGCTCATAATCCGATTTTTGAATTTGGACGAGATGCATTCTTTGAATGGTGGAGAAAATATGATGATATTGTAGATTATGTTCTGATTGATTATCTGATTTTATTAGGATATAAGAATTTTAAGCAGATTAGAGAATTGATCGATGATGTACCAGATAACAATCTGGATATTTTGAAATGTATCAGTATTAGATAGTTCCATATACTACAGAATTATATGAACGTTTGACAAAAGCGGAATATCATTCATAAATTAACTTTACAAAATTGATTTAAAGAAGGAAACAGCAGATGGACAAGAAACCTTATATGCACATTTGTTGAGAGAAGTCTATGGAAAAAAATAAAAAGTCAGCATTGTAATTCCTGTATACAAAGCAGCAGATACAATCACAAGATGTGTGGAATCCTTGGAGAGAAATACATATGAGAATCTTCAGATCATATTAATAGAAGACTGCTCAGGTGGATCAGACGATCAATGTATGCAAGAAACTTGCAAGTATGTATGATAATGTACAGTGCATTGAAAATGATGAAAATCACGGAGTTTCATATACAAGAAATCACGGATTGGATTATGCAGATGGAAACTATTTAATGTTTGTAGATAGTGATGATTATGTAGAGGCAGACTACGTAGAAATGATGATATCTGCGATTTCTTATGTAGATGATGAAAGAGTTATGCCAGTTTGTGGATACGTAAATCATGATGAAAAGAAAAATGGGCGAACTGATATTTTCTTACCATCCCATGAACAGGAAGATTTGAAAAAATCAATACAGATTATGCCAGAATTATATGAAAACAGAATGTTACAGATTATCTGGAATAAGATTTTTCGGCTAGATGTGATAAAACAAAATCATATTCCATTTAAAGAAGAAATGTTTATTGGAGAAGATTTCAGATTCTTATTAGAGTACATGAAAGCTGCAAAGATATCAGGATTTTTCTTTGTGAATAAGGCATTATGCCATTACATGAGAGATAATGAAAATTGATTGATGTCCAGATTATTGGAAACGAAGATTCAGGATAGTTTGGATAATTTTAAGATTATGTATGGACTTATGGGAAAATCAGCAGATGATATTCAGAAATTAATTGCAGAAGAAAAGCAAAACAATTAGAGTATTATGCATATACGATCATGCATGATGAAAATATGACAACAAAAGAGAAAAAAGAAAGAATTTTTCAGTTGCCAGCAAATAATGTAGGCCATTATACAAAAGCATAAAACATTACAAAGAAAAAGAAAGTATTTATAAATGGAAGAAAAAAAATATTATGAAGATAGAAAAACTTATATTACGCCAGAAGATTCATTATGTATTTATGGAATAGCGATTCTATGATGGTGTGGCATCATTTTTGGATTTCCAGAAAGATTTCATGGAAATTTACAGTATTTTGGTGGAAATTTTGAATATACAATAGAATTATATCTGGGATATTTTGGAAGACTCTGTATAGCAAATGTATGCATTTATTAGCGGGTATGGAATGACAGCAAAATCAGAAGAAAAGAATCTAAAACTTCTAGATGATATAAAGCAGGCAATAAATCAAATTATAAATTTTTTAATTCGTTATTGGTTAGTATTCATTATATTTATACCAATTGGATTAAAAATGGGAATATTAAAATTTAAATTAGGGAGTTTATAGGAAATTTAATAGGAAATCTTGTAGTTATAATGCGGAGTGGTGGTATGTGTCATATTATATAAAAATGCTAGTAACATATCCAATTATTAAAACTATCTTGAACAAAAAAAAAAAAAAAAGAATGAAAAATTTAGTATTACTTTGATGGTACTAATACTGATTATAATTAATTGTTTAACCAGTGGTAGATACACATATTATTTATGTTTTTGGTTTGGAATGATTATATATACAGAAGGAATATATAGTAAAGTAAAAGAAAGAATGCCGGGCAAATTTAAGACTATTATTATATCATTTATAGGGATTATTTTTGTATTGTATTTCGTATGATATCAAAATAGATATGGGATGAAATGTTGGTAGTTATATATATTTTTGTGTTTTGCAACTATTAAAAGAGATAAAGGTAAATAATGTGATAAGAAAATTATTACAATTTTTAGGAAGTTATTCGATGTATATTTGGTTGATACATACATTCTTTGTACTATTATTTTCAAAATCAACTATTAAAGATCAGATTTAGTATTCTAATATATGTAATAACAATTTGCATTTGTACAATAATTGGATATATGATTAGTAAAATATATGGTAAATTAAAAAAGTATGTAATAAAATTATAAAAAATAGGGAGAAAAGAATTGAAAAGTAACTAAGGGCAGGAGCACTGCTATCGTATGTTAATATAGCAATTACAACAATTATACCATTATTATATACACAATTATGCTTAAGATGCTAGGTCAATCGGAATATGGATTGTACAGTTTATCGAATTCGATAATTAGTTATTTATCTATTTTAAATTTTGGTATGGGATCAGCAGTTGTAAGGTATATAACAGTTGCAAGTGCAGAAGAAAATAAAGATAAAGTGGAAAGAACAATGGGATTATTCCTTAAAATTTATGGAGCACTGGCACTGCTAGTGTTAATTGTTGGAGGAATAATAACTATATTTGTTGATTCATCATTTGCAAAAGGACTTTCAGTAGAAGAAATTAATAAACTTCGTATTTTAATGATAATAATGTCTGTAAGTACAGCGATATCGTTCCCTTTGAGTGTATATTCATCTGTTTTAATATCATATGAAAAATACATTTTTAGAAGAATCTTGGATATTACATCAACTGTTATGTTACCGATACTTAACTTAGTTGTTCTTCTTTTATGGGAGAGGGATCCATAGGAATGGCTGCAGTTGGTGTGGTAATTCAGATTATATATGGATATGTTTACATATACTATTGCAAAAGAAAGATTGGTGTAAAAGGCAAAATATGATAAATTGAACTATGATATGCTTAAAGAAATATGGGATTTACAGCATTTGTATTTTTAGGAATGATAGTGGACATGTTATATTGGGCAACAGATAAGGTATTAATTGGAGCATTAATAGGCTCAGTTGCGGTAGCCGTATATAATATAGGTGGAGTTTTTACTTCAATGGTAAATAGCATGTCGTCTGCAATCAGTAATGTATTTTCATCAAGAATAACAACGATGGTTGTAAAAGATCAGCCAATAGAAAAATTATCAGAACTATTAATAAGAATTGGAAGAATTCAATATTTAGTGATAGCATTTATTATTTCTGATATATAGTTTTGGAAAAGCATTTATACATTTTGGTCAGGCGATGCATATATGGAAGCATACTATATTGCCTTATATACAATGATACAGCAATTCCGCTAATACAGAATGTTGCATATAACACAATATTGGCACAAAAACATAAATTTAGATCTATAATATATGCAATTCATTGCTGTGGTGAATGTTATATCTACGTATATGGCAATTCCAAATATGGGATAATTGGAGCAGCAGTGTACGGCTATCGCATATATGTTATAGGAAATGGAATTATAATGAATATATATTATTACAAGGTAACAAAATTAGACATCCCTAAATTTTGGTTAAATATAGCAAAAATCTCCGTTGTCCCAGTTATATTTAGTATTGCAGGGTTGTATATAGTTAATAAGATATTAATTATTAATTCAATAAAATTATTTTTAATAGAAGTAATAGCGTATAGTGTTTTGTATATTGTATGTATATGGTTAACTTCTATGAATCAATATGAAAAAGAGTATTTTTATGACATGATTAAATTTATAAAAAGAAATAAGATTTGAACAAGGGAGAAAGAATGCAAAATTATTTTATTACAGTGATTATTCCAGTATATAATGCAGAACAATATATAGAAAGAGCGGTAAAAAGTCTATTAGATCAAACGACAAAGAAATAGAAATAATTTTAGTTGATGACGGATCAAAAGATGCTAGTGGAAAAATTTGTGATAAATATAAACAGCTAGAAAATGTTAAAGTGATACATAAAGAAAATGGAGGAGCATGTACAGCTAGAAATATAGGATTAGCAAATGCAAGCGGAAAGTATGTGTTTGTAGATTCAGATGATTTTATGGACACAGATGCATATAGAAAAGATTATAAATATATTAAAACATAATGAGGCAGATATTTTAGATTTTGGGTGGCGATATATATATCTGAAACAGGAGAAAAACAGAAAATTTTCATAAGAATCCAAAAATAAACTATTAAATAAAAATATATAAAACACAAATTCTCCCACCGTTATTAAATTTATTAGAAGATAGAGCAAACTTTGTATTTGATTTTGCATGGAATAAAATATATAAAAAAGAAATTATAGACCAATATCAGATTAAATTTGACGAGAGAAGAAATACATGGGAAGATCGAATTTTTGTGGTGGAGTTTTAAGATATTGTGATAATTATTATTGTATGGATGAATGCTTTTATAATTACGTAAGTGTTCAAGAATCATTGAGTAGAAGATATAACGCACAGTATCTAGAATTGATATTGAAGAACTATAATTTGTATGTACAATTATTTGGAAAAGAATATGATTTTTCATCACAATATGTTATAGATTATTGGTCTAATTCTATTGAAAATGTGATTATTCAGCAACTAAAAGTGAAGAATCAACACAAGGAAGTAATTGAAAATATAACTAATATTTTGAAGGAACACCAAGTAAAATATTGGTTTAAAATAGGAATAAAAAGATGAAAAAATAAATGAATATTTCAAAAAAAATCAATATGATAGAATAATAGAAATATATGAAAAAAGATTATTAGATATTCAAAAGAATGAGAAAAAAATGGCTCGTAAACAAAAGTTAAAATCATTTGTAAGAAGATTAATTAAGGAGTAAGAAATATGCCCAAAATAAGTATTATTGTACCAGTATATAATACTGAAAAATATATTAGCAATTGTATTGAAGTATATTAAAACAAAAAGAAAAGATTTTGAATTACTTTTAATAGATGATGGATCCAAAGATCAAAGTGGTAGAATTTGTGATACTTATGCAACAAAGGATGATAGAATAAAAGTAATTCATAAGAAAAATGGAGGCGTATCGTCTGCAAGAAACCTAGGCATAGATCACGCTAAAGGGGAAATGATATTTTTATAGATAGTGATGATACTGTAGGACCAGATTATCTAGAAGAACCTGGAGATTATAGATGATGAAGATTTCGTTCAAAGTGGCGTGAAAATTTTAGAAAATGATTATTTGAAACCAATTATGACGCACGAAGATATTTTTAAAGACTATAATCAATTTTGGATGCAGTCTAGGCAGGCAGTGGCCAAGTATGTGCTGTTTATCAAGAGAAAGTTATAGAGAGGAAAATCATCTAAGATTTGATACAAATCTTAAAATGGGAGAAGATGGATTATTTAATCAGATATTTATTTCAAAGTGTAAAAAAATAAGAAGAACCACATTTAATCAATATTATTATAATTCTGATAACCTACAATCTGCATCTCATAAATTCTATGAAGATAGATTAGAACAGCAGTTGATTTTGATTGCAAAATTAGAAGAATATTTTCCAGATAAGGATTTAAATAGGATTCGATGGGATTATTGGCACGAAGTATTGAATCATTATTATATTAAAGGAATTTTGAATAATAATAAAATAATAAAGAAAATATCATTAAAAAAGATAAAAGAAACATATAAAAGTAAAAGTTTTAGGAAGTGTATACCTTATATGAGACATAAGGGTTCACTAGATGAAAAATTGGAAACGTATTTTATGGGATATTATGTTCATGGATTATTTGAACCTATTTTACATGTAATACAGATAGGTGCTAAATTATTGAAAAGATAAACTTAATCTTAGGGTCTCATAGCACTTAAGATGCAAGTGTTTGCTAGTAGGTAATCCAATTCATTTACGATTGTTTTTTCTACAGCTAGGTATGAGATTGAATACATCTTATAAAGCCTGCTATCGCACCGCTGTGGCGGAAAGGGATTGATAAGATATATCCATTCTCATGAATTAAGACTCAGGGACCTCTCTGTATATTTTTATTAAAATTGCACAAAGCTTGGATTTATCAGCTTCCGGATACTCTTAAATTAATTGGTATGCAGAATATTCTGAAAATGTAATTGGATAATTTATAAAATATACGGAGAGGTAAGCCATGAATAATAATATTGAGGTAAGTATATCAGTTATAATACCCATATATAATAGAGAGGAATGGATCTTAAGCATTCATGGCACTTAAGATGTGTTTTTGAAAAATAAACTTATAAATAAAGAGAATACCGCATGGGTATATTAATTCTAATAAAACTGTTTGTTAAAATATATATCAGGTGTTACTACATTGATATGAATGGCGGTTTGCTTCCTACGGGGAGTTCTAGTGCGTGGAAAGCATAATGCCAAGACAGAAAAATAACCGCCCTAGCTTGGAAAGTTAAGCGGTTATTTTTATAACGTATTAATCATCAGGCGAACCGTCATCGGTAGCACCTTTCTTTATTAAAATACTAACATTTGGTATATTTTATGTCAACAAATAAAAAAATAAAGGAGAGGTGAATACACACTATGGATCAAGAAAAATTAAGAATCACATTGCAGATAGGTGAAACAATAGCAGTAGAATTTAAAAAATGCAGCAACCGAATAGAAAATGATGTATATCAAAGTGTATGCTCCTTTCTGAATCGTTTTGGTGGAGATATTTACCTTGGAGTAGAAGACGATGGGACTGTTTGTGTAGTTCCTGAAAATGCAGCAGGAGATATGGTAAAGAATTTTATAAAGATTATCAGTAATCCCAATATGTTTACTCCAACCATATATCTATCACCAGAAATTATAAAGTATGAAGGAAAAACGATAATTCATATTCATATACCAGTCAGCGCAGAAGTACACAGTTTCAAAAAGGAAGTTTATGACAGAGTAGACGATGCAGATGTAAAAGTTACTGCAACAGCTCAACTTGCAATGATGTATATTAGAAAACAGAATAGGTTTACAGAGAAACAGATTTATCCTTATATTTCACTGGAAGATTTTAGATTAGATTTATTGCCACAATTAGAAAAATGGCAACAAATAATATAGAAGGTTTGCATAGTTGGGAAAGTATGAGTGATGAGGAATTATTGAGAAGTGCGGGATTATATGGAAAGGACAGAGCAACAGGAGAAAGTGGATATAATCTGGCAGCAGTTATGTTATTGGGAAAAGATGATCTGATCATGGATATTTGCCCAGCTTATGAAACGGATGCATTAGTAAGAAAAGTTAATGTGGATCGCTATGATGACCGGGAAATCATAAGAACAAACTTAATAGAAAGTTACGATCAATTAATGGAATTTGGAAGAAAACATTTGCCTGATAAATTTTTTATAGAAGGGGTGGAACGAAAAAATCTGAGGAATATTATAACCAGGGAAATGATTGCAAATACATTAATTCATAGAGAATTTACGAGTTCATATACAGCTAAATTTGTAATAGAAAAAGATAGGATGTATACAGAAAATGCGAATCGGTCATCAGGAGATGGAATTATTACACCTGATAATATGGAACCAAATCCAAAGAATCCTATTATTGCTTCATTTTTTAGAAATATAGGATGGTCAGATCGATTAGGTTCAGGAGTGAGAAATATATTTAAGTATTCGAAATATTATTCAGGAGAAGAACCAGAATTTGTAGAAGGGGATGTATTTAGGATTATTGTGCCATTAAATGAAGATTATTCATATGATAATCCACAAAATGATAGCATTGATGAACTCGAGAGAAAAAATGAAGAAAAATTAGAGAAAAATCAGAAAAGATTCGGAGAAAGTTCGGAGAAAGTTCGGAGAAAGTTCGGAGAAAAATCGGAGAAAGATCAGATAGAAATAAAAAATGGTAGAATAACTGATATTCAAAAACAGATTCTTGAAATTTTATCTGAGGATAATCAATGTTCAGCTAGAAAAATAGCAGAACAAATAGGGTTTCAAGTCGAAGTATAGAGAGTAATATTAAGAAACTAAAAGGATATGGAATGCTAACAAGACATGGATCAGCAAGGAGCGGTTATTGAAAGTAGAAATATACAGAGAATTACCATAAACCTTAAGGATTTCGAATGGGAGGAGACCTACAAATGCAATCAGCATATATTCACTTATATCTGATCATGATCAACGTTATAACATTTGCATTGTATGGACTAGACAAATGGAGAGCGATGACAAGACAGTGGAGAGTCAGAGAGAAAAATTGATCATACTTGCACTGATCGGAGGCTCCATTGGAGCAATGATCGGTATGACAGTATTTCATCATAAGACAAGAAAATGGTATTTTAGATTAGGGATACCTTTGATTTTGGGCATTCAGGTGTCGTTGATACTTTGTTTTTATGATATGATGTAAGTAAGCAAAGAAGAATTGGGAAGAAGTTTAAGAGACACAAAAGCAAAGGAAGATTAGAGATATGAAGCAAAACAAATGGAAGCATTTAAAATTTGAAAAATATGTTTTTGTGTTATTATTGGCGATCGAGCTTATTATGTCATTTACTTTTAGGTTTCATCCATATTGATCCAATTTCACTTACAACAGCATATATCCCGATCGTTGCGGGATGTTTGCTTGGACCTTTGGAATCGACACTGATCGGATTGGTATTTGGACTAGCAAAGTATGTATAAGGCATCAGCACTTTATGTTGTATCAGATGATAAGATATTTTCACCGCTATATAGTGGTAATCCAATAGGAAGCATTTTACTAAGCGTTGGGTCAAGAGTTCTGTTTGGTTTTGTGATTGGATATCTGTTTTCCATCATAAAATGACGAAAGTATGAGAAAATAGGAATCTGGATTCTTTCTTTGATCTCACAGTGGATACATGCTTTCCTAGTGTTCACCGTTATGGGAGCCTGTTTTCCACAGCTTGGTTATACTGGAATGTCGACATTTCATATGGGGATCAATGATGCACTTATTGCACTATGTTGTCTTTTCTGGGTAGAGGTGGCATATAAGATTTATCACAAGGAACGCATTCAAAAATACAAGGATGCGGTAAATCAATCTTTGGATGATCCATATCTGTCTTCTAAGATAGTCGCTATATCATCAGGGATCAGTTTTTTGATCATTTGTATAGCGATATTTTCTACTGGATATTTTGCAAATCGGTCTACATGTATGTTGAAACAGCACAGAGTTCATGTAACAAGAACAATAGAGATTGATCTGCTACATTTACAGGTACAGTTTTTGATCGCAATGCTTGCATTGGATTTTATCTTAATATTGACGATGCTTATGATCTACCAATATATGAAGTATCGGGAATATCAAGGGGAGATTGATTTCCTTACTGGGGTGATGGGAAGAAGACTGTTTTTGCAACACTGCCAAAATATTCAAAACGATCAGAGGATCCATGGCCATCAAGGATGGTTTTTATTCTTGGATGTGGATTGGTTTAAGCAGATCAATGATAAACTGGGACATATAGCAGGAGATGAAACCTTAAAGAAATTTGCGATGTTTTTACAAGAACAATTTGAGCCATATGGAGCAGTCGGAAGAGTTGGTGGAGATGAGTTTGCCGTGATGATCGAAGAAGAGATGAGCCAGGAAGCGTTAGAAGAAGAAATGAAACAATTCTTTCAAAACATCTCAGGAATTCAGAAGGAAGTCACAGTAAGCTGCAGTATTGGAGTATATCGTTTTACATATCCAAAAACGATCAAGGAACTTCTGACAAAGACCGATGAGATCTTATATGAAGCTAAAGCAAACGGAAGAGGATGTTTTGTGATTAGATAAAATCTAAGAAGGTGGTGTTGGCAATGAACAATGTGAAATTACCAGTAGGAATTTCTGATTTTCATAAGTTAAGACAAAATGAATATTATTATGTAGATAAAACGAATTTGATCAAAGAATTACTGGAATCAAGAATCGCAGAAGTTACATTGATCACGAGACCAAGACGTTTTGGAAAGACGATCGGCATGAGTATGTTGGCGTATTTCTTTGATATACGAAAAGACAGCAGAAAACTATTTGAAGATTTGAAGATCTCAAGAGATATAGAAAAAATGGATGAATCAGTATCCAACATTATTTATTTCCTTCAAAGATGTGGATGGATTGAATTTTCAATCAGCTATGAAGATGTTAAGAAATCAGATTTCATGGATCTGCAATGAGCATGATTATTTATCAGATAGCGATAAGGTAAATGAGAATGATAAAAGATCTTTTTGAAGTTACAAGATATAAGTGAAGAAAATTTATCAGAAGACCTGATAAAAATCAGTGTGGCTACCATCATAAGAATGATGAATGCGCATTACGGAAAGCCATTATTGGATGAATATGATGTACCATTAGCGAAAGCAAGCAGCAATGGATACTATAAAGAAATGCTGGATGTGATGAAAACGATGATGAGCACATCTCTAAAAGATAATTCTCATCTTCAGTTCGCAGTAGTTACAGGTTGCTTGAAAATTGCAAAGGAAAGTATATTTACAGGAACCAATAATTTTATCTCAGATACGATCATAGCAACACATTTAAATGAATATTTTGGATTTACCGATCAGGAAGTAAAAGATATCTTAAAAGATATTGGACTGCAAGAGCATTTTAAAGAAATCAAAGAATGGTATGATGGGTATAATTTTGGAAAGATTGATGTATATTGTCCATGGGATGTTATGAACTATGTAAGAGATCTACGGATCGATCCAGACATGAAGCCAGCAAGTTACTGGAAGAATACAAGTGATAATGCGATCATACGATCTTTTATAGACTACGCAGGCAGCGGAATTCAAAAAAAGATGGAAAAATTGATGGCAGGAGACACGATTGATCAGAAAATAGAGGAGAATCTTACTTATGATTATTTACATTCGTCAGAAGAGAATTTTTGGAGTATTTTGTATTTAACAGGATATCTGACAAGAGATAAGGAAGAGAAGGAAAGTGCAGATGGAAAGATCACATTGAAGATTCCAAACAAAGAGATACGAGAGATTTTTAAGACAACAGTACAGGATTGGTTTAGTGATACAGCGAAACTACAAGATCGAAAGCATTTATTTGATGCAGTATGGAATGGTGATGAGCAGACTTTGACACAGGAGATCAGCAGGTTATTGCGAATAACGATCAGTTATCATGATTACAGGGAAGATTTTTATCATGCATTTCTTGCAGGAATATTTGCTGGGGCTGGATATAGTGTTGAATCGAATAAAGAACATGGAGAAGGTCGAAGTAATCTTGTTATTTTTAATGAACATGAAGGAAAGGTTGCAGTTTTTGAAGCGAAATATTCAAAAGAAAAAGAACTTAGAAGAGGATTGTGAAAAGCTATTCAGCAGATCGATCATAGGATGTATGCAAAGGAATTTGAGGATAGTTATGATGAGGTGATCTGTTATGGGATTTCTTTTACAAGAAACGTTGTGTTGTAAAAGAGATGTAAAGTAGTAGTTCAGAAAATATGAGGAAAGGAAAAGGTATGAAAAGAGAATCATCAGCAAAATATTAACATTACTGGTCGTATTCAGTATGGTATTTACGTTACTGCCAGTGAACAACAAAATAGTACATGCTGGGGATGGCAAAGTAAATATTGGAGATTACATTTACCTTGGAACTTATCAAGGTAAGAAGATAAAATGGAGATGCATCGGAGAGGATTCAAATGGGAAATTGATGCTGAGTGATCAAATCCTATGTAAGAAGAGTTATGACGCAAAATATTCCGGGTATAAAAACCACATCAGGGCTGAAAGCGGATCCAATCGCTGGACAGAATCAGCCTTGAGACATTGGATGAATTCTGCCGGAGTGGTTGATTGGAGCAATCGATCTGTACCTTCCGCAGCAAATCTTGATGGAGAGGATGCTTATGATGAAGAGCAGGGATTTTTATCTTCTTTTACTGATTCAGAGCTTCAGTGTGTAAAGACGGTCACACAGAAAACATATTTGAATAATCTGGATGCAGACAAAGCGGATGGAGGATCTTCCAAATTTGATTTTGATGCAAATGGATACCATCGTAAGCTGTTTGAAACTTTAGCAGAGGCAACCGATAAATGGTATGAGAATACAACGGATCAGTTCTTCTTGATAGGACCAGAGCAGCTGCTGATGGGAACCAATAATATTGGTTTGGATTATATGGCTCCAGACGATTCCTACTGGCTAAGACTGCCTTGTAACACAGGACAATCTTACGAAAATGTAGCACGATCAATAGGACAAACAGAATCACACATGCAAGAGCAAATAATTCGAATCATGGAGTAAGAGCCGCATTTTATCTGGATGAAGATCAATTCCATGGAGAAGTGATCGAAGGAGGAATGTCCAGTTACTTTAAAACAGGTAAGGATACGAACCAGTTTAAGCATATAGGGATGAGAGCTTTCATTTCAAATCCTGTATATCTAAATAAATTGGTGAAGCAGTGTAGCGATTTTCAGAGTAAATGGAGAATGATCACGTATTTTCATGGAGAACATACAGGTGTATGTCATGGGATCGCTTTGAGTATGTGTTATGGAAATCAAGGTTATATTGATTTTGATGATATTACAAGTGGCGCACATGATTATTGGACGCTGGGAAGCCCATATGAGAATTCCAAAATGAAAGACATGATCTTATATTATCAGATGACACAGTGTCTGGACAGTGGAAGATCAACGTATGGAATCAGTAAAAATTCAGGTTGGGGAAATGGAGATCTGGAAACTTTTCTTAAGAAATTTGTAGCAGAAGCCCAGTATGCAAAAAGAGTGAAAAAACCATTTGTTTTCTCCTTCATGATACCAGAGGGCGGACATAGTGTTGTTGTTTGTGGTTATAAGAAGGACACGGATGGAAATCATGAGATTACGATCTATGATGAAAATTCTTATCACCCTGGAAGTTACGGGGGATACCTGACAATGAAAGTCTCTTCTGATTTCAAGAGCTTCCATTTTGCAGATTCAAATTCAAGATTTGATGATGTATGTGTAGAAGATCTGTGGACGAATCTGAACTATTATGGAGTTGATAAAATATATAATGGCGGGATTCAGACCTTGAAAATGAAAAGCAGGATGGCGGCATCAGCATATCAGGAAGATGAACAGGATCAGACAACGATCCAGATATCAGCAAATAAGCGATTCCGATTACAAAATGAAGAAGGAAAGTATCTCGAATACGATGGAAATAATTATACAGGAGATATGAAAGTTTATTCCTGCGAACAAAGCGATTGGGAAAGTGAGCATCCAATCTGGAATCTTAGAGTGGCAGCAAGCAATTCATTTGAATTAACGAAAGCAGAGGAAGGCTGCCAGTTCCTTTGTGATGATAACAACAAAGGATATGCAGTAACCGCCGATGGAGCAGACAAAGTAACGATCACTTCTGGGAAGATCAAAGTGGAAGGAGATCATTATAATCTGTCAGCTGCGATGCAATCCAAGAATTCCGAGGAAGGAATTGTAGAGGTCAATGCCAAAGTGCAGGGAAACAGTATGATTTTAGATAACAACACAAACACATCCATTCAATTTGCTGATAAGGGAAATAATGTTAAGGTAACAAAATATGTTGATTTTTTAGCAGATATCGTTGATGAGAAAGAAGAAGTCAAAGGTTCTGATCTTGTAGTAGAGGAACTTGATAAGAAAGATCCTGCAATCCCAGATCAAGGAGAAGATAATAAAGGGAATGGCAATACAGGAAACGGCAATGGAAATGATATCTCTGGAAATAATGCACAAAGTAAACCAGAAGTAATAAAACCAAACATCGTAAAACCATTAAAATTAAAGAAACAGATAATAAAAACAGCAAAAATAAAAATTTACAAGGCAAAAAAATTAAAACGTAAAAAGGCAACATTTAACCTAAAAGCAAGATCTTTGGGAAAAGCAAAACTGACCTATAAAGGTGACCAAATATCCAAAGCAAAAATGTATGACCGTAACTAAGAGTGGAAAAGTTACATTAAAGCCAAGAAAGGAACATACAAGATCCGGATCACGGCAGCAAAAACATCGAAGTATCAGAAAGCGGTGAAGTATGTGACGGTTAAGGTAAAATAAATCAACAAAGAATTATGCAAAGTTATTGATTGAAAATTTTAAAGTATGTTATAATTACCTAATTACTAATTGTTCGATTAGTAATTAGGTAATTAGTAATTAGGTAATTAGCAAAAGGATGATGGTATGAGATTTGTCGGAAGAGATCCCAGATTTTGAAAACAGTTGTTTGAGATATCATAAACAATTGGCAAATCAAAATCTACAACAAATCCCCCTGCCAAACATCCTTAACCTTCATCTCATGCGCAATCCTATTCAAAACTTTCCGCTTATAAACACTCCACTCAGGAGCAATCAACAAATCTCTCGGTCCATCTCCAGTTAATCGATGAATCACGATCTCAGGACTCAGATTCTCAATACATTTCAAAATCAGATCAACATAAGACTTCAAAGTAAACACATCAAAGGGATGTTCCTCATAATGATCAGCCAGATCCGTATTTTTCAAAATATGCAGCATAGAAAATTTAACCCATGAATCGGAAGGTGATTCAGATAACGAACTGACTCAAGCATCATATCATCCGTTTCACCAGGAAGCCCAAGAATCAGGTGAACAACAGTCAATACACCGATCTTATGAAGATTCATAACTGCTTCATCAAAACAAGACAAAGGGTACCCACGCCGGATAAAAGAAGCGGTCTCTTCATGAATCGTCTGCAGACCAAGTTCCACAAACACAGGTTTGATCTTATTTAATTGATTTAAAAGTTCCAAAACCTCGGTAGGCAGGCAATCTGGTCTGGTACCGATCGCAAGAGCAACGATTCGCGGATCATTGATCGCTTCCATATACAAAGCTTCCAGTTTTCAATCGGACCATAAGTATTCGTAAAGCCTGAAAATAAGCAATATACTTTCCATTCTCGATCTTTTTAGAAACCATCTCAATTCCAGCGGTGATCTGATCTGTCACAGACAAAGCAGCCGAAGAAGCAAAATCCCCGGAACCGCCCTCACTGCAAAGATACAACCACCAGTTCAAGTGTTCCATCTCTGTTTGGACAGGTAAAACCACCATCTAAGGATACTTTATAAATTTTCTCACCAAAATAATTCTTTAAAAACTATCAAACGAATAATAACGTTTTCCATGCCAATTCATATGATCATAACTCCTAACTACAAGTTTGTTATCTACAAGATAGCACGAAAAATGTGGAAATTCCAGTGTTTTCAAGTCACAAAATGTTCATAACATTAACACGTACTATAAAATCTCAATCACAAAACTCAAAGTTTCATGTTCTCCAGGCTCCAAGAATCGCACCCCTCTTTTATGTTCAAACACATCATCCTCATCACTGCAGGTAGAAGTTCCACTCCAAGGTTCCAAAGCAACAAAAGGTCCATCATTTGCACTAGACCATACACCCAGATAATCAAAATCAGGGAAAGTAACTAAGATACCATGACCGCTTTCCTTATGTTTTAATGCAACCGTGCGTGATTTCAACTGATCAAAGATCAAAGCGTCCTTGTAAAATAAAGAATGTTTTACAGGGATCACAGTTTCATGATCAAGAACAGGAATACGATCGTTGTTATTGATCAAACCATCATCTGTAAGCTGTGCACAGGTAGCAGTTTCCGGTTGTTCAAATTCCACGATATAATCTTCAAAATTTTCCCCTTCATACACTGGACAGTTAAATGCAGGATGACCACCAATACAGTAAGGCATAACGATGTCCCCATGATTGATCACCTTATGACTGACTTTCACTCCATGATCCGTTAATTCATAGATCATCTGGAGTTCAAAATCATAAGGATACTGTTCTTTTGTAGAATCATCCGCTTTCAAAGAATAAATAGCACAAGTTTCAGAAGAAGAAACCAAAGTAAATTCTAATTTTCTTGCAAGACCATGACGGCCAAAAGAACAAGTCTTAGAATCACCGATGGTTGCAGTTCCATTTCTTAAACATCCAACGATCGGAAATAAGACAGGTGCCTGTCCGCTCCAGAAGTCAGGATTTCCTTGCCAGAGATATTCTGTACCAGAAGCATCTTTGATAGAAGTCAGTTCCCCACCAAGAGATTTTAAAGTGACAGATACATTTTCATTGCGTAAGATTGTATTGCTCATGAGATATCCTCCTAGATTTAATATAGTATCATTATACCACGAATTAACATCGAAAAACACTTGTGTTTCTTGGGAAAAGCAATAGTTAAAAGCATATTTTTTATAAAGAATCAGTAGAAATTTAAGAAGTGGTGTGATAATATGACTAAGTATGCGTAGAAATGTAAAATAATAGATAAAAATAGAAAAGAGGAAAAAGATTATGGCAAACAGCATTGAGCAGGAGATCGGCCGCAGAAGAACCTTTGCGATCATTTCCCATCCGGATGCCGGTAAGACAACGTTGACTGAGAAGTTCCTTTTATATGGAGGAGCGATCAATACAGCGGGGTCTGTGAAAGGAAAGGCAAACTCCAAACATGCAGTATCTGACTGGATGGAGATTGAAAAAGAAAGAGGTATCTCTGTCACTTCTTCTGTATTACAGTTTGAATACGAAGGAAAATGTATCAATATCCTTGATACACCAGGACATGAGGATTTCTCAGAAGATACGTATCGTACACTGATGGCAGCGGATTGTGCCGTCATGGTGATCGATGCTTCCAAGGGTGTCGAACCACAGACGATCAAGTTATTTAAGGTCTGTGTTATGAGACATATCCCGATCTTTACATTTATCAATAAGATGGACCGTGAAGCTAAGGATACTTTCGATTTGTTAGACGATATCGAGAAAGTCTTAGGGATCGAGACATGTCCGATCAACTGGCCGATCGGATGTGGAAAAGAATTTAAGGGTGTATACGAGCGTGCATCAAGAAATATCTTACGATTCGAGGCAGTCTCCACAGGTGGTGCAAAAGAAGCAAAAGAAACGATTATTTCAGCAGATGATGATAATGCAGCAGATCTGATCGGAGAAGATTTCTATGAGAATCTGATGGAAGAAATTGAATTGTTAGATGGTGCAGCAGCAGATCTTGATATGGAGAAAGTACATCAGGGAAAACTATCTCCAGTATTCTTTGGATCAGCACTTACAAACTTTGGTGTAGAACCATTCTTAGAGCATTTCCTGAAGATGACAAACAGACCACTTGCAAGAACATCCAAGGGAGAAGAAGTAGATCCTGTGGAAAATGGTTTTTCAGCGTTTGTCTTTAAGATTCAGGCAAATATGAACAAAACCACCGCGACAGAATCGCATTTATGAGAATCTGTTCCGGTAAATTCGAAGCGAACATGGAAGTAAAACATGTACAGAGTAAGAAAAAGATGAGGCTTTCCCAGCCACAGCAGATCATGGCACAGGAACGTAAGATCGTAGAAGAGGCGTATGCAGGAGATATCATCGGAGTATTTGACCCGGGAATCTTCTCTATCGGAGACACTGTCTGCCTTCAAAAGATGACTTTGAATATGAAGGAATCCCAACATTCGCACCAGAACATTTTGCAAGAGTCATCCAGTTAGATTCTATGAAGCGTAAGCAGTTTGTGAAAGGTGTAGAACAGATCGCACAGGAAGGTGCTATCCAGATCTTCCAGGAACATGAAGCAGGATTTGCAGAGATCATCGTCGGAGTTGTAGGAACACTTCAGTTTGATGTCTTAAAATACCGTCTGGAAAATGAATACAACTGCGAGATCCGTTTAGAACCATTGCCATATCAGGCAATCCGCTGGATCAAAGACCGCAACACGGATATGAACAAATTACGTGGTGTATCTGAAGTTAAGAAAGTCAAAGATATGCGAGGAAATCCACTGTTGTTATTTAAGAATGAATGGGGAATCCAGTTTGTACTTGATCGTAATGAGGGATTAGAGTTAGTTGAGTTCAGCAAAGAATAGTATAAATTGTATTTCTTTTTGACAAGAAAAAGCATTGTAACTTGAGAATAAAGATGGTATATTATATTAGTATATTTCTTAAGTTATCAAAAATAATATAAATATCAGACTTAGAAAAGAGATTGTTATGGCGTTGATAGATATTCATACACATATATTATATGGAGTTGATGATGGAGCAAAGGACATCAATGATTCAATGGGACTGTTGGATGAAGAACGGGAACAAGGCGTGGATCAGGTAATACTGACTCCGCATTACGGTCCGAAGTTTGGACATCCGGATACAGAAGTATTGAGAGAGAAGTTTGAGGCGATCAGAGAAAAGGCATACAAGTATTATCCAGAGATTCAGCTATACCTTGGGAGCGAATTATATTATCAGCAAGGGACAGTTTCAGATCTGAAACAAGGGAAAGCATTGACGATGAATGGGACCCGTTATGTTTTAGTAGAGTTTGCGACATCAGATGCCTATTCGCATATATATCGCGCGGTTCAGGATTTTGTATATGCAGGATATATTCCGATCCTTGCGCATGTAGAGCGATACAAAGCAGTTTTCGGACATGTAGACAAGATTGTCGAACTGATCGAAACAGGTGCATATATTCAGATAAATGCGGAAAGCCTGATCGGAGGAATTTTTGATAAACGAGCATCTTTTTGTAAGAAGATTATGAAAGAAGGACTGGTTCATTTCCTTGGAACGGATTGTCACGATTTCCGGACAAGAAGACCAAATATGAAACCGGCAGCAGAAGTTGTACGGAAGAAGCATGCGGACCAGATTCTTTATGAGAATCCAAGGAGAATGCTTGAGGGGAAAAGTATTTAATTAAAGAAGGGATAAAAACATCTATGTACGAGTTAGAGAATGATGATGAGATCGAGATTGATTTAAGGGAATTGTTTTTGGCATTGAAGAAGAAGATCGTTTGGATTTTGTTGACAGCAATCGTCTTTGCAGGTGCATCAGGATTGATCACGAAGTTTGCGATGACACCGATCTATTCTTCTACAGCACAGCTTTATGTTGTTTCAAAGGGTGGACTTTCACAGCTTACAGATCTTACAATGGGTACTCAGTTAACACAGGATTATATGGTAATTGTTAAGACAAGACCAGTCCTTGAACAGGTGATCGCAGATCTGAAGCTTGATATGGATTATAAAGAATTAGAGAAGAAGATCACGGTGGAGAATCCATCTGATACACGTATCATGCAGATTACGATAACAGATAAGGATGCAGCACTTGCACAGAGCATCACACAGGATCTTGCAGAAGTAACAGCGAAGACAGTTGCAGAGAAGATGGACGTGAAATCACCAACGATCATCGAAAAGGCATATAAGGCAGATAAACCAGACAGCCCAAGTCTTAAGAAGAACGTATTGATTGGAGCAGTTCTTGGATTTATATTGATGGCAGCAGCCATTGTGATCCAGTATCTGATGAACGATACGATCCTGAAAGAAGAAGATATTGAGAAATATCTTGGAATTATTACTTTAGCGCAATTACCTTTGGTAAAGGGAACTACAAAGCGAACAAAGAAAGTAAAGAGGGCGAGGGAATAAGATGAAGAAATTAGTAATGGATCTTCCAGAGATCAATGATTATCGTATGGTAGAAGGACTAAACCAGTTAAAGACGAACTTAGCCTTCTGCGGAAAAGATATTAAAGTGATCACAATGACAAGCAGTGTTCCGAATGAAGGAAAGAGTTCTATTTCTCTGAGCCTTTCAAGAACACTTGCAGAAAGTGGAAAGAAGATACTGATGGTGGATGCTGATTTAAGAAAATCAGTAATGGCAGCCAGATATCATATACAGGGAATCGATAAAGGATTAAGCCATTATCTGACAGGACAGGCAGAAGTGGAGGATATCATCTACGAGACAGAAGTTGAGGGACTTTGTATTACAGTAGCTGGTCCGCTGTCACCAGATCCAACAAGCATTTTGGATTCTGAGCAGTTTGAACAATTCATTGAGAATGTTAGGGATATGTTTGATTATGTGATCATTGATGCACCACCGCTAGGTGTTGTTATTGATGCTGTGATCATCGGTAAATATACAGATGGAGCGGTCATCGTGATCGAGCAGGGAGTGATCAAACGTAAGATCGTTCAAGATGTCATCAAGCAGTTGAAGAGGGGCGAGGTTCGTATCCTTGGGGCTGTATTAAATAAAGTTGATGAGCGTATCGGTGCTTATGGTAATTATGAGTATAAATATTCATATTCATATTACGGTGAGTCAGATACGGAGAAAAATCATCCAAATACTTAATAAGGAGGAATGTAAGTATGAGTAACAAAATCATCAAGAAAGCAGCAGCTTGTGGATTATCCGCAGTTATGGCTTTCGGGCTTGTCGCAGTAACAGAAGCACCAAAAACAGCTAATGTTAGTGCAGCAACAAAAAGGTAAAGAAATTATCTTTTAAGAAGAAAGGGTATGTGATTAGTGTACCAGGACACTGGATGAATGCAAAGACACGCCTGAAATTCTCACCAAAAAGTGCTAAAACTTATAAGTTAAAGTACAAAACAAGCAACAAAAAGATTGCTACTATTTCTAAGAATGGTATCATCCGTGCAAAGAAAAAAGGTACAGTAACAATCACAGCAATTGCTAAAAACAACAAAAAAGCAAAGGCTACAACAAAGGTTACAGTTGGTAAAGTTGTTAAAACTTTAAAATTCAAAGAGGGGACAAAGAAAACAGTAACAGCTGGAAAGAAATTCACTCTTCACCCAACTTACTCACCAAAGAAAGCTTCTACAAAAGCTGTAACATTCAAATCTAGCAACAAGAAAGTAGCTACAGTAACTTCTAAAGGTAAAGTAACTGCAAAGAAAGCTGGTAAAGTAACAATTACAGCAACATGTAAAGATGCAAAGGTAAGAAAGCTAAATTTACAGTAACAGTAAAAGCAGCTCCAGCACCTGCAAAGTTGTAACACCTGAAACTGTAAAACCAGTTGTAAAGATAACACAGCTGAATATACAGGATTAGTTGCTAATGCTGACAAATACGTTTTAACTCGTGGAAAACAGACAGTTGAGATCTCTGCAGCACAGGTTAAAGAAGCATTAGGATATATTGCTGATCCAGCAGCTGGATTCAAAGCATGGGAAAGCAAAGAAAACTTTACATTAGGTGTATTATCAGCTACTGGTAAAGGTGCTACAAAGACAGCTACGATCAAAGGTACATCTAACTATGATGGAAAATACACAGCAACAGTTACAAAAGTATCTGATACAGAATACGCTGTTGCAGCAAAATCTGAAAAAGGTCAGAACCACAACATCAAAGTTATAGTAGCAAAGACGGTACAGTAACAGCTACAAGTGCTAAATACGTTGTAACAAGCGACAAAACTCTACAAACATCGTAGTAAAAGATGCAGCTGGAAAAGTTATTGCTTCAGCAACAGCAAAAGATGGTAAATACACAGTAAAATTACCAGCAGACAAAGCAAAAGATTTAACAATTACACAGTATGTAGCAAAATAATCAATTGCTGAGTGATAAAGGAATCTTGGAGGAGCTTTCCTCCAGGATTCTTTTTCTATAAAAGAATTTTCTATTTAAGAAGGATCAGGAACATGAAGAAAAAGATAATGACGATGCTGATGTTGCTTGCAGTTTCCTGTATGATCATGCCAACAAATGCGAAAGCTGCCAAAAGCATATATCAAAACATCAACAGGAAGCAAGGCAACGGTTTTGTTGGAAAAACTTTAAAATTAAATGCAAAAACAGTTGGGAAAAAGAAAAAGATCACATATAAGACATCCAAAAAATCTGTAGCGACAGTAAATAAAAAGGGTGTGATCAAAGGAAAGAAATACGGAACTGCTAAGATTACAATGAAAGCTTCTGGAGTGAAAACAAAGAAGATCACTGTATATGTAAGAAAAGCAGCGACAGGGATCAAACTTTCATCTGCACAGACGATCAATTTCTACAAGACAGGAAACACTGCCCAGATCAAAGCAACAGCTTTACCTGGAGGAAAACAGATGGCATCAAAAACTCTGACTTATAAGAGCAGTAATCCACAGGTAGCAGTGGTTAACAGCAAAGGAAAAGTGGCAGCTAAAAAAGGCGGATACAGCAGAATTCAGATTTCTACCACTGCAAGATCAGGAAAGATCTGCACAAAAGATGTTGATGTTTTTGTATATGATGGATTTGATGATGTATGCAGTGAAACATCTGGAAGCAAGACAACATTTACATTTAATCCAAACTGGAAATCTGTCACAATCTATTTTACAAGTCAAACAGGAAAACAATATTCTTATAAAGTGGATAGCATCAAAACAGAATTTAATATGCTGGCGAATGTCAAAGGATTTGCAGACGAACGTAATGGTGTAGCAGTGAGCAAAGACAGTGCGAGAAAGGCGAACATCATTAATTTCAAGATCATTGAAACTGGCGAAGATTACGATGTATTAGCGGATGCCCAGAGATACCAGCTGACATTTTATAAAGCGTTGAATAACAAAGTGACATTCAATGTAGAAAAATAAAAAGATAAGAAAAATACTTGACAATAAAAATGAAAGCATGATATAATATCAAAAGTTGTCAAGAACAACAGAAACAACAAAGAAGAGTATCCACTCTCACCTTAGCACATATGATAGATTAGGAAGTGACTTGGGTTAATATTTAAGAATATGATATTTCGTGATCATGCTTGAATTTTATGTGGATAGTCTTATAACTATCCACTTTTTTAATTATCATGGAGGTGTAATTATTAGCGATTTAATGATTAACGGACAGATCAGAGATAAAGAAGTACGTCTGATCGCGAATGATGGCGAGCAGCTTGGAGTTATGTCCGCAAGGGAAGCACAGAAGTTAGCAGATGAAGCAGGATTAGATCTTGTCAAGATCTCACCAAAGGCAAAACCACCGGTTTGTAAGATTATCGATTACGGTAAGTACAAATACGAGCAGACAAGAAAAGAAAAGCTGGCAAAGAAGAAACAGAAAGTCATCGATGTGAAAGAAGTCCGCATGTCACCAAACATTGACACAAACGACTTAAACACAAAGATTAATCATGCAAAGAAATTCCTTGCAAAAGGTGCGAGATGAAAGTCACACTTCGATTCAGAGGAAGAGAACTTGCTCATGTGAATGCAAGTAAGTATATCTTAGATGATTTTGCGAAAGCATTAGAAGATGTAGCCACCATCGATAAGAAACCAAAGTTTGAAGGAAGAAGCATGACAATGTTTTTAGCTCCAAAGAACAACTAGGAGTTTAAGATATTCAAATATGAGTAGATACAAGCAGGATTAAGGAGGAAATAACCATGCCAAAAATGAAGACATGTAGAGCAGCTGCAAAAAGATTTAAAAAGACAGGAACAGGAAAATTAAAAAGAAATAAGGCATACAAAGCCATATCTTAACAAAGAAATCTCCTAAGAGAGAAATTTAAGAGAAAAGCTGCAATGACAGATGCAACAAATGTAAAGAACATGAAGAAGATTTTACCATATCTGTAAGATGGATCGTTAAGGAGGAAATGTAAGCAATGGCAAGAATCAAAGGCGGAATGAACGCAAAGAAAAAACACAATAGAGTATTAAAACTGGCTAAAGGATATAGAGGAGCTAGATCTAAACAGTATAGAGTAGCAAAACAGTCTGTTATGAGAGCTTTAACAAGTTCTTACGCAGGAAGAAAACAGAGAAAACGTCAGTTCAGACAGTTATGGATCGCACGTATCAACGCTGCTACAAGAATGAACGGACTTTCTTACAGCAAATTCATGCACGGATTAAAATTAGCTGGTGTTGACATCAACAGAAAAATGTTATCTGAGATGGCGATCAGCGAACCAGAAGCATTCAAAGCTTTAGTTGACGTAGCAAAAGAAAAATTAGCTTAATCAATAGAATTAACATTGTAAAAACATCTTGACTTTAAAGCGGTGGTTATCAGTCTCAATAGACAGATGGCCATCGTATTTTATATGGCAGTGACTGATTTAAGACCTGTACCGACGCAGTTTTTGCGGCGAGAGGATAAGAAGAAGCCACTGTCTGTTTTTTTGATCTCATGCTCATAAGGGTTCTCGATGAGCAGAACAAAAGCACCAGGAGAAGTCTGTCTGGCTTTGAGATGGATGAATTTCTCATACTTCTGTAATGTCTTACATTCAAGGTAAGCATTTTCTAAAAGATTTCCAAGAACAATACAAAATCAACGGAAGAGATTGAGAGAGCGTTGGAAAATCAACGGCAAATTTTGTTTTGATCTTATCTTGTGCACATAAAAGATCATAATGCGATAAAATGGCATTTACAGCGGGCTGACGGCAGTAGATCTTAGTATGTAAAGAAATAGATGATTCATATTGGGACAGATACTCCTTTAATTCTTCATAATTTCCTTGATTTAACAATCCAGAGATAACAGTGATCTGATGACGAAAATCATGGCGGATTTCTCTTGTCTCCTGTACATGTTGGGAAAGCTGGAGTATTCTTTTGCCTGAATCTCCAGAATCTTTTGTTCTTCCAATATGTACTGATTTTCTACATAACTGTGGATGATAGTATAAAATAAGACATATAAAAGAAATACAAAGACCAGTAAAGTGAGCATCATGGAAAAGTAAACATGTAGATCATGATAGGTATAAATATCATAATAATTGTGTGGAATATAAGTAAAAACGAGAAAAGTAAAACAGCATGGGAAAATACACGCAATTCGCCAGACAAAGGCATTGTGGAAATTCGTAACCATCCAGCCGAGATATTTTCTGGCAGGTTTATATAAGATGATATCGGCGAAAACCAGAAAGATCAGTTGTGCGATCATGGATTCTGGATAAAATTCTGTACTTTGTCCATGTGGATGAAAGATGACACCGAATGTATGATAGATAACATAAGAAAGAGAACCAAGACAACATGCAGTCAGCATAACAAAGAGATGCAGGAAGCATCAGGTTCGTTTCTTTTTGAAATAGATAAAAGAACACAGGCACAGCAAGGAATACAAGAATATTGCCCAGATCCTGTTGAAAGATCATATACGGAATGATCAATAGAACAAAATAGCATACAAAAACAAGGCTGATCTTGATCAGCAGATGGCGGATCGGAGTCTTTAGATGATCGATTACTGGAAACAGGCAAAAAACTGCCAGTGGAATGATGATTGTAAATGTACATAAATATGTAAAAATATCATAAAAAGTCATAAAAGATCATGCCTCCTCAAGTTTCAAAAACTGGTATTTGATATATTGCTCTCGGATTTGCTTGCGTCCTTTCGTTTTGATCGGAAAACACTTTGAATCTGTCATTTCGAAGTAATCGGATTCCATCGTCTTAATATAGTCCATATTCAACATGATTCCACGGTTGCACTAAGAAATCTTGAATCATCCAGATGATCTGTGACAGAATAAAAAGGAAGCCGGAAAGCATGTGTTCCATTCGTTGTATGAATGATCACCTCATGATTATTTGAGTAAATATATTGAATCTTTGATAATGGAAAATGAACATCAAAAGAACGATATTCAAAAGATAATTCAGCTTCCTGCTCAGGAAGAAGCGCTAAAGCATCATCAAGTACATGAAAGATCTGTGTGGATTCAAAAGGCTTTAAAATATAATCAAAAAAATGAAAAGGGGCAGCTTCAAAAATGTATTCTTTACTTGTTGTTAAGAATACGATCATCACTGGAATCCATCTGACGGATCTTGCGTACAATATCGATCCCGTTCAGTTCATTTAGATAAATATCCATAAAGATCAGATCAAAATCTCCAGGGACATAGGTATTCAAAAAAGAATTACCATCGCTATAAGAAGAAATATCAATGGAGATGTTTCTTTCATGTTCATAAGTACGAAGAGTGTTGAAAATGAGCTCCTGTTCTAATTTATTATCATCAACGATTGCTAACTTCATATTAGTACTCCTTGTTGTAGGGAAATTGGGGTTTCTTTAAGTATAACTTGCAAATGAATGGAAAGCAAGAAATGGGAACTATAATTTTTGTAAACAATAGGATGTGTGTGGAATGCATTTCATTTTGTACAAAATGTGTCATAATGTAAGAAAAAGAACTGGCAGGAAGGAGATCAATAATATGAATAAAATATATGATAAAAGTAAATGAATGTTATAAACAAGTAAATGAAATGACAGAGTTTAAACCACAGATCGCATTGGTCTTAGGTTCCGGTCTTGGAGATTATGCGGAGAAGATCAAGATTGAGACTGTGATCGATTACCATGAGATCAAAGGATTTCCAGTTTCTACAGTACAGGGACATAAAGGAAGATTTGTACTTGGTTACGTAGAAGATATTCCAGTAATGATCATGGAAGGACGAGTTCACTATTATGAAGGATATTCCATGAGTGATGTTGTACTGCCGATTCGACTGATGAAGATGATGGGAGCAGAGATCTTGTTTTTGACAAATGCATCCGGTGGGATTCATCGTGGATTTGAAGCGGGTGACTTTATGATGATCACGGATCAGATCGCAAGTTTTGTACCATCTCCATTAATTGGGCCGAATATCGAAGAATTTGGAGAAAGATTTCCGGATATGAGTCATATTTATGATGAAGAATTACAAGAAGTGATCAGAAAAAGTGCGGATCATCTGCAGATTGATCTTAAAGAAGGAACTTATATCCAGCTTCCAGGTCCTAATTTTGAATCTCCGGCAGAAATCAGGATGTGTAAAGCCATCGGTGCAGATGCGGTTGGAATGAGTACTGCCTGTGAGGCGATCGCGGCAAATCATATGGGAATGAAGATCTGTGGAATTTCGTGTATTGCGAATCCTGCTGCCGGAATCAGTAAGAAACCACTGACACACGAAGAAGTTCAGCAAAGTGCAGATCGTGCAGCTCCAAAATTCCAGAAACTAGTAACAGAATGCATCTGTAGAATGGGGAAGAGTCTGAAGAAATAAGAGGTGATCAAATGATAAGAATCTACCATGCAAGAATTTTAACCATGCAGGAAGATCAAGAGATCTTTGATGGAGAGATTTGGATCTCAGATCATAAAATACAGTATGTCGGACCGGAGAATAAAGAAGAAGCGGCAAAGATCGCATGGGAGAGACAGATTGATGCAAAAGGCAATCTGATCATGCCTGGATTTAAGAATGCCCATACACATTCTGCGATGACATTTTTAAGATCTCATGCAGATGATATGCCGCTGCTTTCCTGGTTAAATGATCAGGTGTTCCCATATGAAGCCAAGTTAACACCGGATGATATCTATCATTTATCCAAACTTGCCATCATGGAATATTTAACAAGCGGGATCACCGCCAATGCGGATATGTATCTGACACCAGATACGATGATCCAGGCATCTGAGGATTGTGGTTTTCGGACAACTGTTATTGGAGCAGTGAATGATTTTACCCAGTCTGTGAAAGAAGTAGAGAATTGGTATGAGAAGTACCATAAAGAAGATGGACTTACCAGTTATGAACTGGGGTTCCATGCAGAATATACAACCAAGAGAGAAATCTTAGAAGGCATCTCAGAGCTTTCTAAGAAGTACCATGCACCTATCTATACCCACAATTCAGAAAGTGCCTCAGAAGTGGTACAGTGCGTCGAGAGAACAGGTATGACACCAACGGTATATATGGAACAGCTAGGGCTGTTTGAATATGGAGGAGGGTTGTACCACTGTGTTCATATGAGCGAAGAAGATCTTGATGTCGTAAAGAGACATCAGATTTCTGTGATCACCAACCCAGCCTCGAATCTAAAATTAGCAAGCGGGATCGCTCCGATCGAGGAGATGTTAAAACGAAATATTGATCTGGCAATCGGAACGGATGGACCTGCAAGCAATAACTGTCTTGATATGTTTCGCGAGATGTTTCTTGTTACAGCACTTGCCAAATATCGGGAAAATGATGCGAGTGCAGTTGATGCAGCAGAGGTATTAAAGATGGCAACAACAGGCGGTGCAAAAGCAATGAATCTTTCAGACTGTGATGTGTTAGTCAAAGGAAAGCAGGCAGATCTTATAATGATCGACCTGCATCAGCCAAATATGCAGCCAATCCACAATATCAGAAAGAATCTGGTATACAGTGGAAGTAAGCAGAATGTCAAGATGACAATGGTTGCAGGAAAGATTCTGTATGAAGATGGCGAATTCTTTATTGGAACAGATGCGGCTCGCATTTATGAAAAAGCGAATGAGATCACGCAGAGGATCATGAGCGAGATCTGAATTTAATCAATACAATCTTCTGCATGCTTTAGTGCAGCAGCGATAGTGTTAAGAAATAAAAAGATGAAATGTTTTCAAGAATATACAAACAAATCATCATATCAAAAAAAGGAAGCCTAAATCTCAGGCTTCCTTTTTCAATGAAATGGGTGATATTTCTTTTCCCATTTTTTCAAAAGATGTTTGATCTTATATTTTCTATAAGTTTGTATGATCACAAAAACAGATAGAACAAAAAGAACAGGTGCTAAAATAAATTTCATGAATAGATGCATAAAAACCTCCTATTTATAAATGATAACAATATATTAGTTGGTTTTATCATAACAGAAATAAGGCCAGCGGTCCATTACAATAGAAACTATTGCCACAGGCGGTTATTTGAAAAAATGATTCATAATAAAATCAGAGTATATAAGGAGTGTGGAGAGCTATGAAGCCCATTAATTATAAAGCTCTGGGAGCGAAAATTAAAGAATATCGTAAAAAAGAAAATATAACACAGGAACAACTTGCCGAGATGGCAGATATTTCATTAAGTCATATGTCAAATGTGGAGACGGCTTCAGTAAGCGTTTCGCTGCCAGCACTTAAGCTGATCGCAGATGCACTAGGTGTTACCATAGATGAACTGTTGGTGGACAGTTACAGCAAGAAACAGAAAAAATATTTTTACAGCAAGAAGATGGATCTGATCATGGAACAATGTGAGACGGTAGAGCAGGAGATTATTGTGAATACTGTATCAACCTTAGCAGATAATTTATTAAAGAGTCGAAAGAAAAAAGGAGTCTGAGGACTCCTTTTTGTAGTTATTGTATGAAATAAAAAAACCGAAGTCACAAACTTCGGTATGCCGATGGCGAGATTCGAACTCGCACGAACGTAAGCTCACTGCGACCTGAACACAGCGCGTCTGCCAATTCCGCCACATCGGCTTAAGTGCAGTTGAGGGGACTTGAACCCCTACCCAGTTAACCCGGACTAGATCCTTAGTCTAGCGCGTATGCCAATTCCGCCACAACTGCGCAACACCGTTATGATATCACTATATGGAACTTGTGTCAATAAAAACGAAAAAAAGTTCAAAAAAATTAAATTAAGTATCAAAATATGGATTTTACAGCATATTTTCGGTATAATCTGCAACAGAATGACACACAAAAAAGAAGAAAAATTTTTAATCGGAGGGAAAATTATGCTGATTGGTTCTCATGTAGGGATGAAAGGAAAGGACATGTTTCTAGGATCTGTCAAAGAAGCATTATCTTATGGAGCGAATACTTTTATGGTGTACACTGGTGCACCACAGAATACAAGAAGAAAAAAGATTGAGGAATTAAGAATTGAAGATGGAACGAAATTAATGAAAGAACATGGAATGGAAACGTTTGTTGTTCATGCACCATATATCATCAATCTTGCAGAATACGACGAAACCTGAGACGTTTGAGTTAGCAGTGGAATTCTTAGAAGTTGAAGTAGAACGTACCAAAGCTATGGGAAGTCATACGTTGGTCCTGCATCCAGGTTCTCATGTTGGAGCTGGTGTTGACAAAGGAATTGATCGTATCATCGAAGGATTAAATCAGGTCATGTATCAGGATATGCCGGTTCATATCGCACTGGAGACAATGGCAGGAAAAGGAAGCGAGATCGGGCGTGAGTTTGAAGAACTAAAAAGAATCTATGATGGTGTAAAATATCCAGAGAAATTAAGAGTCTGCTTCGATACTTGTCATGTGAGAGACAGCGGCTTAGATCTGTCTGGAGAAGGATTTGAAAATGTCATTGACCAGTTTGATAAGACGATCGGCAAAGACCAGATCGCAGTCTTTCATATCAATGACAGTAAGAATGTGATCGGTGCAGGAAAAGACCGTCATGAAAATCTTGGATTTGGAACGATCGGATTTGAGACGTTAAACCACATCGTACATCACAAAGACTTCGAACAGGTACCTAAGATTTTAGAAACACCATACATTAAAGCGGAAGACAGCAAGAAATCCTATCCGCCATACAAATATGAGATTGAGATGTTAAAACAGGAACAGTTTGATCCGCAGATGAAGGAAAAGATTTTGGAGGATAACCAGAAATGAAAGTAACATTTATTGAACATAGTGGTTTTATGGTTGAGATGGAACAAAATGTTCTGCTGTTTGATTACTATCAGGGAGAAATCCCGTCATTTGACGGCAGTAAGACTCTCTATGTCTTTGCATCACACAGCCATGCCGATCATTATGATCCAGCAATCTGGAAACTAAAAGAACAGTATAAAGATATTCATTATATTCTTTCTGATGATATCAAAGATAACGAAGATGCAGTCGTTATGAAAGCACATGAAAAAAAGGAAGTTGCTGGAATCGAAATAGAAACTTTAAGATCAAATGACATGGGAGTAGCATTTCTTGTGAAAGTGGAAGGAAAGACAATCTACCATGCAGGGGATCTTAACTGGTGGCATTGGAATGGAGAACCAGAGGAAGATAATGAATATTACAAGAAGACCTTTCAGGATGAGATGAAATATCTGGAAGGAAAGAAGATCGATCTTGCATTTATGCTCCTTGATCCAAGACAGGAAGATAAGTATTGCTGGGGAATGAATTATTTCTTAGAACATACGGACAGTAAAGTTGTATTCCCAATGCATTGCTTTGAGCATTACAAGATCAACCATCATTATTTAAACTGTGAAGATGGGCGCAGATGGAAGAATATCGTCAGAGATATCACAGGTGCAGGTCAGGTATTTGAAATCTGATTCCACTGACGTATCAGCCGTTCTAATGAATAAGAAGCATTCGCAGGGCTTGTGGAAGGCAGTTTCACAGCTTCAAATCCAGTCACTTTTCACAATATTTATGATAAAGTTTATAAGCAGTCCCACCGTTGGTATAAATCTGGCGAATTGGGGCTGTTTTTAAAATGAATGAAAAATCATTTGGCACTGCATTTTTAATACTGCTGTCGCTGGAACCTTCAATATCGCAGGAAGCGATCACATCCCAGATGGCAATGTTGTGTCTTAATAAAAACTCTTTTTTCTCCTCGATCGTTTCAGGCAGAGTATCCTCAAAGACTGCAGCAAGAACCTTCCAGAAACGGTTTTGCTTATGATGATAAAAACTGTCCCTCTCTAGACTTTACAGAAGGAAAAGAACCAAGGATCAGGATCTTTGATCGGTCATCATATACGGGAGGGATTTCATGAATCACATGAGTCATTTCAAAATTTCCTTTCTTATCGTATTTTTCTACAAATTTCAACTTCTATTTTATCAGATGATGCAGACAGAAGAAAGTTTTCGTCAGAAACTGTAAAAACTTGCAGGGCGTTACCGTCATGGTATGACAAAATATTTTTTAGAAATTTTCTATAATTGCATTATGTATTTCATCGAAATGTTTTTGGAACAATGGATCATGATCGCGTTCCAGCTAAAATTACTGGAATGGATCATACATAAAAGATGAAATTTTATAAAATATTTGCCGCATCCATCTTTGGAAGTTTTTCAGGATGTCTTATACTTCAGCTTTATGACGAAGATCATGGACTGAAATTGGGATTGATGATCATTTCCATTGTTATGACGGTAAAGATATCTTGTGCATTTCCAATGAAAAAAGCATGGAAATACAGCGTGTATCTTCTGGTGTTGAGTTTATTTACTGGTGGAATCTTTACAATGATAAAAAGCCAGATCATTCTGCCGTGGCTGATCCTTGCGACAGCCAGCTGCATGCTTGTAAGGTATTTGTATGTATCAGCCGTAAAAGATATGAATCACGACAAAGAATCTTTTTATCAAGTGGAATTTAAGATCCTGCATAAGAAATTAGAGGTTTGTGCATTCTTGGATACAGGAAATTTCTTATATGAACCAGTCAGTCAAATGCCAGTATGTATTCTGGAAGAAGAAACATTTTTGAAGTATTTTCATGAGCCGTTGTTCAAGATGATAGAAAAGCAGGAAGCAGAGGGCATCCGCATGATTCCATATCAAAGTGTTGGAAGGGAACATGGGATGATGCCGGCAGTGATGGCAAATGATATGAAAATCACGAAAGAGGACCGGATAATAGAACACAAAAGGCAGTGATCGCCATATCCAAAGTATCCCTTTCCAAATGGGGAGCTTACGAAATGTTACTACATCCGGATCTGATCAAAAATGGGAGGTAATGATTGTGTTAAAGTTGAGCTTGGTAAGTGGAAGAAGGACATTTTTTGGAAGAGGAAATGAGATTCATTATATTGGGGGAACGGAGATACTTCCAGCACCGCTTGATACAGCGGAGGAGCAGAAAATGATCCATATGTTAGGAACTGTCAATGAAGAAACGGCAAGAAGCATGCTGATCGAGAGAAATCTACGATTGGTTGTATACATAGCAAAGAAATTTGACAACACGGGAATCGGTGTGGAAGATCTGATTTCGATTGGTACGATCGGTCTGATCAAAGCGATCAATACATTTAACCCGGCAAAGAAGATCAAACTTGCGACTTATGCATCCAGATGTATCGAAAATGAAATTTTGATGTATTTAAGAAGAAATAACAAGACAAAAATGGAAGTTTCCATCGATGAGCCATTAAATGTAGACTGGGATGGAAATGAATTATTATTATCCGATATCCTTGGAACCGATGAAGATATCATTTACAAGGACTTAGAACATGAAGTAGATAAGAAACTTCTGACAAGAGCCATGACGATCCTTACGGACCGCGAGAAAATGATCATTGAATTAAGGTTTGGGATCAATCAAAAAGAAGGAAAAGAAAAAACACAGAAAGAAGTCGCTGATATGCTTGGAATTTCACAATCTTACATATCAAGACTGGAGAAAAAGATCATCAAACGCCTGAAAAGAGAGATGATCAAGATGGGATGTGTATAAATTTACAGAAAAATTAAGAAAATGTTCACTTTCTGCCGAAAAAAATATGATATGATAAATGTGGAAGAAAAAATAAGGAAACGATCATACTTAGGAGGCAGAGATGAAAATGAAGAGAAGTGAAAAACTAGGAATGTTTACTGGATTGGTTGTTGGGGTACTCTTATTGCTGATCAGCGTGTTTATGATATTTCAGACAACATGCAAAGTCTGGGGTGCAGAGAAACCAGCCAATGCAACACAGCAGGGAATTGATGTAAGTTCGCATCAGGGCAAGATCGATTGGGAACAGGTAAAGAACAGTGCTTTGGCAGATTATGCGATCATCCGATGTGGATATGGTGTAAATCAAACAGATAAAGATGATAAGTATTGGGACTACAATTCCAGTGAATGTGAGAGACTGGGGATCCCTTATGGAACTTACCTGTATTCTGGAGCTGATACAACAGCGAAAGCAAAAAGCGAAGCAGAACATGTTGTCAGACTTTTACAGGGAAAGAATTTAACATATCCGATTTATTATGATATGGAAGCTGATATGTTAAATCAGTTAAAGCAGCACAGATCGGAAATATTGCAAAAACATTTTTGAATACGATGGAATCTTATGGATATAAAAATGTCGCAGTTTACAGTAACAAATACTTATTTGAAACGAAACTGACAGCATCTGTATTTTCTGATTACCCAAATGGATTGCACAACATAGTAACAAATGTACATATCAGGAAGTTATCATATGTGGCAGTATTCAACACAAGGTGTGATCCCTGGAATTTCAGAAAAAGTTGATTTAAATTATAAGATCGGAAACTGGACTTATGCAGGATACAGTTCAGCAAAGAAAACAGTTGTTGTTAAACCCAAAGCAACAACGATCAAGAGCTTAAGGAAGAGTGGAAAGAAAGCGGTCAAGATCACATATAAGAAGGTTTCAGAGTCAGTGGATACCAGATCTATATGTCTACAAAGAAGAAATCAGGATATAAAAAGATCGCAACACTTTCCTCTAAGAAATCATCTTATACCAAAGGAAAACTAAAAAAAGGAAAGAAATATTATTTTAAGGTCCGCACAATGAAAAAGTATCCGGCAAGTACAGATACAGCAGTTTTTCCAAAGTAAGATCGATCAAACGATAAAAAATATCAATGCGGCATCGAAAGCATGAGAATAAGCTTTCGGTGCCGTATTTTTATGCAAAAATCAAACCGACCCCCTTTTCAATCTGTTCCATTTGTAGTAGCATAAAGGATATCAATGAATAGAAAAAAGGAGATTTTGTTAAAGGTTTATGAATAATAAATATACGATCATCAAACAAGAATCTATTGAAGAATTAAATGGAACAGGATATATTTTAAAGCATGATAAGACGGGAGCCAGAGTGGTTGTGATCTCCAATGAAGATGATAACAAGGTATTCCAGATCGGATTCCGTACACCACCAAAAGATGATACAGGAGTTCCTCATATCTTAGAGCATTCTGTACTTTGCGGATCAAGAGAGTTCCCAATGAAGGATCCATTTGTGGAATTGGTCAAAGGATCACTGAATACATTTTTAAATGCAATGACTTATCCAGATAAGACTGTTTATCCGGTTGCAAGCCAGAATGATAAAGATTTCTTTAACCTGGTGCATGTTTATCTGGATGCTGTATTTTATCCTGATATTTATAATAAGCCACAGATTTTTAAGCAGGAAGGATGGCATTATGATCTGTTAAACGAAGATGCTCCTCTGACGTATAATGGAGTTGTGTTTAACGAGATGAAAGGAGTATTTTCATCTCCAGACCAGCAGCTTGCACGTATCATTCAGAAGTCTTTATTGGAAGACACACCATATGGATTTGAATCAGGCGGAGATCCAAAGGCAATCCCAGATTTAACTTATGAGATGTTCCTTGATTTCCACAAGACTTATTACCATCCATCCAACAGCTATATTTATCTGTATGGAGATATGGATGTTGATGAATACCTGACATTTATCGATGAACATTATTTAAAAGATTTCGATAAGAAACAGATCGATTCATCATGGGAGAAACAAGAACCATTTACAGAAGTAAAACGAGTGGAAGAATATTATCCAGTCGGGGAGAATGACTCCGAAGAAGAAAAGACTTATTTATCCTACAATGCAGTGATCGGAGACAGCTTGGATGCAAAACTTTACTTAGGATTTGAAATCTTAAACAGAGTATTATTCGATGCACCTGGAGCACCAGTGAAGAAAGCTTTGATGGATGCACAGATTGGAAAAGATATTCAAAGTTCTTATGATAATGGGATCATGCAGCCAGTATTTTCTGTGATCGCACAGGAAGCAAGGGATGATCAGGAAGATGAATTTGTTAAGATTTTAGAAAAGAACTTAGCCAAGATCGCAAAAGAAGGAATTCCAAGAAGAAATCTTTTAGCAGCATTTAATTACTATGAATTCAAATACAGAGAAGCAAACTTTGGACGTTTTCCAAAGGGATTGATGTATGGACTTCAGATGTACGACAGCTGGTTATATGACGATGAGAAACCATTTATCCATATCAAGACAAATGAGATCTTCAAACAGTTAAGAGAAGAGATCGAGAATGGCTATTTTGAGAATCTGATCAAAGAATATCTGATCGATAATAACCATAAAACGATCGTGGTGATGAAGCCAAAGAAAGGCTTACAGAAGATCAAAGATCAGGAAGAAGTGGATAAATTAAAGGCTTACAAAGATTCTTTATCCGAAGAAGAAGTAAAGAAATTAGTCGAAGAGACGAAACAGTTAAAAGCATCACAGGAAGAAGCATCTACAAAAGAAGAATTAGAGAAGATTCCAGTGATCGACATTGAAGATATCAGAAAAGATGTCAAACCATTATCCAATGTGGAATCTGAACTTGGTGGTGTGAAAGTATTATGGCATCAGTATTTTACAAACAAGATCGCTTACGTCAAGCTTGCATTTGATATGAGTCATGTGCCAATGGATCTCGTGCCATATGCATCATTTTAGCAGAGATCTTAACGATCGTTGATACAACACACTATAGTTATCAGGAATTAGGAAACGAGATCAGCATTGAGACAGGTGGCATCAGCGCAACAATGGATGTTATGCCAACGGATGTGCATGAATTTCTTCCAATGTTTATCTTAAAGACAAAATGCTTCTATTCTAATATCGAAAAAGCATTTGATCTATTAAAAGAAGTGGCATTTGAAAGCAAATTAGATCATAAGAAACGACTAAAAGAGATCATCGGACAGATTTATACAAACCTTAAGATCACATTGACAGAGACAGGACACAAGAGTGCGGCAAACCGTGCAATGTCTTATTTCTCAGAATATGCAGCATACAGTGAAGCAATTCAGGGGATCACGATGTATGAGACTGTGAAGAAATGGTATGAAGATTTCGATGAAGAATATGACAATATCGTCAATGGTTTAAAAGAAGCTGTAAAAATGATCTTTGAAAAACAAAATATGACGATCAGTTATACAGGAAAAGAAGAAGCACCTGAGTTCATGAAGGCAGAAGTGGAAAGCTTTATCGAAGGATTATATGAAGACCAGAAACAAGGTGAGAAAGTCAAAGTTACATGCACAAAGAGCAATGAAGGATTTGCAACTGCAGGTGGTGTTCAGTATGTGGCATGCGCTGGAAACTTTAAGGATGCAGGACTTGAGTATACAGGAGCGTTAAAAGTGCTTCAGATGATCTTCTCCTATGAATATCTGTGGATTCAGATCCGTGTCAAAGGTGGTGCGTATGGATGCATGTGCAGTTTCTCAGATCAGGGAGATTCTATGTTTGTGACATACCGTGATCCAAACCTTTCTGAATCTTATAAAGTATACGACGAGGCAGCAGATTATGTGGTAGATTTTGATGCAGATGATCGTGATATGAAGAAATATATCATTGGAACGATCGGAAGCATGGATATGCCAATGGAAGCTGTTGATATGGGGGCAAGAAGTTTTCATGCATATTTCTTAGACAAGACAGAAGCTGATCTTCAGAAGGTTAGAGATCAGGTATTATCCTGTACACAGGAAGATATCAGAGCGTTAGCACCGATCGTTAAAGCAGTAGTAGAAGCAGGAAACCGCTGCTGTATTGGAAATGAAGAGAAGATCGATCAGAATAAAGAATATTTTGATGAAGTAAAACATGTACTATAGAGAAAACAGGGAAAGGACAATTTATGGCAAATGAATTTAAATCCGGTTTTGTAACATTTATCGGACGACCAAACGTTGGAAAGTCAACATTAATGAACCGTCTGATCGGACAGAAGATCGCGATTACATCAAGCAAACCGCAGACAACAAGAAATCGTATCCAGACAGTGTACACCGATGAAAGAGGGCAGATCATCTTCCTTGATACACCAGGGATCAACAAGGCGAAAAATAAACTTGGAAACTATATGTTACAAGTTGCAGAACGCACATTAAATGAAGTCGATGTCGTACTTTGGTTAGTAGAACCAAGTACGTTCATCGGTGGTGGTGAAAAATATATCATTGAACAGTTATCTAAGATCAAAACACCGATCATTTTAGTCATCAACAAGATTGATACAGTAGAAGAAAAAGACATCTTAGAAGCGATTGATACATACAAAGATGTATGTGAATTTGCAGAGATCATCCCGGTATCTGCATTGAAAGGCAAGAATACGGATGATGTCATCGACAGTATTTACAAATATTTAGATGAAGGTCCAATGTACTTTGATGAAGATACGATCACAGATCAGCCAGAGAGACAAATCTGTGCGGAATTGATCCGTGAGAAAGCTCTTCGTCTGTTAAGTCAGGAGATCCCGCATGGGATCGCTGTTGTCATTGATGCGATGAAAGTCAGACGTCATGGACATATCGTGGACATCGATGCAACGATCGTATGCGAGAGAGATTCTCATAAAGGGATCATTATCGGAAAGCAGGGATCTATGCTTAAGAAGATCGGTACACAGGCAAGGATCGAGATGGAAAATCTTCTGGATATGAAAGTAAATCTTCAGTTATGGATTAAAGTCAAGAAAGACTGGAGAGACAGCGATATGCTGCTTAAGAACTATGGATATGATAAGAAAGAAGTATAAAGATGTCACAAGAGATCAAAGTGACGGGAATGGTCTTACAGGCTGGCAATATTGGGGAGTATGATAAGCGGATCGTGCTTCTTACAAAAGAACGTGGAAGGATCTCGGCATTTGCAAGAGGTGCTAAAAAAGCAACCAGTCAGTATGCGGCAGCCTGTCAGCCATTTACGTTTGGAGAGTTTTCTTTATATGAGGGAAAAAATTCTTTTAATCTGATGTGGGCAGGGTTGAGAATTATTTTGATACTCTGAAAAAGACCTGGATCTCATTTATTATGCGAGTTATTTTTGTGAACTTGCATCCTACCTGACAAGGGAGAATAACGATGAGTTAGAGATCTTAAAATTACTCTATCAGACACTGCGTGCATTAGAAAAAAAGACGATTGATATTGAATTGGTCCGCTGTATTTATGAGATTAAGATCCTTGCATTATATGGAATCGGAATCGAAGCATCCAGATGTGTAAAATGTGGGAGCAGGGAAGATCTGATCTGGTTTGATGCAAGAGAAAGTGGAGTGGTATGTAACAAATGTGAACATGGGAAAGTGAAAGTAAGTCCTGCAACATTATATACACTTCAGTACATTCTTTACAGTTCGATCGAGAGGCTTTATACCTTTAAAGTCAGTGCGGATGTTTTATGGGAATTAAAAAAGATCATTCGCGAATATATGCGTTATCATGTGAATCATGAATTTAAATCTTTGTCATTTTTATAAGATCAGATTTTAACGAAAAAGAGTGAATAAAAAGAGCCGGTCATACGGCTCTTTTTATATCTGAGATATGTAATCTATTTGCATAAAATGCGAAGAACTTTAACAAATTTTTCTTTGTCGTCGGTAGAGAATTTTTCCAATAGACGAAGAATTTCTTTGTTCAGTACATCATCTTTTTCACCATTCTCATCTGATTCTGGACGAAGAAGATAATCAATAGATACATTCAGAAGTTTTGCGTAATAAGATAGTACACGAAGGTTCATCTTTACGCGGTCATTTTCAATGTTGCTGATGAATGCAACTGTTACATCGAGTGCATCAGCGATCTGTTCTTGAGTGTACCCTGCCTGCTTACGCAGAGTTTTCATTCTTTTACCAACATTGGTATAGTCAATTTGATACATGGTTATAAATTCCCTTTCTTCATATCTCATATAATAACATTAAGTATTATAATATAAAAAAATATAAAAAGTAATATTCATTCAGTATATTTGATATATTTTCAAGTGTGATGCTTTTGAAATATACCTTGAAAAATTACTTATTACAAGATACAATATTATAATAATACAAAAATTGAAGAGGTAAAGGCTATTATGAAATTATCAATGGAGAAAATCGTTAACCTTGCCAAGGTACGTGGATTTGTATACAGCGGTTCAGAAATTTATGGAGGACTTGCTAATACATGGGATTATGGTAACCTTGGTGTAGAACTTAAGAACAATGTAAAGAAAGCATGGTGGAAGAAGTTTATTCAGGAAAGTCCATATAATGTAGGAATTGATGCTGCAATCTTAATGAACCCTCAGACATGGGTTGCATCAGGACATCTTGGTAACTTCTCAGATCCATTAATGGATTGTAAAGAATGTCATGAACGTTTCCGTGCAGATAAACTGATCGAAGATTATATGCAGGAACATGGAATGGAGATCGAAGGATCTGTGGATGCATGGTCCAAAGAAGAGATGGAAAGCTTCATCAATGAGCATGATGTTGTATGCCCAACTTGTGGAAAGAAGAACTTTACAGAGATCCGTCAGTTCAACCTGATGTTCAAGACATTCCAGGGTGTAACAGAAGATGCAAAGAATACAGTTTACTTACGTCCGGAGACAGCACAGGGTATCTTTGTAAACTTTAAGAATGTTCAGAGAACATCAAGAAAGAAGATTCCATTTGGAATCGGACAGATTGGTAAATCTTTCCGTAACGAGATCACACCAGGAAACTTCACATTCCGTACTCGTGAGTTCGAACAGATGGAATTAGAATTCTTCTGTGAACCAGACAAAGATTTAGAATGGTTTGAATATTGGAAGAATTACTGCATCAACTGGTTACAGACACTTGGAATCAAAGAAGATGAGATGAGAGTGCGTGACCACGAGAAAGAAGAGTTATCTCACTATTCTAAAGCAACATCCGACATTGAATTTATGTTCCCATTCGGATGGGGTGAATTATGGGGTATTGCAGACCGTACAGATTATGACTTAACTCAGCATCAGAATACATCTGGTGAAGATTTAACATATTTTGACGATGTGAACAAAGAACGTTACATCCCATATGTGATCGAACCTTCTCTTGGAGCAGACCGTGTAACACTTGCATTCTTATGCTCTGCATATGATGAAGAAGAATTAGAAGGCGGAGATACAAGAACAGTTCTTCATTTCCATCCAGCATTAGCACCTGTTAAGATCGGTATCTTACCATTATCTAAGAAGTTAAGCGATGGTGCTATGAAGGTTTATGAAGAATTAGCGAAAGAATATAACTGTGAATTCGACGAACGTGGTAATATTGGTAAGCGTTATAGAAGACAGGATGAGATCGGAACACCTTACTGTGTAACATACGACTTCGATTCCGAAGAAGACGGAGCTGTTACAGTACGTGACAGAGACACAATGGAACAGGAAAGAGTTAAGATTGAGGATTTGAAAGCATATTTCGCAGAAAAATTTGCATATTAATAAGAATGAGAATCCGGGGGAATATCAATATCTCTCCGGATTTTTTCATAGGAAATAGAATGAATGATGGAGGGCAGGATGATGAACAAAACTATGATTTTTCTTACACACAGGACAGGGAATTATCCTGGTTGAAATTTAATGAGCGTGTTTTAAGAGAAGCAGATAAAAAAAACGTTCCTATTTTTGAACGTCTGAAATTTTTAGAGATATTTACGAACAATCTGGATGAATTTTTTATGGTCAGAGTGGGCAGCATTCATGAAATGAGTCTGATCCATGATAATCACAGAGATATCCGTTCGGATCTGACCCCAGAAGAACAGTTAGATGAGATCGCAAAACATGTCAGACCACTGTATGAATTAAGAGATAAGATCTTTGCAAAAGTATCCAGAGAACTAGCAGACAAGAAGATCAAACGCTGTCAGATCGAGGAATTAGAAAAAGAGGAAAAGAAAAAATTAAAGACATATTATGAGGCGATGATACTGCCAGTACTTTCTCCGATTGTGATCGGGAAACAGCATCCATTTCCTCATATTCCGAATAAAGTATTGCAGATCGGATTGATCTTAAAGAAGAAAGAAAAGATCTCTTTTGGGATCATTGGACTTCCAAAAGATGTGGAGCGTATGATCTTTCTGCCGGGGGAAGGAAGAAGATACGTACTTTTAGAAGACATCATTTTGTATTTCTGCGATGAATTATTTGAGAATTATACGGTAGAAGAAAAGGCAGTTTTATGTATTACAAGAAGTGCTGATATCAATCCAGATGATGAGATTTATGAATCAACGGATGATTATCGTACACATATGAAGAAGGTCATTAAGATGAGGGCCAGATTAAAACCAGTTCGCTTAGAAATTGAGGGCAATCGTCATAAAGAGATTAAAAAATACCTCTCAGAACGTTTAAATATTTCAGAACAGGACATCTTTAAAAGCCAGGCGCCGTTGGATTTAAAATATGTTTACAAGCTGACGGATAAAGTATCAAAAGAAGAGAGAAAAAATGGATGCTATCGTCCATTTGTACCAGCGTTAAACAGAGATTTTATTCCAGGAGTCAGTGTGACAAAACAGATTCTTGAGGAAGATAAATTATTATCTTTTCCGTTTGACAGCATGGATACATTTATTGAATTATTGAAAGAAAGTGCAAAGGATAAAGAAACTCTTTCTATCAAGATCACCATTTATCGTTTGGCAAGGCAGGCAAGGATCGTCAAATATCTATGTGAGGCAGCGGAAAATGGAAAAGAAGTTCTTGTATTGATGGAACTTAGGGCAAGATTTGATGAAGAAAATAACATCAATTATTCTGAAATCTTAGAAGAAGCTGGTTGTAAGGTTATGTATGGAATGGAAGATTACAAAGTTCATTCTAAAGTTTGTCTGATCACGAAGAAAAACAGTCGTGGAATTTATTACATCACACAGATCGGAACCGGAAATTATAATGAAAGTACATCGAAATTATATACAGATTTAAGCTTTATGACAGCATCCGAAGAAATTGGACATGATGCATCTGTTTTCTTTCACAATATGGCAACATTTAATCTTCAAGGAACGTATGAACATCTTCTTGTGGCACCATCAAGTCTTCAGGATGGAATCATAAAAAGGATCGAACGTGAAAAAATGAAAGCAGAAAGCTTTCAGCCATGTGGGATTTTTATGAAAATGAACTCTTTAACAGATCGTAAGATCATCGATGAGTTGTCGAAGGCGTCAAATGCAGGAGTTCCGATATTTCTGCTGATTCGTGGAATCTGCTGTATTCGTCCTGGAATCCCAGGGAAGACAGAGAATATCCGTGTAGAAAGCATTGTCGGAAGATTTCTGGAACATTCAAGGATTTATGCATTTGGAGTTGGAGATGATACAGAGATTTATATTTCATCTGCGGATATGATGACAAGGAATACAAGAAGAAGAGTTGAAGTCGCAGCACCGATCTATGATCCAAGGTTAAAACAAAGAATCCTGAAGATGATCAATGTGATGAAGCAGGATAACATTCAGGCACAGGTACTGCTTTCCAACGGAGAATATACAACTAAGAAAAAACGTGAAGATAATATGAATTCACAGATCCACTTTTTAAATGAAGCAAAAAGACTTGCTCCAAAAGAGAAGACACAAAAACAAAATCTTTTCTATCAGGTAAAGGGAATATTTTTTGGAAAGAAAAAATTAAGAAAAAAATAGCTCGCAATTTATCTATAAAATAGGGTATACTATATCTGACTAAAATGCCAGCATTCAAGGAGGGATAGAACCATGAGAAAATTATTTTTAACAAAAGTTTTTAGCCATTGTAGGAATCTGCTTATCTGTAGCAGGAGGATTTGCGATCAAACAGAAGATCACGACCAAAGCCTCTGATCACAGTTTTGAAGTCAATGGAATGAATGTCAGCATTCAGCAGTGTGAAGGAAAATCTGAGGAGATCATGGAAGAAGATCTAGATGAAACAATCTCTAATGAGGTAATGGCACTGGAAGAAAAGGACATAATTACGAGATCGGAGATACGATCGAGACAGAAGAAGTAGCGTTTGTACCAATGACAAAAGAAATTGATGATGAAACAGCATACAATGCATTTGGGACGATCACATCAAAGAGCGGAAATAACTATGTTATTGTCGTGAAATCAGAAAAAGAACTGACACAAGATAATTTAGAAACTGTCGCTGAAGCAGTGAAAGAACAGGTAAAATAAAACATATGATCGTGGAGGCAGAGATGATTTTAATTAAGAATGCAAGAGTGATGGATCCAGAAAGCGGATTCGATCAGGTAACAGATATTTTATTAGACGGGAAGAGGATCAGACAGATCGGTAAGGTAGATGATGTCTCTGGCACTGAACAGGTCATTGATGCTTCCGGGATGATCGCAGCCCCTGGATTGATCGATGTACATGTACATTTCCGCGATCCGGGATTTACATATAAGGAAGATTTACAGACAGGTTCTGCTGCGGCAGCAGCTGGTGGATTTACGACGGTAGTATGTATGGCAAATACAAAGCCTGTCGTGGATTCTGTGGATATTTACAAAGAGATCGAAGACAGATGTGAACAACTTCCGATCAAAGTATGGCAGGCAGCGGCTGTGTCCAAAGGATTTGAAGGAAAAGAATTAACAGACATGGATGCACTCTATGAAGCAGGGGTTCGTGGATTTACAGACGATGGAATTCCACTGATGGATGAGAAGCTCGTAGAAGAAGCCATGAAGAAAGCCAAAGAATTAGATGTACCGATCAGTCTTCATGAAGAAGATCCTGCATATATTAAACAGCCAGGAGTGAACCAGGGAAAAGTCTCCGAACAGTTAAATTATGGTGGAGCTTCTTACCTGGCAGAAGCCGTGATGGTAAAGAGAGACTGTGAATTAGCAGTCAAAACAGGAGCGAAAGTCGATATTCAGCATATCAGCTCTGGTGTTGCGGTAGATTACGTGGAAGAAGCCAAAGAACAAAGGTGCGAATGTTTACGCAGAGGCGTCTCCACACCATTTCACGTTGACAGAAGAGGCCGTATTAAAATACGGAACACTGGCAAGAATGAACCCGCCACTGCGAACAGAAGAAGACCGTCAGAGGATCATCAAAGGATTACAGGAAGGTACGATCGAGATTATTGCGACAGACCACGCCCCACACTCCAAAGAAGAGAAAGACAAACCATTAGATCAGGCACCAAGTGGCATTACAGGAATCGAGACATCGCTGGCACTTGGAGTCACAGAACTTGTGGAGAAAGGATATCTTTCTATGATGCAGCTTCTGGAGAAGATGACGATCAATCCAGCAAAACTATATAATATGGAACAGGAAGATTGCAGGAAGGGAAACCTGCGGATGTTGTCTTGTTTGATCCAGAGGAAGAATGGGAAGTCAAGGAATATAAATCCAAAGCAACGAACTCTCCATTTACAGGATGGAAATTAAAAGGAAAAGTAAAATATACGATCTGTGATGGCAAGATCATAGAATTATAATGTATACAAGAAGAAAACAAAATCATTAAGAATTATGTAGAAGAAACTTAAGATTTTGTTTTCTTTCTTTTTCTTTGTATAATAAAGTTGAAAACAATAAGACAGGAAACAATAAGAGAATAAGGAGGAACAAAGATGAGAAAGTGTGGAAAAGGTACTTTACTATTGATGAGTGCTGTTATGGCAGCATCGTTGTTTACAGGGTGTGGGAAGGGTAAGAGTAGTCAGGCACAGAAAAATGAAGTCTATGCAACGATCAAAAAAAGCGATCAGTCAGCATCTGCAGCACAGATCTGTGCCTGGATTTCTTACAGGGCAAAAAATAATAGGTTGTTTCAGAATGAAGGAATAGAATTGTCGTATTGCTCAGATAACCTTGCCGTATTTTCAGACTCTGTCGGAAGTGTGATCTATGATAGAACAAAGAAGAAAGTCATTGCTGCGGTAGATCTTGACAAAATCGGATGTGATTATTTCTACAGTGAAGGAGATGAAGAAGATCCAGGACTCGAGACGGCTATAAAGGTGTCAAAAGATCAGAAATGGATGATCATTTACAATCAATTACAAGGAAAAGTAAACGGAAATATTTATGCATATTCGCTCAAACGGTGTGATAACATGAAATTTGCAAAAATCACGCCATCCAAACAGATCAGTGAAAAAGACAAATTGTATCAGTCGATCATCAAAGATCATAAATATACACAAAAAGAATCGGACAGCATACCTGGAAAGATCGGAGATAAGATCCGTGCAATGGATGTCTCATCAAGTAAGTATGCATATCAGTGGAAAGATTCCAAAGGAATCAGAAAACAATCGGTGTTAGTGGTAGACAAAGACGGCCTAAAACTATATACTTTATCAGGAAAAGAAAACCAGCCAGACATACAAAGTGAAATGGTAGATCTTAAAACATCCGACAAAATAAAACTTAATACCCAACTTCCAGAATACGAATATACAGGGAAAGACTTGAGGATCAAGGCAGTCTTTGATGAGACAAAAAGAGATCTGACGAAGATAAAGAAGAAGGACTTGTTACAATCCCAATGCTGAATATTTATAAGATCGTTGAAACAAAATCCGGAGCAGAAGTTTATGCGAACTTCTGGAGTGAAACATATTATCGTTATGGAAGTCTGTTAAAGAACTACTCTGGTGGAAGTTATCCAGGGTCATGTATCTGAAGAAAACAAAAGACGGCTATCGAGTAACCAAGACAAGATACGCAGAAGATGGAGAATCTCTGGAGAGATCGATCTGGAAGTTATGTAAAGGATATCCTGATGTTGCAATAAGGATGATGAAGGATTCTGTCACACAAAATCAGAGAAAGAAAGTCTTACAAAAATATGTTAGTCAGAATAAATTAAAGATCAAAGCTTACAAAGAGTATGGATGGCAGTATGTAAATTTATAAAGAAAGGGTAAGTAAAGAATATGAAACTTACATTGAAAAAACGATCGCAAGTATCTTGTGCATCAGCATGATCCCATCTATGATGACAGGATGCAAAAAGGAATCGACATCATACAGCCATACAGATTTTGCAATGGGAACTGTAACGAACATTACACTCTATGGAACAAGCGATGATCTGGAACAGACAGAACAAAAGATCATCGACATGGAAAAGAAACTTGAAAAACAACAATTGTCATGGAGATTAAAAAGTTCCCAGGTTTCAAAAATCAATCAGAAATTAGAACAAAACAACGGAAAAACAAAAGTCACAGGGAATCTTAAAAACTGGTTACAACAAGCGATCAAGATCAGCCAGGACTCCTATGCAGACGGAAGAAACACGGTAGATCCAACGATCGGAGCATTAACAAAACTCTGGGATTTTGAATCAAGCGATCCCAAAGTACCAGATGCAAATAAGATCAAGAAAGCGATCAGCGGAGATCTGTCAGAAAACAGCCAGCATGTCACAGTCAAAGACAACGGAGAAATCCTTGCATGCGACAAAAATACCAAGATAGACCTTGGAGCCTATGGAAAAGGAATCGGAACCGACGAAGCCATCAAGATGATCAAAAAAGACAAAGAAATCACAGGAGCCATGGTAGCTCTAGGAGGAAGCATTGCAGTTTACGGAGAAAAATCTGACGGCTCCGACTGGAACGTAGGGATCCAAGATCCAAACGGCAAAGACGGAGAAGTTCTAGGAGGAATCAAAGTCAAAAGCGGTACAAGCATTTCAACATCTGGAGATTATGAAAAAACATTTACAGATAAAAAGACAGGCAAACGCTACTTCCATATCTTAGATTCCAAAACAGGATACAGTGTAAAAACAGACATCAGATCCTGTACGATCATCTGCGATTCAGGACTCAACGCAGACGGGCTATCTACAGCATGTTTCAGTTTAGGAGTAAAGAAAAGCCAGAAATTGTTAAAGAAATATAATGCAAAGGCTGTTTTTGTAGATAAAAACAATAAAGTATATGTAAGCGATGGAGTGGAATTTACATTAACAGCAAAAAATTATAAAATTGTATGAGTTGAAGGTCGTCGAGTATTTAGAGAAAAAATAAAAGATAGCATGTGTGCAACACGAATTCCATTGACGGAGTTTTGACAGAACGCTTATCCGCTGGATCTCCTGCGATAACTCGCGTTGAAAATTACTGAAACCAGTAATCTTTGACGCTCAAACAATCGCCCGATCCAGCTGCAATGTCATTAAGTTAAGAAAAACAGAGATAAAAGATAAGTTTTAAATTTATCTTTTATCTCTGTTTTTATATATTGACAAACTCAGGATAAAGAGTGATGTATTAGGTAGGAGGTGAATGATTATGAAGTATGCACAGAAAGTAAAAAAACGTTATTTAACTATATTAAATGATATGGCTAAAAATCGAGATTCGTATGTTAAAAATCCAGAAAAAGATTTTACAAGAAAAAGAAAACTATCCTTTCAAGATACCATTAATACGATTGTTACTTATGATGCTGGCAGCATTGGCCGTTGCATAAAACGCTACATTCCAAAAGTTGAAAAAACTCCAACTACTTCTGCATTTCTTCAACAGCAAAAAAAATTAAAATTGTCTGCATTTCAAACTCTTTTTTACAGATTTAATGACCCGTTTCCAGATAAAACTTTGTATCATCTTCATATTTTATCTGTTGATGGTACTGGTGTCACGGTCCCTATGGACAGAATAAATGAAAATAAAGAATACGCACGCGTACGTACCAATAAAGACTGTACCCGACCTGCTTATCAGTTTCATGTTTCCTGTATCTATGATCTTATCAATGAAAGATACTGTGATGCTTATATCGAACCTTTTCGAACACATAGTGAAACTCACGTATTTTCTGTGATGTTGGAACGTAAAAATTTTCCGCAGAAAGCTCTGTTTATCGCAGACCGTGGCTATGAAAGTTATCTGCTGATGGCACAGATCCAACATGATGGAAACTATTTCCTGATCCGTGCAAGGGAAGATTTTGGACAGGGCAGTATGATCAAAGGATATCCATTTCCAAGAGATGGTACTTTTGATAAAACAGTTACCTATATTTATACGAAAACACAAAACAAAAGGACAAAAGCTAATCCAGAGCTTTATAAAAGGGTCGCTACAAGAAATTCACCCTATTTTATAAACAAAGAACACCCTTATGTAAAAATGACATTGCGTTTTGTGATGATCGTACTTCCGAATGGACAGAAAGAATGTCTGATCACGAATCTGCCAGCAAATAAATTTCCATCAGAAACACTAAAAAAACTTTATTGTATACGCTGGAAAATAGAAACATCTTTTCGTTTGATCAAGTATTCTGCCAATCTTCTGGAATTTCATTCAAAAAAAATAGAGTTTTTGCAACAGGAGATATGGGCCAAGATGATCTTTTATAACTTTACGACCACGATCACCCAACATTTGCGATATAAAAGAGATCGTGGAAAGTATCAATATAAGCCGAATATGACCAATGCACTCCAAATGTGCAAGGACTATCTCCGAAATGCAAAAACTCCAAATGATGTAGAAGGACATATATTAATGGAAATGACTCCGATCATGGATGGACGATCGTTTAAACGAGATAAGTCCAGACATCAGAGTGTTTTTACCACTTTCAGACACAACTAACATCAACTTTAATATAATCTTTTTGTAGGCAGAAATCAATCTGTCTTTTTGGAATGCAGAAAATAAAAATCTCACCAACAGACATAATGAATATCTGTTGATGAGATAACAATACTGATTCTTAACTTAATGACATTGCGATCCAGCTGCGATTCTATCAAAACTCCTATGGAATTCGATCGTTGCTCACATGCTATCTTTCATTTTTTCTCTAAATACCTAGAAGACTTTCAATCATAAAATTAAAAAGAATTCAAGCTGGTGGATGTATGTTAAATGTGATTGCTTTTTGATTTATGTGGTGGTAGACAGGAAGTTATTATAAATACCAATACAGTAAAACATACACACTCCGTAGAAGTTTGAATAACGTAAATTATTTGAATATTATAAAAAGAGATCATGTGTCGGCAACCGTACGAACACGTCTGCACTTGAGTGGATGGTCGAATGACCATTCAGGAGCTTAGTACAGCTACGTGAGAGTCCGAACGAAAGTGGGTTGCAGACACATGATCTCTTTATAATATTCCACCAATAATTTCCGCTATTCAAAATTTTACATTTAACAAAACTTTACACAACTCTTCTTTTTGATTTTACATTTCCAAGTAACATAATATCTGTAATTGATACGAACACAAAGTTCAAAAGGAGAGAAAGAACTATGAGAAAGAAATTATTAACATTAGCAGTAGCAACAGTAGCAGCATCAAGCCTTTTAACAGGATGTGGCGGAAGCTCAAGTAACGATAAGAAAGCAGCATCTGATGAAAATATCACAGCAGTATCCAGAGAAGATGGATCAGGAACGAGAGGAGCTTTCATTGAGTTATTCGGAATTGAACAGAAAGATAAAGATGGAAATAAAGTAGATAAAACAACATCAAGTGTACAGATCACAAACTCAACATCTGTAATGATGACAACAGTTGCAGAAAACAAAGCAGCTATCGGATACATATCTTTAGGATCTTTAAATGACACAGTAAAAGCAGTTAAGATCGACGGAGCTGAGGCAAGTGTTGATACTGTAAAAGATGGATCATACAAGATCGTTCGTCCATTTAATATCGTAACAAAAGATAAATTAAGCAAACAGGCTCAGGACTTTGAAAACTACATCATGAGTGCAGATGGACAGAAGATCATACAGGATAATGGATATATCAAAGCAGACGAGAAAGCACCAGCTTACAAATCAAACGGAGCAAAAGGTAAAGTTGTTGTTGGTGGATCTTCTTCAGTAACACCGGTTATGGAAAAATTAAAAGAAGCATATGCAAAAGCAAACAAAGATGTAACAGTTGAAGTGCAGCAGAGCGATTCAACAACAGGTGTTACAAATGCGATCGAAGGAACATGTGATATCGGTATGGCATCTCGTGATCTTGCAGACAGCGAAGCTAAAAAGGTGTAAAAGCAACAGTTATCGCAAAAGATGGTATCGCAGTTATCGTAAATAAAGACAGTAAAGTTGATGAATTAACAAGTGCTCAGGTAAAAGATATATACACAGGAAAAACAACAAAATGGGCAGATATTAAATAAGAAAGAATCATCAATATAAAGGAATGGTAATAATGAAGAAATATTCAGAAAAAATCATGCATGTCGTATTTTTGATCGCAGCATGTGCCTCAATTTTGGCAGTAATTTTAATCTGTGCATTTCTGTTCGTAAATGGTATTCCTACAATCGGGAAAATCGGACTTGGAAATTTTGCTTTAGGTAAGATCTGTATGCCAAAGAGTGGAATCTTTGGCATTTTCCCGATGATCATAGTATTTATGTAACAGCAGGAGCGATTTTGGTTGGAGTTCCAGTTGGAATTCTTGCTGCGATCTATATGGCAAAGTTTTGTAATGAAAAAGTGTATAAAATAGTAAAACCAGCAGTTGATCTTCTGGCAGGAATTCCATCTGTTGTTTATGGATTCTTTGGAATGGTAGTGTTAGTACCAGCTTTCCGTAATATATTTGGAAATGGTAACTGTGTATTTACAGCATCTATCTTGCTTGGGATCATGATCCTGCCAACGATCATCGGAGTATCTGAAAGTGCGATCCGAAGCAGTCCCAGATAGTTATTATGAAGGGTCCTTAGGACTTGGAGCAAGTCATGAGCGAAGCGTATTCTTCGCAGTGTTACCTGCAGCAAAATCAGGTATTCTTGCAGGAATCGTTTTAGGGATCGGACGTGCGATCGGTGAGACAATGGCGGTAGTAATGGTAGCTGGAAATCAGGCGATCATCCCAGATGGAATGTTCTCAGGAGTTCGTACTTTGACATCCAATATCGTCCTTGAAATGGGATATGCGACAGACCTTCACAGAGAAGCACTGATCGCAACAGCAGTTGTATTATTTGTATTTATCTTAATGATCAACCTGTGCTTTGCAGTATTAAAGAGCAAGGAGGAACGTTAAAATGGAAGCGGTGAAAGAAATGGAATCAGTAGAAAAGATCAAGCGATCAATAAAACGTCTTGGATACAAAGAATGAAATCATATAAAGAACGCCGTTATCCTTTGTATTATGGCTTATTGTAAATGTTGCGATGATCGCAACTGTCGCAGTACTTGCATATTTGATCGTTTATATTCTTGTAAATGGAGTACCATACTTAAATTCACAATTATTTGAATTAAAATATACAAGTGAAAATGCATCGGTATTCCCAGCAATCATTAATACCTTGATCATGACAGTATTATCTTTGGTATTAGCAATGTACCACTTGGAATTTTTGCAGCAATTTATTTAGTAGAGTATGCAAAACGTGGAAATAAATTAGTTGAGGTTGTTCGTTTAACAGCAGAAACATTATCAGGAATTCCATCGATCGTGTATGGATTATTCGGTATGTTATTTTTCGTAAAAGCTTTGGGATGGGGATTATGTCTGCTATCTGGAGCAGCAACAATGGCGATCATGATCTTACCATTGATCATGAGAACAACCGAAGAAGCATTAAAGTCTGTGCCTGATTCTTTTAGAGAAGGAAGCTTTGGACTTGGAGCAGGAAAACTAAGAACAGTATTTTGTATTATCTTGCCATCAGCAGTTCCAGGAATCTTATCTGGAGTTATTTTAGGAATCGGACGTATCGTCGGTGAGACGGCAGCATTAATGTATACAGCAGGTACGATCGCAGAAATCCCTGCAAATGTTATGGGATCAGGACGTCACTGGCACTTCATATGTATGTATTATCATGCGAAGGATTACATATCAATCAGGCATATGCAACAGCAGTTGTGTTACTTCTGATCGTGCTTGTGATCAACGCCGTATCTTCATTTATCGCAAAACGAATTACGAAAGGGTAACAAATTATGGATAGTAAAATTGAAAGTTGAAAACCTTGACCTGTATTATGGAAAATTCAAGGCTTTAAAAAATATTAATCTGGATCTTCCTAAAAATGAGATCACAGCATTTATCGGACCATCCGGATGTGGTAAATCTACACTTTTAAAATCATTAAACCGAATGAATGATCTTGTAGAAGGTTGTAAGATTACAGGTAAAGTAACATTAGACGGAGATGATATTTATGGTGACATGGATGTCAATTTATTAAGAAAACGAGTTGGAATGGTATTCCAGAAACCAAATCCATTTCCAATGAGCATCTATGACAATATTGCCTATGGACCAAGAACTCATGGAATCGAAGCAAAGCAAAATTAGATGATATCGTAGAAAAATCTTTAAGAAATGCAGCAATCTGGGATGAATTAAAAGATCGTTTAAAGAAAAGCGCTTTAGGGCTTTCTGGAGGTCAGCAGCAGAGACTTTGTATCGCGAGAGCGTTAGCTGTAGAACCTGAAGTTTTACTAATGGATGAACCAACTTCAGCTCTTGATCCAATTTCTACTTCCAAAATTGAAGATCTTGCGGTAGAATTAAAATCAAAGTATACGATCATCATGGTAACACATAATATGCAGCAAGCAGTCAGAATTTCTGATAATACAGCATTCTTCTTATTAGGAGAGATGGTAGAGTACGGAAAATCAGATCAGCTATTTTCTATGCCACAGGATAAGAGAACAGAAGATTATATTACAGGAAGGTTTGGGTGATTTAGATGAGAAATCGATTCGACAGACAGCTGCTTAAGTTAAATCAAGAGATGATCGACATGGGTTCTTTATGTGAAGAGATGATCACAGCTGCGGCCAAGATCGTTGCGACAAGAGATAAAGAACTGATGGATGATATTGTAACAATGGAAGAAGAAATCAATCAGAAGGAAAGAGATATCGAACGTATCTGTATGAAACTTCTGATGCAGCAACAGCCAGTGGCAAGCGATCTGCGTGTTATATCAGCAGCTATGAAGATGGTATCTGATATGGAACGTATCGGAGACCAGGCATGTGATATTACTGGAATCGTTAAAAAAGATGCAGAAGTTCTTACGATCAGAGAGAACACACATCTTGATAAGATGGCAAAAGCTACGATCAGTATGGTAAGCAAGAGCATACAATCTTTTATTAAACAGAATCTGATAATCGCGCATGAAGTGATCGAACAGGATGACACTGTGGATGAATTATTTAACAGAGTTAAGAAAGAAACGATCTCACTGATTCATGAAGATCCTGGGAAAGGAGAAGAGTGTGTAGCCATCGTTATGATCGCCAAGTATTTTGAAAGAATCGGAGATCATGCAAGTAATATCGCAGAATGGGTCGAATTTGCAATCACTGGGGAATATAAAGGAGGAAGCTTGTGATTTTTGTTGTAGAAGACGATCCGAATATCAGAGAACTGGTGACATATACCTTACAAAGTACCGGATTTGATGCCTGTGGATTTGAAAATGGATCAGAGTTTTTAAAAGCTTTAAGTGATGGAGAGAAGCCAGAACTGGTATTATTAGATATTATGCTTCCAGGAGAAGACGGAATATCGATTTTAGGAAAACTTCGCAAAAAATCAGCGACCAAGATCTGCCGATCATTATGATGACAGCAAAGGAACAGAGTATGATAAAGTACTCGGACTTGATAGTGGGGCAGATGATTATATTACAAAACCATTCGGAATGATGGAACTTGTATCCAGAGTCAAAGCGGTATTGAGACGTTCCAGCAGAAATGAAAAAAAAGACGAGATCGTTGTTGGACAATTAAAGATTTATCCAAATAAACATAAAGTAAAATCCTGTGGGAATGAAGTGACATTAACCAATAAGGAATTTAAACTATTATGTTTATTGGTAGAAGAAAGGAAATTTAAACAGAGATCAGCTACTTACAAATATCTGGGGATATGATTTTGATGGTGAGACAAGAACTGTCGATGTTCATATTCGTTCATTAAGGCAGAAGCTTGGAGAATGTGGAAAGCTTATCGAGACGGTCAGAGGAATCGGTTACCGGATCGGAGGCAACGAATCATGAAAATGGATGGTATACATCGCAGTTGTAGCTGTGCTGATCACGACAACGCTTATTGGAATGTTTACATATTATCGTTATATGGAACAGATAAAAACAGGAATGAAAGATGAGGCGGCCTATTTGGCGGCTTCACTTAATTTTGAGGATCAGCAAAATCTCGATAAATATAAAAATATTACAATCACAAGGATTACAAGGATCGCTAAGGATGGAACGGTTATTTATGACAGCAGCGGGAAAGAAAAATCCATGGGAAACCATAAGAATCGTACAGAAGTCAAAGAAGCATTTAAACATGGACATGGGGAAGATACTCGTATGTCAATGACATTACGAAAACAGACTTATTATTATGCGCTGAAGTTAAAAGATGGAACGATTCTTCGGATGAGCCGGGAGACCCAGACGATCGTAAGACAGATGGAAGATATCATTCCGATCATCGCCTTGATTCTTGCAGTTGTAACGATATTATCTGTGATATTATCAAGAATGTCGACAGATCGTATCGTAGAACCAATCAACCAGATAAATTTGATACATCCAAAACAGAACAAAACATATAGTGAGTTGACGCCATTGCTTGATAAGATTGAAAAACAGAATATGGATATAGAAAGACAGATCAAAGAGATCAAAGAAGCAGAAAATATGCGCAAAGAATTTTCAGCCAATGTATCCCATGAACTAAAAACTCCATTGACTCACGTTTCAGGATACGCTGAATTAATGAAAGATGGGCTGGTGAAACCAGAAGACTATGTCCAAGATTCTCTGCAACGATCTATGATGAAGCAAGAAGATTGATCTCGATGATCGAAGGAATCATCAAACTCTCAAGACTTGATGAAAATAGAGTGGAATTAGACTGGAAAGATGTCGATCTCTATGAATTAGCATTCAGTATCAAGGAACCAGTCTGGAAGAAGAAGAAAAATGTAGCTATTCATATCCGCGGAATTCATACGAAGATCCGAGGAGTTCAGATCAACTTTACGAAATGTTTTTTAATGTATGTGAGAATGCTATTAAATACAATCATCCTGGCGGAGAAGTCGTATTCACGATTTCAAAAATGGGCGAAACAGTTATTGTAGAAGATACAGGAATTATTCGAGACATTGATCGTATATTTGAACGTTTTTATCGTGTAGATAAGAGCCATTCAAACCAAAAAGGCTCAGGACTCTGGATTATCCATTGCTTAGGCAAGCACAATTCCATCGTAGAGATGGAAGCGAAGGCCAGTAGGAAAAGACAAAGATCACGGTTGTATTTCCACGGCAAAATTCCTGATTGTTGTAGTGTTATGTAGAGTCAGAAGAAATATTAATAAGAAAAAGGATGACACTCCGCATTTTAAGCGTTTTTACAAATCGCTAGATCCGCGCCTGTTCCTTTGGAAACTGATATGCTTATGTGACCTTTGTCAATAATAAATAACAGAAATCACAACAAATTTTTATTTTATTGTTTCTAGAATATCCAGAAAGGTTCCGATGTATCAGTTCCCGCATTGGCCACTCTGATATACGGGATTGCCAACAGGTCAATGGTCCATAGTCCTTCATCTCCGTGGGATCACAGATACCTGTGCCAAATTGAGTTTCCTCGTAGATAGTTCAAACCTAAACATGTTTCGAAACTCTTTCGGGATGCCTTCAGTGCTTTAATTACAGGGCTGGATGATGTATGCGCAGGACAGAGCTTACATCCTGGTTATCATTTATAGCAGCATCGATCAGTATGTGAGACTACACAGTACCGCCTTTGGCGGCACGATATGATATGGTGATCATGATATTATAAATAAAATATTATCTGTCATCATTCCCCATATGAAACAAAAAGAAAGCTCTGCAATTTCTGTTTTGCAATATATATATTTCTTGCCATCTTTCAGAACCATCTTATAATAGCGCCGTCTCAGACGCTCATTTGCCCTGTCTGCATAATTGATTACCTGCGGTGAATTTCCCGCCTGTCGTGATCTTAAGACTCTTGATTTATATCGATCTTTCCACGGGTATAACTTTGTGCGGATTCTACCAACAGTCTGCGTACATGGGTATTCCTGCTTTGTCTCATGAAGTCGTTTGTCATCGCCACTGGAATGCTGTCCAGTACCAATCAAGATACCCTGCAAACTTTCATGCAGAATCCAAAACGCTGAATCTCAACTTCAACAATTACAGATAACACAGTATGTGATTCTAGAAAACAGGTTAACCCTTACTGACAGATTCTGTATACTCTTCTTTGGATGCTAGTTCTTCAATCCTCTAGTCAGACAGTTCAGTTTATCTGTCAAATTGTATAAGTCAGCAGATATTCATCCAGGATCTCTTGTAAAGCCCTGCTGGTTTTAATGATCAAGCCATTTCACATGTTTTGCTGTCCAGTTACCACTTCCATCATACTGATAACCTAAACAGAAAGAAAGGATCTGTTGTTTGATCTTTTCAATTCCGCTTATGATCATCACGCATACGGATGAATTCTTTTGTCTGATTATCTGTTTCCGTTGGAATATGTGGACTATAGTAATGCTTGTACCAAGGATCTGGCAATGATCTCCATCTCTTTTGTCTGTTTTGATCCGTCTTTCTTTCTTCATTGTTGATTGTAGTTGGTGCAAGGATCACACATTCCACATTAAAATTTTCCAATTGATGATACAAAGAACCAGGGCATCCTGCTTCGTAGCCACAAATCTTGTATCCTCTCTCCATATGGTGCAGAAATACAAGATATCTTAATACATTCTTGTAACTGGCTGGTGTTCTCTGGTAATGAGATGCCTTTTCATCTTCATATTTAAAGACAAAGAGTAAAACTTTCCTTATGAACGTCCATTCCTACGTAAACTGTGTTATAATTCATATAATGACCTCCAATTTGTATCCCTTTTTGCTTTGTTGGTTTCCAATTCATGGTATACAGGTAAATCCACGATCCTACAAACTTGGGGGTCATTACATCCTGTCCCTCGCTGCGAGCCAAACCCTTACAAATGCTAAATTAGACATCCAACCACAGGGCGCTGCAGATTTGTAAAAACGCATTCAAAAAGTCTCCATGTTGTCATCCTTTTTCTTATAAATATTTCTTCTCTTTCTTTCTGACTCAGCTACAACGGAACGCTATTCAAATCACTACTGTGTATGTTAAACGGTATTGGCTGATAGATTCATACACGTCCCTAAATTTTCAATCTTGTAATTGTCCACACTTTAGACTTCTGGTATATAAAAAAATAATAAACGATCAAGAACATGGCATTAGGGTACCATGTTTTTACGATTGCAGCCGGTTTGCGTTGTCTGAGCCTCAAAGAGTTTTGGTTTCAATACCTTTGAAGGCGAGTTCGCAAGGAAAGCCGGCGGATCAGCGATCTGTAAATGAGGAAAATTCTAGCAACTCTTCCGATCTTTATTTATTTATATCATAACCAAAATCTATTGGCCAACTACAAAATTAAAATCTAATTGAAGTGTGGTTTATCATATGTAAATGACACATCTGATCTATAAACATTACGGAACTGACTATACATGATCGTAGCGATCTGTTTTGCATAGGATGGATCTGTTGCGTATTCGTGCCATAGATAATTGATATTTGGGTTGTAACGGAATTTATAAAGTGTATTTTGATGATAAGTCTGATTATGGATATAGTCTTGGCTTACATACTTAGCGGCACCATAAATTGCTGCATCGACACTGTCCAGCCTTGATAATATGCATAGCTGAATCCGCAAAGCTGAGGATTACTATCATAGGCTTTGATTCCGTAGAGGTTGTACACCATCTTCTTAGAAATTGTGGATGTTATATATTTTCCATTGACTGTCTTAAATCCTGTGACATTTCCAGAACTATCTCTTACAACAGAACTTCCAGAAACAACGGTTGTGATCGCTTTTCCCTGAGATAAGATGCTTGTACCATATCCAGTTTCAAGAATTGTCTGGCATAGTAAATATACAGGATCGATATTATACTGCTTGGCAGCAGCGATCAAGACATTTCCTTTATTTCTTAAGACACTGTTTGATCTTAATTTACTATTTAATAAGTTATTATATGCAGTTGGATCAACTTCACGGTATGTATCCAGTGTTAAGAACTGAAAATTATTTGTTGTATCCTTTGATGGATCGACATAGCTTGTGTAAGTTGATGTACTGATGCTCTTGCCACCGTAAGTTGGATGTTGTTTTTTCTCTGCAGTTACATAAGCTGATAAACTCTTATTGTAATTTGTATACTGCACAGAACCACTTGGTTGTGTTTGGACCTGTGTTGTTGAATCTGGAAGGAATGACAGGCTGTGTGATATAGATCCTTTTTGAAGAAGAACTATACTTATAATTTAATCCCAGTCCTTTGACGATCGCATTAGCAGGAATTAAGATGATAGTCTTCTTTGTCTTATAATATTTTACCTTTGTAGGGGCAACGCTGAAGGTTTTCTTTACCCCATTTAAGTAGTATGTACGTTTTCCTACATAAGCTGTCAGTGTGTCATCGCCATTCTTAAGGATCAGTTTTCCACTGCTCTTAGAGTAAGTACGTTTGACTTTCGGACCCTGCTTTACAAGATAGTCATAATAAGGAATCATATTGACTTTATTGATCTGAATGCCAACATATTTAGAAGACAGGTTCTTATTTGCATAGCTGACATGTAATTGTTTTTTTATAGTAACGTGTTTTGCCGCTGTAGCGGATCTTAAGACTTGCTGCCTGTACAGAGTTTGCAGGTACGATACCACCGATACATGAAACAGTTAATGCTGCAGCAAGTATTTTTTTATAATACATTGATACTCCTCCTTTTATACTCTTCTAGAATAACACAAGATTCATGGAAACTCAATAAATATGTAATAGAAATGTAACAAAAACAGAGGATAAGGTTTGACAAAGCAGAGGAACTTTGATATTATTAAACAAGCACTTTAGCATGGTAGCGTGCTGATTGAATAAAATGTATAAAGGAGCGATAAATTATGAAAATTTTTAGTCGGGTTATTAACAGTCGCACTTGCAGCATCTATGCTCGTAGGATGCGGAAAGAAAGAAGAGAAAACAAAGACAGATAACTCATTGAAAGATGTACAGTCTAAGAAAGAATTAGTTCTTGGACTTGATTCATCCTTTCCACCAATGGGATTTACAGATAAGAAAGATAATATTGTAGGATTTGATATCGACCTTGCAAAAGAAGTAACAAAGAGAATGGGAATCAAATTAAAATTACAGCCAATCAACTGGAATTCCAAAGAACAGGAACTTAATACAGAGAAAGTTGACTGTTTATGGAATGGTGTTACATACAGCAAAGCCAGAGCAAAAGAAATGTTATGTTCAGAATCTTACATGGATAACCATCAGGTACTGATTGTACCAGCAAACAGTAAGATCAAATCTTTAAAAGACATTACAAAAGATACAGAAGTTGGAATTCAGTCAGGATCTACAGCAGCTGATGCAGCAGATAGTGTAAAAGAATTAAAGAATTCAAAGATCAAACTGTTAGCAGACAATGTTCAGATTTTAAATGATTTAGGACACGGATTAGATGCGGCTGTTATGGATGAAGTTGTTGCAAAATACTACACAAAGAAAGATGCTGGTAAATATAAAGTATTAGAGACAGTGTAGCAAAAGAAAAATATGTCATTGGATTCAGAAAAGATGACAAAGCACTTTGCAACGAAGTTGTAAAACAGTTAAAAGCAATGGCAAAGATGGTACATTAAAGAAGATAAGCGAAAAATGGTTTGATGAAGACATCACAACAATCAAATAATTAAAGAAATAAATTTTAAGGAAGAAAGGGCTTACGTGCTAAAGCCCTTTTCCGTTTATAAAGATATTATAAAGGAATAACCCGTCCCTTATAAATATAGATAAAAATAAGTAATATAGGAGTAGAAAATTATGGATGGAACACAAAGTTTTCCAGAAATCGTAAAGTTATTAATTGAAAATGGTCTGCAATCTACATTGATCTTATTCTTTCTGACTTTGATTTTTGGACTGATTCTTGGTATGATAATTGCTAAAGGAAGAATGTCAAAGCTTCTGATCATTCAGATGCCAATTCGATTTTTCCTATTGATCATGAGAGGAACACCACTGATCCTGCAGTTATATGGATTCTATTTTGGATTATATTATATCGCAGGATTAAGCCTTGATCGTATGACAGCGGCAATTATCGGTTTTTCTTTAAATTACGCAGCATATTTTGCTGAGATTTATCGAAGTGGTATTCAGGCAATTCCAAAAGGTCAGTATGAAGCAGCGAAAGTATTAGGATTTAACAGATCACAGACATTCTTTAAGATCATTTTACCTCAGGTTGTAAAGATCATCACACCATCCCTTGGAAGTGAGTGTATGACATTGGTTAAGGATACATCCTTAGCTCATGTTATTGGTGTTATGGAGATTTACGTTGTGGCAACAAACCAGATGGCACGAAGCCGTGGAATGATTTACCTTGTTGTAGCAGGTATTTTCTACTTGATCATGAATGCCATTGTATCAAAAGTATTCTCAGTCATTGAGAAAAGAATGAACTATTATCGTTAGGGAGGAAAGAAGATGAGTATTTTATCCGTTAAAAACTTAGAGAAGAAATTCGGAGATCTTACCGTATTGAAAAACATTTCCTTCAACATCAATGACGGCGAGATCATTTCGATCATTGGATCATCAGGATCAGGAAAATCAACATTACTGCGTTGTATGAATCAGTTAGAGACGATCACATCCGGAACGATCACGATCGATGGAAAGACACTGGTTGAGACAAAGAATGGAGCACCAGTCTACGCAGGCAAAGATATTTTGAAAGAAATTTTAATGGAAACAGGATTTGTATTTCAGAACTTTAACCTGTTTCCACACTATAGTGTTCTAAGAAATGTAATGGAAGCCCCTGTATGTGTTGCAGGAGTACCTAAGAAACAGGCAGAAGAGAAGGCAAGGGAGCTGTTAAAGAAATTAGGTCTTGAGACAAAGGCAGATGCTTATCCATGTGAATTATCTGGTGGACAGTCACAGCGAGTATCGATCGCAAGAGCATTAGCCTTGGAACCAAAGATCTTATTCTTTGATGAACCGACTTCTGCACTTGATCCAGAGCTTACTGGAGAAGTATTAAAAGTCATCAAATCACTGACAGATCTAAATATCACGATGGTGATCGTCACACACGAGATGGCTTTTGCAAAAGAAATTTCAGACAGGATCATTTTTATGGATAAAGGAGTCATCATTGAAGATGCATCTCCAGATGAGGTATTCAGTTCTGATAATGAAAGAACAAGAGAATTCCTTGGAAAATACCATGATGTAAACTAGAAATGATAGCAATTGTTAGAAGGGAGAAAAAACGATGGTTAAAGATATGCCGAATAAGTTTTCAGAGGTAACCCCTGAGATCAAAGAACTGGCTAAGAAATGTAATAAGAAGATTGATGAAGAGTTGTTTGCAAAATATGATGTAAAAGAGGTCTTCGTAAACGTAATGGTGAAGGTGTCCTTGCAGGATTAACTGACATTTCCATGATCAATGCTTATACAATGATCGACCGTGAAATCGTGCCATGTGAAGGTAAATTATATTACCGCGGAATTGATATCGAGGATATCGTAAAGGGATTTATCGAAGAAGATCGTTTTGGATTTGAAGAAACAGCATACTTACTGTTGTTTGGAGAACTCCCTAAAAAGGACCAGTTAAAACAGTTTGAAGGAATGCTTGGAGAATACAGACAGCTTCCTACAAACTTTGTAAGAGATATCATCATGAAAGCACCAAGCTGTGACATGATGAATACATTAGCACGAAGCGTCTTAACATTATTTTCATATGATGACAATGCAAGTGATATTTCACTGCCAAATGTACTGCGTCAGTGCATTCAGCTGATCGCATTATTCCCTGTACTTTCTGTATATTCATATCAGGCATACAATCATTATGAGAGAGGAGAAAGTTTATTCATTCATCTTCCAGATCCAGAACTTTCTACAGCAGAGAATATCCTTCATCTGTTAAGACCAGACAGCAAATATACAAAACTGGAAGCAAAATTACTAGATATGGCGTTAGTGCTTCATGCAGAGCATGGTGGAGGTAACAACTCTACGTTCACAACACACGTTGTATCATCTTCAGGAACAGATACATATTCAGCGATCGCAGCAGCCCTTTGCTCATTGAAAGGTCCAAAACATGGTGGAGCAAACATTAAAGTCGTACAGATGTTCGATGATCTAAAAGCCAATGTCAAAGACTGGTCCAATGAAGAAGAAATTCGTGAATATTTATTAAAACTGCTGAATAAAGAAGCATTCGACAAAGCAGGATTGATCTATGGTATGGGACATGCAGTATATTCATTATCAGATCCACGTTCCAAGATTCTTTCACGCTTCGTAAAACAGCTTTCTGAAGAAAAAGGAAAAGAAGAAGAATATCAATTGTATGCAACGGTAGAACGTCTTGCCAAACAGGTCATTGGTGAGAAGAGATCTACAAAGGAGTCAGCGCAAACATCGACTTCTACAGTGGATTTATCTACAGCATGTTAGGATTACCACATCAGTTATATACACCATTATTTGCGATCGCACGTATCGTAGGATGGTCAGCACATCGAATGGAAGAGTTGATGAACGGTAATCGTATTATTCGTCCGGCTTATAAAGCTGTGGCACCACATAGAGAATATACACCAATTGATGAAAGATAAATTGTGATTGAATGACGGAAATTATTGGTGGAATATTATAAAAAGAGATCATGTGTCTGCAACCCACTCGCGTTCGGACTTCCACGTAGCTGTACTAAGCTCCTGAATGGTCTAACGACCATCCACTCGCTAAGTGCAGACGTGTCCGTACGGTTGCAGACACATGATCTCTTTTTATAATATTCAAATAATTTACGTGATTCAAATCACTACATAGTGTGCATGTTAAATGATATTGGTTAATAATTTTGTATTCGTTAATAGACAGCCTTGGAACTTCTATCAGTTAAAATTATAATTCATAACCAACATTGTTCAATATACAGTTGCTTGAATTTTCTTGATTTTATGATTGAAAGTCTTCAGGTATTTAGAGAAAAAATGAAAGATAGCCTGTGAGCAACGATCGAATTCCATAGGAGTTTTGATAGAATCGCAGCTGGATCGGGCGATTGCTTGAGCGTCAAAGACTACTGGTTTCAGTAACTTTCAACGCGAGTTATCGCAGGAGATCCAGCGGATAAGCGTTCTGTCAAAACTCCGTCAATGGAATTCGTGTTGCTCACAGGCTATCTTTCATTTTTTCTCTAAATACGCGACGATCTTCAACTCATACAACTTAAAATTTCCCTATGAATTGCACAACGCGTATCTTATTCAATACAAATATCGCTACATCCATAAACAAATGTGCCAACAGTGTACTAACGATCACGCCATTTGACTTTAACAAGAAATCAGAGGAAAATCCATACCAACAGATAAATCCAGAATAAGCGCCCATTAAAATCAGCAAAGGCAGGTATTTCACGACGCTTTTAAAGATTCTTTGATGTAATCAAGCGTTGAATCGAAATAGACAAAACGACCGATCGCTAGCATTACAAAATAAAAGATCAAAGAATCATAATTTGAATCGTTATAAATAAATTTTATGTATAACAAGATCAGAATGATATAAAGGCAGAGATCAGTCGTACGGAGGCTTTTTGTTCGGATGAGATCGTTTTCAGATGAACAAAGATCCGGTCGAACCAGAATGTTAAAAATACAGAACATACTAAAAATACCATCAACAAAATATCTTGATATTTATTCCAGAAATAAGCCGCCTGAGGGATCCTTTCGTCGAGGACATAATAAAGAGAAAGGAAGATCAGTACGGAGGTGCTTGAAAATACCATTTCATAAAAGCTTTCGATCCAGCTGATAACTTTTGTTTTATGTGTTTGTTCAATTTGTGCAAGTTCAACTTCTGTTGGATTTTCAATATTGATCTTATAATGTTTTGAAGCTTTGCGGTAAGTAAAACGATGGCAAGGACAACAATCAGGCCGATCAAAGAAACAGCCATGAAGCTGCCAGCATTTTGTGCATTAAAATAATGTGTAACATAATATTGTGATTGTGACATATATAACCCCTTCTTTAAACTAAAATAATGACATGAAAATCAAATAATCTCACTCAACACATATTTTAACACCTTTTTATATAAATTCAATGGATACTATATTTCATCATAAAAACTTAAGAAAGTTTTTTGGACAACAGAAAGGCAGTGGATTTGTGTGAGAAATTTATCTATAGACTTGTGAGCAGAGACTGGACAATGTTATAATATAAATAGCACATTTTTTGAAAGTGGTGAGAGAAGATTGAAGAAATCAGTAAGGATCGCAGCAATGATATTTGCCATTTTTGCTATATTGATAGCGGTAGAAATTATCATATCTTATAAATGTCTGACTGTTACGGATTACAAGATTAAGTCTGATAAGATCAAGGAAACGACCAAGATCGTATTAATATCGGATCTTCATAATAGTCAGTTTGGAAGCAAGAATAAGCGCTTAGTGGATAAAATTCAAAAACAAGATCCAGATCTTATCTTGATGGATGGAGATATGTTGAATGAAGATGGGAAGAATGCACAGACAGCAGTAGAACTTATAAGTGCATTGAAAAAAACAGCACCTGTATATTACGCATTGGGGAATCATGAGATTGCGTATAGACAGCGCAGGGATAAGAATCTATATCAGAAGTTACAGAAAGCAGGTGCGAAGGTTGTAGAGAAAGAATATGAGGATATAAAGGTAAGAAGCAACAAGATCCGGATCGGAGGCCTTTATGAGTATGCATTTGCAGTAGATGGGGCTGGAAATATGGTTAAGAAAAGTATTCCGTCCAAAGTAAGAGATTTTTTGATGGATTATGAGAACACAGATGCATTTAAGATCATGTTGTCTCACAGACCAGATAGTTTTGTTTTTGGGCAGGCAGCAGATACATGGAAGATCGATCTGGTAGTCAGTGGACATGTACATGGTGGACAGGTAAGAATTCCAGGTAAAGGAGGTCTTTACGGAGGAGATCAGGGATGGTTTCCTGAATATACGGATGGAATCCATCATTTTAAGACAGTGAATCATATGATCATTACAAGAGGACTTGGAAGTGATAAGGAAAAACTACCAAGATTTCACAATATTCCAGAGATTGTAGTGATCCGACTTGAAAAACGTTAGAACAAAGAGGGTGAGAGGATGAAGAAATATAAGATTGCAGATTTTATTTTGGAATTCATATGGAAGAATCGTTAGAAATTCCAGAGAATTTTAAAAATTTTGATTGATACCGATGAAGAAGTACAAGTGGAATATTTCCTTGAGGTTGTGGATAAATTACCAGAGTTGGATGGGGAATGTGTATCACAAAGAATTGATCTGAAAGTATATAAGAAAGACAATTTGGAATACCGCCGGATGAATTTTATGGGAATGGAAGAATCCTACGGACAATATGAAGAAATTTCACAAGATCAGGTAAAATTGTACTTAAAACGGGAATTTGTGCATATGATAAATGTTGATACAGTCTTTGTATCTCTTTTTGCGATGGAAAAAAGAATGTTGGCAAAGGATGCGATGGTATTGCATTGTTCTGTACTCAAAGTGAAATCAGGAGTGATCTTATTTAGCGGACCAAGTGGAATTGGTAAGTCAACGCAGGCAGGATTGTGGACGAAGTATCGGAAAGCAAGAGTTATCAATGGTGATAGAACTTTATTAAAAAAAGAGAATGGCAGATGGATGTCTCTTGGATGGCCGATCTGTGGTTCTTCAGAGATCTGTTATAATGAAGCTTATCCTGTGAAAGCAGTCATTTTTCTTGGACAAGCAGAGGAGAATGATGGAAGGAGACTTCGTTATTTTGATGCGATCAAGGCAATGATCAGTCAGATCACAGTGAATGGATGGAATCCGCAGTTTGTGGAGAAGATATGGAATCTTACAGAAGATTTCGCGGCTCAGATCCCGGTGTTTGAGTATGGATGTAACATGGAAGAAGCGGCAGTAGATACTTTAGAGAATCTGCTTTTGGATATTTTAGAATAAAGGAGCATGTAAAGATGAACTTAACCAATGTATTTATAGATATATTAAGAAGTGCTATGACGCAGACTTCCTGTGATATGATAGAGGGACTTTCTACACAAGACTGGGAGAAGATCTATGATATTAGTCAGAAACAGCAACTGGCACCGATGATCTATCAGCAGATTTTTCAAATGAATCATTTCAAAATAGTGATCCAGGGTTTCAGCAGTTCTGGAAGGGAGATACGATCGATCAGGCAGGAAATCAGGCAAGAAAAAGTATTCTGTTTTTGATGTTGTTTGATAAAATGCGTCAGAATGGATTGACTCCATTAATCGTGAAAGGAATTGTTTGCAGAGATCTATATCCAAATCCAGATCTTCGAACATCCAATGATGAAGATCTTTATATCCCAAGAGATCAGTTTGGGAAGATGGATGAATTTTTGCAGGCAGAGGGATTTATGAGAGAAGAACTGATCAAGGATAAAGTTTATCAGGAAATTCCATATCAGAATCCAAGGAATGGATTATATTTTGAACTGCATATGGATCTGTTTCTCAGGAATCCGGAGCGTATGGGCATTTTAATCAATTATTTGAAGATGCGTTTGATACTTGTATGGAAACAGATATTCAAGGGAGTAAAGTATTGACGCTGAATCCAAAACAGCATTTTTTATATCTTGTATGCCACAGTCTGAAACATTTTCTTCATAGTGGATTTGGAGTCAGACAGGCATGTGATCTATTATACTTTGCGAAGAAATACCACGATCAGTTAGACTTTCATGAGATCAGGAATATCATGAAAGAATATCATATGGATTCTTTTGCTATGAATGTATTGGATATTGGAGTCTGCTATCTTGGATTTACTTGGGAGGAGCTAGGGCTTTCAAAACCGTCTGATGTAGAAATTGACTGCACAGCATTATTGGATGATATGTTAGATGGTGGTATTTTTGGACAAAATGATATGAATCGTACATAGTGCAAATATTACGTTGAATGCAGCAGAGAATGAATCAGTCAATGCAGCTTCCGGGATACTGGCTTCTTTATTTCCAGAGAAGGAATATATCAAGACGAACTATCCATATTCAAGGAACTATCCGTTTTACGCCAGTGGCGTATTTACACAGGATATTTAAATACTTAACTCATCGTAACACAGATGCGGTCAATACAGGAGAAAAAGTAGTGCACAGATTGGGATGGAACGTGTCAAATTATTAGAGAAATATAAGATTGTAGAGAAATAAATATAAAAGTGAAAAGAGGTGATTCCTCATGCTGGATCAGGAGAAATTTTTTAACACATACAAAGTACAGGAAGCATTTGAGGATTCTGGACTTTCCTGGGATACGCTTGAGAAGATTTATGAGGATTATACGAGACGTTTACCAGAGATGAAAAAGATTGCAGATCGTTTACAGGATGAGATATCAAAAGTAATAGATTTTCATGTACATTCAATTCATAACCGATGTAAGGATCCAGAGCATTTGATTGAGAAGATCATACGGAAAGTTGGAGTTGAAAACGTCAGAAATATAAAAATATTAATGAACGGAATTATCTGAGGATCGTGCGTGATCTTATGGGTATCCGAATTTTGATCTTATCAAAAGAAGAATGGCGTACGGTACATGACTTTTTGCTGAAAGTTGATGAAGATTCCAGATATGATATGCATATGGCGGAGATGCCAAGGGCTTATATCCGTTATGGGGATCGTGACATTTTAATTATACGATTCATAAAGAATATACAGATAAGGGATATCGTTCACAGCATTATATTTTTAAATATGGGGATTATTATTTTGAAGTACAGGTACGAACGATTGCTGAAGAAGTATACGCAGAATTTGACCATTATGTAAAGTACCCATATCGTGACAATAATCATTTTCTAAAGCGGTATACAACTGTTGTGGCAGAATTGTTGAATTCTGTGGATGAGATCATTTCGACATGTTTTCAGTTTGGAGAAGCAGGCTGGCTTGACATTGAGAAATATTTTGCACAAGACAGCTACAGTGACTTGCAGAGAATGTCGAAAGAACCGCATAAGAGAGAACAAGAACAGATTCCAAGAGCCAATGACGGAGTGATCGATGCTCAAAGTTATATGAATCGGATGATCTTAAGAAAGGGATAAACCAGATGGAGAGATATGACGACGGATTCGCAGAAGAAAGACAACGGATCGAACGATTAGTAGAGGAGATCATTGCTGGAGAACATAAGATTGATAAACTGCCAAATTCTTCCGCAGGATTTAGTGGAGCTGCACAGGCAGAATATTTTTCGAAGGCAAGATATCATTTAGAATCGGATGTAAGTAATCTGATCGTGAATCATAAACAGCAACTGGATGAATTACAATTGTTAAAGATGATAAAGGGGCAAGAATGATAGAACACAATTTATTTGAGATGGAAAATTACAGAGAGCTGATCGATGAGGTCGGTGTCGATAAATTCCGTGAACGGTTTGAGGAACTGCAGAAGACAGCGATGGAATTTATTGAAATGGCAGGATTTTCTGAGACATCTTACTGCAATGAAAGAATTCTAATGCAGGTGATCCTTGATTATTTTATGGATGTGATGCGGTTAAAGGAATTTCATAGTATTGAGAGGATCCGCACAGAAAAGCTGTTTGCATACACGATTTCTTGGATCGTTCGGAGAAAACCAATTCAGTTTCGGGATTATTCCGAAGAAGAGAGAGATATTTTTATCAATGAACGTTTTGCTGCATATCTGCTCATCAATGAATGTCTGATGTGTGGAACGAAACATTTTGTACAGGAAGCTTACGCAGAAAAATTAGTAGAATATACAGAAATGCTGCTATATTATTTCAAATACCGTCAGTGCGATCCAAAGACATTAGAACTTTTGATCGAATCATTTAAGATGGGTGGACTTGTGCATTAGAAAGAAAGGGGATTTAGGTATGGGAATCCTTGTTTTTGATGTAGGAACCTCGAGTATGAAAGGTGCATTGCTAAACGATAAGGCAGAGATTTTATGCCAGTTTCACAGAAAATATCATCCAACCTTTTATTCTTCAGTCAAGGTAACGCAGGATCCAGAAATATGGAGAAAAGCATTATATGATATAGCAAGAGATGTGGGTGACTGGTGTAAGGATCAGAACGAAGAAGTAGAGATGATTTCTTTGACGGCACAAAGAACATCGATCATACCAGTTGATCATAAAGGAGATTCATTATGTGATGCTGTGATGTGGCAGGATAAAAGGAATATTGAAGTTTGTACGAGGCTTTCTGCGATGAATGGACAGATCATCAGAAAAAGCGGTACAATGGTGAATCCTGTATTTTCAGGGAGTAAGATGGCATGGCTTAAAGAGACACAACCGGAGATTTATAAGAAAGCAGATAGGATTTTTGTTGTTGCAGATTATTTGTTATATCATATGACAGGGCAGAGAAAACTTGATCGTACTTATGCAAGTCGGTCTCATTTGATGAATTTAAGAACCGGGCGGTGGGACAGCGTGCTTCTTGATATCTTTGGAATTGAGAAGAATAAGCTTTGTGATCTGATCGACCCAGGAGAACTTCATGGATATACAAATGAGAAATTTGCGGCAAGTACAAGACTTAAGACGGGAATTCCAGTCTATTCGGCTGGTGGTGATCAGCAGTGCAGTGCGCTTGGGATGGGAATTTATGAAGAAGGTGACATGGAGGTTACAAGTGGAACGGGCGCATTTATCATAGGAATCACAGAGAAAGTACCAATTGTGCTTCTGGGTAATCCGATCATTAATTATTCTGCGGTAAAAGGAAAATATATTGTGGAAGCAAGTATCTTAACATGTAGTGCGGCATTTGACTGGTTTTGCAATAATTTTTATAAAGAAGTGAATGGAGATATTTATCAAAAGATTGATCAGGAAATCTCACAGTCTCCACCAGGAGCCAATGGATGTATGTTGCTTCCATTTTTTCAGGGAAGGGCAACACCACAGTGGAATCCAAAAGCAACTGCATCATTTACAAATGTAACGCTGAGTACGACAAGAGGCGATATGGTGAGAGCTTTGTTGGAAGGAATCGCTTATGAGATCCGCAACAATTTAGACATTGTGGAAGGTCAGATTGGCAAGGCAGAGCAGATTCATATTGGTGGTGGCTTGAGCAACAGCCATGAATTTAATCAGATTCAGGCAGATGTCTATGGAAGAAAACTGATCCATTATCAGCATAGGGAAGCAGGGATCATTGGAGCATGGACAAGCACAATGGTGGAAAGTGGGAAAGTTTCAGATCATGAGGAAGCTCTAGAACGGGCAGGTAGGAATAATTCATTACAGATTTATAAAAAAAAGAACCTGTTGAAAAAAATATTGAGAAATATCAGGAACTTCGAGCAGATATGAACCATTTATACAAAAAATATATTAGGAATAAACAAGAATATTTATAAAAAACTGAACCACTGTAAAAGGGGCAACTCATAGGAGTAATTTATGAGTTGTCTCTTTTTTTGTACATTTTAAACAAAATATACGGGTTTGCACTTGTGTGCATACGGATTGTATTGATGAAAGAACAATATATTTATAAATGTCAATCTAAAATATTGATTTTGCACATGTGTGCAAAGATTGAGAATTTGTTGAACGGATGTGCAGCGAATGATAAGATGTAAACAACTTAAGGAGATGCATAAAAGCAACATAGAAAATATGGAGAATGAATTAGGAGGAACCAAATGAGTGAAGTAATCGAAGCAAGAAATATTAAGTTGAATGTAGACGCATCTGACTGGAGAGATTCCATGGTCAAATCAGGACAGCTCTTAGTAGATAGCGATTATATTACAAAAGATTACATTGATCTGACGATCAAATGTGTGGAAGAAAACGGACCATATATCGTTATCATTCCAGGACTTGCATTATCTCATTCAAGACCAGATGTGAGTGTAAATAAAACAGGATTAAGTTTGATCACATTAAGCAAGCCAGTCTGTTTTGACTGTGACAATGATCCAGTAGACATTGTTCTTACTCTGGCAGCAACTGACGACACATCTCATCTGCAGAAACTTCAGTCCATGGCTGAGTTTATCTCAGATGAAGAGAACATTGAATTTATTAAAAACGCAAAATCAGCTGAGGAAGTTGCCAAAGCGATCAATGAATTTGAACCAGAAGAGTAAGAAGGGAGAAAGAGGATGGAAATATTAAACACAGTATTTACGTTTGTATCAAACAACATTTTGACGAAAGCGGAGTTCTTCGTAGGACTGATCGTCTTAGTTGGATACATCTTATTAGGAAGAAAATGGTATGAAACACTAGCAGGTTTCTTAAAAGCAGTTGTAGGTTATATGATCTTAAATGTAGGTTCAGCCGGGCTGATCAACACATTCCGACCAATCCTTGTCGGATTGAACCAGAAGTTTCATTTGAACGCAGTAGTTATTGACCCGTATTTCGGATTGAATGCAGTAAATGCAGCACTTGAAAACATCGGATTATCGGCAGCATGGACTATGACATCCTTGTTACTAGCCTTTATCTGGAACATCATCTTATTGATCTTCCGTAAATTTACAAAACTTCGTACGTTACTGTTAACTGGACATATCATGGTACAGCAGGCAACAACTGTAACATGGATCGTATTCTTATTTATCCCAGGACTTCGTAATATTTGGGGAGCTGTAGCAGTCGGAATCTTAGTCGGTACATACCAGGCAGTATTTTCTAACTTAACAGTTGAACCAACAGATCGTTTAACAGACGGTGAAGGTGGATTCGCGATCGGACATCAGCAGATGTTTGCAATCTGGTTAACAGACAAGATCGCACCAAAAATCGGTAAAAAAGAAGATTCTATTGAAAATATCAAACTTCCAGGATTCTTACAGATGTTTAGTGATAATGTAGTCTCCACATCTGTATTAATGTTCATATTCTTTGGAATCATCATGTTAGTACTTGGGGAAGATTTCATGAGAAGTTTAGATGACACATTCTCACAGACAACAGCATTTGGATTCTATATTTTCTCTAAAGCATTAAGCTTTACTGTTTACCTAAACGTATTACAGGCAGGTGTTCGTATGTTCGTTGCAGAACTTACAGAATCATTCAAAGGTATTTCAGACAAACTGCTTCCAGGAGCGATTCCAGCAGTAGACTGTGCGGTAGCTTATGGATTCGCACCAGCAAACGCAGTAACAGTAGGTTTCTTCTGTGGAGCACTTGGACAGTTCTTAGCGATCGCAGGACTTTTGATCTTCCATTCACCAGTTATGATCATCGCAGGATTCGTACCATTATTCTTTGATAACGCAAGTATCGCAGTATATGCAAACCACAGAGGTGGAGTTAAAGCAGCCATGATCTTACCGTTTATCAGTGGAATCATTCAGGTATTAGGTGGAGCTGTTTGCGCTTACGTTTACAGTTAGTAGCATTCGGTGGATGGCATGGAAACTTCGACTTCTCAACAATCTTCCTTGCAGTATCTTATATTGTTAAGTACTTAAAGGTACCTGGAGTTATTCTTTGTGTTATCGCAATGTTAGTCATTCCTCAGATTCAGTATGCGAAATCTAATAAAGAAAAGTATTTCACAGTAGGTCAGGAAGACGACGAGTATTAAAAAGCAATATCAAATCAATTTTTAACAAAACAATCAATCAGCCAAAATTCAGGAGGTATTTATTATGAAAATCAAAGCAATCGCAGCATGTGGAAATGGAATGGATCAAGCCAGATGATCAAAATGAAGATCAACAAAGTATTCAAAAGATTAGGAATTGATGCAGAAATCGGACATATGAGTGTTGGAGAAGCGAAAGGTGTAGCAAACAATTACGATATGATCTTTGTATCTGAAACATTTACATCGCAGTTTAGAACAGGAAAAGATACAAAAGTCATTGGACTTAAAAACTTATTATCAGAAAAAGAAATCGAAGCAAAGATCAGAGAAGCATTAGATATGCCTGCAGAATAAATCGGGGTGAAACAGATGTACGATATCAAAAAAGGCCATTAGGGATATATGAAAAAGCTCTTCCAAATGATTTCACATGGCTTGAAAAAATGCAGGCTGCAAAACAGGCGGGATTTGATTATATCGAGATTTCCATTGACGAATCTGATGAGAGATTAGCACGGCTTGATTGGAGTGATGAGGAGATTGAAGAAATCCGCTCTTATATGAAAGAGACAGGGATCATCATTCCAAGCATGTGCTTAAGTGGTCATAGAAGATTCCCATTTGGAAGCAAGAACAAAGAAACAAGAGATAAAGCATTTGAGATCATGGAAAAAGGAATCATCTTAGCACAGAAGTTAGGAGTCAGAGTAATCCAGCTTGCAACTTATGATGTATATTATGAAGAATCTGATGAAGAAACAAAAGCTTTATTCTTAGAAGGAATGAAAAAATCAGTAGAGATGGCAAGCCACGCAGGAGTGATCCTTGCAATGGAAATCATGGATACACCATTTGTTGGAACGATTCTTCGTGCAATGCACTATATCAAAGAAATCCGTTCCCCATATTTTAAGATTTATCCAGATATGGGAAATCTGACGCAGTTTTCAGCGGATGTTGAGAGTGAATTTGAACTTGGAATCAGTGAAACGGTAGCAATCCATGTCAAAGAGACAAACCCTGGAGTATTTAAATGTGTTCCATTTGGAGAAGGAACTGTAAGATTTACAGACATTTTTAAAAAATTAAAAGATTTAAATTACACGGGAATGTTCTTGATCGAAATGTGGGCAGATAACACAAAGAAACAAACGATGAAAGAAGTAGTCGAAACGATCAGGCAGGCACGCTTATTTGTAGAAGATAAGATGGAACAGGCAGGGATCAAAGTACCTGCATAAGGAGGAAATCATGTATCGAATGGTAGTGACAGATCTTGATGGAACATTATTAAACAATAAAACAGGTTTCAGAGGCCAATGTAAAGGCAATTCAAAACCTAAAAGATCAAAATATAACATTTGTTATGGCAACAGGACGATCAGATGTTATGACGAGAGCGTACACAAAACAATTAAAAAATATCGATATTGTCATTGGGTGTGATGGAGCAGTCATTCGAAACATTAGGACCGGAGAAATCTTATATGAAAATCATTTAAGAAGTGAAACCTGTCACAGGACATTTGAAATTTGTAAAAATATGGATTACAGTATTATGTCTTTGCAAAAGATGAACTGGTATCCGATGATCCTCAGAATGAAAGATTTCGATCCATCAGAAATTCAATCAGACTGTAGAGGAAGATGAAGAGATACCAATGAAGATTGTGAATGATTTAAATGAATATGTAAACGATCATATCATTTACAAGATCGTTGTAAGTTACAATGGCACAAGTTATTTAGATAAAGTAGCTGAAGTGATCAAAAAAGAAACGGATGCAGATGCCATTCGTTCTGGGAAAAAAGTCCTTGCAGTTAAAGCAAGGGGAGTTTCCAAAGCAGAAGCAATCAAAAAGCTTGCACAAAAGTTAGGCATTTTGATCAAAGATATCATCGCATTTGGTGATGAAGTAAATGATATTGAGATGCTTACGTTGGTTGGACTTGTAATCGCAATGGAAAATGCAGATGATGTCGTGAAGGAGGCAGCAGACCAGATTGCAGGAAGCAATGATCAGGACGGCGTAGGAAAAGAATTAGAGAAAATATTTGGAAATGCAGGAAAGTAAGAAAGGAGTTAAGAAGATGCTTGATGAATTAAAACAGCAAGTATATGAAGCAAATATGGAATTACCGGCAAAAGGACTGGTAACTTATACATGGGGAAATGTCAGTGGGATTGACAGAGAACGTGGTTTGTTTGTCATTAAGCCAAGTGGTGTTGACTATGAAAAACTAACACCAGATATGTTAGTTGTCATGGATTTGAATGGGAAAAAGTTGAGGGATTTAAATCCTTCCTCTGATACACCAACTCATATCGAGACTTTACAAAGCATTTCCAGAAGTCGGTGGAATCGTTCATACACATTCTCCTTGGGCGACTTCATGGGCACAGGCAGGAAGAAGCATTCCATGTTATGGAACAACACATGCCGATTATTTCTTCGGAGATATTCCATGTGCACGATCTTTAACAGCCGATGAGATTAACGGAGTATGAAAGAATACAGGGATTGTGATCGCAGAAACATTTGAAGGAAAAAATCCAATCTATGTACCAGGTGTCTTATGTACAAACCATGGCCCATTTTCATGGGGAGCAGACGCAGCAGAAGCAGTTCATAATGCAGTTGTTATGGAAGAAGTAGCAAAGATGGCATACCGCTGTGAACATCTGAAAAAGATATTGAAGAAGCACCACAAGTATTACAGGACAAACATTTCTTCAGAAAACATGGAGAAAATGCTTATTACGGAAATGACTTATAGGATATAGAGATAGAAGATTTCGGATAGAAAAGGAGATCAAGGTTATGAGTAAAATTAGTGAAATGACAAGAGAAAGCTGGATCGAAAGCACATTCCCAGAGTGGGGAACATGGTTAGTAGAAGACATTGAAAATGAAGTAGTAGCACCAGGAAATGTAGCAATGTGGTGGCTTGGATGTACAGGTGTATGGTTTAAAACACCAGCTGACACAAACATTACGATCGACTTATGGTGTGGAAATGGGAAACGTACACATGGTGATGGAAAAATGAAAGTCGGACATCAGATGGCAAATATGTGTGGTGGACGTGCAATGCAGCCAAACCTTCGTAATGTACCATTTGTAATTGATCCATTTGCATTTAAGAAAGTTGATGCAGTATTAGCAACACATTATCATCAGGATCATATGTCTGCAGAATGGGCAGCACACGTGATCAACAGTGGAATGACAACAACAGATGAAAACGGAAAAGAAATTCCAGTACCATTCATCGGACCTAAGAAATCCGTAGAATTATGGCAGAAATGGGGAGTTCCAGCAGACCGTTGTATCACAGTAAAACCTGGAGATTCCATCAAGATCAAAGATATTGAGATTATTGCGTTAGATTCCTTTGACAGAACATGTATCGTAACAACAGACTCTACAGGTCCAGACAGAGAAGAATTAACAGGTGTATGCCCAACAGATATGGATGACAAAGCAGTTAACTACTTAGTTAAGACACCAGGTGGAAATATCTATCATTCTGGAGATTCTCACTTCTCTATCTATTTTGCAAAACATGGAAAAGATTACGATGTAGACGTAGCATTCGGATCTTTCGGAGAAAACCCTATCGGTATGCAGGATAAGATGACATCCATCGATGTATTACGTATGGCTGAAAACTTACAGTGCAAAGTTGTTGTACCTATTCACTGGGATGTATGGACAAACTTCCAGGCTGACTGTGATGAGATTAAAGTATTATACGACTTCAAGAAAGATCGTAATGAATATAAATTCCATCCATTCTTCTGGCAGGTTGGAGGAAAATATACATATCCTGCAGATAAAGATAAAATCTACTATCATCACAGAAGAGGATTCGAAGACTGCTTTGAAGCACCACAGAACATCCCATTCCGTTCTTGCTTATAGGAAGAAGGTGGCATAATGAAAGTATCAAAGAAAGTTATTGGAAACTTAGAAAAATGCTATTCTGTTGCGCCTTTAACTTACAAAGGAAAGAAACATATGCTCGTAGCAGCAGAAAAAGTAAACCAGTGCCGTTTATATGATCTTGAAGGAAATCAGGAAGAAGTAATCTGGGAAGGACCGGGAGGAACCATGTCAATGGTTCAGGTCCCTGGTTCCGACGGACAGTTTTTAGCGACACATAAATTCTACTCTCCAAATGATTCCAAAGAAGCAAAGATCATCTTAGCTTACCCGGAAGACGGAAAATGGAAGGTAAGAACATTAGCGGAGCTTCCATTTGTGCATCGTTTTGATATTATTTCAAGAAATGGAGTAAACTATGTGATCGCATGTACTTTAAAATCAGGACATGAATACAAAGAAGACTGGAGAAGTCCAGGAAAGATTCAGGTATGCGTTCTTCCAGAAGATTTAAGTAGTGTTGATGAAGAACATCCATTACAGTTTGAAGTATTAAAAGAAGGTTTATTAAAGAATCATGGATACTGTAAAGCAGAAGTTGATGGAGTTTTAAGATCTTATGTTGCAGCAAATGAAGGTGTTTTTTGAATGTATACCACCAGAATCAGAAGAAGGAACATGGGAAATCAAACAGATCTTAGATGAAGCAAGCAGTGATATGGCATTTGCAGACTTTGACAATGATGGTGAATTAGAAATGTTAACAATCTCACCATTCCATGGAGAGAAGATCAGCATTTTCAAGAAACAGGATGGAGAATTCAAGAAAGTCTATACTTATGAAAAAGATGCTGAATTCGCTCATGGAATCTGGGGTGGAGAGATCGCAGGAACTCAGGGTGTTTTAATTGGACACAGAAAAGGGGAGAGAAATCTGTTATTCTTCCGATGTACAGATCCTGAAAAATTAACATTTACAGCAGACCTTTTAGATAGTGATATCGGACCAGCAAATGTACTTCATTACACGAATGATGGTGAAGATTATATTTTATCTGCAAACAGAGAAATTGATGAAATCGCATTGTATAAAGTGGAAAAATAACTACAACTGCAGGAAATCTGAGAATGATAATTAACAGATTGTGTACTGGACTGATATATAGCAATGCGGTATAATAAAAAGTGCTTTGGATAATGAATGGGAGGTGGAAAACAATGAAGGAATATGATTCACTTAGCGATAACGAAAAGCGCAACATGCTTGCCAGTGTTGCAAACCTCTATTATAATGTGGAAATGACTCAGAATCAGATTGCGGAACGTTTTTTTACCTCACGTTCTAAGATTTCAAGAATGCTAAAAGAGGCAAGACAGCTTGGAATCGTAGAGATCAAGATTTTAGAGCCATGGGACCGCAATGTAGAGCTGGAACAGGAATTTATGAGAAGATTTGCGTTGAAAGATGTGAGAGTGATTTCTGTCAAAGAAGCAAATAATACGATGGTCCTTCAGAAATTGGGTGAAGTTGCAGCATACTATCTAGATAATCTGTTAAATGATAATATGATTCTTGGAATTTCATGGGGGAATACAATGTATCATACTGTCAAAGCGGTCAAGACAAGTAAGAATATCCCGATCACAGTCGTACCGATCATGGGAGCAGCCAATGTAAGGACTCCAGAGAGATTCCTTGGATCTTTCGAAAGAACTTGCCTATGCATATGGTGGAACGTATCACTACATTTATGCACCATTGTTTGTAAACTCGGAAGAAGTCAGGGACAGTCTTGAACAAGAGCCGAATATTAAAGGATGTTTAGAGCTTGCAAGGAATGCAGATATCATTCTAACCAGTGTTGGTTCTATCGTATATAAGAGTTGGAAATCTTATTTAAGTACCAGAGATTTATATAATCTTGAGAAGAAAGCGATCGGACATATCGGAGGACATTTTTACGATATGGAAGGAAATGAAGTCATAACACCGTTTGTTAATAAGATGATCGGGCTTGGAATTGAAGATATCAAGAATACAGAGAATGTGATCTGTGTCGCAGGACTGGAGATGAAGGCAGAAGCGATTCTTGGAGCTGTGAGAGGCGGATATATTAATACACTGATCACAGATGAAGAGGCAGCGAAGGCAGTGCTTGCATTATGTAAATAATATTAATAAAAAAGCAACGATTAAGATCAAGTTAAAATAAGATCATAAAAAACAACGACGTAAGTATTATATTCAAAAGAATAAGATGCTTACGTCGTTTGCTTTAGGATTTTATCGGAATTTCCTATGCAATAAAATTTATTAATTTGAAATTTCCTGATAAGTATTCAGATCGTTAGGTAAGGTCACAGTCACAGATTTTCCAGGATCATGATAAGTCAGGTTCATTTTTAAAGTGATCGAACCTGTCTCATTGTCACCGCTTTCCATAACCATCTGGATGGATTCTTTTACAGGAAGATCTTTGTCATTCAATGTTTTTGTACCGGTCAAAGAAGAAATCTTAATGGAATTACTTCCACCAGTTACAGTTGTCATCTGGGAGGTAACATCTTTGACGTATTGATTCAATCCATCATTATTAATACTGTATTTAAGAACAGTATTTCCATCCTTTTCACTAAGTTTCAGATCTTTGTAATATTTTGCAGGCAAAGAAGTCTGACCTGTGGTTGACTGAATCTGTTTTGAAGACCTGCGATATCCATTTTTATTTTCTGCTTTGTTCCATTGGTGTTCATGTAATAATAACCATCAGAATAATACATATTCATATCCATAGTCTGCCCAAGCATGTTTAAGGTAGAAGTCATAGACATTTTTAACTGATCTTTATCAACAGTCTGTAGTTTTGTGTCAAAATTCATCTTGATCGTAACGTTTGAGGATGAAGAAGCCTCACTATTTGCGATCTTATAAGAAGCTTCTCCACTGAAATCAGCATCTTTTACTTTGGAACTTTGTTTAAGACTTGATTCCAAAACTTCTTTCGCAGTACGTTTCTTCTGACAGCCGCTGATCGAAAAAAGCAGCATACAGGAAAGAAGCAATGCAGTCACTTTTATTCTAATTTTCATAATGAATCCCTCCATGAAAGAGTTAGTAGTTATTAAGTTTAGTTTACCATATAATCATAATTTTGTGTTAAACTAAAAATAAGAATAGGAACGGAGGTAATAAAAAAGAAAAAAACAGTATACCTGACATCAAAACAAGATGGATTAAAACTACATGTACTGCTTATGGAACCAGAACAATCTCCAAAGGGAATCGTACAGATCTGCCACGGTATGGCAGAACATAAAGAACGCTATGAGCCTTTAATGCAAATGTTGTGTAACAATGGCTATATCAGTGTGATCCATGATCATAGAGGTCATGGTAAGAGTGTCAAAATGCGTCAGACCTTGGGTATTTTTATGATGACAGTGGAAAAGCGATCATAGAAGATGCTCATCAGGTAACAACATGGATGAAAGAACGATATGGGGAAGAACTTCCATACCATTTGTTCGGACATAGTATGGGATCTTTGGTGGTTCGTTGTTATCTGAAAAAATATGATGATGAGCTGGACTCTCTGATCGTATGTGGAAGTCCAAGTGAAAATAAAGCAGCAAAGGCAGCAGAATTTCTTGCAAAAACTGCTTGTAAAATGGGAGCACACAAAAGGAAAGTTCTTTCAGAAGATGGCATTTGGCTTATATGGAAAGGCATTAGGAGAAGATGAATCCGAAAATGGCTGGATCAGTTATAACAAAGAAAATGTAAAAGCTTATGATGAAAATCCATTGGATGGATTCGTATTTAGTAATAATGGATTTTTAAATCTGTTTTTACTAATGGATGAAACTTACAACAAAAAAGGATGGCAGGTAAAACATCCGTCACTTCCGATCTTGTTTATCGCAGGAGCAGATGATCCATGCATTGGTTCAAAGAAACAGTATGCACAGGCAATGACAACTTTAAAAAAGCGAGGGTATAATCAGGTACGTGGAATGTTATTTTTAAATCGGAGACATGAGATCTTAAATGAAGATGATGTAGAGAAAGTTTATGATGCGGTATTGCATTTCTTAGAACAGCATTCCAAAAAGAGATGACTGATAGTAACTAGGGAGATAAGAAAGAGCGTGATAAACTAGAAGCAAGATCATGAAAGGGGAGGAAAGTTCGTGGGAAAATGGTTTCGTCAGATATTGCAGGGAGAACATTCACTGTTTCGGTTATCCCTTCCATTTCGGGTAAGATTATTTAATGTGCTTGCATTAGTTGGTGGAATGATCAGTCTGATCAATGGGATTTCATCATATGCGAATAATCAGGATAGTGTGATTCTAGGATTGAATTTTGGGATTGCAGTGTTGTCTTTCGTGTTGTTGTTTTATGCATACAAAAGTGGCAGATATCAGTTTTGTTATGTTGTTACGATCATTACGATCTTTCTTGTGATGTTCCCATATTTATTTTAAATCCGGCGGTTACAAAGGAGGGATGGTCTCTTTTTATATTTTTGGAATCTTATTTACAGTCTTTATGTTGGAAGGAAAGGCAATGTTTTTACAGCATTTACGGAAATGGTCGTATATATAGCAACGATCATGATCGCCTATCAAAATCCGCAGATGGTTGTATGGTTCTCCTCTGAAAAAGAAGTTGTGATGGATCTGTTGATAGGATTTTGTGCATCTAGTATTTCGGTGGCAGCAGTGATGTATCTGCATTTTCGGATGTACAACAAACAACAAGAAATCTTAGAAGAAGCAAGGATCGAAGCACAGTCAGCGAACAAGGCAAAGAGTGCATTTCTTGCTAATATGAGTCATGAGATCCGGACTCCGATCAATGTAATGCTTGGAATGAACAGAGATGATTCTTAGAGAAAGTGAAAGCAAAGAAATCCGCCAATATGCAAAAAGCATTGAACGTTCTGGAGGTTATCTGATCTCATTGATCAATAATATTCTGGATATTTCAAGGATCGAATCCGGAAAAATGGAGATTGAAGAAGGAAAATATGAACTCAGGCAGCTACTTGATGAAGTGATGTTGATCGCAGAGAAACAGGCGGAACAAAAGTCGTTAAAAATGAATCTGATATTTGATAAGACCTTGCCAGCGTATCTGATCGGTGATGTGATACATATCAAACAGATTCTTTTGAACCTGATCAATAATGCAGTAAAATACACTAAAGAAGGTCAGATTGATATTAAAGTCAGTAAAAATGCAGAGGAAACGAAGCTTATTTTCGAGGTAAAAGACACAGGAATCGGAATCAAAGAAGAAAATTTACCCGTTTTGTTTGATGCATTTATGAGAGTAGACTCTAAGAAAAATAAGAAGATCAAAGGAACCGGATTAGGACTTGCGATCGCAAAACAGCTGGCAGAACAGATGGACGGTATGATCTGGGTAGAAAGTGTATACGGCAAAGGAAGCAGTTTTTTTGTGCAGCTTCCAATGAAGAAGGTATCTGATGGGAAGATTTCCAATGTTGAATGGAAGGAAACGGATGAACGAAAGAGAAGATCATTTGTTGCACCGCAGGCAAAGATTTTAATTGTAGATGATAATCCGGAAAATCTCATGGTGACAAGATCACTTCTGAAGCGTACAGCTGTGTTTGTGGATACAGCAGCCAGCGGAGAGGAATGTGTCCACAAAGTCAGGCAAAATATATATGATCTGATATTACTTGATTATATGATGCCGCAGATGGATGGGATCGATACGATCAGGGAATTAAAGAAAGATGTACAATTTCATATTCCAGTGATCGCTTTAACTGCTGATGTGACGAAAGGAATTGAACAGACATTTTTAAGAGAAGGATTTTGTGCGTATCTTTCAAAGCCGGTGATGTGGAGCAAATTAGAAGACCTGCTGATGAAATATTTGAGAGATGATCTTGTATTTATTCGTGAGGATCTGAAAGAAGAACAAAAGATCAAAGATGAAGAATTTAAGCAGCTGAAGGGGCAGCTAAAAGAAAATGATATAAAGATTGAAGAGGGGCTTAGACTTCTGGATGGAGACTTTATGCAGTATCGTAAACTGATGGAATTCTTTATGGAGTACCAGGAAGAATATATGAGACAGATGCAGCAGTTGATGACACAAAAGGAAGTGAAAGTCGATGAGATCACAAGGATGATGCACACCTTAAAGAGCAATGCAAAAGCGATAGGTGCGATTCATTTGTATGAGATCGCAAAGAAATGGAAGATAGAGGAAACAAAAGGATATGGAATACATCATGTCTGCATATGATCTGCTTAAATTGGAGTGGGGACGAGTATTTAAGGCATCACGGGAATTTATTGAACAGACGAAAAATATTCTGTTTGATCAGAAAAAAGAGGAAGAAAAAGACAAGCAAAGTAAAGAAGAAATCAAAGAAAAATTAAAAATATTTATCACCAGATATCAGGCGAAAGAAGCGAAGAACAGATTCAGTATTATCGAAAAGGCAAGATATCCGAGGAAGAAAGAAATATCTTGAAAGAGATGGAAATACGGATCGATCAGCTTGATTTTGATGAAGCAGAAATCCTTATGAAACGATGGGAGGGAATGGAATGAGAGAATCATATTTTGATCATAGATGATGATCTTATGCTTCTAAAGACAGCAGAAGAGATTTTATCTGACCAATATAATGTCAGTGTCGCAAAGAGTGGAATACAGGCATTAAATCTGTTAAATAAAAATATCATTCAGATTTGATCTTATTAGACATTAATATGCCACAGATGGATGGATACGAAACATTAGAAGAAATCAAAAAAATCCCAAGGTGTGAATTGATCCCGATCATATTTTTAACCGGATTTTCAGAAATGGATTATGAAGTAAGGGGCTTGAAAGCAGGGGCAGTTGATTATATCGTAAAGCCATTTGCAAAAGAAATCTTACTTGCCAGGGTTGAACGGCATTTGGAACGATATCAGCAGAGACAGCACAAAAAATCCATGGAATTATCAGATTATGCCAAGCAGATCAAAAGCCAGTTAACACCAACAGAATGGAAGATCGCAATAGCGATCGCTAGAAGGAATGGAAAACAAGGAAATTGCGGAGTCTATGCATTATTCTTATGGGTACGTGAAAAATCTTGTAGCAAGGATCTTCTCAAAATTAGAGATTGAAAAACGACGGGAATTAAAAAAGCTAATGGTCAAGGAATAAAATTTGATTGTATGAGTTGAAGGTCATCGAGTATTTAGAGAAAAATAAAAAAATTTAAGCTGATGGACGCATGTTAAACGTTATTGACTTTCAATTTATGTAGTGGTAGACAGAATGTTTATTATAAATACCAATACAGTAAAACATACACACTCCATAGTGGTTTGAATAGACTTCAGCTGTATGTGACAGAAATAAAAGAAACACAAATATTTGAAATCCGGTGGCAAACATGAGCACTTTTGAGTGCAATTTGTAAAACGCTCTTAAAATGCGGAGTTGCCACCGGATGCTCAAATATTCTGTTTCTATCACATACATGATAGACTATGTCAAATCAGTGCATTAAAGTTGCGTATCGTCAGAAGTTTTGTTATAATTATTAATTATTACGAAAAGGAAAGGAAATTATTTACTATGAAGAAAGAGAATAACAAAAAAAGTGCAAGCGCTTTGATCGGTGCGGCATTTCTTATGGCAACTTCGGCAATTGGACCTGGATTTTTGACACAAACTGGTAAATTTACAGACAGTCTGCATGGAAGCTTTGGATTTGTAATTTTAATCTCCGTGATCTTAGCAGCGATCGTGCAGTTAAATGTATGGAGAGTTCTGTGCGTATCTGGAATGCGTGGACAGGATGTGGCGAATAAGGTACTTCCTGGACTTGGATATGTGATCGCATTTTTAGTTGTAGCAGGTGGTCTTGTATTTAATATCGGTAACGTTGGTGGAGGTGCTTTAGGTTTTAATACACTTCTTGGAATTCCTACTACTGTTGGATATTTTATTGCGGGAGCAATTGCGATCATCGTATTTTTATCAAAGAATGCATTAAATGCTATGGATAACCTTACAAAGATCCTTGGTGGAATCATGATCCTCGTCATCTTTATTGTGATCCTGATCGTACAGCCGCCAGTTGGTATGGCAGCAAAAGAAACAATCATGCCAACAGCATCTATGGGAGATATTTTCCCAGCGATCCTTACATTACTTGGAGGGACAGTCGGTGGATATATTACATTTGCAGGTGCACATCGTCTGATCGATTCAGGAATCACTGGAAAAGAGAACTTAAAAGAGATCAATAAGAGTTCTGTTATGGGAATGGGAATTGCAACGATCGTACGTATCTTCTTATTCCTTGCAGTTTTAGGAGTGGTTGTAGCAACAGCAACTTCACCAGCTCATACATTAGATGCAGCGAACCCAACAGCGGATGCATTTTTACAGGGAGCAGGACAGATCGGTTATAGATTCTTTGGACTTGTGATCTTATGCGCAGCGGTCACATCCATCGTTGGATGTGCTTATACATCTGTGTCTTTCCTTAAGACATTCAGCAAAACGATTGAGAAGAATGAGAAATGGTTTATTGTAGGATTTATCGCGATTAGTACTGTATGTATGGCACTTGCTGGACAGCCAGCGGTATTATTAGTACTTGCAGGAGCATTAAATGGATTGATCTTACCGATCACATTAGGAGTTTGCCTGATCGCATCTCAGAAGAAATCTGTTATGGGAGAAGATTATCATCATCCAGTATTATTACTGGTTCTTGGAATCGTGGTAGTTGTTGTTTCAGGATATCTTGGAATTACATCATTAAGCAGCTTAAGTGCATTATTTGCATAAGCAAAATTGTCTGGATAAACAGATAAGTTTAAAACATAGAAGCACAGACTGACCGAAAGGAGTTATGTGAAAAAACATGGAAGAAGTAAAGATTAGTACTGCGGGAGATTCTGCCTTACTCATTGAATTTGGACAGGAAATTTCCACAGAGATCAATGCAAGGATCACAGCCTTTGTACATCTTTTAAAAGCGCAGCGTATCTAAGGTGTGCAGGATATGATCCCGCATTTACCAGTCTCTTGATCAATTATGACCCGAGGGTGGTAAATTACAAAACATTAACAAAACGTCTACAGAAGTTACTAAAACTGGATGTTAATGAAGAGACATCGACATCCAGAGTTTTTGAAATCCCAGTATGTTATGGAGGAGAATACGGACCAGATATTGAAAATATCGCAAAAAATGCTGGTTTAACGGAAGAAGAGGTTATAAAGATTCATTCTTCCAAAGACTACTTGATCTACATGCTTGGATTTTTGCCAGGATTTTCATATCTTGGAGGACTTGATGAAAGAATTCATACACCAAGACTGGCGAACCCAAGAATCAGAATTCCGGCAGGAAGTGTTGGGATCGGTGGCTCTCAGACAGGAATTTATCCTCTGGATTCTCCGGGAGGATGGCAGTTACTTGGTCTGACACCAGTAAAAACCTATGATCCAGAACGAGAGAATCCAATTCTTTTTGAAGCTGGAGATTATATCCGTTTTGTACCTGTTTCAGAAGAAGAGTATTTAAAGATCAAAGAACAGGTTGAAAATGGAACATATGAATGTATCATTCATACAAAGGAGGTGTAGATTATGGGAATTCGTGTATTAAAAGGCGGAATGATGACAACGGTGCAGGATCTTGGAAGAACAGGATACCAGAGTCAGGGATTTAGTGTATCCGGAGTTATGGATGTTCGTTCTTTTAAGATTGCAAATCTCCTGCTGGATAATCCGGAAAATGAAGCAGTTCTTGAATTTACTCTTCTTAATAGGACCAACACTTGAATTTACATCCGATACGATCATTTCAATCACAGGTGGAGATTTCCGCCCGCAGATCAATGGAAAACCTGCCAAGATGTATACAGCAATTTATATGCATCGTGGAGATATTTTGACATTTGGCGGAGCAAGAACTGGAACAAGAGGATATATTGCATTTTCAAGTTATCTTGATGTGCCAGTAGTCATGGGAAGCCGTTCTACGAATATCAAATGTCAGATCGGTGGATATAAAGGCCGGAAACTAGAAGATGAAGATTATATTGCATTCAGGGCAAAGCGAAGATATCTGCCATATTATTTATCAAGGAGTCTGGATCTTGATGAATTTGATCAGGAAAAGATAACATTAAGAGTTGTCATGGGACCTCAGGAAAAGATGTTTACGAAAGAGGGCCGAGAAACATTTTTAAATTCAGAATATACAGTAACAAGTGAATTTGACCGCATGGGATGCCGATTAGAAGGACCATTTATCGCATATAAGACGACTTCAGACATCATATCTGACGGAATCGCCTTTGGATCTGTTCAGGTACCAAGTCATGGAAAACCGATCATCTTATTAGCAGACCGCCAGACAACGGGTGGATATGCGAAGATCGCGACAGTTGTTTCTGTAGATATTCCGAAACTTGTTCAAAGAAAAACAGAACAAAAAGTAAGATTTCAGGCAGTATCCGTAGAAGAAGCCCAGAAGCTGTTAGCAGATGAGATGAAAGAGCTGAATGACTTCAGAAGCCAGATTTATACACCTTGTAAAGAAGTATTAGATTGCAGACTCGTTGCAAAACGAATCAGCACACTATTTAAATAGAAAAGGAGAATGAAACGGTGAATTTAGATAAAATTGAGAAATTAGTAAAGATCATCGAGAATTCCTCTATGCTTGATTTCAGCATTCAGGAAGGCGATGTAAAGATCAAAATGAGCAGAAGAGGAAGTGTTGGAGCGCCTGCTGCACCGATGTCAGTTTCCACACAGGGTGTTGATACAGTAGAAAGTATTGATTCCGAAGATGAATCATACATCACATCTCCGATCGTAGGTACCTTTTATTCGGCTCCATCCCCAGATGCCAAGGCATTTGTGAAGGTTGGAGACAGAGTCAAGGCAGGACAGACTGTATGTATCCTTGAGGCGATGAAATTAATGAATGAGATCGAAAGTGATTATGACTGTGAGATTGAAGCTGTCTTAGCAAGCAACGAACAGAAAGTTGAATATGGACAGCCATTATTTAAAGTAAAAAAACTTGAAGACTAAAGGAGGCATTGTATGTTTCGAAGTATATTGATCGCGAACCGTGGTGAGATCGCAGTGCGCATTATTCGTGCTTGTCGTAATATGGGGATCAAGAGTATAGCGGTTTATTCAAAAGAAGATAAAGACAGTCTTCATGTACAATTAGCAGATCGAAGAGTATGTATCGGAGAAGGACCTGCAAAAAACAGCTACTTAAACATGGAACGTATCATTTCTGCAGCAAAGAATACGGACGCAGATGCGATCCATCCAGGGTTTGGTTTCTTATCTGAGAATGCTGATTTCGTTCGCTTATGTAAAGAAAATGGTATTGCATTTATCGGACCAAGTGCAGATGTCATCGACAGCATGGGAAATAAATCCCACGCCAGAAAAACAATGATGGAAGCAGGAGTTCCAGTTGTTCCAGGAACCAAAGAACCTGTCTATGATGCAGCTACAGGGGAGAAATTAGCAGATGAGATCGGTTATCCAGTTATGATAAAAGCATCTTCAGGTGGTGGTGGAAAAGGAATGCGAGTTTCCAGATCCAAAGAAGATTTTGAATTCAATTTCAATACTGCTCAGAGAGAATCTGCCAATGCATTTGGTGATGATACGATGTACATTGAGAAATTCATCGAGAATCCAAGACATGTGGAGATTCAGATCATGGCAGATGGACATGGGAATGTCGTAGCCTTGGGAGAACGTGATTGTTCGGTACAGAGAAACCACCAGAAACTGATCGAAGAATCACCATCCCAAGCAATCACGGAAAAGATCAGAAAATCTATGAATCACGATGCGATCCTTGCAGCGAAAGCAGTAGGGTATACCAATGCTGGAACCATAGAATTTATCCTTGATCCAAAAGGAACCTATTATTTCATGGAAATGAACACACGTATTCAGGTAGAACATGGGGTCACAGAGATGGTTACGGGAACAGATCTGATCATTGAACAGATCCGAGTGGCTATGGGAATGGAATTAAGTTTTACACAGGAAGATGTGGAGATCAACGGACATGCGATCGAATGTCGTATCAATGCAGAGATTCCAGAGAAAAACTTTATGCCAAGTCCAGGTGTGATCAAACATTTGCATTTGCCAGCTGGAAATGGAGTTCGTGTAGATACCGCAATTTATACAGGGTACTGTATTCCATCCGAATACGATTCTATGATCGCGAAAGTTATCGTACACGCACCAGACCGTGATGCAGCATTACAGAAAATGAGATCAGCTCTTGATGAGATGGTGATATTAGGAATCAATACAAACCTTGATTTCCAGTATCAGCTGATGAATAATCGTGAATTCTGTGAAGGAAAAGCGGATACAGGATTTATCGAGAGACTCTTGAAATTAGATTAAATTCGATAAAACGGAAGAAATGGAGGTATAAATTAAATGTACCAGATAGATTTAAATAGTGACCTTGGAGAAAGTTTTGGACGTTACACGATCGGGAATGATGATAAGATCATTCCATTGATCACATCAGCGAATGTTGCATGTGGTTATCATGCATCCGATCCAGTGGTTATGATGGAGACGATCCAGAGAGCAAAAGAAGCCGGGATCGCAGTTGGGGCCCATCCGGGACTTCCAGATCTGATGGGATTTGGACGAAGAAGCATGGCGATTTCCAACGAAGAAGCGAAAGCATATACACTATACCAGATTAGTGCGATAGGTGGAATGTGTAAAGCGGCCGGAGTGAAATTACAGCATGTAAAACCACATGGAGCATTATATAATATGGCGGCTAAGGATTATGATCTGTCTAAAGCAATCTGTGAAGCAATTTATGAATATGATAAAGACCTGATCGTTATGGGATTATCTGGAAGCGAGATGATCAAAGCAGCAAAAGACTGTGGTTTAAAGTCAGCCAGTGAAGTATTTGCAGACAGAGCTTATGAAGAAGATGGAACACTGGTGAATCGAAGAAAACCAGGAGCTATGATTGAAGATGAAGATGAAGCGATCAACCGAGTTATTCGTATGATAAACGAAGGAAAAGTGACTTCGATCACTGGAAAAGATATTGATATTAAGGCAGACTCAGTATGCGTTCACGGAGATGGAGAGAAAGCATTATTATTTGTGGAGAAGATCCGTAAGACATTCGTTGAGAATGAGATAGAAATCTGTCATTTATAATGGAGATATTTTTAAGATAATGAAGAAATGGTAGATGGATCTAGAGAAGAATTCATCTGCCATTTTTTCATTTCATAGCAATTTGTGACTCTATTGATGCCATGTCATTGAACTGTTGTTATCGAAAAGCAGTACTTGAACATTGGGATTATGTTGTTGGAAATGAGAAAGAGAAGTATAAGAAAGAAGGAGACAAATGCAAGATAAAGTAAGAGATTTAAGAAGTGCATTAAAACGCTTGAAACAAATGGAAGGGCAGTACATAGAAACTGATGTAGAAGTTGATCCAATGGCAGAACTTGCGGGAGTTTACCGCTATGTAGGTGCAGGTGGAACTGTAAAGCGCCCGACAAAAGAAGGTCCAGCGATGGTATTTAATAATGTCAAAGGACATAAAGATGCCAGAGTAGCCATCGGTGTATTAGCAAGCAGAAAGCGTGTGGCAGCGCTCTTGGACTGTAAACCAGAAGAATTAGGAAAGAAACTTTATCATAGCGTAGATAATCCGATCGCACCAGTGGAATATCAGGGAGATGCACCATGTCAGCAGGTCGTTCATAAAGTGGAAGATCCAGACTTTAATTTGTATGATCTGGTACCAGCACCAACCAACACACCAGATGATGCAGGCCCATATATTACATTGGGTATGTGCTATGCAACGCACCCAGACACAGGAGTTCATGATGTAACCATCCACAGATTATGCATTCAGGGAAAAGATGAACTTTCTATTTTCTTCACTCCTGGAGCAAGACACATCGGAGCAATGGCAGAACGTGCAGAAGAATTAGGACAGAAACTTCCAATTTCAATCAGTATCGGAGTGGATCCGGCGATCGAGATCGGTTCTTGTTTCGAGGCACCAACAACACCTCTGGGATACGATGAATTATCTGTAGCAGGTGCATTGAGAAATGAACCAGTAGAGCTTTGTAAATGCTTAACAGTTAACGAAATGGCAATTGCAAATGCCGAATATGTCATCGAAGGGGAAGTGATTCCAAATGTCCGAGTACAGGAAGACCAGAACAGCCACACAGGCTATGCAATGCCAGAATTTCCAGGATACACAGGACCTGCAAGTTCACAGTGCTGGCTGATCAAAGTCAAAGCGGTAACACACAGAGAAAATCCGATCATGCAGACATGCATCGGGCCAAGTGAAGAACATGTATCTATGGCTGGAATCCCAACAGAAGCAAGTATTTATGGAATGGTAGAAAAAGCGATGCCGGGACGTCTTCAGAATGTATACTGCGGCTCCGCAGGCGGTGGAAAATACATGGCAATCTTACAGTTTAAGAAACGAGAAGCCAGCGATGAAGGAAGACAAAGACAGGCAGCACTTCTTGCATTTTCAGCATTCAGTGAACTGAAGCATGTATTTTTGGTAGACGAAGACGTCGACTGTTTCGATATGAATGATGTATTATGGGCAATGAATACAAGATTCCAGGGAGATGCAGATATCATCACGATTCCAGGGGTAAGATGTCATCCACTGGATCCATCCAACGATCCAACATGTTCTTCAAGTATCAGAGATCATGGGATTGCATGCAAGACAATCTTTGACTGTACTGTTCCATATGATCAGAAAGAGCGATTCAAGAGAGCAAGATTTATGGAAGTTGATCCGGAACACTGGTTATCATAAAATACAGAATATAAATAGGAAAAGGAAATTTATTTGAATGAAGAAACGACTGATCATAGGAGCAACAGGGGCAAGTGGAATTCCAATCTTGATCCAGTGTCTAAAATTGGTGCAAGAGCAGAAGGATTTTGAATCTTATTTGGTTATGACAGATAGTGCCAAACTGACCTTGGAACATGAAACAAAAATGAAGGTGGAAGAGGTTGAAAAACTTGCTGATCATGTTCTGGATTCAAGAGAGATCGGTGCAGGACCAGCCAGTGGATCATTTCAGACGGAAGGGATGCTCATTGTCCCATGTAGTATGAAGACAATTGCAGGAATTCACAGTGGATATGCAGACAATCTGATACTTCGTGCAGCGGATGTAACGATCAAAGAGCAACGGCCATTGGTGCTTGCAGCAAGAGAGACACCACTGAGTGCGATTCATCTTAGAAATCTTCAGGAATTGGCAATGATTCCGAATGTGCGGATCATTCCACCAATGATGACTTTTATCATATGCCAGAGAGCATAGAAGAAATGATGTATCATATTGCAGCAAAACTATTAGAACCATTTGGGATAGAAGCAAAAGAATATCGAAGATGGAGCGGATTGTAGAAAGAGAGGTTTCTATGAAAATATTATCATTTGGATCATTAAATATTGACTATGTATATAAAGTTTCTCATTTTGTGAAAAAAGGAGAAACATTGTCTGCAGAAGAGTTGAATGTATATACAGGCGGAAAAGGATTAAACCAGTCCATTGCACTTTCACGTGCAGGAATGGAAACATATCATGCAGGAGCGATTGGCATGGATGGACTATTTTTGTTAGATCAATTAAAAGAAGCAGGAGTAAATACAGATCTTGTTAAGATCCTTGAAGACGTAAGAACAGGAAATGCGATCATACAAAATGATGAAGAGGGCGATAACTGTATTATTCTATTTGGAGGAGCTAATCAGGCAATCAGTAAGGAACAAGTAGATGAAGTCTTTGAACATTTTAAAAACGAAGATTATTTACTGATCCAAAATGAGATCAATGAACTTCCATATATCGTAAAGAAAGCAAAAGAAACTGGAATGAAGATCATTTTAAATCCTTCTCCAATGAACGATAAGATAAAAGAACTCCCATTAAATCAGATTAATTATTTTCTTTTAAATGAAATAGAAGCAATGCAGATTCTTGATATGGAAGAACCAAAAGAAATTGATGGGAAATATATTAGTGGTCTGTTACATCAGAAATTCCCAGAAGCAACGATCGTATTAACTTTAGGAAGTGAAGGATCTGTATGTATATCTGGTGATGAATATGTGGAACAGTCAATTTATAAGGTAAAGACAGTCGATACAACGGCAGCAGGAGATACATATACCGGATATTTTATTGCAGGTATCTTAAATGGAAAAACGATCAAAGAAGCAATGGATACCGCATCCAAAGCATCAGCAATTGCAGTAAGCAGACAAGGGGCAGCACCATCCATTCCATATCTGGAAGAAGTTGAAGAATATAAAAATTAGAAGAAATGAAGGCAGATTTTCTAAGGTATAATATAGAAAATCTGCTTTCATTTTTGTTTGAAAATAAGATAAACGAAAAAATTAAAAATAATTAGCACTCACCTCTTGACAGTGCTAATAATGAGTGTTATATTACGAATAGAACAAAAGATAAATGGATATCTTAATATAGATAAATACCCATTCGTAAAGGAGGAAAGAGTATGAACATCAACAAATTTACACAGAAGTCCATTGAGGCAGTCAATCAGTGTGAGAAGATCGCCTACGATCATGGACATCAAGAGATAGATCAGGAACACTTCTTATATAGCTTGCTTACGATCGATGACAGTCTGATCGCAAGCCTGCTTGAGAAGATGGGAATTAACAAAGAAACATTTTTAAGCCAGGTACAGGAGTTATTGAATAAGAAACCGAAAGTATCCGGTGGTCAGGTATATATGAGTAATGACTTGAATCAGGTACTTCTTCATGGAGAAGACGAGATGAAAGCCATGAAAGATGAATATGTATCTGTAGAACACCTATTCCTTGCAATGATCAAGCATCCAAATAAAGCAGTCAAAGAATTATTCCGTGCTTACGGAATTACAAGAGATCGTTTCTTACAGGTGTTATCACAGATCCGTGGTGGACAGAAAGTCACAAGTGACAATCCAGAAGAAACATACGACAGTCTTGAAAAATACGGATATGACCTTGTAAAGAGAGCCAGAGAACAGAAACTAGATCCAGTTATCGGACGTGACAGCGAGATCCGTAACGTTGTTCGTATCTTATCAAGAAAAACAAAGAATAACCCAGTATTGATCGGTGAACCTGGTGTAGGTAAGACAGCCGTTGTTGAAGGATTAGCACAGCGAATCGTTCGTGGTGACGTGCCAGATCAGTTAAAAGATAAGACAATTTTTTCACTGGATATGGGATCACTGGTAGCAGGTGCCAAATACCGTGGTGAATTTGAAGAGCGTTTAAAAGCGGTTCTGGAAGAAGTTAAGAAAAGTGATGGACAGATTATCTTATTTATCGACGAACTTCATACGATCGTCGGGGCAGGTAAGACAGACGGAGCGATGGATGCCGGCAATATGTTAAAACCTATGCTGGCAAGAGGTGAGCTGCACTGCATCGGTGCAACTACCTTAGATGAATATCGCCAGTATATCGAGAAAGACCAGGCATTGGAACGTCGTTTCCAGCCAGTTATGGTTGATGAGCCAACCGTAGAAGATACCATTTCCATCTTAAGAGGTATCAAAGACAGATATGAAGTATATCACGGTGTTAAGATCACAGATAGTTCCCTGGTAGCAGCAGCAACTTTATCAAACCGTTATATCACAGATCGTTTCTTGCCAGATAAAGCTATCGACTTAGTCGATGAAGCATGTGCCATGATCAAGACAGAGATGGATTCCCATGCCAGCAGAACTGGATGAAGTTCAGAGAAAGATCATGCAGATGGAGATCGAGGAAGCCGCACTTAAGAAGGAAGATGACAGATTAAGCAAAGAACGTCTGGAAGAATTACAGAAAGAACTTGCCGAGATGCGAGAAGACTTCAAAGCAAGAAAAGCAAGATGGGAGAATGAGAAAGCTTCCGTTGAGAAAGTCTCCAAATTAAGAGAAGAGATCGAATCTGTAAACAGTGAGATCCAGATTGCCCAGAGAAATTATGATTTAAATAAAGCAGCCGAATTACAGTATGGTCGCCTGCCAGAATTGAAGAAACAGTTAGAAGAGGAAGAAGAACGCGTAGCGAAAGAAGACCGTTCTATGGTCAGAGAATCCGTCACAGAAGATGAGATCGCCAAGATCATTTCCCGTTGGACAGGAATTCCAGTAGCGAAACTTACTGAAAGTGAGAGAAATAAGACCTTACATCTTGATAAGATCCTTCATGAAAGAGTTGTTGGACAGGATGAAGCAGTGGAACTTGTTACAGAATCCATCATCCGTTCCAAAGCCGGAATCAAGGACCCAAGCAAACCAATCGGTTCTTTCTTATTCCTTGGACCAACAGGTGTAGGTAAGACAGAACTTGCTAAAGCACTGGCAGAAAGCTTATTTGATAACGAGCAGAATATCGTGCGAATCGATATGAGTGAATATATGGAGAAACACTCCGTGTCCAGGCTGATCGGAGCGCCTCCCGGGATATGTTGGATATGAAGAAGGCGGACAGCTGACTGAAGCAGTCAGAAGAAAACCTTACTCCGTAGTCTTATTTGATGAGATCGAGAAAGCCCATCCAGATGTATTTAATATCTTATTACAGGTATTAGACGATGGACGAATCACAGATTCCAAAGGTAAGACGGTAGACTTTAAGAACACGATTCTGATCATGACATCCAATATCGGATCTTCCTACCTGTTAGAAGGAATCGATGAAGATGGTAATATCAAACCAGAAGCACAGGATATGGTTATGAATGACCTTAAGAATCATTTCAGACCAGAATTCTTAAACCGTTTGGATGAAACGATCATGTTTAAGCCATTAACAAAAGCAAATATCACAAATATCATCGACTTACTTGTGAAAGATCTGAACCGCAGATTAGCAGACAAAGAATTAAGCGTTGAATTAACATCAGCAGCCAAGAATTATGTTGCCGACCATGGTTATGAACCAATGTATGGAGCAAGACCATTGAAGAGATATCTGCAGAAGAGTGTTGAGACACTGGCTGCAAGATTGATCTTGAGTGATGGGGTTGATGCGGAAGATACGATTTTGATCGATGTTGAGAATGATCAGTTGATTGCGAAAGTGAAATTTTAATTTGTAGTTGGTCAACTGTAGTCTTTCAGTATATGATAAAAAATAAATAAGCAACCGAAAACGCAGCGGTGGAATTTTGTTCAAAATATGGCAAAATTCCAATGCATCGCTTTCGGTTGCTTATTTATTTTTTATCATATACCTGAAGTCTATAGAGTGGACAATTACAAGATTGAAAAATTCAAGTGGTGTGTATGGAAGACAGCATTTATCCCACCGATCAAAGCTTTCTTTTATTCTCTACAGCCGTTCCACAACCACTTTACATTTTTTCTTGCAAAAAGCAATTCCGTATGCAAGAATATCATTTCGTCCTTCATTTCTTAACCGTTCATCATACCTGCGTTCCTTAATCTGCCGCATTGCATTTTCGCAAGCTTTAGAAAGTCCCTGAAATGTTTGGGCATATTTTAGTTCTATTATGATTCCTGCATCTGGATCCTCTGTCTCGATCAGAATGTCTACCAGTCCATCTCCAGATTCTATGTTTGATTGAATCAGCCATTCAGATTCACATCGTAATAATCCTAAAAGAATTCCATGATAAAAAATTTCTTTTTCTTCTTTTCTGGATTTCGTATCAAAGATGCTGATCGTATTTACAAGAATCTTCGTTAAGTCTTTTTCAACTGTATCGGCATCGCCTTCTTTGATTGCTTTTAAAAGCTGGTTTATTGGTTCTCTGTTATGCAAAACGCTGTCCTTAAACCATTCTTGAATCTGTAAAATATAAACTTCTCGGATTTCTTTATTCGGAATCACCAGACGATATACTCCTCGTTCTGATTTTCCTTGCTGTGTTAAATATCCTGTTGTAAATAAAATACTCCAAAGATTATCAATACTGTTATCAATCTCATCATAAGTCAATTCCATTCGAATTGATTTTTCTATCATATCACCAGCAATCAATCGTTCAATTTCATTTCTGGTTGTCTTATCAGCTTTATCAATAAATCTTTTTACAAGATCATTTCCACTTGTGTTGATCCAGTAGGATTGAGGCTCTGCATTCGGATCTTCCAGAAGGCAGTCTACATGATTGACAACATCCCATGGACAGTATACATCGGTATCTCCAAAATGATAACCATCATACCATTCTTTCGTTTCTTCTATATGATCTTTCAAATGATAATCAGCTAATAGCCTTTGAACTTCTTCATCAGTAAATCCAAATTGCTCATCAAAGCGTGAATCTGTAATAGATACGACTTTAAAATTATTAAGTCCTGTAAAAATACTTTCTTTTGAAACACGAAGACAGCCTGTTAATACTGCAAATTGCAAAGAATCATTTGTCTTAAGTGCCTCTCCAAACATTCCTCGGATCAATGTTGTCATTTCTTTGTAATATCCGTTCTGAAATGCCTTATCTAAAGGTACATCATACTCATCAATTAAAAGGATGGTTTTCTTCCCATAATGCTTATATAGCAATTCTGATAATATCTTTGGGGATGAGATCAATACTTCTTCATTCATCGAATACATTCCATCACTCAAAGAAATCATTGCATGATATATTTTTTTATCATCTTCTGTCAGTCGATCACTATCTGATAAAAAATGAAAACGATTAGCTTCCCTTCCAACTAGCTGCATCAATCGATATTTTGCATTTTCGAACGTAAGGCCTTCGACTCCTTTTAAAGAAAGAAATATGACTGGAAATTTTCCCATGTATTCTTCTTTTAGCTGCTGATTATCTGAAATATAAAGTCCATCAAATAATGTTTGATCGGTCCCAATCTCAAAGAAATACTTTCAGCATACTCATATTCAATGTTTTCCGAAACGGCGTGGTCTTGTAAATAGATTCACTTCTCCCCATCGTTCAAGAAGTTGTTCGATCAGCTTTGTTTTATCTACATAATAGAAATTTTCTTTTCGAATTTTTTCAAAATTATCAATTCCTATGGGCAGTTTCAGCTTCCTATCCATTTCTGTACACGCTCCTTTCCATTGCCTGTTATGTTGATTTTATCATTTGCATTTATAAATAGCAAGAAATCGATTATAATAGGAACTATCAAGGGACGATGGTTCCAGTTGTAGTATAAAGACAAAGATAACAGATACAAGGAGGAAGACATGAATGTAAGTTCAACGTTTAAATTAAACAATGGAAATGAAATACCAGTGATGGCACTCGGAAGCTGGGACAGCCGCGGGGACGAAGCATATCAGGCATGTCTTGATGCATTATCATCAGGCTATCGTCATATAGACACAGCAGCCTATTACGAGAATGAAGCGCTGGTTGGAGCAGCTGTCAGAGATTGCGAGATTCCAAGAGAGGAAATCTTTGTGACAAGTAAGATGTGGTACGAAGATATGGTAGAAGGAAAACAAGAAGCTGCATTTGAAAAGACATTAAAAGAGCTTGGACTTGAACATGTGGATATGTATTTATTACACTGGCCGATAAATGATGTCAAAGGTTCCTGGAAAGTTCTTGAGAAATATTATGAACAAGGACTGATCAAGAATATAGGAGTCAGCAATTTTCGTCCAAAACATTTAAAACAATTAGAAGTAACAGCTAACATTGCACCAGCGGTTGATCAGATTGAAATCTGCCCATTCCTTGTGCAGGAAGAGACCGTAAATTATTGCCAGGAACATGATATTGTTGTAGAAGCATGGGGACCTCTAGGCAAAGGAAAACAGCTTTCAGAACCAGAAATCGTAGCTATTGCTAAAAAATACAATAAAACACCTGCACAGATCATCTTACGCTGGCATTTGCAGAGAGGGATCGTAAGCCTTCCAAAATCTGTTCACAAAGAACGGATCATACAGAATGCGGATATCTTTGATTTTGAATTATCAAAGGAAGACATGCAGATCATGATGTCGATGGACTTGAGAGAATCAACAGGCAGGGGATATCCTGAACAATACGAGTATTGATTTATGATGCAAATATAAACAAAATAAGAACGAGAAAATCAAGTTATATGGAGATTTTCTCGTTCTTATTTATTTTTATAATTATCTAAACCTGAATTCTTCCAGCAATTTCATTCCCAACAGCATACCGTTTTGATCCAACGCCGATGATCATATAATCGCTGTTTTTACAAACAACTTGCAGTTTACTTCCCTGTTCAATCTTTAGTTCGCGGAGCTTTTCAACAGTTTCAGGTAAGCCTAATGCCCACTTGACAGTGCAAGTCGCTCCCTGCATGACTTTTGTTAATGGTTGCATGATAATCCCTCCTTCGAACTTATATGATGTATTTCTTTCTTATATTTTATTAGTCAAAAGTAAGGTTAGTCAATCGCAACATATAAAAACTGAAAACTTTCTCAATAAAAGTAAATTGAATATAAAATTATTCAGGAATGATCTCACCGCAGATTAGCTGAATGCTTTCCGTGACCATTCCAAGATAATTATCGTCGATCAAGGCAATGATCGTATCGCCAGCATGAATTTCAGTGCTTCCTCGAGCAATGATCTCTTCATCGCCACGATTTAAAGTAACGATCAAGCAATGTTCTGGCCATGGAATATCTTTTACAAGCTGTTTGGCTGCAATGGAACCAGTGCCAACGGCAAATCCACGAAGAACCTTATGATCAGCATCTTCGCTTTCTTTAAAGCCATTTTTAGCAAGAATTCGTCCTAGCAGACTTTCGTAAATTGGTTCACTCTTTAACAGATGTGCAACAAGATAGCTGATGATACAAACAACTGCCAGTGAAAGGAAGTGTTCAAATGTACCAGTCATCTCAGCGATCAGCAGGATACCTGTGATCGGTGCACGTACGATCGCTGTAAAGAATCCAGCCATGGAGATCGTAATAAAGTTCACTAAGTAATAAGAAGGAATTCCACTTGCCTGAATCACCAGTGTTCCATAGATCGCCCCAAGGTATGCACCGAGAATCAACAGTGGAAAGAAGATTCCACCAGGAGCCCCGGAACCAAAACAGAAGGCGGAGAAGAAAAACTTAGCAACTAATAATAATAACATCGTAGAGACAAGTAAAGTATGTCCTGTGATCAGAGAGATCATAGCATGTCCACCTGCTAAGATAGAAGGCAGCGTGTAACAAACGATCCCAGATACTACAAAAGGAAATACGATACGGTATTTTGCTGGGATTTTTTTCATTGCTCCAAATAAATCCTGTCCTTTCAACATGATAAAGTTATAAAAAGCACCACAAAGCCCAAGCAGGATTCCAAGAAGTATTAACATCCAATAATGTACAAGAGGAAGAGCAGCCTTTAAATGAAAATCAAAAACTGGAGATAATCCAAAGACATTTTTTGAAATAAAATCGGAAGTTACACATCCAGAGATGATGCAGACTAACATAGAGCTGTTAAAGTTCTTCTGTAATTCTTCCAGTGAAAACATCACACCTGCAAGCGGTGCATTAAAGGCAGCGGCAAGACCGGCACCTGCACCACAAGTCATCATATAGCGTTCTTTGGTTTGAGATTTTTTTGTAATCTTAGCAATACCCTTTGCAGCCATGGCACCAAGCTGTACGGAAGGGCCTTCGCGTCCCAGAGATAAACCTCCAAGAATACATAAAGTTCCACCAATGATCTTAGAACAAAGAACACGGTGCCAGTTCTGATTTAAATAACCTTTCATCTCTCCTTGAACCTGTGGGATACCACTTCCAGAAGCCATGCCTTCCCAAGACATGAGCCATCCAACGATCAGTCCCATAACGATCAAAACGATAAACCAGACAGCTATCCAGAAAGGCCTTGTTTTAGTAAATGCAATGATCGTAAATAATAGTTTTTCAGCGTTATTTAAAAGCAGGCGGTAAATGACAGAAATGCATCCGGCAAAGATTCCGACAAACAGTCCGTCAAATACAAGTGAGACAGAAAATCCGTGGGGATTTTCCAGTAAGCTTTTCATTTGCTTCAAAATAATACCCTCCTTTTCTTTTCATATTCATATCGAATTTTATTTTACTACAAATTATGATATAATGGGAAAAGATTTTAAAAAGGAGGTCGAAAAATGCCGCCAATTACGAATGACTGGGCAGATTATTTAAAAGAAGAATACAAAAAGCCATATTATAGGAAATTATACCAAAAAGTTATGGATGAATATCACACCAAGCTGATTTTTCCACCAGCTGACGATATCTTTAATGCATTTCATTTTACTCCAGTAAAGGATGTAAAGTTGTGATCTTAGGGCAGGATCCATATCATGGAGATGGACAGGCACATGGATTGTCATTTTCTGTGAAACCTGGAAAGCGCCCCCATCATTGGTTAATATTTATAAAGAATTGAACGAAGATCTTGGATGCTATATTCCGAATAATGGATATCTAAAGAAATGGGCAGACCAGGGTGTTATGATGTTAAACACAGTATTGACTGTACAGGCACATCGTGCGAATTCTCACAGAGGTATTGGATGGGAGGAGTTTACTGATGCGGCGATCAGAGTGTTGAATCAACAGGACCGTCCTATCGTATTTATGCTTTGGGGACGTCCAGCACAGAGTAAGAAAGCATTACTTGATAATCCGAATCATTTGATATTAGAAGCACCGCACCCAAGCCCGTTATCAGCATATAGAGGATTTTCGGATGCCATCATTTTAGTCAGGCAAATGAATTTTTGAAAGAACATGGACTAGCGCCAATTGATTGGCAGATAGAGAATATTTAATGGAGAACAAGGAAAACAATGAGTAAGATAATATTTTTTGACATCGATGGAACATTATATGATTCTAGAATCGGAATTCCAGAATCAACAATTAATGCATTGAATCAGTTGATCGCTAATGAGCACAAGATCGTTATGTGCACGGGAAGAAGCAAGGGAATGATTCCAGAAGAATATTTCCATATGGGATTTGATGGAGTGATCTTAGGGGCAGGAACTTATGTAGAGTATGAAGGCAAGATCCTGCATCAGGAACTGATGACACCAGAAGAAGTACAGACAGTGATCGACTGGGGAAAGAAACAGAAGATTGGAATCATCTTAGAAGGAGAAAATATGGATATTATGATCCGGAGAACACAGATGATTATTATATTGCGATGAAGAATAAAACAGAAGCAGACTGTAAAACAACATTATATCCATTAAATGAAGCAGTGGATGTTCCAAAATGGACATACCATCATATGGAGCTTTCAAAGAAACCAGAGATCGAAGAGATCCTTGGACACAAATACAAAGGAACATATCATGAGCCTGTAAATTCAGTAGAATTTGTACCATTAGGTGTTAATAAGGCGAAGGGAATAGAAGTGATCCTTGATCATACAGGAATTTCAAGAGAAGATTCTTATGCATTTGGTGACAGTGCCAATGATATCGATATGATCAAATATGTAAAATATGGTGTTGCAATGGGTAATTCTGTACCAGAATTATTAGAAATCGCACCATATCAGACAGCAAGAGTTGATGAAGATGGAATTGAAAAAGGCTTGAAGAAATTTGGTCTGATCTAACATACAAAGGAGAGAAAATCATGAAAAAGATCATCAAGAAAATTACTGCAATGGCGGTCATGTCATTGTTTGCAGCGACACAACTTCAGACACCACAGGTGAATGTTCAGGCAGCAGATGGTGTTGCAACAGCAGAAAAAACAACGGCAAAACAGCCAAAGATCTATGGAAGATCAGGAATCGTTATTGATGCGAAATCAGGAAAGATTTTGTATGCAAAGAAGGTAGATGACCGTCATTATCCAGCAAGTATCACAAAGATCTTAACAACATTGGTTGCGATTGAGAATAACAAAGATTTATATGATGAAGTTACATTTTCAAGTTATGCAGTTAACAGCATTGAGCCAGGAAGTACACATATCGGAATTAAGGCAGGAGAGAAGATTCCATTGATCGATGTACTGAATGCGATCATGTTAGAATCTGCGAATGAGGCATGTAACGGAGCAGCAGAACATACAGCAGGAACTACAAAGAAATTCGTAGAACTGATGAATAAAAAGTAAAAGAACTTGGATGTACAGGTTCTCATTTTGTAAAAACCAACGGATTGCATGATGATGATCATTATGTAACAGCAAGAGATATGGCAAAGATTTCAAAAGCAGCACTTGAAAATGAAACATTCCGTTATGTTGCATGCAAACCTAATTATTATATTGCACCAACGAACAAAGATAAACATGGAAAAGAGCTTTGGAATCATCATAAGATGGTGAAACGAACAATGTTTAACTATGATGGTGTTGAAGGTGGTAAAACAGGATATACAACAAAAGCAGGAGGGACTCTTGTAACATTTGCCAAGAGAGGAGATCAAGAACTGATCGTAGTAGATCTTTGTGCACATGGATATGAGTTATATGAAGATACGATCAAGATGTTAAATTATGGATTTAACAATTATAAGACAATCGCACCATTTAAGACAATGAATACAGTACTGAAAGATGATACATATGGTTTCTTAAAACAGGAAATGAATTATCTCAATATAAGATTCCATTAAAACATTTAAATGACGTGACAGTGATGTTAGAAAAAAAACAATCTGCTTCCAAACTTACATATAAATGTAAAGATAATAAATATATCATAAGTTATGATGGAAAACAGATTGGTTCTGTGAAACTTTATTAATTATTAGTACAGATTAATTAGTTGTACGTAAAATGATCAGATTAAGGGCTTCTGGTACGATAGAGATATCGACTGGGAGTCCTTCTTCTAATATTTCACCATCATAATCGATGGCGATCCCGGCAGTTTGTTCTGTTGGAAGAACAGATAATTCCTTCGTCTGGAAATATTCGATAGAAGGATGCTTTGGATGTTCTCCTTGGAATAATTTAAAGATTAGATCTGGTGCTTCTGTAAGAAGTGCCATTTTCTTGATGATCATAACATCTAAATATCCGTCAGAAACAGATGCAAGAGGGGCCGCGTCTGCAAAACCTCCGACACTCTTTGAGTTTGCGACCAAGAACAACATGATATCTTCAGTTCCAGAATACTCCTTACTGTTAAATGTTAAAGTCATATTTTGTGAAAGCTGTTTTGGAAATTCTTTTACACCTTCCAGATAATAGGCCATCTTACCAAGAACGGCTTTCTTATCTTTTGGAACTTTGTAAGCGATATCTGTTAACATACCTGCAGCCAGAACATTGATGAAGTATTCGTTATTGACACGTCCAACATCAACCTTTTGTCTGGAAGTCTTTGATCATCTGACAGAAACCATCCGCAGTCTGAGGAAGTTTCATATATGTAGCAAAATCATTGACTGTTCCAGCAGAAATGATTGCCATAGGAATATTACTTTCACTTAAGATCAGACCGTTCGTAACTTCATTTAATGTACCGTCACCACCAACATATACAATAAAATCATAATCTCCTGGTTTTAATTCGGCAGCACGATTCTTCGCATCATCCTTGCCTTTTGTGTAAAAAACATCAACATGGGAACAAATTTGATCAAGGATCAATGTTGCCATGATCTCTCGTAACATAGAATCAATATTTTGTTTACCGGATGATGGGTTGATAATAAATAAACCTTTCATTGAGATTCCTCCTTATAAACATAAAGTGCCGGAAACGAGGCATAAGTCTCCGGCACATGAAGTGTTCCCGAGGTGATTCGAACACCCGGCCTACCGCTTAGGAGGCGGTCGCTCTATCCAGCTGAGCTACGGAAACATACATATAATTTATCGAAATCTATTTTACCGATTCTTAACGAAAATGTCAATTGAAAATAGAAAAGAAATACCAGTAAGGCTAAGACGGGTTGACTTTTTACCATTTTTTCTTTAAAGTTATTGTAATAATAAAGAAGAGGAAGAAAAGAAGAACGATGTTATAATATAGAAAGAATAAAGGAGAAGAATTATGATGGGAAAAGTTTTTGTATTTTTAGCAGATGGATTTGAAGAAATCGAAGGTTTAACTGTAGTTGATATGCTGCGACGTGCCGAGATTCCAACAGTTACAGTCTCTATCGGAAGTTCCAGAAATATCATTGGTGCACATCGTATTGAAGTTGAAGCAGATATCATGTTTCATGAAGTATTAGAAGCGGAGGGAGCAATGTATGTACTTCCAGGAGGAATGCCAGGAACACTTCATCTAAAAGATCATGAAGGACTTGGAAAATTACTTCAGAAGGCGTATAAGAACGAGAAGTATCTTGCAGCCATCTGTGCAGCACCAACAGTATTTGAAAAATACGGATTTCTAGAAGGAAGAAAGGCAACTTCATATCCAACGATGGAAGAAGAATTAAAATCCGCAGATTACCAGACAGATAAAGTTGTAGTAGATGGAAAAATCATTACAAGTCGTGGAATGGGAACAGCGATTGATTTTGCAGCCAAATTAGTAGAAATCATCAAAGGAACAAAAGAGAAGGACGAATTACTGAAAAGTATTGTATACGGAGAATAATCATTTATGGACAAATCAGAGAAAATCAGCTGGTTTGAGCAGTTTAAGATCGCCTGCTTAAAACCAAGCCAGTACAAAAGACTTCTTAACCTTGCAAAAGGGAAAGTTATTTTATTTCTTGCAGCGATCACATTGATTACAACGATTCTCGGATATGGAATGGATGTTGCAGGATTTACAGTCAGTGTTGGTGGATGGAAGAATTTTATTTTAAACAGACTGCCTGCATTTGAATTAAAAGATGGAACATTATCTGTTGATCAGGAGATGGATTTTGAGATCGGCGGTGTACATTTTGTGGCAGATACATCCAAGGATAAAGTATCAACTGAAGATTTAAGCAATAAGTATCAGATGGAACTGGTATTTGCTAAGAATGAGATGGTGTTAAAGAATACAGCTGTTGGAAACATGATGAATACTTTTTCATTTAAGAATATGAAGAAAGTTGAATTCAATAATCAGGTAATGCTATCTATGGTGCCGATGATCCGTATTTTTATCGTGATCATGTTCTTTACACAATGGATCGCAAATATTATTTCTTATTTAACAGTCTGTATTTTTATTACAATGCTCACATATTTTAATCAGAGAACAAGAATGGACCGTAAGAATCGAGAAGATGTATCCTTTGAAAGATCTTAAGCTGTCTATTTATGCCAGAGTTATATTTGAACTGGTGGAGACGATCGGTGTAACAGCAGGTTCTGCGATATTTACAGGAATGGCATGGATGTTTATTTCTTATTTTGGAAGTTATCAACTTTTACTTGCAGGATTTATGCGTCCGGAAGACCGTCAGAAACCAGACGAAATGTTGTAAAACAATCGGAATTGATCTAAATGTATACAAAGAGAAAGGCCTCGGACATTTGTCCGAGGCTTCTCTAATGTCATATGTAGTTTGGGTATTGTGTTGGGTCTTACTTTTAAGCTTCAAAACTAGTCATAGTATTTCGTCTCATTCTAGTCTCGTTCTAGTCGTCATTGTCAGTCTCATTCTAGTCTCATTTCTAGTCGTCATTGTTAGTCTCATTCTAGTCAACATAGCAAGTCTGTGTTCAAGTCAAAGATGTGTCCGTTACCTTGTCTGCAAGATGCCAAAACTTGTCAAAAACTAGTACGCGGTTATGTATAAAGTCTTAAGAAAGAATTTCGTATATCGATGGAGAAGACCCAAGGAATTACCATTGATATACAAAAAAAGGCGCTCCAATCCTATGATCGGAACGCCTTTGTTCTTGAACAATTCTAATTATACACATACTATAGAAAATGTCAATAAAATCATTTGTACATTTTAAAAACATTAAAGATAATATAAAAAGAGCAGATAGGGAAATCTGCTCTTTTGAGGGAGTATAAATAAATTAATAAGGTTATAATCGAAAATAAACATATCCCTCGATAAGTTCATGATATATGATTGGTTGAAAAAATCAAGTGATTTTATTATTTAAAAAAAGTAAAATAAAAGTAAAATAATTTTTTTTGTGTATATATGAAAGAGATTTCGCACAAAATAATGCTGTATTAAAAAGAAAGGAGAATGAACATGGCAAAGAATTGTTCGAATTCAAGTAACAAAAATCAGTCTTCCAATACAAGCAACAGCGGAGGATCTAACAGATCAAAGAACCAGAATAAAAACAAAAGTCAGAATAGTTCAACAAACAGCAACAAAATGCAAATGATGAGTACTAATTAGAAGAGAGGAATCCTTGTGAAATCAGCATAAGGATTCCTCTTTCTATAGAAAATACTTGTTAGTTCCAAGAGTCTGTGATGTGCATATGCTAACAAAAAGAGGACTTTTATGGAATTTGAAAATATATCATTAAAAGAAGGGATCAAGCTTTCAAGAGATAAAAAGCATTATATTTTGATGGATGTCAGAGAGGAAGAACGGTACAAAGAAGGGCATTTAGAAAATGCGATCAGCTGTCCCTATGGAATCTTAAAAGAGTGTTATGAACAGATGGATGGGAAAAAGATCATTGTTTATTGTGATTTCGGCGCACAGAGTATGATGGCAGCCAGACACTTGAGGAAAGATGGATTTGAAGTTTATAATATCATCGGTGGTGTCTATTATTATATGAAAGAAAAAGAACAAAATAAGTCAGAGGCTTAGCATGTTACAAAAGTTGACAGTTGACGAAAAATAAGGAAAACGGTAGAATAGGAACAGAATAAAAATACAAAGGAGAATTGAGTGAAGACAGTTGAACTGATTGCACCATGCCATTTTGGGTTGGAAGCAGTATTAAAAAGAGAGATCCTGGACTTAGGATATGAAATTGTTAAAGTAGAAGACGGGCGAATAACATTTCGTACAGATTTAGATGGGATTGCCCGTGCGAATATATTTTAAGAACAGCAGAAAGAATCTTATTAAAATAGGTTCTTTAAAGCATATACATTTGATGATCTGTTTGAAGGAACAAAGAAACTCCATGGGAAGATTATATTCCAGAGAATGGACGTTTCTGGTAAAGAAGGCATCAACAGCGAAGAGTAAATTGTTTAGCGCACCGGATATCCAGTCAATTGTCAAGAAGGCTATGGTTGATCGTATGAAGTCTAAATACAAAGTATCATGGTTTAATGAAGATGGAGATGATTATCCGGTCCGCGTATTTATTTTAAAGGATCAGGTGACGATTAGTTTAGATACAACAGGTATACCGCTTCATAAGAGAGGATACCGTAAGTTGGTCAGTGAAGCACCAATCCGTGAGACACTGGCAGCAGCTCTTCTTATGCTCACACCATGGCATAAGGATCGAATCTTAGTCGATCCATTCTGCGGAAGTGGAACATTTTTGATCGAAGCGGCAATGATGGGGATGAATATGGCACCAGGAATGAATCGTTCTTTTGAATCTGAACATTGGAATAATTTCCTGCCAAAGAAAGCATGGTATGATGCTATTGATGAGGCAAATGATCTGGTTGATCATGATGTAGAGATGGATCTTCAGGGATATGACAAAGATCCAAGAATGTTAAAGATCGCAAGACAGAATGCTCAGGATGCAGAAGTTGATCACTTGATTCATTTTCAGCAAAGAGAAGTCAAAGATTTACGACATCCAAAGCCATATGGATTTATCATTGCAAACCCTCCATATGGAGAACGACTGGAAGATCAGGAGACTCTCCCACAGCTATATACAGAGATGAAAGAAGCATTTGACCGCTTGGATACATGGTCTAAGTATGTCATCACTTCTTATGAGGATACAGAAAAATATCTTGGAAAACCAACAAAGAAACGTAAAGTTTACAAATGGAATGATCCGAGGAGAGTTTTACCAGTACCTTGGACCGAAACCGCCAAGAAGGAGAAAATAATGAAACAGAGATTAATCTTTGCCACGGGCAACGAACATAAGATGAAAGAGATCAGAGAGATCCTTGATGAATCCAAATACGAGATCATTTCTATGAAAGAAGCAGGAGTAGACATTGACATTGTAGAAGATGGAAAAACATTTGAAGAAAATGCGTTGATCAAAGCAAAAGCAGTGATGGAAGTCACAGGACAGTTAACACTTGCAGATGATTCAGGATTAGAAATTGATGCACTAAATGGAGAACCTGGAATCTATTCTTCCAGATATCTTGGAGAAGATACTTCTTATGTGAAGAAAAACAGTGTGATCCTTGAAAGATTAAAAGATGTACCAGAAGAGAAGAGAAGCGCGAGATTCGTTTGTGCGGTCGCAGCTGCATTTCCAGATGGACAAACGAAGGTAATTCGTGGTACTATGGAAGGAATTATAGGATATGAGATCAAAGGAGAGAATGGATTTGGATATGATCCGATCTTCTATTTACCACAATATGGGAAGTATAGTGCCGAACTGAGCAGTGATGAGAAGAATGCGATCAGTCACAGAGGCGAAGCACTGAGACGTATACGAGAAGTTTTGTAAATAAAACAAGGAGAAAGTTTATGAGGATATTGGTGATCAGTGATTCCCATGGACGCAATGATGATATCGAGGGAGTTTTAAAACAGGTAGGCGACATCGATATGATGATCCATTGCGGAGATGTGGAACGTGGAGATTCATACATACGAGAAATAGCGGACTGCCCAGTAGTTATGGTCGCAGGCAACAATGATTACTACTTAGATCTGCCAAGCGAAGAAGAAGTGAGAATTGGCGATTATAAAGTATTAGTGACTCATGGACATGGCTATTATGTAAACTCAGGTGTGGATTATTTAAGAGAACATGCTTTGGAATATGGATATGATGTTGTAATGTATGGACATACTCATGTGCCATATATTGAGATTGGGGATGATGTAACGATCTTGAATCCAGGAAGTATATCTTATCCTCGTCAGCCAGGAAGGAAGCCAACATTTCTTATTATGGAGATTGACGAAGAAGGACAGGCACATTATGCCCATGGATATTACAAAGAACAGTTTGACGAATTAATGCTATAATATGAATGATGGAAGTATCGTAGGTGGTATTTCCATCTTTTTTCTGCGATAGGTTTGATTTGATAAGATAAGAAAGGGATGACAATGAAGAAAAAAGATATCATTGAAGGAAAGATCATAAAGACAGAATTCCCGAATAAGGGAACATTTATCTGCGAAGATCAGAAAGTTACAGTCAAAGGTGTCATTGATGGGCAGACGATCAAAGGGCAGGTTACCAAGAAGAGAAAAAGTGGCTGTGTGGTAAGATTGTTAGATGTATTAGAGAAATCTCCATTAGAAGATGCAAAACCAGTCTGTCCACACTTTGGAATATGCGGTGGATGTTTTTATCAGACGGTATCTTATGAAAACCAGTTAAAGATCAAAGAAGGAATGGTACGTGATCTGTTAAAAGATTATGTCAATGATGATATATGGGAAGAAATTAAAGGAAGTCCCAAAGTGCATGGGTATCGCAATAAAATGGAATTCTCTTTTGGTGATGAGGTAAAAGACGGTCCATTAGCATTGGGAATGCACAAAAAGAACACATTCCATGATATTGTAAACATCACAGACTGCCAGATTGTGGACAATGATTACAATCTGATCGTAAAATGTGCATTAAATATCGCACAACAGATGGAGCTGCCATTCTATCATAAGATGCGACATGAAGGATATTTCAGACATTTAGTTGTAAGAAGAGCAGAAAGTTCTGGAGATATTTTGGTAAATATTGTAACGACATCGCAGGTAGAAGCAGATCTTACCAAACTTCGAGATACATTATTAGAATTACCATTGAGTGGAAAGATCATTGGGATTCTTCATACAACAAACGACAGCCTTGCAGATGTGGTACAGGCAGACAAAATAGATATTTTATATGGACAGGATTATTTCTATGAGGAAATTTTAGGATTAAAATTCAAGATTTCACCATTTTCATTCTTCCAGACAAACACATTAGGGGCGGAGATACTTTATAAGACTGCCAGAGATTTTGTTGGGGAGACAAAAGATAAAGTGATCTTTGATCTGTATAGTGGAACTGGAACGATCGCGCAGATGTTAGCACCAGTTGCTAAGAAAGTTGTTGGAGTTGAGATCGTTGAGGAAGCGGTAGAGGCAGCGAAAGTCAACGCAGAATTAAATGGATTGGATAATTGTGAATTTATTGCAGGAGATGTATTAAAGGTTGTGGATGAATTAGAAGATAAGCCAGACTTTATCGTACTTGACCCTCCTAGAGATGGAATCCATCCAAAAGCGATTCAGAAGATTATTGATTTTGGGGTTGAACAGATGGTATATATCAGTTGTAAACCGACAAGTCTTGCGAGAGATCTGGAAGTGTTTGAGGCAGCAGGATATAAAGTTAAGCGAGCTACAGCGGTAGATCAGTTCCCGAATACGGTTCATATCGAGACGGTTGTTCTTTTGTCCCAACAAAAACCAGATGATACGATAGAGATCGACTTAGACCTGGACGAGCTGGATGCTACCAGTGCCGAGTTGAAAGCAACCTATCAGGAAATCAAAGATTATGTGCTGAAAGAATTTGGCTTGAAGGTTTCAAGTTCATATATTTCTCAGGTAAAACGCAAGTGTGGAATTGAAGTGGGAGAAAACTATAATCTTCCAAAATCAGAAAATGTAAGAGTTCCACAATGCCCGAAAGAGAAGGAAGAAGCTATCAAGGCTGCCCTGAAATATTTTGCGATGATCTAATGACATCGCTGATTTCAAGGAGGAATAACACATGAAAAGCACATTTGAAAAAATGGGTGGAACCTACACACTTGGCGCAGACGGAATTTACTATCCGAATCTTGTCAGTACAGATGAAGAACCGCATTATGGGAAATATGGAATGATGCGAAAACGTATCTGAAAGAGCATCGTCCGGCAATGTATTCACTGTATATGTTGGAAGACAGATTGACAGAACATCTGAATACTGTGGACGATGAAGCACAGGAGAGAATGGATATTCTGGTGTGTCAGATGATGGAGCAGCAGGGCATTACGGAAGAATTGAAAGTTCGTGATCAGATGGAATGGGTCAGAGCGGTAAATGGTATTCGTAATATGGCAGAAGAGATTGTGTTAAAAGAATTGATTTACAGGTAAATAAAGAGCTGAACAGGTAGGAAGAAAACTCCTATTTGTTCAGCTTTCTGCATTTGTAAGGGTTCAAAGAAGAATCAAATTACAATTCCATATCAGGTGACCTATTTCTAAGTTCCGGAAGGCTGGTTTTTTCCGTCATAGTTATAAGTTGCCGATTTAATTATTCCATAGTATGGCTTAAAAAATATCCGAATATAACTTCACAGAAATAATTATAACGGGGAGATTATTTGATATATATGTGCTAATATTCTGCAATTCTACTGCTAGTCGATTGATTTATGCACGCTCTCATTATAATATGTGTGCAGGAGGTGGATATATGTATCAGATTAGTAATGAAAAATTCGGTTTATTTGTAACCGAATTAAGAAAGAAAAAGAATTTAACTCAAAAGGATTTGGCTGAAAAATTATATGTATCAGATAAAACGGTCAGCAAATGGGAACGTGGTCTTAGTATGCCCAATGTCGTATTACTCATACCAATAGCTGATATATTAGATGTTACCGTTACAGAATTGTTACGTGGAGAAAAAATAGATACACAGAAAAATATTGATACAAAAGAAGTCGAGGAATTGGTAGTAGGCTCTCTCGATATGGCTGTTAGGAATTCTATTCATCAGCATAGAAAAAACTGGATATTAGCATATTTGCTATGCTTTTTAATATCTATTACAGAAATTATTATGTTAGTCGTATCTGGGAATTCAATAGCTGAGATGAAAGATGATATATTGCTGGTTACAGGGTTAATGCTTTTATTTGGTGCATGGTTTTGTTTCTTTGCCAAAGACATATTACCAACATATTATGATGCAAACAAGATAAATTATGTTTCACAAGGAATTTTTAGAATACATCTAGTTGGTTTATCCTTTAACAACGGAAATTGGATGTACATCTGCACAACTTTAAAAATATGGACACTTGCAACGGTTGTTCTATATCCTCTTGCAGGTATTATAATAATCAATTGTTTCAATATAGCTTTATGGGATATTTTGAGTAAAATTTTCTTAATTATGATATTAGGTGGTATGGTAATTTCGATTTACATTATCGGGAAAAAATACGAATAATTAAATTACCTGTTATCGTTGTGGATAGTACTAATTTACAACATTCTTCATGGGAAATATGGAATGATGCAGAAGAGGTTGTGTTAAGAGAATTAGTATACATTTAAAACGTGGAAAGCTCCTTCGAGGCTTTTTGCTGAGTATAAAGAAAGTATATAGAAAATGCATTAATCATATGGTATGATTTGAACAAAAGATAGAATCTTAGGAAGCAAGAAGATTTTTGATGAATGCAACTTAGAAGTTTTTGAATTAAGTTAATCGTGCCATATGGCTTGATTATAAAAGCAAAGATAAAAACGCAACGTACATCTTTGATGTGCCAGAGCCGGTAGGTAGCCCGGCCGTCCTATATAAATAGGGTAAGTAACCTGCCCCTCCGGGTTGTCCATTCTTTGTTCAATCAATTTTAGGAGGGATTCTTATGGACAAAGTAAATGGAAAGCTGACAGTATTTTTTGAAGAGCCGTTTTGGGTGGGAATCTTTGAACGCATCGAAGATGGTAAACTATCTGCGGCAAAGGTAACATTTGGTGCAGAGCCAAAAGATTGTGAAGTACAGGAATATATTCAAAAGTGCTGTTTCAGTTTGAAATTCAGTTCGGTTGTTGAAACTGTTGTAAAGGATATCAAAAGAAATCCGAAACGGATGCAGCGGGAAGTAAAGAAGCAGATGCTGGAAATAGGCATTGGTACAAAATCGCAACAGGCGTTGAAATTACAGCAGGAACAGAACAAGCAGGAACGCAAAGAGAAAAGCCGCAAGAAGAAAAGAGGCAGAAGAGCAGCGAATGTTTGAACTGAAACAGCGAAAGAAAAGAGAAAAGCATAAGGGACATTAAAGTTCCTTGGCCTTTTATTCAAATCGAAAAGTGTTGAATAAAGATTTCGGGAGGTATTTCTATGAAGAAAAAAGTACTTGCAATTATGTTAGTCGCCGTATCAATCATGTTGATTTCAGCGTGCGGAAAAAAAGAAAAATTGTACGAAATTCCTGATTTATCGCAGTATAAGACAGATTATGTAGGAGATTCTTCAAATGTTATAAACATTGTAAGTGGTCAAGAGTATCCAGAGGGATACTCATATGACAGTATAGAGATACAGTCTGAAACAGAGCCTTATGGATTAACAGTTTTTCTAAAAGATGAGCCGTCGGCAGCTAAACTTGAAGATGAATTGCAGGTTAATGCAGATATGACATTTGACTTGATTGGTAATTTGGGAACAATTGATTATAAAACAGCAGATAGCAAAGAAATTATTGCATCATATGAACGGTGATATATTTTTAGTCAACTTTTAGACAATTTGAAGAACGCAGTATAAAAAGGCGTATGGAAGTTTTAAATCCATACGCTTTTTTGAAAAAAATTCATTTTTGAACAAGAGATTTGTAAGAACATATTATCTATTCAAAGACGGTTACAATTCTATATCATATGACCTTTTCTTAGTCCGAACAGGCTGATTTCGCCGTATTTCCAGTTTCCTCTGATATTCAAGTTCCCATGCACGATGGGAGAAAACATCAGGATCCTCCACATTGAGATAATCCACCTCATTGGCTGCAATATCACGACGGTGATAGTCGTAATATTTACCGAAAGTACCTTTGAGTTGTTCAATCAGCTTATCCCGAAAATCAGGACGTATCTGGATTCTGGTATCCAGCAATTCTGTGTATTGTTCTGGTTCAGGACGAAATTTTTCTTCCCGGAAAGCGGCGGCATCTTTTTCAAGCTGTTTTTTGAGCGAGATGTCCTGAGAATCAAGGATATCAAGATTGTTATTCATCTGGTCGTATTTCTTGGATAGATTCATCATATCTTTATCGGTAGTGCATTGTGCCTGGAAGATTAGCTGCTCTTTCCGTGATTTCAGTTCTTCAATTTCTTCGGTAACAGTGGTAAGCTGCTGATTCAATTTTATATGCTGGATGGGATTCAAAATACTGGTTTTATCCTTTTGCACATTCAGTTCTTTCCGTTCCGAAACTTTCGCTTTGAGTTTCTTTCTTAACAGCATTATATTTATTCAGTATTGGATTAAAATGATTCATCCAATCATGAATTACTTCTTTTTGCATCTCATTATGAAGTAAATGATATTGTGTAAAAATCATATGATTTCGGATAGTTTCCATTGTTTCTGCAATTACTGGAATAGATTTTTCTACAGCCTTGTGCCAGTTTTGCTACCTGGGCTTTTAATTCCCGGAGCATTTGATTATCTGCACGAATCTGACGGTTGATTTCACAGCGGTCAGCTATCATTCCTTTCTTTTCCATATTCTGGGCAATGTAGCCTTCGTGGATGGTCGGCTGTTCGGTGATTCCCTGATCTGCAAAGCTGCGGTGATCAATGGATGTATTTATCTGATTGCGGGCAAGCATTTCATTTACAGTATCTGCCCAGTTTGCTCTCCAGATACAGAGTTGTTCATCACTGTTCCATTGTTCAGAAATAGGATTCTGCCTGCCATAGCGGCTGCTCTTGGGGTGTTTATCAATCCGTTCATATCCTTTTTCCTGTGCGGCAGAGGAAGTCAGATATTCTTTCTTTTTCCCAACTTTATAGCGATATTGCTTTTCCCAGCCATCTTTTTGTGCAGTTTTGAATTCAGTAGCTGTAAATCCTTTTTCTTCCCCATTTTTTATACAGAGATATTCTTTTTCTGTTTTATACTGCCATGTTCCGTTTTCATTCAGTGGACGGACGGTAAGCAGAATGTGTGCATGAGGATTGTGTCCATCTGTATCGTGAATAGCAAAGTCAGCACACATGCCCATATCCACAAAATTCTTTTTAATAAAATCCTGAAGAAGAGAAATATTGCTGTCTTTATCCAACTCAACAGGGAGTGCGACAACAAATTCCCTTGCCAGTCGGCTGTCTTTTGTTTTTTCAGCAGCTTCCACAGCATTCCAGAGCTGTTCCCGGTCATTCCATTCCGATGGAGCCATTGGAGGAAGCATCACTTCCTGATAGATCAGCCCCTGCTTTCTGGTGTAGTCATGCTGAATGCCATCGTAATCATTGTACATCCGGCTACAGCTCATATAAGCAGAAGCAGCAACAGCAGACCGACCGGAACCACGGCTGACGACTTTGGCTTGCATATGATAAATTGCCATATCTGGCACCTCCTTTCGATGTTGCCTGCAACAGCGGATAAAGCCCTCGGCAGAGCGCACGAGCCCCGAAGGGGATACCACTGCCTGCTTTATCAGGTGGTGAGTAAGTGCGCCCTTCGGGAGTAGAACTTGTGCGTTTACATTCCCCGTAGCCGGATCATCAGCTCCCGTTTCAGGGAATCTAAATCCATTTCCTTAATATGGGGAACAATACTTTCTAAAATGGCTCCTTCCTGGACTAATCTGTGTGTTCTGGCATCACGCTCTTTTTTGCGATTTCTTGCTTCAGCTTCTTCTTGGCGGTGTTTTGCCTGTAAAAGTGCTTTTTCTTCTGGTGTCATGATTCTTTTATCTGCCATATCTGGCCCCTCCTTTTTATGCCCGTATCCGGGCAGTTTTGGTTTTAAAATCTTTTGGTTTGGTACTATGGTTTTAGATAACTGACAGTGGCATATTTCTGGTGATGAATATGAAAAGAAAGTAGCACCACTGCCAGTGAGAAATAACTATTGAGTTATACTCCGTTGTTTCAATTCTGGTTCAAATCAGGATTGCTTAGCAGGATTTTCTTCGCCTCTTTCAAATTGGCGGAAGCGTTGTCCTGACGAATATTCCGGTTATTGATACGGACAGGAATACATCTCTCCAGAATACGGTCATAAATTCGTTTGTGTGCGATATCGGCGGCGTTATTCAGCTCTGATAAAGTGAGATTGGTCGTTATGATCAGGGGCTTTTTACTGCGGTAACGACTGTCGATCACATTGAATACCTGTTCCAGTGCAAAGTCAGAGTTCCGCTCAATTCCGAGATCATCAATAATCAGAAGACTGTAGCGGTTTAAGCTGTTGATGAACTGGTTTCTGTCTTCAAAATGCATTCCGGTAAGGGTATTCAGAATCCGGGAAAAGTTGGTCATCAGTACGGGAACGCCTTTTTCCAGAAGGGCATTGGCAATGCAGCCTGCAAAAAAAGATTTTCCAGTACCGACATCACCCCAGATAAGAAGTCCGGAAGCGTTTGCTTTCATCTCTTCCCAGTTGCTTACATAATTGTGTGCCAGTTTTATTTCCGGATTGATGCCGTTATCCCTGGCAAAAGTGTAGTCATAGAGTGCTTTGTCCTGTAAGCCACTGGTTTTAAGATGCTTTATTTCCATTTGTTTTTCATGAAGTTTTCTCTGGACTTCTTCCTGCTCAAAGATTTCCTGCTGGCATTTACAGCGGATGGAAGGAATAAGAACCTTTCCCTGTAATTCATGCTGGCATTGTCTTGGCGTATTGCATTTGGAACAGTAGATCAGGTGGTCTGTTTCGTTAAAATATTCATCAGGCTGAAGCTCTCTGTTTGGTGTTATAGCGGTTGCTTTTTCTATAAATCTTGTCATAGTGTTTCGTATTCCTCACTTTCGTAATTTCTTTGCCAGGAAGCAGGATGATCCTGTCTTGCCCAACTGATGATGGTAGCTGCATGGTTCTGATATTGCTTTCCGGTAGAAGCCATATAACCGGATAAGCGTTCAATATAATCCTTCCAGTCAGGGATTGTCTGCCGGATATCTTCCAGCTCTTTTTCTGACAGAAAAACATTTTGAAATTTTCCATAGGGTGAGAGTGACTCCTTACTCCCTCTTTTTTCTAAATTGTTCTTTTTTATCTCTTTCTTATTACCAGACAGTTTTTTGTCTGTATCAGGGAAAGAATCCTGTCTGTCAATAGGATAGTTTTCTGTCTGTCTTAGGGAAAGAAATCTGTCTGTATAGTGGATGGTTTCTTTTGGGAGTTTTACATAAATCCGATTGGGCTGTCCGGGTCCCTGCCGTTTTCGGAAGATAAGCTCCTGTTTTTCCAGTACTGCCAGAGCAGTTTTAACCGTCATCTGGCTTTTGTGGAGAACTTCTGCCAGTGCTTCAATTGTAAAGTAAATGAACACATGACCAGCGATATCTGACCAGCCCTCATTTTTCTGGGAAAGCCTTGCCCGGTCGAGTAGGATAATATAAAGCATTTTGGCAGTTTCGTTTATTTCCATGTCCAGAAGAAAACGGGGAAACATCATATAAGATGGCAGGTTGGTGTCTGCTGTCAGAAAGTCCGTCATGTGTTCACCTCCAATCAGTTATTCGCCAAGAAAATCCCAGTCTACATCACTGTCTGGCTGTGAATTTTCAGGTGTTGGAAAGGACACCCTGATTTGGGGCTCCCTTTGCGTCATGCCAGCAGTTAGTCCGGAAAGAAAAAGCGGCAATGCCTGTTTCAGGCTGTATTCCACTGCATCTACAATTTGTTTCACAAAAAGTTCTTCTCGTTCTCTTGTTTCCAGATAAGGATCAGCCTGCGTGCGGTAGTAGCGGTCAAAATAATCTACCAGTGCAAGAGAGATTACCTGACTGTAAGATTTAAAATCCTGTCTGTCCATCGTCTGTAAATATTCCCAGGCTTTCCGCTGTTGCTCTTTGTCCAGATTAAATCGCAGGTTTGTGTTGCGAATATTGTTCTGCATGGTTTATCCCCTCCTTTTCAGGCTCATATAAGCCAGAGATTCGTAACCTTTGGCGGTGGCGCAGATGTCATCAATGATGGTGACTCGTGATTTGTCATAAGTTCCGAAGTTACGGATCAGGCATCCACCGCCGCCAACCACATACAGGCGCATCAGGTCAGGATTGTATTCATATTTGCGGAGTGTGGCAAAAAGTTCTGCCACATACTGTCTGGCAATGGACGTAATACAATTCAGATATGGTGCTGAAATGTCAGCTGTTCCAAACCGCAGAATCTGTTCTACTGTGGATTCTTCAATCTTCACTCCGAATTTGTCCAGAACAGCGTTCTTTGCAGCAATCATGCATTGGTTTACACCAAGTTTTTCTGTCCAGCATCGGCTCTCCTGCGCTTTCTTATTGTTGATATACAGAATGTTCATGGTTCCGTTTCCGATATCTGCAAGGAGATTGGTCCCCTTGAAATCTCCAAGTTGGTTTACGATAGCCGGATACCCCTGTGGGTAAAGGCTGCATCCCACAAAGTGGAGATGATACTCTTTGCCGTTAAAAAGGTAACGGACTTCTGGATTCTGGAGCAGATAGGAACGAAAAGCTTCTCTTTGAGTTCTGATCCATGTCAGAGGGAGTCCGGCAGCCAGATGAACATCTGCTTCACGGATGGAAAAGACATTCAGTTCCCTTGCAATAGCCATTAGCGTCAGAAGATAATATTCTTCGTCCATAGCTTTATCCGGGATAAATTCTTTGTGTCCTTCGCCAATCCGGTAGTAAATGCCGTTATAATCCAGAATATTCCCGGTGAAGATTGGTTCGGTTTCATAGGCTTTGATGCCGGTTGGTGTGACGGTGTTTGCTGTTTTCATATTGCCGTAGCCATGATCTACAGCAATGATTTTTGTGTTTCTGAATTCTCGCATAAAAAATACCTCCGTTTTCGTATTGATTGATTCAGCAGGTCGTACCGGTGTGGTACTGCTCTGCTGTGAGATAAGCATACGAAGATCGGAGGAAAAAGGCATTGAGGGGAAATTGAGTCAGAATTGAGAAAAAAGATATATTGTGCGTACGTTCTTCATGTACTCTTGTTGTGATTTCATTGTTTTTTATCGTATAATATGGATACTGGAGGTGGTTTGGATGAAATACAAGATTTTAGTTGTCGATGATGATAAAGAATTGGTGAAAATGCTTTGTAGTTATTTTAATATGAAACAATATGAAACCATTACGGCTACAGATGGAATGGAAGCATTAAATAAAATAAAAATGAAACCGGATATTATTTTATTGGATATCAACATGCCACGTATGGATGGGATTGAAGTATGTCGTCTGATACGCAGTAAAGTGTTATGTCCGATTTTATTTCTGACAGCAAGAGTTGACGAAGATGATAAAATTAATGGGTTGCTTTCAGGTGGGGATGATTATATTACGAAACCATTTAGTCTTCGGGAGTTGGAAGCGAGGATTGTTACAAACATAAAGAGAGAAGAAAGGCATCAACAAAAAACGGAATACCGTTTCATGGATGAAATGCTGATTGATTATTCTGAAAAAATAGTAGCTATAGCTGGACACAGGATGGAGTTCACAAAAATTGAATATCAGATTATTGAATTCTTATCCATGCATCCAGGGCAGGTGTTTGATAAAGAACGTATATATGCACAAGTCTGTGGATATGATGCGGAAGGGGACAGTAGAACGATAACGGAATTAGTACGGCGTATAAGGAAAAAAATAGCGGATTATTCAGAAAAAGAATACATAGAAACTGTATGGGGGATTGGATACCGATGGAAAAAATAAGAAACTTGTCACTGAAAAAAACAATTCTGCTTTATTTTGTGATCAGCTTAACGGCAGCATTTCTGTTATCTGGATTTACAGTTCATTTTGCAAGAAATATGCAGAATAAAATATGGGAAAAATATATTGATTATGCAGATTATACGGACGTGTTTCAGCAATATGGAAAGAAATACGAGATTGAGATATCAAGACCTAATCAATCGCAGATGAATCGTTTGGACTATCATCTTTCGGAAATGTGTGACTTTATGGAAACATATTCGGTATTGATTTTTTCGATTGTTGGGAGTGTTGCTGCGGTATTCTTTTTTTATAAAAATAAGTTAAAGACACCTCTACAGGAACTAAAAGATGCCTCACAAATGATTGCAGATAATGAACTGGATTTTCATGTGTCCTATGAAAATAAAGATGAGATGGGAACTTTGTGTAAAGAATTTGAAATGATGCGAAGTGCTTTAGCAGATAACAACAGAAAGATGTGGCGAATGATTGATGACGAGAAGGCTTTGCGGAATGCAATTGCACATGATATACGTTCTCCACTTTCCATATTGCGTGGGTATCAGGAAATGCTCTTAGAGTTTGTTTCTGCTGAGAGTATAAAAACAGAGGATGTTATTGATATCTTACAAACAGGCATGTATCAGATTGACCGTATAGAGCATTTCACGGAAAACATGAGAAAAATGTCCCATTTAGAACAGAGGGAACTGCAATGCTCAGAGATAGAGTTATCGGAACTGGCAAAAAAGATTGAGGCAGAAGCTGCCATGCTGTCCAAGAAGGAAAGTAAATTATGTAAGGTAGAAAGAGTGCAGGAACAAAACATTGTGAAAGTGGATGAGGAACTTGTCATGGAAGTGACAGACAACTTACTGGAAAATGCGGTTCGATATGCACAAAAAAGTATTGCTTTGCAGATAAAGAAAAAGGATGGTTTTCTTATAATTTCTGTTGAAGATGATGGAATAGGATTTGTGGATACTGAGGAAAAAGTAACAGAGCCATTTTATCATAAGAATCCACAAGATGATTTAAAGCATTTTGGCCTTGGTATGTATATTTCTCGTATTTTCTGTGAAAAGCATGGAGGAAATTTGAAAATATATAATGCCAGACAAGGCGGTGCTCATGTAGAAGCTCTTTTCAAAGCTGAATAAAAATACTTTATAAGGCTGAAATCACAAATAAAGTGGTTTTAGTCTTTTTTGTTGTGAATTTATTGAGAATTGATTTGTATGATGTTGTTAAAGAAATAAAGAAAGGAAGAGATACAATGAAAACAATCATAAAAAGAAGTATACTTGATTATTTAAAGAACCCTGTTTTGTGGATTGGCTTGATTATTATAGTTGCCAGTATGTATCAATGTCTGTCATCGTATTTGCAAATTCATTATATCAAACAGAATGAACAGATCACACAAAATGACGTAGCATTGGAAGATGCTGATGTCATGGATGGGTACATTCCCACATCTGATGATAAAGAAAGAAGAAGGGAGTGGGAAGATACGATCAAAGAGACGTTAATGGACACCTCCAAAAATGGTTTTGGATTTAGCAGGCAGGAAGCAGATCATGTAATGAAAGAAATTCAGAATATGGATGTAAAGACTGCTTCTGAGTTTTTGGAATCCCAATATGGCTATTATAATGCAATATATGCTTATGAGGACCTTGAAATTCATAAGGGGACAGCAGAAGAAATCAATCATTATATCGAGCGGAAATTATCCGAACATTCTTTTTCCTGGTACTTTGCCAAAAAATTTACGGATTTTGCAGGATTGCATATGGCCTTTTTTGCAACAGTCTTGCTATCATTTTTATTTATTCAGGATACACGAAAAAGTACCTATGAATTATTACATACAAAGCCTGTTACGGCAGTCCAATATATATGTGGGAAAGTAATAAGCGGATTCATTAGTATGCTGGGAGTATTAGTGATTTTGAATGTTATATTCTTTATGCTGTGTTTGAAAACGTCTTTAGAATCGGGCTTTCCAGTAACACCAATTGATTTTTGCGTGAATTCTCTGATCTATATTATTCCGAATCTTTTGATGATATGTTGTGTCTATACAATTACAGCAGTAATATTTAAAAATCCGCTTCCGGCAGCACCAATCTTGTTTTTACACATTATATATTCAAATATGCTGACCATGAAGAATGATATTTATTATATGAGACCGTTCTCTATTATGGTGCGATTCCCTGGCAGATTTTTTGAAACACATGTAGCCAAAATGTCAAACATAAATCAGATTATTCTTGTAATTTCATCAGTTATATTAGTATGTATTTCTGTTACAATCTGGAAAAGGAGGAGGGTTCATTGAAAACGGAACTAAAAAATTGCCTGTCGTTATATAAGATTTTTTATTCATGTGCATTTATACTGATATTGTGTGTTATTCATCCGATTATATACTATGAAGAAATCGGTTCAGCGATTCAGTCTCCAATAGCATTTTTAACAATTATTTTTTGTAGTGACACATATTTGATGGAAGTAAAAAGTAAGCGTGCCGATGTATTTCATTTGTATGATCAAAAAAAGCAGTTAAAAGTAATATCGCAGAGAGTGGGCGTTCAAATATTATATTTATTAATACTTTCCTGTGTTGGATATGTTTTGTTTTTCTGGCAAAAACCGGGCAGTGTAAACGAAGGCATTTCGGGTATTCAGATATTTCTTTTATATTTCATTGCAATGTTTGGAACTATCTGGCTTTGGAGTATATGCTCTGTGATTTTGTGTACATTGCTTCGAAATATGTGGGCAGGTATTGGATGTTTATTTGGAATTGTCATTGGACTTATATCAAAAGCGGGAAGTTCATTTTTCGGAAATCTGGGATTGTTTTCTTTCAGCTTTTGTGAACCTACTCAATTAATGTCCGAGAGTTGGATTTATGGAACGCTTGTGTCTTTTATAGCGGGGCTGTTTTTATTTGCAGTATTACCAATGGCTTTAAAGAAAAGAGGATAGATTATGAGTATTAGAATAAATGATTTAACAGTTAGATTTAAAAATGGTGTAGTTGCAGTAAATAAGGCATCTCTTGAAATACCTAAGGGAATTTACGGACTTTTGGGTGAGAATGGTGCTGGAAAAACCACTTTGATGAGGGTTCTTACAACTGTTTTAAAACAAACGGAAGGAATGGTTTCCCTTGATGGAATTCTGTATAACGAGGGAAATTATGAGAAATTACAGAAAAAGATTGGTTATCTTCCACAGGAAATCGACTTATATCCGAATCTTACGGTGAAAGAATGTCTTGTATATATGGGGGTGGACTGTCAGGAGTATCCAGAAATGACCTCGAACAAAGAATTACCTATTATCTGGAAAAGACTTCTCTTACAGAGCATCAGAATAAAAAAATGCGGCAATTATCTGGTGGTATGAAGAGACGTGTCGGACTCATACAGGCACTTCTTAATAATCCGGATTTTTTGATTATTGATGAACCTACTACCGGGTTAGATCCGGAAGAAAGAATCAGGATCCGCAATCTTTCTGGTTGATTTTTCAAAGGATAGAACTGTGCTGTTTTCCACTCATGTAGTAGAAGATTTAGCAGCAACCTGTACACAGCTTGCCATTATGAAAAAGGGAATTTTTTATATTCCGGAAGCGTGAGTGGATTGCTGGAAAATGCAAAGGGCTGTGTTTGGAATTGTACGGTACAAAATGCAGAAGAAGCCCGTTTGTTAGAAGCCAATTATTCTATATCATCTAAGCAGTATGTAGAAAATGGAATTCATATGAAAGTATTAAGCAAAGGAAAGCCAAATGAGAATTGTGTCCTGGATAATGATATCACTTTGGAAGATGCATATATTTATTTGACGAATAGTTGAATATAACGGCGGGCAAGTTGCCCGCCGTAAATTATGCTTATTTTGTTAAAAGACCGGATAGTTTTTTTCCAATGGAAAATCCAATTTGTGGATATAACTCCTGAATTTCCTGATATTTTGCTTCAGTCAATTCCGGTTCATCAGCCCAAATTTTTTCATATATTTTAAAAGCTTTTTTAAAATGTGTTTTGGCTTGTGAAAGATTGGCGGTCATCAGATAAATGGTTGCAAGGGTTTCCTGAACTTTGGCATAATCCAGACAGTCATCGGAATGGTATTCCTTGATGATGCTGGATAATTTTTGTAATTCGGAGATCCCTCTTTCAGGTTCCTGCTGTTCTGTCAGGAACATTGCATAATTGGCAATCTGAGGTATGCTGTCATTTATATGAAGCAGGTTAAATTGGTCAAGCAGTGAGATACTTTTTTCCATGTGTTCTCTTGCAAGATTGGGATAACTGTTCATGCGGTAAAGTCCTCCGAGATTGGCATGAAGGTTGGAAACAAGGCGAGCATTGTCTGCAGTGATATTTTCTATCTGGGCAAGTGCATCCTTTTCCAGTTTTATTGCTTTTTCTGGCTTGATTTCAAGGGCAGCCTGAAAATCCAGTAACAATGCCCGGTCAGAGTCGGTGCCAATGTCTTTAGGCTTCAAAAAATTTTTTAATTCCTGAATGATTTCTTTCATACCTTTCTGGTAATTATAATTATCCATATATGGAAAAACATTTTCCAGAAAAAGTAGATATTTTGGTATATCATCTTTTTCAATCAATTCTATGATGTTTCCGCTGTCTGAAACAGCTTCTTGTAATAATCGACTTCAATTCCATGCATTAAACATATTTTCTGTAAAGAATCCAGTAATATGTGACAGCTACTTACAGATGGTTTTGTCTCTGAAAGGGCAATTTCCTTAATCATAGGATGCAGGGAGATTGTGTGACGTGTAGTTGTCTGCACAAAACCAGTTTCAATCAAGTCGTTAATTTCATTTAAGGTAGGCAGTTCCAGCCATTTGGCGAATATGCGGGCAGAAATACCAGTGTAAGGAAGAAAACACAAATTGCACATGATATCCTGCTGTTTTCGGGATAAAGCATATAGTGAAAATAGAGTATGGATATGACTATAATAAGTGGCTTTACTGCTTTGACCATCCTTGATTATCTTAATTTTATCTTCATTATCGAGAGATGCTCTTTCTTCCTGAAGTTTTGCTAATAACTGACCTGGAGTTGAAATTCCATTTTCCAAAAGTTTTGCAGCCAGTTCTACAGCAAAAGTATGATAGTGTACGGTCTCTATGATTTTTTCGACGGTCGAACGATACTTGTCTGCTTCTGAATAAAATGCAGATGTCAGTTGGAAAAGAATGTTTATATCCTGTATTTCTTTTAATGGCAGAGTACAGTATTCATCCAGTTTGCTTCTGGTTGTAAACAAAATCTGGCAGCGATATTTTAATACTACTGACAGAAAGCTGTCCTGTGTGGCAGTGACATTGAAATTGTCTATGATCAACAGAGTATCAGATTTTAGAGAACGCAGGAAGCGGTTGTGCCTTTGGAAACGTTCCTGTTCACTGATTTCTGGTAGATCATCAATAAAATCCATGTCAGTAATATCCTGATGAAGATCACCTGTATATTCTACATATAGAATGTTAGTATAATGTTTTTTGTAATGTTTTGCGTAGGCTTTGGCAAGTTCGCTTTTACCAATACCGGCAATTCCGCAAAGAAAAACATGACGGTTTTCCTCAAGCATGGTACATAATTCTTCCAGTTCTTTATCTCTTCCGATAAAATGACGGCATGGTTTCGGAACCTCACTGTCCATAATATAATCCAGCACAATGGGTGACAGGGCACCTCCGGCAAGTAATTTTTGATTTTTAGTATCACGTTTGATAAATTGTCGCTCCATGCCAAAAGAAATCAGCTTTGCAAGAAAAAGCAGACGTGAGCTGGCTGGTTTGTACAGCGAAGCCAGATTTTTCTTTTTGGCATCGGAGATGGAGTCATCTTGTATAAATAATGTGTATATATCTTGTATAGCCATATTGCAGTCAGACATCAATGGAAGCAGATTCTGGTGAATGGTTTCTGCCAGCTTTTTCTGATTACTGGGTTTGGAATAGTAGGCAGATATTTTGGGACTGATCTTTGCTTGACCGGTCAGCCAACGACAAACCAGACCATTATCCATAGAAAAATCCTGATTTGCCGGATCATCCATAAAATCTTCAAATAATTCGTATAAAAAATCAGGCTGACTCATTTGATTACTTTCGCTGATATGATTTTTTAAGCAAGTGCTAATAGAAGAAAAATCGCATCGATTCAATAGAAATTCCCCTTTCGTAGTTAAAGATTAAGTATATCCATCATAACACGAACATATATTCGATTCAAGGAAATGCGGATATTTTTAAATTGATTGTGTCAATTTATAATCAATTTCTATTCAATGTGGTTTTCAGGCAGGTTCTGTAAAATAAGCTCAGATCAAACAATAACGGGAGGAGCTTATGCAACAGAATATTGAATTTGAGCGGTGCATTGATTTTCTGGTACGGATGATTGATAAGTACGGCGAAGAAGTCCTCCGGGAGTTGGAGGAAGAAAAACAGAATAAAGAAGAAAAAGAAGCGGCAGTTTCCTGATATACAAAATGTAAATCAGACTGTCGCTTTTTTCGTGTATTTTTAAATCAAATAAATTTTAAAAGCTGATGCAGAGTGTGTGCCTCATTATTCTGGGAAGCGGTAATACGAGTATCAAATGGCTTGAAATGATTCTGTGTATAAAAGCTCAGAAGAAATTCATTATTTTCGCATTCAAGAAACTCCATAACGCCGCCTACGGAATATTTGAGACTGGATATGGTTTCCAGTGCAAATCCCAGTAGAATATTTCCAGGGATCCGTTTCTCCTTTGGAAGAGAATAGTTCTTTCCTAATTGTGCAATCAGGTAAGCTGCTGTGGTATAGGATTGTGTTTCTTCATCCAGAATACTGACACGGGACAATTTCTTTGCCATTGTCTTGCTGATATTTGAAGACCGGACAGAGATGGGCTTTACAGTAATGGAAAAATAGCCAACCAGTGAAGCATCTTCGGCATCAAAGACCAGATAAGTGATGGACTGATCTTTTTTAGTAAATTCAATCGCATTATGTAATAAAAAGTATTCCACATCGGGATTTTTGGGACAAGAAAAATCGGAGAGTAAGTCGTAAAGACTTTCCTCTCCGATATATGTCGGTTCGTCTTTATCCAAATATGCCCGAATATTAACGGTAAAATATTTATCAGACATGTTTGTTTCTTCCTTTTTGACATTAAAGCTAAGATTTCCTGTGGGTTCGTTAACTGACGTCCGGGAAGTGTCTGCTTTGGTGTGCGGTCACGATCCGCTTCGTCAATTGCTGCGATAAAACGCTTTACGCTGTTTGGATTGGATACGACAAAATTATGAGTAATACTTGAAGTAGCCATACTAACACCTCCTCTTTTTTTCTGGCTTTTTTGTGTATTTATAGTATATGCAATGTGTGATAAAAACACAATATCAAAAACAGAAATTATTTCTAAATAATTTTCAAGCCGGACATTTATTAGACGCTTCCGGTAAGCGAACAATATTTTCAATCCAATCATTTATAAGTCACCAATGGTGGGCGGGCAATATTTTGATAACAGAAATGCTCTGTATCTAACTTAATTATACGATTGACAGAGAAATGCGTCAATAAGAAAAATAAGCATTGAAAATGGTTGGAATGAGTACTAAAATAAAGTTGGGACAATAAAACAGAGTTATACTGCGAGGAAGATTATGAAGAATAAAAAGATTAAATGCGATATATATACCAGAGTGTCTACAACCATGCAGGTAGATGGCTACAGTCTGGACGCTCAGAAAGAAAAACTCAAGAGATATGCGGAATTTCAGAACATGGAAATCGTAAATGAGTATTCCGATGAAGGTAAGTCTGGAAAGAGCGTAGAGGGCAGACCGGAATTTCAGAGAATGTTAGATAATATTGAGAATGGAACAGATGAGGTACAGTTTGTACTGGTGTTCAAACTTTCCTAGATTCGGTCGTAATGCGGCAGATGTGTTAAATTCTCTGCAAAGAATGCAGGATTTTGGAGTGAATCTGATCTGTGTTGAAGATGGGATTGACAGCTCAAAAGATAGTGGAAAGCTGATGATTTCCGTTCTGTCTGCGGTGGCAGAGATTGAACGAGAGAATATTCTTGTTCAAACAATGGAAGGACGTAAGCAGAAAGCCAGAGAAGGAAAATGGAATGGTGGATTTGCTCCGTATGGTTATGAATTAGTAAATGGAGAATTGCAGATTGCAGAGGATGAAGCAGAGATTATTCGTCTGATCTATGATAAATTTATTCATACCAATATGGGAATCTCTGCGATTGCTGCATGGCTGAACCAGCATGGATATAAAAAGAAAAAGCGACAGAATAATACACTGGACGCATTTGCCTCTTCGTTTATAAAAGGCGTTCTGGATAATCCGGTATACTGTGGAAAGCTAGCTTATGGACGAAGGAAGAACGAGAAAGTATCTGGTACAAGAAATGAATACCGTATTGTAAAGCAGGAAAATTATATGCTGCACGATGGTATTCATGAAGGGATCGTTTCAGAAACAGACTGGGAGCTGGCTCATCAAAAACGAGAAAAAACAGGTGTGAAATATGAAAAGACACATAGTCTCGATCATGAGCATATTTTATCCGGAATATTGAGATGCCCATTATGTGGAAGCGGTATGTATGGGAACGTGAACCGAAAGAAAAAGAAAGATGGAACCTTATATAAAGGATTATTTCTATTATGCCTGCAAACATCGTCGCCTGGTAGATGGTCATAAATGTGGATATCGTAAACAATGGAGCGAAGAGAAGATTAACAATGCCGTGGAAGAAGTTATTCGGAAACTGGTGAAGAATCCTAAATTTGAAGAAGCAATCCTGAATAAAATCGGTTCAAGAATAGATACAGAAGAAATAGAAAAAGAGATTGAAGGACTGGAAAAACAGCACAGACAGCTGACCGGGGCAAAAGCAAGACTTGGACAGCAGATGGACAGTCTGGATATTATGGATAAATTTTATGAGAAGAAATATCAGGATATGGAGACAAGGTTATACCGTTTGTATGATGAAATTGAAGGCGTGGAGAACAGTATAGAAGAAGTAAAGAACCGCCTGTTGAATATCCGGCAACAGAAAATATCAGAAGAAAACGTCTATCAATTTCTTTTATATTTTGATAAACTATATGATAAGTTCACCGACCTGGAGAAGAAAGAATTTCTTAACAGCTTTGTAGAACAGGTGGACATTTATGAGCAGGAGCAGCCAGATGGCAGATTCCTGAAGCACATAAAGTTCCGCTTCCCGGTGTATTTCGGAGACAGGGAAACACAGGAACTTTGTTGGGACAACGAAAGTACTGTGGAGAGTATGGTGTTGATACAAAAGGACAATATCTAAAAATCCTTGAATTTAAGCGGTTTGTGAAGCATTTCAGTTTTAAGAAAATAAGTGAAACTTACAGTCAAAAAGAGCTTTTAGAAGAAATTACAGTTGTTGTAGCTCTTGATGTCGTTGAGAGGGACACAAGAAATCCTAGTTTATAAATGAAAGTAAAGCATCGGACAGATGATAAATTATAGGGATACTTTAATTACAAAGTATCTCTATTTTTTTATACAAAATTTATAAAGAAGGGAGAAAATGCAATGAAGAACACAGCGATAAGTGCAACAAAAAAGAATACTCATAACATAACATTTCCAAAAAAATAAAAATGGGAGGAGGCATGAGATGTTAAAAATCAGAATGCAAGGAATGACAAGCGACATTGAATGGTTCCAAAAAATCTTAGAGGAAGATAAAAGAATCAGAGTACTTGGGATTTCAGAACCATTTGCAAACAAAGGAACAAATAAATATTTTCGAGTTTATGCAGAAGTAAATAAAAAAGAAAAGTAGAAAGAGAGGAAATGTTATGTGTAGAGTAATCGCAATCGCCAATCAAAAGGGTGGAGTAGGAAAAACAACAACAGCAATCAATTTAGGAATTGGATTAGTCAGAGAAGGAAAAAGAGTATTATTGGTAGACCTCGATCCACAGGGACATTTAACGATAGGTCTAGGATTTTCAAAAAAAGTTCCAGTAACTTTAAAAAATATGTTAGAAAATATTGTTATGGGGATTAAATTTGATCCTAGAGAAGTAATTTTACATCATGAAGAAGGAGTCGATGTAATTCCGTCTAATAAATTACTTTCAGGTTTGGATGTGTCATTGATTATGGCAGAGGATCGAGAAATAATATTAAGAGAATATTTGATGCTACTCAAAGAAGATTATGATTTTATGATTATAGATTGTATGCCATCTTTAGGAATGTTGACAATCAATGCTCTAACAGCCGCAGATAGTGTATTGATTCAATGGAGCCAGAATATTATGCAGCAGATGGCTTAATGGAATTGTTAAAGGTTTATAGTGCAATTAAGGCGAAGTTTAATCCAGACCTCAAAATTGAAGGAATTGTCTTTACGTTTGATACTCCAACATTTAATAATTCAAAACGAAATAAAAAAGCAGTCATTAGTACATATGGAGACAAAATAAGAATTTTCAAAGAGTCTATTCCAAGAGCTGTAACGATCGCAGAGACGGCTTCAGAGGGAATTAGTATATTTGCCTATGATGGTAGTGGAAAAGGCGCTCAAAGCTATCAGAAGCTTGTAGAGGGGGTGCTGGATCATGCGTAAACCAAAAAAGGAAATACATTTAACAAGTTATGAAGAATTATTAGGAATTGAGGATAACCAAGAAAATAGTGTTGATAAGATAACAGAAATACCGATAGATTGTTTATATGGCTTTAAGAATCATCCATTTTATGTGATAAATGATGAAAAATGCAAGAAACTGTGGACAGTATTAAAGAATATGGTGTTTTAAATCCTTGCATTGTCAGACCAAGAGAAGGTGGTGGATATGAAATCATATCTGGACATCGTAGAAAATATGCATGTCAATTGGCAGGAAAGGCCAAAATACCGGCAATCATAAGAAACTATACAGATGATGAAGCAACAATTATTATGGTAGATTCAGTGCCGTAAGGCGCTTGGGGTGGACACCCAAGCGGCGTGGGTCATTATGATTTTGCTCTGAGAAAGCAATAAGAAAAATTATCAAGTGTGAAAAACACAATCTTATCGCCAACAACTAACCTCGAGTGGAAACATAAAGGGGACAACAGCACGTTTGTAAAGGCACAAGTCAGCGAAGCTTCCAAGCTGCGACTGAGTGTCGAGGCGAAAGGTACTATATGAGGATGAAGGCTACACTGCTTGAAGGAAAGTCAGAGGCTGGAGCTAACCATCTCCACACCGAAGGGAAGATGTTACGGTGGTGCATTGGCGGATTAGTATTTTGCTGTCTGCAATCCGTGGGATAATCGATGCAAGCTAGCCATAAGTAATGGAAAATGACGAAAACTCCCATACCTATAAATACTGCGGATATTGTGGGAGAGAAAGCTGGTGACAGTGGGAGAACAGTACAGCTTTTATCGTGTCCCGAAAGTGCTGTTTACAGCAGAATGTTTTAAATTCCTCTCCTGTGAAGCAAAGGGGGACTGTGTTGGGAAACCGTGTGGGTTCACAGGAGCTGATCCAGTTAGGAGAACGTGTTCGACAAAAGAGAAAAGACTGTCATTTATCCCAGGAAACTCTTGCAGAAAAAGTGGGTATCAGTGTCAACACAGTAAGCCGCATTGAGGGCGGGCAGGCGGCAATATCCATTGAGATTTTTGTAAAACTGGTGGAGGTACTGGGTGCTGACGCAAACGAGTTATTAGGAAAGAATCCCGAAGGAGATAGAAATCCTGCCCACAAGATGGTTTCCCGTGTCTTGAATCTACAGCCAAAGGAGCAGAAAATTGTAATCCAGACCATAAGCGCCCTGATGGATGGGATTGAAGGAATCCGGTAAAAATTCACAAATATGAGGGAAAATCTTATGGGTTTCCTCAAATCTGCTAGGGAAAAATAACTGGCAGAATGATACATTGAATATGTACAAAGCGCAGATATGTGAGAGGAAGAGATTATTTGCTTTATCGGAGAAGTTGTTCTTATGACACATAGGGGCTACTCATTGGTAATGAAAATGGAACAGACTAAATTGATAGCATTAAAAAGAAACTGATCCGACAATAACGATAAAAAATAAAGTTGTGTGTTGTGAGTATGGAGAATGGCAGTGAAATACAGCTTTTGGTATATCAGGAAGGGTATGTGCGCCTGTTTTTGAGGGGGGGGATCGTTTGGCAAAAGAACAGGGAAACATGCCATAAGGGGAAAGTGATTTCTTATCATGCTGTATCAGAAGAATGGTTTCTTTTGTCTTCGCTGGTACTGCCGCCATTGGAACAGCTGATAGAAAAAGAGCAGATTCTGGAATTGATGGGACTTCTGACAGAACGGCAAAGAGACATTGTAATTCTGTATTTTTATTATGGGGAAACACAGTGGAGATTGCAAAGGAACTTGGCATTACACAGCCACAGTTTCTCAGACGCTTGTGACAGCACTTCGCCGGATGCGGGACAGTCAGAAGAAAGACAGTCCCTCTGGAAAGAAAGCGGATTTTAAAAGAGTTAAATGAGAAACTGAAAGAGATGGGGATTATGGGAGGATGTTTTAGTGTAAAATTTAAAAATATGCGGTCATTTTAATGGAGAGAATATGGGTGATCGCATATTTAATCAAAGAGGTGAAGGACAATCATTTTTAATATACTTGGAATTGACTTTACAAACACCCCATGATTAACAGGAGATGTTGAAATAGTCTAAGTCTACTAAAAAATCTGCAATAAAGCGAAACTAATTAATTTATCTGGCAAACCAACATATTTGAAAAGCCGGCATATACAATAGCTAATAATGGGCATATAATTTTGTATTATCTCCCCGTTCAACCGTTCCAGAATGTGTTTTGCCATTGCGTAGTTTTACAAAAGAAGCTATATTAGTCTCATTTATTTGTGGTAACAGCCATTTTGAAACTATCGCATCAGCCACATTATGGTTTTCGTCGTATAATGTAAGGATTTTCTGTTTCAATGTATAATCAAGATCCACCCTGCTTGTCATTTAGCAGAGGAATAATTACTGTTGCCAAAACCAATAGTTTAAAATTTTATCAGTAATAAAAGTGCAGAATGATATTTGAATTTCTGTTTTTAGGCAACTATTCTTTGGTGCTCTTGACAAAATCTTTTTTAAAGACTATAATTATAACAGTGTTATATATCACTGTTATATAGGGGGTGTATAAAATAGACGGAAAGGGAACAACTTTGGAAAATATCCATCTGGCGGCGAAAGCGGAATTTCTGGAAAAAGGATATAAAGACGCTTCCCTGCGGAATATTGTGAAATCCGTGGGAATGACTACCGGTGCCTTTTACGGATATTATAAAAGCAAAGAAGAACTGTTTGAAGCCATCGTTGGCGAGCATTACGAATATATTCTCAACCGTTTTATAAAGGCACAGGAGGAGTTTGCCCAGCTACCAGCGGCCAGGCAGCCGGAAGTCATGAGTGACATTTCGGGGATCTGTATGTACGATATTCTCCATTATGCGTATGAACATTTGGAGGAATGTAAATTGATTCTCTGCTGTTCGGAGGGAACAAAATTTTCTGGCCTTATTGACGAAATGGTGGAGATCGAGGCAGATGGGACGCATGCCTATCAGGAGGTTCTAAGGCAGCTTGGGAGGCCTTCTCCCAAGATTGATCCCAGGCTGGAGCATATTCTGATCACAGGAATGTTCCATACTTTTTGAATTGATCATCCATGAAATGCCGCTTAAAGATGCCGAAAATTATGTCAGAGAAATGCGCGCTTTTTATACGGTGGGATGGATGAAAATTATGGGGCAGTAATGCCTTATAATTTTTCTTTTTAGGTTAGCGTATGCTAACTGCTGTTAGGGATGTACAATGGGCAGTTTCGCTTTGACATAAATACAAAGAAGGAGGGATTTTTTTGAAAAAACAATCCAATTTATCACGTCTGCTGGAAATTGCAGGCAGCCATAAGTACCTGATCTATGCTTCCTGGTGCTTTCTGCAATCAGTGCCTGATTGCCCTGGTGCCGTTCTATTACATCTGGAAAATGATCAGGGAAGTACTGGAGGTGGCACCGAATTTTGACCAGGCACAGAACCTGACCGGTAATGGCTGGATGGCAGTATTGTTTGCGGTTATAGCGGTGCTTGTCTACATAGCCGGGCTGATGTGTTCCCATTTGGGAGCATTTCGTATCGCCACAAACCTGCGTATCCAGACCATGGAACATATTGTCAGACTTCCCTTAGGTTTTGCCGAGAGTTTTGGCAGCGGAAAACTGCGCAAGATCGTCAACGAATCTAGCGCAGCCACGGAAACCTATCTCGCCCATCAGCTTCCCGACAGAGCCAATGCCATTGCAACCCCTGTGGTCTTTTGGTGCTGTTGTTCGTGTTTGACTGGAGACTGGGCTTGTTGAGCCTTGTTCCGGTTGTGCTGGGATTTCTGATCATGATGACAATGACCGGAAAGCAGATGCAGGAAAAGATGAAAGAATACCAGAATGCGCTGGATGATATGTCCAACGAAGCGGTAGAGTATGTCCGCGGGATTCCGGTGGTAAAAACCTTTGGCCAGACGATCTTTTCCTTTAAGAAGTTTAAAGACTCCATCGACCGGTATAAAGTATGGGTGATCGCTTATACCAAGCAGCTTCGGACACCGATGATGTTCTATACGGCTGCGATCAACGGAGTTTTTGCCACACTGATCGCCGGAGGACTGTTGCTTACACAAGACGGTGTGACTTCCGGTTTTTTACTGGATCTCATTTTCTATATTATCATTACACCGGTTATTTCTGTTACACTGACACGCATCATGTTCCAAAGTGAAAACGCCATGATCGTGGACGACGCTTTACAGAGAATTGACAGCGTGTTGAATTTGAAGCCTCTGGAGGAAACGAAACATCCTAAGCATCCTCAAAACGCTTCCGTGGAACTGAAATCGATTCATTTCAGCTATGATGGAGAAAAAGAAGTGTTAAAAGATATTTCACTCACCATTCCTGCAGGACAGACGGTAGCTTTTGTAGGCCCGTCCGGCGGTGGGAAAACAACCTCTTGCCAACCTGATTTCCAGATTCTTTGATCCCCAGAGCGGAATGGTAAAAATCGGTGGTGTCAATGTGAAAGACATCCCAAAAGAGGAACTCATGAATACGGTGTCTTTCGTATTTCAGAACAGCCGCCTGGTCAAGGCGTCCATTCTGGAAAATGTGCGTATGGGGAAACCGGAAGCTGCCCGCGAGGAAGTTTTGGCTGCCCTTCATCACGCCCAATGCGATGATATTCTGGAAAAACTCCCACAGGGTGCGGATACGGTCATCGGTACAAAAGGGGTCTATCTTTCCGGCGGCGAGCAGCAGCGGATTGCTATTGCCCGTGTAATGCTGAAAAATGCACCGATTATTATTCTGGATGAAGCCACTGCCTTTGCTGACCCGGATAACGAAAGCCGCGTACAGGCTGCTTTCTCAAAACTTTCCGAGGGTAAGACCGTGATTATGATTGCCCACAGGCTTTCTACCGTAACAAATGTGGATCAGATTTTTGTCATTCAGGATGGACGGGTTGCCGAGTGCGGAAACAGCCGCGAATTGCTTGCAAAAGACGGCATTTTCAGCCGTATGTGGAAAAATTACCAGACTTCCGTGCAATGGAAGGTAACAAAGGAGGTGCAGTGATATGATCAAAAAACTGCAGAAAGAAATATGCCCTGTCTGAACAGGGAGCAAAAGACCTGATCAAAGGCTGCCTGGCCTGTGTCCTTCAGAATCTGTCTTTTATGTTTCCGGTGGGACTTTTATATTACCTGGTCAGCGATCTGATGAACGGGGGTGTTCCCGGTGGGAAAATTCCATTTTATGTGGCAGGCTGCGTGGTGTGTATCGGCCTGATACTGCTGACCACTTTCTTTCAATACAATGCCACCTATTTTGCCACTTACAAAGAAAGCGGCATCCGCCGCATTACTCTGGCAGAGCATCTACGCAAAATCCCCCTTTCCTTTTTCGGGAAAAAGGATTTAGCCGATCTTACCAGTACCATTATGGCGGATTGCACCTTCCTGGAGCAGAGTTTTTCGCATTTTATCCCTGAGCTTGCGGGTTCGATCATCTCTACAGTTCTGATTTCCATCGGTCTGCTCTTTACGGACTGGAGAATGGCACTGGCTGCCTTATGGGTTCTGCCGGTTGCCTTTGCGATTGTGGGATTTTCCGCAAAGATTCAGGAAAATCTGAATCAGAAAGCCATGGATGTAAAGATGGCCTGCGCAGACGGGATACAGGAGTGTATTGAAACGGTGCGTGACTTGAAAGCGAACAACGCGGAGCAGGCATATTTAAAAGGTCTGGAAAAGAAGATCCGTGCCGTGGAGCATCGTTCCATCCTCAATGAATTTGGTCTTGCTGCTTTTGTGGTTTCCGCGTCACTGGTGCTGAAGCTTGGTATTGCAACGGTTGTGCTGGCAGGAGCTGTTCTGCTCATGCAAGGAAGCCTCTCCGTGCTTACATTCTTTATGTTCCTTCTGGTAGTATCCCGTTTATATGACCCTCTGCAGGGTGCACTCCAGAATCTTGCGGCAGTCATCAGTACACAAACCAACATTGCCCGTATGAATGAAATTCTCAATCATCCCATCCAGCAGGGCAGCGATAGGCTTTCCAATCATGGGTATGATATTGTCTTTGACCATGTTGGGTTTGCCTACAATACTGGAGAAACCGTATTGAAAGATGTCTCCTTTACGGCAAAGCAAGGAGAGGTTACGGCTTTGGTCGGACCATCCGGCGGCGGAAAAACAACCGTATCCCGGCTGGCTGCAAGGTTCTGGGATATTAACAGAGGAAAGATTACTGTGGGCGGCATGGATGTATCCCAGATTGATCCGGAAACACTGCTTTCTCTGTATTCTATCGTATTCCAGGATGTCACACTGTTTGACAATACGATTCTGGAAAATATCCGAATCGGAAACAAAGATGCCACAGATGAACAGGTCATTGCTGCTGCGAAACTTGCCAATGTGGATGAATTTGCGGAAAAACTGCCGGATGGATGGCATACCAATATCGGAGAGAACGGCTGTGAACTTTCTGGCGGAGAGCGCCAGCGGATTTCCATTGCCCGTGCATTTCTGAAAAATGCGCCGATCATTCTTCTGGATGAAGCGACTGCTTCCCTGGATGTGGAAAATGAAACTCTGATACAGACAGCCCTTTCCCGTCTGATCGCAGATAAAACCGTTCTGGTTATCGCCCACAGGATGCGTACCGTAGCCGGAGCAGATAAGATCGTTGTCCTTTCTGATGGTACAGTGGCAGAAGAAGGAGCACCAAAGGATCTGGAAGAAAAGAATGGTGTGTATACTCATATGGTAAAACTGCAGACAGAAAGCCAGAACTGGAAACTTGCGTGAAGAAGGAAAAGGAGGTAGTGCAATGAAAAGGAACCAATGGAAGCAGGAGAATATCCGCCTTGGCACCCACGGGGAAGACTATGGAAGCTGGATGTCCAATCCTGTCTTTTACATCATTGGCGGAATCATGGAACAGGTTCATAGGGTTGTTCTCTCCCATCTGGACTATGATGGGCAGGAAAAGATTTTGGAAGTAGGCTGCGGCTCCGGAGCACTGATAATCCGTGCGGCTCTGACATGGTCGAAAGCAAAAGTAATCGGTATTGATTATTGGGGCGCTGTGTACACTTACAGCAAGGCACTCTGAGAGAAAAATGCTGCAAGTGAGGGCGTGGCTTCCCGCTGTGTATTTCAGCACGGTGATGCGAAGCAGCTGGATTTTCCTGATGAGAGCTTTGATGTGGTCATCAGCAACTATGTCTATCACAATGTCATGGGCGCAGATATGCAGAAACTGCGGGATATGGGGTATCAGGATGTTCGTCTCATTGATACTGCACAAGAGGCGTTCGGCTCACACCGCTGAGCAGCTATGATGATGCTGGAATCTTCCAGACTCCTGGTAGGCCGGAAATAATCTCACCATAAGGAGGACTGGTTATGCAAATATTAGGCGTTGTGGAAGATACTCTGTTTGTCCCTATGCTGGGCAGAATCTATGCCAGTGAGTATTGTCCGCAAGTTTTATATGATAAAAAAGCATTGGAATTGAAAATAAGCTGCCCTCGGACTTGATTGAGCAGAAATGCAGAACCAGTATACGCTTTTGGCCTCTGCTTCCCGGTCTGCCAATATGGATCGTTTTGTTCGGTCTTTTCTGGAACGCAGACCGGACGGTGTGATTGTCCAGCTGGGCTGTGGCCTGGAAACAACCTATCACCGATGTGATAACGGAAAAACACACTGGTATGCCGTGGATCTGCCTCATGTGATCCAATACCGGCGAGGGCTTCTTCCCGAACCGGAGCGGGAATTCTATATTTCAGGGGATGCCTTTGTGAAGGATTGGATCATAAAAGTTCGCAATGATGTACCAGATGCCCCTGTTCTCGTTACTGCAGGTGGATTATTGCATTATTTTGAGGAAAATAAGGTCATTTCCCTTTTGCGTATGATAGGACAGTCTGGAAATATGGAAGTTGTTTTTGATACCGTGAACAAAAAAGGCATGGCTATGATGCAAAAGAAGTACATGAAGCAGGTAGGCCATGCCGATGCGCAGATGTTCTTTTATGTGGATGCAGCAAAAGAACTGGCAGCAAAGATTAGGGGTAATGTAAAGGTGATTGCGGAGGAACCTTATTATCGTTACATTCCTAAAAACGGCTTAAAGCTCTCCACAAAGGTCAGTATGGCGGTGTCTGATCAATTCAAAATGGTAAAGATGATACATCTAAAACTATAATAAATATACTGCAATGTTAGACAGATAGAAATCCATTGTCGAACGGAGTATTTTTACTGTTAAAGAGTTGGAGAAGAAGGAGTTGGAGAAGAAGTAAATAAGAAATATAATAAATGGTGGTTAGTGATTGCTAACCACCATTTATTATGAAAGAGAAGGTGATATCAATGGCGAAAAAAGAAAGCCAAGACGGCAAGTCAAAAAAAGGCCTGCCACGCCTCATGGAGCTGGCTATTTATTTTATCATTCAGGAAATTGTGGGGGCTTACCCGGATTTCAGCACTCTGGATGTGCCCAAAGTGCTGGGATATGGCGGCCTGGCTCTCGGTGGGTTCTCCTGAATGTACTGCTTTGCACTGCATCCGTGGAGCTGTCGCACATTGCGGCCTATGGGACTCTGTATCAATGCAAAATCAACTATGTTTCCCACATTACAAAGCTCCCACTGGACTACCATTTGAAGATGGGCAGCGGTAAGCTGCGGAAGGTCATGGATGATAACATTGAAAGCCTGGAAGGATTCATCGCCCACGACCTTCCCAACATGATTTCTGCTTTTGTAGCGCCGGTGGTCATGTTGGTGCTGGTGTTCATCGTTGATTGGCGATTTGGCCTGGCAACCTTTGTAGGAATTATCGTTTCGTTCCTGATGTATGGGGTGACTTCGGCGGCAACAAGACAAAGAAACTGATGGAGGACTACCAGACATCGCTGGAGGATATGAGTAATGCTTCCGTAGAGTACATCTGAGGGATTGCTGTGGTTAAGGCTTTCCGCCAGAAATCCTTCTCTTTTAAGCGTCTGCACTATTCTATTAAGAATTATACCAAAACCGTCATTCCGTACTCTCTGAGCCAGGAACTGATGACAGCGGCCTTTACCGCCGCGCTAAATGGAATTTATCTGTTTATTATCCCGATGGGCATTTGGATCGGCAGCTCCACCACAGATTATCAGTCTTTTGTGGCTTCCTTCATTTTCTATTTGATCTTTGTGTCTGTGGTGGCTTCCATTTTGATGAAGGTGCTGTATGCCTTCGTCAACGCCATGCAGGTGGGCAATGCAGTAGAACACACGGATCAGGTATTGGCGGAGCCGGAAATCCCGGAAAGGTCTACGGAACTTTGATGAACAGGCTTAAAGCCTAACAATAAAATAAGCCCCGTAGGGCTTAATAAGTAAAAGACGGTACAGTTGGCGAACCAAATTCGATGGGTTTTAGACTTAACGTCGGTAATAAGCCCTTATAGGGCTAGTACAAAACACCAGCTAAGCCGGTGATTTTGATTTACCAGTATTTTTTAATATAAGCAAGAGCTGTTTCCTGTGACAAAGAAAATTTATCCATGATAAGCTTAAGGGCAGCATCTTGATCAGGATTAAATAATTTACAAGTTTGAATAATTCCTTTAACTTCGCCTTTTTGTAAACCTTCTTGTAAACCTTTTGCAGACCTTCCTGCACGCCCTCTTTTTAGTTCTTCTAAAGCGGTACACATATTAATCGCCCCTTTCTTCTCATTCTCTAAAGCGTGATCAATAAGTTCCTGGGATTCTGTAATTGCTCCAACTACCAGTGCAAGTTCTGGAGAAATTGGTTGATTTTGTATAATTTGTTGATTTTCTCATAATCACGATTATAAATAGAACTGCTAAGATCAAATACAGTATTTATATCGTAGTTATGAAAATGTAAATTGTTACAAGACCGCATTTGGATAAGATTAAACTTATAATCAGAAAAAATAAATTTTAACTTATCAGGAATATCTAACATATCAACTAATGAAAGTGGACCATCCCACGCCATAGTATATGCAAAGCGTTACCATTCCATGCAGACGATCTGTTTTTCTGAATTTTGATAAAAATTCATCCGTAGAAGCAAAGTTTCTTTCTTTTTTACTACATCTAATATTTTTTGGACAGTTTCAGCATGACCATTGAATTTTAACATGGAAGAAACATCTGTATCTACTTCTGTTAGATCATCAGGTTTTAATATTTCTTCTCCATTAAATAGGAAAGTATTAAAAGATCAGCAAATCGGTCATTGTTTTTCCAAAATTTTTAAGATAGTATCTTGTTTGATTTTATTTAACTTAGCCGTAGTCAACACCTCACTTTCGAACATCTGTTTATGGTATATGGATAATATAACATAGATAAAATGGAAAAATAAAATAGAAAATGGAACAATGAATTTCTTAAAAATACGTTGAAAAACCGAACATTTTGGTAAATCAGATCGAGATATATGTAGAAGGGAAAATTCTCTAATGGTACATTGATAATTAAATATAATCCTACAAGACGTAAGGCAACAAAGCCCTTCAATGGATACGCCATGATGAATTATTCATTTGATGTACTTTGCGCCACGGTGGCGCAAAAGTTGAAGAAGATGAATCGGAGCGAATAAATATCTGATTGTAAAGAAAATGGAAAATCTTTGGCGAAGATGTTGCCTTTTAATAATGATACTTCTGATATAGATCAGTCCATAGAGATGGTGAGATTCCAATGCGTTCCTGATTCCAGGGATGCTTGTGGATTAATATTCTATTTAATAGGAAGGAACTGATTTATGGAAGATGATGAAATATTAAAATACAAGGCATGCAAATAGCAATGTTAAAGCAATTATTGAACAAAAAATTAATTGATGAGAAAGAATACGAAAAGATAAAAAGAATTGATGAAAGAATATGGAGTTTTGTCTGATTTAGTTATTTGACGTGAAATTGACTTCATTAGAATGTGTAGCATTACAACATAGCAAAGGATAAAAAGAAAATGGAAGTAAAAATTATACAAGGAAACAAATCAGTTTTAGGAGCTTTCATAGAAAAGTTAAGAAACTTAGAGTTGGCATATATTGTAGAGTCAGCACAGATGATGAAGATCAGATTAAAAGTTATAATTCTATGATTAAATATTATACTGATTTAATTCAGAAGAATGAAGAATAGGAATTTGTTGGAATTTATGCTGATACATTACAGGAACAAATTGTAAAGACCTAGAGAAGATTTTCAACGACTCATCAAGATTGTATGGATGGAAAAATTGATATGATTCATTACAAAGAGTATTCCAAGGTTTGCAAGAAATACATTGGATACTTTAAGATATGTCCGTTTGTTAAGAGAAAAGAATGTAGCTATTTATTTTTGAAGTTGAAAAGACGCTGGTAGACGGTGAATTTCTAATGACAATCCTAAGTTCTTGTTGCACAACAGGAAGTGGAAAATACTTCTGCATACGTTAAAGGACTTAAGATGAAAATGAAAAGAGGTGAATTGGTAGGATTTAGTCGATGCTTTGGATATGATCGTGATAAAGAAACGGGTGAATTGAAAATTGTAGAATCAGAGGCAGAAACTGTAAGGCATATTTTCGATAGATATTTACAAGGAGCTGGAGGAACTGTAATTGCAAGAGAATTGAATGAAGAAGGAATTCTCACGTATAATCATCATTGTCAAATGGACATGTTCGATAATTTTAAATATCATAAAAATGAAAAATATATGGGAGACATGCTACAGGGAAAAGACTTATACGGTTGATCCTATATCAAAGAGAAGATTGCTAACAAATGGAGAAGAAGATAAGTTTTATGTAGAAGGACATCAATGAACCGATTGTATCACGAAAGGTTTTGACAAAGCACAGGAATTGCGAATATCAAGAAATGTAAAACGAGCAAAAGACATCAACAGAATCAAATCGAATAGAGTTAGAATCAGACAATATGCATTTAGCTGTATGTTGCAGTGTTATTTTGTGGGTAAAATTTATCAAAAGAACTTGGCATAGCAGTTCGAAATATTCAAAAGTACTATGGTCAATGTGTAAAAATCTAAAAAAGAAAAAGATTTGTCCTGAATCAAAAGCAATACCAGAGGCGGTAATAGAAAAAGCATTTGTAGAATCATATAAAATATTATGTGAAAATAATCAGGATATTTTGGAAGATTTATTAGATAAGATAGAGGTAATTTTAAAGGATGAGAAAATAGAAAAAGAAGTGAAACAAATAGAAGGGAGGATTAAAAGGATCTAAGACAAAGAGAGAAATAAGTTAGCAGATGGTTACTTGGATGGAATAATACCGCAAGAGCGATTGAGAAATTATTTCTTCAATCGCTTTTTTAACTTTAGGTATCACAATAAGACAGATCTAAGTCTGTCTAAAATTGGTTTCAATTTCCAATTATTATGCTACTCTATATAGGAAGCCACAAAATCCCTTTTCTGACCGTTTCCGTGTATAATGTCTGTTCGGTCTGATGGGAATCAGATTCTTTGAAATTATGGCTTCCAATCCGGGTGATGTCGCTTTTTCATAAAAGAATAATCAATGCAACATGAACTGCCATGGAAAAGTTTGCTTTGTATGTATATAATCTTTTTTTGCTAATGGCTACGTGAGGTGAGGTAATCATTTCAGAAAAGTTATATATGATTAAATGTGCGTAGATTTCCTGATGAATGCACATCACCTTTTTTGAATGAAAATTCAACATTCCAACCTATATTTCAAGTCTCTGAAAGATGTTTCTGTTCCCCAACGCAGCGCATACAGTCGTTTCAATTCTTTCGAGGATATTTATTCACATCCAGATTGTGAGTACTGTTTCATAATTTCCCGGTGTTATTTCAAACCTACAATTCCTTTGAAATTTATCCTCATAAACCGTGTCTGTTCAGATTTTCTGAGTGTGAAGGCAGAAAATCAAATGTCGCTGAACTTGCAATATAACGATAATGATTTTATCCTTAAGCAATTTCTTTACATCATTTGTCTGTTTTCTGGTAAGCTTCAATGACATCGTCAAGATCAAATTCATTTCTCGGAAGCCAAGTCCCATTTTTGCCATTACGTCCATCTTTATGCGAATGAGAAAACCATCCTTTTTCCTGTATATGAGCCATATCATTTCTGATATAGCGATTCCTATATATATCATCTTAACTTAATGACATTGATTTTGAGGCTGCTTCTTTTATCAATTTTCTTCGTAAGTGTCCGTACACTTACTTCTTACTGTGCTTTCTTGCTCCATAATACTCAATCGATCAATATACTCAATTGTGTAAGAACAACTTTAAGCATAATACTTATATTGTTATACCCATAGTTTGGAAAAATATAAAATTGTATTTCATCAACGTTTCATAAATGGTGTGTATAATATTATTGAAAGTAGTTATAAAATACTCATTGTAAAAATAAAGGAGAAATAATTTATAGAAGAAAATAGTATCAAGAGGAGCATGCCTATTACTTGCATTAGGGTTTGAGCTTAAACGCAGTTGGTGTCAAAAAAGTAATGAAAACAATAAAATTAAAGAAGGACAATCAATAAGTTCTAGAAGAGGCACAATTAATGCAAATGGCAAAAATGAAACTTTTAAGCCACTCATGATTATACATTGAGGCAAAGAAAGAATATGTTTATGAATATTTAGGTCTTAAATTTAAACTTTCAGACAAAAGAAATTATATAGCTGATAAAAAGATAGCGATGTTAGATGATCAAAGTCCTATAGATAAGGAATTAAAATATGCTTTTTTGACATTTGAAAAAATGACAGAAGAACAAAAAAGAATGCAGTTATAGAAAAGATGGGCGATGGATATAAAAATTGGAAAAATGAGCTTAAAAGAATTGGAACTATTGGTATATTCGAAAAAAATACATCAGAAGAAAAAATATCTAAATTGACAAAATGTGATACTCATACTAAAATAGGAGTTTCAAGTGATGGAAAATACGATTGCTATTTTAGTACGAACAGCGGATCTGAAATTAAACTTCTGGAATGAATTTAAAAAAACTGAGATTCAAATTATAGAAAAAAAAGAACGTCCTAAAAACGGTTTTGTTCTATCAGAAAAAACTGATTTAGAAAATACAGAAGCATTTAAAAAATAATCAGTTAGGATTTACGTAAACTATTACCAAAAGACATAAATGCTAGGATTTTACAAGTAAATATTTTGAGAAGTATGATCTTACTATGGTAAATGTATTTGCAACTTGGTGTACAGCTTGTGTAAAGGAAATTCCTGATTTGGTTGAGGTTCAGAATGAAATGAAAAGCAAGGGTGTAAATATCGTTGGAGTTGTTACAGATAATGTTGATGATAATGGTGAAAACAAGGGAAGCAAATTGAAAAAAGTCGTTAATAAAAGACAAAGGCTTTGCATCCTTCTTAATGCCAGATAAGACAAACTTTAATGGTAGATTGAATGGTATACAGGCTATGCCAGAGATTCTTTGTTGATAGTAATGGAAATATTGTAGGTGATACTTATTCTGGGGCAAAGAGTCAAAGGAATGGAAGCAGGTAATTGAAAAAGAATTAACAAAAATAAAAAATAAGTAAATGTAAAGCGGTGAAAGGTATATGGTTAATTAGTTTTAAAAAGGCCGTGCCTTGTCTTTATTAATTATCTTTATTAGTATGTGCGATGATTTACTATGGTCATAGTAATGGAGAAACTAAAGTTGTCTTGGATAAGGCGATAAGAATTTGTATGGAGTGTATTGGAATTAGAATTAAAAATATTTATAAATGGTAGTACAAAAAAAGATAAATATAAAATAAGAGATCGTTTTAGGCATTTTAAATCCATTTGGTTTTAATTACTAATCTTTACTTTGAAGGGTTTAAGACTGGTAAATCTACGGTGGGAATTTAAAGAATTTGTGTTCCGGGTATGAATGTTATTCATGCCGGGAGCAAAGGTTCTTGTCCAATAGGATCACTACAGGGTAATTGGAAATTCAAAATATAGGTAGATTATATTATATAGTTGGGATTTTGTTTTTTTATAGGAGCATTGGTGGAAGATTTGTTTGTGGATGGCTGTGTCCATTTGGATTGATTCAAGATTTGCTACACAAGATTCCCTTTTTTAAAAAAGTTGAAACATTTAAGCTTGATAAGAATTTGAGAAAATTGAAATATATAATATCGATTGTATTTGTAATAATACTTCCTCTATTTTTAGTTGATATTTTAGGGTCAGTTCTGTATTTGTAAACTTATTTGTCCGATTGTGCTGGAAGGAGGATTCACCAACTTGTTTTATTAAATAAAAGTATGAGAAGTGCGATAGGTTTCTTGTATTATTGGAAAGGAATCATTCTAATAGTTACTTTGTTACTTTCTATAATTATATATAGACCTTTTTGTAAATATATATGTCCACTTGGAGCTATTTACTCAATTTTTAACCCTATTCAATATTTAGATATAGATTGGATAAGGATAAATGTATTAATTGTGGAAAATGTAAAAAAGTTTGCAAATGAATATAGATCCAGTTGAAAATTGTAATCATCTAGAATGTATCAGATGTGGACGATGCAAAAATGCATACAATTAGTTGTGGAATAAAAAAATAGAAAGGAGCTTATTAGAAAAGTGATAAAAAATGCTATAGCATACATTACAAGAAAAAAAAATAGAACATTTATTATTTTTGTTATTTTAACAATAGTTCTTTCTTGTTTGTATTCTTGTTTAACAATAATGAAATCAAGCAATGAAATAGAAAAGACTTTATACGAAAGTTCTAATTCTTCAATATCAATAACAAAGAAAAGATGGTAAATATTTTAATGTTAATCAATTTAAGGATATTGAAAAATTAAAAGAAATTGAAGAAAAAATAATTCAATATGATGGATTAGCAAAACTAAAAGGTGCTAAAGTAGTTAGTGGAGAGCAAAAAATAAATAGAGAAGATTTATCTGATAAATTTAAGAATGTTGTTTCACTCGAAGCTACAAATAATACTAAAAGAAACATTTTATTTAATAGTGAAGTGTTTACAATTAAAGAAGGTAAAAATATAGGAGAAAATGATAAGGATTCAATTATTGTTCATGAAGAATTTGCTAAACAAAACAATCTAAAATTAGGTGATGAAGTTGATCTTGAATTACTAGATATTGAAAAAAGTGGAAAAATAAAAAGTCATAAATTTAAAATTATAGGGATCTTTTCTGGTAAAAAACAGGAAACATATACAGGTCTATCTTCGGATTTTAGCGAAAATATGGTGTTTGTAGATTATTCAACAAGTCAAGAGATATTAAATAAATCAGAAAATAATAAAATCGCAAATAAAATTTTAATGTATTCTGGTAGTGCAGAATCTACAGACTTAGCCTTAAACAAATTAAAAGAGCTTAAAATTGATGAGTCAAAGTATTTTGTTGAAAAAGATTCTAATGCGTTTGAAGAGTCTTTGGAGTCAGTGAGTGGAATAAAACACATAATAAAAATAATGACTTATTCTATTATGTTAGGTGGGATGATTGTTCTTTCATTAATCTTGATTCTATGGTTAAGAGAAAGAATTTATGAAATAGGTATATTTTTATCTATTGGAACATCTAAGATACATATTATAATGCAATTTATATTCGAGTTATTATTCATATCGATACCAAGTATAATATCTTCCTTATTTTTAGGAAATGTATTACTAAAAGTAATTGCAGGTGGAATCGTTAACTCAGAGGACTCAATGATTTCTGGCGGAAGTTTAATAAATGATAGTTTTATGTTAAATATTACAACACTTGGACAAAGTTATTTAATATTAATAAGTATTATTGTTTTATCAGTTGTATTTGCTTCTTCATTAATATTAATCAAGAAGCCTAAAGAAATATTATCAAAAATAAGTTAGGAGAAAATGATGGAAATATTAGAAATAAAGAATGTATCATATAGTTATGCCAATTCTAAAGAAAAAGTTTTGTCAGGAGTAAATCAAAAATTTGAACTTGGGAAGTTTTATGCGATAGTAGGAAAGTCAGGAGCAGGAAAATCTACACTTCTTTCCTTACTTGCTGGACTCGATAAACCTCAAACAGGACAAATATTGTTTAAGAATGAAGATATACAAAAGAAAGGATATAGTAATCATAGAAAAAATAATATATCTTTAGTATTTCAAAACTATAATTTAATAGATTATTTATCGCCGATTGAAAATATTAGATTAGTGAATAAATCAGCAGATGAAAGTATCTTGTTTGAACTAGGCTTAGATAAAAAACAAATAAAAAGAAATGTTATGAAATTATCTGGTGGACAGCAGCAAAGAGTAGCTATTGCCAGAGCATTGGTATCAGATGCTCCAATAATACTGGCTGATGAGCCTACTGGTAATCTGGATAGTGTTACTGCCGGAGAAATAATTAATATATTAAAGACATTAGCTAAAGATAGAAATAAATGTGTAATAGTTGTAACACATAGTAAGGAAGCAGCAGATTCTGCGGATATCATTTTAGAACTAAGTGGTAAAAAGTTAAAAAAAGTAAATAAAATGAATTTGGAGGTTGAATAATGATAAAGAAATGCATTTGCTTATGTAACTAGAAAAAGCTTAAAATCAATAATTATTATGTTAGTTATTTTGGCTATGTCAACTTTAAGTCTTATAAGTTTATCTATTAAAGATGCTACGGACAGAGCTTCAAAAGAAACATTGGCTAATATAACAAATAGTTTTTCTATGGAGATAAATAGACAAGTAAATCCAGGAACACCTAGAGGTGGAGGAAATGTAAAAGGTGAAGATATTAAAAAGATAGCTCAAACAGATAGTATAGACTCCTATGTAAAAAGAATAAACAGTGTTGCAGATTTAGTTGATTATGATATTATTGAAACTTAAGAGACTCTTGCGAATCAATCACCTGAAAGAGCAAAGAATTTTAAAAGAACAGTTATGTTAACTGGGGTTAATGACTCATCAAAAGAAACAAAATTTGTATCAGAAGCATATAAATTAGTAGAAGGAAAGCATTTAGAAAATGAAGATAAAAATAAAATCTTAATGCATAAAGATTTAGCTGAAAAAAATAATCTTAAAGTTGGAGATAAGATAAAAATAAAATCTAATTTATTTGACGCTGATAATGAAAAAGGTGCAGATGAAACAGTAGAAGTAGAAATTAAAGGTCTATTCTGATGGGCATAATAGCGGTGGAGTAAGTGCACAGGAACTATACGAAAATACATTAATCACTGATATTGATACGGCCGCTAAAGTTTATGGTAATACAGAAGATACAGCTGTGTATCAAGATGCAACATTCTTTGTAAAAGGTGATAAGAATCTTGATAGTGTGATAAAAGATCTTGGGAAATTAGATATAATTGAGAGAATATAATTTGATTAAAAGTTCATCAAATTACCCTGCATTACAACAATCTATATCAGGTATCTACTCAATTTCAAATAAATTATTTGCAGGTTCATTAATATTTGCAGGAGTTGTAGTTTCATTATTATTATTCTTATGGATGAATGCCAGAAAGAAGGAAATAGCAGTATTACTATCATTAGGTATATCAAAATTAGAAATTTTTGGTCAATTCCTGATTGAGATGGTATTTATATCAATCCCCGCATATGTTGGCTCTTATTTCTTAGCTAGGTATACAGCTGAAAAGCTTGGGAATAATATATTGAATAAGGTTACTGGTGATATAGCTAAACAAATTGCCAGACAATCTGCATCTAGCCAATTAGGTGGTGGGGCAGAAGCTGAAGGATTTAATAAGACATTATCAAGTTTAGATATAAATGTATTACCTAAATTCATAATTTATGTAGTTATATTTATGAGTTTAGTACTTCTTGTATCATTGATTATTTCTTCATTCAATATATTAAGAAGGAATCCAAAAGAATTATTAATTGACAATAAATAAAATTTTTGGTGCTTTTTAGCACCAAAAATTTTTTTGCTTTTAAATATCCAATAATATGCTGTACAATATAAGCGAATAGGCTTAAGTGGAGGTATACATGAAAATATTAATTGTTGAAGATGATAATATGATCAGAGAGGGAAGTAGAATATCTTTCAGAATTTGGATATACTGTTATTCAAGCTAAAGATGGAAGAGAAGCCTTGTCAGAATTTAATAGCGATATAAATTTGGTTATCTTAGACATACAGATACCTTTTATAAATGGTTTAGAAGTATTGAAAGAAATTAGAAAGAAAAGCAATTTACCAATTCTAATCCTGACTGCATTTAGTGATGAAGAATATAAAATTGATGCGTTTACTAATTTAGCAGATGGATATGTAGAAAAGCCATTTTCATTGCCAGTCTTAAAGGCTAGAATAGATTCTTTAATTAAGAAGAATTATGGACATTTAGAGAAGTTTGAATATAAGGATCTATCGGTTAATTTTAATAGCTATACAGCTAAAATAAATGATGAAGAAATAGATGTAAATGCAAAGAACTAGAAGTATTAAAGTGTCTATTGGATAATAATGGGCAAGTATTAACTAGAATGCAAATTATTGATTATGTATGGAAAGATAGCGAAGAAATTCCTTACGATCGAGTAATAGACGTATACATAAAAGAACTTAGAAAAAAATTACAATTAGATTGCATAACCACTATAAGGAATGTGGGATATAAATTGGGAGATAAAAAGAGAAAATGAAAAAATTAAAGATATTTCCCAAAATGTTCATACAAATATTTTCTGTTCTTGGAATAATAATTATATTAGTTCATTTATTAGTTTTTCTTTATTTTTCCTAAAACATATTTGGAGACCAGAAAAGAAGAGGTCCATAATAAAGCAAATGAAATTTCCGGTATTATGAATGGAAAAGAAATAAAATATATAGAACAAACCTTGGAACTTTATTCTAAAAGTAGCGAAATAAAGGCATTTATAAAAGAAAGAAATAATAATAATAATGAAATAAAAATCAAAGATAATATAGATGCTAATTTAGAAAGTAATAGTAATTCTTTGATAATTGAAGAAAGAGAAATAAAGCTTAATGATGGATAAAAAAACATATCTACAATTTGTCTCTACAGCTGATATGCAAAAAGATGCAAAAGATTTAAGTCTTAAATTTTTACCATATTCTTTGTTAATATCAATTTTATTTTCTTCTATTATTTCTTTAATTTATGCAAAATTAATAAAAAACAATGTACAAGAAATACAAATTGTTACTGATAAAATGATGAAGCTTGATAAAAAAATACGTTTAGAAGTTAGCTCTAATGATGAAGTTGGAGAATTAAAACAACAAATTAATGATTTGTATTCTACTTTATTAAGAACAATTGACGATTTAGAATTTAAAAATAAAGAAATTTTAAAATTAGAAAAGTTAAAATATGACTTTTTTAAAGGTGCATCCCATGAACTTAAAACTCCTCTTGCTAGTCTTAAAATAATACTGGAAAACATGAAATACAATATTGGAAAATATAAAGAAAGAGATATTTATATTAATGAATGTATTGAAATCGTTGATAGTTTAACAAAAAATATTTCTCAAATATTATCAGTTCATTCTATAGAAAATTTGAATAATGATGAAGAATATTTGAAAATAAATGATACATTAGAAGACATATTAAAAAAGTATGAAATATTAGCAAATCAAAAGAAAATAACTGTCAATAATTATATATTAGATGAGAATGTTTATATAGGAAAAACAGCTTTAAAGATTATTCTATCTAATTTGATTAGTAATGCGGTAAAATATACTGATGTAAATGGGGTAATTAATATTGGGATAGTTAATGATTGGTTATATATAGAAAATTCATACGGTAACAATAAAATTTCGAATATGGATGAAATATTTGATGTTAAATTTGATTTAAATAAGGAAAATAGTAATGGATTAGGTTTATATATTGTAAGTAATATTCTGAATAATTACAATATGGAATATAAAGCATTGCAGGATGAAGAATTTTTTATCTTTAAAATTAAAATATTTTCTTAAACAAGATATAATTCTGCAATAGTTATTGAAAAATAGAGACTTATTATTAGCCATGGAAGTAAAGGCTTTTTTCTTATTGAAAGTGAACAGAAAATAATTGATACAAGAAATCCTAGTTTTATAAATGAAAGTAAATCATCGGACAGATGATAAAAAATAGGGATACTTTAATTACAAAGTATCTCTATTTTTTATACAAAATTTACAAAGAAGGAGAATTGAATACACGTTGTGATATGTTTTTGCGATATTCAGAAGGCGATATTCCTTTTGTCTTTTGAAAACACGGCTAAAATACAGAGGATTGTCATAACCAATAATCTGTGCGATTTCATTGATATTATATTGTGTATTTTGAAGTAATGTCTCTGCATTATATATTCTTTTTTTTAGAATATACTGTTTTGGTGTAATCCCAGTGTATAATTTAAAATTACGGATAAACCAACTAGTACTAAAATGATTTTCTTTGGCATAATCATCAATATTAATTGGTTCATTATAATGTTCACAAAAGTAAGAGATTGCGTTATCTATTTCTTCGAAAGCATGTGAATTATCAGAATTGAGAGATGATTTAAAATGTCGCTGAAGTCTGATAAAAATCTGTCGTAAATATATTTCAAGCATTTCTTCATAACCATCTTGGCACATTTGCAATTCTTTTATCATAGAACAAAACAGATTTTGATATTCTGCACCGGATCCACAGTGAAAAACTTTTTATTAGTAAGTCCATAAGAACGAAGCAGGTTCGTGACATTGTTTCCAGTAAAGTGAACCCAGTAAACTTCAGTTTGATCTTTTGCGTAATATTCGTATTTTTGTGGTTCTTTTGGACGATATAGAACCATATGACCAGCATGAACAATAGTTGCTTCATCATTGTTATCAAAATGAAAATGTGCTTTTCCAGCAGCAATATAGAGTAATTGAAAATCTAGTCTACCACGAGGTCGCCATGTGGGGAGTTTGGGACGTGTATATAATTTATAAGTTCCACACATAGTTATGACAAGAGGTTTGGATTTGTCTTTTCGGTCAATGGTTGAATTGTTTAGATATGCATTATTTGTATACATTATAGCTCCTTACATATAGAATGAATCGAAAATATGAAAGATCGATGCAAAATTCACTTATATTTACTATATAATTTTACCATTTTACAACTATACTGTCTATTTTAATTTGAAATGATAAAAATATCTCTATATTTATGTAAATTTGATAGAATTTCAATGAAAGTTCAAAAAAGTGTATGTTAAAAATAATAAAAAACAAAAAAATATATACATTTTTTTGTTGATAGTGTTGTTTTGTGTATGTTTTGAATAATTTATGAAATGGTCTTTGACAATTATATATATACTATGTATAAAGAAATTGAGAAAACATTATGGTAAAATGAAAGGAGAAATTTTTACATGGAAGAGAGGAAATACCTAAAATGGTATAACAAAGTGGGTTATGGATCAGGCGATATTGCAGGAAATGTTGTATATGCATTTCTGACATCTTTGTAATGATTTATTTGACAGACACCATAGGCTTAAATGCAGGTATTGTCGGTACATTAATTGCTGTATCGAAATTATTTGATGGTGTATCAGATATTTTCTTTGGTTCTATGATTGACAGAACAAAGAGCAAGATGGGAAAAGCCAGACCATGGATGTTTTATGGATTCTTTGGATGTGCTGTAACATTGTTTGGTGTATTTGCTATTCCAACCAGTCTGGGCAAGACTGCACAGTATGCATGGTTCTTTATTGCCTACACCCTTTTAAATGCAGTCTTCTACACAGCAAATAATATTGCTTATGCAGCATTGACATCGCTTGTAACAAAGAATGCGAAAGAGCGTGTTGAAATGGGTTCATTTAGATTTATGTTCTCATTTGGTACCAATCTTTGATTCAGTCCATCACATTTGGACTTGTAGCATCATTTGGCGGTGGCAGCAGCATGGAGAATTGTAGCAATCATATACTGTATCGTTGGTATCATATCAAATACATTGTCATGCTTTTCGGTTAAGGAACTTTCTGATGCGGAGCTTAGAGATGGAAAAGAGGAAGAAGACAGTAAGCTTACATTGGCAGAAACATTTAAGCTACTTATATCTAATAAATATTTTGTCATGATTTGCGTTGTATATATTCTTCAGCAGTTAAGAGCAGCTATGCTTAGCGTTGGAACTTACTTTATGACGTATGTGCTTTTAATCAGAAACTCTTCGGTGTATTCTCGTGGGCAATTAATATTCCATTAATTATAGCACTTGCTATCACACCTACATTGGTTGCAAAAGCAAGAGGAATGTACAAGCTTAATAAGTACAGCTATGTATTTGCTACAATCTGTCGTTTGGGAATTGTTGTAGCTGGATATTTAGGAAGCATTCCTCTTATGTTAGTGTTTACCGTATTAACATCTCTTGGTGAAGGACCTTGGCAAGGTGATGTTGGAGCAGTTATCGCAAACTGTTCAGAGCATACATATCTTAAGACTGGTAAGAGAATTGATGGGTCTATGTTTTCGTGTACATCTTTTGGTACAAAGCTTGGTGGTGGTATTGGTGTAGCACTTTCAGGATGGTTACTGGATGCAAGCGGATATGTTAATAATGCAGCTGTTCAGTCAGCAAGCTGTATCAGTATGATGAATGTTATGTACTTGTGGTTACCATTTGCGTTTGATTTGATTATCACAATCATTCTTTCATTCATGAATATTGAAGGTGCAAACGAACAGTTAAAAGAAAGTATGGAATAAAGAAATAGCCTCCAGAGTGAATATTTACTTTTGGGGGCTAAATGTAAAATTAGAAAGCGAGGTATGAAAATGAACGCAGATATCAGATGGATTGATAATCCGGAAATATTCAGAGTGAATCAGATTGCAGCACATAGCGATCATGACTATTTCACAAATTATGAAGCGTTGAACAGCAATTCACACAACTTAATACAGTCATTAAATGGACAGTGGAAATTTTGTTTTAGCAGAAATGCGATGAGCAGACCGGCTGATTTTTATAAAGAGGATTATGATACATCATATTTTGATAAGATTATGGTTCCGGGTCATATTGAGCTTGCCGGTTATGATCAGATTCGTTATATCAATACCCTGTATCCTCGGGAAGGTAAGACCTACAGAAGGGGTGCTTACAGTATAGAGAGTGCAGGAGATGGAACAGGAATGTTCAGCGAAGCTGAGTATAATCCGGTTGGTTCTTATATTAAAAAATTTGACTTGGATAAGGAGCTTTGTGGTAAGAGAGTTAGACTGTTCTTTGAAGGTGTGGAGCAGGCGATGTATGTATGGTTGAACGGTGAATTTATAGGCTATGCAGAAGACAGCTTTACACCATCAGAATTTGATCTGACACCATATATCAGGGAAAAGGATAATGTGCTTGCAGTTGAGATTCACAAGATGTGCAGTGCAGCATTCTTAGAGGATCAGGATTTCTTCCGCTTCTTCGGTATCTTCCGAAATGTATCTCTTAGAGCACTTCCGGAAGCACATGTGGAGGATATGTGGTTGAATCCGGTGCTGAATGAGGATAATGTGAGCGGAACATTAAATACAAATATTCGTGTATCTGCTACAGAAAATCAGGATGTGTGTGCACGGATTATATTAAAAAATGTGGATGAACAGGTTATCTTAGAAGAAATATTGAATTAGAAGATAAAGATGGAGACTTTTTTGGCAGCATATCAGACGATATCAAAGACATTAAAAAGTGGGATAATCATACGCCATATCTTTACAAGGCTTACATCGAATTATTAAAAGCAGATGGAGAAATCATAGAAGTTGTTCCGTACAGAATTGGATTTAGAAGAATTGAAATCAAGAACAAGGTAATGCTTTTAAATGGAGAACGACTGATTATCAATGGTGTTAACAGACATGAGTGGAATCCAAAAACCGGAAGATGCATCGGCTTGGAGGATATGGTTTCTGATATAAACTGTATGACAAGAAACAACATCAATGCAGTAAGAACCTGCCATTATCCGGATCAAATTCCGTGGTATTACATGTGTGATGATGCTGGAATCTATGTGATGGCGGAGACAAACTTAGAGAGTCATGGCTCATGGCAGAAGCTTGGTGCGGTTGAGCCGTCAGTCAATATCCCAGGATCCATTTCACAGTGGAGAGAGGTTGTAGTAGATAGAGCCAGAACAAATTATGAGACGTTTAAGAATCATACATCTATTCTTTTCTGGTCACTTGGAAATGAATCCTATGCAGGTGATGATATTAAGGCTATGAATACTTACTTTAAGGAGAGACAGGATGGAAGACTAGTTCATTATGAAGGCTCCTTCTATACAAGACAGTATGAGGATACCATATCTGATGTAGAAAGTCGTATGTATGCAAAGCCTTATGAGATAAGGGAATATCTGAGTAACCATCCGAAGAAGCCATATCTTCTTTGCGAGTATATGCATGATATGGGAAACTCCTTAGGAGGATTTGATTCTTATATTAAACTGATTGATGAATTTGAAATGTATCAGGGTGGATTTATATGGGATTTTATTGATCAAGCAATTTTAGTAAAAGATCATGTAACAGGAAAAGAAGTTCTACGCTATGGAGGAGACTTTGATGACAGGCCATCAGACTACGAATTCTCAGGAAATGGAATCGTATTTGCTGATCGAAAAGAAAAACCAGCAATGCAGGAAGTGAGGTATTACTATGGCTTATACAGATAAAAGCAAATTGAGAGTTGTATATGGTGATTATACACTTGGTGTACATGGCAAAGAATTTAATTATATATTTTCTTATGCACAAGGTGGATTAGAATCTATAGTAAAAAATGGATATGAATGGTTATATCGCTGTCCAAAGCCTACTTTTGGAGAGCCTTGACAGATAATGATCGAGGAAGTAAATTTCATATTAAGAGTGGAAGCTGGCTTTCAGCCGATATGTTTATCGATTGTAAAGATGTTCAGGTTTTATGGATGATAAAGAAAAAAAATATATGCACCAGATAATAATAGTTATGAAGGAGATGTTTCAGCTGATGAGATCAGGGTTCAATATACTTATGAAACAATCAATACTCCTTCTACAACGGTTGTTGTAACATATACGGTAGATATTACAGGAAAAATTCAGGTGAATGTGCATTATAATGGTGTTAAAGGATTACCTGAATTCCCAGTCTTTGGTATGAGGTTTGTTATGCCAACGTTGGCAGATAAATATTTATATAAAGGATTATCAGGAGAAACTTATCCAGATAGAAAGCAGGAGCAATAGAAGGAGTCTATGAAGTTTCTGATTTGAGCCTAACACCATATCTTGTTCCACAGGAATGTGGTATGAGAATGGATACAGAATGGGTAGATATTGTAAGACATACGAGTCTCGATAATAGCAGGACAGATTATTCATCTCAAACACTTCGTATTGAGAAAAAAGATGAGCCATTTGCTTTTTCATGCTTACCTCATACAGCATCTGAAATTGAAATGCATTGCATCATGAAGAATTGCCACCAGCAAGAAGAACGATTCTTTGTATTTATGGAGCGGTTCGAGGTGTTGGAGGCATTGACAGTTGGGGCAGCAATGTAGAAGATGAATATTGTATCAGTGCAGAAGAAGATATAGATTATTCATTTACTATCTGTTAAGCCACATAGGAATGTTTAAGATTACAAATCAATATAATAAAGATAAAATTTGTTTAATACGCATATTTTGTCTTTATATATAAACAACTCAAATATTTTATTATGCCTTGAACATTTTGTTCAGGGCATTTTTAATGAAGACGATAGATAACCGAAAAAAAGATTAAAAGAAATTTTTAACCTGAATCATCTTAAATGGACTGGAATTTAGTTTTGCAATTCAACAAAGAAAGAATTTTAAAGAAAAGAGTTAGAAGAATCTTTAGAGAAAGTTTGGAATATCCAAGGAATATCTGGGACATAAGGTTTGCAAATTAAGTGGTGGAGAACAACAAAGAATAGCAATTGCAAGAACGATGTTAAAACCATGTGAGATTATACTTGCAGATGAACCAACCGGAAATCTTGATACAAGCAATAAGGAAAAAATTATTCATTAAGACAAATATGCATTAATTAGTTAAAAACTTGACATTAAAATATAAAGATATTATAATTACTATACAATTAAACAAAATCTTCAGGGCAGGGTGAAAATCCCTACCGGTGGTAAAGCCCACGAGCCGTAAGGCATGATTCAGTGGTGAAATTCAAGCCGACAGTATAGTCTGGATGAAAGAAGAAAAAACATGAAAAAGTTTCTTTAACTATGATTAATTTCTGGGATATTTTTATTCCGAGAGCAATTGATTTATATATAAATAACTCAATTTTTATTATTCCTTGAATGTTTTTGTTCAGGGCATTTTTTGATCTTGGAGGTGGTTATAGGATAACCAATAAAATAAATGATCAATAAGAACTTTAGAATAATGTTAGGAGGGATACAAAATGGCAGTATTTCATACAATTGAAGAAGCATTAGAAGATTTAAGAAGAGGGAAGATTATTTTGGTAACAGATGATGAGGACCGAGAAAACGAAGGAGATTTTATTTGTGCAGCGCAATTTGCAACCACAGAAAATATTAATTTCGCTAACACATGGAAAAGGACTGATCTGTATGCCAATGTCAGAGGTAAATGAGAAAAACTAAAACTGCCACAGATGGTAGAAAATAATACAGACAATCACGAAACAGCATTTACAGTATCCATTGATCATATTACAACAACGACAGGAATTTCAGCGGTAGAACGTTCTCCTATTATCTTGCGTAATGTGGGAAGATGCAAAACCAGAAGATTTCCGAAGACCAGGACATATGTTTCCATTAAAAGCAAAGAAAAATGGAGTATTAGAAAGAAACGGACACCGGAGGCAACGGTAGATTTATGTAGATTGGCAGGTTTAAAAGAATGTGGATTGTGTTGTGAGATTATGAGAGAGAAGATGGAACAATGAGAACGGAGGAATTATCAAATTAAGCTAACAATTATCAAAATGAAATTTATAACAATAAAAATTTGCAAGATTACTGAAAATGCAAGCAAATATAAAAGAAATGTTAAGATATAGGTTAAATAATTGTCATTGATATGTTGGAATGATACTATATGTATATAATTACAGCTACAGTCCATGGACACATCAGCTGAATATATTGTTCAACCTGAAACCACTTAGAAATAAGAAGTGGTTTCCAGACTATGAATAGGTGCTGAGATCATCCAAAGCACCATTTTAAAGTTAAATTGTATCAAAATTTCTTAGAAATCTTGCTTTTGTCCATTTAGCAATCCGTTCTTACCAAGAATCTTGCCAGTTTTAAGATTCATACATGCACAAAAGTAGCCCGGCTTTCATTTCATCCGTGCTTTTCCTATGTATTGTGTATATCGAAATCCATGGTATTCTTTTGCTGTTCCAAGGATTTTTTCTATCGTTTCTTTTCGTTTCTTTCTGATAGATTGCTTTATTCCCTCTTACATATCGGATATCTTCTGCTTTTCTATATATTTTCCCAAACATGACGTGTTATCACTTTTACATGATTCTGCTTTCTGTACATTTTGGATATCTGTGGACATTTTTCACATTGATATCCACAGCTTTTATATTCTCTGTATCCATCCCTGTTTGTTGTACTGTATCTTAGAATCTGATTTTTGGACAGATGTAACAATCATAGTATTCATCATAAAACATATTCATATTTCTTAAAATCCTCTTTGTCATGGGACGTTTATATGGAACAATGGTTCAATCCTATCTTTCAGAAGTTGTCTGGCAATCGCTGTCTTGTATCCACCATCTGCCACGATCATTTCCTGGTTCAAAACTTCCTTTTCATAGATTGTTTGAAATGTTC